>Ga0307416_100000006_pt1 | contig 466074 bp, 415 predicted proteins | sample DK1Cmetagenome_2_FD_203821 | JGI IMG/M metagenome (GOLD analysis project Ga0307416, IMG submission 203821) | Maize rhizosphere microbial communities from greenhouse at UC Davis, California, United States - DK15-C-3 | ecosystem: Host-associated > Plants > Roots > Rhizosphere > Soil | place...
GGGAAAATATATCGTGGAAGCCTACAGCATCTCCGCCAACGCTACCGGAAAAAATGCAAAAAAAGAAGATGATGACTGGCATTTTGAAGTGAAGGAAAATGACGTAATCAGTTTCACCTTAAGCGGAACTCCGAAAGTAGGAAAACCTATAACAGCCACTGTGGATAAAATGGTATTTGCAGATCTCCTTCCCAATGAAACTGTACAATGGCAAGGATTCTCTACCCCAGTTACCGGAAAATCCATAACTTTTACTCCAAAAACTCCGGGAACTTTAAGTATTACCAGTAAAATAAAGGGTAAGGGAGTGACGCAGAAAGTAAATGTGGTTGAGGCAAAAATAACCCAGGGATTCTGGAATGATTTCGGCGGAAGTGAGATCAGCCACGCAGCGTGGGGACAGAAAGTAGATTTCTGTGTGAAAGGAGAAAATATTGAAGGTGAAGAAATAGAACTTGCGATCTACGATTCTGACAATGTATCTTGTGATGATCTTGGGTATTCAAATACTGAAAACAAGCTGAAAATCACAGGAAAAAATGATAAAACTTATGCCTCACACCGCATTGAGCTTACTAAAAAAGTAAAAGACAGGACTGCCAACGATTTATCTTCAGAAGTTAAATTGTATGGCAAGGCAAAATTGTTGGGCTTTGAAAACAGTCCTCTGAAAGATATTACTCCTGTGGAAAAAACAAGCAAATACCTCACTGTAAATAATGAAAAAACAGTGTACAGAGCTATTATAGGAGAACAGAATGGCAGAGCCAGACATATGCCTGTAGACTATGACATTATCAGTTGGGTATACGCCAGTACAACCTATCCTAAGGGAACGAAACTGAAAATAAAAATATTTGAAGATATCAACTGGGCGATAGATCAGGAGTGTAAAGAACTCTTAACTACAGGAACAGTAGGAGAAGATGGAACTTTAGCAGCCCAAATTAACTGGGGTAAACTGAAAGACGCCAAACAGAATAAAAAAACTAAGAAGTATTATGCCATTATTTATGATGAAAAAGACAATGAACTTCTGAATGGCAGCAGCTCAGATACTTTATGTAACACCACATTAATTCCTAAAAGTATTCTTCTAAAAGAAACCAGCTATACTGGTGCGGTGATTGTGGGAAGTGAGCAGGCGCCACTGCCAACAAATTCAAATGGTGTTTGTGAATGTGAGGCTAAAGTTAGAGCTTTCATGAGAATGTTACGGGTAAAAGAAGATACTGTAGGAGATTTTGGCTACGAAAAAATTGTAGGAGGTAAATCATTTATTAAAGATCATGGAAGAGATTGGAGCAAACATCCTGATATTAGCGTTCCCATAAAGAGAATAAATAGCTCATCAGATGCGGCAGGGGCATATCAAATGATGGGAACTACATATACTGAAATGAAAAGTTATAGAAAACAATATAATATAACTGATTTTGGAAAAGAATCTCAAGATAAAATGTGCTTGATAATAATGAAGTACAACTACCTAAATGATAGGTATGATAGCTTTTATAGTACAGGAGATTCTACGAAAGACAAATCGCGAAAAAAATTCAAAGGACAGCAGGGAGATATTATTCAGTTTATAATAGATGATAATTTTAAAAGAGCTGTTTTATTAGCGAGCTTAAGTTGGGCGAGTTTACCAGATTCACCATATGGACAACAAAGTTCTACCTATACTAACGAAGATGTTAAAAAAATATATGAGGGTTATTTGAAAGAAGAACTTGCCGGAAAAAGTGATTTGTATCTCAAAAAAGGCTTTTTAAAACAATTTGGATATAGTTGTTGTGGTGATAATTCAAACTCTCAGTCACATAATGATAATAGTAAATGGCGTGATCCTGTGGATAATCCCATGTGTACTATCTTCACTCAAGGTCAAACAAATGGAATTATAAATTATCCAGGGAAGCATTGGGGACTTTTGGAACTAATGCTAGAAATGGGACCCGTGCACATAAAGGATTAGATTTGTTTGCAATACCAGGAACTTCAGTTTATGCATGTGTAAAAGCTGAAGTAATAGACATTGCATTTCCTGCTACTGCTGGATATGGGATATCTATAAAATTAAAGATACTGGATAAAACAAATTTTTTAGCCCACAAACGTAATTATGAATTAAAATATCCAAACAAAGAAAATAAGAAAGATGCGGGTTATAATGAAGAAGGTGATTTATACTTATTTTATGGACATTTGCGAAAAGTACTTGTAAAAAAAGGAGATATAATTGATGATATTTCTAAACCAATTGCATTAAGTGGAGTGTCAGGAGTCCAAGATAGTGGAACATGCGCTCCTCATGTCCATTTTGAAATTAGAGATTCGCAAAAGAGAAGATGTAATCCTGGATTCTATGTGTATTATAAATCATTTGATGATCAATCTCAAGCAGAAATAGATTTACAAATAAAAACAGCTAAAAATGGTAAAATCAATGAATTTCATGGGAAAAATTAAAAATTTATTTAGATTAATTATAGTATTATTTACTATAAATACTATATTATTTTGTAAAAAACAACCAGACGATTATCCTAAAAACGTAACTCATACTGAAGCAGGTCATTCAATTTTTAGGGAAAGTAAAAATTTTCAAGTAACTAAAAATTATACGACAGAACCAATAAAAAGCTTTGATATAAAGTTTCAGAATTATATTTTTAGAATCAGATATATTGAAGATAGGGCTTACATACAATATGTTTTCGATGATAAAATAATTCAAGACTGGCAACTTCTTAAGATAAATTTCTTTTATGATAGTTCATATGAAATAGCAGAGAAAGATATTCACATTCTATATAATCCTAATAAATCAGCAGGTATAATTTTACTGCCTAGTTTTACCGAAGAGTATTCTTCATATTTTATCTATAAATTTGATTCAAAAAAAATTCAGTATCTAAAAGATATTTCAGCAAATGCTAATCTACCTGAATCTAGTAACATTAATATATTTGAAGGAATTGAGAGCGGAAAAAAAATAAACATTTCTTATTTAAACGAAAAAGGAGAACGATATAAATTTATTGATAGGGAAGAAATTCCAATTAATAAGAACATAAAAAACATTAATGATTTACATCTTTTAAATAGTGAAAATTCCCACAACATCAATAACAATAGTGTTATTTCATTGAAGGAAACAATGTGGTCAATTAATTGTAATCCATCTGAAAGAAATATTACGTTTGAGGATGAAAAAAAAATGGTTATATCTATGGAGTTTAATCAATACTACATTACATTACAAGAAAAATCAAGAAAAGGAAATGTTATATCATATCAATACGGCGAGATGAGTGGATTAGGATCAGTGGATTATAATTCCAAATCTTATGATAATACAGAAACTGTTTGTACTTTAGAAATAATAGATGAGAATACACTCAAATTTAATTGGTTAGGTTTTTATGATAAGGATTTAAAGAAAAGGGTTCAGAGTAAAAATCCTTTAAATGAAACAAAAAAAATGGTTGATATTATCAAATGTGAATAAGGTAAATTAATCAGATTTATCAAGTCCGATTTTGTCTTTAAAGAAAAAGAGATTGAGGATTATTTATAATCTATTAATGTACATAAAGAAAACATGAATTTAAAAATCGGATATTTTTTAATAATATCTATTGAGTTGTGAGAAATCAAACAATAAGTCTTCTAATGCTAATTTACTTGGCACATGGAATGTAAATTGTGAAAATCCAATAGGCATTACAATCAAAGATAATGAATTGATTATGGCTGTTGAACCTAACCAGTATTATATTCATTTAATAAAAATCAATGATAAAACTAAAAAAAATGTTACTAAGTATAAACTAAAATCATTAGAAGGACAAGGTTCAAAGGATGTATATTCAGAAGTCTACTTTAATGACAAGGAAATTGCTATTGTAAAAAATTTAGGTAATAACAAAATTGAATTTAATTGGCTAGGATTCTATAATAAGATAAACAAGCAAAGACAATATACAGAACCTCTCACTAGTAATGATAATCCTATTATTCTGAGTAAGTGTGGGAAATAATATTATGAATTTTCAACTTCAAAAATCGAATTGACCTTTTTGAAGGAGATTACAATAAAATGATCAATAATAAGGTAATTTATTTGATAAAATAGTTTTGTTCTTATTCAAATTCGTTGGATTATTTTAATCAATATTTATGATTAGCCACAAAGAAAATTTTTGAAGAAAACGGAAAAGATCATAAAATGAAAAATATTTTAATTATACTGATACTGTTTTCTTTTCTTTCTTTATCGTGTAAGAAAAGTAACAAAAATATTCAAACTACATCTGGAAATAAAGATTTAGCCCAAAAAGATTCGCTCCAAAAAATAAAAGACACTACACTTTTTGTAAATTCATCTGAAGGAGAAGAAGTAAGATTATCTGTAAATATAGTTACTAGAGATTCTATTATTGAAAGCGAAGTTTTAGGGGAAATGGGGAAATCGGATTATAAATTTGTTTTTAATAAAACATTGAAAACCGGAGATTGTAAAACTTTCAGATATTTAGAACCAATTTATATCAACTCGAATCCAAAAATTAATTCTGAAAAAAAAGAGAATCTTTCCACGTCAAAAGAGACTTCAAAAAGGCTTAATGATTTGTTTAGGAGTTATAAAAATATATTGATTAAATCTAAAAAAAATAGTAATCAAAGTTTCAACAACAAATGGTTTGGAAAATATAAACTTACATTAAATAACAATAGTGAAGACTGGAGAAACATCCACGAATCGAACTTAATATTGCAAAAGATTCTGTCACTTATTTAGCAAAGGGATTTCAGCTTTATCAGTATTATAAACTTTCTGCGACTGGGATCAATAATAATTTAAAATTGACTTATGACGCGTCATTAGATAATACAGATAGTTGGGCATTGCAAAAAACAAAAGATTTTGGCACAATTACTTTTAATGGGGAAAAATATATATGGGTAAGCCCCTATATTGATGTTAATTTTAATAATGAAAAAAAATATACCTATATTTTGGAAAGGAAATGAAAAGGTTATTTTTTTACTATTGCTACTATTCAGTAAGACCGGACTGCTCTGGCTTTCAGTTTTCCAAAATGCAATATAAATTCGGAGCAGATAATTCCTCGAAATTTCAATAGACTAAAGAATGAAAAACATATTAAGTAAATTATCATATATAGGAATACTAATCTCTATAATAAGTTCCTGTCAATCGAAGGAAGAAAAGCAAACTGATAACAACGATTATTCAGAAAAAGGGGGAGTATTTTGTACACTGGAAAATGGTTTGCGATTAATAAGGACGGTAATAAATACCATCATTGTAGTGATGCTGATAGGTTTTTTGAAATAGATAAAAATAAAATCTATGACCATACACCTATGGAAGATTCCAACTTCAATATTGATCATATTAAAGAGAAAGGAAATCAGACTTTTTTTATATTGATAAACAGGAATCTTCATATTGCATCTTAAAGTGGGTTGACAAGAATAAAGGAATTATATCATATCAATTCAATAACTACGAGCCGAGTCTCTTTATTGCCGAAAAAAAAATAAAAAGCATTGAGAATAAGACTTGTCATACAAAAACCAAATCATGCGAGTTTAATAATCTTTCAAGCAAATACAAATTTACAGTGGAAGCAGGAGAGTATAAAAATGAAAAGGCCCAGGCATATCCAATTTCAGCATGGATAATAGTAACAGATAAAAAAAGTGAAAAATCACAGGAAATCTATTTTGAACCAAATTCGTGGTCAACTTACACTGATTTGCCATGCAATAGCTTTTTTGTTAAAGATTTTAATTTTGATGGCTTAGAGGACTTTGCAATTGTTTGGGATGAGGGCGGCAATGCCGGAAAACTATATGAATATTATTTTCAAGATAAAAATGGAAACTTTTTTCCTGCAGATTCTTTTCCATTGCAACACGGAATGTTGGCAGAAAATATTGATGTAACAAAAAAAATACTCACAAGCCAAAGTGTTGTAGGATGTTGTCATATTAATATAAACAAATATAAGCTCAACTCACATGGAAACTGGGAAACTTCTTTAGAACAGCATGACCTGAAAAAGAATTAAAATATTTATCATAAAAGAAATGCACAGAATTTTGGGATTTATCAAAAATGAAAAAAGCAATAACGATTTTTATTACACTCTTTCTATTATCTTGTCAAGGACAGAATAAAGAGGAGAAAAAAGACACAAAAACAGGGAAAGAAAATGAAAAAATTGAAGTTTCAAATAAGACAATTACTACAGAAAACTTAGTTCAATTAGCCAGAGTTAATTGTAAACAAGAGACTTCGGATTTATCTAATTATATCTTAAATTGTAAAAATTTCAATATTTCAAATACAATTATTGAAGGATTTGATAAAAATAGATATGAACTTATTACTATCGCTTTTAATGATATTGAAAAGGCTATTATTAGGAAAATTAATAATGAAGACTTAGAAACCTCATCTCCGATAATATACTTTTCAAACACTTCTAAAAATTATGTAATATTCTTTCCAATAAACGGAGATAATCATTTTGGATGGAAACTATACCTTTATAAAAATAAAGTTTTATACCCATTGGGACAAAGAGTAATGTACTGGAAGCCTGAATATGAAGAATCTACCACTAATTACTCTGATATATTAAATATCTATGAAGGCAACGATAATATTTTAGTTGAAGTACCTAACAAATACATTATTAAAAACGATAATGATTATAAAAATTATCCAAGCTATTCTGACGGAAAATATTATGAGAAAGGCGATAATTTATACTATGAATTTTCAACGTCAAAAATCGAATATTATAAGAAATATAAAAATGGCCTTTTTGAAGGAGATTACAATAAAATGATCAATAATAAGGTAATTGATTTAATAAAATAGTTTTGCTTCTATTATAAATTCGTTCGATAATATTTTAATCTATATTGATTATAAACACTGAGAAAACTATTCTAAGATCAAAGCTAAAATAATTACAAAGATATTCACAAAGTAGAATATGAAAAGAATTAACTATAGATTGACTGTAAAAAAGACTCCATAAGAATTTTGAAGATTTATCAAAAATTATGAAAATAATAATACCGATTTTTATTTCACTCTTTCTGTTATCATGTGACGGGCATAAAAAAGATATAAAAACAGAGAACCAAATCGAAAAAATTGGGATTTCAAATAAGATAATTGGTACAGAAAATTTAGCTGAATTAGTCAACACTTTATCTGACAGTTATCAACAAATTGAATAACTTTAAAACAGATTAAGTCTTGACTAAATTCTGCCTCTCTAGTTTTCCACAAACAATGTGGATAACTCTTAAAAACACTTCGCAAACACCTATAAATAAAAGAAATAAACAAGTTTAAAATAACAGATGTTATCAACAATTATGCATTATTGTCACAAATATTTGTGGATAACTTCAAAAGATCCCTTAAACAATCCGCCCCGCCGTTCTCCGAACGGCGGGGCGGATTCTACAATATAATGTATTTAAGCTGTTGTCGCAGGTACAAAAACTCTCTGAGACAATTCCTGATCAAAAAGATAGAGTGCAGATGGATTATCGCATACCATCTTGATTTTTGTAACATATTGTGAAGCACTAGCCTCTTCTTCTACCTGTTCGTTGATGAACCACTGCATAAAAGATGTTGTTGCAAAATCACCTTCATCATTGGCATTTTTCACAATGTTGAAAATGCTTCTGGTTACCTTTTTCTCATGCTCCAGTGCTTTTTCGAAAATATCAGTAGCATTTTCGAACTCATGTGGAGGTTTTGCAATTTCTCCGATGATGATTTCTCCGCCTACGTCATTTAAAAAATCAAACATTTTATCCGCATGCATCAATTCTTCTTTGCTCTGAACTCTGAAGTAATTGGCAATTCCGTCAAGGTCCTTTCCTGAAAACCAGGCAGACATTGAAAGATAATATTGTGCTGCATATTGTTCGTGAGCTATCTGTTCGTTAATTAACGTTGCAATTTTTTCGCTGATCATAAGTATAAATTTATAGTCAAAAATACGCAATAAAAGCCCGAAATCAAAAGTTTTAATGAAAATTAATACAAAAAGGACGGGATAAAACCCGTCCTTCACACATTAAAAAATCAAAATTATGAACGTTTATTTTGCTTCCGGAGCTGCAGTATTCATAGTCTTTTTCATCATCTTTCTATCCTTCATTGCCATCTTTCTCTGCTCCATTTTTGCTTTTCTGTCAGCTTGCCATTTATCGTATTGATCCGGCGTCAGGATTTTTTTCATGTCCGCATCCATTTGGGCTCTCCTGGCTTTCATATCTGCCATTTTAGCCTGTCTTGCTTCTTTACTTTTGTCAAAGTCAGCTTTCATTTCAGACTTTCTTTTTTCATGAAGACTCTTGATCTGCGCTACCTGAGAATCGTTCAGGTTAAGATCTTTCTGCATCTGATCAAGATGCTCCTGATGTTTATGCTGCATTTTTTGATGCATCTCTGCTCTTCTTACCTGCTTGTCCTGTGGAGCTGTTGTGGTTTGTTGTGCCATTGCAAAACCTCCTATTCCGATAAATGCTATTGCTAAAACTAATTTTTTCATCTTAAAAAATATTTAATTAATTGTTATATACATCTTTGATTAATAGTTAAAACACAAGTTAAATAGAAGTATTCATAAAAAATGTTAAATTTTAATATCAAAATAATAAACAACGCATAAAAAAAGGACAGATCCTAAAACCTGCCCTTCACACCACTTAAATATAATATATGAAAATTATTTATCTGTTGCTTACTAATCTGTTTCTGAAACCACCACCTCTGTTTTCACTGCTGTTGTTCTTCTGTGATCTTGAAGGTGAGCTTTCAGTTCTGGAACCTCCGTTGTTTCCTCTGAAGCCTCCACTGTTATTTTCTCTTTTCGGAGCTCTTTCTCTGTTCGCTTCATTATTTCCTCTGAAACCACCATTACCACCATTGTTTCCAAACCCGTCTCTTGTTCCTTTATTTTCAGAACTTCCTCTGAATCCTCCGTTGTTTCTTATTCCATTATTTTCATTGCTGCGGAAACCGTTGTTATTATCAGCTTGTTTTCGGAAGCCCCCGGAATTATTATGATCTCTGGATCCCCTGAACCCATCAGACCTGCTGCTTGTTCGGATCACATTAAAAGTTGGATTATCCATTCTTCGGAATCTTGACCTGTCTACTCTGTACACATTGATATTTACATTTCTGTACCTCGGCATTACTGCATATCTCGGTGCATAATACGTTCTTCTGTAATTCTGGAAGTAAACAATCGGGCTTGCTCCGCGGTAATAATTGTTTTGAAAAACAACAAATACTCTGGGTCCTAAAATTCTTTCCAATGCATAGAATCTGTCATAGTACCATCTATCCGGGTTGTATCTGTAAAAATTATTCCATGTAGAAAAATTTACATACAGGTTATTAAGACTTAAAATCTGATCAATCTGCCATCTGTTTAATCTGTTATCTCTGAAAAATACATTCCAGTTGATATTTACAATACTGTTTCTGTAGTCATTATAGTATCCCTGGTAATAATCACTTGGGTAATAGTCCTGAGGATAGTTATAGTAATAATCATCCGGGAAATAATCTCTGTCGTCCTCATCATTATAATATCCATCTCCATTCTGGTAATATCCGTCATCTCCCCATCCGTTATTTGGATACTGCTGGGCGGAAGACAAAGCTGCCAGTCCCAAGGCAAATCCCAAAAGTATTTTTTTCATTTATATAGTCGTTAATTGGTTAGTATATAGCAGAATATCTCTATTCTATCTTTTGGATGTAAATAAAAAAAAGAAGTTAAATCCTAAGATGAAACTTCTTTTAATTTATGTTTAACTAATTGATAATCAAATGTTAAATTTACGATCTGCCGCTATCTTTTATCCAATAGGCTATTTTTTCATTGAAAGTTTTCTTATCTTTTAAATCTTCAAGCTTTAAATGCATCCTGTACCGCCAGTAATGAGGGAAAACGGCAGGGTTATTAATCCTTTCATTATCCATATTCAGGTTAGTCACTTCCGGGTCAGTTGCCAGAAACTCCTGGATAGGGAAAACAGCCAGCATCGCCTCAGTGTAAAGATGCTGTTTCATAATGATCTCTGCAAGATGAGAATCCATTTCTTCAGGAGCCTTTCCGTACTGTATCAGCTGTTGATTAAAGTACTTCTGCGTCAGTGCAGGATCTTCTTTCCACCATTGTCTCAGCGTTGAGCTGTCATGGGAAGAGGCCGTTACCACATTCATATAATCAGCTTTTTTAGGATTATAGAACGGAATATTATCCGATGGCATTCGCTGCACTTTTAAAGCAATAATCGCCAGCTCATCCATTACAACAGGTACACAGGCAGGAACCATTCCTAAGTCCTCTCCACAGATCAGCATTTTCGTTGCGTTAAGAATAACCGGAAGCTTTTCCATTGCCTTTTCATACCACAGATGATCCTGTCTTCTGAAGAAATAATCATGATACAGCTCATAAATTGCTTTTCTTTCCCATTCCGGAAGATAGGTATAGGAGTCGGTAATATATACATTAAATCTAGGGTGATAAACTGTTTCACCATTCCTTTCTTCAGTAAGGAACAAAACATTGGCATATAAAGAAATAAGTTTTTCTTCTATTGAACCTTTAGGATTCTTTTTAAAAAATTCAGCCAGTTTTCTCTGGGTATCAAATTCTTCTTTGAATGAATAGGTTCCGTCATTATTGCTGTTAATAAATTCAAAAACCTGACTGCTTTCTTCTCCGAAATACTCCCACAAAATCTTTTCATTGATGAAAGGCTTACAATATCTGTTGAAATCAAAAGGAATATGTCTTGCTTTAAACTCATCAAGAACAACAGGAACAGCTGGGTAAAAATATCCTAAAATCCCTTGTGTAGCAGAAATCGGCATTCTCCAGATCCTGAAAAATCCTAAGATATGGTCGATTCTCATGGCATCGAAATACTGCTCGAGTGCTTTAAACCTGTTTTTCCACCAGCGGTAATCATCTTCCTTCATCGCCTCCCAATTGTATGTCGGGAATTCCCAGTTCTGTCCCAGCTCTGTAAACTGATCTGGTGGTGCCCCGGCCTGAAAATCCATTCCGAAAAGCTCAGGTTCCGTCCACGCTTCTACAGAATACCTGTAAATACCGATCGGAAGATCTCCTTTTAAAGACACTCCTAAGCCGTGGGTATAATCTACGGCATCTTTCAACTGTAAATGAAGCTGGTACTGCACCCAGGCATGAAGCATGGAAGCATCATAATCTTTACTTTTCGTGGTAAAAAACTGTGAAATTTTTCCTGCAATATATTTCTTATGAGTTTTCCAGTCGTTGAAATTCGGAGTTTTATATTTATCCCTAAGCACACAGAAAGCGGCATATGGAGTCAGCCAGTAATCGTTATCTTTTATAAATTTTTTAAAGTTCCTGTCCTTATAGATTTTCTCTTTCTCTGTATTGAAAACCGCTTTTAAAAATTTCCATTTTCCCTGGATCATTTTTTCATAATCAATCAGATCAAGAGCATTTAATACTTCTTTTTCAGACTGATATTCAGAAACTAATTCTTCCGGTAAAGCAAAATCAAGATTTTCTAAGGAGATATACTGCGGATGCAATGCATAAACAGAAACTGCAGCGTAAGGATAAGAATCTGTCCAGGAATAATTGGCGGTAGTATCATTAATGGGAAGGATCTGAATAATTCCCAATCCGGTTTCCTTGGTCCAGTCAGCAAGCTTTTTAAGATCGGAAAATTCTCCTACTCCGAAACCGCTCTCACTTCTTAAAGAAAATACAGGAACTGCCACCCCGGCATCGTGATACATCTGGTAAGACTTGAATTTAAAATAATGACTGGAAACAATCTGCAAAACATCCTTAAGCGGATTGGCAACCGTAAATCTGTTTTCACCTGTTTCGACATCAATAATTCTTCCCTCTTCTTTACTGTAAAGGCAATATTTAAACTGGACAAACTCGTTCTCAGGGATTTCAACAGAGGCTTCCCAGATTCCAAAATCTGTCTGCGAAAGACGGATCGCTTTATCATAATTCCAGTTTCCCAGAGAAGCTGTACTTCCGAACAGGGCAATTTCCCAGTCCGGATTGTAAACAGGCGCTTCAATTCTGAATAAATGGGTGTGTTTTTTTAAAACGGCAACTTTTTCAGGAATAAACTGGTTGAGCTTATTATAAAGGATTTTATTGTTTAAATAGTTCTCAGGAAAGTTCTTGTTATTCCATTCATCGAAAATAATAAACTCCTTGTAGTTATGCGGGAAATTAAGGCTGTGCAGTACAAATTCTTCTCTAAGAATATTACTTTTTTCATCGGTAAGCTGATATTTATAGGAGATTGATTTTGAGAAATAATCTACTTCACATTTCCAAATACCGTTTTCTGCATAAAACAGGATATGAGTCTGGACAACAGCGCCTTCCTCATCCACAATCAGGAGCTGTAGATTTTGTCCGGCCTTTGCATTATATCCAACATTAAAGTATAGCTTCATCTATATTTTTTTATAAAAATACATTTTAATATCGAAAAATAAAACTTATGAAGATCAAATAATCATTAAAAAACCTTTTCAAAATAACTTGAAAAGGCTTTATATTTTATTAGAGTTAAAAGGAATTTACATCAATAATCTAAGCGTTATTCTGTAACAATAATTTTTTTACTTAATATTACTTTACCGGATTCATTGGTAACGCTTATAATATAAGCTCCATTGACTAAATTCTTAAGATAAACCTGCTGATTGAGCGAGCCATCTTTTACGGACAGATTCTGTTCCATTACATTTTTTCCGGAAATATCAAAAACACTGAGCTTTAGATTTCCTTTTACAGCCTTATCATTTACATTAACGTTGATAAAATGTTCATCTACTCTGGTCGGGTAGATATCAATATTAGCCAGCGTATTTACCGAAGAAGTTCTGTCATTGGCAAAATATCTGCTCGCAAGGTCATAAATATGAGGTTTTTCTCCTCCGGGAAGAGCTTTTGCTTCCAGAGTTAAAAGGTCCACTTCATACAGGCTGTCTCCCTTAGCGCTTGCAATGATTACTTTTCCTTTAGCATTAACAGCAGATCCGTTTACAGAATAATTTTCAGGAATACCGGAGATCTTGCCAACGAATTTTGCTTTCAGTTCTTTTACTGTAACTTTAAAAACATTTCCTGAAGCTGAAAAAACGTAAAAATTATTGTCAGCATCTGCAATCATATCGCCACCGAAACCTGTTTCAATAGCCGTAAATGAATTCTTCCCATTGGAAGCATCGTCTTTAATGATCCCAAGATCACTGACGGCGTACTGACTTCCTTTTCTGCTGATCTGCAACAGCTGTGTTCCTGCGTTATTAAGTGCATAAATATTTCCGTCATACCCCGTAGCCATCCTTGTCATATGGGAATTAACATCACAGGAGGTTACTTTTGAAACAGTATTTTCTACCAGAGTAATTTCTTTAGTCCTGGCATTCAAAATATAAATATTAGACGAAAACATAGGCATATACACCAGGTTATTATTGGATGGATCATAGGCAAGAGCCGCCATAGTAACCGCCTGGGAATGGCTGTAAGAATTTTTATCTTCTGATACAATGCCTTTCCTGTCCTGAGAAAATACCTTTGCCGCAGTATCTGCTGAAAACAATTTTTCTCCTGAAGCACCGCTTACCGCATCCATGGCACGGAAATCACTAAAAACTATGCTGGAAGTATCTTTTCCGGCAATAGCAAAAAAGTCCTGCTGTGCCTGGACATTTGCACCAAACACAAGCAGGAAAAGAGGGAATAAATGTTTTTTCATACAATGTAGAATTTAGATCCGTGATTATTTCAGTCCAACTAAGTTACATAATTTACAAATTGAATCACAAAAAAATAATACTATTCACATAACATTTACAATCATTTAATCTAAACGTTGATATTTTGGTAAATCGTCATTTTCCTTAAACACAAATTGCACAAATGTTTTCACAAATAACACTACCGTATGACAGTAGCATGCGTGGCGTAGCGAAGATTAATGATAATTATGTTTTTTAAACGCAAAGATTGATCACTAGGCTATATTATTTTAGTAAGGCAAAGATTGCCAGCTTCGCTGTCATAAGAAAATTGTGCTTTAAGCAGAATAGGCAAAAAAGAAACTCCCGCGGATCACGCGGATTGCAACAGTTTTATCTGCGGAATCCACGTCACCAGCGGGAGCTGTACTAATGTATTTTGGATTAATTCAGAACGTAAGTTGTTCCGTCTCTTCCATCTTTTAATTCGATGCCTTCAGCAAGCAGTTTATCTCTGATCTGGTCTGAAAGGTCAAAGTTTTTTGATTTTCTTGCCTGGTTTCTCAGTTCTATTAGAACTTTCAAGGTCTGGTCAAGCTTCTCATTATTATTCTCTTCAATACTTTGAAGCCCTAAGACATCAAATATAAATGCATATAACGTTGATTTTAAATCTTCAAAATCTTTGGTTGAGATGGTCTCTTTACCGTCATTTAAAGCAAAAATATATTTTACGGCTTCAAATAAATGAGCAATCAGGATAGGAGAATTGAAATCATCATTTAAAGCATCATAACATTTATTCTTCCATTCGTTAAGATTGAATTCTGACTGTTTTTCATTATCCGGAGTAACAGAGTTTAGAATTTTAACAGCTTCCATCAACCTGATGAAACCTTTTTCGCTGGCCATCATCGCATCATTGGAAATATCCAGCACACTTCTGTAATGTGCCTGTAAGAAGCAGAATCGTACGATAGACGGATGGAAAGATTTCTCAAAAAAATCATTTTCTCCTGTAACCAACTGCATCGGAAGGATATAATTCCCTGTGGATTTACTCATACGCTGGGAATTCATAGTCAACATGTTGGCATGCATCCAGTAATTAACCGGAGCCGTATCATTGCAAGCTTTTCCTTGTGCAATTTCACATTCATGGTGCGGGAATTTCAAATCCATTCCGCCGCCGTGGATATCGAATTTCTCTCCTAAATATTTCGTGCTCATGGCAGTACATTCAAGGTGCCATCCCGGGAAACCTTCGCCCCAGGGAGAATTCCATCTCATGATGTGTGCAGGAGATGCTTTTTTCCACAAGGCAAAATCCTGAGGGTTTTTCTTTTCACCCTGTCCGTCAAGATCACGGGTATTGGCAAAAAGCTCTTCTATATTACGCTTTGAAAGTTCGCCGTAATTCAAGCCTCTTTTATTGTATTCCAGAACATCAAAATATACGGAACCGTTGCTTTCATAGGCAAAACCTCTTTCAATAAGCTTATGTGTCAATTCGATCTGTTCTACAATATGTCCTGTTGCTGTAGGCTCAATATTGGGAGGCAGCAAGTTGAACATTTCCAGCACTTTGTGAAAATCGACGGTATATTTCTGTACGATTTCCATAGGTTCCAGCTTTTCAAGGCGGGTCTGTTTCACGAATCTGTCGTTATCTACATTCCCGTCGTCTGTAAGGTGGCCTGCGTCTGTAATATTTCTTACATATCTTACTTTATACCCCAAATGCATCAGGGTACGGTATATAAAATCAAAGGAAAGAAATGTTCTTACGTTTCCTAAATGTACATTGCTGTACACCGTAGGTCCGCAGACATACATGCCGACGTTGCCTTCTAAAATTGGTTTAAATATTTCTTTTTCTCCTGTAAGGGAGTTATATAGTTTTAATTGCATTTTTTAAAGTTAAAAGATTCAATGATTAAAGGATTTAAAAATTAGTTAAAATAATTCTGTCCACAACAAATAATTGTCGTAAGAAAAATTTTATTTGAAACTTTTTTAAATATTACCATTATTAAATTGCTTTTAAGTGATACTGCAGATGATCAATATAATCATGAATAATGTATTCCAATGTAAAGGTCTGAGGAACTGTTTTTGTAGTATCACAGGTTTTTTTCAGGTCTTCATCTGGAATATTCTCTACCGTATGAACGATCTGAAAATTTAAGGATTTCCAAAGACTTACCAATTCTGAAACCGGAATATTCTGATAATTCTGCGCTTTTACCCAAAAATCCTGATCATATACAATATTATCATTTTCATTGTATTGCGTTACCACAAATCTTCTGATATTAGTCAGGGCACTATCACAGAGATGACCTAAAATTTCTTTTTTGGACCACTTTTCCGGTGAAATTTTATGAGACCATTCTTCCTCAGAAATTGTTTCAAATCTCTGAAGTTCGGCAGTAACAATATTTTTTAGAATCTGATAGTTCATATTTTAATAATCTAATTTGGCATGGCTTCCTACATAATGCAGGAATTCCTGTCTGGTGATCGGGTTGGTTCTGAAAATACCACTTAATTCTGCCGTAATGGTAGAGCTTGCCGTATCTTTTATTCCTCTGCAGTTGACACATAAATGTTTTGCATCAATAATACATGCTACATCTTTGGTACCCAGTGCTTCTTTCAAAGCATCTACGATCTGCATCGTCAGTCTTTCCTGAACCTGTGGCCTTTTTGCATAGTAATCCACAATTCTGTTGATCTTGGAAAGACCTATCACCTCACCATTTGAAATATAGGCAACGTGTGCTCTTCCAATGATTGGCAGAAAATGATGTTCGCAGAAAGAATATACCGTAATATCTTTCTCCACCAGCATCTGTCGGTATTTATATTTATTGGAGAAGGTGGAAATTCCCGGCTTATTTTCAGGAAGAAGCCCTCCAAAAATTTCATTGACATACATTTTGGCAACACGCCTTGGTGAATCCTTTAAAGAATCATCCGTCATATCCATCCCCAGTGTTTCCATAATTTCACCGAAAAGTTCGGTAATTTTTTCTATTTTTTCCTGTGGCGATTTATCAAAAGCATCCTTCCTAATAGGCGTATGTTCTTTTCCTGTGAAAATATCATCGTCGTTATCGGTAAAATCAACCATTTTTATTTAATTTGCAACAAAAATACGGATAAAATCTGTTCATCAATTTCATTTTGAACGAAAAACATTATCCTTTCTCAACTTAGCCTTATGATTATTGTCGAAGAAGTACAGAATGAAAACCAAAAAAAGGAATTTTTAGAATTTCCTGCCCAACTATACCGGCACGACAAAAACTATATAAGACCCAGAAATCAGGATATCGAGGAGATTTTTGATCCTGAAAAGAATAAGTCTTTCCTGGATGGGGAGTGTGCCAGATTTTTATTTAAAAACAAAGAGAATGAAACGGTAGGAAAAGTGGCCGTATTCATCTCCAGTCTTTATGAACAGAAACAGCCTACGGGAGGAATGGGTTTCTTCGACTGTATCAATGATCAGGAAACAGCGGATTTTATTTTTGATCACTGCAAAAGCTGGCTTCAGAAAAGAGGTATGGAAGCTATGGACGGACCAATCAATTTCGGAGAACGGGATAAATTCTGGGGACTTCTGACGGAAGGCTTCGGTGAACCGCTTTTCGGAATGAATTACAATTTTCCTTATTATAAAGAACTGTTTGAAAATTATGGCTTCAAAATATATTTTGAACAGCTTTGTTTTTCGAGACCTATTTTCGCAGAAGTTTCAAGAATTTTCACGCTGATGCATACCAAGCACAGCAGAAATCCAGCCATTTCTGCAAGACCGATGAAGAAAAATGATCTGCCTAAATTTGCCAAAGATTTTACAGAAATCTATAACCAGGCATGGGCTTCCCACGGCGAAGGCAAGCAGCTGGAAGAAGCAAAAGTCCTCAAAATGTTCAAAACCATGAGGCCCATCATCAATGAGCATATTTCCTGGTTTGTGTATGAAAATGAGAAACCTATTGCCATGTGGATGAATCTTCCGGATGTGAACCAGTGGTTCAAATATCTGAACGGGAAGTTCGGAATTCTGGAAAAGTTTAAATTTTTGTGGATAAAGCAATTCAAAAAGAATGAAAAAATGGTAGGACTGGTATTCGGGGTTGTTCCGGAATGGCAGAAAAAAGGTATCGACGGCTATATGATCTGGGAAGGAACACAGCATTTGAGAAAGCATACGGATTTTAAAACAACGGAGCTTCAGTGGATTGGTGATTTTAATCCTAAAATGATAAAAATAGCGGAAAGCCTGGAGACTACGGTGACCAGAAAACTGGCTACATACCGGTATTTATTTGACCGCGATAAGGAGTTTGAAAGACATCCTATCCTTTAAATTAAATAAAAAACCCTGCCATTGAATGACAGGGCTCCTTTCATTTTGAACTCTATTAGAATAGCTCTCCGGCTACTTTTTTAATATTATCACTTTTCCCCATAGAGTAAAAGTGCAGCACAGGAACTCCAAAATCAAGCAGTTCTTTGCATTGGGCAATAGCCCACTCTACCCCGATCTGTTTTACCGCTTCGTTATTTTTAGCGTTTTCCACTTCATTAATCAATTCTTCGGGAAGGTCTATTTTGAAGACCTGCGGCAGGATCTTCAGATGCTTTTTGGTCGCAATAGGCTTAATTCCCGGAATGATAGGAACGGTAATTCCCATCTCTCTGGCCTTCGTCACAAATTCAATAAATCTTTTGTTGTCAAAAAACATTTGTGTAACGATATAATCTGCTCCGGCATCTACTTTTTCTTTCAGCCATTTCAGGTCATAATTCATAGAGGGTGCTTCCATATGCTTTTCCGGATAACCGGCTACCCCTATGCAGAATTTATTGAGTTCATCACAGGCTTTTTCATCATTGTGAAGATATTTTCCTCTTCCCAGATCATTAATCTGATGAACGAGATCCATAGCACTGGCATGGCCTCCGGGTGTTGGCTCAAAGTACTGATGTCCTTTCATAGCATCACCTCTCAGGGCCATTATATTGTCTATTCCCAGGTACATACAGTCTACAAGAAGGTATTCGGTTTCTTCTTTGGTGAAGCCTCCGCAAAGGAGATGGGGAACGGTATCTACATTATATTTATGCTGGATGGCGGCACAAATCCCCAGGGTTCCGGGACGCATTCTGGTGATCCGGCGTTCCATCAGTCCATTTCCTTTATCAATGTAAATATATTCTTCCCTGGAGGTGGTTACATCAATAAAAGGGGGCTTAAACTCCATAAGCGGATCTATATTGGTATACAGATCTTCAATTCCGATCCCCTTTTGAGGCGGAACAACTTCTAAGGAGAATAAAGTCTTGCCATTTGCATTTTTAATATGTTCAGTGATCTTCATTTTATAGTTTAGTTATTATTTTAGCTTTAAAGTGCCTGCTGATATTCATTAATCCGCTAAATTGGGTGACAACCACTTTCTTGCTTCCTGAATGCTGCAGCCTCTTCTCTCTGCATAATCCTTAAGCTGGTCTTCTGTGATTTTTCCAAGGCCGAAATACTTGGCATGCGGACTTCCGAAATAATACCCGGAAACGGATGCTGTCGGGAACATCGCCAGACTTTCGGTAAGGAAAACTCCGGTGTTCTCTTCTACTTTTAAAAGGTCCCAGATGGTCTTCTTTTCCAAGTGGTCCGGACATGCGGGATATCCCGGCGCAGGACGGACTCCTTTATATTTTTCTGCAATCAGCTCTTCATTGCTTAAACTTTCCTGGTTGGCATAGCCCCAGTATTCTGTTCTTACCTTTTTATGTAAAAATTCAGCAAAAGCTTCTGCAAATCTGTCAGCTAAGGCTTTTACCATAATGGCATTATAATCATCATTTGCTTTTTCATATTCTTCCGCAAGTTCATCTGTACCGAAGCCTGTAGTGACGCAGAAAGCTCCTACGTAATCTGTTTTTCCGGAAGCCTGTGGCGCAATAAAGTCGCTTAATGCCAAATATTCTTTTCCTTTTGAACGCTGAGCCTGCTGTCTCAAAGTCAGGAACCTGGCCTGCTCTTCATTATTTTCGTTAAAGATCAAGATATCATCCGTTTCATTGGAGTTGGCCTTGAAAATTCCGAAGATCGCTTTTGCTTTCAGCAGTTTTTCATCAAGGATTCTTTTTAAAATAACCTGTGCATCTTTAAACAGTTCTTTAGCCTGGGCTCCTACCACCTCATCTTCAAAAATATTCGGGTATTTCCCGTGAAGATCCCAGCTTCTGAAGAATGGCGACCAGTCAACAAACGGAAGCAATTCATTCAGGTCCTGATCTTCTATTACGGTTACCCCTAAATTATTCGGTGTAAAAATTTCTTCGTTTTCCCAATCGATGCTGAAATGACTTTTTCTGGCTTCTTCAATGGAAACATAGTCTTTATCAATTTGCCTGTTCAGAAACTTCTCACGGAAATCAGAGTATTCGTCCTTCAGCTCCGAAACATAGTCTTTGTTTCTGTCTCCTAACAATGAGCTTACTACATTTACCGCTCTGGAAGCATCGTTTACGTGAACTACCGCATTTTTATATTTTAAATCGATTTTCACGGCGGTATGGGCTTTCGAAGTGGTTGCGCCGCCAATCAACAGAGGGAAATTAAGGTTCTGTCTTTCCAATTCTGAAGCGATGTATACCATTTCATCAAGACTTGGTGTGATCAGCCCGCTTAATCCTATTACATCAACCTTATGTTCTATAGCAGCCTGGATAATTTTTTCTGCAGGTACCATAACTCCCAGATCCACAATTTCATAATTGTTACAACCCAATACCACACTCACAATATTTTTTCCGATATCGTGGACATCACCTTTTACCGTAGCCATCAGGATTTTTCCGTTGGCAGGCCTTGTACCGTCTTTTTCTGCTTCAATATAAGGCTGCAGATAAGCCACAGCTCTTTTCATTACCCTGGCAGATTTTACCACCTGCGGAAGGAACATTTTTCCGCTTCCGAACAGGTCTCCCACAACGCCCATTCCGGTCATAAGGTTAATTTCAATTACGTGCAGCGGTTTTGCAGCCTGTTTTCTGGCTTCTTCTACATCTTCTTCGATAAAACGGTCGATTCCTTTTACCAAAGCATGGGTAATCCTGTCCTGTAAAGGTCTTGTACGCCATTCCAGTTCTTCAACTATTTCTTTTTTTACGGATTTATTTTTTTCAGAATACTCCAGAAGCCTTTCCGTAGCATCCTCTCTCTTATCAAGGATCACATCTTCCACAAGCTCCAGAAGTTCTTTATTGATCTCATCATATACTTCCAGCATGGAAGGGTTTACAATTCCGATATTCATCCCAGCCTGAATAGCGTGATAAAGAAATACGGAGTGCATGGCTTCTCTAACGGTATCATTTCCACGGAACGAAAACGAAACATTACTTACCCCACCACTTACGGAAGCATAAGGAAGATTCTGTCTTACCCATCTTGTAGCTTCGATGAAATCGATGGCATTTCTTCGGTGTTCTTCCATTCCTGTTGCCACAGGGAAAATATTTAGGTCGAAAATAATGTCTTCAGCTGGGAAACCCACCTGGTTAACCAAAATATCATACGACCGTTTTGAAATCTCAAGTCTGCGATCATAATTGTCTGCCTGACCTGTTTCGTCAAATGCCATCACAATAACTGCTGCACCGTATCTTTTGACGGCTTTGGCCTGCTTGATAAATTCTTCTTCACCGCCTTTGAGACTGATGGAATTGACAACACATTTACCTTGTGCTACCTGAAGCCCGGCCTCCAGAATCTCCCATTTGGACGAGTCTATCATGATGGGAATTCGTGAAATATCCGGTTCTGAAGCTATTAAATTCAGAAATTTGACCATGGAAGCTTTTCCATCGATCAATCCGTCATCGAAATTGACATCAAGAATCTGTGCGCCTCCTTCTACCTGATGGCGGGCTATATCGAGTGCTTCCGAGAATTTCTCCTCTTTGATCAGTCTTAAAAATTTTTTGGAGCCGGCAACATTGGTTCTCTCACCAACATTGATGAAATTACTTTCCGGCGTTATAATAAGAGGCTCAAGGCCCGACAATCTTAAATATTTCATTAATTTTTATTCTTCTAAAATATAATAGGCATTGTTTGCATTCTGCCGCAGCAGATCTACATGCTTGCCTAAAGCAGTAAAAATTGGAAATCTTTTATATTCCAAGCCATGTTCTTTTGCAAATTCTTCGATCTCTTCTGTGATCTCGTTATAATACATATAGCTGTAATTGGGAAAAAGATGATGGGCCACATGAAAATTAAAATTTCCTAAAACATTTCTCACCAGCCAGTTATTTTCTTTTAAATCATTGGTCACCTCAAACTGATGACGGAGCCAGCTGAACGGAAGCCCGTTTTTGGTATCCAGCTTTGGAAAAGCGTTATCAGGAAGCGGATGCAATGGCAGTAATACAAACAGCGCAAAAATGCTTGCCGCAATGATCTGAAGACTCCATGCTCCCAAAGCCAGGCCTATGGATACTTTAAAGAACAGGATGGGAACCACAATCTGGTAAAAGAAATAGAACAGCTTATACATCACCATTTTTATTTTTTCAATGGAGGGAATGGAACCCTGAGTTTTTAAAATCACTCTTTCTTTATCAAAAAAATCCCTGAAATCCCTGATAAACATCCAATTGAACAGGTAAAGAGGATACACCATGAAGAAAAATCTATGTTGATATTTCTGGATTCCTTTTGCTTTAACCCACGGAACAATTAACAGCAGACCGCTCTGCTCTATATCCGTATCCCATCCGTCCACATTCGGATAGGCGTGATGGCTGGCAATATGTCTTTTTTTCCAGATGTATGAATTAGCTCCTACAAGGTCAAAAATACGCAGCACGAGAGAGTTCAGTCTTTTACTTTTATAAATGTTATTGTGGGCTGCTTCATGGATCAGGTTTAAATAAATCAGGACTAAACAAATCCCCATTAAAACAAAGCTTCCGATATACATCCAGGATTTGTCCGCATTAAATAAAGCAAAGAAATACAACGCAAAATAGACCAAAGGCAGGATAACTGCTTTGATCTGTATATAAACGTCCCTGTTTTCGGGAATTTGTTCTAAACGCTGATTCACTTTCTTTCTCAGTTCATTAAAAAGTCTTATATCCTCTGAATTTTTCAAGTAACTTGGCTTTTCCATAATGTTAAATTTTGTGACTTATTTAAAGATAACATTTATAATCAAGCACTTACCCCATATTTAATTAAAAAAATCTATTAAATCAGACAAATTTTTTCAATTTTCTTGGTGAATATTCTGCTGCCAGATCTGCAATAGCCCTGATGTGATCCGGCGTGGTTCCGCAGCATCCGCCTATTATATTGATCAATCCTTTCTCTACATATTCTTTAATCTGTCTAGCCATATCCTCCGGTGTTTCATCATATTTTCCGAAAGCATTGGGAAGTCCGGCATTCGGATAAGCTGAAACATAGAATTCTGAATTATGGGCCAACGTTTCCAGGTAAGGAGTCAGCTGATCCGCTCCCAGGGCACAGTTGAACCCCACACTCAATAAATTTAAGTGTGACACTGAGATCAGGAATGCTTCTGCGGTCTGACCACTTAATGTTCTTCCTGAAGCATCGGTAATGGTCCCGGAAACCATAATAGGAATTTTTATATTTCTTTCTTCCTGAATTTCATCGATCGCGAAAAGAGCCGCTTTTGCATTCAGGGTATCGAAGATGGTTTCCACCAGAAGAATATCTGAACCACCATCAAGCAAAGCTTCGCACTGCTGTTTGTAGGCCAGTCTTAGTTCTTCAAAGGTGATCGCTCTGTATCCCGGGTCATTTACATCCGGACTTAAGCTTGCCGTTCTGTTTGTCGGTCCTATGGAACCGGCAACAAACCTGGGCTTTTTGGAGTCTTTAGCTGTAAATTCATCACATGCTTTTCTGGCAATTTTCGCCGACTCATAGTTCAGATCATACACCAGGTCTTCCATATGGTAATCTGCCATGGCAATAGTGGTTCCTGAGAATGTATTGGTTTCTATAATGTCTGCTCCTGCTTCCAGGTACTTTTTATGGACCTCTTCAATCGCTTGAGGCTGCGTCAGGGAAAGAAGGTCATTATTTCCTTTTACCGGATGCTCCCAGTCTTTGAAACGCTCCCCTCGATAATCTTCTTCTTCAAACTTGTAACGCTGAAGCATGGTTCCCATGGCTCCGTCAAGAATTAATATTCTCTCAGATATTGCCTGGTATAATTGTTCTGAATTTTTCATTTTAAATTATCATTTGATCGCTAATTATTATTAATAGAATTTTGCTCTGCCGTAACTAAGCTAACTATTGCCCAGTTAGTCTAAAGCCTGTTTTAAATCTGCTATAATGTCATCTACATGTTCAAGGCCTACGGAACAGCGTACCAAACCTGCGGTAATACCTACTTCGTTTCTTTCTTCATCCGTTAGTTTCGAATGTGTAGTTGATGCAGGATGAGTTACAATAGTTCTCGTATCTCCTAAATTGGCAGAAAGCGAGCACAATTTTATTTTATCCAGGAAGTTTCTTCCGCCTTCTATTCCCCCTTTAATTTCAAAAGCTACGATATTTCCGCCCAGTTTCATCTGTTTTTTAGCAATTTCATAACTTGGGTGAGACTTTAGGAAAGGATATTTTACAAGCTCTACATTGGGATGACTTTCTAAAAACTCAGCCACTTTCAAAGCATTTTCACAATGCTTTTCAACACGGACAGCCAGTGTTTCAAGACTTTTTGACAATACCCATGCATTAAAAGGAGACATTGCCGGTCCGGTATTTCTTGCAAAAAGATAGATCTCTCTGATCAGGTCGGCTTTTCCTACAGCTACTCCACCTAATACTCTTCCCTGCCCGTCAATAAGTTTTGTTGCAGAATGTACAACAACATCTGCCCCATATTTAATAGGCTGTTGCAGATAAGGTGTTGCAAAACAGTTATCTACAATGAAGATAAGGTTGTGTTTTTTAGCAATCTGACCAAAAAACTCAAGATCCAGAATTTCAATAGCCGGATTGGTCGGGGTTTCGAGGTATAAGATTTTTGTATTGGGCTTAATATACTGGTCTACATTTTCAGCATCTCCAGCTTTAAAATAAGTGGTTTCGATATTCCATTTCGGAAAATACTTTGTAAACAAGGTATGTGTAGATCCGAACACCGACTGGCAGCTGACGATATGATCGCCGGCATTCAATAAAGCCGCAAATGTTGAATAAATGGCAGCCATTCCCGTTGCAAATGCATAACCGGCTTCTGCCCCTTCCATTATGGCAATCTTATCAGTGAATTCTGTCACGTTCGGGTTTGAAAAACGGCTGTATAAGTTTTTAGGCTTTTCTTCAGCGAAGCTTGCTCTCATATCTTCTGCATCCTGGAATATAAAACTGGATGTAAGATATAATGGTGTTGTATGTTCATCAAACTGGGTTCTTTCAGTCTGGGTTCTTATCGCTGATGTTTCAAAATTCTCCATATAGTTTAATTTAATAATATATCAGTACATCGTTGTACTTAAGATCTGCATCAATTCTGAGACAGCATTATTGTACATTTTTATACTGTTAGATTGATACATTGATTTATTTGGTTTCACTTACTCTTAAAATATCTCCAAAAACGCCTCTTGCTGTTACCTGAGCTCCGGCTCCGGCTCCCATAATCACGATTGGGTTCTCACCATAACTTTCTGTATAGATTTCAAAAATAGAGTCCGAACCTTTCAGCTGGCCTAATGCAGAGGTGCCGGGTACAGAAACCAATTTCACATCAAGCTGCCCCTTGTCTTTCTGAAGGTCACCGTGAAGATCACCCACATAACGCAGCACATGTCCGGGCTCCTGCCCTTCTTTAATTTTCCGGTACTCTTCATCCAGCTCATCCAGTCTTGAGATAAATTCGTTTTTATCTACAGACAGAAGATCTTCAGGAATTAGATTTTGGATGTTGATATCCTGGAATTCATTGATCAGGTCTAATTCTCTTGCCAGAATCAGAAGTTTTCTCGCCACATCGTTCCCGGAAAGGTCTTCACGCGGATCAGGCTCTGTATATCCCTTTTCCATTGCTTCTCCGATAATGGTTGAGAATTTATCATTTCTCACCGAGAAATTATTGAAGATATAGCTCAGGGATCCTGAGAAAACTCCTTTTATTCTTGTAATATTTTCTCCTGAAAGATGCAGCAGTTTTATGGTGTCAATCAATGGAAGGCCTGCTCCTACATTGGTTTCATACAGATAACGTCTGTTATTTTTACTCAACGTATATCTTAGTTTACGGTATTCTTCTATGGGAAGTGTATTGAAAATTTTATTGGATGAAACGAGGTCAAAACCGTTTTCAGCCAGTGCATGGTAATTTTTCACAAAATCTTTGCTTGCTGTATTGTCTACGACGATCAGGTTTTCCAGCTGATTTTCTTTTGAAAAATTGATGAGCTCTTCTACATTTGATGGATGTTCTGCTGTTAAAACCTCATCATTCCAGTCTGCATTGAAGCCTTTTTTATTGAAAGCTATCTTTCTTGAATTGGCAACTGCAACTACTTTAAGATCTATCTTTTTACGTCTTCTGATTTCTTCAGACGACTGTAAAACCTGCTCTATTAATGTTTTTCCTACATTTCCGTGGCCAATGATTGCCAGATGAACGGTTTTAGGTTTTTTGAAGATTTCGGATTCAATGATATTCTTCGTTTTTTCATCCTGGGAAGAAGTTACGACAATATTTACCCTCTTTTCGGCTGCCACCTGGTTGAGAAGAAGTGGAAATACATTGTTTCTGGCCAGTTCCGCAAGGACTTTATTGAAATCTTCCGCTACAAATCCAAGTACGGAAACATTATTGATGCTGTAAATCTGTGAAACTTTTCCTGATTTTCTCTCCGGTTCAAACTCATCAATCAGGCAGGTCACTGCTTTTTCTGCATCGGCTTCATTTACGAGAATGGATATTCCATTTTCAATGGCCTGTTGGGAGATCACTCCTACACTGATGCGCGCCAAAGTAAGCGCTTTAAAAATTCTTCCGTCGATCCCGATCTCGCCGAGGAAATCTTCTCCTTCAAACTTGATGATTGATCTGTTTTTTAAAAACTTTATCTCGTTAGCATTTCTCATTCTACAAAATATTTTTTATGATAGTATTTAATTGTTCGTATTCCATTAGGAAGGCATCATGCCCGTGAATTGACTGTATTTCATGATAGAAAACTTCTTTCTTTTTCTCTTTCAGCTGTTCAAAGCACATTCGGATTTCTGAGGCAGGAAAAAATAAATCTGTATCCACCGCGATAAGGTGCATTCGGGCACCGATTTTTTCTAACTGTTCTTCTTCAGTGTTGATATTCATCAGCAGATGATTCATTAGCCTGTAAGATTTTAAACTAAATCTTTCGTTTAATGAGTTTCCGTGATAAACCAACCAGTCTTCTGACTCTAATCTCTGCTTTTCCTGATCGTATCTATTTTGAAATCTGTCATTTAATGACTGAGGTGTTCTGTAACACAGCATCGCATGAATTCTTGCTTTCTGCAGAGGCTCGTCATTTCCGTTCAGCAGAAACTTCTGAACCAGGCATTGGGCATGAAGCCAGTCGTGGGTTTTAAAATCGCAGGCAATAGGAATAAGGATTTCTGCCAACTGTGGTTGTTTGGCAAGCATTTCCCATGCAATTCCTCCTCCAAGAGAGCCTCCAATAATGGCATAAAGGTATTTGATATGTAAAGCTTCAAGGCCTTTCAGAAATATTTCAGCAATATCTGATGGCGTGAAGTCTTCGTATTCGTCAATTAAAAAATGATCATAACCGTTTCCGGGAATATTGAAACACAGAACTGTGTATTTATTCGTATCAATCACCTGATTTTCACCAATCAAATTTTTCCACCATCCTTTTTCTCCGGAAACATTTGAATTTCCGGTTAAGGCATGATTTACTAATATGACAGGTGCTGTAAACAGGTCTTTCCCGAAGATCTGATAGGTCAACGGGATATGGTATTCCTTTTGGGAATGGGTACGATACGAAAGATTAATATAGTTTAGTTCTGTTTTCAATTCTATTATTATTTTAATACAATTGAAAATGCCACAGGAAATGGCTGAAAAGAACTTCAGTAAGTTATCTGTCCAAAATAAATTGGTAGAACGTAGCACCTTCTCTGCTTGCACAAAGGGTTGCTAAGGTTTCATAGGGTCTAATCCCTCAACCTTTCTTGATAACATTTTCAATATTTGAATGAACGCTCTGCAAAGATAAGTCTTTTCTTTTAAAATTAAAAAGAAAAAATATTTAATATTAAAAAAGTCTGTAATAATAAGCGTTTCAAGGCTATATTAATAATTCTTCAGGTGAAAGGAATTGGAATTATTTTTCAAAAAAACTAACTTCGTATTGAAAAAGTGATGAAATATGACTGTTGAGAAAGAAAGATTACAAGATGCTAAATGGAAAAACTGGGGTCCCTATGTCAGCAACAGGCAATGGGGAAATGTACGCGAAGACTACAGCCCGAACGGAAATGCATGGCATTACGCGAACCATAATAATGCAGAAAGCTACGCCTACCGTTGGGGTGAAGAGGGTATCGCAGGAATCTCCGATGTGAAACAGCTTTTCTGTTTTGCATTTTCCTTCTGGAATAAAAAAGATAAAATTGTAAAAGAACGTTTTTTTGGATTAAGCAACCCCCAGGGCAACCACGGAGAGGATATTAAAGAAATTTTTTATTATTTAGATAATACACCTACCCACAGCTATATGAAGATGGTGTACAAATATCCTATCAATCCGTTTCCTTATGATGATCTTGTTGATGAAAACGGCAGACGAAGTAAAAAGGAACCGGAATACGAGATATTTGATACCGGAATTTTTAATAACGATGAATATTTCGATATCTTCATTGAATACTGTAAAGCAGACCATAATGATATTCTTGCAAGGGTAACCATCCATAACCGAAGCAATCAGGATGCTCCCATCGTGATTGCTCCGACTGCCTGGTTCCGGAATAACTGGAAATGGGGCTACAATACCTACAAAGCCCAGATGAATGCTTCATATGACGGATGCATTGATATTAACCATGACAGCATTTCGATCAAGAAGTTCTATTCAAGGAATCTGGCTGCTAAAAGTGCTTTCTGTGAAAATGAAACGAATACTCCCAAATTATACGGAGCCCCTTATCCCGGAAACACCTATTTCAAAGACGGAATCAATGATCATATTATTTATGGAAGCAATACGGTAAATCCTGAAAAGAGAGGGACCAAAGCATCTTTTATTATTGATGAAATGATTGGTGCGGGACAATCAAAAACTTTTGATTTCAGATTGTGTCCCGATGAAACAGACGAACCTTTCGACAAGTTCGACGAAATTTTCAGCACAAGAACTGCGGAAGCCGATGAGTTCTACAATGATATCCAGAGTGAAACAACAACCGAAGACGAAAGGAATGTTCAGCGACAGGCTTTTGCAGGACTTCTCTGGAATAAACAATTCTATCACTATAATGTTGGAAAATGGCTGAAAGGCGACCCGAACCATGAAGCTCCCAGAAATTTCAATGAATATGTAAGAAATACGGAATGGAACCATCTTCACAATAAGGATATTATTTCTATGCCTGACAAATGGGAATATCCGTGGTATGCGACATGGGATCTGGCGTTTCACTGCGTTCCTTTTTCAATTATTGACGGTGAATTTGCAAAAGGGCAGCTTCTGCTTTTAACAAAGGAATGGTATATGCATCCAAATGGCCAGCTTCCTGCTTATGAATGGAACCTGAGCGATGTAAATCCACCGGTACATGCCTGGTCATGCTTCCGGGTTTTCAAAATTGATGAAAAACAGAACGGTAAGCCTGATCTTTTATTTCTTGAAAAAGTTTTCCAGAAACTGCTCCTGAACTTTACATGGTGGGTAAACAGAAAGGATAAAAACGGTAAAAATATTTTTGGCGGCGGTTTCCTTGGTCTGGATAATATCGGGGCTTTCGACCGCAACATGGTACTGAAAGACGGACAACATCTTGAACAGGCAGACGGAACAAGCTGGATGGCGATGTATGCTCTTAATATGATGCGGATTGCCATGGAGCTTGCACAGTACTACCAGGTTTATGAAGATATGGCGATTAAGTTTTTTGAACATTATCTGTATATCGCTGAAGCCATGGAAAACCTGGGTGACGGTAAGGAAGGTTTATGGAATGAAGAGGACGGATTTTTCTATGACGTTCTGCAACTCGGTAACGGAGACAGTGTTTCATTGAAATTAAGAAGTATTGTAGGATTGATCCCAATGTTTGCCGTGGAAATTGTGGATCATAAATTACTGGAGAAAATGCCCAATTTCCAGGCGAGAATGGATTGGGTATTAAAAAACAAACCTGAACTTACGAAACTGGTTTCTCACTGGGATGAGGAAGGACAGGGAAGAAAGCATCTGATGAGCATTTTACGAAAAAACAGGCTGACAAAGGTTCTGAAAAGAATGCTTGATGAGAACGAATTTTTAAGTTCTTACGGGATCCGTGCCATGTCGAAAGTGTATGAAGAAAATCCGTTTGTATTCTCTGTTCACGGGACGGAAAATGTAGTGTATTACACTCCTGCAGAAAGTGACAGCCGGATGTTCGGAGGCAACAGTAACTGGAGAGGACCTATCTGGTTCCCGATCAATTTTCTGATTGTGGAAAGCTTACAGCGTTTTCATTTTTACTACGGCAACAGCTTAAAGGTGGAATTCCCTACCGGAAGCGGCGAGAAGAAAAACCTGGATGAAGTGGCACAGAATATCAGCAAAAGATTATGTTCGCTGTTTTTAAAAGATGAAGACGGGCAGAGACCTTTTAACGGAGGCAATGCCAAGTTTAATTATGATGAACATTTCAAAGATTATATTACATTCTTTGAATATTTCCACGGAGACAATGGCCGCGGTGTAGGAGCTTCCCATCAGACCGGATGGACGGCAACAGTTGCGAAATTAATGAAACCAAGAATGACTATATAATTCAAAGCCTCTTTTTAAGGGGCTTTTTTAATTCTTTTAGTTATCAATTAATTGATGCGCAGGGGATTCTAAATCACAATATAACGACATATATCAATATTTTAATTATATTTATCCCTACAAAAAAAACACAAATGAAAGCAAAATTTCCTTTTACTTTCCTAATACTCTTATTAGGAAAACTGAAGCAGAATACTCTGTTTCTCTGTTATTACTTTATATCTGACTTCTTTTTCACTTGAAAAAAAATATGTAACCAATATCTTACTGTACTTTTCCTGATAATATTTTATCAGGTATAATTATTTTTTATCTCAAATGAGGTGAGAAATCATCCAAAATTAAAAAACACAATACAATTACATAATGAGAACAAAATTATTTCTTTTTTCTTTCCTGATGATCCTGTTAGGATTAAAAGCACAAAGTATTCAGACTAGTGGGAATTTTAAAGTAAAACTCCTTTCTTCATCAGCCAGCAATACCATTGCTAAAAATTTATCCGGAAATTATTTTGCCGTAGACGCTGATGACGATGGCGATATTGACAAGAACGAAGCAGAACAGGTTTCAGAATTAAATATCCAAAGCTCAGGAATTGGTGAACTTAACAGTATTTTTCATTTTAAAAATCTTGTAAAATTAGATTGTTCAAATAATAATCTAATGTTTTTGGAACTCCAGGGATTAGAAAATCTTGAAACTGTAAAGTCAAATAATAATCAACTTCGGGAAGTGTATCTGCAGTACAATCCGAGTTTAAAGAACCTTGATTTGAGCAATAATGTTATCGAATATATCAATATTGCGAACCTTATGAGTTTAAGTAATATAAATTTATCCGGAAATCACCTGAGTGGTCTTTCTTTTCAAGACGGCACAGAGGTAAATATTCAGTCTTTGAATGTTACGAACAATCCTTTACTTACAACCATTTGTAAAGATGTTTCAGATATCCTGCCTTCGACAGGAAGTGTTTCTCAAAATACTTATGACGTTCCTTATATGAACCCGGCATTCACAACGGCATTGCTTTATGCCTCTCCGACCAATATGGTTGCAAAAAACCTTAGTAACCAATACTTCAGGATTGATGCAAACGGAGATGGTATTTTACAATTGTCTGAGCTCTCTCAAATCAAAGAATTAGATCTGAATGAAGCGTATTATAATACTCCTATGCGTCTAAGCTCCATTAATAGCTTTGGAATGAGCAACCTGAAGAAAATTAAATACACCGGTGCGGGACAGGAAAATTATGGGGGAATTTCCACACATTTTTGGGGAAATCTATATGATGTTGATCTAAAAGGATCTCCGAATTTGGAATCTATTCTATTTGATGATCAGCCTTTGAGAGGAATTGACATAAGTAATATGCCTGATCTAACTACGTTGAGTTTAAATATAGAAGTCCCCTTTTCCAGTCCAGCTAATTTTCCTGAATCTGGGATGAGACTGAAATATCTAAAAGGAGAAAACTGCAGTTCTTTAAATTATATCGGCTTAGAATATCAGAATGCTCTTGAAAGAGTCAATTTAAAAAATTGCATATCTTTAATACAATTCAATCACACTAATGATGGATATAATGGGGATAATTATCTCGCATCACCAAAAACATTTGCTTTACAAGATGTAAACCTCGAAGGTTGCTCAAGTTTGATCTCTACAAATGTAAGCCGAACTATGCTAACCAATCTAAACGTTAAAAACTGCCCAGTTTTAGAAGAAATCAAAGCCTATAAAGGTCAACTTACTACTACAGATAATATCTTAATGAACAACAGTCCCAACATTAAAATATTAACGGTAACCGCTAACAGAATTACAAATGTAGATTTATCTAAAATACCCAGTGTAGAAATACTTGACTGTAATGCCAATGTATTGACCAATATTCAAGGGTATTCAAACAAATTAAAAAAGCTGCATATTTATAATAACAGTCTGACAGCATTAAATATTCAAAATATTCCCAATCTGGAACTTATAGCACTTGGCTACAATAAATTTATTGATCTAAATTTCAGCGGTCATCAAAAACTACAATCAATTCTCATAAAAGACTATAGCTACAATGAATTTTATGATATTAATATGCCTTTTCCAAATGGCGATAATTATCTAAAAAGTCTGAACGTAAATAATTGTCCCAACATGCAAAGCATCTTCTTAGCATCTTCTGTATTGGAAGGGTTATATATCAAAAATGGAGTGAATGAAACTATTGATTATTTTATTGCATCGCCAAGCCAATTTATCTGTTGTGACGCAAGCGAGGCTGTCGCCATGCAGGATCAACTGGATATGATGAATAATACTACCTGCGCCGTTTACACAGACTGTAGCACTACCGGGCCAGTATTATTAACACATAATATTTCGAAAGACAAAAACACTGTAAATATTTTTCCTAGTCCTACAAAGGGAGATGTGAACATCACTGCTGATTCTAAGATCAATTCAATTGAAATTTATGATGCGCAGGGAAAAATTATTCAGAAACAAACAGAAATTAATTCCCAAAGTACAAAAGTTTCTATTCAGGGTAATGCTTCCGGAATATATATATTCAAAATAATTACAGAAAAAGAAACATTTACAAAAAAAATCATCAAAAACTAAAGAAATCATTTTCCCATATTTTCCCCTTTCATTTAGAGGATATTTTATAATAAAGCAAAAACCCGGATAAGATGTCCGGGGTTTTGTTTTTTATTTTCTTGAGTTAAACTTTCTCGCCGTTCACCAAAACTTCATACCCGATCTCTACATTGGGTTCTAAAGTTTTTGATACGGAACAGTATTTCTCAAAGGAGAGCTGAGCCGCTTTCAATGCTTTTTTAGGATCTATATTTCCTTCCAGAAGAAATCTTACTTTAATGGATTTAAAAGGTTTTGCATCATCTACAGGAACTCTTTCTCCTTCTACTTCTGCTTTGAAACCGGTGATTTCCTGACGCTGTTTTTTCAGGATAGCCACTACATCTATTCCACTGCATCCGGCTACGGCCATGAGTACACTTTCCATAGGAGAAACGCCTTTAGCTCCCGGTTGAGAGGTATTGTCCAAAAGGATAGAATTTCCCTGGGAATTGGTACATTCAAATAAAAAATCGTCGTTGAGTCGGTTGAGTGTTATTTTCATTGTCCGGATTTATATTTCAGTATTTTTAAATATTCTTATTCAAATATAAAAAACTTTATGCATTAAGACCTAGACTAAGACAGGATATCAACTATAGCCTGAAAAAGATTATCGGGATTTTCTGCAATTCGGTTACACATGTACAAATACCATTCATCACCGTACACAATATATTGCCTGCATGGGTAACCTCCTTTATGGATTTCATCCAATAGGCCTTCCTGTATTCCCAGTAACATTTCAAATTCATACTTAGATTTTGGAACATCATATTTTACAATGAGCTCTTTAACTCTATTTTGAATTTTATCATGATGCGTAGCAATAGAGCATCTTCTATTTTTAAGGAAAAGAGTTTCAATATATTTAATGTATAAATCATCTAAGTGTTCTCCTCTCTCTACAGCATGTCCCGGAGGAACAGCAAAAGCACCTTTTACAATTCTTATTTTCCCTTGTGTTTCATTTAATATTCGTTCAAGATCTTTTGGAGTACGGTTTAAATAAGCCTGAAGAGTAATTCCCACATTTGAAAAATCAGGAGATATTTTACAAAAAGTATTAATAATATCATCTGTTCTTTCAACTCCTTCTGCACTAATCACTACTTCAATATCATTTCTGTGAGCTGATTCTGCTAATGACACCAAATTACTATAAGCCAGATCTTTATCAATGGCAAGCCCAATATGTGATAAATCCAAAGAAATGATAGAATCAATGTTCTCTTCTTTCACTTTGTTGATCAAGTTAAGGAAATGTTGGGTTACCGATTCTGATTCCTCCACTGAACGGGTACTTTCTCCCATAAACTCTAATGAAGCAGGAAGCCCTTTCTCGTTAATTCTTTTAGCAGTTGCTATAGCTTCTTCTATCTTCTCACCTCCGATGTACCTTTTAGCTGCTTTCAGCAGCAATTTAAAGAGCTCAGGATTATTAAGAATATAGTCTTTTGCACCCTCATTTAATGCTGCTATTTTCAACAGTGTACCTGCTCTTTCTCTTGTCTTTAGTTCCATTATTTTTTCTTTGTACTTAAACTGTTTTTATAAGATTCCCCGCGCTTTTATCTCCAAATATTTATTGATAACGTCAATATTCAAATTTTCAGGAAGGGTATATACGGTGTAGATACCATACTTCCTCAGTTCCTGAATAATCAGTTTCTTTTCAAATTCAAATTTTTCAGCGATAATTTCGTCATAAATTTCCTGCATGCTTTCAGGATTTTTATGGATAAGAGTATGCAGTTCTGAATTTTTGAAAAATACAACAACCAACAAGTGGTTTTTGGCAATACCCCGGAGGTATTTCAGTTGTCGGTTTAATCCGTCAAGGGTTTCAAAATTGGTAAAAAGCAAAACAAGGCTTCTCTGGTTCAGAGAATATTTTACATCCTGATACAGACGGTTGAAATCACTTTCAAAAAAGTCAGTTTTAATATTGTACAGGGCTTCTGAGATCTTTTTCAGCTGGCCTGATTTATTTTCAGCAGCAATTTTATTCTCCGTCTTTTTTGAGAAGGTCATCATTCCTGCACGATCGCCTTTTTTCAGGATAATATGGGAAAGAGCCATAGCTGCATTGATAGAGTAATCAAGCAGACTTAATCCATTGAAAGGCATTTTCATCGTCCTTCCTTTATCGATCAGAATAAAGATACGCTGTGATTTTTCATCCTGAAACTGATTAACCATCAACCGGTTCGTTTTAGAGGTGGCTTTCCAGTTGATTGTTCTGATGTCATCTCCGGGAACATATTCTTTGATCTGCTCAAACTCCATGGTATGTCCCAGTTTTCTTATCTTTTTGATCCCTCCCAGCATAAACTCGCTCTGCAGTGCCATCAGTTCATATTTTCTGAGATGAACAAAAGACGGGTAAGCAGGCAGCATAGCATCTTTCTGGAAATTATACCTTCTGGCCACAAAGCCTAATGGTGAAGAAGCATATACATTCAGGTTTCCAAAGCTGTACTCTCCTCTTTCTTTTGGCTCCAGGCTGTACTGGAAATAGGTATTTCTGCCTGATTCAATATTTTTTGTAATCAGAAAGTCTCTTTTCTGGAACTGAAACGGAATTTCATCAATGATCCTTGTACTGATCTTAAAGCTGTAATTATTTTTAATGTCGATTTTTACAAAATTCTCATCACCGTTGGACAGCTTCTCCGGCAGTATTCTTTGAGCCAGCACTGCATTCTTTTGGTTGAACAGTAAAAGATAATCTACCATTACCGCAAGAAAGCACAACAGCAACAGAATATGAGCCGCCCACATCAGAACCGGAAAGAAAAATGCAAGAACATACAGTATTCCCACTCCGATGAGCGAAAAGAAAAATCGTGTATTGATGTATAGGTTTTTCATTTTTTGTAAGGGATTAGGGGATAGGATTTAGGGATTAGGGAGCCAACTGTGATAAATAATTACCTGATATACCTAAATCCTAATCCCTACGATCTATCTCGGAATCTCTATTCCCTCTAAGATCTGGCGTATAATTTCATCTGCTGTAAGGCCTTCCATCTCTCTTTCAGGAGAAACGATCACTCTGTGTCTTAATACAGCGTAGCTTGCCTCTTTGATGTCCTCGGGTGTCACAAAGTCTCTACCTCTAAGCGCTGCAAAAGATTTGGAAGCCGTAAGTAAGGCCAGTGAAGCTCTTGGAGAAGCCCCCAGATATAAGAACTGGTTTTCTCTAGTATTGACTATAATTTTGGCAATATATTCCATGAGCTGGGATTCTACGATGATCTCTTTTACCAGGTGCTGATAGCTTTTCAGCTGCCCGGCAGTAATGACATGGTTGACGCCTTCGGTTTTATCTTCTTTTTTGCTTTCGTGCTGGTTTCTGATAATGGTTATTTCCTGCTCAAGATTCGGATATCCTACATTGATTTTGAACAGAAAACGGTCTAGCTGTGCTTCGGGAAGTCTGTAGGTTCCTTCGTGCTCTATAGGATTCTGGGTAGCCACTACCAGGAATGGCTCATCCATGATGTAGCGGGTTCCATCCATGGTAATCTGTCTTTCTTCCATTACCTCAAACAATGCTGCCTGGGTCTTCGCCGGCGATCTGTTGATCTCATCAATTAATATAAAGCTGGAAAAAATAGGGCCTTTTTTAAATTCAAATTCAGAGTTTTTCACATTAAAAACAGAGGTTCCCAGAATATCGGAAGGCATAAGATCCGGTGTAAACTGGATTCTGCTGAAACCTACGTCAATAGTTTTTGCCAGAAGCTTGGCTGTAATAGTTTTCGCCACTCCCGGAACACCTTCAATCAGCACGTGTCCGTTTGATAAAAGGGCAGCAATAAGATGCTCGACCATGCTTTCCTGTCCGACAATAACTTTGGCTATTTCAGCTTTTACTTTTTCCAAACTGGCACGCAGCTCAATCATATCAATTCTTGATTGAAACTGGTCTTCGTTTTTATTTAAATTGATAGAACTTTGATTTTCTACATTCTGGTTTTCAAGGTTTTCCATAATTATATTTTTTTCAACAACAATGTATCGACTTAACAGTCTGTATTTTTATCGGCAGCTAAGAGTTCTGCTTATCTCTTTACATTACTAGCCTGTTATATTATTTGAGTATTTCATCGAGGAGTTTATTCATTCTTACAAGATCTTCTTTCATTACGCTTGCGTAAGGATCCTGTCCTTTTTTGACCAAAGCTATAGCTTCATCAATCATTTCTATTGGCTTTCCTGTTTTTAAATGAAGCTTTTTAGCAAATTCTCCATCCAGATTCTGGGTATCGATCAGCAGGTCCATTCTTATTTTATTCAGAAAATACTGGGCTTTTTTAGCCATCATATCATGGAAATTCCCTTCCTGAAGATAAAGATTTCCAATGCTTTTCACAAAATCTACCGAAGTATTTCTCAGCGGTTCCAAAACAGGGACTATGCGCTGTTTTCTTTTTGCATTAAAGAAAATAAACAGTAGGAGTCCACCTAAAAATATCCACCATGCATACTTCAATGCGGGGTTGGACAGGACAAACCTCATGAAAAAACGGGAAACTTTGGTGTCATTTTCAACGAACCAGATGGTTTCCCTATCCTGAAGATACGAAAAAACATCCTGTGTATATTTTAAACTTCCAGGTTTTAAAAGATAATAATTGGTCAGGAAAAGTGGTTCACTATGTACATAAATTGTTCCTTTTCCAAAGCTGACCTTAATAAAATTCGCCTGGTCGGAATTATTTTTTTCCACTGTTTTGCCCAATACTTCCACATGAGGTTTAATATAAGAAAATCCTCTGCCTGACGGAAATTTATCTAATTTAATAAAATCGTTCAGGTATTCTTTATCCGTAAGCTTCAATACATTTTCCTCTTCAAAAGAAATATCTGAGCTGTGATAGCCTATACTGTCTGAAATATCTTTTGGAACCCGGCTCATCAGAATCATCACATCTGAACCGTTTGTTACCTGATCCAGGATTTTCTTCCAGGATTCTTTATCCAGGTCTTTTTCTATAACGATGATATTATGCGGGGCTTTTTTTCTCTGGCTATAATAATCATAAGGGGCTTCTTCTGTTTTTTTCAGATTATTTTTAAACAGATCCTTCGCTTCATTATTAAAAACAAACAGGCCGAACGGAGATTTTTCGTTGATATTAAAATTTTTACGCCAATTGACTGTTTCTTTTTTATTGACTTCAAGCAACGCCAGAATAAGCATCACAACGATGAATATCACAGCATATATTTTGAAGGTCTTTTTCATGGTTAATTGTTTAATTACGGTTTAAATGCCTGGTACTGGTCTTTAAATTTCTGGTAAGCCTTTTCATCAATGGTGAATTCTCCGTACCAAACATAGTCGAATATATAAGACAGCCCTGAAAATTCATTTTTAAGATGTTCTACTTTAAGTTCCATCATATAATCCTTATTTGTTTTTTCAGGATTCCAGCTGATCAGTTTTTTATCGCTCAGCTTTTTCAGGGCAAATAAAAATTGGTAACGAACCGCAGAACGGTAATCCTTCTCTCTTTCAAATTTCACAATACTTTCAGGAAAATTAATCTCGTGAATATTTTCATGAAGCTCTTGTGCATTAATATCCACTTTTTTATTTTTCTTGCCGAAGAAAAAGTTTCCGTCTTTGCTCATTACATATTTAATGATAAAATAAAGAAGAAATCCTAACAGAATGATGGCAAAAAGCCGGATAAGAATGGTGGTTATTTTTGCGGAATTAGTAAAAACGGTTTCTCCGAAAATGCTTTGCAGAATCTTATCTATTCTTCTCATCAGTTTTTGAAAGAAAGATTCTTCCGGTTTTGAAACTGAATAATCAAATTCATTTCCTTTATATCTTGACTGAATATTTTCTCTGAACTTCTTTGGATGCATCTGGTTTTCTGTAACAGGTTTTCTGATCAGTACAGAATCTGCCCGGAGCATATTTCTGTAATGTCCGGTTCCCAAAGAGTCTGCAATATAGTCTTCTACCGTTACAGGTTCATGCCCATCCTGTGCATGAACAGGACCAATGGAGAAAAAAAGCAGCAGAAAAAAGAGCAGTTTATTCATTAATGCCTATGGTTTCTATTTCTTCAAGTTCAACTTTCTGGTGAAGATCCGTCCTGCTGTCATAATACATCAGTCCCGCATTGATATACATCAGATTGGAAAGAAGTAACGATGCAAGCATTGAAAATCCATAGAATATAAAGAAAATGATTCCCGCTGCTCCTGAAAAAGGGTTTTCTTCAAAACTACCATTTGGAGCAGATGTAAGAAGTGAGCCGTAAACAAAGAACAAAGGAATAAATGTAAATACAGAAGTAATCATGTACATAATAACGAACATGATAATAGAGGCACCCCAATATTTCCAGTATGGGGATTTTTCGTTCCCGTTCGGATAAGAAAACTGCGATCTTATGGAATAGCTTAAACTTTCTATAAAGCCTCTTTTTGTGTTAAAATAATCGTACATCAGAAATGCAGAGACATTGAATGCTGTAGGATAAACAAGCAGCATCAGGAAAAAACCAATGATAATCAACATCAATACATAAGAGAAACCTATCAGGATCATCATTATAGGAAGCACGATAAACAGCATTCCTATGCACATTTTAGCAATTCTTCCGGCATTTCTTTTGAAATCACCCAGAATCTCATCTGTCTTTACCTTTTGGGCTCCTTCAGTAATCCTTTTCAGATAGAAAACCGGATACAGATAATTGACTATTCCCAAAAGAACAAAAAGTACAAAGACCAGTATTCCGGCAACGATCAGCATTCCTGCATTCTCTGAGAAATACCTTTCAAAATAGTAGCTTTCACCACTGATATTAGAGCCGACAAGCTGCCCGAAAATTTCTCTAAAGCCAAAAATCACGACAGCAACTGTTAAGATTAACAGCAGCCCGTTGATCAGGATATAGTTCTTAAAATAGTTTTTTCCGTATAATTTGAAAAAATTAAAGCTGTCGCTGATAAAAGCCCCAAATTCTCTTTTTTTATAAAACTGCATCATGGTTGTGATTATTAATTTTTTTATAAACCACCGAAGGATAAACAAAGTAGTAAAATCCTATAATGGCAAGTGAGCTGATGATTATGGCTAAATTTACCACCAGCGGCATTTTCAAAGCATGCCTGGTGACATAACCTTCGATAATTCCTGCACAAATGGTAAACGGAATGGTACTGAGGAAGATTTTAAAGGAGTCCTTAAACCCTTTTTTAAAGGAATTAAATCTTGAAAATGTTCTCGGAAACAGAATGCTTGCTCCCAGGATCAAACCGCACATAGCTTCTACAACCATTGCAAAGATCTCAAAAACACCGTGAAGCCAGATTCCTCTTGCACTGTCTTTCAAAGCACCGTAATCATAGAAAAAATATTGAAAGGACCCCAGCATAACGCTGTTGGAAAGCAGCGCAAACAGTGTCCCTACTCCTCCCATTATGCCATAAATATATAATTTCGCCCCTACTCCAATATTGTTGAAAATAATTCCGATTGTGCTTCCCCATGTGGAACCACTTTGGTAGACCCCTACAGCATTCCCTTTTTTAATATTTTCTATGGTCTCATTGACATAATCCTCTCCAAGAATGATATTGGCAAAATCTTTATCATACGCTCCGGAAAGTACTCCAATTGAGGTAAACAGAGTGAAAAACAGAAAAGCGTACATAAGATATCTTCTGTATTGATGTACCAGCAATGGAACTTCTGTCCTGAAGAAATAAATGAATCTGTTCTCCTCTACCCTTTTGGTTTTATAAATCTTCTGGAATATCTGTGAAGACAGATGATTCAGATATATCGTTGTATTACTTTTAGGATAATAGGTCTGTGCAAATGAAAGATCATTGATCAGGTTGATATACAGCGAAGACAGGTCATCAGGATTTTTTTTTATTTTCCCTTGAATAACCTGTTCAATTCCCAACCATTTTTCTTTATTTTGTTTAATGAAATAAACTTCTCTCATAATTGTAAGGCTAAAATAATAAAAATTATGTCTCAAATTGCGATAAATACCTCACAAAATGTAAATATTAACTTTAATATTGCCAGTGTTGGAGAAAGAATGCTTGCCTTCATTATCGATCTTTTGATAAAGGTTGCTTATGCCGTTATCATATTTTATCTTTTTTTCAATATTTTTGATCTCGGGTATTTATTGGCAGGACTAGATCAATGGTCTGTTATGGCGGTTTATATTGTTCTTACATTTCCTGTTTATATTTATCCCGTTGTTTTAGAAAGCCTGATGGAAGGACAGACGCCCGGAAAAAAACTGATGAAGATCCGGGTAGTAAAAATTGATGGCTACCAGGCGGGTTTCGGTGACTATCTGATCCGGTGGGTTTTCAGACTGATCGACACATCTGCAGCCGGTGTTGTCGGCCTGATCTCTATGATTGTTTCTAAAAATAATCAACGGCTGGGCGATATCGCGTCCGGTACAGCGGTGATCTCATTAAAGAATAACATTAATATTTCCCATACCATTTTAGAAAACATTAACGAAGACTATATTCCTTCATTTCCTCAGGTCATTGCGTTAAGTGATAATGATATGCGGATCATCAAGGATAATTATACCAAAGCTCTGAAAGTAGATGACCGCCAGATCATCAGCCGGCTTTCGGATAAGATCAAAAGTATTTTAAAACTGGAAATAGATCCCAGGAAGATGACGGAAAGACAGTTTATCAATGTGGTGATTAAGGATTATAATTACTATACGGGGAAGGATAACTGATGAAGATGACAATGGACAATTTTGCTTTGCAAGTGGATAGTCAGTTTTATTTCTGAAAAAGATTCTTCCAAATTTTATTGAATTAAAAAATTAACTGTGAAGCAAATTCACTATTCCCTATTCACAATTCACCATTAACAATTAACAATTATCCGGCGGTGCAATTTTTGCATCTTTAAAACAAAGTTTGAATTATGAAATTTGAAAACAACAAATCAGGAAACGGCGGCGTCCTTACGCTGAACAATGAAATAAAAGAAGTTGGAAGACTTACCTATACTATTTTTCCGGAGGAAAATAGATTCATCATTTCTTTTGTTCTGGTCCATCCGGAATTTGAGGGTCGGGGAATGGGAAAATATCTGGTTGAAGAAGCTATAAAATTTGCCAGAGAAAATAATTGGAAAGTATATCCCCACTGTTCCTATGCAAGAGCTGTGATGACAAGGATGAGTGATGTGGATGATGTCTTTTTAAAGAATTAGGACTTCATTGACCAAAATTTCCTCAATATCATCCGGGTAATCAACTTTTAGGTGATGATCTAAAGCGACCCATTCCATAATTTCCTGAAGATTTAACACTTTAGAATTCGGGATCCCCATAAGGTCCAATGCGCAGGCATTGCATTCCTGTTCATACTGGTTATGAATAGGGATTACAAACAGTTTTTTATCCAGAAAAAGGGCTTCTGCAGGAGTCTCAAAACCTGCATTACATAAAATGCCGTCGCAGCTTTCAAAGTATTTCAGATACTGAACTTCGTCAATAGGGAAAACTTCTACATTTTTTACTTTAACCTGTACTTTGCTGTGCTTGGAAAATACTTTCCATTCTACAGGAATCTGCTTTAAAACCTTAATGATATTTTCATCTGCAAAGCTGGGGAGATAAACAAGATAATAACCTTTTTTATCAGGGTTAAGAACCCGGATTTTATGCCTGATGACCGGTTTTTTGATCTGAGGATGGTAATTTTCAAAATGAAAGCCTATTTTCCTTTCACTGGGAACATAATATTTCAGGATCAGCTCACCCAGAAAATCTTTCTTTTCAGGCTTGGGTGTTTCAGGAAAGCTCATGGACGCCTGGTGGCTCAGTTCAATCATTGGCAGTTTCTTCAGCTTACTGGCCCAACCGGTAAGAGGCTCATAATCATTGATGATCAGGTCATACTGTGAAAGATCCAGTTCTTTGATTGTTTTTACAGCTTCAAGAAATTTATTTTCGGTGAACGTTTTGCGATAGGATAAACCGCCTGTTTTGTTATAAAGAAGAGAAATACCCCTATGTTGGAAATTAATGTCAAAATCAGCCTTTAATTGTGACTGGTGGCCACTGATCAATGTATCAACCGAAGCGTGTTTTTTGAGAATGGGAATTATTTCCTGTGCTCTGGCAACATGTCCGTTTCCTGTTCCTTGAAATGCATACAGTACTTTCATTTAAGAAAAATTAGTTACTATTTTCAGAAGCTCGGAACTGTCCATGTCCTGGATCTCTTCTACTTCGTCGTCTTTAAGTGAATCTTTGTGGTCGTCATAATAAAATATTCTCCATTCTTTATCATGATATTCTAGGGCCGAGAGGTTTTCTATCCAATCTCCCGAGTTCAGATACGTACAGGATCCTTTTTTAGTAATGACTTCTCGGATCTGAGGCTGATGAATATGCCCGCAGATTACATAATCATAGTGATTGTCTATGGCCAGTTCAGAAGCAGTCAATTCAAAGTCGCCGATATATTTAACTGCTTTTTTTACATTATTTTTGATCTTCTTGGAAAACGAATATTTCTCTTTACCCATTTTCTCTAAAAACCAATTGACCACATTATTGATGACAATAAGAAGATCATATCCTTTTCCTCCAAGCTTTGCAATCCATTTGGAATGCTGAACAGACGCATCAAAAACATCTCCGTGAAATATCCAGGTTTTCTTCTGATCAATATCTAGACATATCTTATTGCAAACCTTCAGTTTTCCCAATTCAAAATCCGTAAACTTGCGGAACATCTCATCGTGGTTGCCTGTAATATAGTAGACCTGTGTATTTTTTGTAGCCAATGAAAGGATCTTTTTGATCACTTTCAAATGAGGTTTAGGGAAGTAAGACTTTTTAAACTGCCAGATATCAATAATATCACCATTCAAAACTAACGTTTTAGGCTGGATAGAATTAAGATACCGCAACAGTTCTTTAGCCTTACATCCATAAGTTCCCAAATGAACATCCGATATAACAACTAGCTCAACGTTTCTTTTCATAGTTTTATACAAAGAAACCACTTGAAAGTTAACTGTATATGAATGCTATATTATTTTTACAGTGAGTTCATCAGCTCATCGGTGATTTCCATATTGTGATAAACATTTTGCACATCATCATCATCTTCGAAACGCTCAAGCATTTTCATATTGGCCTTGAACTGCTCTTCATTTACTTCTTTAGTGTTGTTAGGAATTCTCTGGAGCTCTGCGCTTTTTGCTTCAATCCCCAATTCGTCTAATTTATGTGATAATGAACCGAAATCTTCAAAAGCCGTGGTGATCATTACTTCATCCTCATCTTTTTCTACATCTTCAGCACCACCATCAATCATTTCCATTTCAAAATCGTCCCAATCCATCTTGATTTGAGAAAGATCCAGGCTGAAGATTCCTTTTCTGTCGAAGATAAAAGCCAGTTCTCCATTCTTACCAAGATTACCATCAAACTTGTTGAAAATTGCCCTTACATTGGCAACGGTTCTTGTTGTATTATTGGTTGTACATTCAACAAAGAAAGCAACACCGCCCTGTCCATATCCTTCGTAAGTAACTTCTTCGTAGTTTTCCGCATCAGCACCACTTGCTTTTTTGATGGCTCTTTCTACATTGTCTTTAGGCATATTCGCACCCTTAGCATTTTGGATACATCTTCTTAAAGCAGGGTTAGCTTCAGGATCTGTTCCTCCGGCTTTCACTGCCAGTGCAATATCTTTACCGATCTTGGAGAAAGTTTTGGCCATTTTATCCCATCTGGCCATTTTAGAAGCTTTTCTATATTCAAATGCTCTTCCCATTTTAATTTTTTAAATTTTCAACAAAATTAACTAAAAGTCAACAAAAAAAAAAATACCCCCAAAAAATTGGAGGTATTTATTATTTAGAAAAATTAATTATTTTCTTTTTTTAGCTGGAGCTTTTCTCTTAGCTTTTTTCACTACAGTCTTCTTCTCTACAACATCTAGATCAGATTTCTTAAGTGCATCCCAAGCAGCACCGTTTACAGCTTCAACAACTACTTTTCTGTCAACAATTCTTTCTGCATCAGAAGCTTTTTCAGAAACTGTGGCATCTCTTTCACCAACTCCTACAGATTTCAATTGAGTACCGCTAACACCTCTAGCTTCTAGAGCACCTACTACTGAAGCAGCTCTTTGTCTAGATAGTTTCAAGTTGTAAGCATCAGCACCTTTCTTATCTGTGTGACCAGTTACTAGGAAAGTACCATCGTTAGACTGCTTAATGATTGTAGCAGCTTGATCTAATTTAGCACCAGACTCAGGTCTGATTGTAGCCTTGTTGAAATCAAATAAGATATCTTTAAGCGCACCTGTAGCTTCTTTAGCAATAACATCTTTAGGCTTAGGACATCCGTTGTATTCTGGAAGACCTGGAACTGTAGGACAAGCGTCATCTTTATCTAGGATTCCGTCACCGTCTGTATCTGGCCAAGGACAACCGTTGTTTTCAGCAGGACCTGCTACTGTAGGACAAGCATCATCTTTGTCGATAACACCGTCACCATCTGTATCTGGCCAAGGACAACCGTTGTTTTCAACTGGACCAGCTACTTCTGGACATTGATCGTCTTTATCTGGAACTCCGTCACCGTCAGTATCAGGACATCCTTGGAATTCTGGTAAACCAGGAGTATCTGGACAAAGGTCATCTTTATCTAGGATACCATCCTTATCTCTGTCTCTGTTACCGAATCTGAATAAGATTGATGCAGAAGCCTGCCAGAAGTTAGCAACGTTAGATTTATCACCTGGAGTTGATACATAATCACCCTGAACACCAAGACCGAAGTTCTTAGTTACCCAGAAGTTAGCACCAGCACCTGTAGAAACAGTAAAGTGGTTAGCTTTTCCGTTTTCGTTACCACCGTCTCCGTTAGAAACAGATTCACCTCTGTAGTCGTTTCTTGGGAAAGTAAGAGCAGTATAATCATGTCTCAGGTAGTTAGCACCAACTCTCAAATATGGATCGAACCAAGATTCTTCATTCCATAGAAGACCAGCTGCTTTAGCCTGGAAACCAAGACCTGTCATTAGGAAAAATTCTTTTCCCATGTTGAATCTCTTATTGTCTACATTACCTACAGAAGTCTGCCAGTCGATAACTAAACCTTTACCGATGTTTCTAGCAACTGTTAATTTAGATAATGGAGGTGTAATAGAGAAGTTGTTCATATTGAACATCGTCTTCGTTAAATTATTAGCAGAGAACGTATTACTAAAGTTGTTTCTCTGTGCCTTATGGTTTTCCGCATGAGCACCAACTCCGATCAACCACGGATTATTGGTAGTCTGGGCAAAGACAGTAGAGGCAACAGTAAGCGCCAATGCTGAAATTCCTAATTTTAGATTTTTCATAGAATTAAATGATTAAATAATTGATAATGCAAAATAAATATAATTTTTCTTTATATACAAAGTTTTTTGAATGATTTTTAACTTTTCTTTAATATTCTGTCCAGGTTACGTTTATTTTCTCTATCTTTTATCGCCTCCCTTTTATCAAAGAGTTTTTTCCCTCTAGCAAGCGAAATGAGCACCTTTGCTTTACCCTTGTCTGTGATATATAATTTAAGAGGTATAATTGTGTTACCGGCATCCTTTAACTTTTTTTCAAGTTTCTGCAATTCTTTTTTGTGCAACAGCAATTTCCGTTCCCTTTTTGTTTTGTGATTGTAAAAAGTACCCAATTTATACTCATCAATCATCATATTAATAATGTATAACTCCCCATCAATAAACTGACAGAAGGATTCTGTAATAGATGCTTTGGACGAGCGTAAAGATTTTATTTCTGTACCCGTTAAAACCATCCCTGCTTCATATTCTTCAAGGATTTCATATTCAAAACGGGCTCTTCTGTTTAATATACTAACTGTTTTTTCGATCTTCATTGTAAAAAATTCGTGATTATAATGATTGGGTTACGTTCAATCTTCATTAAACCTGCCCTTTGGGACTTCGCTCTATTTATTTTATTAATGAAATATAGAAAAAATACCCCATATTTAAAAACTTGACTATTACATTATTACGAAATACCCAAATTCTTTTCGTAATTTTGCGCCAAATTTACAAAACTATATGTTAACAGTATCTAACTTATCTTTACAATTCGGGAAAAGAGTTCTTTTTGACGAGGTAAATATTATGTTTACCAAAGGAAACTGCTACGGGATTATCGGAGCAAACGGTGCGGGGAAATCTACATTCCTTAAAATATTAACAGGAAAGCAGGATCCTACTACAGGGCATGTATCTTTGGAGCCGGGGAAAAGAATGTCAGTTTTGGAGCAGGATCACTTTGCTTATGATCAATTTACTGTCCTTGAGGCTGTTTTAAGAGGAAATAAGAAATTATACGAAATAAAAGAAGAAATGGATTCTTTATATGCTAAAGAAGACTTTTCTGATGAAGACGGAATTAAAGCGGGTGAGCTTGGTGTAATCTATGATGAAATGGGTGGATGGACTGCAGAATCTGATGCTCAGACGATGCTTTCAAATGTTGGGATTAAAGACGATATGCACTGGCAGATGATGAGTGAACTTGAGAACAAGGACAAGGTAAAGGTTCTTTTGGCTCAGGCTCTTTTTGGAAATCCTGATGTACTGATCCTGGATGAACCTACGAATGACCTTGATATTGATACAATTTCTTGGTTGGAAGATTTCCTTGCTGACTACGAAAACACAGTAATTGTTGTTTCTCACGACCGTCACTTCCTGGATACGGTTTGTACACACATCGGAGATTTAGACTATGCAAAACTTAACCTTTACACAGGTAACTATACTTTCTGGTACCAGGCTTCTCAGCTAGCGACAAGACAGAGAGCTCAGGCTAATAAAAAAGCAGAAGAAAAGAAGAAAGAACTTCAGGATTTCATCGCAAGATTCAGCTCTAACGTTGCAAAAGCAAAACAGGCTACAGCCAGAAAGAAAATGATCGATAAACTGAACATCGATGATATCAAACCTTCTTCAAGAAGATATCCTGCCATTATTTTCGAAATGGAAAGAGAGGCTGGAGATCAGATCTTAGATGTAAAAGGGCTTGAGAAAACTAAAGACGGAGAGCTTTTATTCTCAAACATTGATTTAAACCTTAAGAAAGGTGATAAAGTGGCTGTGTTGTCTAAAAACTCTTTGGCGATCACAGAATTTTTTGAGATTCTTGCAGGAAATGTTCAGCCAGATAAAGGAACAGTGGCTTGGGGAGTTACCACAAACCAATCTCACATGCCGTTAGATAATACCAATTTCTTCCAGGAAGATTTAAGCCTGGTAGACTGGTTGAGACAATTCACCAAAAACGATGAAGAGCGTCATGAAGAATTCGTAAGAGGATTCCTGGGAAGAATGCTTTTCTCTGGTGATGAAGCTTTAAAATCCTGTAAAGTACTTTCGGGAGGTGAAAAAATGAGATGTATGTTCAGCAGAATGATGCTTCAGAAAGCTAATGTTCTATTATTGGATGAACCGACTAACCACCTTGACCTTGAAAGTATCACGACTTTGAACAACTCATTGTCTAACTTCAAAGGAAACCTCTTATTAGCGTCTCATGACCACGAAATGCTTCAGACAGTCTGTAACAGAATCATTGAACTGACTCCATCAGGAATCATTGACAGAGAAATGACTTATGATGAGTATCTTGCAGACAAAAAAGTAAAGGAAATCAGAGAGAAAATGTATTCTTAATTTTTTAAGAACACGTTAAACCTTAAATAAAAAAATTCCTCAAAGTTAACTTTGAGGAATTTTTATTTTTAAATGAAGATTGAATTATTTGGTGAGTTTCGTTTTAGGAATAGCAACTGTTCCCGGATCTTTCCATAAACCGTCCTTTTCCGCTCTCTTCTTAATTGCCTGAGCTCTTTTTTCACTGTCAGGGTGAGAATTGAACATTTTCTCAAAGCCTGACTGAGTACTTCCTTCTGAAAGCAAAGCCAGCTTTTTAAATGCAGAATAAGCCCCCACTACATTGTAATTATTAGCTTTCATAAAGTCATAAGAATAAGTATCTGCCTGAGACTCCTGCTTTTTGCTGTGTGAAGCATCCAAGAAATCATTGGCCATCTTTCCTACCTGGCTTTCATTTAATGCCGCCACGGTTCCTGATGCAGATGATGCCGCATCCAATGCTGCAGCCTTCATGTAAGCAGATTTAATAGCATCTTTGGTATCCTGATTCTTTACGTGCCCGATCTCGTGTCCGATTACTGCTAATAATTCATCATCCGTCATGATATCCATTAACGAAGAAAATACACGAACGCTTCCGTCTGCACAGGCAAAGGCATTGATATCCTTTACTTTGTAAACTTTATAGTTCAAAGCCAGACCGTCCTGAGATTTATGTTTTCCGAAAAGCTTGTTAAGTCTCACTGTATAGGGATCTTTAGGTCCAGCAACCGGATTATTCTTGTCCATCCAGTCAACCGATTCTTTTGACAGTTTCACTGCGTCTTCATTGGTAAAAGTAAAAGCTTTTGCTCCTTTAGCAACAACGCCTGCCGCTTTTCCGAGATTAATTTTCTGTGCCGATACAGCATTCATAGCGCCTAAGAATAAAAGGCAGAGTGTAATTTTTTTCATGATTATTTTAATTTGGACCGCGAAGATAGATAATTTTTTCAACAATCACTAAGTCAAGTTCAACCCTAATCATTTCAAAATGCTATTTTTTTTCCTTATTTTTGTGAAATGAGTCAGAAATGGATTTACAAGCCCGAACCCGATGAGGAAGTTGTGGACAGATTAAGTTCGTCACTTGGTTTTGGTACTTTTGAATCTAAGCTCCTCGTTCTAAGAGGAATTGACAATTATCAAAAGGCCAGAGAATTCTTTAAACCCAACCTCAACGATATACACAGTCCGTTTTTAATGGCAGATATGCAGAAAGCTGTAGAACGTATTGCAACTGCAATTGAGAATGGCGAGAAAATACTGGTTTATGGAGACTACGATGTAGATGGAACTACGGCTGTTGCGTTGATGTACCTATACCTCAGCAAAATTGTTGAGAAAAAATATTTAGATTATTATATCCCCGACAGGAATTCGGAAGGATACGGAATTTCTACCGAAGGTATTGATTTTGCCAAAGAGAACGGTTTTTCCCTGATCATTGCTTTAGACTGCGGTATCAAAGCAACCGATATGGTACAGTATGCCCAGGACAAGGGCATCGATTTCATCATCTGCGACCATCACCTTCCGGGTGAAGAGATTCCCAATGCGGTAGCTGTTCTGGATCCGAAAAGAAACGACTGCAGATATCCTTTTAAAGAACTTTCAGGATGTGGTGTGGGCTTTAAACTTTGCCAGGGACTGAATACCATCTACAAAATTCCTGAAGCCGAATTATTTGAGCTGACGGATCTTCTGGCTATTTCCATAGCAGCGGATATTGTCTCAATGACTGGAGAAAACAGGGTTTTAGCTAAAATGGGATTAAAAGTTCTCAGAAAAACAAGAAACCTGGGATTAAGATTATTAATTCCTGAAGATAAACTTTCTCATTTTGAAATTTCAAATATTGTGTTTGAAATTGCTCCAAAAATTAATGCAGCAGGGAGGATTTCCCAGGGAAAGGCAGCGGTAGAGCTCATGGTTTCTGATAACCTGAAACATGCCAACCAGATCGTCAGCGATATTATGGACCTTAATGATGAAAGACGTGAGCTTGATATGAATTCCACACTTTCTGCTTTGAATCAGATTGTTGAATCTCAACAGCAAACGAAGTATTCTACCATTGTTTACCATCCTGAATGGAATAAAGGGGTGATCGGTATTGTGGCGTCAAGACTTATTGAGACTTATTACAAGCCCACTTTGGTATTTACTGACGGTAATAATGGGGAAATGGTGGCTTCGGCGAGATCAGTTTCTGATTTCGATGTACATGAAGCACTTGATATGTGTTCTGAATATTTCCTTAAGTTTGGCGGGCATCATGCCGCGGCAGGACTTTCTATGGAAAAGGATAAATTTGAGGCTTTCAAAATAAAATTTGAAAAAATAGTCTCTGAGAAGATTAAGGAACATCAGCAGGAACCTTCTATCACAATTGATTCTGAGATCAAAGTGGATGAGATCAACAGGGAATTCATCAATTTCCATAGAAAGCTGGCACCGTTCGGCCCTCACAACATGAAACCTATTCTTACGCTGACTGACCAAAAACTGTCCGGTTATGTAAAAACAATGGGAAAAGACAACAATCACCTGAAGTTTTACATCAAGCAGGAATCTACCGGCAGAAATATAGAATGTGTAGGCTTTAAGCTTGGACAGTATGTGGAAGATTTTAAAAATAAAAAGTTTGATCTTGCCTTTACCTTAGAGGAAAATCACTGGAAAGGAAATGTAACGCATTATTTGAATATAAAGGATGTGAAATTCAGAGATTAGGAATCAGTAAATAGGGATTAGGGCTCATGGGGAACTATAAAGAATTATTGGTATGGCAAAAATCAGTACATTTTGTAACTGAAATTTATACTTGTATCAAAAATTTCCAAAAGAAGAAATTTATGCTCTTACCAATCAGATCCGACGCTCTTCAGTTCTAAATGCTCAACGCTATTATTACAAAGTTACAATCCAACCCTAATCCCTAATCTCTTAAACCTAAGCCCTGACACTCATGAAAAAAATCGGCTTATTTTTCGGTTCTTTTAACCCGATCCATATCGGACATTTAATTCTGGCTAATTACATCCTGGAAAATTCTGATATGGATGAACTGTGGTTTGTTGTAAGTCCGCAAAACCCTTTTAAAGATAAAAAATCTCTGCTGAAAGATCATAACAGACTGGATATGGTACAGCTTGCTGTAAAAAGCTATCCGAAAATGAGGGCTTCAAACGTAGAGTTTTCACTTCCTAAGCCAAGCTATACTATTGATACGCTTACGTATCTTCATGAAAAGTATCCCAACTGTTCCTTCAGCCTGATTATGGGCGAAGATAACCTGGACAGTCTTCATAAATGGAAAAACTCCGATATTTTGATCAAAAATCACCATATTATTGTTTATCCACGTGTTTTTGAAGGAGAAAAGAAAGATTCTGAATACCTTCAGCATGAAAATATTTCTATTATTAAGGCTCCGGTTATTGAACTTTCTGCCACGGAGATCAGGAATATGATTAAAGAGGGAAAAAATGTACGCCCAATGCTTCCGCCGGAAGTCTTTGAATATTTAGACGGAAGCAGTTTTTATAAGTAATTTTACAAATAGAATTTAGAAGCTAGATATTAGAAATTAAATCCTTCAAATATTGCTATTATCATCTTTTAACTTAATCAAGACATGGAATTCATCGAAAAATTTTTCTCAAAATACCCTCAGGAAAAAGTCATTAAATGGTTTAAGCAAATCTGTTTGGCTGAAGCTGTTTCTTGGTTTTTCCTATTCACAGCAATGACCTGGATACGCATTGATCCGGAAGGGGTTTTTCCTATTGTATATATCAGTACTATCGGCAGCATTCACGGATTCTTTTTTACGCTTTACCTCATCTTTTTACCTGCTATAAGAAAAATATACACTTGGGATGATGAAGACAGCGTCTTTGCTTTAATTGCTGCATTTTTCCCTTTTGCTACCATCTGGATAGACAAAAAACTGGCCCGATTCGACCGGGAATAATATTTTTTTTCATAAAATTTACATTTTACTGTAACAAAATTCTTGTTACAGTTGTCTTATTGTGTAGAAACTCAAAAGTTTTTAAATTTTAATTTAAAATTTTAATAGCTGTAAATCAGTACGTTAAACTCAGGTTAAAAATATTTTAAGTACTTTGTATTGCATGATACTGTTTTTATTATATATCTTTGCAATGTTAGATAATAACAAATACAAGCTATTAAACCACTAAAAAAAATAATGATCATGAAAACTCAGATTCTAATTGCCGCCCTATTTTTCAGCGGACTGGCAGCTGCCCAGCAGTCAAAAGATACCCTGAAAGTAAAAAACATTGAAGCTGTCAATATCAAGAAGCAGGTTTTCAAAAAACAAAGTGACCGTTTCATTTATGATGTAGCATCTTCGCCTATTGCAAAAGGAACCAATACATTCAATCTTTTGAAACAAACTCCCATGCTTTCAAGCGTAGACGGAAAATCTTTAAAGATCATGGGAAAATCTGATGTAGTGATTTACATCAACAATAAAAAGTCCAATATGGATGCTGAAGCCCTGATCGAAATGCTGAAGGGAACTCCATCTGAAGATATCCAGAAAATTGAAGTGATCACAACACCGGGAAGTGAATTCCAGGTAGAGTCCAATGAAGGGGTCATCAATATTGTAATGAAAAAAAAGAAAAGTGACGGCTACAACGGAACTTTGAAGATGAATAATGAGCAGGCTTACTATAATAATCCTTCTGCAGGAGCTTCATTCAATTTCAGAAAAAACAAGTGGTCTGTGAATTCTAATTTCAATACGGGAAGCTGGACGGACCGGGAAAGATATACTTTGTCCAACGGAGATTCCACTTTCAGAAATGAGTCTTTCGGATATAATGATGATCCAAACAAAAATATAGGGGGAAGCGTGAATATTGATTACGAGATCAATAAGAACCACAGTTTAGGGTTCACCTACAACATGAGGTACAATAAGAGTTTCAATTCAATTCTTGATGTAACGAACTGGCAAAACGGCGCACTTGTCAACAGGACCGTCAATAATGAGAACGCCCAGACAAGAAATCACTCTTTCAATCTGAATTATGAAATCAAAACAGATTCTATCGGAAGTAAGCTTACTTCCAATATTTCTTATTTATGGTTCAACAGGGATAAAATGAGTATGAATGAAAGCTTTCCGCTCAATAAAGATAAGAAAAATATATACAGTGCGTTGCAACAGTCGGTCCCTCAGATCATTAATAATTATGCCGCGAATATCGACTATCTGAAAAAAACAGTTAAAGGCAGTACATGGCTGATGGGCGTAAGCTACAACCACACCAATACGGATAATGATACGAGACAGGATGATATTGAAAACGGAGTGATCATTAATAATGTGAATCAGACCAATCATTTCATTTATAAGGAAAGAATTTTGGGTGCCTATCTTACGTATGAAAGAAAGCTAAGTGAAAAACTTTCAGGAAAAGTAGGAACCCGTTATGAAATGACCCGAAGTAGTGGCGAGATTATTGGTAAAACAAGCTTCGACAGAAATTATAATAACCTTCTTCCCTATCTTAATTTAAATTATGCCATTAACTCTGATCATAATCTTACCTATAGTTTTTCGAGCAGGATCAGAAGGCCAAGATTTTGGGAGCTGAATCCTTCGAGAACATATTTTACGCCTAATAATTACACACAGAACAATCCTTTCATTCTTGCTTCTAAGTTTTACAATCAGGAACTCAGCTATATGTACAAGAATGCTTTTTTTGCCAATCTGAGCTTCAATTATGTAAAAGATGCTTCCAACCAAATACCACTGCAGGGAACTGTAACCGGGCCGGAAAAGGATGCAAATGGAAACACCGTAATTACTACCAGAAGGTTCTTAAGATATATAAGAACGAACTATGGTGACAACAAACAATTTGGATTGACCCTAGGAATGAACAAATCCTGGTTTCAGGACATCTGGACAACCAATTATTCAGTGAATTTGGGCTACAATATCTATAAGGGCTCGGTAACGGAAGATCCTACCTCAGTTCCTGTTGCAGACCAGACAGAAGTTGTTGAACCTTATATTATCAATTTCAAAAATTTCAACATATCCGGTAATATCAATAATACCGTCCGCCTTTCATCTAAAAAAGACTGGTTCCTGGGAGTTAATTATTACTACGGCAGCAAAGTAAAAATTGAAAGCGGAACATTAGGCGTAAGACAGAGCTTTGATGTGAGCTTAAAGAAAATAATGGGTAACTGGACCTTTGTAGCGGAAGTGTATGATGTATTTAATCAAAACTATAACAGCATACAGGGAATACAGCCTAACGGAAGCTATAATAATGTTGTCAATTTCGAATATCCAAGGATTCTGAACATCGGGGTAACCTACAACTTCGGAAACCAGAAACTGAAAAAGGCAAGAGAAATGAAATCAGCCAACGATGCTATAAAGTCAAGAACTTAAGTTTTATAAAAATTACAACTACCAGAACCAATCCGTATCACAACAGCATTTAAATAGAAGAATCATGAAAAAGATCATTATACTGGCAGCAGCTATCTCAGGAAGCGTAATTTTTGCGCAGGAAAAAAAATCCGACACGGTAAAAACGAAATCAATAGAAGGAATTACTCTTACAAAACAGGTTTTTAAGAAACAAAGCGACCGTTTTGTATACGATGTTGCAGCCTCACCGGTTGCTAAAGGAAATACCACCTTTGATCTGCTGAAGCAGACTCCCCTTCTTTCCTCAACGGATGACAAAACATTAAAGATCGCCGGAAAAAATAATGCACTGATCTACATCAATGGTAGAAAAACCAATATGGATGCCGAATCCCTGGTGCAGTTCCTGAAAAATACACCGGCTGAAAATATTCAGAAAATAGAAGTGATTACCGTTCCGGGAAGTGAATTTCAGGTGGAATCATCAGACGGAATTATCAATATTGTTCTGAAGAAGAAGATGAGTGACGGCACCAATGGTAACATGCGGATGTCCAATACTCAAAATAAATATAATGCGAGCCAGGCAAGTTTCTCTGTAAACTACCGTAAGGACAAACTGGGAATCAGCGGTAACCTGAACGGTGGGGAAAATATTTCACCTCAAACCTATATTTTAAGAAACGGAACGGACCAGATGAAAAATGAATCGGTAGGTGATATTGATGATCCGAACAAAAACATCGGCGGTTATTTGAATATTGATTATCAGCTTAATGACAACAACAATTTAGCATTATCATGGAACTCCTGGGCCAACAGAAGCTACAATTCAACGATTGATCTGTTTAATACGCTGATACAGCCAAATGCTGAGGGTATTATAGAAACTTCTTATACCAGAACAAAAAACAGAGAAGATTCACGAAATTACAATAACTCGGTTAATTTAAACTATGAATTAAAGCTGGATTCACTGGGAAGTAAGCTAAACGTGAATGCAGCGTATCTCATTTATAAAAGATTCCAGTTTTCAAAAAATAACACCATGCTTCCCGGCAAAAATAACTGGGCTGATTTTTCAAGAACCGGAAAAACCATTATTCAGGATATTCCACAGATTATCAATAATTTCTCGGGAACTGTTGATTATATCCAGAAATTAAAAAATGATTTTACATTTTCTGCCGGAGGGAATTTTAATAAAACAAGAACTGATAACGATACAAAGAACCTTACCTACGATTATGTATACAAGGCTAACGGAGAACTGGACAAAATAGAAACAACTCCAGAGCTTAATCACTTTATCTACGATGAAAATATTTACGGTCTTTATTTAACTTTTGAAAAAAAGTTCTCGGATAAATTTTCCGGAAAAATAGGAGCAAGATATGAGATTACCAACAGTTTAGGTACGGCGGACAGCCCGACTAACCCTGTAGAAGCGCAAAGACATCAGACCATTGAAAGAGATTACAACAACTTTTTACCGTATTTAAGCTTCAATTATGCCATTAATGATAAAAACAATATCTCCTATTCATTCTCAAGCAGAATGAGAAGACCAAGCTTCTGGGAGCTGAATCCGGTAAGAAATTATATCACAGAATATAATTATACACAGAACAATCCTTTTGTAAAGGCATCCTCCACTTACAACCAGGAACTGACGTATATGTATAAAAATTCATATTTCCTGATTCTGAACCACTCCTATTTCAAAGACCAGATTACCCAGGTTCCTTTGCAGGGATATACCAAATCAGCTGATGGCAAAGTTAGCGAACAGAGTGTATTGCGCTACATCAGAACCAATTTTGGGGACAAGCAGGAAATGTCTGCTATGGTTGGTATCCAGAAGACTTTCTTCAAACAGTATCTGACTCTTAATTTCAATGCTGGAATTCAGCACAATATCAACAATGGCTCCCTGGCTGAAGATCCTACAACAGGTGAAACATTTGTAGATAAGGATAAAAAGGCACTGGTGTATACAAATAATGTAAAATCAACAAGTTTGGTTATTACCAGTAATAACACACTTCGTCTGGATAAAAAGAAAACCTGGTTTCTGGGTGTTAACTATTTCTTTATCGACAAACAGCAAATCGAGCTGGGAATGCTGAAAAACCTGATGAGCCTGGATCTGAGCATCAAGAAAAACTGGAACGACTGGACCTTTGCCGTGAACCTTAATGATGTATTAAGAACCAATGTTGTGGAAATTGAAGATTATCAGCCGAACGGAAATTATAACTACATCAGAAACGATCAGTACAGAAGAAGCATGACGGTGAGCCTTACTTACAATTTCGGGAATCAGAAAGTGAAAAAAGTAAGAGACATCGAAGGAGCATCAGATGCCATTAAGAGCAGAACAAAATAAAAAACATCATTCTTCATATCAATTATTTTTGTGGTAAGACCCGTCGGAAATTCCGGCGGGTTTTCTATCTGTATGATTATGGATAAAAATAGTTTCTTGACCATTCTGTGTTTTCTTTCATTCTGCCTTTTCTGGACCGGCTGCAAAGAAAAAACAGTGACTTTAACTGAAGATATTATTTTTGAAAAAGAAGAAAATATCCGGTATGGAGATGATCCCGGACAAAAATTAGATCTTTACACTCCTAAAAAAAGAGACTCAATAAAGGGTGTCTTTATCATTATTCATGGCGGAGGATGGCGAAGCGGAGACAAGTCCCAGCTTACCTTCTTTACCCTTTCAATGATGAAAAAGTTTCCTGGTTATGCTTTTGCCAATATGAATTACAGATTGGCAGATAAGCATTCCTTTATTCTTCCCAATCAAACAAAAGACATTGATAATGCTTTAGATTTATTAGTTAAAAAATCTGTGGAAATGAAATTTAAGCCTGAATTTATTTTGCTTGGAAACAGCGCGGGCGCACATTTATCGATGTTATACGGTTATAATAGAGTTTTCGACCATAAGCACAGAACAAAAGTGAAGGCGATTGTCAATATTGTAGGACCTGCTGATCTAAATAATACTGATTTTAAAAATTATTCTGACTATTCTTTTGTTGAAAAACATATGATTGATTCATCAAAGCCAACTCCAACAGATATTACCAGTTTAGATATCCCGAATCCTATTTTCTGGATTAATGAAACATCTCCGCCTACGCTCTCTTTTTATGGCAACAGAGATCAGGTTATTCCCTTATCTCAAATGAGAAAATTAGATTCTGCTTTGATTCAAAATAAAGTAAGGCATGAAACCTACGAATTCAACGGCGGCCATCTGGATTGGGACAAAGCTCCTAATGATGAATTCCTGATTGATAAAATTGCTGTTTTCCTGAAACAAACTGATAAAAAATAAACGCTCTGAAATTCTCAAAGCGTTTATTTTTTTATTCAGATTTTACGGCTTCCGTTCTTTCCGAAATTCCATTCGAATTGAAGGCTTCGATCTGGAAATAGTAAGAATCAGTCCGGTCGGCTCCGGTGAAGAAATATTCATTCTTTCCGTACACCATGATGCTTCCGTATAATTTATCCGGAGATTTCCCCCAGTAGATCACATATCCGTCTGCATCCTGATTCTGCTGCCATTTCATCCAGATGCTTCTTCTTTCACCGTATTTTTTAGGGTCAGCCCTTAAAGGAACAAATCCTTCCACTTTCTTGGGTTTTTCTCCTGATCCTTTCCCGAAGACCCTGAAACCGCTTAAAGCAAATTTTCCGGTAGGCATTTTCAGGTTTTCCATTTTCAGGAACCTTGCCTTGACAGGCTTTTCGAGCTCTATATAATCGTGGGGAACATCTTTGGCATTTTTACTTTTATCTATGACAACATTCCACTTTTTCCCGTCATTAGACCCATAGATCTTATACTGATGCATTTTGCCTAATGTTTTGCCCAAAAATTCAACATCCTGATCCGCATAGTTGATCTGTATTGCATTGATTGTGGAAACTTCGCCAAGATCTGTCTGAAACCACTCTCCGGAATTACCTGTTTTTGCACTCCAGTAGGTCTTGATATCTTCATCTACCGCTAGATTCGGCTGATAGCCGCCTAAAGTGGAGGAAACCTGAACCGGTTTATTATAGTTCAGCAGCATCCAGCCTGCGAAAAGACCTTTTGAAAAATCTTTACCCTGAGCATATTGTGGGAGATAGGTGGGATAATCTCCATAAGCCGTATTGGTATACATTACATCATCCTTATCAAATCCTGCCGGCCAGATCCCCAATCGCCTTTCAAAATTATTTTTAGTGGAAATAAAAATCGTTGAAACATGCCACCAATTTTTGTAATTGTCTTCAAAAGTGGCTCCGTGGCCTGCTCCTCTTGCAAAACCTCCGGGTTTATAGGAAAAAGGATTGTGCTGCTGATATTCAAAGCCTTCCAGAGGGTTTTGGCTGACATAAACGCCATCGGAATATCCACTGAATTCGGTAGCCGGAGCTCCATACTGCATATAATATTTTCCGTTGTGTTTCGTCATCCATGCGCCTTCCACAAACGGCTGAAGAAAAACATTGTCATTGTATTCTCCAAACCTTTCCCAACCATGATCTTCAGGCTTCAGTTTTATAATAGGTTTTACAAAGCCTTCTGACTGCAGGTTTTTAACCTTCACCTCGGTTCCCAGCAGCGGCCATTCATTACTGGATCCCCAGTAGAGGTACAGCTTATTTTTGTCCTCATCATAATGGAATGCAGGATCCCATGCTCCAACTTTTAAAGTATCTACAGCAATTTTCCAGTCGTCTTTGGTAGGATTGGTGCTTTTCCAGATCGGGAAATCCTGTTCCCAGGTAGATCCGTAAACATATAAAGTATCTTTCATTTTCCAAACAGCGGGCGCGTTCAGATCGTGGATATATTTATTGTCTCTCAGAAATTTTCTCTTCACAAACTTCCAGTCCAGCATATCATCGCTGTACCAGTATCCTTCCTGGTTGGTAGAAAAAAGAAATAGCTTATTTTTAAAATTAACGATCACCGGATCGGCGGTAGCACGGTGTTTTCCCTGTTTTGAGAAAGCTTCGAACGGCGTATAGCCATAATCAATATTAATCGGGTTACAGAATGTCTTCTGCTGGGCACCAACGAATATTCCCAACAGAACAGTGAATGATAAAAAGTACTGCTGTATCTTCATAGTTTTATTCTTAAAGAACAAATTTAGTTAACTTTTTTGTCTTTTGTCTCAATTTGAAGAAATGAAACCGGTCAAAAAAATTCCGGCCTTTAAACAAAGCCGGAAGAATATTTTAAATCAATTGTTATTAAAACTGTTATTTTTTTGGAAGGAAAACCTCAGCAAGCATACATCTGGCACTTCCTCCTCCATTCACTTCGATGGTATTCAGATCTGAATAAATGATCTCACAATATTTTTCTATGGCTGCCACCTGATCAGATGTTAAGGACTTATAAGCGGTCTGGCTCATCACCAAAAATTTCTGTCCGTCTTTGTTCTGAACCTGAAGCATATTCCCTGCAAACTGCTGCATCTGCTCTTCGGAAATTTCTACGATCTCTTTTCCTGAATTTTTGATGGTTTCAATTACCTTTTGTCTTTCCAGTTCATCATCGATACAGTCAAGGCAGATCACTACAAATTTATCAGACACACACATCATAACATTGGTATGATAAATTGGAAGCCTCTCTGCACCTACAGTCTGATAAGAGTGAAAAACGATGGGTGTAAATCCGTACTTTTCACAAAACTCTCTGAATAAATTTTCGTCAAGCCTTAGAGAAACCGAGCCATAAGCAATCTTATTGTCATGGTCGAAGATCATACTTCCTGTTCCTTCCAGGAAATGTCCCTGGGTTTCAGGAAATGACCAGTCGTCGATTTCTGCAACTTCAAATCCTTGATTTTTGATACTTTCAATAATATCCTCTCTTCTTTCCACTCTTCTGTTTGAAGCGAACATCGGATATAAGACAACTTTTCCATCTTTATGGAAGCTTACCCAGTTATTCGGGAAAATAGAATCCGGTGTATGGGGATCCAATGTATCTTTTATGGTGATTACATTTACCCCTTTGCTTCTCAGTATTCCAACAAAAGTGTTGAATTCTGCCAAAGCTTTAGACTGAATATCGGAGCCTTTCTGTTCTACCTGAAAGTAATTATTTTCTGCGGTTTCCGCATTGTAGCCGAATGCAATCGGCTCTATCATTAATACTGTATCTGTTGTTTGCATTTTTTTGATTTAAAAATTAAAGCATTGAAAAGATTAAAAGATTCAGAAACTATTCTTTCAATAAAATCATCTAATCTTCACACCAATCTACTCTCTCACCAGCGGCATTGTGGAACATCTCAAGAGCCCGCCCATTTTGGAGATCTCTCTGTAAGGGATTTCTTCTACGGTCATTCCCCATTCATTCCTCAGGTGATTGTTCATTCTAGTAAATGTTTTATCCGAAACAACAACTTCGGGAGAAATGGAAAAGATGTTCGGGAACATTTCAAACATCTCTTCATCGTTAAGATGGAAACAGTTTTCTTCCCCAAAGATATCGATGATCAGGCGGTAATCGCTTTCGTCCACGAATCCGTTTTTATAGATGAGGCATTTATCCTTTCCTACCGGATTGAATGTGCAGTCCAAATGTAAGATCCCTTCAAACGGAATTTTATCATTTTTCTTCAATTCAAGATCGATGATTCTTTTCTTCGGAAAATATTCTTTCAGAATTTCAATAGCATATTCATTGGTTCTCGCTGTTTTATAGTTTCTGTAATCTTCACTGAAGCATGTTCCTATAAAAAGAAAATCATCCCATACAATGACGTCACCTCCTTCAATGTGTGCTGTTTCCGGAAGATTGATGATCTTTCTCCACGCTACTTTTTCAAAAACTTTCTTGTAAGCATCCTGTTCATCAGCTCTGTCGGCGATCACGTTTGAGATGATCATTTTATCGTCAATCACAAAAGCCACATCTCTTGCGAAAACCTGGTTATAATCTTTGATAATGCTTGGACGGAATACTTCTACGTCATATTTCTTCAATACCGCTTCAAAAGCATTCATTTCATTGATAATATCCTCTTCTTTAGGATACATATTGTGTTCGATAGAGTAATATGACTTGGCGTCATAACTCTCCTCTAGCGTGGGAACGGCTCCCATTGAATTAGGCTGACCTAGAACAACTGATTTCAGCCTGCCCGTTTCGTTTTTAATGTTTAGTTTCATAAAGATTTATGCAATACTACAAATATAAGTAAAGGTCTCTATCTGGAAAACATTTGATTTGTTTTATATCTCAAATTTGATTTTAATGGGGTATAATATTAGAGAATAGGCTTTATTTCTCTTCATAATACTTTCTGTTGATTAAGGCAGCACAATAAATCCAACAACACAATAAATCTACAACTGACTATTTTTCATCTACATAAGAAATAAAAAACAGTATATTTTACAAAATAAATTCATATCTTAGTGATATAATTTCAATGGAATTATAAATTAAAATTTAACTATTAACATCAAAAAATCAAAATCATGAACAAGAAAAATTCAGTGCTGAAAAATGCACAAAAATTAGGAAGAAACGAGCAGAAATTAATCACAGGAGGAGGGATAACCAGACCCAGATACTGCTGCGAGTGGGACGAAAACGGAAACTGTACCATCTGGACGTGTGGTAACTGTGTTTGTCCATAACTAAAAATAATAAACCTGCTTTTGATAAGCAGGTTTTCTTTTATCTGGCTCTGTTTTCTTCTTCTGTTTTCTGAAGTTCTTTGGCCTGATATTTTGAATTCCCGAAGCTATATCCTATAGAAAGGATCAGACGATTACTGTCCCACCAATGTGTAAAACGGTTGTCCATGATCTGTTTATGCCTGAATTCCAAACGCTGGTCGTAGGAATCAAAAATATTATTATAGCTGATCTTTGTATTCAATGTGTTGCTAAACCATGACTTCTGTACAGACAGATCTACTGTATACCTTGGTTTTATGATATAGAGACTGTTTCCGGTTTTAGACTCATAATTTGCAAAGAGATTAACGGTATATCCTTTAGGCAAAGTGAGAACCTGATTTACCCGGATTTCATAATTATATACTTTCAAAGCAAATACCTCACCCAGATAGGGTCTGAACTCATCGTTATAGTATCCGGCGATCTGGCTGGTAATATTCCACCATTTCGTCAATTTCACAGGAAAGCTGGTTTCTATGGAAGCAAATTTCCGGTAGGGAAGATTGGTTCCAAGATATTCCAGAACATTGGTTTTGGGATTGTAAAGCGGATACCGGGTCATCACATCTTTTTCTTTACCTGCTATAAAACTGGTTACCCAATTCTTATACCGATACGTAAGTTTTATCTGGCTGGTAAAAGAAGGCTGCAGATAAGGATTCCCTATCCAGTAATTCAGCGGGCTGAAATAAACGCGGAACGGATTGAGCTGGGAAAACACAGGCCGAGTTATCTTTCTGCTGTAAGAAAGTGATAATTCACTAGATTTATTGAACGTATAGGCTGTACTGAAAGACGGCAGCCATTCGAGATAATTCCTTGCAACCACAGAATCTTTGGTAACAGCATCCGAGATACTCTCTGTGTTCTCAAATCTCAGTCCTGCATTGACCTGAAGCTTACCAAACTTCTGCCGGTAAGAAACATAGCCTGCCCATATTTTCTCTTTGTATGAAAACATATTGCTGCGCTCCGGATCAAAGATAAAACGGTCATTGGCAGACAGCGTATCGTAGCGGATATTATTGTGGGTATTCGAACGGCTGTATTTCATTCCGGCCTCAAGGTCAGCATTACCTATCTTTTGCGAAATATCAATTTGCGCGGTCTGAATATCAATTTTATTAAGCAGGTCGGACTTCCAGTAGGATAAAAGTTGAGAGTTAGATTTGTCTTTATTGATAAAATCATCCTTCTGACTATTTTTAACAGAAAGGTAGTTCCCTAAAAAACTCATTTTAAAACCTTTACTTTGAAATGAATAATCTGCAGTTACCCCATAATTTTCCTGGGAATAATCTGTAGGGTTTCTACTTTCGGTGTTAAAGATCAGCTGTGATTCATCCTTATTAGTGGTATACAGTGAGCCTGAACGGACTCTGTCGCTAGTTCTGAAATTTCCTCTTACATTAATGCCCACCCTGTTTTTATCATTGATCCTAAAATCTGCTCCGGTCTGAATACTGTACACCTTTCCTTCATCTTCCTGATAGGTATTGGTTCGCATGACATTCGTGTTTGCCAGTTTCTGCAATGCATTATAGCGGTAAGTGGAAATACCGTTATTATAGCCTGCCTGCAGACTGTAAGCTGTTTTTTCTGTATTATAGGAAAGGTTTAAAGAGTTTTCCCTGTAGCTGAACTTATTCACATGTACATTCCCGTTGTAGTTTCCTTTCCAGCCGAGGTTTGCGTTTCTTTTCAACCTGATATCGATAATTCCTTTAAATTCCGCATCATATTTTGAAGAAGGATTGGCATTTACTTCAACAGATTCTACCATTTCAGGCGGTAATGCGCGGAGATAGGCCTGCAGTTCCTGGCTGCTCATGGTGACCGGTTTACCGTCAATAAACACAGCAGGGGTAATTCTTCCGCCAATAAAAATGCCGCCTTCCTGATCTACGGAAACACCCGGTGTCTTTCTTAACACCTCAAAAAGATTCGCAGAGGTTTTAAAGTCTTTATTTCCTGAAACACTCATGACGATATTTCCTTCATTCAGCCTGATACTTCTGGGCACTGCACGGATCACTACTTCTGAGATATTTTCGGCTACGGGTTTCAACTCAATTAAAGAAAGGTTTTCCACTTTATCCAGTTCTTTCATTTCATATCCCTTTTTGCGGATGACAAAGTAAGAGCCAGCAGCAGCATTCTTCAGCCGGAAAACGCCTGAGGAATCTGTCTGAACTTTTTGAAGAACGCTTCGGTCTGATTTTTTTAACTGTGATATTTCAGCCTCAAAAACAGCATTTTTAGTTTCTGAATCCACAACTTTTCCTTGTACTGATTCCTGAGCTTTTCCGAAACAGGAAAGAAATAAGAGCAACAGGAAAATCCATAATCTGATATTCATAAATTTTAATTTTATGAAACCAAAAGTAGAAGGCTATTGAAAAAATAAGGTTTTGAAGTTTAAATTCCGCAGTACGAAATTATAATTCTGAACTCTGAAACCGGGCTTCAGAAGGGATTTGTGACTGTTTATACAAAAGCGGTGTCGTATTTTTAATTTTTTTGAATGTAGAAAAGAAAGTAGATTTGGAATTGAACCCTACTTCATAACCAATCTCTTCGATCTTAAGGAATGAGCCACTTTCAATTTTTTGACAGGCCTCGCTGATCCTGTATTCATTGATATAAGTTGAAAAGCTTTTACCGAGATTATCATTCAGCAATTGGGAAAGCTGATGGGCAGACATGTTCATCTTTGCTGCGAGATCACTTAATTTCAGGTTTGGATTTCTGTATAATTCTTCGGAATCCATCAACCGTTCAAGTTTTGAAACAAAACTGTCTGCAAGTTCTTCTGAAATCTTTTTATTGGTATATTTAGGAAGCTCTTTTACAGAATCTTCATCATTCTTTTTACTGAAGAGAATTAAAAAATTAGCATACAGCACAAATGAAAACACAAGACTTCCTCCAGCACAATAAATCTGTACCCAGCCGGTAGAAATTAACTGATATGCCACGAAAATGATCACATTGCTGATCAATACGGGCAGGAGAAACTTGTTAGGATTTCTCGCGGTCTGTTTTGAAAAAATACTATACTGGTATACGGCAAGCAAGACAGATACAGACCAAACCGTATAAATAAAGGTCCCGAAATATTTGTCCCAGGTCACCGGAAAGAACAAATACAACAACCCGACTGCTCCAAGAATCAATGTCAATACACCGAAAGATGTTCTGCTTTGCTTTAAATCAAATTCTTCTTTCTGAAATGATGATCTGATATAATAGTATAAAGCCGGTCCTGTAAAAAATAGCACTGACAGCCCAAGGTGTGGAATAATTCGCGGCCAGTCCGGATAGAAATAGATACAGACCGAAATCCCCACTCTGATGCTTAAAGTCAATAAAATCAAGCCTAAAAAGAAATCCGGAATGTATTTAAGCTTTTTGACAAACAGAAGATAGATCCCGAGCAGCAACCCATTAAAGGCTCCTACCGCGCTGAAGAAAAATAACATCTGCTGTCCGAAAGTCATTGTAACTGCTTTTATTTTTGTACAAAGGCTATAAATGGTTTACCAATATTAGCCTAAACTTATTGAAATTGATCTACTTATGCCAGTAAATTTAATAAATTATTGTGTTCAGATTGAAATTAATATAATAAAATATTCACTTTAATTTTTGTATTTTAGACTATTCTTAAATCAATGAAAAAATCTGATCAATCACTTTACAATATCTGTATTGCTTCGATAAAGAGAAAGACAATAAAACCCTATAATTTCCAATGGACTCAGTTGTATGATTCAGATTTCAATACAAAATTATTTTTTCAAAATTTCCCAATTGATTTCGAGGAAGAAGAATTGATTATTTGTTCTGTTATTATTGATCCTGACAACTACAGTATCTTAACCACAAGAAAACTAGTAACAAATAATAAAGGAAATATAGAATCTGGAAGCATGATGAATGCTAAAAATAAATGGTGTGGAGAATTTAAAAATAAAACTGATCAATATACTTTAGGCGAAGTGGAGTTAGCGACAGGTGAAAGATTATCTTATTTTGTAGAAACAGACAAAGCATCTATGATTATGATTTATGGCGTAAATACTTTATTAGATATTAGTAAAGAATCTTAATAGCAATCAAGGTTTAAAATAAAAAATCCCAAAGCAAGCCTTGGGATTTTGTTTATGATAAAACAGGGATTATCTGTTTGTAATATCGATGTAATCTCTTTTCTGAGCACCCTGATACACCTGTCTTGGTCTTCCGATCGGATCCCCTTTCATTCTCATTTCTTTCCACTGAGAAATCCATCCAGGAAGTCTTCCCAATGCAAACATTACAGTGAACATTTCTGTAGGAATTCCTAATGCTCTGTAGATAATACCTGAATAGAAGTCTACGTTTGGATATAGTTTTCTTTCTACGAAGTATTCGTCTTCAAGTGCTACTTTTTCTAACTGCATAGCAATATCAAGCGCTTTATCCTGGATTCCCAATGCACTAAGGATATCATCAGCTGCTTTTTTAATGATCTTCGCTCTTGGGTCAAAGTTTTTATATACTCTGTGTCCAAAGCCCATCAGACGGAAGCTGTCATTTTTATCTTTAGCTTTTGCTACCCATTTATTAACGTCACCTCCATCTTTATCGATCAGCTCAAGCATTTCGATCACAGCCTGGTTAGCACCTCCGTGAAGAGGCCCCCAAAGTGCAGATACACCGGCAGAAATAGAAGCGAAAAGACCTGTATGAGCCGAACCTACCATTCTTACTGTAGAAGTAGAACAGTTTTGTTCGTGGTCAGCGTGAAGGATTAATAATTTATCAAGAGCATCTACAATAACCGGATTTACTTCAAATTCCTCATTCGGTAATCTGAATGCCATTTTGTAGAAGTTTTCTACATAATTCAGGCTGTTGTCTCCGTGGTTAAGCGGAAGACCCTGAGTTTTTCTGTAGGTCCATGCGCAAAGGTGAGAGAATTTGGCAATCATTAATTCTGCAGCATGATCCATTTCTTCTTTAGAGTTTACGTTAACTGCTTTTGGATTGAAAGCGGTCAAAGCGGAAGTTAAAGAAGATAAAACTCCCATAGGATGAGCAGAACGAGGGAAAGCATCGATGATTTTTTTCATCTCCTCTGCTATAAAGTTATATTTTTTGATGTTGTTATTGAAAGAACCGAATTGCTCCTGAGTAGGTAATTCACCGTTTAATAAAAGGTACATTACTTCTGTAAAGTTAGATTTCTCAGCAATCTGCTCGATTGGATAACCTCTGTAGAACAATTCTCCTTTATCTCCGTCTAAGTAAGTGATGTCGCTAAGAGTAGCTCCGGTGTTTTTGTACCCTAAATCCAGAGTGATTAAACCTGTCTGGTCTCTTAATTTTGAAATATCAATCCCTCTGTCTCCGATAGTACTATCCACGATTGGATATTCATATGAATTACCGTCGTAATTCAATATTACTTTGTTGTCTGACATTTATTTATTTTTTTCTAAATATACTACTTATTACAAAATACGGCAAACAAAAAATATCGCTTGCCGTTATTTATAAATTCAATTATCTTTTGATTTTAAATGCGTCTAAACCAGGGAAAAATGCAGTATCACCCAATGCTTCTTCAATTCTTAAAAGCTGGTTGTACTTCGCCATTCTGTCTGATCTTGAAGCAGATCCGGTTTTGATCTGTCCGCAGTTCATAGCCACTGCTAGATCAGCAATTGTAGAATCTTCAGTTTCACCAGATCTGTGAGACATTACTGAAGTGAATTTGTTATTCTGAGCCATTTGTACGGCATCCATTGTTTCGGAAAGAGAACCGATCTGGTTTACTTTTACAAGGATTGAGTTGGCGATACCTTCTTGTACTCCTCTTGACAATCTTTCTACGTTGGTTACGAATAAGTCGTCACCCACAAGCTGTACTCTGTCACCAATTTTATCGGTAAGCATTTTCCATCCATCCCAGTCATTTTCCTGCATTCCGTCTTCGATAGAGATGATAGGATATTTAGCGGCTAATTCAGCAAGATAAGAAACCTGCTCGCTGCTGGAGAACTGAGCGGCATCCGGAGTCTGGAATTTTCTGTAGTCGTAAATTCCGTCTTTGTAAAATTCTGAAGCAGCACAGTCAAGAGCCAACATAATGTCGTCACCCGGCTTATAGCCTGCTTTTTCAATCGCCTGAAGCAAAGTGTCCAAAGCATCTTCAGTTCCTTTGAAAGTAGGAGCAAAACCTCCTTCGTCCCCTACTGCTGTAGAAAGACCTCTTGAATGAAGAATAGATTTCAGGTTATGGAAAATTTCAGTTCCTTTTCTCAGAGCATGAGAAAAAGAATCTGCTTTTACCGGCATTACCATAAATTCCTGGAATGCGATAGGAGCATCAGAGTGAGATCCTCCATTGATCACGTTCATCATTGGAACAGGAAGCGTGTTGGCATTAACACCGCCTACATATTTGTATAAAGGCATTCTCAGTTCAGCGGCAGCCGCTCTGGCTACAGCTAAAGAAACGCCTAGAATTGCATTAGCACCAAGGTTCCCTTTGTTTGGAGTTCCGTCAAGATCAATCATGATCTGATCGATAAAGTTTTGCTCAAAAACCGGCTGCCCGATTAAGTTTTCTGCAATTACTTCTTTTACATTTTCAACAGCTTTCAGGACTCCTTTCCCCATATAATCTGAACCACCGTCACGTAATTCCACTGCTTCATGTTCACCTGTAGATGCTCCTGAAGGTACGGCAGCACGCCCCATGGCTCCGCTTTCTGTAAATACATCTACTTCAATGGTAGGATTACCTCTGGAATCCAAAATTTGTCTCGCTTCTATGAAAGAAATTGCACTCATATTGTTTAGTTTTAAACCATCCGCAAAAGCTTCAAGTTGTTTATTATTAAAATTATACTTGATCACAAATTTAATGAAAAAACTAACCTGATGAAAAAACTGGGCTTTAATATTTGGTAATAATTCAAAAATTCTCCAGTGCTTTTTACAACACCGGAGAATTAGGGTTTAATTATCTGTTTAAATAGCATTTCCCATAGTTTACATTTCATTTTGTGTAAAAACAGGAGCTCTTCAAGAATTGTGTATTGAATTTTCTGAAGCCTATACTGTCACTTTAAAAATGATGCGGGTTCCCGGACTTTCTTTCAGAATATGACATTCGCCTTTCTGCTCCTGCATCCTTCTCTTCATATTCCGCAATCCATTTCCTTCGGTATGCTCTTCCTGAATTCCGACACCGTCATCCGAAATCTTCATTGTGAACATATTTTTTTCCTGAACAAAGGAAAGCTTTAAAGAATTCGCCCTACTGTGCTTATAAGCATTATTCAGAGCCTCTTTTAAGCATAAAAACATATTACGCCTCAGTTCCGTGGAAAGTGGTGTTTCTGATATAATATCTTCACTTTCTGACAATAGTTTAATTTTTGTTCTTTTCAGAAAGTTAGCGCTATACTGTATGGCATAGTCTATAAAACTTCCCAGAGTATCATTTCCTGAGTTCAGGCTCCAGAGCATTTCGCGCATGGAAAGATTCATTTCTTCTGAGGTTTTCAGGAGTTCATCGATATCATTCTGCAGATCTCCGTCCTGCGCTTTCTGTTTTAAAAATTCTGCATGAAGCTTTAATGCTGAAATTCCGGCTCCGAGATCGTCATGCATATCATGGGAAATACGTTCCCTTTCCTGTTCAATGGATTTTTGTTTTTCGAGCTCTTTCTGAAGGAGCTGGTTTTGGTGTTCTGCCTGTTGGAGCTGCTGTTCTTTAAGATACAGAAGCTGCCTTTTATTATACATCAGGACTACAAAAACAATAAAACAAACAAAAAGCATCATTATTGAAATAGCAATAATGTAAGCTAATTTTATATCATCCTGAATATGAGTCATAATTTCATTTGTTTTTCATATTTTATTAATGAGATATAAAACATAATATACATTCCTATGTTGATAATATTCTGTCCTATTTTTAAAAAATTAAGAAATTCGCTATCATTTTTAGCAAAGAAAAACATTGGAGTGACTCTAAAAATAAAGAAACAGCTCCACATCAATAAACTGGTAGAAATCCAAAAAACGGGATCGTCTGTTATTTTATTTTCATCAAAAAAAGAAATTTTCTGATAAAACCAGAGTATAGAATTTATAATGTAAAATAAAGTAATTAATATTCCAATACGTTTATCGAAATCGTTGCCTAAAAATTTTGTAAAAAGAAAAATATATCCTAATAAGAGAATAACTGATAATAAAGAAATCTTCTTCAAGACGTTTTTAAAAACAAGGGAATAAAAAAAATAGAAAAAAACTACACAGAACATAAAATACAGATTGTACTGAAGCCCCACTTTTACATCAGAATTGATCTGATCCCGTATAAATGCAGTGCATTCATTGGAAAAAGTTATCAAAAGATAAATAAAAATATAATTTTGGGCAGAAAAAGAATATTTTCTACCCAAATAAAAGGATTTTATTAAAGGAAAAAACAGTACAATTTTGTAAATAATTCCTGTCAACATGAGGTTATGGTTTTAGATCTCCTGCATCGTAATAAAAATTAATAATATCATTGGGAAAACTTTTTTTTGCAGTAGTTTCATCAAAATTGGTTTTTACAGCAAATGAAATTCGCGACTCTCTGTTTTTAAGATAATCTACTTGGGTTCCGTCTTTTCTAATAAAGTCTTTAAAAAGAATATAGTCAAATTGCAAATCGATAATCTTATATCCTGTAAAGCCTTCAATTAATTTTATAATTTTAAAATAATTATTGATATCCTCAACTTTGTAAACAATCACATCACATGGATCATTTTTGCTAACAGTATCAACTAATATACTTTTAAACCCGTCAAATTCTTTCTTTTTAGTCTCAAATTCGTCAGAACTTAATATAAATTTATTTCCTGACAAAACGTAAAGAATATCGTTTTTATATTGCAGGCTGTCATTTTCTGATAAAGCCAATCCTAAAGTTAAAGATTTGTCAGCACCCAGAAGAAAGAAAAACTTTGCATATTTTTTTCCGTCTTTATTTACATTTCTTTCAAAATCATAATAATCCAGATTTACCACAGGTTTAGAATTAAGTCCAAGTATTTTAAATTTCTCTTTACCTTTCTCAACTTCTTCGTCAGTAATTCTAAATAAAAAATCAGGACTTACAACCGTTTTAGTTACAGCTACACTCTTTTCATCATGAACAGATTGTGATTCTGCTTTATCTTTACAGCTGAAAACTGATAAAAATATGATTAGGCACCAAAATAATTGTTTTTTTAAAATTGTTCTCATGTCTTTTAGTTTTTAAAATGGTTAAATTTATTTATTGCTTCTACTTTATTGCTTACATGCAGTTTTCGGTAGATATTTCCTACGTGTTTTTTTACTGTGTCTATGCTGATGAACTTTTTGTCGGCAATTTCTTTGTAGAGAAGCCCCTGTGAGAGAAGCTCGAGAATTTCTTTTTCACGTTCTGTGAGGTCATCAAAATCTTTAATTTCGGGAAGTTTTTTTTCAAAATGACTCAAGACTCTCCGGGCGATGGACAGGCTCATGGGCGCACCTCCGTTGTATACATCGCGAATGGAAGAAAGGATCTTGTCCATACTTTCACCTTTGATAAGATATCCCATGGCTCCGGCTTTTAATGAATTAAAGATTTTTTCATCATCTTCGAAGCTGGTACACATGATAAACTGCGTTTTTGGCATTTCTTTTCTGAGTTTTTCAATGATTTCAATGCCCAGCATATCCTGCAGCTGAATATCCATCATCACAACATCCGGAGAAATATCAGGAAGTTCTTTCAGGGCTTCCATTCCATTAAAAAACTGGGCAGTTACTTTCATATCATCCTGGTAATTGATGACCTTCTTCAACGCATTGTTGTAGTTCTTTTCGTCTTCTACTATGGCGATGGAAATACTCATTGTTTTTTGTTTAAGACAAATTTCGTAAGAAAACAAGGTGGAATCAATTACACTTTTGTGTAATTTAGTGACTTGAGTTCAGGGTTATTGGTTTGTTTTTTGTTTCTATTAAATTTAGTTAAAATTTCGATTACAATAGAAAAACAATTAATCCAACACATTAAAAAATAAATATCATGAAAAAAGGCCTTTTAGTCGCGGCTTCTGCTGTCGCATTATTATTAACCAGCTGCAAAAAAAGTGAAAGCGGGAACAAAAGTGTAATCAAAACCGACAGTTCGGAAACTGTGATCACTGACAATAACGGAAAAATTGATTCTGCGACCCAAAGTTCCTCAACCATTGAAGTGAACGGTCAGAAGACAGAAAAAACAGATTTTGTTTACAAGGCCACAGACGGAACGTTAGTAAAAGTAGTGTTCAAAAATGATCCTAAGGAAAGTAATGTAGCCATTACCAGCAACAAAAAAACGTTTACATTACCTAAAACGGACACAAAAGACGGTGAAACCATTTACAAAAAAGATGATATGACAGCCAGGGTAAAAGGTGACAGTCTCCATCTGGAACAGGGAAATAATGTGATTGAGCTGAAGAGGACGAAAATTTAACCGGATAAATTCAGGATCGGGGGCTAGAAATAGTGAACGGTGAATGGTCAATAGTGAATCTTAAATTGAAGGTTCATTGGTAAGCAAAATTTACTGTCCCGTCACAGAAGCCAGCAAATAAAAAAGCCATCCAGAATCTGGATGGCTTTTCAATTATATCTGAATGAATATTATTCTTCAGTTTTCTCTTCTGCAGAGTCAGCTGCTTCAGCCTTAGGCTCTTCAACTTTCTCTTCTGCTTTTGGAGCTTCAGCCACTACAGCTTCAGCTTTTTTTGCAGTTGCAGATCTTCTGCTTCTTCTTGTAGCTTTTTTCTCCTCAGCATTAGGATTGTAAAGTTCGTTGAAATCAACTAGCTCGATAAGAGCCATGTCAGCAGCATCACCTGGTCTGAAACCTGTTTTGATGATTCTTGTATAACCACCGTTTCTTTCAGCGATTTTAGGAGCTACTGATCTGAAAAGTTCAGTAACCGCTTCTTTACTTTGAAGATATGAAAAAACAATTCTTCTATTGTGTGTAGTATCTTCTTTTGCCTTTGTTAATAGAGGTTCAACATATACTCTTAAAGCTTTCGCTTTAGCTACAGTAGTGTTGATTCTTTTATGCTCAATTAGAGAACAAGCCATATTAGAAAGTAAAGCACTTCTATGAGAAGCTGTTCTTCCTAAGTGATTGAATTTTTTACCGTGTCTCATTATTAATTATTTATCAGCGTCTAACTTATATTTTGCAACGTCGAAACCGAAGTTAAGACCTTTTGAATGCACTAATTCTTCTAGTTCTGTCAAAGATTTTTTACCAAAATTTCTGAATTTCATCAAATCAGACTTACTGTAAGAAACAAGCTCTCCAAGAGTTTCTACTTCAGCTGCTTTCAGACAGTTAAGGGCTCTTACAGAAAGATCCATATCTGCTAATTTAGACTTAAGTAATTGTCTTGTATGAAGTGTTTCTTCGTCATATTGGATAGATGCTTTCACAGCTTCTGTTTCAAGAGTGATTCTCTCATCAGAGAACAACATGAAGTGATAAATTAATATCTTAGAAGCTTCAGTTAAAGCATTTTGAGGACTGATGGAACCATCAGTTTCTATATCTAATACAAGTTTTTCGTAGTCTGTTTTTTGCTCTACACGATAATTTTCAATGCTGTATTGTACTTTCTTAATTGGCGTGAAAATAGAGTCAATAGCAATAGTACCTACCGGTGCATTGTTTGACTTATTCTGTTCTGAAGGAACATACCCTCTTCCTTTTTCAATATTGAAAGTAATTTCGAAAGTTACATCACTGTTTAGGTTGCAGATCAAAAGATCCGGGTTCAGCACCTCAAATCCGTTGATAGACTTCCCTAAATCACCAGCAGTAATAACAGTTTGACCTGAAACTTTAGCAATTACCTGCTCGTTGGCCTGGCCTTCTGCTGAAGCTTTTAATCTCACCTGCTTAAGGTTAAGAATAATTTCGGTAACGTCTTCGATTACTCCTGGAATAGTTGAAAATTCGTGCTCTACACCTTCTATTTTGATAGATGAAATAGCATATCCTTCCAGAGAAGAAAGCAACACTCTTCTCAAAGCATTACCGATAGTAAGCCCGAAACCTGGTTCTAATGGTCTGAATTCGAATTGACCTTTAAATTCATCAGAGTTAAGTAAAATTACTTTATCGGGTTTTATGAATTGTAAAATTGCCATATTATTGGGTTGAGCAAAAATTTGATTAAAAAATTATTTAGAGTAAAGTTCGACGATAAGCTGTTCCTTGATGTCCTCCGGAATCTGGATTCTTTCAGGAGCAGAAACGAAAGTACCTTCTTTCTTCTCATCGTTGAATTGTAACCACTCATAATTAGCTTTAGAAGCTAATGAATCAGTAACAACCTCAAGAGATTTAGATTTCTCTCTTACAGCGATCACATCACCTGCTTTTACTAAATAAGAAGGAATGTTAAGGATCTCCCCATTCACAGTAATGTGTCTGTGAGAAGTTAACTGTCTAGCAGCAGATCTTGTTTTAGCAAAACCTAATCTGAATACTACGTTATCCAATCTTGATTCACAAAGCTGTAATAGTACTTCACCTGTTACACCTTTACTTCTGTGTGCTTTTTCAAATAAGTTAGCAAACTGCTTTTCTAAAATACCGTAAGTATATTTAGCTTTTTGCTTTTCAGCCAGCTGAACTGCATATTCAGATTTTTTAGCACCTCTTCTTTTGTTAGGACCGTGTTGTCCTGGCGGTTGGTTTTTTCTTCTTTCGAAGTTTTTGTCATCTCCGTAGATTGCAGCACCAAACTTTCTAGCAATCTTAGTTTTAGGTCCAATATATCTTGCCATAATGGGTAAATTCTAAAAATTAAACTCTTCTTCTTTTCGGTGGTCTACATCCATTGTGCGGCATAGGAGTCACATCAATGATTTCGCTAACTTCAATACCTGAATTGTGGATTGTTCTGATTGCAGATTCTCTACCTGCACCAGGACCTTTCACATACACCTTTACTCTTCTTAGTCCAGCTTCGTGAGCAACATTAGAGCAATTTTCAGCCGCCATTTGAGCAGCAAATGGAGTATTCTTTTTAGAACCTCTGAAACCCATTTTACCGGCAGAAGCCCAAGAGATAACTTCTCCGCTTTTATTTGTTAAAGAAATGATGATGTTATTGAAAGAAGCCTGAATGTGCGCTTCACCAATAGCTTCAACTTTTACTTTTCTTTTTTTAACTACTTTAGTTTGTTTTGCCATAATTCCTAACGATTATTTACTTGCCTTTTTCTTGTTAGCAACAGTTTTTCTCTTTCCTTTACGGGTTCTAGAGTTGTTTTTCGTTCTCTGGCCTCTTAAAGGTAGTCCTAGTCTGTGACGTATTCCTCGTTGGCATCCTATGTCCATCAATCTCTTGATGTTCAATTGCACTTCAGATCTTAATTCTCCTTCTACTTTTACGTTTTCAGAGATATATGTTCTGATTGCAGCCAATTCATCGTCATTCCATTCGTTGACTTTCTTGTCTTCGCTGATACCGGCAGCTTTAAGGATTTCGGAAGAAGTACTTCTTCCAACTCCGTAGATGTAAGTTAAACCGATAACACCTCTTTTGTTTTTTGGTAAATCAATACCTGCAATTCTCGCCATAATTTAATGTTAGCCTTGTCTTTGTTTAAATTTTGGGTTCTTCTTGTTGATTACGAATAGTACACCTTTTCTGCGTACAATCTTGCAATCAGCGCTTCTTTTTTTAATTGATGCTCTAACTTTCATTTGAAATATTTATTTTTTTTACTGACCAATGGAATCTTACGATTTCATTTTGATAGTATTTATTTTTCAACAAGAGCCAAACGGAACATACATTCCATTTGGCGTTTGTCTTAATATCTAAATGTGATTCTCCCTTTCGATAAATCATAGGGAGACATTTCTAGTTTCACCTTGTCTCCAGGTAAAAGTTTAATATAATGCATTCTCATTTTACCGGAAATATGAGCGATAAGTATATGCCCATTCTCCAGCTCTACACGGAACTGGGCGTTGGAAAGTGCTTCCGTGATAACGCCGTCTTGTTCAATATGTTTTTGTTTCGCCATAAATTAATATCCAGTCGTTCTTGATAATTTAGACTGCATTAAGCCATCATAATGATGGTTCAGCAGATATGTATTAATCTGTTGAACGGTATCTAAAATAACTCCAACCATAATCAATAGTGATGTTCCCCCGAAAAATAGGGCGAACGCATCTGTCTGAACAAAGCTTCCATGCACTATTGCTGGAAGGACTGCAAAGATAGATAAAAATATTGCACCTGGCAAGGTAATTTTTGATAAAATATCATCTAAATAATCAGCTGTTTCTTTACCGGGTCTTACTTTCGGTACTAAACCTCCATTTCTCTTCAAATCATCAGCCATTTGGTTTACCGGAATCGTAATTGCAGTATAGAAGAATGAGAAGATAATAATTAATAGCGCGAACAATACGTTGTACTGCCAGCTAAAAACATTCTTGAAACCTGCAAGAAAGGTATTGGACTCATCGAATTTCGTTAATAATCCTGGTACGAACATCAATGCCTGAGCAAAGATAATCGGCATTACACCAGCAGCATTTACTTTCAATGGGATCCACTGTCTTGCTCCCTGCATAAGATTTCTGTTTACACCTCCTCTTGCTTGAGCTCTGCTTACATACTGAATTGGAATTTTTCTGACAGCAACAGATAATACTACTGCTAAAAGAACTACCAGCATCCAGAATATTACTTCTATAAGGATCATGATAGATCCCATTCCTCCTTTTCCGTTCTGCACTGCCATTTCCTGTACGAATGCTTCAGGCAGTCTTGAAAGGATCCCCACCATAATAAGGATGGAAATACCGTTCCCGATACCTTTGTCGGTGATTTTCTCACCTAGCCACATTGCGAACACTGAACCGGCAACCAAGATTACAATACTCGGTAACCAGAACATGATGGAATTCGGCTCTACATAATATGCAGACTGGAACTGAGCATACGGTAAGAATAATTGAGTAATAGACGTTAAATAAGAAGGGGCCTGTACAAGACAAACTCCAATAGTTAACCATCTAGTAATTTGATTCAATGTATTTCTACCAGACTCTCCATCCTTCTGAAGTTTCTGAAGATAAGGAATAGCCATTCCCATCAACTGAACAATAATAGAAGCAGAAATATAAGGCATGATTCCCAACGCCATTACGGAAGCGTGGCTGAAAGCTCCCCCCGTAAACGACGAAAGCAAGCCAAGGAGACCTGCTCCTTGCTTGTTACCGCCTTGATTTTTATAATGCTCTAAGAGATCTCCCACTTCTGCAAGGTTAATTGCGGGAAGCGAGATATAAGATGCGAATCTATACACAAGGATAATACCTAACGTAAAGAGAATTTTATCTCTTAATTCCTTTAGGCTCCAAATATTTTTAAGGGTTTGTATAAATTCTTTCATTAGTAAGTATTATAAGGTAATTGCTTTTCCACCTGCTTTAGCAATAAGCTCTTCAGCAGATTTAGTGAATTTGTCAGCAGAGATTGAAACCGCAGATTTCAATTCTCCTCTACCCATAATTTTCACTAATTCGTTTTTAGAAACTAAACCGTTTTCTACTAAAACTTCTTTCGTGATATCTCCAGTGATGGATTTGTTCTCGATTAAAATTTGGATAGTATCAAGGTTTACTCCTCTAAACTCTTTTCTGTTTACATTTTTGAAACCGAATTTAGGTAATCTCCTTTGTAAAGGCATCTGTCCACCTTCGAAACCGATTTTCTGAGAATAACCGGCTCTAGCTTTCTGACCTTTATGACCTTTCGTAGCAGTACCTCCTTTTCCTGTACCCTGACCTCTACCAATTCTTTTTGAATTGAAAGTAGATCCTGCAGCAGGTTTTATGTTATTTAAATTCATTTTAATTTCTTTTGTTAAAAATTATTTTTGAACTTCAAGTAAATGACTAACTGCAGCTATCATTCCTAAGATAGAAGGAGTAGCTTCGTGTTCTACAACTTGGTGAAGTTTCTTAAATCCTAATGCTTCAAGCGTTCTCTTTTGGGTTTTTGTTCTTCCAATAGCGCTTCTTACTTGCTTTACTTTGATTGTTGCCATTGTTCTAATATTAACCGTTAAACACTTTACTTAGAGAAACTCCTCTCATTCTAGCGATCTCTTCAGGTCTTCTGATATCCAATAACGCTTTGAAAGTAGCTTTCACCACGTTGTGAGGGTTAGAAGATCCTTTAGATTTTGAAAGGATATCGTGAATACCAGCAGACTCCAATACCGCTCTTACCGCACCACCGGCGATAAGTCCTGTACCGTGAGAAGCAGGTCTCATGAAGATATCTGCACCACCGTATCTGGCAGTAGTCTGGTGAGGAATTGTGTGGTTCATTACAGGAACCTTCACAAGGTTTTTCTTAGCATCTTCAACAGCTTTAGCAATTGCAGAAGCTACTTCTTTAGATTTTCCAAGACCGTGACCAATTACTCCGTCTTCGTTTCCTACTACAACGATAGCAGAAAATCCGAAAGCTCTACCTCCTTTGGTTACTTTTGTTACTCTGTTAACAGCTACGAGACGATCTTTTAATTCTAATCCTCCCGGTTTTACTCTTTCTATATTATCTAGTCCTAACATATTTTCCGAAATTTTTATGATTAGAATTTAAGTCCTCCTTCTCTCGCACCATCAGCAAGAGCTTTCACTCTTCCATGGTAAACGAAACCGTTTCTGTCAAATACAATACTTTCGATTCCTGCAGCGATAGCTTTAGCAGCGATAGCTTTACCAACAGCAGCAGAAACTTCAGTCTTGGTACCATTAGCGTCAACACCTTTCTCTCTTGAAGAAGCGGCAACTAAAGTTGTACCAGTTTTATCATCGATTAACTGAGCGTAAATTTCCTTATTACTTTTATATACAGATAATCTTGGCAATTCAGAAGATCCAGAGATTTTTCCTCTTACTCTTCTTTTGATTCTTATTCTTTTTTCTAATTTACTTAATGCCATAATACTTATAATTTATTAAGCAGATTTACCAGCTTTACGTCTAACAATTTCTCCAAGGAATCTTACACCTTTTCCTTTGTAAGGCTCAGGCTTTCTGAAAGAACGGATCTTTGCAGCTACCATTCCTAGAAGTTGGTTGTCATGAGACGCTAAAGTAATAATTGGGTTTTTACCTTTTTCAGTCAATGTATCTACTTTTACTTCGCTTGGAAGCTCTAATACGATACCGTGAGAGAATCCTAAAGCTAACTCAAGTTTTTGACCTGTGTGTGAAGCTCTGTATCCTACCCCTACTAGTTCCAGTTTCTTTTCGAAACCTTTTTCAACACCAACAATCATGTTGTTGATCAACGCTCTGTATAGACCGTGAAGTGCTTTGTGTTGTTTAGATTCAGATGGTCTGTTAACGTTAAGTTCACCATCTTTCTGTTCTAAAGTAATTCCTGCTGTAAGCTCCTGAGAAAGTTCTCCTTTAGGACCTTTAACTGTTACAACACCGTTATTTTCAGTGACAGTAACTCCAGCTGGAATTGTTATAATTGCTTTACCAATTCTTGACATTTTCCTGTGATTAAAAATTAATAAACATAGCAGATTACTTCACCGCCTACTTTTTCTTCTCTAGCCTTCTTGTCAGTCATTACTCCTTTAGAAGTAGAGATAACAGCTATACCCAAACCGTTCAGTACTCTTGGAAGTTCAGTAGAACCTTTGTACTGTCTTAAACCTGGTCTAGAAGCTCTTTGAATAGACTTGATAGCCGGTTTGTTAGTTTGCTTGTCATACTTTAAAGCGATTTTGATCACTCCTTGAACAGCGTTATCTTCAAACTTGTAGTTTAAGATATACCCTTGATCAAATAAGATCTTAGTAATCTCCTTTTTGATTTTCGATGCAGGAATTTCCACCACTTTGTGGCCTGCGCTTTGTGCGTTCCTTACTCTTGTTAGGAAATCTGAAATTGGATCTGTTACCATTTTTCTATTTTAAATTATTGGTTAAAGACAATCAGTATTGAAAGGACTTGAAGATTAAAATATCAGACTTCAGAAAATCTTGGGTCTGATATTTTTATTCTTTAGTATCCAGACAACTTAATTGTCCCGATTAATTAGTAATTATTACCAACTGGCTTTTCTTACTCCCGGGATAAGACCGTTGTTTGCCATTTCTCTGAAAGTTACTCTGGAAATACCAAACGTTCTCATGTATCCTCTAGGTCTACCTGTTAGTTTACATCTGTTGTGTAATCTTACAGGAGAAGCATTTTTAGGTAATTTCTGAAGTCCTTCATAATCACCAGCTTCTTTTAAAGCTTTTCTTTTGTCAGCGTATTTAGCAACTAGTGCTTCTCTTTTGCGCTCACGCGCTTTCATTGATTCTTTAGCCATTTCTTAGTTCTTTTTAAATGGTAAACCGAAGTGAGTTAATAAAGCTTTCGCTTCTTTATCTGTTTTCGCACTTGTTACGAAAGTAATGTCCATCCCTTGGATTTTTTTCACTTTGTCAATTACGATTTCAGGGAAGATAATCTGCTCAGTAATACCTAAGTTGTAATTACCTCTACCATCGAACCCGTCTGCCTTGATACCAGAGAAATCTCTGATACGTGGTAAAGCAGAAGAAGTAAGTCTGTCTAAGAATTCATACATTTTATGAGCTCTCAATGTTACTTTAGCACCTACAGGCATACCTTTTCTCAATTTGAAAGCCGCTTCGTCTTTCTTAGAGATAGTACCTACTGCTTTCTGGCCAGTAATCATTGTTAATTCTTCTACAGCATAATCAATGATTTTCTTGTCTGCAGTGGCATCACCTAATCCTTGAGATAGGATGATTTTTTCCAATTTAGGTACCTGCATTACAGATTTGTACCCAAATTCTTCCATCATTGCAGGAACAATTTTCTCTCTGTATATATTTTTGGGTCTTGCTATAAATTCCATGTGTTAATTCAAATTATAAAGTTTCACCCGTTTTTCTATCGATTCTTACTTTCTTATCTCCATCGATTTTATAACCGATTTTGATAGCTTTTCCGTCTTTACCAACTAGAGCTACGTTTGAGATATGGATAGAAGCTTCCTTTTCAGTAATTCCACCTTGAGGGTTAGAAGCTGAAGGCTTAACGTGTTTTTTAACGATGTTAAGTCCTGCAACGATTACTCTTGGGTCTTTTCCTTCTTTTTTGATCACTTCAATAACTTCACCAGTCTTACCTTTGATATCTTTCTTACCAGTAGTAATGATGACGTTATCTCCTCTTTTTATTTTTAACTTTGACATTTTCTTTTAAAAATTTTAAAAATTAAAGTACTTCAGGAGCTAATGAAATGATTTTCATATATTCTTTGTCTCTCAACTCACGAGCAACCGGTCCGAAAACACGTGTTCCTCTCATTTCTCCTGCTGCGTTTAGTAATACACAAGCATTGTCTTCGAATTTGATGTATGAACCATCTTTTCTTCTAACTGCTTTTTTAGTTCTTACTACTACAGCTTTAGATACCTGACCTTTTTTAGCGTTTCCTGATGGTGTAGAATCCTTGATAGTAACAACGATTTTATCACCAACTGAAGCATATCTTCTTCTGGTTCCTCCCAGAACTCTGATAACTAGTACTTCTTTTGCACCTGTGTTATCAGCAACTTTTAATCTTGATTCTGTTTGTAACATTATTACTTAGCTTTTTCAATGATTCTTACTAATCTCCATCTCTTGCTCTTGCTCAAAGGTCTAGTTTCCTGGATAAGAACTGTATCACCTTCTGTGCATTCGTTGTTTTCGTCGTGTGCAGTATATTTTTTCGTTTTCAAAACGAATTTACCGTACATCGGGTGTTTCACTCTCGTAGTCTCACTTACAACAATGGTCTTTTCCATTTTATTGCTGGAAACTATTCCGATTCTTTCTTTTCTTAAGTTTCTTTCCATAATGTATGAAAATCTTATTGTTGTTTAGTGGTTAACTCAGTGTTTAGTCTAGCGATCGATCTTCTCAAATCTCTGATTTGAATCGGGTTTTCAATTGGACTGATCTTGTGAGCCAATTTCAGTTTTGAATATTGAGTTTTCAATTCAGCAAGTTTTGCTTGAATATCACCCGCGCTTAAATTTTTAATATCAGCTTGTTTCATTGTTCAAAGATTATAGAGGTTTAACAAAATCGTTAGCAACTACGAATTTAGTAACTACCGGTAATTTTTGTGCAGCAAGTCTTAAAGCTTCCTTAGCGATTTCGTAAGATACACCTCCGATTTCGAACATAATTTTACCTGGTTTTACTACAGCTACCCAATATTCCACAGCACCCTTACCTTTACCCATACGTACTTCGGCTGGTTTTTTAGTAATAGGTTTATCCGGGAAGATTTTGATCCATAGCTGGCCTTCTCTCTTCATATATCTTGTCGCAGCGATACGAGCAGCTTCAATTTGTCTTGCAGTGATCCAAGCACCTTCTATAGCTTTGATTCCAAAAGTTCCGTAAGCCAGTTGATTACCTCTTTGAGCAATCCCCTTCATCTTCATCTTGTGAACTCTACGGAATTTGGTTCTTTTTGGTTGTAACATAATTTCTAAATTTTAGATTTTAGATTTTAGATTTTAGATTTTTTATATTTTAAAAAAGTAACGGTAATTTAAAATTCAAAATTTCTAACCTAAAATTTTTAATTATTATTGTTATTATTGTTATTATTCTTTCTAGGTCTTCTGTTATCTCTGTCTCCACCTCTGTTTCCGCCTCCTGAAGGACCTCCTTTTTTCTGTTGTCCCACTAATGGAGAAAGTTCTCTTTTACCGTAAACTTCCCCTTTCATGATCCAAACTTTCACTCCTAGTCTACCGTAAGTAGTGTGAGCCTCAGCCCAGTGATAATCGATATCAGCTCTGAAAGTAGACAAAGGGATTCTTCCGTCTTTGAAAGATTCGCTTCTTGCCATTTCAGCACCGTTCAATCTACCAGAGATTTGAACTTTGATACCTTCAGCACCCATTCTCATTGTACTAGCCATTGCCATTTTAACAGCTCTTCTGTAAGAAATTCTGTTTTCAATCTGCTTAGAGATGCTGTCAGCCACTAATACTGCGTCAAGTTCAGGTCTTTTGATTTCGAAAATGTTGATTTGAATATCCTTACCTGTAAGTTTCTTCAATTCTTCTTTCAATTTATCAACTTCCTGACCTCCTTTACCGATGATAAGTCCCGGTCTAGCAGTAGTGATCGTTACTGTTACTAATTTCAGTGTTCTTTCAATATAAATTTTTGAAATACCACCTTTAGATAATCTAGCCTCAAGGTATCTTCTGATTTTGTAGTCTTCAGCGATTCTGTCTCCATAATCTTTACCACCAAACCAGTTAGAATCCCATCCTCTGATGATACCTAATCTGTTACCAATTGGATTTGTCTTCTGTCCCATACCTTGATTAATTTTCTTTATTACCTAAGATTAATGTAACGTGGTTAGATCTTTTTCTGATTCTATACCCTCTACCTTGTGGAGCTGGTCTTAGTCTCTTCAATTGTCTTGCACTATCCACGAAGATTTCTTTAATGATAAGGTTTGCTTCTTCAATATCAGCACCTTCATTTTTAGTCTGCCAGTTTGCCATAGCAGAAAGAAGTAATTTCTCTAATTTGTTAGAGGCTTCTTTTTTAGAATATTTTAGGATATAAAGAGCTTTATCTACCTGCTCTCCTCTAATGATATCAGCAACTAATCTCATTTTTCTTGGAGATGATGGGCAGTCATTTAATGAAGCTTTTACAACGTCTTTGTTAGCTTCTTTTCTTGCGATTGAACTATCTTGTTTTCTTGATCCCATGATTATCTGCTTCCTTTATTTTTGTTACCACCATGACCTCTGAAAGATCTTGTTGGAGAAAATTCGCCTAACTTGTGACCTACCATGTTTTCTGTAACATAAACAGGGATAAACGATTTCCCGTTGTGTACTGCAATAGTTTGTCCTACGAAGTCCGGAGAGATCATCGATGCTCTAGACCAAGTTTTAATAACTGTCTTCTTACCAGACTCTATGTTTGTCTGAACCTTCTTATCTAAAGTATGATGAATGAATGGTCCTTTTTTAAGTGATCTTGCCATAATTATTTTCTTTTAGATATGATATGACGGTTAGACGCTTTGTTTTTCTTTCTGGTTTTGTAACCTTTAGCCGGCATACCGTTTCTAGATCTTGGGTGACCTCCAGAAGAACGTCCTTCACCACCTCCCATTGGGTGATCTACAGGGTTCATTACTACCGGTCTAGTTCTAGGTCTTCTACCTAACCATCTGCTTCTACCAGCCTTACCTGAAACAGTTAACTGATGATCAGAGTTAGAAACAGATCCAATCATTGCATAACATTCAGTAAGGATCATTCTTGATTCTCCTGAAGGCAATTTGATGATTGCATATTTTCCGTCTCTTGAAGTTAATTGAGCTGAAGAACCAGCACTTCTTGCTAAAATAGCACCTTGTCCAGGCTTCATTTCAACACAAGAAATTACAGTACCCAATGGAATATTTTTCAATTTCATTGCGTTACCTACGTTTGGTTCAACGCTTTCTCCTGAAACTACTTTCTGATCTACTTTGATACCGTTTGGAGCGATGATATATCTCTTCTCTCCATCTGCGTACTCTAATAAAGCGATAAATGCAGTTCTGTTTGGATCATATTCTACAGTTTTTACCGTTGCTTCAACATCATGCTTGTTTCTTTTGAAGTCGATAATTCTGTATTTCTTTTTGTGTCCACCTCCGGTGTAACGCATGGTCATTTTACCAGTTTGGTTACGTCCACCTGACTTACTAATACCAACTGTTAGAGATTTCTCTGGTTTGTTGGTAGTAATTTCCTCAAAATTGTTTACAATTCTGAATCTCTGTCCTGGGGTGATAGGTTTTAATTTTCTAACAGACATTACTATTATTTATAATTAATAATTAATTTACAGCAAAAATATCGATAACTTCACCTTCAACAAGCTTAATTACCGCCTTTTTCAATTTGTTTGTCTTTCCTACTTGAAGACCTTTTTTAGTGTATTTTGAAGAAACCTTCGGAGCATAAATCATTGTGTTAACGTCTGCTACTTTTACACCGTAAGCTGCTTCAACAGCTTTTTTAATCTGGATCTTATTAGCCTTAGGATCTACTAAGAAAGAATAAGAACCTCTTAAATCTGTAAGGTAATTAGCCTTTTCTGAGATAACTGGTTTAATAATAAGTGACATGATTTATTTCTTTAAATTTTCCTGGAATTTTTCAACTGCACCTTCTAAGAATACGATCTCACCTGCATTCATTAAGTCATATGAACTAATTTCGTTGAAGTTCATTACTTTAGTTTTAGGTAAGTTTCTTGAAGATAAATACACATTCTTGTTAGCTTCAGGAAGAACAAATAGAGACTTCTTATCGTTCAATGCCAATGCATTCAAGATAGTGATGAAATCTTTAGTTTTAGGAGCGTTTAAGCTCATATCTTCCATTACTCTGATGCTGTTGTCTCTCATTTTCTGAGATAAAACAGATTTTTTAGCTAATCTCTTAAGAGCTTTGTTCAATTTGAATCTGTAGTCTCTTGGTTTTGGTCCGAATACTCTACCTCCACCTCTGAAAGTTGGAGATTTGATATCACCATATCTAGCAGAACCAGATCCTTTTTGCTTCTTAAGTTTTTTAGTAGAAGCAGTAATTTCGCTTCTTTCCTTTGATTTATGAGTCCCTTGTCTCTGTGCTGCAAGGTACTGTTTAACTTCTAAGTAAACCGCGTGCTGATTTGGCTCAATTCCGAATACTGATTCGTCTAGAGTTACTTTTCTTCCGGTCTCTTTTCCTGATGTATTTAATACTACTAGTTCCATTTTCTGATAATTACATAAGAATTTTTAGCTCCCGGAACAGCACCTTTTACTACTAAAAGATTTTGTTCTTGATCCACTTTTAATACTTGAAGGTTTTGTACAGTTACCTGCTTACCTCCCATTCTACCCGCCATTCTCATTCCTTTGAATACTCTTGAAGGATCCGATCCAGCACCGATAGAACCTGGAGCTCTAAGTCTGTTGTGCTGACCATGAGTAGCTTGCATTACACCTCCAAAGCCATGTCTTTTAACAACACCCTGGAAACCTTTACCTTTTGAAGTTCCTGTTACGTCAACATACTCACCTTCAGCGAATAAATCAACTTTTACTTCTTCTCCTACTTTTACTTCGTCTACGAATTCTCTGTAGAATTCTACCAACTTAGCTTTTGGAGCAGAACCAGCCTTTTTGAAATGGCCAGCTAACGCTTTACCTACGTTCTTTTCACTCTTGTCATCGAAACCTAACTGAACTGACTTGTAGCCGTCCTTTTCTATGGTTCTGACCTGTAAAACCGAGCATGGACCAGCCTGAATAACTGTACAAGGAATATTCTTTCCTTCTTCGTTAAACAAAGACGTCATACCGATTTTTTTACCAATAATACCTGACATTGTTTATATTAAATAAAATTTATCTTTCTAATTTCCACATTTTTAGGAGGTCTGAAGTAATTTCTACTTTTGATATAGGCATACTACGCCCCTAAAATGGAGTGTGCAAATTTATGAATATTTTTAGAACTGACAAATATTTTGAGTAAAATATTTTGATTTTTAATCAATTAGGTAATTTTGAAAAAATCCGGACGAAATTTTCAGGGAAATCATTTTGAATTTAAAAAAATAAATTAAAAAGAAGCTTATTTTACAATAACAGAAACCCCAACTTCTTCTAATGCCACTTTATCTTCAGCACAGATACCATTGTCCGTGATCAGATAATCAACTTTATCAAGAGGTGCAATCTTTCCGAATCCTTTTTTATTCAGTTTTGAAGAATCACCAAGAATGACCACTTTTTCGGAGCATTCTATCATAAGCTGATTCAGATGAGCTTCTGCAGCATTCGAAGTACTGATCCCAAAATCAATATCAATCCCATCCACACCCAGAAAAAGTTTGTTACAGGAAAATTGCTTGAGAATTCCTTCAGAAATGGATCCCACAATGGAAGTTGAGCTTTTTCGGACTTCGCCACCCAATTGTATAATATTAATATTAGGATTGTTACACAACTCAATAGCCACCCTTAAAGAAGAGGTCAAAACCGTAAGCGGTCCAAAATTCACCAGCATCCTGGCCAGATAATGCATCGTAGTCCCTGAAGCCAGAATAATACAGTCATTTTCCTGAATAAGCTGTAAAGCCGCTTTCGCAATGTTCTGTTTGGCTTCTACATTAATGTTTTCCTTTTCATCTACATTCCTTTCGTAGGCATACCGTACATGCTTGCTTGCTCCTCCGTGATTTCGGAAAAGCAATCCCAAGCTTTCGAGATAATTCAGATCCTTTCGGACCGTAACTGAAGATACATTGAACTTCTCACACAGATCCTGTACGAGAACATGCCCTTTTTCATCCAGTTCCTTTAGAATATCATCGTGCCTTGGTATTAACTTTTCCATTCTGATTCTTTCATCAAAAATACCATTTTTTTTCGAGACCGATAAAATTTCATTTATTTTCTTTTTAGTTTCATTTTTAATTTATAAATTTGAAAACGAAACATAAACGAAACATTTATGAAACGAAACGAAGAAATTAATAAATTATCCAGTGTTCAGGAATGGGACTTCATCATCATCGGAGGTGGAGCCAGTGGCCTGGGTTCAGCACTGGATGCAACCAGCAGAGGATTTAAAACCCTGCTTCTTGAATCCCATGATTTTGCAAAAGCAACATCCAGCCGAAGCACCAAACTTGTGCATGGCGGTGTAAGATATCTTGCACAGGGAGATGTAGGACTTGTAAAAGAAGCTCTGAAAGAAAGAGGACTTTTGGCTCAAAACGCGGCACACGTGGTAAAAAACCAATCGTTTATTATTCCTAATTATACCTGGTGGGGAGGTATTTACTATAAAATAGGATTATCTATCTATGATTTTCTTGCCGGAAAGCTTAGTCTTGGAAAAACAAAATACATCAGCAAATCCAAAACGGTTGAAAAACTACCAACCATTGAACAGCATAACCTGGCAAGTGGTGTAGTATATCAGGACGGACAGTTTGACGACGCAAGATTAGCCATCAATTTAACCCAGACTCTTATTGAGAAAGGGGGAAGCGCCGTTAATTATATGAAAGTAACCGGACTTCTGAAAAACGATTCCGGAAAAATAAACGGAGTTAAAGCAGAAGACCAGTTTACCAACCAGCAGTATGAGCTTCGTGCAAAAGCAGTCATTAACGCAACAGGCGTATTCACAAATGATATTCTGAATATGAACAACCCTAAACACGGTAAATTTGTTGTTCCGAGCCAGGGTATTCATTTGGTACTGGATAAATCTTTCCTGAAAAGTGATGATGCCATTATGATTCCCAAAACATCAGACGGCAGGGTTCTTTTTGTTGTGCCATGGCACGACAGAGCATTGGTAGGAACTACAGACACCCTCCTGGAAAGCCCGAGCTTTGAGCCGCACGCTTTAGAGTCTGAAATTAATTTCGTCTTAAATACAGCCAGACAATATTTAGCCAAGAAGCCAACCAGAGAAGATGTAAAATCTATGTTCGCCGGATTGAGACCGCTTGCCGCTCCCAAAGAAGGAGGTAAAAGCACCAAAGAAGTTTCCCGCAGCCACAAAGTTATTGCTTCCGATACAGGATTGGTTTCTATTATCGGTGGGAAATGGACTACTTACCGTAAAATGGCGGAAGACACCATTGATAAAGCTGTAGAGATCCTTCACCTAAATGGAGGGCCTTCCCAAACAGAAAATATGTCTATTCACGGTAACATGAGAGCAGAACTTGTAGACCGTACCAGCCATCTTTATGTTTACGGATCAGATATACCGGCCATAAAATCACTGCAGAGCAGTGACCCTCAATATTCCAAAAAGATCCATCCGGACCATGCTTTTACTATGGCAGAAGCTGTTTGGGCGATCAGACACGAAATGGCAGAAACCATTGAAGATATTCTCGCACGAAGAGTACGTCTCTTATTTTTAGATGCAAGAGCCGCAATTGACAGTGCACATACTATTGCGCAGCTTATTGCCAAAGAAAAAGGATATTCCCAGGAATGGGCCACTGAACAGGAAAAAGAATTCATTGAATTAGCAAAAGGATATTTATTAACCCCTTATTCTCCCAAAACTATTACTCATAATTAAAACTTTGCAGTATGAAGGAAAAATTGATTCTCGCTTTAGACCAGGGTACAACTTCCTCTAGAGCCATCTTATTCAATCACAACGGAGCTATAGAATACATCTCCCAGAAAAATTTTGAACAGATCTACCCTACTCCGGGATGGGTAGAACATGACCCCAACGAAATTTGGTCGTCCCAGATATCTGTTGCCGCAGAAATTATCGCCAAAGCAGGCATTTCCGGACTGGAAGTAGCAGCCATCGGGATCACCAACCAGCGTGAAACAACCGTTGTGTGGGACAAAGAAACCGGTGAGCCTATTTACAATGCTATTGTCTGGCAGGACAGAAGAACTTCTAAATACTGTGACGAATTAAAAGAACAGGGGCATGCCGAAATCATCAAAGAGAAAACCGGACTTGTCCTGGATGCCTATTTTTCAGCAACCAAACTAAAATGGATCCTGGATCATGTAGAAGGTGCAAGGGAAAAAGCTGCAGAAGGAAAATTATGTTTCGGAACAGTTGACACTTGGTTGGTTTGGAAACTTACCCGCGGAAAAATGTTCATTACCGATGTTTCCAATGCAAGCAGAACCATGCTTCTGAATATTCACACCTTAGAATGGGATCAGGATCTTCTGGATCTATTTGATATTCCAAGATCTGTTCTTCCTGAAGTAAAGCAGAGCAGTGAAATCTACGGAGAAACTGCCACCACTTTATTTTCTACAAAAATTCCAATTGCAGGAATTGCAGGGGATCAGCAGGCTGCCCTTTTCGGACAGATGTGCATTACTCCCGGAATGGTAAAAAATACCTACGGAACAGGATGTTTCTTATTAATGAATACAGGAACAGAAGCGGTCTCTTCAAAAAACAACCTGTTAACAACTGTTGCCTGGAAGATCAATGGAGAAGTAAATTATGCACTGGAAGGAAGCGTATTCGTAGGCGGCGCAGCCATACAGTGGCTGAGAGATGGACTGAAACTTATCCGTTCTGCAGAAGAGGTAAATGATCTGGCAGCAAGTGTCGAAGATAACGGAGGTGTTTACTTTGTCCCTGCGCTTACAGGATTAGGAGCACCATATTGGGATCAATATGCAAGAGGGACTATAGTAGGAGTAACCCGAGGCACGACTAACGGGCATATTGCAAGAGCAACTTTGGAAGGAATTGCATTCCAGGTTTATGATATTGTAAAATCTATGGAGGCGGATTCCGGAACACCAAGTCTGGAACTCAGAGTAGATGGCGGAGCTTCTGCAAGTGATCTTCTGATGCAGATCCAGTCTGATCTTTTCGGTTTTAAGATCACAAGACCGAAAACGCTTGAGACCACAGCGTTAGGAGCAGCTTATCTTGCAGGTTTAGCAGTAGGATATTGGAAGGACATTAATGAAATACAATCTCAATGGGTTGTAGACGAGGATTTCCATCCAAAAGTAGATAAAGAAAAAGCAGACAACATGATTCATTTCTGGAACAAGGCTGTAAAACGCTCACAAAACTGGATCGAAGATTAATTCCTAACATTAAAAAACTACTCATGACTCCATTTACCGCAGAACTTGTAGGAACAATGCTTCTTATATTATTGGGCAACGGCGTTGTAGCCAATGTTGTCTTAAAGGATACTAAAGGAAATAATTCAGGATGGATCGTTATTACGACAGCCTGGGCGCTGGCAGTTTTTGTAGGGGTCACCGTTGCAGGTCCTGCAAGTGGCGCTCATCTGAACCCGGCCGTAACGATAGGCCTGGCTGCAGCAGGAAAATTCTCGTGGGACCTGGTTCCTTCTTATATTGCTGCACAGATGCTCGGTGGAATGCTTGGCGCTTTCCTGGTCTGGCTTTTTAACAAAGACCATTTTGCCATTACGGAAGATGAAGGTGCAAAACTTGCCTGTTTCAGTACGGGGCCGGCTATCAGGAATACATTCTCCAATTTAATCAGCGAGACTATTGGAACGTTTGTTCTGGTATTTGTCATCTTTCATTTTTCGGATCCCAGTATTTCCCTGAATGCAGATCCGGCTGCCAAAGTAGGACTCGGCTCTGTAGGAGCACTCCCCGTTACCTTTCTGGTTTGGGCCATAGGCTTATCGTTAGGAGGAACAACAGGCTATGCCATTAACCCTGCACGGGATTTGGCTCCTAGGATTATGCATGCCGTACTGCCCGTAAAAGGAAGCAGTGACTGGGGATATGCCTGGATTCCGGTTGCAGGACCAATATTGGGCGCTGTTATCGCTGCCGTTCTTTTTGGAATAATACATTAAAAATACCCGATGAAAATTTTAAAAATTGCATGCCTGATTATTTTAGGCACAGGAAAGCTATTCTCTCAGGAGAACGAGGAACCTAAGGAAAGCAACAGGCTTGATTTTACTGCCAATATTCAGAACAACCATTTGTGGAGAGGATTGATCATTACAGACAAACCGGTTGTGATGGGAAATCTTTCTTACGCCTTAGATTCTGAAAAGAAATGGAAAATTGGTATTTGGGGCGCCTCGGCATTAGCTGATGATAAGGATGGTACCCATTATAAGGAGATCAACTACTACATCCAATACTCTCATAACCGTTTTTATATTGGATTATGGGATTTGTATAATTCCAGAAACATCAATACTGCTGTAGCTGCGGACGATATTTTCAGTTATTCACAGAGAAGAACTGCCCACATCATTGATCTTAGAACCAATTATACTTTCGGGCCATCATTCCCACTGAATATTGAAGCAGATATTATGCTGTACGGAGGGGCTAATGCAGGTGAAGTGGTTCTGGAACCTGACGGAAGCTATAAAAAGAATAAGTATTCTACCTATATCCAGGCAAGCTATCCGGTCATTGCCGGGGAAAAAGTGAATCTGGATGCTTTTATTGGAGCGGGGTTCGCTCTCAACGACAAACATTTTCTTTATGGCAACGGTGAAAACAGCTTCGACATCGTTAATGTAGGAGTAAAAGCAGGCAAGACCGTTAAAATTACGGAACATTACAGTCTTCCGGTTTCTATGATGGCCATGTGGAATCCTTCCAATAAATATGCTAGAATTCAGCTGGCAGCCACTGTTTTCTAATCTAAGTCTTAACTTGATTATATAAAGACCACTCCTTTTTGGAGTGGCTTTTTGTTTTACATTGATTAATATTAAACCAAAAAAGACACAAAAGTTTTTTAAAACACTTAAAATATTTAAGCAACAGGCTTCGTGAATATAAGTTTTCTCATTATTTGGGGGCGTTAAAACCTTTTGTGTCTTTTGTGGTTAAAAATCTCTACAATTACCTACAACAGCCAACTTCCGGGTTTTTACGGTTTAATTTTTGCTTAAATATTTTTACATTTGAAAAAAAATATATGAAAAAGATTTTCAGCTTAGTGATCTTGTGCATCAGCTTTTTATCCTTTGCACAGACAAAAACACCATTTGTAGGCTACAGAAGTTTTAATATCATTGAAGGATTCAGCGGATCGGGAACGCCTTCCTATTATCTGGATGTAAAGAAAAACGGTGATGTTTATTTCGGATTTGTTCAGGTCAATCAGGCGGACGGAACCGAAACCACCGAAGAAGTCAATGCCGGAAAATACAATCCTAAAGTAATGAAGGTAGATTTCAAAACATACGGTGAAAACTTTTATGTAAAATTTGACAAAGACAATATCTATCTTACTGATAAAGAAGGAAACATCAGAAAATCTGAAGACTGCTGCTCCAGCATGGAAAGCGGGACACAGGATATCTGTACCTGCGAAAGCGAACTGTACAAGCGATGAAAGCATTAAAGTTCCTGCTTCTCCTTCTTCTCACTGTTTCGTGCAGCGGGGAAAAGAACCATCCTTATACTTTTTATTACTGGAAGACCCATCTTAAGCTTGATCAGGAAGAAAAAAAAGCTTTGGACAAGGCTTCAGTTCCTTATATATACACCCGTTTTTTTGACATTGACAAAGCTGGCGGGAAATTCATGCCGGTTGCCGTGATCACAAAAGACAAGAGTTTTCAAACGGATAAGCACATTGTGCCGACTGTTTTTATCACGAATCAGTCTATGCATCATATTTCGGCAGAGGAAATCAGGTTTCTTGCCAAAAACATTCATGAGCTGGTTCAGAAGAAAGCCAGAGAATATAATTTAAGGATTAATAATGAAATTCAGATCGACTGTGACTGGACAGCCGGAACCAGGAATGATTATTTTAAATTTTTAAAAGAACTGAAAAGAATTTCAGGAAAAGAAATTACCTGCACGCTGCGCCTTCATCAGGTAAAAGATAAAAGCCAGACCGGAATTCCACCGGTAGAGAAAGTATATCTGATGTGCTACTCTACTTCTTCCCCGCTAGAAAACTCCAATAAAAATTCTATTCTGGATGTGACGGTACTAAAAAGCTATCTTTCCAAACTGGAAGATTATCCTATTAAAAAAATTGAAGTCGCACTGCCGATATACTCCTGGGGAATCGTTACCAATCATCTTGAAAAACATAAATTAATTAATGCCTTATCCAGAAAAGACCTTGAAAACCCTGGATTTAAAAAGATCTCGGATCATGAAGTTGAAATCATCAGAGACGGTTTCTATTTCGGAAGCTTCCTAAGTAAAGGATTCAGGATAAAGGTTGAAGAAATAACAGATGACCAGCTGCAGGATGTCATCCGTTTTCTGGAGAAAAAAATACATGATTTTAATATTATTTATTATCAATTAGATAGTAAATTTGTAAGTAGCAGGAATTTTTAAACTTTATCTTCTGCTGATTGCGCAGTTTATGAACATTTAATTCCTGTTAAAACTGAGTTACAAAAATAAAAACACCCATCAACTATATGAAAAAGTATATTCTTTCGATGGCGGTCCTATCGCTTTTTTATACAAAATCTGATGCCTGCGCGTGGTCAGACCCGGATTATGAATATTTCAATCTTTTTACGCAAAGTATTATAAAGGATAAATCTTACCTGCCCTTCCTGCTCACTTATTCTAACAGGTTTTACGGAGACTACAAAGGCAATTCGATTCCTGACGACAATATTGAGACCTGGAAAAAATTCTTCAATAATCGGCTGAACTATGCAGAAACAGAAAATCTGGTATACAAGATCGGCATGAATGACCTGAACGCTCTGAAAAACGGAGTGCCAACCCATCCTCTGCTGCAGAAATTAGGAACAGGATTCTATAAAAAGTACAGAGAGGGCATCGATTATCTAATTGAAGCCAAGTATCTGGAACCTTATATGAGCATTAATTATGTTGAAAGTCCAGACTCGTTTTACAACTATGGTCCTTCAAAGAAACAAAATGCCACTTCTATTGATTATGCCAAAACAGTCAATGCACTGACTTCTCTATACAATGCAGCAAGAAATCCCGAGATCAAGCAGCGTTATGGATACCAGCTGGTACGTTTTAATCATTACACCAGAAATTACGATGCAGCGCTGGAGGCTTTCAAAACGTATATAGAACCGATCAAACAGAAAGGTACGGTATACTTTATGGCTCTGGACCAGCTTGCAGGCGCTCAAAGGGGAAAGGAAATGAACAGTGATGCGAACTGGAACTTTTTTCAGGTTTTTATGAACAGTAAAGACCGTAAGGAATCTGCTTTCGTATCAATGAAACTTTCGGATACAGCTTCTTTCAGCAATATTATGAAGAGGGCGGCTACGAATGATGAAAAGAATATGGCTTACTTTTTATTAGGTTATGAAGGCTTTACAAATCCTATTCCTATCATGGAAAAGATGTATGACATCAATCCGGACTCTGAGATTCTTAAAGTGATGGCGGTAAGAAGCATCAATGAACTGGAAAGAAGTTATCTGCCGATCTATTATTATACTTCGGATGCTTCAGACAATGTGTATATGCAGAAAGGAAATGCTGATGACCACGGCACCACTTCCAAGGACGTAAAGACTGAACCTGCTGAAGTGAAAAAAGAAGAAAAACTCTCTTTCTGGCAGAAGATTGTAAGATTCTTCAAAAACCTTTTCGGGGGATCAAAGTCCGACGGCGTTGCCGGAGAAAAAAATGATCAGAGTGAGGATGAACTGCTGAACAATCCTGACAGGATTCCTTTCTATACAAAAGCTAGTTACGGATACGATGAAAAGACCAAAGATTATCTGGATGACCTGGAAAAATTCACAGAAAAGACTAAAAAGGTATCCAAGGATGAATACTGGCAGATCGCAGATGCCTATCTTAAGTTTTTGAAAAAAGATTACAAAGCAAGTTCGGAGATTCTTGAGGATATCAAAACAACAAATCCGGAATACCTGGAAGAAATAAAAAGAATGAAAGTTCTGAATGATATCGTTTCGCATCCTAAGATCGATGCTGAATTTGAAGATCACCTGATGAAAGACTATGCTGATTATTTCGTAAAAAAAGAAGTTAAAAAAGACAGTACTGCCATATCTGATTATGATTATTATGGAGAAACTCCGTCAACGGCAGATTTCCTTAAAGATGTTCTTGCCAACCGCTATTTCCTGCAGGGTGAAGACGGGAAATCGTTCCTGATGAGCAATAAGCTTTCGGACCTTCAGTATAACCCGAATTCCAGCCTGGTAAAAAGCGTGGAGGACTTTTACAAAAAACCGAATAAGACGCAGTTTGAACAGCAGATCATTGCCAAGAACATGGACAATGTAGGCAATATAGATGCTTTCTTCAGCATGATCTACGGCGACAGAGCCATGAAGCAGGCAGATTTTGAAAAGGCTAAATCTTACTATGAAAAAGCCCAGGGTTTTGCAGGAATTCCAAGGATGAATTACGAGTGGTCGGACAAAGGGGAAAAAATCACTCCGAAGCAGTATGCAGCCGGAGAATATAACGGATTCAGAGATATTTCGAACCTTGTTTTCGGACATAGTGTATGGGAAAGTTTCGGTAGCCCGGAAACTGAAAGTATGAAAGCTGAAGATTATTCTGCCTTCCCTTTCATTAAAGCCAGCATGAATAAACTGGAGCTTGCGGATGCACTCATCCAGCTTAAAAAAATCGGTAACGGAACGGATGAGAAGGCAGCGAAAGCCAGCCAGCTTATCGGAAACCTACTGTACAGTACTTCCAGCCTGGGATATTACCGACAGCTGTTTGTGATGGACATTGACAACACCAACGGTGGAAAATACGATTTCTGGAATACAGACAGAAAGAATCCTTATAAATATTATTATAAGAATTTCCTTTATACCACCTATGTAGAACCGGATAATTTTGACCTCGCAATCAGTTATTATCAAAAGACCCTGAAGCTGTCAAAAGACAAGGAACAGAGAGCAAGAGTCCTTTTCCAGATGGCCAGCGCGGAACAAGGGAAATATTATCAGTATGAGGCAAAAAATGCTGTTAACATCAACTATTCGGATCCTCAATATTCTGAAAAGGAACAGGCCCACCAGACTGAACTTGATCATATCAGGAATCAAAAATACAGAACGTATTTTGCACAGTTGAAATCCCAATATGCAGATTCGGAAACGGTGAAAGGACTTGCAGGAAGCTGCAGCTATTTCGGATATTTCCTGAAAAGATAATTTTCAACCAGTATACAAAAGAAAAAGGAATCATTACGATTCCTTTTTTTCTTGCTGTTTCTGAAGCCATTCTTCATGTTTATGTTTAAAGAATTCAAACTTATAATCCTGATTTCTTTGGGCTGCATCTATTGAGTGTGAGGTGTGGATATCAGCATCCTCTTTCGCAAACTTAGCGAGTTCTTCATAATAGCAGTGAAGCTGATCGAGTTCCTTTTCTGTCAGGTCTTCAATATCTACAATTCTGTTGCTTGCCTTTTCGTGGGCGGCAATAAGTTCGTTCAGCTTAATCTGTATTGCTTTTGAATCTTTGTTCTGAGCTTTCTGAATTAAAAAGACCATTAAAAAGGTAATAATGGTAGTTCCGGTATTAATAACCAGCTGCCAGGTTTGAGAATAATCAAAAACAGGTCCTGAAGCTGCCCATACCACAACGATGAGTACAGCTCCGATAAATGCATATGAACTTCCTGTAAATCTGGTTGCCCAGTCTGAAAACCTCTCAAAAAGATTGCTGTTTTTATGGTTCATAATATCAATTCTTTTAAATAATAAATTTATAGAATTAACCTGAATCGTAAGAAAAAAAATTAAGGAATAGAGAAAAGAAGGAAAAATATTTTTGATGGAATTGTTCCGGATCTATTTTTTAAATATGATCATTAAAATAAGAGTTAATGGTAAAAAACAAAAACATTAAGACAGAAGAACTGCCTTAATGTTTTCTAATTAAAATTTGATATGAATGAATGTTTATTATTTTTCTTCTGAAGTTTATTTCCTCAGATTAATCAACTGTTATTGTATTGACTGAAGGTAAATCTTTTCCGAAGTGGATCTTCTTTATACCGGGCATCCCATTATTCCAGGTATTTTGCGACCAGGTATTATTCATATAATTCCAATGGTATGGATTATGGACTGTATTATATTTCATTGCCTCATTGGCAGCCTTCAGTTCTTCTTCTGAAAGCTCTGTATCGGAAGAGCAGGATACAGCAGCTATTCCAAAAAACATAGCATAGAATATTATTTTGATGCTTTTCATAATAAATAATTTTAAGGATTAGAATTTGTAGTTGACCTGTACAGCAAAGTTTCTTGGCTGGATCTGATCGATATAACCGCCTCTGAAGTACGAACTGTATCCCACAGAATCGAAGATATTATTGAAGAATACTCTTAGTCCCAAACCATTTTTAAGAGTGTACCCTGCCTGGGCATCTACGGTAGTATATTCCGGCATATCAAAAGGTTTATCCCCAGCTTTCACGCTGTTAAGATGGCCTGCTGTAAATGTCTTCTGAGTCCATTCATCAACCGGTCTTTTTCCAACATAATAAATTCCGGCTCCCACATCAAGACCCGTTAGTTTACCTGTAATAAATTTGTAGTTCAACCATCCGTTTGCGGTATGTTTCGGAGCATTCATTGGTGCAGAACCGTTCATATAAGCCGGACTCTCCTGATACTGAGCATCCAGATATGCCCATCCGGACATTACCTGAAGGTTCGGTAAAATTCTTCCGATAAGCTCTACTTCCATTCCTTTTCTTCTAAGGTTACCGGCAAGTCCGTAAAGAATATTATTTTTATTATCTTTTATCGGCTGGTAGTTTTTATCCAGGATCTGGAATGACAGATTATCTGTATTAATATCAAATAAAGTAACGTTAAATCTTAATCTTTCATTAAACCAGTCGGATTTAATACCGGCTTCCCACTGCTTGGTGTGCGATGCACCTACCAATCCTCCTGCCTGAAGGATGTTATTAGATGCCCTTAAAGAGGTAGTCGTTGTATAGGATCCGAAAACATTGATATTCTGAATCGGTGAAACAATCAATCCAAAAGATGGGTTCCATGTATCTACGGTTTCATTGGAAGAACCGTTCAATCTGCTGTATCTGATTCCCAGATGGGCTTTCACATATTTCCCGATTGACATGACATCCTGGGCCATAGCACCAATGCTTGGCGTCAGAACAGGGTTTGAACGTCCCAGGTTTTTATAGATTACATTCACAGGAACCTGGTTCGGGATGGTCCCGTTAACCACATCGAAAATATCAAGAGGATTGGCATCATACGTTATCGCTCCAATTTTTGTTGGGCGGGCAGTAATTAAGTTTTCAGGAGCAATGGAGTTTTTATAGGCTTCATAGGTAACAGTAGATGTTTCCGTCTCCCGCCAGTCAAATCCAACCTGGAATGTATGGTTGATGAATCCTGTTTTTATCTGCTCACCAATGAAATCCAGCTGCAGGACTTTATTAATATCTTCTCCCTGAGATTTCCCAATGGTGTGCTGCCTGATATTATAGTTCGTTTCGTTAGTCGGTAATGATATGGAAGAGGCCTCGCTGTCTGAACTGCTCGTAGAATTAATAAATGCAGCTCTTACCTTTAATTTATCATTAAGCTTGCGAACTACCGTTGTGGCAAAATTAAAGGTCTCTGTTTTTGAATAGTCTGAAGTATATCCTAAGAATTTACCTTTCGGCATATGGTATAATGCTTCTACATCACCAGGTGCTGTATTGATAGTTCCCCTGTCGGGAGTACGGTTATCATGAAGATAATCCATCTCTACATTGATTTCCGTTTTATCGTCCGGACGGTAAGATACGGATGGGTTGATGTAAATTCTCTCGCCTTCAACATGTGATCTGAAAGAATTATTTTTCTGATAAGCCCCATTGAACCTTACAGCCACTTTACCCTGAGAATCCAAAACTCTCTGGAAATCTACTGTCGGTCTGTAAAAATCCCAGCTTCCATAGCGGAATCCTACCTTGGTCTGGTCTATGAACTGTGGTCTTTTGGTCACCACATTAATCACACCTCCTGCTGAACCCAAACCGTTTCCTATTCCCTGGCTCACAGCTGCAGATCCTTTAATGACCTGAATGCTTTCAACACCCTGCATATCCGTGATCATGCCTGCTGTACGAAAATCTGAATCCATCTGAACTCCGTTTTTCAATACCGGTACTCCACGATACCCTCTGATAGACATACTTTCACTTCCTCCGCCATAGCTCGAGAATAGGGTTACACCGGGTACATTTTTAGCCACATCAGTTACGGTAAGAGCTCCCAGCTCTTCAATAGCTTTATGGGAAATCACTGAAATACTCTGGATCTGGTCTCTGGTTTTCAAAGGAAGCCTTGTAATAGCTTCTAAGCCTACCGGCTGTTTCTTTTTTTCACCAAATAATTCTACTTCATCAATCTCTTTTGATTTTTTAATAGAATCATTCACTTGCTGTGCGTTTACAAAAACCCCACCCAATACAAGCAGAGAAAAGGATACTACTTTATTCATCTGTCAATTTTTTGCAAAATTATTATTTTTATTAATTCTAAATAAATAAATCAAACTGACATATCTCACCTGGATATGACTAAGCATTATCAGATTATAAGTGAGCCTGGAGATGTTGCAGAAATCTCTTACCAATAGCCGGACATCATTAAAAGGTACCTAGAAAAAGTAGACTTATTTCTATAAAAAAGAAATGGTAAAAAGATGAATTTTGAGAATTTAAAATATAAAAACAATGGCTTTTATATTTATAATTAATTTTTAAACAAAAAAAATCCGTCCCTAAAAAGGAACGGATTCTATAATCATTGCAAAGTATGCAATTATCACACTTTAATTTCAACGTCAACTCCTGAAGGAAGCTCTAACTTCATTAGAGCATCAACAGTTTTAGAAGAAGAAGAGTAGATATCCATCAGTCTCTTGTGAGCTGATAATTGGAACTGCTCTCTAGCTTTCTTGTTTACGTGTGGAGATCTCAACACCGTGAAGATTCTCTTATTTGTTGGCAATGGAATTGGTCCGTTTACAACAGCACCAGTAGCCTTTACCGTTTTTACGATTTTCTCAGCAGACTTGTCTACCAAGTTGTAATCGTAAGATTTTAGTTTTATTCTGATTCTTTGTGACATTTCTTTAGTTTAAAAAATTAACCTTTTGCTTTAGCAATGATTTCTTCAGCAACGTTTTGTGGAGTAGCCTGGTATTTCTCTAATTCCATAGAAGAAGTAGCTCTTCCTGATGAAAGTGTTCTTAGAGTGGTTACATATCCAAACATTTCAGAAAGTGGAACAGAACCTTTGATTACAACAGCTCCGTTTTTCTCTTCCTGACCACTGATGGTACCTCTTCTCTTGTTAAGGTCACCAATGATATTACCCATATATTCTTCCGGAGTTACAACCTCCAGTTTCATAATAGGCTCCATGATTACTGGCTTAGCAGCACGTCCCGCTTCTTTAAATCCTAATTTAGCAGCCATTTCAAAAGAAAGTGCATCAGAATCCACTGCGTGGAAAGATCCGTCTTTAAGAACTACTTTAATACCTTCAACTTCGAAACCAGCCAAAGGACCGTTTTTCATTGCAGCTTTAAAGCCTTTTTCAATAGCAGGAACAAATTCTCTAGGAACGTTACCACCTTTGATCTCGTTAATAAATTCTAAACCTATTTTACCTTCGTCAGCTGGGCCTAATTCAAATACGATATCAGCAAATTTACCTTTACCACCAGATTGTTTTTTGTAAACTTCTCTGTGCTGAGCAACTTTTGTAAGATTTTCTTTGTATTCTACCTGCGGCTGACCTTGGTTTACTTCTACTTTGAACTCTCTTCTCATACGATCTACAATGATATCAAGGTGAAGCTCACCCATACCAGAGATAATCGTTTGTCCTGAAGCCTCGTCTGTTCTAACCGTAAATGTTGGATCTTCTTCAGCTAGTTTAGCTAGAGCGTTACCCATTTTATCCTGGTCAGCTTTAGTTTTAGGCTCCACAGCGATACCAATTACCGGATCAGGGAAAACCATCGATTCTAGAACGATTGGGTTTTTCTCGTCACACATTGTATCACCTGTTTTGATAGATTTGAAACCTACCGCTGCACCAATATCTCCTGCTTCAATATATTCTACAGGATTTTGCTTGTTAGCGTGCATCTGATAGATTCTTGAGATTCTTTCTTTATCACCTGAACGGGTATTCAAGATATAAGAACCTGCATCCAGTCTTCCAGAGTATGCTCTGAAGAATGCTAGTCTTCCCACGAACGGGTCAGTAGCAATCTTAAATGCTAAAGCCGAGAAAGGCTCGTTTACGTCTGGTTTTCTTGTAATTTCAGCATCAGTTCTAGGGTCAGTACCTTTGATATCATCTTTATCCAATGGTGAAGGCAAGTATTTACATACTGCATCCAACATAAACTGTACTCCTTTATTTTTGAATGAAGAACCACAAGTCATTGGGATAATAGATAAATCGATAGTAGCTTTTCTTAGAGCTTCGTTGATTTCGTCTTCAGAGATTGAATCTGGATCTTCGAAGAATTTCTCCATCAAAGTCTCATCGTAGTCAGCAACAGCTTCTACTAATTTCTCTCTGTATTCAAGAACTTCATCTTTCATGTCTTCCGGAATTGGAACTACCTCGAAAGTAGCACCCTGTCCAGCTTCATCCCAGATGATCGCTCTGTTTTTAATTAAGTCTACAACACCTTTGAAATCTTCTTCAGCACCGATTGGTAAAACGATTGGAACTGCATTAGATCCTAACATTTCTTTTACTTGTTTTACAACGTTCAAGAAGTCAGCACCCTGTCTGTCCATTTTGTTTACGAATCCCATTCTTGCTACTTTGTAGTTGTCAGCAAGTCTCCAGTTTGTTTCAGACTGAGGCTCTACTCCATCTACTGCAGAGAATAAGAATACCAATCCATCCAATACTCTCAAAGATCTGTTTACTTCTACAGTGAAGTCAACGTGTCCCGGTGTATCAATGATGTTGAAGTGGTAAGGTTTAGTTTCAGCTACAGGCTTCCCTTGATCAGTTGGAAAGTTCCAAGAACAAGTAGTTGCAGCAGAAGTAATGGTAATACCTCTTTCTGCTTCCTGCTCCATCCAGTCCATTGTAGAAGCACCATCGTGAACTTCACCAATTTTGTGGTTTACCCCTGTATAGAATAAAATCCTTTCTGTAGTGGTAGTTTTACCAGCATCAATGTGAGCGGCAATACCAATATTTCTTGTAAATTTAAGATCTCTACTCATTTCTAATTAGAATTTAAAGTGTGAGAAAGCTTTGTTAGCTTCCGCCATTTTGTGAGTATCAGATTTCTTTTTGTAAGCAGCACCTTCTTCTCTTGAAGCAGCTACCACTTCATTAGCTAATTTCAAAGCCATAGACTTATCATTTCTAGCTTTTGAATATTTGATTAACCATTTCATTGCCATAGAAATTTTTCTGTCAGCTCTGATTGGCATAGGGATTTGGAAGTTAGCTCCACCTACTCTTCTAGAACGTACTTCTACGTGAGGCATTACATTAGTAAGTGCATCTTTCCAGATTTCAAGTGCAGTTTTTTCGCTATCTCCTTTTTTAGTTTCTACGATATCCAATGCATCATAGAAAATTTTGAATGCGATTGACTTTTTACCGTCAAGCATTAGGTTGTTTACGAATCTAGTTACCAATTGATCATTAAACTTCGGATCTGGTAACAACGGTCTTTTTTTCGCTTTTGTCTTTCTCATTGCTTCTGTACCTTATTTAATGATTATTTTTTCTTTCCTTTTGCTGGTGCAGCAGCTGCCTGACCTGGCTTAGGTCTCTTAGCTCCATACTTCGATCTTCTCTGTGTTCTTCCATTTACACCTGCAGTGTCTAAAGCACCTCTTACGATGTGGTAACGTACTCCCGGTAGGTCTTTCACCCTTCCGCCTCTTACCAATACTATCGAGTGCTCTTGAAGATTATGTCCTTCGCCCGGGATGTAGGCGTTGACTTCTTTCCCGTTAGAAAGTCTTACCCTTGCTACTTTTCTAAGTGCAGAGTTAGGTTTCTTAGGAGTGGTAGTATATACTCTCGTACATACACCTCGTCTTTGTGGACAAGAATCAAGGGCAGCCGATTTGCTCTTCTTGGCAAGCGTGGCTCTTCCTTTTCTTACTAATTGTTGAATAGTAGGCATTTAATTGCTTTTTATTTTAGGGTGCAAAAATAGGAATATTTTTTTAATTAACAAACACTTAGGGATAAATAATATTTCCTGCTAAAATTTAATTAACAGCTAGTTACGCTTACTCCATCAATATGACGGTTACATTTTTATCCCAGTTAAAATTCTTTATATTTTGTTTGAGCAGCTGAAAATTATCTCTGTTGATAGAATATATAGATACTTCCAGCCTGGCTACAGTTACCTTATTTTTAATTTTCAGAACAGCTGCTTTCTTCCAATTTTTTGGAATATGTCCCTGAAGCCATCCGTCGTATACTACTGCTATATCGTACTGGTTTGTCAAACAGTAACGGGTAAGAAAATCTTCAAACTTATGATCAAAATTTTTTCTGTTATCGTTAAAAACAATGGTTTCTTCAGAGCCTAAACCAACAATATCCAACAAATGAATATCGGTATAATAGCTAATCGCTCCGATATCATTAGCCACTATTTTAGAGTTGTTATAGTAAGTATGTAAAAATCTCGCAGACTGTATCTGCTGTTCAAAAATATTTTTCCCTCCGTTATCAATTACCTTATGAGCGATCCAGCCTTTATAAACCAAAAGGAGAAGGTTCATGGCAATCAGTACACTGATAAGGATTTCTTTTCTGCAATACCTTTTAAAATCCGAGAAAAGATCTTTAACTTTTGGAATAAGCACCATTGAAAACCCCACAAGAAGATAAGCCTCATATCGGAAAAGCCCTTTAAAATCTGCAAACATAGAATGACAGATCGTCGTTAAAGAAAATACAATAAGAAAAAAACTATTTTCAACAGCTTCCCGGAATGTTTTGCTTTTTAAATCTCTGCTTATAAAGATGACACACAATAGAAGAGGAAGCAGTCCTATTTTGTAAAAGCTGGTATTCAATAATAAGTTATCGAATACAATAGTTTTAAGCTGGATCAGAAAATGTGAATCGAAACTCAGTTTTGTTCCTTTGACCACGACAGAATTGGGAAAGAAGTAGCCAGACTGCTGATTATTAAAATAACAGAAAATAATAATCGGGATAAATCCAGCCAGCAACACTCCAACAGCATCCTTCCATTTTTTAAGTAAAATTAAAGCAAAAGCCATCACTGCAAAATAAAACATACTTTCAAAACGCGTAAGCCCCATCAGCAGAATAGTTCCATAAAACCCAATAAGTGCCCATTTATTTTTATCCTTTCGGGAAAAACAAAAGATATTAACTACAAAAAGAAATACCTGAAAGACATGCTCCATCCCTGCAAGCAACTGTAAATGAAGTACAGTGAAGAATAAAGTAAAAACAACCGCTAAAGATGTCTTTTTTACATCATTAAAAATATCCCCATAATATTGGGCAAGAAAATAAATAAGCCCAACACTAAAAACAGCATTAAAATACAACGGAATCTGATCATTATTTCCAATTATTTTAATTAAAAAACTGAGGATAAATGTAAATAAAGGTGAAGAAGAAGCGGAAGAAAACTTATATTCCGTGATTCCCCAGACCTGATGAATCGCGAAATTTTTCGCTACAGCTAAATGAATATAAGCATCATCTAAAAGATATATATAATGATCTCCTGTTTTTGAAACTGAGTTGATATAGTATAGTAAACATACCGTAAAAAAAACAGCAAACGATATAAAAAAACTTCTTAGCCCTAAATTTCGGAATGACTGCATTTTTTAAGATCAATTATAAAAATATCAAAGATAAGTATCATCAATCATAAACCTGTGTTTTCGGCATAATATTTCCTAAATTTGTTATCATAAAAAATAAACATATGAAAAATGCAAGCATTATCGGCTTAAAAGAGGCTGACTGTAAAAATATTTCGGAAAAACTAAATATCCTTTTAGCCAATTATTCAATATTTTATCAAAATACAAGAGGTTCACACTGGAACATTAAAGGAGATCAGTTCTTTACTCTTCATCCTAAGTTCGAGGAACTGTACAACAGCCTTGTACTGAAGATCGATGAGATCGCTGAAAGAATCCTTACACTGGGTGCTACCCCAGCCCATAACTACTCAGATTATTTAAAAGTAGCTACCATTAAAGAAAGCAAGGAAGTAACGGATGCAAATAAAAGTGTTGAACTTATTCTGAATTCTTTCAAAGTAGTCATTGATCTGCAGAGAGAACTTCTCGACATCACAGATGCTGCAGGCGACGAAGGAACCAATTCCCAAATGAGCGATTACATTACAGAGCAGGAAAAAGAAGTATGGATGTACAATTCTTATTTAGGGAAGTAACCGGCAAAAATCAACTGATTAATAAAAAAATCGTCTTACATTTAGGCGATTTTTATTTTAAATGACTATATTTGCGTTAAAATTACACATATTATGTACGATGTTCGATTAAACTCTATCCTGGATAACGATTTCTATAAAATAACGATGCAAAATGCAGTGGTAAAACTATTCCCAAGCTCCATTGTAAAATATGAATTCATCAACAGAGGAAAGCATGAGTTTCCGGAAGGCTTTGACATTGCTTTAAAAGAAGCGGTAAACAGAATGGCAGAATTAAAACTGACCAAAGAAGAAAAAAAATTCATGGCCAGAACCTGCCCCTATATAGACCTCCCTTATCTTGATTTCTTAGAAGGCTATCATTATGATCCGTCCGAGGTAAAAATACGCCAGGAAGGCAATGAGCTTTCTGTAACCGTTGAGGGACTTTGGTACAGAACCATCCTTTGGGAAGTCCCCCTTCTTGCTTTGATCAGTGAGCTTCATTACGAAATGAATCATATGGAAAGAGATTCCAATGAGATCGTTATGAACAGAACTCTTGAAAAAGCGGATTCCCTTGCAAAATTAGGGGTAAATTTCGCAGAATTCGGAACCAGGAGAAGACATTCTTATAAGGTACAGAATCTGGTAATGGAGGCTTTAACACACAGCAAAGAATCAACTTTTATTGGGAGCTCCAACGTTCATTTCGCCATGAAATACGGCGTAAAACCTATCGGTACCCATGCGCATGAATGGTTTATGTTTCACGCTGCTGAATACGGATTCAAAATGGCCAATGAGTTGGCGTTGGAACATTGGGTAGATGTTTACAGAGGTGATCTTGGAGTAGCGCTTTCAGACACTTACACTACCGATGTTTTCTTCCAGCAGTTCGACAAGAAGTTCGCCAAGCTGTTTGACGGCGTACGTCATGACAGCGGTGACCCATTGGAATTTGCAGATAAAACAATCGCCCACTACATCAATAACGGAATCAATCCTCTATTTAAATACATTATCTTTTCTGATGCTTTAAACCTGGAAAAAGTGGAAGAAATCACCAATTACTGCAGAGGAAAGATCGGTGTATCATTCGGGATCGGAACCAATCTCACCAACGATGTCGGATTAAAACCAATGAATATCGTCATGAAGCTGATCGGAGTTCAGGCCCCGAACAAAGAATGGATTGCCACAGTTAAGCTTTCCGACGAACACGGAAAATATACAGGTGATCCTAAAATGATTGAACTCGCCAAAGAGTTTTTAAGAATAAAAGATTAAATTAGATTTAGATATCAGACGTCAGACGTCAGATTTAAGACATAAGAGTTAGATTTACAATAAAATCACTGCTATGAAATTAAAAATTTATTTATCCCTCACTCTTTTAGTGGCAACATTATCTTTTGCCCAGGAAAAGAAATCAGAAAAACCAAAATTCAACCAGGAATTAGCAACATCTCTCGGTGCCGACAAATACGGAATGAAGGCCTACACGATTGTGATGCTCACTACCGGCAGCACAAAAATTGATGATAAGGCTAAAATGGGAGAGCTGATGAAAGGCCATATGGCAAACATCGGAAAGCTGGCTGATGAAGGAAAACTTGTTGTAGCCGGACCTTTTTTGGAACAAAACAAGGAAAACTACCGCGGTATGTTTATTTTCAATACAAAATCCAAAGAGGAAGCTGAACAATGGGTAAAGACTGATCCTGCAGTACTCGCTGGAGTCTTCGGATATGAAATCTTCTCCTGGTATGGCTCTGCAGCACTGCCTTTGTATTTAAAACATCATGGAGAAATATCAAAGGGAAATCCATAAATATCTTCCTTAAAAATATCAATCTAAATAAATCATTATGTAACCGCATAGTGATTTGTTTTTTTATTATCTTAGAGGTTCATTTTCAGATTTATACAAACTAAACCATCAAAAAATTAATTCCATGAAAAAAATGAACGTATCAAAACTTTCGAGAACAGAACTTAAAGATGTATTCGGCGGAAATTTATATCCGGCACAATGCCCGGGAGGATGCCCTGGCGAAGCCATGATCAGATGTCCTGACGGCTCAACCACCATGACTAATTTTATATGCATGGGAGGAAGATGCGAACCGGCCGCAAGGTGCAAACCATTGGTTCTTGAACCTTTTCCAGATCCGATTATCATCACTCCATAATCTGATCAATAAAAAAAGTGAGCTTCCGGCTCACTTTTTTTGTTGAATACTATCTTAAAATCAGAAAAAAAGGAAACTAATGCCTGCAAAATCAATCGGGACTCTATGAGAAGAAATTCTTCAATAAATTAAAACTCTTAAGGTTTCCCATAAAAGAAATCAATTTTTCTTTTTGTAATTTTGGAACATGGAGATGACATATTTAATTATTGGGTTTATTGCCGGCGGAATTCTGGGAGCCGTTATTTTGTATTTCGCACTAAAATCGTCTATGGTTTCAAGGAATTCTTATGACGACCTGAATAATCTGCATATCAAAAACAATTCAGACCTGGAAAATCTTAATCTGAAAGTTCAGGAGCTGAGCCAGAATATCAACAGAGAAAAGGAGCTAAACCAACAGCAGACCGACCTCTTAAGCGATCTGAAAAATGAGTATGCAAAAATTTCGGCAGAACATGCTTCTTTAAATGCTCAGTTTTTAGAACAGAAACAGCTTAATTCAAAACAAACTTCCCAAATAGAGAATCTGATCTCTGAGAAGCAGCATATTTTTGCTAAAAACTCAGAGCTTGCCGCTAAAAATGACAGCCTGCAGCAGTCTCTTGATAACCAAAAAGAAGAGATCATTAAAATTCAGGAAGAATCAAAGCTGCAGTTTGAAAACCTTGCCAATAAAATTTTAGAGGAAAAAACAGAAAAGTTTACGACTTTAAATCAAAATAATTTAAAAAATATCCTTGAACCTTTCCAGGAAAAGATCACCGACCTTAAAAACAGGGTAAACGAAGCTTATGAAAAGGAAAATAAGGAGCGTTTTTCTCTGGCAGAAAAAGTAAAAGAGCTTGCAGAACTGAATCAGCAGATTTCAGAAGACGCGAAAAAGCTGACAAGAGCTTTAAAAGGGGAAAGCAAAACCCAGGGAAATTGGGGCGAAATGATTCTTGAAAGCATTCTTGAAAAATCCGGACTTGTAAAAGGAAGGGAATACTTCCTCGAGCATGAACTCCGCGATGAAGACAATAAAGCCCTGTTCTCCGAATTTTCAGGTAAAAAAATGCGCCCTGATGCTGTGATAAAATATCCGGATGAGAGAAATGTAATCATCGATTCCAAAGTATCTCTCACCGCCTTTACAGAACTGGTAGATGAAAATGATCAGGATGTTTATACGATGAAGCTTAACCAGCATTTAGGGTCTATCAAAAATCATATTCTTCAGCTGAGTCAGAAAGCTTATGATGACTACGGAAAATCTTTGGATTTCGTCATGATGTTCATTCCGAGCGAGCCGGCTTATATAGCGGCTATGCAGGCAGACCAGAATCTTTGGAACTTTGCCTATGAAAGAAGAATTCTTCTGCTGAACCCGAGCAACCTGATTACCTCCCTGAAGCTTATTGCAGATCTGTGGAAACGTGAATACCAGAACAGAAATTCTATGGAAATCGCTGATCGCGGAGCAAAGCTCTACGATAAGTTTGTTGGGTTTGTTGAAAACCTTGAGAAAGTCGGGAAAAATCTTGATCAGGCTAAAAATGTATACAATGATGCTTACAAGCAGCTGTCTACAGGAAATGATAACCTTGTCATCCAGACGCAGAAACTTAAATCCCTGGGGATTAAAAACAAAAAAGACCTGCCTCAAAGCCTTATTGATAATGGTAATTTTCTGGAAACGGAAAGCTAATGTCGTGAAAACGAATCATCTTATTTTAATCATCAGTTTTGTCATTCAGAAGTTTGAGTCTTTTACGGTCAGCCAACTTTTAAAAATTAAAGATTAATTATATGTCCTCCTTTGCAACATATTCTTATCCAAAATCTGAATCTTATAAAGAAATCCTGCTTTCATCGATTGCTGCCGGTCTCTTGATCTATATTTTCCTGATTGTTTTCCAACCTTTTGGGACAGAAAACTTCCGGCATCAGTATAAGTATCTGCTACTTTTTCCTTATTCCGTGATCTTTGGATCAGCTTTCTTTGCAGCAGACCTTAGTATTATCCGTTTCAGAGACTGGAATATCGGCTCCGAATTATTGAAGGTGACAGGTATTCTTTTTTCAGCCTCTATCTTATCCTATTTTTACAATGCTTTGTTTATAAGCCATGTTACACTCAGCTTAGGCAATTATCTTTATATGTTTCTGTATTGCCTGGCACTGGGAATCCCTATTTCCACTATTTATATATTGTCAAGGTATATTTATTTGAAAAGAACTCACGAAAAAACAGCGGAAGAAGTCTCCCGTCAGCTTGCAGATCAAAATAATCCAACCGTTGCCACATTTAATAAAATATTGAGTATATCTGTAAATAATACAGATTTTCAGATTCCTGAAGAGAACTTTATCTGTGCGCAGTCTATGGAAAACTACTGTTCAATCTATTTCTCCGAAAATAATCAGGTGAGAAAAGATATAATCAGAATAAGTCTTTCAAAACTTTTGGATCAGGTGCAGACAGATTCCATAAAGAAATGCCACCGTTCCTATATTGTTAATTTAAATCAGGTGAAAAATCTTAAAGGAAATGCGCAGGGCTACAGACTTTTTCTTTCTGAGATCGATTTTGAGATCCCCGTTTCAAGAAGTTTCATTTCGCTGATTATCCCAAAATTAAGATCTTCAAAAGCCTGATATTTGCCGTCCGTCACATTCTTTTGTCATTCATCACTTTTCTTTGGCTGACTTTATTGCAATCTCCATTTTTGTTCAAAATTTATAAGCTATGAACAAAACTATTTCTTTCTTCTTCTTTTTTATTCTGGGATTTTCTGTTTACTATTTCGTTGATCTCTTCTATTTTAAAAGCATTCAAACCTTCGTTAAAGAATTATCCGGGAGTAAAGCTGTCGCCCATATTGCAGCATACTGTGTCACAATACTTCCACTTATCATTACCTTAAAAATCATATTTCCGGAGAAGAATATGACCAGTCTTTTCTCAATCAACAAGCCCGTTCTAAAAGGTTTTTCGCTGTCTTTTATAGGCACTCTCCCGATGCTTGCAGGCTATTTTATGTATTTCAAGCTGGTACAAAGTATTAATTTTCAATCCCTCTTCATTAACAGCATTTCATCCCCTTTTTTTGAAGAGCTTATTTTCAGGGCATTTCTTATAGGAATTCTATACAGATTTACCAGACTGGGATTTATTACTTCTGCCTTATCCGGATCATTATTGTTTGCCCAGGTGCATTTATACCAGGGCAGCAGTTTCACAGAACTTACTGAAATATTTCTCATTACGTTTTTAGGTTCGGTCTTTTTTTCATGGGTATATTTTGAAACTGATTTTAATCTCTGGACAGCAATTTTCCTTCATCTTTTCATGAATCTGTACTGGGAAATATTTAATGTTTCCGACAATGTTTCAGGAAATATGTATGGAAATCTATTTAAAATTTTATCCATTTTACTCATTATAGCCTTGATTATCTACAATAAACGCAGGAATAAAACACCGTTTCAAATTACCGCAAAAAACCTTTTCATTAAAAGCAAGCAGATGTAATCACAAATTTTGCATAATTTTGCAGCATGTTGATAGAAAGTTTTCAAAACGATAAAATAAAAAACGTAACCAAGCTTTTGGCAGACAACAGGTTCCGTAAAAAATCAAAAGTTTTTGTAGTTGAAGGACAGCAGGAAAATGAAAGAGCTTTACAGTATGATTTTGAACCTGCAGAATTTTTTATCTGTGAGAATATCTTTAAGGGAAAACTTCCGAAAGGTAAAATCCATTTTGTAAGTGAAAAAGTATATGAAAAAATAGCCTACAGAGGGAGTTCCGAAGGGATTATAGGAATTTATAAAACAAAAGAGAATCTCCTTTCATCATTTATTCCCAAAGAAAATTCTACGATCATCATTGTGGAAGGTGTAGAAAAACCCGGTAACCTTGGTGCTATCCTGAGAAGCTGCGAGGCCTTCGGAATTGATGCCCTGATTGTAGCAGACGGAAAAGCCGACTTTTACAATCCTAACGTCATACGCTCAAGTGTCGGATGCCTCTTCGGAATGGAAGTTTATGATGCTGAAAATGAAGAAACCTTTGAATTTCTGCAGAAAAACAATTTCAACATTTATACAACTCTTATGGATGAGACCGCTGAAGATCTTTATACAAGAGATTTCAAACAGCGTTCTGCCGTATTATTCGGAACAGAGCATTCCGGATTAAGTGATTTCTGGGTTGGAAAAGGAAAAAATACACTGATTCCTATGGCAGGAAGTATAGATTCTTTAAATCTGAGCAATGCAGTGGCCATTACCTGCTATGAGTCTTTGAGACAAAAGAAAGGATAAGAATCTGGGCTTTGTTATGTAGCCGATGATGCTTCGCCTTTGGCTTGCAATGACAGAGGATTAGGATTCAAGTTTAAAGCATAAAAAAACCGTCTCACCAGGTGAAACGGTTCTTTTATTGTTAAGCTTATGCTAGAATTATTTCTTAGCAGCGTCTTTAACTTCTTTAGCAGCATCTTTTGCAGCACCTTTAGCAGCATCAGCAGCACCTTTAGCAGCGTCAGCAGCAGCTTCAGTTGTAGCTTTAGCAGCATCAGCACCAGCAGCAGTTGTAGCAGCAGCAGCATCTTTAGTAGCGTCAACAGCAACGTTAGCAGCTGAATCAATTACTTTAGCAGCAGAATCAGAAACTACAGCAGCAGAATCAGATACGTTAGCAGCAGCAGAATCAGTAGCTCCTTCAGTAGAAGTAGCTTCAGTTTTTTTACAAGCAACTAGAGAGATTGCAGCGATAGCAGCTACGAATAATGACTTTTTCATAATAAATTAAATTTAATTTTGTTAATATTGTTTTTATAAATTTTCTTCTGTTCTGTTATTTGAACAAGACAAAGGTAGAGCAGATACAAAAGTTGTTTATGAAAAATAATTGTAATACATTTGTAAAATTGTTTTACAAAAAAACAATACTGATAATCAACAATTTAATTATTTTATAAAAATTGACAGATTTAGATCTATTGCACTTTGAACAGTTAAAAAAAGACGTTCAGACCGAATATTTAAAAAAATCTACTCCCTCTCATGATGAAATTTCAAAATGGAAGGGGATAGATATTATATATTTTCAGGAAGACCTTCGCAAAAAAGCGAAAGGTAACATCAGCGAAAAATCATTTTACACCTATTTTAAAACTTCGCCGGTTACCAAATTACCGAGAATCGATATGCTCAATTTGTTGAGTATTTATGCAGGATACGAATCATGGTACGATTTTAAGAAGCAACATCTTTTTGCCGGAGAACTGCTGCAGGAAAATGAAGATCTTGAAGAAGAAGAAGTTCTGGAATTAGAGAAAACCGTTTCCTCGGCTCCTGAATTACCAAAGACAGAAATTTCACCTAAAAAGATAGAGTTTCAGTCCAAGGAAAATGTTGATTTACAAAAATCAATATCTGAAAATCAATCAATTACACATAAACCAACAACAGTTAGCCCGACAGAAATACAACTTCCAGCTGCAAGGAAAAATATCCTCAAAAAAAATGCCTGGGCTATTGTTACCTCTGTTTTAATTGCCATTACCGGAGTCCTCGGATTTAAAGACCAGATATTTTCAAAAACTTATAAATATTGTTTTACCGATAAGGACCGTGGTGTTTCTGTCATTAATACTTTGGAAATAAGAGTAATTAAGGAAAATGAATCTCCGCTTCTCTATAAATTAAAGCCCGGGGAATGTTTTTATTATTCAACCAAAGATAAAAACATCAAAATGCAGATCAGCGCTCCTTTCTATGAGTACCTGGAAGTCAACAGAAATCTGGAAAATGCTCCGGATGAGGAAATGATCGAACTGAAACCTGATGATTACAAAATGGCAGCCTATTACTTCTCTATTAAAGACGTAAAAGGAGGTAATCCGGAAGAGCAGGTAGCCCTGATTAAACAGAAAAGAAACCAACTGGAAAACCTGATCAGCAACAGTGCGGTTATTTATCAGGTGTACGACAATAAAACATATGGTATAGAAAGGCTTGACAAGCAAAAATATATTACACTGGTAACAACACCTACCACATCTCTGAAAAACCTTAATGTTATAGAGATGAAAAAGGACAGTAAGGGAAAAATAGTATCTATTAAATTTAAAATCGCATCCACAGATGAAGAAAATAAATAAGTTTTTAATTTTCGCAGTACTTTTTTTAGCATTTATTTCCTGTAATAATAAAAAAACAGAAGTAAGTGATTTAGATAAATTAAGAAACAGCACCAACATAAAAAGCTATCCTGCCGTACAAATGGACAGCATGCAGGCCATTAATTCCATCACCAAACAAAAAGTGCAGGAACTTCTTGACCTTTCAACGCTGTATCTTTCCGGAAACAGAAATACAGAGATCGATACGGTGATTTTCTCACAGATGGAAAGCTACTTTCATAAGCCGGATTCTTTGACGTTCAAAAAGCTGTTAAAAGAGCTGGACAGTCTGAAAGTAAAATCGGTGAAAGTAAACAGCCTGAATGTTTATAAAGAGTTTTATAAAAAAGATACGCTGGATTATGCTAAATTCAATCTGGAATATTTTGACTCAAAAAATAAATCTCTGGGAACTTTTGAGAAAAATGCCCAATATATATTGCTTTCCACTCCGATGATTAAAAAGGAATTTAAATTTTACTTCTTAGATTTCTATTCTGATCCTTTAAAGAAAGACAGCACATCAGTAGGTGTTACCAAATAGTCAAGCGGAATATCATTTTCCCAGACATCATCGATATTTTCATCGGGGTTAAAGTAATTAACTCCGATTTTTTTTGCTTCAGAAGGAATTATTTCAAAAAAAGCATCGTAAAATCCTTTTCCATACCCTACCCTGTTTCCTTTCTTATCGCAATACAGCAAAGGGGTAATCACATAATTGAAATCTAAGAGGCCTGAATCTTCATCAGAAACAGGTTCTGAAATACCCCAGTTATTAATTTCAAATTTTGTCTCATTAAAAATCTCTATGGAAATTAATTTAGCATCAACGATTTTAGGCACAAAAACTTTAATATTCCGGCTTAAAAAATAGTTGATAAATATCTGGGTATCAATTTCTCTAAACTTTTCGATCGGAATGAAAATGTGAACTTTCTGATCCGGAACAGGCTTAAAATAATTGACAAAATTTTCAAAAATCCTTTCAGATAACAAGAAAGCCTCATCAGTTGACAAGGCTTTTCTTAATTGCATATATTTTTTTCTAAGTTCTGCTTTTACCATCATTATCGGGATTTAAGCTTACAGAATCTTATATAATTTATCTGATAAACGAACTCTGAACGGAAGTTCAAAAGTAATCTGATCTCCTTTTTTTGCTGTTTCACAAGGCGCTCCGTTTGCAAAAAGTTCAGTAATAGTCAGCTCCTGCTCGCCAGTAGTCGGGCCTGAAATCAATACTTTATCACCTATTGAAAGTTCTTTATTTTCAATTAAAAACTGTCCGATTTTTGATTTTGTATAATAATGTTCGGCCTTACCAACCAACACCTTCTTGATGGCTATTTTTTGACGGATATTCTTTGTTTCAGCCTTTGCTAAAGGTTTATTAGGCAGATCACCTGACTTTTTAAATTTCAGTGCGTCAGATTTTCCTTTCCTGAAAACTTTATTTCCAACCTGCAATCCTTTTCTTAATTTCAACTGTTCTTCCAAAGGCAGATGGATGGTTTCCAAACATTCTGTTGAACAGCAGTTTTCCATGGCAGCTTTACATTCGTCACATTGAATAAATAATAAATGACAGGCATCGTTGGCACAGTTCGTATGGTTGTCGCAGGGCTTTCCACATTGGTGGCACTGCGCAATAATATCATCTGTAATTCTTTCGCCTAACCTGTGATCAAACACAAAATTCTTTCCGATGAATTTGCTTTTTATTCCTTCTTCTTTGATCTGTCGGGTATATTCAATAATTCCTCCTTCCAGTTGGAAAACATTTTTAAAACCCTGGTGCTTGAAATAGGCACTGGCTTTTTCACAACGGATTCCACCTGTACAGTACATTAACAGGTTTTTATCTTCTTTAAAATCCTGTAACTGTTCGTTGATAATCGGTAAACTTTCTCTGAAATTTTCCACATCAGGAGTAATAGCCCCTTCAAAATGCCCTACTTCACTTTCATAATGATTTCTGAAATCGACTACAATTGTATTGGGATCTTCCAGTAAATTATTAAATTCCTGAGCTTTTAAGTGAATCCCTTTATTGGTTACATCAAAAGTATCATCGTTCAAACCATCAGCGACAATTTTATGTCTAACTTTTATGGTCAGTTTTAAAAAGGAGTAATCATCCTGCTCAACCGCAACATTTAAACGGATCCCTTTCATAAAGTCATAAGCCTCCAGTGTATTGCGAAAAGCCTCAAACTGGTCTGCGGGAACACTCATCTGAGCATTGATTCCTTCATGGGCAACATAGATACGGCCAAGGGCATCTAGTGCGTTCCAGGCTATGAATAATTCGTCGCGAAATTTTTTGGGATCTTCAATTTTGGCATACGCATAGAAAGACAACGTAAGGCGTTCCTTACCAGCTTCATCAATAAGTTGAGCTCTTTCTTCTGCGCTTAAGGTGTTATACAGTTGCATGCTATAAACGTTTTAAGTGAGAAAAATATTTTTTGCAAATATAATCATTTTTGATTTGAATAGATATGGATGTAAGTGATGAAAATCTGAAATTGATTCATGAAGAACTTTTGGATTAATTGTTGTACCTTAAAGATGAAATTTCACCACACTCTGTTCTAGAAAATGTGACATTTTTTCTTTAATAATTTTTTAAGCTTTGTTAATGCATCTTTTAAAATTATGACATAATGTATAAAATGATATAATAGCCGTTAAATTTTAGTTAAAATTGAAACATAGCATGTTAATTGCTTACTCATTTAGCATTAAATTTGTTTGCGAGAAAACAAAAAATAAAAATCAATAAATAAAAAAAGAAAGATATACAATGAAGAGTACTTTAAAAAAACTATTACCATTTGCAGTAGTGGGAGTTGTCTCAGGAGCTACTACCGTTGGGACACTACAATATTTCGGTCAGCATTCAAATAACAGTGACCAGTCTTACTTCACAGCAGCAGCACCCAATGCCTCATTTGTAGGCATGAATACCGGGGCTGTAGGCGATGATTTTGTAAAGGCTTCAAAAACTACAGTTCCGGCTGTTGTTACCATCAAAAATTACCAGAGCAGATCAACAAGCAGAGCTTCAGAGCAGGATCTGTTTGACTTTTTCTTCGGAGATCCTTTCGGAGGCAGAGGCCAGCAGAGACAGAAGCAGCAGGTTCCGGACAATATGCCATCAGGAATGGGATCCGGGGTGATCATTTCACCTGACGGATATATCATCTCCAACAATCACGTTGTTGCGGGAGCAAATAAGCTGGAAGTTGTTCTAAGTAATAAGAAATCTTACATCGCAACTCTTGTAGGAACGGATCCAAACACGGATATTTCTTTACTTAAGATCGAAGAAAAAGGACTTCCTTATTTAAATTTTGCCAATTCAGACAATATCGAAGTCGGACAATGGGTACTTGCAGTAGGAAACCCACTTGGATTGAATTCCACAGTAACGGCAGGTATTGTATCTGCTAAAGGTAGAGGAATTGGTATCCTTGGAGGCCAGGGAAAAGCTGCCAATCCTATTGAAAGCTTTATCCAGACTGACGCAGCAATTAACCCGGGTAACTCGGGAGGAGCGCTGGTTAATGTAAATGGTGATCTAATAGGAATCAACTCTGCAATCCAATCAACCACAGGCTATTACCAGGGATACGGATTTGCTGTTCCGGCTAATTTAGCAAGAAAAATTGTTGAAGATATTAAGAAATTCGGAATCGTACAGAGAGGATTCTTAGGTGTTTCATCATTAGACCTTTCTAATGATCTGCAGGTAACTGCATATAATAAACAGTTTAAAACTGATATTAAAGCCGGTTCAGGAATATATGTAACAGGATTCGGAGACAACAGCGGCGCAGAGGATGCAGGCCTGAAAAAAGGCGACGTTATTACTAAAATAGATGCCTACGATATCACGGACTTCGCAGATCTTTCCATGTCTATCGGAAGTAAACGTCCTGGCGATAAAGTTCAGGTGACCTATTTAAGAAACGGTAAAGTAAACACCACTACAGTAACGCTGAAAGATCAGAAAGGCGGAACTTCCACAAGAACAAAAGCTGATTTGAGTGTAACTGAAAAAATTGGAGCTGATTTTGATCCGCTTAATGAAAGATTCAAAACAGAATACGGATTAAACAGTGGCGTTGTCGCTAAAAATGTAAGTGAAGGAAGCGAGATGGCCAAAATCGGAATCGTAGACAATTATATCATTATAGAGATCAACGGCAAGCCTGTGAATTCACAGAAAGATGTAGAAAAGATCCTGGATAAATACCAGGGTAATGTACAGGTGAAATTTGTGGATGACTACGGAAGAATCTATACAAAAGGTTTCAAGATGCCTTAATTGAAATTTTGATTACCATAAAAAAACCATTCTTACTTAGAATGGTTTTTTTATGAAAATTAAGCTATTTCCCCAATAGAAACTTATAAAAACTAAAACATAACAGATTATTTTTCCCATACATTTGTAAAAATAATATATGAAAAAAGCGACTTATCAGGATAGAGAAAAAGTTGTTGATATTTTATGTCGAGCATTCATTGATGTTCTTATTCCTAATTCTATCAATTTCGTTGTTAAAAATTCCGGAAATAGATATACAAGACTGAAATCATTAATGGAATTTCAGTTTGACAAATCAATGCTGTATGGAAATATTTTCCTCAGTAATGATAATAAAGGTTGTATTTTATATCTTGATAGAGAAGGCTCGGGAATAAAAAATATTTTACTGGAAGCAAAATTACTATTTACATGTATTGGCTTAGACAATATTCTAAAAGTTTTAAAACGCGAAAAACTTTTGAAAAGCCTCCATCCCAAAGAAGAATTTATACATCTCTGGTTAATGGCTGTAGTCCCAGACCAGCAAGGAAATGGAATTGGGGCAAAATTGTTGAACGAGTCATTAGAAGTTTATAAAGGAAAACTTATTTATGTAGAAACCACAACCCCTGAAAATCGTAGTTTTTATCAACAACATGGGTTTGAAATTTTCCATGAAACTTTTGAGTTAGATTATCCTCTTTATTTTTTGAAATATGTGTAATACAGAAAATGTCACTACACTTATTTATATCCTAAGTAAAAACGCTGCAAATCTGCAGCGTTTTTTTATTTGGTTTTGTTCATTTTATCAGCGATCTTCTTTTTCTTATTCCGTTCATAAATAATCTCTACAATCTTTCCCCCAATCCATGAAAACGGGAAAAATGTAAGGAAAATAGAGATCTTATAAAATGTAGGATGGTATGGAAATACAATAACATCCAGCATGGCGATGAACAGCATAATGAAGCCGATAAGGATAGCATATGCCACCTTGGCATACTTTACAATAAGTGCAGTAGCAACTCCGCCTACCGTTGTTCCCAGCCCTGAAATAAACAGCAGAAATCCGAAAAATGCATTATCGCCTCTCATACTGTAAAGAAATCTCTGCCAATGCTCAAAAGGAGCAAAAGCTTCGAAAGTGATCCATTGCGGAAAAACCCTTATACCAAGAGTAATAATAAGCCCGGCTATTCCAAGGCCTACAAGAACCGCAATTGTATTTCTTATAAAATTCATTAATCCTGATGTGCGATCATAGAAATTTCAATATCAACATTCTTAGGCAGGCAGGAAACCTGTACAGTTTCACGGGCCGGGTAGCTGTCTGCATCAAGATATGAAGCATAAATATCATTCATTACTGCAAAGTCGTCCATACTTTTAAGGAAGATGGTAGCTTTCACTACGTTTTTAAACGTCATTCCTGCTTCAGTAAGAACAGCTTCAAGGTTTTTCATCACCTGGTGTGTTTCTTTCTCAATTCCCTCTACCAGTTTACCAGTTGCAGGATCTACAGGAATCTGCCCGGAAATATATAAAACTCCGTTGGCCATATTAGCTTGTGAATAAGGCCCGATTGCTGCAGGTGCATTAACTGTGTTGATTATTTGTTTCATATGTAGCTATTTATTTTTTCAAGGTCATTATATAATCACCATCTCATGTATTCGTTTGCCAACCAATTTAGTTAACAGTGATTAGAATTTATTTTGGTTGCAAATATAAAATTTATATTTACAATTGTCAATCTGATATTAGAAAGGTGCACCAGGCTGTGTAAAGTTTCTGTCTTTATACTTCAATGCATCGCTTAAGATATTAGCTTTGATACCGATAAAGAAGTCATATACCTTGTACTGCCCGAAAGGAACCCAGTTGAAGTTGATCGTAAAACTTCGCTGATCTCTGGAAAACCCTATTCTTGTATAGGCGAGATCTTTCGTCACAAGATCAAAGTGCGTACTCCCGTTGATATTCCAGTATGGAGTAAGCTTGATGCTGCCGTCCAGACCTACTGAAGCAATCTTGGTACCAAGTGCCGACAGTCCTTTTGAATAAGCATAATTGGCATTGATATTTAAAGTCCATGCCTGATCGAAATGGGCATAGTTATCATCATCAAAGTAATAATTTTCATTTCTTACCTCCCCTTTTGCCGGATATTTTTTAGCATAATCCGTTTTTTCGCCAAAGAGTTCGCTGCTCAGAGGATATGAAAGCTGTACGTTGAAACCCTGTACACTGAAATGTCCAAACTGTTCCGTTCTCACTCCCTGCGTTGCTCCCGGAGCAAAGACGATCTTATAAGGCTCCAGTGAAAGACTGGTATTCACATTTAATTTATTATTGAAGAAAGAAGACTGCCCGTTGATGCTGAATACAGACCATGGATGATCTTTCGCTGCAAAATTGTAATTCCCCGAAAGGTTAAGAGATTCAAAGATCTTTACTTTTTTTACACCGGTAGAGTCTGTTTTAGATTTCACTTTCATTTCAATATTGTTTCCAATATTAAAACCTAAGGCACCTACCACACCACTTGACGGGCTTCCCACAATTCCTTTTTCAAAAATAGAATAAGGGGTTAAAGCTCCTTCTGCATTATAATAGTTTTTATAATATCCGAAACCGGGACTTGAGAAATCCGGTGAATACGTGAAGCTAAGACTTGGTGTCATCATATGTCTTACCGCTTCTACCGCAGAACCTTTTTTAAACTTCAGCATTCCATAAAGAGTAGTCTGAAGACTGGCAGATGAAGAAAATGTAGAATATCCGGCAACATTTTTCTGTATCTCGTCCACATCTGCATTCTTTAAAGGATCATAATATTTTTTAAGTGTTTTCGTCGTTAAAGCGTTATCGATATTCGCACTTAAGCTGAATGTAAAATATTTTGCTACCGTTGTATTGGTACCCAATGCAATATTATTTTTCAGACCCGTCTGCATCTTATCCCACATTGCTTTTGTAAACAGCTCATTTTCCTGCGTACTTACAAAGTTGGTCAGGTTAAAACCTGTGTTTACCGTAATATTTTCAAGAAGGCCCTGTCTTACTCCTGTTTTAGAACCAAACAGATAAAACTGATTGATCGCCACATTCATCTGAGGAAGACGAAGATCTGCAAGTCCGGTTGCAAAGTTTTGAGAATATGATGCTGTTCCGGTAATAGTTGCAGGCAGCTTTAGGAACCTTTTTGTAATGGTTACTGCTGAACTCTGCTGTGTATTCAGGACGTTCTGGTTGAAAATATAGTTGTTATTAAGCGGATTGTTGTAAAACTTGGTACTAACAATATCCACGGAAGCACTGAAGGTCAGGAAAGGATTCGCCTTCGTGTCCTGTGTATGCGTCCATGCGATTCTGTAAGTGCTGTTTTTGGTATAATCATCCAACCCTTTAATTCCTCTCACCATGGTTCCCACATCCGCTGTAAAAGTTCCGGAATACCTGTATTTCTTCAGATAATTCATCTGAGGCCTTAAGTTCCAGCTTCCTTTGGTATAAATATCGGCAAGTACTTTAAGGTCAAAATGCTCTCCTATCGGCTGGTAATAGCCCAGTCCGTTAAGGAAAAACCCCACATCTTCCCTTTCCCCAAAACTTGGGATCAGGATACCGGCTGCCCTTTTATCTGAAAACGGAAGAATAGCAAACGGCATAATAAGAGGAGTCGGCACCCTTTCTATATACATCTGGATAGGCCCGGTTACAATCTGTGATTTATTTTTGGTCTTGATCAGCTTGATGTTGGATGCACGCATAAAGTAATCCGCTGCCGTATCTTTTTTCTTAATATAATATTCATCTGTCGTATAATCTGCGTTCCTCATGGCAAAAACAGAATCATTATACTTTTTGGTTTTCTGTGCAGTGATCACCCCTTCGCTTTCTTCTGTTCTGGCATTAAAAGCAATGGCCTGCTTGGTTTTGGTATTGTAGCTGAATTCATTGGTCTCATACTTCTTACCAGCCTGAGTGGTAATTACAGGTTCTATAATTTTTCCTAAAGAGTCCTGTTTTCCGCGGGCGTAGATCAGATTTTTGTTGTCATCGATAGAGATATAATCAGCATCAATCTGCATGTCCTGGTATTTTACCTGGGCATTTTTATTCAGAAATGTCATTTTTTTCGGAACATCTCTCCGCTGATCATCCGCTTTTGTATGAAGAATATCATCTAAAGCTTCTTTTTTTACAACAATGGTATCCTTTTTGGGAATAGTATCATTAACCACATTTTTAGGCAATTTTTCAGGGGTTTTCTGTGCTAAAAAATTGTTAAAAATTAGGATAATTAAAATTTGTAATATATTTTTGAGGACGGTTTTGGCCAATTTTATTCTTTAATTAAGGCTCAAAATTAGTATAATTTTTAAAACTGTAAGATGTACAAACAAAAATTTAAAATAATTTTATCATTTCTCCTTCTTCTTTCGGGCATTTTAATTTTTTCACAAAAGAAATTTACGATCGTTTTAGATGCTGGTCATGGGGGAAGTGACCACGGAGCGAACAGGACTTATGCAGATATCGGAAGGGTTGCAGAAAAAGACGTTACCCTTGCCGTTACTCTCAAAGTTGGAGCCATGTTGGAAAAAAACAGAGATTTCAAAGTTATATACACCCGTAAATTTGACGAATACCCTTCTCTGTCGGACAGAACCAATCTGGCCAACAGAAGCAAGGCTGATCTTTTTGTTTCTATACACTGTAATTCTTCGCAGAGACCTACAGCCTACGGAACTGAAACTTATGTACAGGGACCTAACCAGAATGATGAAAACCTGGAGGTTGCAAAAAGAGAGAACGATGTGATCTTTCTTGATGAAAAAGACAGACAGACCTTCGGATCTTACAATCCAAGTTCCCCGGAATCTCTTATTGCTTTAAAGCTTCAGCAAAATAAATACCTTGAGTCAAGTTTACTGCTTGGCGGACTGGTGGAAGGTAATTTTGTCAATAAGGATAAAAGGTTTTCAAGAGGCGTTTTTCAGAAGAACCTTCACGTTTTGCGTATGAATGCGATGCCTTCTGTTCTGATAGAAACAGGATTTATCAACCATCCCGAAGAAAGCCACTATCTTGCCTCTGACAAGGGACAAACCGAAATTTCGGAAAGCATCTATAACGCGATCATCGATTATAAAAAAGCAATTGACAGAAAAACAGGCGGATCTTCTGTTGCCACCAGAAAGCCTGAACCTGAAAAGCCTGCTGAATCTCCTTTAAAAAATGATTTCAGAATTTTATTACTGAGTTCGCCAGTCAAGTACAATGATGGAGACCCTGCTTTAAAAGGCTTAAACTATATTCTTCCTATTAAAGACAACGGACAGTATAAATATTACTACGGGGTTACAAATATGGCTTCGATAAAAGATATCAACCTTAAAACAGCCAAGGATGCAGGATTTAGAAATGCTTATGCAGTAGGATTTATGCCTAATCAAAAACTGCTGACGGGATATTATACCATTGAGGTCTATACAGGCGATAAACTGAATGGCAATTCGTTTATTCTTCAGACATTGAAAGATGTAGAGAGAAATAAAGACAATGGAGTGTTTTATTACACCTATGGTAAAGTGTATACTTTGGAGGATGCTGTAAAGCTTCAGAAAGACCTTGAATCCAAGGGAATCAAGAATACGATTATCCAAAAAGTTTTTAAATAACGTAAAAAATAATTTTGAAGTTAAAAAGTTAATCATTACTTTTGCAACCTCAAAATTTGGCCTATTCGTCTAGTGGTTAGGACTCAAGATTTTCATTCTTGCAACAGGGGTTCGATTCCCCTATAGGCTACCAAATTTGATATCATGCCGGATTTAAAAATACAGGAAGCAAAACTTCTTTTTAAGAAAATCCACTCTAACCCAAAAAGTTATGATTTACAAATCAATGAAGAGGGGATTACAGGCAGAGATGATAAGATAAGTTTCAGACTTTACAGGACGGGAGAAAGGGTTGCCTTTGAAGTAACAATTGACGGACTTTCCTTTACCAATACCACTGGGGAATGGAACAATGCGATGATCATGCTAAGCAGCACGATCAAGAAAATAGAACGAGAACAAGAAAATTTAAAAATAGAACAAGCAATAGATAAACTAAGAAAATACCTGTCCGAAGAAAATTGAAAAATTTTAAAAAATAATTTGGCAGATTAAAAAAAAGTTTATAGTTTTGCACTCACATTTGAACGATATGGCAAATCATAAATCAGCATTAAAAAGAATCAGACAAAACGAAGTTAGAAAAGTTCGTAACAGATATTATCACAAGACTGCTAGAACTGCTCTTAAAGTCTTAAGAAATGAAGAGAACAAAGCTGCTGCTACAGAGCAACTGCCAAAAGTTATCGCTTTATTGGATAAATTAGCTAAAAGAAATATTATCCACAAAAACAAAGCGGCTAACTTGAAAAGCAAATTAACAAAGCACGTTAATAAATTAGCGTAAAAGTATAGTAGGCCCGTTCGTCTATCGGTTAGGACCTCAGATTTTCATTCTGGTAAGAGGGGTTCGATTCCCCTACGGGCTACAAAACTTAATCACCGCTAACCGGGTGGTTAATAAGAGTTGAAACTTATAAAAACAAAAAAATCTAACCCGCTAATTTTTTAGTGTTATTAGATAGATGGCCCGTTCGTCTATCGGTTAGGACCTCAGATTTTCATTCTGGTAAGAGGGGTTCGATTCCCCTACGGGCTACTTAACAACAAAGACTCTGGTATATTTATCAGAGTTTTTTGCTGTTTAATATTTCGGGGGTTCTTGAATTCTTCCTATACGATGCTGCCCGAAATCTATTTACATTTTTAAATTCAACCTGTTTCAGTTATCATTTCTAGTGTATGGATTTGGGATTAAGAATTGCGATGGAGCCATAGATCTGTATATTAATTTTCTGCAGGGACACTATAATGTGTAGTTTTGTATTATTCAAAAATAAAAAATATGGCATTTATTAACGATTTAGGTAAGATTATTGTTTTTTTGTTTTTATTGTTGAGTGCCTTTCTCATGACCGCAAAATCCGAAAGAAAATTACCCTATTATTTATTTGCTGCTTTTCTCCTGATATCTGTGATAGATTTTTCCGGTCTTTTCATATCACCACCAGACTTTAAAATAATCAAAAGCGGAAAACTGGCCAGCGTTCTGCTGCAGATGCCTCTCTATTATTTATATGTCAATTCAGCCTGTTATTATAATTTCAAACTTCATAAAAAGCATCTTTTGCACGGACTCCCGTTCTTATTCTTTTTTTGTTTCTTCAGTATTACAGGAATTTCAAAACAAGGCTATCAGGTATTTGATGTCATAGCTGTCATTCAATATTACTGCTACATCATTGCTGTATTTTTGTTGTTGAGGAACTTCAGACAATTATATCAGGATAATTATTCAAGTAATCATCACCTTACTTACAAATGGCTGATGCAAACCACTCTACTTTTTGTGATTGGAAACATCTTCGTTCTTATCAGAGGTTTTGCAGAGAATGATAGTGCTGTTTATAACTATTTATTGACCTTCACATCCCTGTTTGTCTTATTTGTGATCACCCGGTTTGTACTGAACGCCTTATACCGGCCTAATCTGTTTGCAGGAATCAATAAGGATCTGACTGCTGTAAAACAGAAAAGTGAAGTGAGGCAAGAACCGGAACAATTGAAAAACCTTCTCCAGTTTATGGAAACAGAAAAGCCTTATTTAGATGATAAGCTGACCTTGCAGAAACTGGCCGAACAAATCAATTTACCTGAAAAGCAATTATCATCGTTAATCAACCAGCATACCGGCAGGCATTTTTTCGACTTTATCAATGAATTTAGAATCAATGATGCAAAAACTCTTCTTAAGGAACAGTCTAAACTAACAGTACTGGAAGTCCTGTATGAAGTGGGCTTCAACTCAAAATCTTCATTTTATACCGCATTTAAAAAGGAAACCAAGCTAACACCTACAGACTACAGAAAATCAATATTTTAGACAGTGTCTGATTTTAAATCGGACTGTTTTTATGATATAAAATCAGTCCGGCTTCCGATAATCGGATATTTATCCTATTCTAAATTTCCAGATTTGCTTCATCATTTAAAAAATAATCATGAAGCTATCAATCAAATGGGCGTTGTTCTGTTTTTCCATGCTGAATTCCGGACTATACTCTGCCCAATCCCAACAAAAAGATCCGATCAGAAGGGCGGACTCTCTATTAAATACTTATAAACAGGAAAATGCTCCGGGCATGGCTGTTGCCATCATAAAAAACGGAGAAGTAATCTATAAGAAAACCTATGGACTGGCTAACCTGGAAAATAAAACTCCGGTAACAGATTCCACAGCCTTTAATATTGCATCGGTTTCCAAGCAGTTCACTGCATTCATTGCTCTTTTGGCTGAACAGGAAGGAAAGTTATCATTAGATGACGACATTAAAACCTATCTGCCGGAACTGAGCCATCTTCCTCATAAAATTACCGTTCGTCAATTGGCCAATCACACCCACGGATTACCCAATTTTACAGAGATAAAAAAACTACAGGGATTTGGAGATGAATTTAAGCTAACCAACAACGAAGGAGTCCAGACGATTCTGAATATTAAAAGCATCAACTTCTCTCCAGGGGAAAACTACCAATATAACAATACGGGTTTTACATTACTTGCTGAAATTCTTCACAGGGTTTATAAAAAGGATTTTAAGCAAATCGCAAAGGAATCTATTTTTGATCCATTGCAAATGAAAAATACTATGGTAATAGATGATCCCGATACCATCATACCGAACACAGCAGAATCCTACCGGCTAAAAGGTAACACTTTTTCGAAGTTTCCTATCGCACAAATGGTAGTTGGCTCATCCAATATTTATACAACACTGGATGACCTGTCTAAGTGGGCAGCCAATTTTCAGAATCCTGTTCAGGGAAACCGGGAAATTTATGATAAAATGCAAAAGAATACAGTGCTCAATGCAGGTAAAATTATAGAATATGGGCTGGGATTACAAACTGAAAGATATAAAGGTCTGGATATTGTTTTTCATGGTGGCGGTACCGTTGGATATCGTGCCTATATCCTTCATGTTCCTTCTGAACAGTTTTCTATTGTATTCCTTGGTAACAAACAGGGCTTTGAAGGTTTGCAGATTGCCTATCAGTTAATAGACTTTTTTCTCGCCAATCAACAGAGAAGTCCCGGGCTGCCTCAAAAAACTGCTTATACTCTATCTGAACTCAGGGAATTTGAGGGAGTTTACGAACTTAATCCCGGGAATTATCTTGAAATATCTACAAAAGGGAAAGATCTTTATGTGGGGACCTATAACCAGAAAGACAAGGAGCCTCTGCAGCTCATAGGGGATAGTCAATTTAAGATTATGTCTATTCCTGCAGCAACCTTAACTTTCCATAGCAAGTCAGTTACCTTTAGAATTGCTGATTTTACCTACACCGCCAAAAAGGTAATTCTACATCTTCCTAAAGTTGAGAAAATAGATTTGAAACAGTTCGTAGGTTTCTACAGGAATAGTGAATTCAATACAATCTACCAGCTAGCTATTGAAAATAATAAGCTTATTGCAAAGCATCCCCTGAATGGTGACATTGAATTGTATCCTTTCAATTCTACAAGCTTCTACTCAACGACAGAGTACTTCAGGAAACTGGATTTTAAGTTTGATAAAAACAATAAAGTCACCCAATTTATGCTATCGGGAGCAAATATTTTAAATATTGAATTTAAAAAAATAAACTAAGTCTAATTTACATCAATTACCGGGGCTGTCTTTGCATTATGACAGCCCCTTTCCTATGGATGAGCTTCCAGATATAACTTCGGAACTCATTCAATTTCGAATTTTTCTATATTTTAATATGATTCGGAAATAGGTAAGATATTTATGAAAAAAGTTATATCTTTGCAATCATCAGATGATAAGATGTATATGCAGATTCAAAGAAAAACATTAGCTCAGGAGGTCGCAGAAAGATTAATTCAGGGAATTACCGATGAAGAATATGCAGTGGGAGATAAACTTCCGACTGAGCCTGAACTGATGAAAATATATGGTGTAGGGCGGTCGAGCATCCGCGAAGCTATAAAAATTTTATCGATAAAGGGAGTCCTGAGTGTACAGCAAGGTGTGGGCACATTTGTTACGTCCAAGAATATCCAGGAATCACTGGAAACCCAGATCAACAAAGCTGAATTCAATGAAGTATATGAAGTACGTTCTCTCTTAGATTCAAAGATAGCAGCGAGAGCAGCAGTTCACCGCAGCGAAAAGGATCTGAAGACCATTAAAATGTATCTGGATCTCAGGGATAAGTCTGCAGAAGAAAATCAGGCATTGGAATGCTATCAGGCTGATATCAGCTTTCATATATCTATTGCTGAAGCCTGTGGCAATAACCTTTTAAAAGAAATTTACAAAATCGCAAGTAAACACATTCTCAGAACTTTTGAAATCAGTCACAACAACAATACAGACTCTTTTAAACTTTCTCAAAAAATACATGCGGATCTTTATAATTCTATTGAAAATAAGGATCCTGAAAATGCAGCCCGTATTGCCCAACTTATCGTTGACAGGGTATACTAAAAATAAATTTAACAAAATTCATCAGATGACATGATGAATTTAAAATTACAATTCATGAAAAATCCACAGACGCAGACCATTGATACCAACCAAATTGTTTACCCGATCTTATTTATGATCAGTTTTTCTCACTTTTTAAATGATCTGATACAATCTACTATCCCATCATTATATCCTATTCTAAAAGGTGAATTCAGCCTGTCTTTTGCTCAGATAGGTATCATTACACTGGTGTTTCAGCTTACTGCATCTATTTTACAGCCGTTTGTTGGGATTTATACTGATAAAAGGCCTAATCCAAGATCTCTGGCAATAGGGATGGGATTATCCATGGCCGGATTATTACTTTTGGCAGCAGCACATCAATATTATATGATTTTGATTTCAGTTGCATTAATCGGGATGGGATCTTCCATTTTTCATCCTGAGGCCTCCAGGGTTGCACAATTGGCTTCCGGTGGGCAAAAAGGACTTGCCCAATCCATTTTTCAGGTAGGAGGAAATTCAGGAAGTGCTATAGGCCCTCTATTGGTTGCTTTAGTTGTACTCCCATTGGGGCAGGGCTATGTGAGCCTTTTTGCCATTGCTGCTTTTATAGGAATTATAGTATTATGGAGAATTGGAAATTGGTATGCCGAAAGGTTATCTCTAAAAAAAACAGCTCAGCATTCCAGTAATATTATAACCGTAGAACTATCCCGCAAAAAAGTTATATTTTCTATTACAGTTCTGCTGGCACTGGTATTTTCAAAATATATTTATTTAGCATCAATGACTAATTATTTTACGTTTTTTCTCATTGATAAATTTCATATTTCTGTAAAAGATTCTCAGTTATACCTGTTTATGTTTCTTGCAGCAGTTGCTATCGGAACAATTTTAGGCGGAAAACTCGGTGATAAATACGGTAGAAAGAAAATCATCTGGGTTTCCATACTTGGAGCAGCTCCTTTCACTCTCTGCCTTCCCTATCTTCCCTTATTATGGACTGTTGCATTTGCAGTTATAATCGGCTTAATTATCGCTTCAGCCTTTTCTGCAATTTTAGTATATGCCACAGACCTTTTGCCCAACAAAATTGGATTGGTAGCAGGATTGTTTTTTGGCTTTATGTTTGGAATGGGCGGAATAGGTTCTGCGGTATTGGGAGCTTTAGCCGATGACACCAGCATTGAATACGTATTTAAAATCTGTGCTTTTTTACCTCTTATGGGGATAATAACTGCCTTTCTGCCTAATATTAAAGGTCGAAAAAAGTAATTTCTTTGAAAGGCTTCATGAAAATCGGGATGAGCTAGCAGAGATAATATTGATAAATCTTTGTAGATATTTAAAGATTATAAATTGTTTTGTAATTCACATTAAATAGAAATAATATTGCTTATATATACTTTTATGCTTAAATTTGGATTGAACATTAACCAAAAAACTCTACAGCATGAAATCTATTCTATTTTCAAAGAGTCGCCTTTTCCAAGCCGCATTATTTTTAGCCTTTTTATTTCAAGCGGGCAATACACAGGCCCAAAACAGGATCTATGCCCATGATCAGCTCTCTAATGTGTATGGAGTATGTCTGGGCTGTGCCGTACAAAATCCCTTAAATGCCCTGGGAGATAATGAAGATAACTATTCCACCATGGTTATGGGTACCGTTTTATTGGGAGGCGTTGAACAAACGCTGAGATTCCCTGAAGTGAGGCTTAATACTAAATTGGTTATCGGTATCGGCACCAATAACATCCCTCTGACTGTTCAGCTCTTAAGTGGCGTATATATAGAAACTCTAAGCGGAACGACTGATAATAATGACAGCCAAATGGTAACCGGTAACTTACTGAAGCTTTCAGACAATCCTACCAGAGCAACTATTGAGTTTGTTCCTGTAAGCTCATATGATGCAGTTAAAATAAGACTGAGTGGTGGTATACTGAGTCTGGGCGGTGGATTCAGAGTGTATTATGCATACCAGGATCCTCTTTCCACTATCATGGCTTACAGTAAAGGCGGACAAATTACTCTGGGAGGCACTGTTCCATTGGAGGGGTCTGAAGTTACCCTGAGAAATACTTCCGGAAAAGAGGTACACCGTTCTACCCTTCGCTCCAAAACCTTTGAGTTGTCTTCTCCACAGCCTGAAGGAATTTATATCCTGACCGTAGAAACGAAAGACAAAAAAATGTATTCACGTAAGATCAGAATCAATAATTAAAGAATAAAATATATCAGAGAATCGGGCAGGCTTTTCGCCTGCCCGATTCTCTTTTACTCTGCCTTAAAGCAAAAAAACCGGCGGCCCATTTGGACCGCCGGTTCATTGAAATATATAGACTGTGATGGTTATTTTTTAATCAGCTTCTGCTGGTACATCGCTTTATCAGTTACAGCCTTCAGGATATATACTCCGTTCGGAAGCATACTTACATTGACCTGGCCGTTGCTAAACTGTGCATTTACTGATTTTCCGGAAGCATCATAAATGGTGACATTTAAGATCTTCTCCTGGGTTTTTAGAGTCAGAATATCTGTAACAGGATTAGGATAAATACTGAATTCAATTTTCTTTACCTCTGCCGTAGCCAACGTAGAAGTTGTACTGTTGACAGTAAGCACTTTTTCAACTACTTTTCCATTTGAATTAAAGCTGATCTTAATATCAGCCGTTCCCGAAGCAAGCGGAGTTAATACCAGCTCATCATTAGCATTGATCACAGCAGAAACAACCGCCGGATTGGAATTGGATTTAATTGATTTTACAATGGCTGAGGAAAGGTTGTCCTCGTCAGAAACCACTGTCTTCAGATCAATCACAGACGCATTGCTTACATTAACCTGTGACGGTAAAGTACTGCTTACGGCAGGAAGTGTATTATCCGGGAATACAGCCATAGCCGGGAACCAGTAATAATCATTAAGTGTCTTTGTATTGGTAATGGTTCCGTTAACATTAATAGTATGGATCCAGTTTTTCTGATAATGCGCACCAAAACCACTTTCAGTAGTATTCAGAATCAATTCATCAGTGGTTGGATTCACACGAAGTCCCGCCCCGTAAGGGATCTGCTTATAAGTACCTGTCTGGCCTGGAACTGCTGCAAAGTTTTCATTGAATGTCTTTGTTGCAACATCAAACTTAACAATCTGTGATCCTGAAACGAAACTGTTGACTGAATTGATCCAGTATAAAACATTCTGCTTGCTGCTCGCTGAAAAGCTTCCTGCATTCCAGGCTCCCCAAGACCCTAAATATTTAGTGGTTGGAATGGTATATGAAGTAGTAACGAAAGTAGTCGGATGAATATTTACCACCTTCTGATCCTGGATTGCCCAGATGCTTCCGTCTTTCGCCTGAACAATAGAATGGTAGGCTCCGGGGATTGTACTGATCAAAGTATCAGTTGCAGGGTCAATCACTAAAATTCCGGCAGACTGCTTCACGGCAAATACATATTTGGAAGAACGGATCATATTTCCAATCTGGCCGGCATACTGACCGCCGCCACCTGTTCCGGTAATCACACTTCCAACCTGCAAATTCGCAATGTCAAATATATAAATTCCGTTAGAGGCTCCGATATATCCTTTATTTTCATTAACTCCTACAAATGATCTTCCGTCACCACCACCGATATTATTAAATCCTGCAATTTTCTGCATCGTTTGTGCATTCGCGACTACCAGCCTTCCGCCAGGAGTATATTGTGTATCTCCTCCGTCTGCTGCCTGTTTTGAGATAAAATAGAATTTATCCCCGTAGATCGTTCCGTACTGGGTTGTAGCTCCGAAAGCATGGTTGTTATTCGCATTGCTATAGACACGATAATTAACCTGTCCATTATTACCAATGAAATTTACAGACCCGTTGGTATGTCCGAACCATTCTTCATTCACCATAAAGTAGCCGTCAGTAAAAATGGAAGAAACAGAAGCAGCAGAAGCGGCATAAGCAGATACCGGCGTCAATGTTGAAGAAATAGGAAAAGAAGCCAGTCCCGGGCTAAAATTCCATACATCCCAGGAACCGTTCTGAAGCACACGGGAAGAAGCTCCTACCCCTGAATATCCAAAATCAGCATCCGTAGGATCTTTTACCCAATAAGACCAGTAGCTGTTGTACCATCCTGATCCCCAATGATCCCCGGCATCGGCAGCTGTAAAATCATCGAAATCATATGCACCTGTATTTACAATACCATTTACAGGGTAAAAAGGAGTGGTAGTATTTCCGTTTTTATAAAGTGCGTTGGTATTCTGCCCGTTCAAATCAAAACCCATTCCTCCGATAGCTGTTCCGAATTGTGTCCCCGGATAAAGCAATGTGAAAAATCTGTGATCTGCCTGTGCAATGGCTTTCATCATGTCTTCTCCGGTAGCATTTCCGTTCCAGCGGAATCCCCATACTAAAGCGTCAGGGTTTTTGCTGTCATTCCATTGTACTACAAAAGCGGCCTCGTTGGTTCCGCTCCCCACCCAATACTGGATATCAGAGAAATTGATACTGCTGGTTACGGTTGTATTCAGCTGGTTGCTGCTGCCCTGAATATCATTTCGGGGCACGCCCTGCACTTTTACCTGCGCATTTGTAAAGAACGCAAATATAAAGAACATGGTCAAAAGGTAAAACTTTTTCATTTTGAACTCTATTTATTAAATTTTGTTATCTGTAGTTTTAATTGAGATGCAGGTCATAGGCTCCCGCCACTTCTGTGGAAACTTCCCCCAGCCAGCCGGCCTCCTGATTAACTCCCGTGTACACCTTAATAAAATCGATGCCCGGAAGCTTTACAAATTTTCCGTTTTTGTCCACAGCCCAGGAAATGTCGATGTTTGATGCTTCATCATTATTCGGAGCGTTGTCTGCATATCCGTACTCGTAAGATGTTCCTACCCAATAAGCCCCTGTTCCGCTCTGGTCGTAAAAATTATCCTTAAGTCTGGTTCCCGTCAGGCTGTAAGAAGCATTTGAGAGCCATAAAGGATAATAGCTTTGCGCATGGAAGGTATTTTTAGTTTTAAATCCAGAATTCCCATTAATATCCTGCCATTTGATGTACTCCACATCAGTCTGCCAAAACTCACTTCCGGGAACGGGGGGCTTGTTTTCATTGGGTTTGAAGTAGGTTATGCTGTAATTTTTCGTTGTTGTATTTTTAAAGTATTCGCTGCCGGCAATTTCGTACCATTCCCCTTCATCGGGTTTGCCATTCTTGTTTTTATCGTAGCCCACCATAATAATTCCGGGTTCGCAAGATCCTGATCTGGTTGTGCCGGCATTATTTCCCCAGAATGCATTGCCCAGAATTTTAAAATCTCTTCCCTCAAGATTGGGGATCGTATGGTCAAATCCAAAAGCAACATACCCTCCGAATCCGCCAAGCGTAATCATAGTAGAATTTTCTCCAATCAGTGCTTCTCTTGCTTTTTTGATCATATCCGTCTCGGTATTTCCAATCGCATATTCCGGAATCTCATTCATGAACTGACCTACAGCCGGACGGAATTCAAAGACCTCTGAAATATATTTGCTGTAAGGTGTAAGCTCTTTATTTACAATGATCGTCGATTTATAGATTTTCACGGCTCCTTTTACTTCCACTTTTAAAGTCAAAGGATAAGTTTTTATAAGAGGACTTACAAAATCCAGCTGCAGCTGATCAGAAATAACAGAATCATTGATGCTCCAAGTCAGCTTTCCTTCAATTTTTGGATCAATATTCAACAGTTTCAGTCTGTCAACAGTATAGGATTCCTTAAGAGCTTCCGCAGGAAAAGTTACTTCTTCCCCTATATCTTCGCTGTCACTTTTACAGGCTGCCGCTCCCAGCAGAATTGAAGAGAGAAGCGCTGTTTTTAAAATATGTTTAGTTTTTCTTTCCATTTTTTTCTGATCTTATTATTTATATAAAAAAGCAAAATGAGCTGGGATATTTCCGCCTTCGGTTTTCCACTTGAATTTCCCGGTCTTATCGAAGCAGTATACATATCCGGTGGTCACATAATTTTTTGCATCCGCCAGATAGATATCTTCTGTATAAGGATTTACAGCAATTCCGTACGGAGCCTTGATTTCATCAACATATTGCTGGTCAATAATTTTGTTGGAAATGATCTGCTCAGTTTTTACATCGATGATTCCGAAGGTTTTGACGTAAGTATGGGTATTGTAATTAAATTCATTGCCATAGTAATACAGCTTGTCATTCACAATGGTCATTCCGCTTACAGCAACGTGAAAGTCTTTTTTCACTGTTCCGGTCGCAGCATCTACAAGGAAAAGACTGGATGGAATATTGTAGTAATCTCCTCTTGAACTCACATATAAATCTCCGTAATTGTCCTTTTTAATACGGTGAAGGTTGATGGCTACATCAATTTTTTTGGTTTGTGTAAAGCTATTCAGATCAATAACGGAAACAGTTTTATCATAATTCGGGAACCTATATCCTCCGGAATTAGCTACAAAAAGCTGATTTCCCATTACCTCTATTTCTTCCGGCTGATATCCAACCACAACCTGTCTTTCGATATTCAGTGATGTGGTATCAATTTCCACCACTTTTCCGGGTGGTGAGTTCGGATTCAGCTCAACGGGGCCGGCATAGCTGCTGGCATAGACTTTATTGCCTTTAAAAGCCAGATAACGGCAGTTCTGCAGCGGTATGGTTTTGATCCGTTTAGCTGTTTTGGCTTCCAGCACCTCAATTTTATTAGAAACATTTACGACCACATACATTTTGCTTCCGTAGATCATGATATGATTTCCGACGTCACCAAGCTCTTTTACGACATTCGGATTGATTTCTCCGTAAATATTCTTGCGGTATGTTCCTGTAGCATAATCGAAATAATCGAGGGTACATTTATTACTGCCCATATTTCCTTCATTCAGAAGATAAAAACCTTTAATGGGTGTATCTTCTCCGGTACTTACCTCTTTTGTCTCCGAGGGAACCACATGGTCATCTGTCCGGCATGAGAACAGAAAGAAAAGAGTAAAAGCCAGCAGGCAAAAGTTGATTTTTTTCATAATGTAAAGCTTACAATAAGTTTAAAATTTCTTCCGGGCATCGGATAATTCCTGACCACGTCATAGTATTGATTAAGCACGTTATTGACCTCAAAACCGGCTTTGATCTGGTGAGAATACCACTTGAATTTTTTCTGAACGGATAAATCATGGGTGTACCACGGCTGAAGATAATTGGCTTTGATATTATTCAGCTGCGCGTCATAACGTTCTCCGGTGTACATAAAGCTGTAATTGAAACTCCAGTCTTTATAGTCTGCCATCATGGTAAAGGTCAGGGCATGCCATGGCACATAGGAAATCTGGTCACCGTAATAGTCGTCGCTTTTATCAGTATAGTCTCCGGCACGCTGATAAGTATAGCTCACCAAAGGTTTCAGTTTCAATTTATTAATATCAAATTCAGCCTGAACATTTATGTCTGCCCCAATAATGTTCACTTCACCTAAATTCACCATCATCCATCTGAAAAGATTAGTGGTAGGAACAGCGATAATCTTGTTCTCCACTTCATTATAATAGCCATCCACTTTCACATAAATTCCTTTAAAGACTTTATGATCATAGAGTTTCTGGTAGGTAAAACCGGCATCGTACTGATTCGTGTATTCCGGTTTCAGCATCACATTCCCGATCATGGTATAATACAGATCATTGAAAGTAGGCATTCTGAACACCCTTTTGTAGAAAGCCCGGACGGTGAAATCTTTTGATTCAAAGGGCTGATAGCTCAGGAAAGCGGAAGGAGTCCATTCGGTTTTATCAGGAGATTTTGAATTCATTTTTACATTTTCATGCACAAAAGTTCCAAGAACACTTCCTAAAAATTTAAACCGGTTCCACTGATAGGTCGTAGCAAAAGAAACCAGAGAAGTATAGCGTGTGGGATATGAAAAATCCCTCAGACTGGCATTGAGATTATTATACTGAAAATCAAAGCTTGCACTTACATCCCAGTTGTTATTAATAGAATAGATATTCGAATTGGAAAAATAGAGTTCCCTCTGAACATAAGAATTATCGATTGGCAGAGCTGTATTTGCTACATCCACTGTATCTAAAAACCGGGTATAGTCATAGGCAAATTTAGCTTTGAGCTGCGTTTCAAATTTTGGAAACAGCTTTTTGCGGAAACTGGCCTGGACAAAGTAGTTTTCATCCAGCATCTGCTGGCCTTTAGGCCTGAAATTATTATTAACAATGGCCGTGGGAACTCCACGATCTGAAATATAGCCATAACCGCGTACACTCCAGCTTCCGTCATTAATAGTTCCGTTTAAGGCACCTTCAAAATGCTTCGCCCGGATGTAGGAATCATACCTTCTTGCAATGGTATCATTGGCAACAGATCCGTCAGAGTTTTTCTTTTCGTATTTAAACTTATACAGTCCGTCACTCTGCACAAATTCCGAACTGAAACTTGCCGAAACTCTATCGGAAAGCTCCTGTTCCAGGCGGAAGGAAGGATTAAATAAACTGATGGAACCTAATTTCAGCTTAAGCATTAAATTGGTTTTCTGATCTCCTTTAAAAACAGGTGTTTTAGGCTGAAGATAAATAGATCCGGCAGATCCGAAATCCTTTGCAGGCTGGAAAATTTCACTTTTCTGGCCATTATATAAAGAAATAGCTTCAAGATCATCCAGTGAAAATTTTCCAAGATCCACGATTCCGTTCTGAACATTTCCCAACTGGATACCGTCATAGAAAACGCCTACGTGCTGGCTTCCCATACTCCGGATATTGACCGTTTTCAGACCGCCCATTCCGCCATAGTCTTTGATCTGAACTCCCGAAAAATACCGTAAAGCATCAGCTACCGACTGGCTGTTCAGCCTCTCAAGCTGTTCCCCGGAAAGTACCTGTGCAGGAAGAATTTCTTTAAAATCTTTTTTGTAAAGCTGGATAGGAAGAATGGTTTTCTCCCTGATGGTGTCTCCGGATTGTGAGAATATAAGTTGAGACGTCATCACAAATAATGCAATAACACCTTTTTTAAACTGTGAAGCAGTACATTTTCTGACCATTAGCTCATTGAGAATAATGCTGACGCTAATGGATATAAGATAGCAAAGATAAAGCGCAGCTGTTACTGCACAGAATCGTTGTTGTCCTAAGCTTTATTCCACGAAAGCATCAAACGTTTATCTTCTGGCAGGTCTTCTGACTTACTCCGTTTTTGAAATCCTTCCCATTAAAAAACAGTGGATATACTTTTCAAAAACTTTGATGTGGAGCTTACAGCAGCGGGTCTGTCCCGGATTTTCACCGGGTTCCCTTTTAAGTGCCTTTTACAGCGCACCAGATTCCGGCAAAGATAGAAAATAACTTAATATATGCAATAACAGCATAATAAATTAATTCTCAACACTATGAAAAACAGCAGACAGTTAAAATATATGAAAAAGGTGGCTTCGAGAGCCTCAGCCACCTTTTTTAGAAAATATAATGAAATAAACAATTATTTCTATTGCAATCAACTGCATTTGGTGACTGAGGCTCTCGAAGCCACCATGATATTAAATTCCAAAATTGATAAAAATACTGAATCTGGATTTTGCTTCAATGTCACCTCCCGCCAGATTCGAATAAGCAGGCAGCATGACTTCACCGCCCAGACTGAATTTTTTATAGGAAGCTTCAAAACCGAGTTTTCCATATAATGCGCTTCCTGCCGTGTTCGGCAATATCTCGTCAAACTGTTTGTTTTTATCATACACTTCGCCCTGAAGTCCGGCTTTGGCAGAGAAAATGGTCTTTTCATTGGCCGCAAGCTGGTAAAAACCTGTCGCTGCATAATTCCATTGGTTTCCGAAACGGTAATTCTTTTTATTTTCGGTTTTTACGGTGTAATCTGTATTGACCAGTACAGCCAGTTTATTCTTTTGAAATTTATAGTTCAAGCCAGCCTGGTAATCCCAGCTTCCCGTTCCCAGTTGAAAACTTGGATTGACGCCGGAAACTCCTTTTTCGTCAAATTTTCCTAAAGGAATTTTTATTCCCAAGCCACCATTGAGCTGATGGAAATTATCTTTGGAACTGATGATCCGGTAAATTCCCATCAGGTTCAGATCTCCGATACCATGAATATTGACATCGCCCTGCATTGATTTTTTCTCATGAAAATGGAATGGCAGGCTGGCATATACCGATAATTTTTCCGTCAATGGAATTTTTCCCCATACCTGCAGGGTATTGAAGTACTGATCCTGGGTGAGATCTTTTACAAAAAGGTTTTCTTTGGCTTTATAATGCTGGGCAAAATATTTGATTCCAATAAACTGAGGATTCAGCAAAGACTCAAAACCGGAAGAACCGTTTCCTGCTGCACAGCCGCAAGCATCACAGTCATCCAGTACAATTCTGTTAACATCCTCTGCAATATACATGCTGTCGTTAACTGTTTCAGCATGGCATACAAATGATAATGCCAAGCTGAGGATAAAGATTATTTTATTCATGTTCATCATGATCATTCTGCAAATTTTGGATTAGAAATAAAGCTTTTATCGGATAAGGTTTTCAAAAAGGCGATGATCAACTGCTTTTCCTGAGTGTTCATCGCTATTCCGACATGTCCGTTTTGTTTCAGCTGCGGATCGAGATTGGGGTTATCCTCCACATTATCTGAATAGAAATTCAGGACCGCTCCCAAGGTGTAAAATCTTCCGTCGTGCATATAAGGTGCGGTAAATTCTACATTTCTGAGACTTGGAACACGGAACTTCATCCAGTCACTCTGATTAAGGGTTACGCGATGACGTCCCGCATCTTTGAACTGGGTATTATAATACATTCCTGTATTCCTGAAACTCTCATCTGTAAATAATTCTCCGCTGTGGCAGGAGGCACATTTCTGGCTGAAAAGAGCCATTCCCTGAGATTCTTCAGAGGTGAAATTTTCTTTTCCCTGCTTAACTCTGTCATATTTCGAATCTGCAGAGATCATGCTGACCATAAACTGCGATAAAGCTTTCATTATTCTCTCACCGGTTATATTTTCGTCACCATACGCTGCCATGAAAAGTTTTTTATATTTCTGATCATCCTTCAATTTAGAAATCACCTCAGGTATCGAACTGTCCATTTCATTCACGTCCGAGATCGGAATGACCGGCTGTTCGTTCAGATTATGGATCACACCGTCCCACATATACCTTTTCAGAAATGCCATATTCTGAATGGGTGGTGCATTCCGGATTCCGATCCTGTCATCAACTCCGTGGCTCACGGTATGACCATGATGGGTAAAAGCATTTTCCTGAATATGACAAAAGCCGCATGATATGGTATTATTTCTGGAAAGCCTTCCTTCATAAAATAAATTTCGCCCCAGCTCTACTCCATTTTTAGTCAGCGGATTGCCGGATGCATCGAACGTCATTTCAGGAAAATAAGATGGAAACTGCAATGAATAGGCCTCATCTTTTTCCAGCGGCTGCATCACCTCATCTGAGCATGAAAAACAACTCAGAAAAGTAATGGCCAGCAGCATTGTTTTTAATAAGATCCTAATCATTGTGAACGTGATCTACTTTAAACATTGCCGTAAGGTTATCCGTAGCATCCACCAAATGCTGGCTTGAGCCCATCATCATATTGTTTTCGGTAGTAAGGGAAAGTGTTTTACTACCGCTCAGAAACTGATTAAGATCTGCAAGAATATGGATGGAAGGTCTTATCTCCGTTGTTACTCTGGCTGTCACAGGAAGGCTCAACGTAATTTCCCGGTAAAGATCCGGAGTATCATTAGCCGTTACATTCCCCATATTTCCCGTATGATTCATGAATTCTGTATCTGCGGAAGCAGTTCCATACTTTCCTTCCAGTTTTACAAAGACATAACCGGCTGCCCATGACCACGACATCCCTTTCTGTTTGGCTTTTGTCCAGAATTCTGCCTGGCCGTTCTGTCCCAGCAGGTAAGCTTTCTGGCTGATCCCAAGTCCGAATTTTACTTTCCTGTAATTGTTTTTCGGGATTCCGTTCAGATTGAGATAAACAACTCCTGCAACTGCGTCTGCCTGATCTACGATGAAAGCGCCTTTATCAGGATTGTTTTCATTGTATTTGAATTCGTTTCCGCCTTCGTTAATCAGTGTGATATTACTGATGATATATTTTAAAGCTGAGAAGTTATGTTTTTGTCCGGCAGCAGAAGTCTGTACCGTTTGGTTGAGTACGATATCCCCCAGGTTATTGAATCCGTTTTCAAATTTTATCTGAAGGTTCCCTGTAGAATTATCCTGTGAATCGTTATCATCGCTGTTCCGGCATGATGACAATGTGAATACATTAAATGCAATAAAGAACAATGATAAAAATTTTAAAATTTTCATTTTTGATTTTTTAAGTTAAATTTTAAATAGAAATACTTTTGAATGGGATGCCATTCATTTTTTTAACCACAAAAGACACAAAAGTTTTTTGACACTTCAGTTATTTAAAGTGTAGTGAAAAACTGCATAGAAGAACACATAAGTTTTTTTTAAAATCTCCGATTTTACATACTACCCTTAAGAAGATAAGATGTATCACATTGATTAAAAAAAGTCTTTATATTCTTTGTGGTTTTTGTAATGATTAAAATTTAAACTTAAAAAACCGGTGGTTTGAAAATATATTTCAGAAACAGAAAAGAATAGGCTGTTTCATAGAGAAAATTGAAGTTGAGAGAAAGAAAACTCTCTGTTTTCTGTATTCCTGTAATTTCAGGAAGTGTACAGATATCAAGAACTTTCTGTCCTGAACTTTTTGTTTTATTTAAAGGCGAAGAATCGGAGTCATTCGTTTTTGACAGTTCTTTGCTCACATAACATTTTCCGTTACAGTGAAGCTCTGGCTTGCTCTTGTTGATGCAGAGAACGGTGGAGATATAATCATAATTTACAGCATACTCCATCAATGGGATCAGAGGTCTGAACACCATATAAAGGGTGAGGAATATGCTGCAAATTAAGTTCATCTTTATTTCTGGCTTAAGGCTTCATCATATCTTTTGCTTACTTCTTTCCAGTTCAGTACATTCCAGATCGCGGTAAGATAGTCTGCTCTCTTATTCTGGTATTTCAGGTAATAAGCGTGTTCCCAAACATCGATTCCTAAGATCGGAGTTCCTTTTTCTTCCACAACATCCATCAGAGGATTATCCTGGTTAGCTGTAGAAGAAACGAATAGTTTTCCGTTTTTATCCACAGAAAGCCATACCCATCCTGAACCGAAACGGTCTGCACCCGCCTTGCTGATCTTTTCTTTGAAGGCATCCATACTTCCGAAAGTTTCCGTAATCGCTTTAGCCAGTTTTTCAGAAGGCTGTGTATTTTTTACAGGCGTAAGAACGGTCCAGAAAAGCTCGTGGTTGTAATGTCCACCAGCATTGTTTCTTACCGCCGGAGTCAGTTTAGAAACACTGGAAAGAATCTGGAAAAGCGTTTGTTTTTCCTGCGGCGTTCCGGCAATGGCTTTATTCAAATTGGCAACATACGCTGCGGCATGCTTTGAATAGTGAATTTCCATCGTCTGGGCATCTACTGAGCCTTCCAGTGCATTGTATGCATACGGAAGCGGTGTCTGCTTAAACTGCGCAAAAGCGAACTGTGCGGCAAATACGGCACTTAAAGCTGCTACTTTCAAAATCTTCATAACGTTTTGTTTTTATGGTTTAACAATATTTTTTATTTATAGAAGGGAAGCAGGATGATGGAAATCATTTTTGTCTGAGGTACTTTTCTTCTCTTTTGCTACTTCATTTAATTCATAACTTTCATTCATCATTCATCATTCATCATCATTAACTTCCAGCTTCATTCTTCCGTCTTCCTTCCCCTACTCTATTTCAATAATTTCTTAATATCCTCGATCAATATTTCCCGGTCAGGGTGATACTTCCCGGTAAGCTTCGGGGTCTTTCCTTCCGGATCTTCATAATTTAATCCTGAATAATACAGGATCGGCATATTGTCCTTATTGTATCTGCAGCGGATATTCCCTTCTTTATCTACCAGAGCGATCATTCCGCTGTGATTAAGGCTTTCGCTGTCGTCTTCCTTATCTCCCACGTAGATATTGAACTCGTCTGCCAGTTTTCCGATATAATCTCTGTTCCCGGTCAGAAAATGCCAGTCCGGAGATTTGGCTCCTACTCTTTTAGTATGTTCTTTCAATGCAGCAGGAGTGTCATTTTCCGGGTCTATACTTATTGATATGATCCCGAATTCCGGGCTGTTTATCTCATCTTCGATAAACCTCATATTACGGTTCATCACAGGGCATATCGTGGGACACCGGCTAAAGAAAAACTCTACCAGATATACTTTCCCCAGCATGTCTTTATTGGTGATTTTTTTATTATTCTGGTCGGTGAGCTCAAAATCGGGGACCTTCATCACAGTGTACAGGTTCTTCTTGAAATATCCCATTCCAACACCTATTCCCACAAATAAAAGAGCGAAAATCGCAATCGGAATAATGACCTTTCTTTTTATGCCGGGAGTTTCCTTTTTAGTTTTGGACATATTTTTCAGGATTTTTTTTGAACTCGTCCTTACAATAGCTACTGCAAAAACCGTACGTTTTATTTTTATAAACGGCCGTATCTTTCATATCATTTTCTGTTTTCATATGACAGATGGGATCTTCTGCATTGGCAAATCTCACTTTCTTAGCAGTCGACTTTGCAGAGGAAGTACTCTTTTTATGCTTTACTTTAGGGGTTTCCTGGCCACAGGCCAATAATGAAACTGACAATAATGCAGTTAAAATAATTTTTGATTTCATTTTAATGGTAAATTGAAATTGATAATATGATGAATGTGTGAAATTAATTCTTAACACAAAGTTAATCGCCGTTTTTAGTATTCACTGCTTTTAAAAGCAATATGAAGCATAAAAGCGAAGACACTTGATAAAAAACTAAAAGAATAGTTGAGATTAAGCTAAAGGAGGATGGAATATTCTGGAAAAATATTCTGAAGTATGATCAACAGTATAATCTGAATGGATAGCCTCACCTTCGGGATCAGATTCTTTCTGCCTTAAAAATGAAAGGATATCATGGGAAACAAAAACATCCAGAACAGATATTTTGATAACCTGGGAATTATTGGACTGCTTTTCTGTTTTAGCCAGTTCTTTGCTGACATAACATTTCCCTTTGCACGTAGACTGAGGAATATTCCTGTTCTCACAGAGATTTTTTACAATATAATCATAGTTCACGGCATAGTTGACCAATGGCAATACGGGACGTAGTGCAATGGTAAAAATGATGAATATGGAAATAAAAAGTCTCAATGATCAGTTCTGTTATACAAATATACTACTCAAATTGGGTTTATGTATTATTTATGATGAATGTCATTGATTATTTTAGATTAGGGATTAGGGATTAGGGATTAGGGATTAGGGATTAGGGAAAATAAGGTTTTTTGTAGTTGTGATAGTTTCTCTTTCGCTGTTTGTGGGGATTTTGCAGATTCTTTTATTATAAAAAAACCTTATAGGTTTTGAAAGCCTATAAGGTTTGAATGTTCCTCTTTTTTAAACGAATAAGGTATTTTTTAATCGCAAAGACGCGAAGACTATTATAAAAGGGTGTTTTTAAAGCGCAAAGATTTTATCTCCAATAAAATTTTATAACGCTGATAATTTGCAGCTTAATGTAGTAACCTAAAACCTATTGTCCGACACCTACAACCTGCCACCTGCAATCTTACTCCTAATTAAACTTCATTCTTTGAATTCTCACTGCATTTAAAATAGCCAGCATCGCTACTCCTACATCTGCGAATACGGCTTCCCACATGGTTGCCAGTCCTCCGGCGCCGAGCGCTAAGACTACAGCTTTTACGGCAAAGGCTAAAACAATATTCTGCCATACGATCTTTTTGGTCTGTTTACCTATATTGATGGCCATAGGAATTCTGCTCGGTTTATCATCCTGGATAACGACATCTGCGGTTTCAATAGTGGCGTCGCTTCCGAGTCCTCCCATGGCGATTCCTACGTCGCTGAGCGCTACTACCGGAGCGTCATTCACACCATCACCAACAAAGGCAACGGTTTGGTTTTTCGCTTTAATCTCTTTTACTTTATTTACTTTATCTTCTGGTAAGAGATCTCCAAAAGCACTGTCGATACCCAGTTGATCTGCCACATATTTGACAACGGTACTTTTATCGCCGCTGAGCATGGTTGCTTTTACGCCCATTCTGTGCAGGCTGTCAACGGTTTCTTTGGCATCGCTTTTTATAGTGTCTGCAATGGTGATGTAACCTGCAAACTTTTTATCATAAGCTATGGCAATTAGCGTGTAGACAATATTAGCGTGGTTGGTATCGTAGCTGATATTGAATTTATCCATCAGCTTAAAATTACCAACCAGCAATTCTTTTCCCTTAACGGAAGCTTTTAAGCCATGTCCTGCAATTTCTTCCACACTTTCCAGGGGAAGAGAATGGTCTATTTCCCCTGCATAATTATGGATCGCTGTGGCTACAGGGTGTGTACTTTTGCTTTCCAGGGCATTGACCAGCTTCAAAATCTCTTCTTTATTGAATCCAGGCTGAATGTTTACTTCCTGTACTTTGAATACGCCCTCCGTCATAGTTCCGGTTTTATCCATCACCACATTCTGGATTTCTGCGATACTGTCCAGGAAATTACTTCCTTTAAATAAGATCCCGTTTCGGCTGGCTGCTCCGATTCCTCCAAAATATCCCAGCGGAATGGAGATCACCAATGCACAGGGACATGAGATCACCAGGAAGATCAGGGCTCTGTACAGCCAGTCTCTGAACTGATAATCATCAACAAAGAAATAAGGCAGAAGACAGATTCCTATGGCCAGGAATACGACTATCGGTGTATATACTTTTGCGAATTTTCTGATGAATAATTCGGTTGGGGCTTTCTGCGCGGTAGCGTTTTGAACCAGTTCCAGAATTTTACTCAGCTTGCTGTCTTCATAAGCTGTATTGACTTTCACAAGAGCAATGCTGTTCATATTGATCATCCCGGCCAGTACGGCTTCCCCTTTTGTTTTAGTGTCCGGTTTACTTTCACCTGTGAGCGCTGCGGTATTGAATGAAGCAGATTCTGTCATCAGTTCACCATCTAGGGCCAGTTTTTCACCGGGCTTCAGCTGGATGATATCGCCTATTTTGGTTTCTTTGGCTTTAATGGTTTTTGGCTGGCTTCCATCAATGATCGTCACCTCATCAGGCCGCTGATCCAGCAAGGCTTTGATGTTTCCTTTGGCTCTTGAAACCGCCATTCCCTGGAATACTTCTCCTACGGAATAGAAAAGCATTACGGCAACACCTTCAGGATATTCCCCAATTGCAAATGCCCCTACTGTGGCGATTCCCATCAGGAAAAATTCAGAAAAGACATCTCCGTGAACGATACTTTCATAAGCTTCCTTTAATACGGGAAATCCTACAGGAATATAGGCTGCCAGATACCAGACTAAGCGTACCCAGCCTGTAAACCATTCTGTTTTTATATAATTGTCCAACGCTATTCCTATCAGCAACAGCAGGAAAGATACAATGGCAGGAAGAAACATCTGGAAAGGTGTTTTGTCTCCTGTATCATGAGAATGATCATGCCCGTCTCCTTCGGAATGATCGTGTGTATGCTGTTGTTTCTTTTTGGGTTTTGTACTGCAACATTCTTCCATAAATACTATTTTGATGTAAAATTAAAGTTATACCGAATGCAATACTATTGCAAACTTTCAAGACAGTTTTCGCAGATTCCTTTGGCAAAAAGTCTTATTTCATCGATTCTGAAATTAGTATGAACATTTTCGGGGAAGGAAATATCTTCTCTGCAGGTTGTTTGTTTACATATTTTGCAGTAAAAATGCAGATGCCAGTCTTTGTGGGTTTTCTCGTCGCAGCCGTCATCGCATAATTTATATTTGGTGGTGGCATTTTCCTGTATGCTGTGGACAATTCCTTTTTCTTCAAACGTTTTCAGTGTCCGGTAAATAGTCGTTCTGTCTGCATTATCAAAATGATTTTCCACTTCCGAAAGGGACAGTGCCGCTTCCTGGGTACTCAAAAAATCATACACCAGAATCCGCATGCTGGTAGGCTTGGTATTTTTATCAATAAGTTTGGTTTCTATATCTTTTTTCATTCTGCAATTAATTTTTAAAGATGTATTTCCTGTTCTTCATAGTCTTCTTCTTCAATCTGAAAAGTGGTATGACTGATTTTAAAATTCGCGGTAGTAACTTCTGTTAAGGTTTTCAGTAATTGATTCTGAGCCGTTCCGTTATCTCTGACGATGTGTGCACTCATGGCATTGACACTGGATGTCAACGACCATACATGAAGATCATGAACATCTTTCACTCCGGGAATTTCCTCCAGTGATTTTCGCAGCTGGTGAATATCTACGTCTTTGGGTGTGCCTTCCAGTAATACATTAACTGCTTCTTTCAGCAAACGCCAGGTTCTTGGAAAGATCAAAAGACCAATAGCTGCCGAAATTATTGGATCTGCATAATACCAGCCTGTTGTCAGCATAATAACTCCCGCAATCATTACTCCAATAGAGGTAAGCATATCAGAAAGCACTTCAAAATAAGCGCCTTTCATATTCAGGCTTCCTTCTGAATCTTTTCTCAGGATCATCATTCCGATGATATTGATCACGAGCCCTATTCCTGCGACAATCAGCATTGTTTTACTCTGAACTGCCGGAGGGTTCTGAAATCTTTGGTAGGCTTCGTACAGTACATAAAGGGAAATACCCAGTAATATCACAGCATTGATTACGGCTGCCAATATCTCTGTCCGGTAATACCCGAATGTCTTAGAAGCATCGGCTTTTCGCTCTCCTATTTTGATGGCAATTAATGCCAAAAATAAGCCTGCAACGTCGGTCAGCATATGTGCAGCATCTGCCATCAGGGCAAGGCTTTGGGTTATAACACCGCCAATCACTTCAGCGATCATATATGTTCCGCTTAACACCAGGACAATAAGTAAATTCTTTTTATGCCTGCTGGCGGGTGAAACTGTCTGTGTTTTTATTTCTTCCATGTTTTCCTGAAATTTTAGTTGATCACATTTCGTAATACAAAGAATTATCTTTTTTAACAGGAACATTCTGATCTCCTGTCATTTGTTTAATATTAATCTCAATGGTCTGTGCCAATGCGGTCACAGGCGTGTCTACAGGCCCGTTTTCAAAAGGATCCTGCATGATAATGGATGTTTTTTCGATCGCAAGAAACATGACCGGAATAAGAAACGTCATGATGATCTCCACAGCCAGCTGCTCATCATCCAGTCCAAAAGGAAGGATAGCGGCAAAAACATAGATTAGGGTATGCAGCAGAATACTGTAAGACCTTGGAAAAACTGTATTCTTAAGTCTTTCACATTTCCCCATACTGTCGCAGAGCCTGGTGATGATGTCATTCAGCTGCATCTGCTGAAAGTCTGTTAAGCCTTTCGACGAAGCAATATCTCTGAGCTGTTGGGAATGTGCATCCAGAATTGCATTCGGAACATTGGCCGCTTTGATCTGATGTTTATTCAGATACTTCTGAACTCGGTCTGAAAAAGGCTGCTTCCTCAGAGATTCACCAAGCGCATAGGTCCAGACAATCTGTCTTTCTGCAAATTCTTTTATCGTTTTCTCTTCTTCCTTCGGAAAAAACTGGATGACCAATCTCATCAGTGTTCTCGAATCATTCACAATGGCTCCCCAGATTGTTCTGGCCTCCCACCATCTTTCGTAGGATTGAGAAGTCCGGAATGCCAATAGCAATGAAACCGCCGTTCCCAAAAGAGCCGGAATATTAAGGGGAAGTGAGATCTTCCGGAACCATGGGAGAAGGTCTAATAATCCTATGGACACGGCAAATATTCCCATATACAGGATCTGAGTTTTTATTTCACGGATGAAATACCAGATGGATATTTTCTTGTTTAACAGCATAACCTGAATGATGTATTAGAATGTTTATTGTATTCTGGATCTGAAAATGTACCGTAAACACCTCTAATTTAGGCATAAAAATCGGTAGTTCTTCCGGCCTGTTTCTATAAATCGATGATCATTTCCTTATTTTAATGCTCATGCCCGCCGGAATTGGAGAGCTTGGCATTAACGAAAAAGGCTCCTTTCACTACAATTCTCGCATCAGCAGGAATTCCTTTAACAGGTGTAATTGCTGTATAGCCCATATCTGATGTTCCTTTTATCACTTCTACTTTTTCAAAATTCAAGGTTTTTTGATGTTGGGAAGCGTCTCCTTTTTCTTCTTTATGATCATCTCCGGATTCTTCTTCATGCTCCTCCGGTTTTTTATCTGTACGGATAAAAACATAGTATTTCCCGTCTGCCTCTACAATGGCTTCGTTGGGAACGGCAGGCGTTGTATTTTTATCCAGGCTTACAATTCCGGTGATGTTCATTCCGTCGATAAGGCCTGCTTTATTTCCGGTTACTGTACCGTGTACTGAAACAGTTTTGCTTTCGTTTTCAAAAGAAGATCCTACACTGTACACCATGGCATCATATTCAATTTCAGGATTATTCGTCAGCTTGAAATGCACAATCTGCCCTACTCTCATTTTAGGAAGATCTTTTTCAAAAACCTGCAGATCAAGATGGATAGAATTGTTGTCAATAATCTCGGCTACAGGTGATGAAACATCTACATAGCTTCCGATCTGTGCCGAAATACTGCTGACCGTTCCACTGATTGGTGCTGTAATCACCAACCCTGATCTCATATTGCCATTACTTACTTTCCCCGGACTGATTCCCATCATCTGAAGCTGTCTCAGAAGGGAAGCTTTTTTCGTTCTCAGGGTTTTAAGCTCTGCATCTGAACTCTGCAGGTTTTTCTTTGCGCCTGCATCGTTATCAAAAAGCTCCCGCTGTCTTCTGTATTCCTGCTCTGCATAGGTAATTCTGCTGTTCGTCGTCAGATATTCTTCCTGCAACCGGATAAATTCAGGATTTGCGATGGTGGCAATTACCTGCCCTTTCTTTACAATGCTTCCTACCTGTACATTCAGGGTTTTGATCACTCCTCCGTACAGAGAAGTGATCGTGGCTTTATTATTATTCGGAACCCTAAGAAGACCGTTTGCTTTGACAGTGGAAGTCAGTTCTTTCATTTCTACAGGACCTAAAGATATTCCGACAGATTTGATCTGTTCCTCGGTTAATGAAGCAATAGTCTGAGGCGTTTCTTCATGTCCCGCTTCAGCTTTTTCAGTCTTTACTTCGGAGGTTTCTGTCTGCGTTTCTTTTTTTCCGCAGCTTAAAAGTAAAACTGCAGTGACTGTGAAGTATATGATATTGTGCTTTATTTTCATGTTATTTATTGATGATTGAATTAATGGTAACTACAGATTGGTTGACCTGCTGAATGGATTCTAAATATTTTAGCTGAATATTGGTGGCGGTCTGCAGGGCAAAAAGATATTCTACATACGAGATTTCTCCTGTTTTGTATCCCAACTGGGCTGCTTTTACAATTTTTTCTGCATTCGGGATGGCCTGACTTACATAATATTCATACTGCTGTAGGTCCTGCTCATATTGTCCAAAAGCATTTTCGAGCTGTGCCGAAAGTTGATTCTGCTTCATCCTTGCATTGGTTTCAGCGGCCATTTTTTCATACTCCAGAGACTGCATTCTTGCTTTTGCAGCTCCAAACGTCAACGGAATGGCAACGCCTACAGAGAGTGAATTGAAACGGTCTCCCGCATTATAAAATTTCTCCTGTCCGTTTTTGGTATGAAAACCTATCAGCGACTGGCTCGTCAGGCCAAGGCTGAATTCAGGAAGTCCCTGTGATTTCTCCACATTTTTATTCTTTTCAGCGATCTCCATTTCATTATAGAAAGCTTTAACCGTAGGATTATTAGCGACAGATGAACTGTCAAGGATGTTTTCTGTTCTCAAAGGCCTGTAATCACTTTTGAGCGGCACTTCAAAATCTTCAGAAGTATTCAATAATGTCTTTAAATTTTTATAAGCATTGATTAAATACACCTCATTCTGTTTCAGCAGCAGACCGATCTCTCCTTTCTGGGTTTCTGCTGTATTAATCTCAATCTTTTTGATATCTCCGGCTTTAAATCTTACCGTTGCAATCCTGATAAAATCCTGGTAAAGGCTGTCAAGATCTTTCAGCTTAAATTTATTATACTGAAGATATTCAATTTGATAATAATATGTTCTTACCTGCTTAGTCAGTTCATTTGCCGAAACTTCTTTATCGATCTGCCGGCTTTTTATATTTTCAGTGATCAATTCTCTCCTTGCCTTAAACAGCGTGGGGAAAGGAATGCTCTGCGAAATGGCAAACGACTGGTCGAATTTCGGACTGTTATATTGTCCAAGCTGGGCTTCAAAATTCAATTTGGGAAGTTCTTTTGCTGTTCCTTTTAATGCTTCTGCAGATTTTATATTCAGATCTTTTGATTTTAAAATCAAATTATTTCCGGCGGCCATTTCTACTGCCTGATCTACGGAAAGCTGTCTGGTCTGCGCTTTGAACGTCTGTCCGAACATGAGAAAACCAATAACAATAACGGTCGTGATTGGCTTAATTCCATTCATCTTTCGTGGAATCTTTGAATTAAAAATAATATAGAGCATCGGCAGAACAAATAAGGTGAGGAATGTAGCGGTTACCAATCCTCCGATAACTACGGTTGCCAAAGGTTTCTGTACCTCTGCGCCTGCTCCTGTAGAAATTGCCATCGGCAGAAATCCTAATGAAGCTACCGTTGCGGTCATCAGAACGGGTCTTAATCTGGTTTTTGTTCCTTCATATACTCTTTTCAGCACATCCGTCTCGCCATCTTTTTCCAGTTGGTTAAAGGTTCCGATCAAAACAATCCCATTAAGAACTGCAACTCCGAAAAGAGCGATAAATCCGATTCCGGCACTGATACTGAAAGGCATGTCTCTTAAAAGAAGGGCAAATACACCTCCGATAGCACTCATCGGAATCGCTGTAAAGATCAATGCAGCCTGCTTAAATGAGTGGAAAGTGAAATACAGCAGCATGAAAATGAGAAACAGGGAAACCGGAACAGCAATCATGAGACGTTTGCTGGCTTCCTGCAGATTTTCAAACTGACCGCCATAGGTAAAATAATATCCGGAGGGCAGCTTGATCTGCTGATCCAGTTTGACCTGAATATCTTTTACTACACTTTGTACATCACGGTCTTTTACATTAAACCCAATCACAATCCTTCTTTTCCCTTCTTCACGGCTGATCTGTGCCGGTCCCAGTTTATAGCTGACATTGGCGACCTGGGAAAGCGGAATCTGCGTTCCTGTACCTGTTGCGATCATTAAATTATTCACATCATCGATATTCGTTCTGTGAAGACTGTCGAGACGGACTACAAGATCGAAACGTCTTTCGTTTTCAAAAACCTGGCCGGCCGCTTTTCCTGCAAAGGCGGTACTTACAGCGTTGTTTACGTCTTCTATATTTAACCCATAGTTGGCCATTCTCGTTCTGTCGTATTCTACATTGATCTGGGGAAGTCCGCTTATTCTTTCAATCTGTGGAGGCGTTGCACCGTCAACGGTCTGAATGATCTTTCCTACTTTATCTGCATAAATAGACAGAGAATCCAGATTTTCACCGAAAATCTTAACGGCAACATCCTGTCTGATCCCTGTCATCAGCTCATTGAAACGCATCTGAATCGGCTGGTTCTTTTCAAAAAAGACACCGGGAATGGTTTCTAGTTTTTCACTGATCTCATCGGCCAGTTCTGTATATGATTTTTTTGATTTCCATTCTTTTTGTGGTTTTAAAACAACAATCAAATCAGTGGCTTCCGGAGGCATAGGATCGGTAGGGACTTCCGCGGAACCGGTTTTCCCGACGACCATTTTTACCTCATCGAACTGTTTGATAATTCGTGAAGCCTGCATGGAGGTCTCAATACTCTGACTGAGTGAACTTCCCTGCGGCAGGATACAGTGGAATGCATAATCCCCTTCCTGTAATTGCGGAATAAATTCGCCACCCATATTTTTGAAAATAAAAGCGCTAACGACAAAAATGAAAATCGTGGCTGACACAATGATGTATTTTACTTTAACCGCTTTCCGCAGCATGGGCTGATAGATCTTCTGCAGGAAGTTCATCATCTTATCTGAAAAGGTTTCTTTATGTGAAATTTTTTTGGACAAGAACAACGCACTCATCATCGGAATATAGGTGAGTGAAAGGATCAATGCTCCTAAAATGGCAAATCCTACTGTTTTGGCCATTGGCGTAAACATTTTCCCTTCTACTCCGGCTAATGTAAGAATCGGAATATAAACGATAAGGATAATAATTTCCCCGAAAGCGGCACTGCTTCTGATCTTGGATGCAGAAAGGAAAACTTCCTCGTCCATTTCATTTTGGGTAAGATTCCGCACGGATTTCCTTAGGCCTAAATGATGTAAAGTAGCTTCTACAATAATTACTGCACCATCTACGATCAATCCGAAATCTATGGCTCCAAGGCTCATTAAATTGGCGCTGACTCCAAAAACATTCATCATTCCCAACGCAAAAAGGAGTGACAATGGAATGGCAGAAGCCACAATAAGTCCTGCCCTAAGATTTCCAAGGAAAACCACCAGAACGAAAATAACGATCAGAGCACCTTCAATAAGATTTTTTTCTACAGTATTGATCGCTCTTCCAACGAGGTCTGTTCTGTCTAAGAATGGCTCTATCACCACGTCATCGGGAAGAGATTTCTGAATGGTTGGAATTTTAGCTTTAATACGGCTGACAACTTCATTACTGTTGGCTCCTTTCAGCATCATGACGACACCTCCTACGGCATCTACTTTTCCGTTGTAGGTCAATGCTCCGTAACGCACAGCGCTTCCAAGACGCACATCTGCAACATCTTTTATAAAAATCGGAACACTTCCGGTTTCATTTTTAACCGAAATATTTTTAATGTCCTCCAGTGAGGTCACAAAGCCGATTCCACGGATAAAATAAGCATTTGGTTTTTTGTCTATATAGGCTCCGCCGGTATTCTGGTTATTCTTTTCCAGGGCTGTAAAAATATCGGTAATGCTTACCCCCATTGCTTTCAGTCGGTCTGAATTCACACCGACTTCATATTGTTTTAATTCTCCGCCGAAACTGTTGATTTCTGCAACGCCCGGTGTTCCGTTCAGCTGTCTTCGGACAATCCAGTCCTGCATGGTACGGAGTTCTTTGGCTGAGTATTTCTTTTCACTGCCTTTTTTAGGATGGAGAATATATTGATAAACTTCCCCCAGCCCGGTACTTACAGGCGCAAGCTCGGGAGTCCCCACTCCCTTGGGGATTTCTTCAACGGCCAGCTTCAGCTGTTCATTGATCAGCTGTCTGGCAAAATAAACATCTACATTTTCTTTGAACACCACGGTAATTACGGAAAGCCCGAACCTTGAAATACTTCTGGTTTCCTGGATATCCGGAACATTGGCAATACTCTGCTCTATGGGAAAGGTAACCAGCTGCTCTACTTCCTGGCCTGCCAGTGTGGGACATGTGGTGATGATCTGCACCTGATTGTTGGTAATATCAGGCACCGCATCTATAGGCAGTTTTGTAGCACTCCATACTCCCCAGATAATGAGTAGCAGGGTCATGATACCAACAACTACCTTGTTTTTGATACTGAATTTTATAATTTTATCTAACACGATCTGTATTTAATTTTTATTGGTAATAACTGCGTACGGCAGTAATGCCGTTGCAAAAATATCACGAAGACCTCTGCAATAGTATTGCAAAGTTCAATAGATAGAAAGCGTAACTTTCTAATAATCAATAAAAATTAAATTTTAGGAGGTTGCCAGATATGATCGTACACCTGGTAAGCGAAATTGTTTTTCTGAAAAAGAATTTTCTTTGAAAAGTAAGCCTGAACCTGGCTCTGAACTTCAAATAAAGGCTCCATTTTGAAAGAAGATACGGTCATCTGACAACAGCTGCAGGTACACAGTGGTGAACATATATCTCCCTTATCTTTTGAATGGGATTCCTGGATATTGAAGGACAGTTTAGTCTCTGTCGCTCCTGAAGGACGGTGCACATCTTCGCAGGGCATCAGTGATAATGCCATGAAATAGAATGCAAGTATCCATCTCAACAGGTTCATGTGGACAAAGGTAAAGCTTTTTTCTAAAACGAAAGGTTGATGGGAGTATTTAGTGATTTCAGGAAACAAAATTACTGACAATCAATACTCATAATCAACATTCATTTATTTCTGTTTTGATTAATATTTTTTTTGTAAAGTTGAAATTTAGATTTAAATTATACTCTCAATTTTCTCTTTAAACATCATATATCCTATTAAATGATTTATATTATTAATTCTCTGTTTTTAATGTATATATTATTTACTTTTGCTAAAAAACACAGCTTCTTTACTAAAAATCCATAGCCTTCAGTCAGAGTCTATTAATATTTACATTAATCTACGATATCTAACTGTAATTCTATTAATCATATCACTACAAAATCGATGGAGGAATTATGAAGGAATTTTAGTAACGAGGAAACATAGCTAAATTTATTAAAACGACTTTAATATTCGAAAACAGATGAAAATTAAATTATTATCATTAGCCCTATTGGCCTCGTCTTTTACTTTTGCACAGTTGGCAGTTCCCTCAGGGCAGGTGCAGGCAACCACAAATGCATCTACGGGGAACGTAGGAATTGGCACGAATAATCCTCAAGCTAAGTTTGATATTGTTTTTGGAGGAGAACCGAAAACAATAAAGTTTTTAGAATCATCAAATGCTGTCAATTCAATGAATTCAATGTTACGTTTTACTTGGTATAATGATACAGCAGATTTAGGAATTGTAAGAAGTGGTAGCGAACCTATAGAAGCAATGGCGATAAGATTCAATCAAAACGAAGTAGCAAGATTTACCCCAAATGGAAATGTTGGGATAGGAATTAAAAATCCATTATATAATTTAGATGTACAGGGTACATTTAGAGTAGGTAATGCAGGGCGCTTTACATTTAATGGAGCTGCAGATTTATGGCTTGAGTATCCAAACAGAGGTTCAGGCGGCCGTGCTATGGTACACGACGGGGGCAACGTACTTACGTTAAATTATGCTAATGATTTCACCGGAGGTACCCGCTTAGGCACAAGTTTTTTAGTCAAGGATGATAATGCTTCCTTACAAGGTAAATTTGAAGCCAAAGAAATAAAAGTAAGTCTTACACCTACAGCTGATTTTGTTTTTGATGAGAAGTATCATCTTCCAAAATTAGAAGATGTAGAGAAACATATCAAAGAGAAGAAACATCTTCCTGAAATTGCTTCAGCAAAAGTAATGGAAAAAGAAGGAGTAAATGTGGGTGAATTTCAAATTAAGTTACTTCAAAAAATAGAAGAGCTTACCTTATACTCAATCGAGCAAAGTAAACAAATAAAATCTCAATCAGAACAAATTAGTTTGCTTAAAGAAGAAAACAAATCCTTAAAGATACAATCTCAAAAGCTGGAAAAATTTGAAAAACAACTGGAAAAACTTCTTTCTGAAAAAAAATAAACACATGAAAAAAAAATTACTTTCTTTCTTCTCCCTGATGATAGGATTTTTAGGGTTTTCACAAACTGAGGTCTATTTCAAATATGACGAAGCCGGAAATCAAAGATACAGAGGCCCTAATGTTGCAGGAAAAACAGTTCCCGCTGAAACAGCAAAACAAGAAACTAAAACAGTAGCTGCCCTGCAACAGCAAGAAGCTCCTGCCATGGATGAAAAAACTTTCCTGAAACAGATCAGGCTTTATCCTGTACCCGTTAATGACGTTCTTACCATCGACTGGACTGAAGAAGCAGACGATCTTATAGAATCCGTTTCACTGTATCAGCACAGTACGGTACACTGGAAATTCCAGCAACAGAATATTCCTGCATTGAACCGTCAGTTGAAGATCAATATGACGTGTTATGATTGGGGTGTTTACATTCTACGTTTTACATTAAAAGACGGTAGAGTGTTTAGCAGAAACATTACAAAACGATAAGCTATTTTTCAGATTTGTCATCCATCAATTTATTAACACAAAGAAAAAGAATATGAAAATTTTCTATTCATTCATTATATCTTGTATCTCAATATTAGGATATTCACAAACTATATTATATCAAGCTGAAAGTACCTCGCGAACGGTTCAGGACCCGCAAACCGTAGTGTTTGCACAGGGATTTCACGCAACATCAAATGTTTCCAATCCTTTTGTTGCTAAAATTGGGCCTGGTACGGAGAACCCGGGAGGAGGGCCAATTGACTCAGGAGCTGGTGCGGGTAATCCAACCGGAACGACATCTCCACCTGATCAGAAGTTCCATGATACAAAAGGAAATATTGAAGTGAATGGGGCAGGACAATTACAGTTTACTTTACCTATTGCCTTACCCCCAGGGGTAAAATCTATAGCTCCACAGATCAACCTTGTTTATACCAGTGGCGCAGGAAATGGAATTGCTGGCTATGCCTGGAATTTATCTGGCATTACAGCTATTTCAAGAATAGGAAAGAATATTGAAAAAGATGGGGATGTCAAAGGAATTCAGCTTGACTACTCTGATTATTACAGTTTCAACGGGCAAAGATTAATTCTTAAATCCGGTGAATATGGTAAAGATGGAGCAGAATATGTTACCGAAAAATATTCCAATATTAAAATAAAGTCTGTTGGAGCAATTACAGGACAAACATGGCAGGGGCCTGAATACTGGGAAGTAACCTTTGAAGACGGTTCTCAGGCCTGGTATGGAGGAACTACATCCGGAGCCAATGCGGCAAGGACACCCTTAGATTATAATATTGTGAAATGGAGGGATCCCCAAGGAAATTATATCACCTATGATTATACACAATCCAGTAATGTTGCAGTAATTTCAAACATAAATTGGGGAGGTAATGATGTTTTAAGTAAGCCTCGTTTTAACACCATTCAGTTTATCTACTTTGATGAAAGAACATTAAAGGAAATTAATTACATGAACGGAGTTGAATTTATACAAAATAGATTACTAAAGGAAATTAAGGTAAGTTCAAATGGAAAACAATTTAAAAGATATGCTGTAGAATATACTAATAATGGTTCAAGTTACCAGTTTGCTAAAGGCATTACAGAGTATAACACAAATGATCAGCCAGCTAATCCTGTACAGTTTGAATATGAGACAGATCCATCGTTTTCCAATACTTTTAGACAAGATGCAAGATTTGATGATATTTATGGTAATTATGTTGTTCCGGGGGATTTTAATGGAGATGGAAAATTGGATTTTATACGGTTCAGTAAACTAACGTTAAGTAGGCTAGATAACAGTAATGATTTTTATTCAATTAATTACGAAGGAGCAGCAGCAGGAAAAGGAACATTTTATGATTTAAATGGGATAATTCCTTCTAAAAATATATTTTTTACATTTAATGCAGGAACCAGTACTTTAAAGTTGAGAGGTTATTTGTTTAATAACAGCTCAATGCAGGAAATAATGAATAAAAGTTTTGATTTATCAAATACTGGCTTATCAAGTACTGATGGCTTCGAAACTAGTATTCCATCAGGTGGTTACATAGAAGTTCAGCTTTCCAATAACATCTTTACAGAAGGTGACTTTAATGGAGATGGATTGTCAGAATTTATTTATACTGTTGAAAAAAAGATCGTATATAAAATATATAGAGCAAATCAGGTAAGAGAAGTAATAAAAAAAAGAGGAGTTTATACTTTCTATATAGACCTTAAAAATAATACTGTAAAGCTGCTTGATGTGAAATCATCACCTGAAAATGAGCTACTTAAATATAAAATTCCAAAAGCTGCTGATTTTAATGGTAATAGCAAAACAGATTTTTTAAAGATTGAAGATGATGGAAGTATTGGTATATATGAATTAGATAATCAAAACAATTTTATAAAATTATTTTCCACTATAAAAGAAACTCTGGATGATATTTTGTACATGGGAGATTTCAATGGAGATGGTAAAACAGACATAATTGCCCCAATAGCAGAAGATTCATCAGATTGGAGAATGTATATTTCTACCGGAAATGGCTTTAAAAAAGAGTATTATTCCAATCTATTCTTATACAAACCTGATGACACAGGATCAGGAACAAAATATAGAAATACAATCAGAACGTATGCAACTCCTGATTTAAATAAAGATGGCAAAAGTGATTTTATCATTTTTGAATCTCAAAAATGGTTTAGAGAATGGGCTATCAATAATCCGGATTCTAGCTATGGGTTCAATTATTTAAAAAATGACGGAGTAGATGCCAATGGAAAGCCAATATTCACGAATGTTTACAGCCTTGCTCCAAAAGAGGCCACAGAAAGTGGTGATTCTGACTCCGAAGATATCAATTATTCAATGTATGGAGAACATTACCTTCCATTATTTGGTACATTTCGTGTAGCCCAGCTTAATACAGAATTTGTTATTACTCATAAAACTAAATTAATAACCTGGGATTTTGGAAGCAAGATTAATACGATTTCAAGGATAAAATCATTTGCACAAGGAGGGTTGACTACAACTGTAGAATATTCCAGTTTAGTTAATGATAAAAATGTTTACAAATCTTATTATAATACCAATGCTATTGCATATCCTTATGTGAATATCGGGGAAAGCATTAATTATAATGTCGTTTCCAAGTTGATTCAGGGAGAAAGAATACAAGAATTCAGGTACAGAGATTTGATTGGCCATTTACATGGCAAAGGGACGATCGGCTTCAGACAAATAGCTAGATCAACATTCTTTGCCAGTGGTTTTGAGAACACCAAAATCTGGAGTGGCTCCGAAATAAACCCTATTAATGAAGGATTACCCTACAAAGATTGGTCTGTTAGAACCACGGACGAAACGAAAATATTTCCAAATGATATTTCTTTAGATAATACTCAGTTATTGTCATTTAAACAATATCAATACAAAATAGATAAACTGCTCAACGGGAATGTAGTGACAACAGTTACAGATACTGATAAACCTAAAATTGTTCTTGCAATCAACCCATATATTACTACATCCAAAGACTTTCTGAAAAGTGTAAAGACAGTCCATACTGTTGAAGAATATGATAATTTATATCTTCCTAAAAAATCTGTAACAAACGTCAATGATGGTTTTTCCATTATAAAATCAGAACTAGAATATTATCCACCCAATATTACTCCGGGAAATAACTATAGCATTGGGAAACCAAAAATCAAAACCGATATTGTACAAGCCTATGGGGATACCAAATCGGCCAAGGAAGAATATATATACGAAGATAATCTGCTTAAGAACTTCAAAACATGGAACAGAGATAATACAGGCTATTTGCAGGAGACCTACGAATATGATGGTTTTGGAAATATTACCCAGAAAGTAACCAGCAATAGCGTAGATTCCCAAACACAAACCTTAAAAACAGAATATGATCCAAAAGGAAGGTTTGCAGTCGAGAAAACGGATAATTTAGGACTGGAAACTAATATTATCTATAATGATCAGGGACAGATTGAGAAGCAAACAGATCCTCTGGGAAATACTCTTAGCAATACTTATGATCATTGGGGTAAGCTCCTCACTTCTAAGACCAATCTGGCAGGAACAACCACCTACCAGTATGAAAGGGATAATAATTCTAACATCATTGTTACCCAGTACGGTCCAGATGGTGATATCACCAAGAGGTTCACCAATAGGTTTGGGCAGGAATACAGAACATCTACCAAGGCGTTTGGGCAAGGTCAGTTTGTTTCTCAGGATGCTCGGTATGATGTATTGGGTAGAAAAACATTTGAAAGTGAGCCTTATTTTGAGGGTCAAAATCCAAGCTTGTGGAACGTATTGAAATATGATGACACCATTTTCCCTACTAAAATAACATCTATATCACTTGTTAACTCATTTGATTTGGGGGGTACAATACATTCTTTTCTTGGTAAAAAAATAGAAACTACCGTTGCTGGCTTAACAACAACCGTTAAGGAACTCAACGGCTACCAGAGAACAACTTCTAAAACAGCAGATGTATTAGGAAACATAGTATCAACTACAGATACGGGAGGAACAATCCAGTTCTCTTACAATGCTGCCGGAGATCAGATCAAAGCACAATACGCAGAAAATATTGTAACGACCAAATATGATTCCTGGGGCAGGGAATCAGAATTTAATGACCCTTCCAACGGATTGTATAAATACGAATATGATGGATTTGGACAACCTAAAAAAATCATCAGTCCGAAAGGGACAAAGGAATTTACCTATAACAGCTTAGGGCAACTAATTTCCCAAAAAAACCTCTCTACCACTGATGGTGGGCAGGCAACAAATAAGACGATTTCCTTTACTTATGACGATAAAGGTAGGATAATTTCGAAATCTGGAACTTCCAAAGGGAAAGCATACAGTTCAAATGTTACCTATGATCCACAGGGAAGAATCTTATCGTCTTCTGAAAGCAGCAACGGAAAATACTTTATGCAGAAAGGTATCACGTATGATGATAAAGCAAGGGTAATTTCTTACGAAAAACAGCTATATTCTTCCGGTATTTTGACTAAAGCTCAAATAGAAAATGTATACAGTACTTGGAGTGGCGAACTCTATCAGGTTAAGGATAAAAACTCAGGAAAAGTATTATGGGAATTAAAAGAAACCAATGCCAAAGATCAGGTATTAATGGCCAAATTAGGAATGGCAGAGATTAATAATTCATATAATGATGCAACTGGTTTCTTAACTATTGTGAAACATTCTTCTCCTATACAAGACATTTTAAATCTTGAATATACTTTCGATGCAATTAAAAATGAGCTTAAACTGAGAAAAACTTTGGGTAATTTTAATATTATTGAAGCCTTTGATTATGATACGACCAATAGGTTAACTGGTTGGACAAACCCTAACACGGGACAGAATTCTCAAAATACCTATGATGTTAAAGGAAGAATCACCCAAAACGATCAGGTTGGAACGATCAAGTTTGAAAATTCCGCAAAAATCTACCAGCCAACTGGTATGACATTAAATGCAGCCGGAATCCAGAACTACAGCAATGATCTAATTCAAAGCATTGCGTATAACGAAAACAATGATCCTGTATTTATTGATGGAGAAAAAGGAGATGTTGCCTTTCAGTATGGCTTGACAAGTATGAGACAAAGAGTAACTTATGGAGGTAATTTCAGCGTTGATGGCGATGGTAAGTTCACTAAGTTTTATAGTGAGGATGGGAGCTTTGAAGTGGTAAAAGATAATACAACAGGAAAGGAAAAGCACATTCTTTACATTGAAGGTAATCCTTACGGATCAAATATTGTATATTTAAAAAACTTTACAGAGAATAGCGGTTCTTATAAATTTTTGCATAAGGATTATATTGGAAGCATCTTAGCCATCAGTGATGAAGCCGGAAACAAATTGGAGCAGAGACATTTTGATGCTTGGGGTAATTTCACCCACCTTCAGATAGGAAACGGAGCTATTGTAACAGATAAAAATATAATTAATAATGCTTCGTTATTAGTAGACAGGGGCTACACAAGCCATGAGCATTTTGCAGAAGTAGGCATCATTCACATGAATGGAAGGCTATATGACCCACTATTGAGGAGGTTCTTAAATGCAGATGAAAATATACAGGACCCTACCAATACCCAGAATTATAACAAATATGGGTATGTAATGAATAATCCATTGATGTACAATGACCCAAGTGGGGAGTTTATTTGGTGGATTCCTGCTGTAGTAGCTGTGGTTTCGGAGGTTTTCACCATGTATTATACCCAAACTCCTTTTGATTTGTCTCGTTTTACGGGTAACCTGATTATTTCGTATGCCAGTGCGGGAATAGCAAATGGTGTTGGAGAAATTTTCCAGATAGGAAGTCAGGCTGCCAATTCTTTAGGAACTACCTGGACAATTGTGGCCAAAGCAGGCGCTCATTCATTAACACAGGGAGTAATGTCGTTCATACAGGGCGGTAACTTCTGGAGTGGTGCTTTAAGTGGTGTTTTTACGAGTGTTTCCAATGATTTATTAGGATTGGCAACAGATAAACTTGGAAACAACAGCATACTAAGAAGTGACGGTTTTGCTTTGTTTAATGGTGCTGTAAGCGGTGGTGTAGGCTCTGTTCTTGGTGGTGGTAATTTCTGGATGGGTGCAGGGCAAGGGTTAATAGTAACATCTTTTAATTTCTTGGCGCATAAATTCGACAATGATCCTAAGCCAAAGAAAGGAGCAAACGCTAAGATACCAAGACAAAAATTTAAAGTTGTTGACAGTAGTGAAGATGCTACAAGTCATTATTATTTTGGAGGTGGTGAACCAGTTGTAATAGGACCGAAAACGACAACATTACTGCATAATAGTAAAGAGTTTATGGCAGTTGTGAGAAATCTAATATCTGGTAAAATAGAAAATTTGTCATATAGTTTTCCGGTAAATTTGACTGATAAAATGTTTCATGTTGGGAGAACAATGGTAAAATATTATACAAGTTGTACAGTTGGAAATTGTACAACTGTCTTCAAACAATTTGTCGGTGATGGATTTTGGGATCCTAATTTCATTAATGAGAGATATGGAAGAAATGCTGGTTCAAATATCCCTGACGGGAAAGGCCCAAATTTAGAATTTTTGGGAACTCCTTATGATTATGTCCCTACCTTTTGGAAAATAAATTATAAAAATCCAGGATATCCTGTTACAAAATGAAAAAAATAGTATCTATAATATTTATTATTTCTGTATCAATTCTTTTGATCGTAAATAAAACGTTGCAACAACACTACGCATCGGGGTATAATATATTTAAAGTCCCAAAGATGCCATATAATTTTACTTTAAATCATGACCCCTATCAAGATTATTCAATAAACAGTAGCACTAGCTTTATTCAGATCATAGGTAAAAATGACCTAATAGAAATTGAAAACTATAAGTTCAAAGTAAAAAAAATTTTAGAATATGGTTTTAATGATCAAAATTTATTTGTGAGGATACTAACTAATGAAAATCAGAAATATTATATAAAATTGAGTCTCGATGATAAAAGACCGATGGGTGATAAGATTCGGTATGACGTATTTAAAGATATAGATAAAATAAAGAATAATCTAAAATGGTATGATTTAGAAGATGCTAAATTTTATAATGATATTTTTAAAATACTTCATGGGGTATTATTTCTATTAATATTCTTTTCTTTCATTTTCTTGCTAGGAAGGATGAATCGATAATTCAGTGATATTTCCGCTTAACTTTCGGAAGGAACTTCTGACAGGGAACTTTAATTGGAGGGGTTGTCGCTGGGTTGAATCACCTGATGCATAAGATGAATGGTGAATCCAATTTTGGAGATGATGATAAAAAGAAAATTCAGAAAAAGAAAGTTCGAATACAATTATTAAGAGATAACATAGAAAGTCTGCAAAATATCGATTCCTGGCTTTACGACCAATTAAAGGTAGTTCATTTATTGGTAAATTTGGCACTCCTCTTGATTTTCTAGATGCTGGTGGAGAAATATATATAACTAGTTTGGAATATAAAGATGGAACTATAACAAAAGCTACATATCAATTTCGAATGATCAAAACAGTTGTGACATCATACGCTACCATTGGTGCTGGACTCGGGCTCGCTACAGGAGCAAATCTTGGAAGATTTGGAGGTGTTTATGGTACAATACTTGGTACAGCCGTAGGAGGTGTAGTAGATGGAGTTTTTTTCTTATCATCTGAAGGTGAAAAATGGCTTAATAAATGGGGAACACACATCAGAAATAAATCATATAACGCCACTAGAGCTTGGTAATATAACATGGTAAAAAGAAACATACTAGAAAAAATGTCTACTAATGAACTTGAAAAGTACATTAGACCAGAATCCCCTTTTGTTCCTGAAGCAACTGAAATAGCCTATAATATTTTAAAAAGTAGAGGTGTCATTTTTTCGGATTCTGATGATATTAGAATCAAAGAATTAATAAAAGTAAAGAAAGAAGAAGATTTAGAATTAATAAAAAGTAATACCTGGGATATTAATGCCGTTATGGAGAGTTCCAATCTTGAGTTATATTCTCAAAAGTCTATTTGGTATTTTAGTATCGTTTTTGGAATACATCTAGGTGCCATATTATTAGCAGTTAATCTATTCAATACTTCTCAAAACGGAAAGGCATGGCTGGTTATTCTATTTGGTATTACTTACTCAATTTTCGTGTATATTATGTATACATTTTCCAGGATTTATGTGCCTGATTATTGTATTTTATTACTTATTCTTATGACAGGTTGCGGAGCTGCAATTCTTCAGTTCTATTTTTGGGATAAGTATTTGGTTGCTATTAAATATAAAAAGAAAAGTATTGCAGTGCCTCTTGTGATCTGTATGATTATTTATTCTTTAATATTGTTGGGAATGGTATTTTAAATTACCCATTTATATCTTCTGGAGCTACCCAACAGATTTGCTCAAGCCAGATGCCTTAATAATTTTATAGAATGATGTAATGCTACCCACAAAATTAAAAGCCACGATATTAAAACATCGTGGCTTTTTAAAAAATCAAATCTAAATAAAACTACAAATTCGGATTATTCTCAATCTCCTTCTGCGGAATACTGAACAGATAATACTTACTGTTCGGTACAAAAGCAGACTGGTCCGGGAAATTCAAAACTGAGTGCCCTCTCCCATTCACCGTTTTTACCGTTCCGTCCGGAGTGGTAATCTGTACTTTTACAGGCTGGCCGTTGGCATCAACAAATGGTTTTCTTACCACTGTCCCCTGTGTTCTGATGATATCTGAAAGTGAGAATCCTTCTCCGAAAAGTTCTTTTCTTCTTTCAATCAGTATTTCTTTTATGACATCATTCTGAGCAAGAGAACCTGTATATGGCTTGGCATTTCTCGCGGTTTTCAATTGGTTTAAAGCAGTAACAGCATTCGTAATATTTCCAATTCTGGCTTCAGCCTCAGCTTCGATCAGGTACATTTCTGCCGCTCTCATCAATACAATATCTGCGATAAGTCCAGTTTTAAATTTAAACTTGGAATATCTCAAAAGACCTTCCCTGCCCGGCAGACCATCCCATTGGAATAGCTGGTATCTGATATCATTGGTGTCAAATAAATCTTTGAAAAACGGATCTGCCATAAAGCTGTAATAATAGCTTCCCGAAGAAGATACATCAAGATAGTGGAAAGCATAGCTCGCTCCGGACTGCTCCTGAGTCTGCCCATGTCCCCAGATCCATTCAGCGTTGCTGATATCATTGAATCCTTCTTTATACTTTTCAGCTGCCATTAGCGGATAATCTGCTTTGGCTATTTTTGCCGCCGCTGCTGCTTTACTCCATTCTCCGGTGTTCAGATAAGTTCTTGCTAAAAGTCCGTTTACTACTGCTTTGTTGATCTTATCTTTATTATTTCTCGTATAATTGGTCAGAAGATTATCTGCTTCCGTAAGATCGCTTTTGATCAGGGTATAAATCTCTTCAAGACTGGCTTTTTTCTTTGGAACAGAACTGATTGTTGATGGCTCCGTATAAATCGGGGCTGCAAGAGCTGTTTTATCTTTAAGATAGCTGAACTGGTAAAAGCTCGCCAGATTCAGATAACAGAAAGCACGCAATGCTTTAGCCTGTCCTTTTACCTGATCTTTCTTCGCCTGGCTCCCTTCTGTCTGGTCAATACGGGTGATCACATTATTCATATTATTTATGGTTGAATATAATGTTGACCATATAAACTGAGGCCTTGAAATCGTATTGTTGACCATCTCGGTAAAAGCATATGCTGACGGGAAACCGTATTTATTCGTTAGGATCGCCGCATCACTTCCCATAGCATCGCTGGTTCTCAACACTGTTGAATAGCCTATATTTGCATAGGTTGGCCCGTCATCATGAAATTTCGCCCATGCCCCATTAATCACTGTTTCTGCACTTTCTGCTGTTTTAAAAACCTCAGCGCCGTTAGCCTGATCTGTAGGAGCTGTTTCCAGCTCATTTTCACAGCTTGTCAGCGACCATACCGCAATCAGGGCAAAAGATATATATTTTAATTTTTTCATTGTTTCAATTTTAAAGAGTTAAAGAGTTGCCTGAAGACCGAAAGTTATCGTTCTCATGGCAGGATACCTGTAATAAGTAGTTCCGTCTAATGCCTGTTCCGGATCCATTCCTTTATGTTTGTAGAAAGTCAGAAGGTTTTCTGCCTGAACATAAATTCTAAACTTTTTCAGACCCAGTTTTTCAAAATAATCAGAAGGAAGCGTATACCCAAGACTCACATTTTTAAGCCTTGCATACGTCCCTGAATATAAAAATCTTGAAGACGTTGAATTCCAGTTATTCGTTGTCGTGCTTAAAGCCGGAACATCTGTATTCGGGTTTTCCGGAGTCCATCGGTTTAACATTTCTGCACTCCAGGCACGTCCGCCGGAGCTTCCGTTAGACATCAATGAGGTATAATCCGTATCAAGTATCTTTCCACCGATGCTGAATGTCAGCAGTCCCGATACATCAAAGTTTTTATAGGCAACGCTAGTGGTAACACCTCCCGTTACTTTAGGCAGGGCAGATCCCTGTACTGTTTTAGTAGCTTTTGCATACTCGGAAGTTGTTCCATCCACTGTATTTCCATTCGCATCCTGGTAGATATATCTCCATAAAGGTTTTCCATTGGAAGGATCAACACCCATCCATTCAGGAATAAAGAAATCATAAATTGAACCGCCTACTTCAAGACGCTTGGTTCCTGTTATTACAGATCCTTTAGGAAGTTTTGTAATCTTATTGCTCAAAGTACTCAGGTTGACATCCACATTCCACTGGAAATTATCATTTTTGATGGGGGTTGTGAATAATGAGAATTCAAAGCCTGTATTCTGTATCGTCCCGACATTAAACGGAAAATCACTGATTCCCAAGGATGGGGCAACCGGCATATTAAACAGAAGATCCTGGCTTTTTCGTTTAAAATATTCTACATTACCTTTCACCCTGTTATTAAGAACGGCAAATTCAAGACCTATGTTTAAATTAAGATTGGTTTCCCATTTCACATCATTGGTCTGTACTTTTTCAAGAACAGTTCCCGGTTCGCCAAGATTATTATAAAATTTATACAATTCCTGATAGGCGTAATAAAGTGAAGATCCATTAGGTCTTCTTAATTTATCATTCCCCTGGCCACCATAACTCGCCCGTAATGTAAGCTGATTAAAGACATTTAAATCTTTAATGAAATCTTCATTTGAAACCTTCCATGAACCTCCCACAGACCAGAATTTCCCCCATCGGTTATCGGCAAAGAACCTTGAAGATCCGTCCGCCCTTCCAGATACTGATAAAAAGTAGGTATTGTTGAAATCATACTCCGCTCTTCCCAGGAAACTCAATAAAGAAAATTTATCACTGTTTCCACTGAAGCTTCCCAATAAAGCAGCTGCATCAGGCTCGTAATAGTAAGGAAGAGAAAACTGGCTTCTGGAACCGGATATCGTCTGATAATCATATTTATAAAATTCCTGCCCTGCTAAAACATTCAGATGATGTTTTCCGAATTTCTTATCAAAAGTCAGAATATTACTGGTTGTATAGGAAAGCGTCCTGCTGTTTGATCTGGTTACAGAACCACCGATTTCACTTCCTTCTCCAACAAGCGGATTGGAATAATAATGACCGTTATAATTCACAAGATCAACTGAAAAGCTGGTTTTAAATTTAAGTTCAGGAAGGAAAGTAAAATCTAAAAATCCTTTTCCCGAGAAATTATCCTCTTTATTTTCATTCTTGTCTAAAGGAAGCGTTGCCGCTGCATTCTGATTCTGCAATGCGCTTGTAGGCCTGTATTTTCCAAAATCATAAATTCTGTTTCCCTCTGCATTCAGAACATAACTTCCGTCCGCATTTCTTTCATAATATGGATAAAAAGACGGAATTACCCTGGCTGCATTAATGATATTATCGGCTCTCGAATCTGAAGATGGCGGCGCATTCTGAATACTGTTGGTATAACTTAAATTCACACCTGCATTCAGCCATTTTTTAACCTCGGAATTGATCTTCAACCTGGTCGCAAATTTCTGAAAACCGGACTCTATGGCAATTCCTTTATCATCAAGATACCCTAATGAAAAGAAATAATTGCTTTTTTCGCTGCCGCCGCTGATATCAAAATCTATCTGGCTTCTGGAAGCCGTCCTTTGAAGAATATCCCGCCAGTCATCATTCCATAAAGCTTTTGCTCCCGGCAGAAGCTTTCCGTCTGTTCCTACAGGATTTGGGAATCCGGTTCCGTAAGGATTTATTCCCAGAGCATTCACCAGATTATTGCTTGCCATTTGTCCGGCCTGTTCAGAAGATATCTGTCCGGATTTGTATCCGTTTCTCAACGCTTCCCAATACAGCTGGAAATATTCATCGGTACTTACCTGTTTATAATCTTTTACGGCTCTGCTGGAAAATCCCTGACTGATGTTAAAATTTATTCTCGATTCTCCTTTTTTACCGGATTTCGTCGTAATGATGATGATCCCGTTAGCTCCTCTTGAACCGTATAATGAGCTGGCTGTAGCATCTTTCAGAACACTGATGGATTCTATATCATTCGGACTGATGGAGTTGATATTCCCGTCAAACGGAATCCCGTCTACCACATAAAGAGGATCACTGGAAGCACTGATAGACCCCACTCCCCTTATTCTTACGGAAGCCGTTGAACCAGGCTGTCCGGAAGCGCTTACCGCCTGAACACCAGGAACCTGCCCTTCCAGAGCTTTTGTAATATTGGTAACGGGCCTGTTATTGATCTTATCACTGGAAATGGTGGCTACTGAACCGGTATAACTTGTCCTTTTGGCTTTACCATAAGCAATTACAACCACTTCATCAATTTCCTTTTCGTTGATCGTATCTTTTTTCGGTTTTACTTCCTGTGCATTTGTACTGATAATTCCTAAGAAAAAGACAGCAACCGGGGGAATCCAAATTTTAGAGTTTAAATATCTACTAATCATAATCAATTTTATTTATCACATATTAAAAATTAACCCTTTGCAGAATAGTCAGCAAAGGGCATCGATAAATACGACTAACCAAATGCTTATTTTTCCTTTAAAGGCTGAATGTAACACCTTGCACAGAGGCAGGTTGTTAAGATTTCACAGGGTCAGTTCCCTCCATCTTTCTTTATAAGCCGATCGAAATATGGTTGCAAATCTAAAAACAATTAGTCTACAAAACAAGTAGACTTTAAAATTTATTATGAAATATTTTCAAAAAATTAACTTAAAAATTAATCAAGACCCGCGATAGCAAACAGTTACACAATTACGAAATAACCAAACATGATAAATATCATTACATATAATGCAATTAGCCAAAACTGAAAAAAAAAGTTCGAAAATAGAACTAAACTATTTAAATTTATAGAATGAAAGTTTTAATTGTAAATGGCCCCAACCTGAACCTTTTAGGCACAAGAGAACCTGAGATCTACGGAAGTATGTCTATGGAAACCTGTCTGGAAAAACTGAAATCTGAATTTATTACTTATGAACTGGTTTATTATCAGTCAAATATTGAAGGCGAAATTATAAACAGGCTTCAGGAAGACGATTTTGAGGCTCTGATTATTAATCCCGGAGCTTTTACCCACTATTCATATGCCATTGCAGACTGTTTAAAGAATATCCAAAAACAGAAAGTGGAAGTTCACATCAGCAACATTTATAAAAGAGAAGAATTCCGCCAGAAATCTGTAACGGCTGCCAATACAGATGCGGTATTATCAGGCTTTGGAATGGATGGGTACAGATTGGCTATTTTAAGTTTGAAATGATAATTAATCTATTTTATAATGGTCTAAAATGCTTCGACTCCGCTCAGCATGACATACCAGTACTAAATGTTTAGTTTTAAAACATATATCGCTTTCAGAGAAGTTGAACATTTAAAATATAAAATAAAAGCCTCATCGATGGATGAGGCTTTTTGTTATCTTAGGTAGTCTGCTGCTGGAGCTGAGGTCCTGAAGAAACTAATTTCTTCCCTTCTTCAGTGCCGCAGTACTGCTCAAAGTTTTTAATATATCTTGCAGCAAGATCTCTTGCTTTTTCTTCCCATTCTGAAGCACTGCTGTAGGTTTCCCTCGGATCTAAGATTCCTTCGGAAACATTCGGAAGCTGTGTAGGAATTTCAAGGTTCATGATTGGAACGTGAGTTTTAGGAGCGTCTTCAATAGAACCGTCAATGATTGCATCAATAATCGCTCTTGTATCTTTCAGAGAAATTCTTTTTCCTGTTCCGTTCCATCCGGTATTTACTAAATAAGCTTTCGCCCCATGCTCTTTCATTTTACCGATCAGTGTTTTAGAATACATTGTCGGGTGAAGGGTAAGGAATGCCTCCCCGAATGCAGGAGAGAAAGATGGTTCCGGTTCTGTGATTCCTCTTTCTGTACCGGCTAATTTGGACGTATATCCACAAAGGAAGTGGTATTGTGCCTGGTTTTCATCTAAAATAGAAACCGGAGGCAATACCCCGAATGCATCAGCAGAAAGATAAACAATCTTCTTAGCATGTCCTGCTTTAGAAGGAAGAACAATCTTATTAATATGGTAAATTGGGTAAGATACTCTTGTATTTTCAGTGATAGATCCGTCAGTATAATCAGCAATTCCGTTGTTTACCACTACATTTTCAAGAAGCGCATCTCTTTTGATCGCTCTGAAAATATCCGGTTCTTTTTCTGCTGAAAGGTCAATTACTTTTGCATAACATCCTCCTTCATAGTTGAATACACCATTGTTATCCCAACCGTGCTCATCGTCACCGATCAGAAATCTCTTAGGATCTGCTGATAAAGTTGTTTTTCCAGTTCCGGAAAGACCGAAGAAAAGAGCTACATCACCATCTTCACCTACGTTGGCTGAACAGTGCATAGAAGCCATTCCTTTCAATGGAAGGTAATAGTTCATCATGGCAAACATACCTTTCTTCATCTCACCTCCGTACCATGTACCTCCGATGATCTGCAGCTTTTCAGTAAGATTGAACATAATGAAGTTCTCAGAATTCAGTCCCTGAGCTTCCCAGTTTGGATTGGTTGTTTTGGAACCATTAATCACGGTGAAATCAGGTTCTCCGAAGTTTTCAAGCTCATAGTGAGACGGACGGATAAACATATTAGTAACGAAATGCGCCTGCCACGCTACTTCTACAATAAACCTTACTTTTAACCTGGTATCTGTATTGGTACCACAAAAAGCATCAACAACATAGATTTTTTTAGCTTCAGAAAGCTGGTTCAGCACTAATCCTTTACAAGAATCAAAATTTTCCGCTGTAGTAGGAAGATTTACTTTCCCATCCCAGAAAATTGTGTCTCTCGTAACATCATCCTGAACGATATATCTGTCTTTAGGTGAACGACCTGTGAAAATTCCGGTTTTTACTGATACTGCACCAGATTCCGTAAGCTCAGCTTTCTCAAAGCCTTGATTTTCAGGAGCTATTTCAGCCTGATATAACTCTTCGTAAGACGGGTTATAGACGACTTCATAATTTCCTTTAATCCCTAATTTTTCTAAATCCTGGATGATTTTAGCGTGTTTCATTTTACTTATATTTTCTATTTCTTTATTGGGCTCAACAAAATTAATATTAATTATTTGTTAAAGGTGGTTTAAATATAATGATATAAGTCAGAATGACAAATAAAAAAACAGGATTGTAAATTACTGATTATAAATTAATTATATCAGACCATTCAAAAACGGTATTGAAACCTTTTCCCCAAAAATAGTCCTTATAGCCGTGAAATTTGGCACTCATGACAAAATCTCCACCCCACGCTCCCAAACTTTTGACAAAAACGGGACAGTCTGAGAAAAACTTCTCTTTAACTGTGGGTATTTCAAGGAATTTTGATATTTTCTGTTCATGAATCATCATCAGCAGAGAAAAATTTTCCAATTCTCTGCATAACAAAACTTTTTTTGTGATATCCGAAAATTCATCAATAAGGATTTGAGACTTTGGCTTTGACCTGTAAAAACTGATTCCTTCCCGGCTGTCCTGCTTCTGATTTAAATGAATAAAAATCAGTTCATTTTTAAATGGTGGATTAAAGTCTGTTTTCTCATAACTGATTTGGGGCTTACTTCTGAAAAGAACGGCAGATTTCTCCTTGGCAACCGCAATATCATAACCACTTCCGCCCAGACTTATGCTGTTAAGATGGAAAGGATCAATACCCGCCCATTCTGCAAGATTGGTCATTAAAGTAGAACTGCTCCCAAGCCCGTAATCAGCAGGAAACTGAAGATTGGTCTTCAGATGGTAAGTACAATTATTCTTGAATCTGAATTTAGAAAGCTGCTGAACATTTTTTAAAGTATTTAGAATAAATGCAGCGCTTGATGGAATATTGGTTTCAAGGATCTGCCAGTTCTTATAATCAATGACAGCCTTTAGCCATAATTTATCTTGATGATGGGCTTCCCAGAAGATCAAGGATTTCTCATCTTCTTTTTCATCAAAAAAAAACTCTTGTCCAAGCTTGGTAGGTACCGCCAGGACAAGAGCTCCGTCTATCGCGAAATATTCTGAAGTAAGCATAAGCTTTCCCGGTGAAAATATTCCGCTCATATTTTTTTTAATTAGATTGCAGAAGCAACATCTACAGAACCGTCAATTTTCTTGATCAGTCCCTGAAGGGTTTTTCCAGGACCCACTTCCACAAAATTAGAGGCACCGTCTTTGATCATATTCTGAACAGACTGTGTCCATTTTACAGGACCTGTAAGCTGAGCGATCAGATTTTGTTTGATCTCCTCGGGATTGGTCACTGCTGTAGTGGTGATATTCTGGTATACCGGAATAGTTGCTTTTCTGAACTTTGTTGTTTCAATTGCAGCTGCCAGTCTTTCCTGTGCCGGCTGCATCAATGGAGAATGGAATGCTCCGTTTACAGGAAGCATCAACGCTCTTTTTGCTCCTGCTTCTTTAAGCTTTATGCAGGCTTCTTCTACCGCAGGTGTTTCTCCTGAAATAACCAATTGTCCGGGACAGTTGTAATTGGCTGGTACCACGATACCGCTGATCTGTGCACAGATCTCTTCAACTTTAGCGTCTTCAAGACCTAAAATTGCAGCCATAGAACTCGGATTGGCATCACAGGCTTCCTGCATTGCTTTTGCTCTTTCGAATACCAGTTTCAGACCATCGTCAAAAGATAAAACTCCATTGGCAACTAAAGCTGAAAATTCTCCTAAAGAATGTCCTGCAACCATTTCGGCTCCAAGACCGTTCACTGCTTTTAAAGCAGCTACTGAATGTATAAAGATTGAGGGCTGGGTAACCTCTGTTTTCTTAAGATCTTCATCCGTACCGTTGAACATCAAGGTAAGAATATCGAAACCTAAAATTTCATTGGCAGATTCCATTAAGTCCTTAATGTCTTTTCTAGAATCGTACAATTCTTTTCCCATTCCTACGAACTGAGAACCCTGCCCAGGAAATACAAGTGCTTTCATGTATTGAATTAAATATTATGCAAATATAAAGATAATGTTAAAAATATCCTTTTAAAAAGGCATAAATCGGTTAAGGAACTAATCTTATCACACGGTATCCGGTATTTACGTAAGCTCCGTTTGCTTTAGATTTTACAAATTCAAACTTGGTAGCAAGCTGGGTCTGAACTTTATTCATCTGTTTAAAGATTTCTCCTTTTTTATTTTCTCTGGTCAGCATGTCATTCACGACATCAAAACCTACGATTGCATATTTTGGAGGTGTTTTGCAGTATTTGCTTTTATAAGCAGCTAAAATTTCTTTCTCAAAACTACCTTCTGCATTGATCTTTCTGTCCATCAGGTACACAAGGCTTGCCTGGCTCAGGTCATCTACTTTCTTCTCAAAAACAGGAGAATAGTACATACTGAATGCCTTTACACCCTGTACTTCTTTGGAAAGAGCAATTGTTTTATTGGCAAAAGCTTCTCCGGCGGCATCATTATCGCTGGCCAGAATTGCAATAACCGGAGCGGATTGCCCTGTCATCATATTCTGATCCAACTGAATTTCTGCAGGAGAATTCACTAGAATTATATTTGGATTTTTAACCGCTTTTTCAAGGCCTCCTTTAATGTAGTTGGCAATTTCTTTTTTGCTGTCTGCCACTACATATATTTTCTGATCCGAGTACACTGCTTTTACTTCTTCAACGATTTTGTCTGCATAAGTCTGGTCATTGGTTTCAACAATGATCAGGTTATTATAATTGTATAGTTCGGGAGAGTTAGCAAAAGGGGCTACAACCGGAATTTTCTGATTTTTGGTAAAATCAAGAACATCAATCACATTGGATTTAAAGAATGGGCCAATGATCAGATCTGTATTATCCGGATTAATCTGGGTCATTGAGTTTTTAAATGAGGCTTCGTTTCCTGAATCCACAATTTTAATATCAAGTTTCTGTCCGCCTCTGGCATTTCTTTCAATTGCCAGTTTAGCTCCGGTAAGGAAATCCAGCGCCATGGATCTGTACTGGGTTTCGTTGGTACTGTATCCAAAAGGAAGCATTAAAACAACGCTTAATGCATCTCCGCTTTTCTTCACATAAGCAGGATCCTGTTTTTTGATCCTTAAGACCATTCCTGTCTTCAGTCCTTTGGAAAGATCGGGATTCAAAGCGATCAGTTCATCGATTGAAACTCCGAATTTATTAATAATAGAGAATACGGTATCTCCCTGCTGAACAGTATAGGTAACGTAATCATCAGCCACAGCAGTTACAGTTGCCGTAGATTTTTCGTTTCCTGAATCTATTTTCGTTTTCGGATTTACGGGTTCGGAAACCACAGCTGCATCCGTATTTGTTCTTTTTATTTTAATGGTTTCACCCGGCTTAAGACCTTTTTCTTCCAAACCTGGGTTCAAAGCAAAAAGTTCCTGCTGGCTGATTCCAAACTGTTTTGTAATTCTGTAATAATTATCTTTTGACTGGATTACATACGCTTCTCCCTCTGCAGATGTTGCTACAGCAGCGGGTGTCTCTGTATGAGTATCCGCAGGTTTAGTAACAACAGCCGTAGGAACAGCCTGTTGCTCTCCGCCGTATTTTTTGATGCTCTCAAGAGGTAAAGTGATCTCATCCCCTATTTTCATATGGGTATCGAGTTCCGGATTCAGTTTTCTTAAGTCTGTTTCAGAGATACGGTATTGTTTTGTAATTCCGTAAATGGTCTGTTTAGGCTGAAGAATAATTTTTCCGACCTGAGCATTTGAATGGCTTGGTTTTGCTTTTTCCACGACTGCCGGTTTGGAAACCGGAGCAGTATGCTTTTCAGCTTTCACTGTAACCACATCTCCTATTGCCAGCTTACCGTCTTTGAATTTTGGGTTCAGCTTTAACAGTTCATCTACAGTAATCCCGTATTTTTTTGCAATATTATAAGGATTGTCTCCTTTTACAACGGTGTGAGAGTTCTGGGCAGATACCCCCAAAACCATACATAAACTGGACAAAATAAAAAACCTCTTTATCATACTCGATAATTATAATTTACAAAAATACTTCTTTAAAATTAAATGGCAACAATTATTAATTTGGATTCTTGAACCACCATTTCTTCCCAACAATTTTCAAGCCATGAATAGCCATAATCTGAAAAGAATACGCTAAAGTTATAAACTCTTTCCTGCCATGTTTTGGAAGGATGAACATCTAAAAACAGGTTTTCCAGTCTTTCAAGCAGCTCGCCCTGTTTTATTTTTTCGGCATGCAGCAAACGCTTTTGCATTCTTTTAAATGATTTCAGCTGTCTTACTTCTTCTGCTTTTACCATATTCCCGAAAGAGCGTTCTGTAGTTTCTGCTATTGTTTTCAGTTCGGAAAAGCTTTTTTCTAAAAGTATTTCTTTTTCTTCCAGCAATGATAATACGTTGCTGCCTTTGAGAATTTTCTGATTGGTAATAGCGGTAAAGTTTCCAAAGAAATCTTCGATATTAAGATTCAGTTTTTCAATTTTTCCAACGGTTTTTTCTTTAATGAAAAGCATGGAATTCCTTGGTATCAAAACAGGGAAAGGAATATTAACTGCTTCAAAGTAATCTTTAAGCTCCAGCCAGTACATAATTTCAGCATTTCCTCCGATATACGCTAAGTTGGGAAGCACTTTCTCCTGGTAAACCGGACGCATTAAAGCATTCGGGCTGAATCTTTCGGGATGACTTTCCAGCTCCTGAAGTATTTCTTCCTGTGTAAATCTTTTATCTGTGTCTACTACGCTATATTTTTCACCGTCAAAATCGATTCTGTCTCTTGTTTCAGAAAGATAAAAAAGGTTGATATCACGGGGGTTGACCTGAACTTTTCCATATCTCTCGGTAAGGAAATCCACTTTTTCCTTTGAGCTCTTCTGTAAGCTGAAATTCAGCAGCTCATCTTTGAAAATATCTTTGATCTGGCTTTTAAGTTCTTTGGAATCACCATCAATAATCAACAATCCAAATTCAGAAAAAAGCCTGTTTACTAAGATTTTAATAGCTTCTGTAAGCGTATTCCCAGGCTTATAAGCTTCTTTCATCATCAAAATAAGCTCTGTTCCGAATACGGAATCTTTAAATTCTTTTTCAAATTCCGAAATAAAGAATGTATCGCTGACCGTTATCCTGCCTACCGGACCGCCCGACTTCTCGTTGATCTCGTAATAATTATGCTCGGTCTTAAAATGGTTGATCTCTGCAAAATCATGATCTTCCGATGCCATCCAGTATATGGGAACAAAATTAAAATCCGGAAAATTTTCTTTCAGATAAGTGCATGTTTTAATGGTCTGTAAAATTTTATAGACAAAAAAAACAGGTCCGGAAAACAGGTTTAGCTGATGTCCGGTAGTTACCGTAAATGTATTGGGTGACTTCAGGTTTTCCAGATTTTCTTTCTGTTTCGATGAAAGGCTAAGCTCTGAAAGTTGTGTTTCCAATACACTGGCTAAGATTTGTCTTTGTTGCTGTGTAAAAGAATTCTGTTTGAGATGTAGCTGATCTTTAAAGTGATCTAAAGAAAAGGTGCTATTTTCAAAACCCTCAATTTTCTGATTCAGGAAATCTTTTACCAACTGAGGTATGCTTTCTATATCATTAAATGATATCTTATTTATTGTTTTCAACGCTGTTTTGCTTTTAGTTGAACAAATACCACACAATACCAATGTTTAATCTGAAATCATAAACCGGATAGTGTGGAAATGCGTATGCTTTATTATTGGAAATTAACGTTCCTATCTGCTGCCCTTCTACATAGAAGAACATTTTTTTTACCTTCATATTAATATAAAGATCTACAATAGGCTGTCCTCCGATAGAGAATGAACTGGCATCAGGCAGAATATATTCATTTAAAATAGGGAAATAATCTCTTGAGGCAAATTTTGAGAAATAATAGACTTTCAATCCTGCCTGAATTTCCGCTGCTTTTTTAAATGCCTGACTTTGGAAGAAGAAATTGGCTCTTCCTATAAAGCTTGGCATTGGAAGCAGTTCTTTATTCGTCAAGGCATTTTGGAAATGCAGTCTTGTATTAAGGTGGAATTTTCCATAACTGAATGTAGCATCTCCCCCAATCTGGGAAATGTTCAGCGAGTTGCTGCTCTGTTCCGGTGCTCCATCAGCATTGAAATAAGTATAATTATCTATTCTGAAATAGTTGGCAAAAATCTCTGTTTTAAACCATTTCAGATTAATACTTCCTCCGATTTCTGTTACCGTCTGGTTTTTGGCATTTTCCAGATAGTAATTGTATTTATTGTAAACGGAAGTATTTAAAAGATAATTAAATGATGGATAAGCACTCTGAAAATTTACTTTCGCATTCACAAAATAATCTTTTACCGGCTCAAACTTTATGTTATTAGCAGTTCTCAGATAACTGCCGAACTGGCTTCCATTGGAAAATTCTAAAAATGATTTTAACTGGAACTTGTCCCAAAGTTTAATCTGTAAGTTTCCAACGGCTCCGATCCTGTTTTCTTTAAGCTCACCAGGGAGGGCTGTGCCATTTACTGCAGCAATATCTCTGACTCCAAATTTCAGCATCTGATAACGTACTCCACCATCAAGCTGGAATTTTTCATTATCGAAAACAAGACTGACCGTATTGCTGAAGTTATCTGAATATTTTTTTGTGGTAAGTGGAAAACCATTAGTTAATTCTGAAGCGTCATCATACCAGTAAGATTCAGCGGTTCCCTGGTTGTAAAAATATTTATTACCCTGATGAGACAAAGTATGTCTTATGCTGAAAGGAATTTTTTCTGAATTGAACGGCGTAAACTGATGGCTCAGAAAATATCTTCTGTACGAATACTGAGAACTTGATGAAGCCAGGTTAACCTGGGCATTCTGTCTGTTTTTATAGTTGCTGTCACCACTCTGAAAAAGATCATCTTCTGTGATTCCTCCACTTTCCTGATTGTTGACATTCTGATGAAGATAATGGGCAAACAATTCATAATTCCCAGTCTTGGAAACGTAATGTCCCGAAAATAAAGTATTATTATTTGAAGCTAGTGAGTTTCTATAAAACCCCTGGGAACGAACCCCCATATATTCAAGAGCAAAATTGAATCTTTTCCCGATATTCTGAGTATAGGTAGATTTTAGTGCAGCTCCATTCTTCATGGCAGTATGATAGATGAAAGCAGCTGTAGGTGTTTTTACATCATAATATTTTACATCATCAGCGCCGATGATCATGTATGCTTTATTGGAAGGAAGTAAAGACAGGTTCTGTTCCGGATTCACTTCGTAAATCAAAGGATTGAATCCTGCTCCTATATTGGCTACCTGGGCTCTTCCAAAGTTGTCTGTATTATTGTACTGTGAAAAAATATGGGTCTTGTCAAACGTCAGCACAGTGTCAAAAATCTTCTTTTCAGAAAACTGGGTCTGATACTGATAATCGTTAATAGTAGGTTTAAAGATTTTCAGTGAATCTTTTTTCCCGGTATCTATGACAAGGGTGTCTTCTTCTTTTTGCGGGCTTTTAATATCTGTTTTATTGACTACCTGAGCCTTTGCTATAAAACCGAAGAAGATTATTATAAAGAGGATGTACTTCATTATTCATTTTTGTATGGCAAATTTAATAAAAAAAAGCGGTCTCAATTTTGAGACTGCTTTTTATTTGCATAAAAAAAGAGACTGTTTTTTAAGACAGCCTCTTTGTATTTATTAGAAATTAGGATTATTCAAAATTTCCTCTTGTGGAATTTTTAAAGATACCCTGTCATCCGTGTAAGGGAATGACTGACCTACATAGAACAAGTGGTTTGATCCTCTTGTAGCTGTAGCTTTATTTCTCTTGAATGCTAAGTAAGATTTACCTTCTCCCCAGAATTCTAAGCGAGTATTTTTATAAATCTCGTTCTGTAAAGCTGTTCCGCTTAATGCATCAATATATGAAACATCTGCTATTCTGTTTGCCAAATAATTCTTTAAAATTGTCTTGGCTTCACCTTCCTGACCTGACTTAGCAAGTGACTCTGCTGCTAGCAAATAAAACTCATCAACTCTCATATAGATGTAGTCTGTAGTAATTTGTCTTTGTCCCTGTGCAACTCTGTTTGGATCAAAGAATTTGTTACCTGGATAGTTTTGTGCCGGGTTTGTTACAACAAACTGATTTCTTCTGATGTCATCAGGTCTCATACTATTATACAATCCTAAATCCATTCCTTTTCTAGTTCCAACAGAAGCATAACTATAGGTAAATACATCTACCTGACCCCACCAGCTCACTAGATCTAAACCATTAACCACTTCAATGTCAAAGCCCCACATCCAACTTGGAGTTTCAAGATCGTTAAATCCACCTCCACTAAGAGCTGGAGATCCTGTAGTATGAGCCATTCTAACAGCCTGAGTTTTTGAAGTAACAGGATATCCATAATTAGCAATGATATCTTTTGATAAAGTTGCTGCCTGTGCTGATTGTCCAACAGCTGCATAAGTATATGCTAAAAGTCCTTTAGCAACACTCTGGTCAATTACACCTTTATTTTCTCTATCAAAACCTTCCAAATATTCAACAGCTTTACTCAAGTCACTTATAATAAGATCATATACTTGTTGTTGAGAAGATTTAGGAGCTGCAGGCATTTGTGACTTCGTATATACCGGTATTGCAGCTTCAGATGGGTTATATCCTTTCGTATACAACTGCATTAGATAGAAGTATGCATAAGCACGTAAAGCCTTTGCCTGCCCCATAGCATGTTTGTCATCATCATTAGTTGGTACTGCGTCCGTTCCACCAAGTTCATCAATTACATCATTTGCCCCAGCAATAACTCTGTAATAATATCTCCATGGCTTATAATTTACCAGATTGGTAAAATCGGTCTGAGCAGCCATATTAGCTATATTTACATACCAGCCATAGCTAGTTGCTTCAAGTGCCATATCCTGTGAAAGTAGGTCGCTATAAATATCATAACCTTTCTGACCAAAATCATCATGATCCAAATCAGTTCCTCCAGTTCCTGTATTGATCATCATCAGATACAACCCATTTAATTTAGTTTGTACAGGTGCATTTCCTACAGTCTCAGTTGGCGTACTTTCAAGAAATTCTTCGCGACATGAAACAGTTAGGGTCGCTAATGCTATACTTAATAATAATATCTTTTTCATTTTATTTTCTTGTTAGAAGTTAATTTTTGCTCCAAATGTAATAGTTGATAGTGGTGCATACGCATAAGTACTGCTACTTCCAGTTTCCGAAACACTTGGATTAAACCCTTTTCTCTTACTTGCAATCCATAGGTTATCTCCGCTTACAAATAAGTTGAAACCTGTAATCCCGATTGATTTTACAAAATCTTGAGAAAGATTATAGCCTAAACGAATGTTATTAAGAGCAAGGTAATCTGACTTAACCAAGAATCTGCTTGATCTAGATGCAGTATTAACATCAGCTGCGTAATTTGAAGACATCCTAGGAACATCAGTAATATCTCCAGGATTTTGCCATCTGTTTAAAATATCTTTATGCCAATTATTGGTACCAATTACCCCGTTACCCATTAATCCAGCATATAGACCATCATATGAATAACCTCCTAAGCTATATAAGAATTGTACTCCTAATGTAAATGATTTATATCCAAAATCAAGGTTAAACGCTCCTCTTACATCTGGTATAGCTGATTTGTCTAAGAATTTCTGAGTTGCCTGAGAATATACTTCTGTAACACCTGTTCTGATATCCGCATTAGGATTTTGAGACTGATATTCATGAAGTGATGTAATTTGCTCTCCAGCATCAAAAGTACCATTTCCGTTATTATCAGTATAGTTTACATACCATTGAGCAGCACCAGTCGCAGAATTTACTCCTGCATATTCTCTCATGTAATAATCATAAAGAGATCTCCCTTCAGCTCTACCAAAACCTGCTTCAGATAAATCAAGAATTTTTCTTTGCCCTGAACCTGCATCCATTGGCATTCTTGTAAGCTTATTACGTAAGATTTCTCCATTTACACCAAAGTCAAGGAACATATCTTCTTTATTGATGATGTGAGCTTTTAAAGTAAATTCAATACCTTGGTTAACTAAATTTCCATCATTAACTTTTAAGATAGCATTACCTGTAGATGGTGCAAGTCTGTTATCAAAAATCAGGTTATCAGTAGTTCTGTGGTAATAGTCAACATCAAGCTCAATTGCTCTGTTTTTAAACAATCCTAGTTCCACTCCTGCCTGGAAGATTTTAGCTTTCTCCCAAGTTAGCTCAGGGTAGCCACTTCTGTCATATGTTGCTCCAGGAAGCCCCATGAAGTTTCCAGGATTATAAACATTATATCCAGGATAGTATCCTACTCCGGCCTGATCTCCTACTGTTCCAAAACTTCCTTTTAATTTTAAGTTAGTAATAATTTTGTTATCTGATAAGAAATTTTCTTTAGTTACTAACCACCCTAAACCTGCAGAAGCAAATGTATCCCATTTGTCATTTAAGAATCTTGAAGATCCATCTCTTCTTACTGTTCCGTTAAAGAAGTATTTCCCTTTGTAATCGTATGTTAATTGACCGAAGAAACTCTCAAGAGCATAGCTGTTCAAGTATGAACTTGATAAAGATTCGCCAATCCCTAAATTTAGTTCAGGAATCATATCGATAATATTTGGTCTTCCTGCAGACATGAACTTCTGTTCCCAGCTGTTATTTTCGTGAGCAACAAAAGCCATTACATTATGATCTCCAAACTTCTTAGTAAATCTTAATAACTGCAACCAGTTATAAGACATCAATTCTGTTTTAGTTTTATAGATATATCCATTTTGACTTGCTGCGTTACCGTAGTAAGGGTTGTCTACCTGATCATTGCTATTATTATAATACTGACCTCCAATTCTCGTTTCAAAGCTTAAGAATTTAGTTATATCAGCTTTCAAGAACATATTAGCATTGATCTCATGCTTGTAGAATTTGTTAAGATTGTTCGTTGCATCTGCAATTGCATTCGTTAATGCTCCAAACCCTCTTCCTGCTTCACCATAATCAAACTGATTTCCTCCAAAATGAGGATCAGGAACTTTATTCCCCGCTGCATCACGTAAGAATAAAGGATAAATTGAAGGGATATTATCTACGAACCAGAAGATACTTCCTGAGTCACTGCTTTGTCCATTTCTGTTTGCTTTTGAATAGGCATATCCTAAGTTAAAATCTCCTTTCAACCAAGGTCTTGCCTGATGGCTTAGGTTTAATCTCCCTGTATATCTTTCAAAATCAGAGTTAATAGAATAACCTTTATCACTTAGGTATCCGATGTTAGTATAGTATGTTGTTTTACCCGTACCTCCGCTGATACTTAAATTATTTTCTGTTCTTGCAGAAGTCTGAAAAGCGTAATCTTCCCAGTTTTCAGGATCGTATAATCTATTGGCCCCAGGTCTTACCTGCCCAGTAGCTGGATCAATCAATTGAGCTGCTGACACCCCCCACATATTATAGTCTGGACTAATTCCCGCAGTACCAAAAAGGTTGTTATTTGCGTAAGCAGTTGGATCAGGGTTCCCTAACAATCTACCACGATTTCTCATAGCTTGCCAGCTCAATCCAATATACTCCTCTGGAGATTTTATTGTTTCATATCTTGGAAGCAGTGCCATATTGAAACCTACCTTAGACTCAAGCTGGATAACAGACTTATTAGATCTTCCTTTTTTAGTATTAATAACCACAACACCATTAGCACCTCTTGCTCCATAGATAGAGGTTGCTGTAGCATCCTTAAGGATTACCATGTTCTCAATATCTTCAGGGTTAATTGCACTAACATTCCCTGTATATGGCATCCCATCTAATACATATAGCGGACTTCTGTTTCCACTCACTGAACCGAAACCTCTAATACGGATTGTTGCATCTGTACCAGGCTGTCCAGAGGTATTAATAACTCTAACACCAGCTGATTCCCCAGCCAATGCCTGACTGACACTTGATACGTTTTTCGAATCAATAGACTTAGCATCAACCTTAGATGCAGTACCCACATAAGTTTCCTTTGGCACCTGGCTATACCCGATTACAACAACTTCCTCAATTGCTGTTTCAGTAGTAGCTGTGTCTTTTTTCGTCGTTTGTGCAAAAGCTACCTGTCCTAAAAAAAACAAAGCTCCCGCACTTAATACACGTAGTTTAACATTCATATTAACAAATTTTAATATATTTAATTCGCAAATATGTTAATAAATATTAAAACTCACAAGTGTACTCACAGCGACATTAACAACTGTTCGTTAATCAGTTGTGCTTATAATTGTTGAAATAATATGGATTAAACAATAATTTTCAACATTATTTACATAAAATATTTTTTTTTAACGTATGTTGTTTTTTTTAACAAATTATTACCAATGTGAAAAATATTATTTAGAATTGATATAAATTATATTTTTAAAAAAGTATCTTAAAATTAAAGCATTCTCACAAAGGAAACATCTGTAAATCAACTACAATATAGCAGATAGCAAGAAAAGACAAAAAGGATGATATACCTCTGTCTTTCTTAATCAATTTTATTTTGTAAGCACTTCAAGCAATGCATTATAATCTTCTGTTTTCTTTAATTTATTTTGTTTAAAAAAGAGATCAAGCTCAGAACTTTTAGCAAGAAATGACTTTTTTAGATCTTTTAAATTTAAAGGAATCAGTACTTTAGTTTCTGAATTATAGAGGAAATAATCAGATTTTAAATTGGAAAACTTAGTTGGTATACTTTGATCATATGTATTTTCTGCAATTTTTCCTTTAGTAAATTTTACCTTTTCTTTTCTTACGATGGTAAGATTATTTTTTTCTGAGGAAGATTGAATATAATAACTACTATCAATTAATCTTATGATATATTTATTATTTATATTAAAATATTCTATTCCATCTTTAGGCACCTTAAAATATTCTTCACCCTTATTCAGAATAATTTCATCATTATAAATATTATATCTCAAAAGAAATATACCCGCCTCCCCTTTTATAGTGGAAGGTAAAAATTCTTTATCTAAAAACAGTGACCCTTCATACTCATTGTCAGCCAATCCACTTACACCAATTTTATTAACAGCTTGTGACATCAACTGTATTTTGAACAACATTTCCATTTATCCCGGAGTTATTTTTCTTGATTTAACTACTCCTTTTAGAATAACCCAAGCCAATGATGACTGTATAATTAAATCTTTTATCTTCGGATCTACCTGTGTTATTATTCCTGAATGTAAACCTTTGGAATTTTGTATTGGGAACAAAGCCACCTTGCTCTAAATATGCTAGGAAGAATATACTAATGTATTTTCACTCCCAAAAGTCGCTGAAACTATGAATTACCGTATGAATCTTTCGAAAACATGATTAAATTATCAGCTTTAAGATTATTATTGAATAAAATTTAACAGGCTATATATATCGAAATAATTTGTATTTTTAAAAAAAATTATTATGAAAAATACAATTATTTCTTTCTTTATTTTATTATTCTCTTTTCAATCATGTGAAGTCGATAAGAATACAGACAAAGAAGAATTCTCTAATGGAACAGCCTCTGATTATTACAAGCAAGCTGAATTCAACCTGAATTCAATCCTATCTCTGAGTAAAAATTCAAACCCTTTGAATCCGAATGCAGCATCCAAAAACGTTCCTGACCTTCCAGTTCTAGAAACTCGAGCCATATCGGCTTACTTAGTAGAAGAAAGAGTTTTAGAATGTGGCAAATCCTATGTATATGTAGCAACAGCAACCGATGTAAGTGCCTATGATAGAATGGTATGGATAACTATCAAAAAAAATTCAACTACAATAGACACTCAATATGTAATTATTCCGGCAGGTCAACAAACCAATTCGGTACAATTCAATAGAATATATGCTAATGTAGTAAAACCATATCCTATTAACGATGCAATAATATCAGTTACTGATATCGTTGAATTTTCACCGGGTGCACCAAATTTAACGAGTGCTTATGTAAAAAATTCAACTACTCAATACATTGAAAACTGCATGACCCTAAATGGTATTCCGGATTTCTGTGAAGAGCATGGGGGAGATCATAATCATAATGGTATATGTGATGACACAGACCGAATTATAAGAGAGCTTCAAGGAGTGGATACTTCAGTAGATTAATCAATAACGTTTGATTCTGATATTCTGTAAAAAGTCCGTTTTCACTGGCCGTGAAACAGACTTTTTTATAATCCTTCTTTTTCCGAAGTTATTTCAAATAAAAACTATTAATACTTACTATCTAACCGGATTCAAAAAAATAAAAACTACAATAAAAAAGGAATCCGTCTCACAACCAATTTGTGAAACGGATTCTTTCATGTATTTACAGATAAACTATTTTATTTAAGTTTCTTCTTAACAGCTACTTCTTCGTAAACTTCAAGAATATCTCCGACCTCAATATCGTTATACCCTTTCAGGTTTAATCCGCATTCGTAACCTTTGGTTACTTCTCTTACATCATCTTTGAAACGTTTTAAGCTTTCAAGCTCTCCGTCGAATTTAACGATACCATCTCTCAGTACTCTTACTTTAGACTGTCTGGTTACTTTTCCTGAAAGAACCATACATCCTGCAATTGTACCTACCTTAGAGATTTTGAATACCTCTCTGATTTCAACATTACCAATTACCTGTTCTTTGATCTCAGGAGAAAGCATTCCTTCCATTGCTTCTTTAACCTCATCAATGGCAGCATAAATTACTGAATATGTTCTGATCTCGATTTCTTCCTTATCAGCTAATTCTTTAGCATTAGCACCGGCTCTAACATTAAATCCGATAATAATTGCGTCAGAAGCAGTTGCTAAGTTAACATCAGATTCAGTGATCTGCCCAACTCCTTTGTGCAGAATATTAACGTTGATCTCTGCTGTAGACAATCTCTGTAACTGATCAGACAATGCTTCTACGGAACCATCCACGTCACCTTTAAGGATAATATTCAATTCTTTAAATTCACCTAAAGCAATTCTTCGTCCAAGCTCTTCAAGTGTAGTATGCTTCTTAGTTCTTATTGAAAGTTCTCTCTGCAACTGTTCTCTCTTGTTGGCGATTGTTTTAGCTTCGCTTTCATCTGAATATACCTTAAATTTATCACCAGCTGTTGGTGCTCCGTCAAGACCTAGGATCGTAACAGGGATTGAAGGACCGGCCTCTTTAAGGTTCCTGCCTCTTTCATCAAGCATAGCTTTTACCTTACCATGATTTTTACCTGCCACAACATAATCTCCAACTTTTAAGGTTCCGGTCTGCACTAACATTGTAGCAACATATCCTCTACCTTTATCTAATGAAGCTTCAATAACAACTCCCTGAGCTGCTCTGTCAGGATTAGCCTTCAGATCAAGCATTTCTGCCTGAAGTAATACTTTTTCCAGAAGAACATCCATATTGTTACCAAACTTCGCAGAGATTTCCTGTGCCTGAACATTTCCACCCCATTCTTCTACCAGGATATTCATTCCGGAAAGCTGCTGACGGATATTATCAGGATTAGCGTTTGGTCTGTCTACTTTGTTTAAAGCAATGATCATTGGTACTCCTGCAGCCTGTGCGTGAGAGATTGCTTCTCTCGTTTGAGGCATTACATCATCATCGGCAGCAATTACAATAATTGCAATATCGGTGATCTGAGCACCTCTGGCTCTCATTGCGGTAAACGCTTCGTGACCCGGTGTATCTAAGAATGTAATTCTTTGTCCGTTTTCTAATTTTACGTTGTATGCTCCAATGTGCTGGGTAATACCTCCTGACTCACCAGCGATAACGTTGGTTTTTCTGACGTAGTCAAGTAAGGATGTTTTACCGTGGTCAACGTGACCCATTACCGTTACAATTGGTGCTCTTGGAGAAAGATCCTCCTCAGTATCCATATCTTCTTCAGATTCTACCTCTTCAAGGTCAGCATCTGAGAATTCTATTTTATAACCAAATTCATCTGCAACTAATAATAAAGTATCAGCTTCAAGTCTTTGGTTCATTGTTACCATTACACCTAAGGAGAAACAAGCAGAAATAACTTCTGTTGGAGAAACATTCATTAAACTCGCTAATTCACCTACTGTGATGAATTCGGTAACTTTTAATGATCTATCTTGAGCATCAATTTCCTGCTGACGCTCATCCTGCTCTCTACGGTAAGTTCTTTTATCTTTTCTGTGCTTAGCAGATTTAGATTTACCTCCTTTGTTGGTTAATTTTTCAAGGGTTTCCTTAATCTGGTTTTTAACCTGCTCGTCGGTAAGCTCAACAGGCATAGTTCTCTGCCCTGGCCTGTTGTTGTTTCCACCTGGGCCTTTTTTGAATCCGCCTCCCTGACCTGGTGGACGGTTTCCTTGGTTATTTCCAAAACGGTTTCCTCCTGGACCTCCTTGTCCTGGCGGACGGTTTCCTCCTGGGCCACCCTGTCCTTGCGGACGGTTTCCTCCAGGACCTCCCTGACCTTGAGGACGGTTACCCTGACCTCCTTGGTTATTGTTATTTCCTGAGTTTTGATTATTCCCCTGACCTTGTTGATTTGGACCTCCGGGTTTTTCAATCCTCTTTCTTTTCTTTTTAGCGCCAGAACCAGGTTTTGGTGCGAACTGCGTTAAGTCAATCTTTTCGCCAACAATCTTGGGACCGTCAAGCTTCTGATAAACAGTTTCTATTTTCTGAGGTTCCTGAGATTCAGGCTCAGCTGGTTTTTGAGGCTCTGCTTTCGCTTCAACAGGCTCAGGCTTCTTTGGAGTTTCTTTCACAGGTTCTGCCGGTTTTTCCTCTTCTTTTTTCTCCTCCATTTTGGGTTTATCTTTTTTCACAGGTCTATTTCTGGATTCTATTTGGGACAGATCTATTTTATCCAGAACTTTGAATTCCTGTTTTTCAGGAGCTGCTTTAACTTCCGGTTCAGCCACAACTTCTTCTTTCTTCTCTTCAACCGGTGCTGCTACAGGTGCTGGTGCTGCAGGAGCCGCCTCAACTTCAGGAGCTTTAGACTCCAGATCTATTTTACCTAAAATCTTAGTTTCCGGTTTATTTGCTTTAGCTCTTATTACTTCAGGGGTTTTCTTTTCTTCAATTTCCAGTTTTTCTTCCGGAACTTTAGTGATCACCACCTCATGGGAAGCCTTTCTCTGTTCGCCGTCTTTGGCAAACTCAGCCTCCAATGCAGAATATGCCGCTTCTTCTAATTGAGCGTTAGGATTGTTTTCAACTTCGAAATCCTTTGACTGTAAAAACTCTACTAATCTGGACATCGAGATATTGAATTCCTTAACCGCTTTATTTAATCTTATTTTTGGCATCTATATTATTTACTATTTTTTTTAATTCTTAAAATTAAAGTATTTCTTTTTTACTGTTTATTAAAATTTCATTAAAAATCTTAATCTTCAAATTCTTCTCTCAGAATACGCTTAACATCTTCGATAGTTTCTTCTTCAAGATCTACCATATTAAGAAGACTTTCGGTATCCTTATCTAATACTGATTTCGCAGTAGTAAGACCTACTTTCTTAAATTCATCTAAAATCCACTGCTCAATATCGTCATTAAATTCTCTCAAATCAACATCGTCATCCTCGCTGGATTCTCTATAAACATCAATTTCATATCCGGATAACCAAGAAGCCAGTCTGATATTCTGCCCCTGTTTTCCGATTACTTTGGAAATCTCTTCAACCGGAGTATAAACCAATGCATAGTTTGCATCCTCGTTGATGTCAATCTTGTTGACGGTAACATTTCCTAAAGCTCTCTTCACCATGATTTCAGGGTTTTTAGACCACTGAATCACATCAATGTTTTCATTTCTCAACTCTCTTACAACTCCATGAATTCTGGATCCTTTAACTCCCACACAAGCACCTACAGGATCTATTCTGTCATCATAAGCATCTACTGCAATTTTCGCCTTCTCACCAGGGATTCTTACTACTTTCTTAAGCATAATCGTTCCGTCCTGGATTTCAGGAATTTCCAGCTCCAATAATTTCTCCAGGAATTTAGGTGCAGTTCTGGAAATAATAATCTGTGGCTTTGAACCTTTAAAATCTACTGTCTCAACAATAGCTCTGATATTTTCGCCTTTTTTAAAGAAATCGGACGGGATCTGGTTTTCTTTTGGCAAAATGAATTCGTTCTCCTCATCATCTAACAAGATCACGTGTTTGTGACGAATGTGGTGAACCTCTCCAATAACAATTTCCCCGATTTTATCTCTGAACTGCTCATAAAGCATTGCATTATTATGTTCCTGAAGTTTTGTAGCCAGAATCTGCTTTAAGGTAAGAATATTTCTCCTACCCAGTTGGGCAACAGGAATTTCCATTGTAAAATCTTCACCAACTTCAAAAGTAGGGTCAATCTTCTTAGCTTCAGAAAGCTCAATTTCCAGATCGTCATCTTCAGACATTTCGTCTTCTACAATCGTTTTATTTAAAAATATCTGAAAATCTCCTTTATCAGGATTCACAATTACATCAAAATGATCATCTGAATCAAATCTTTTTCGCAAAAGGGTCTTCAGTGAATCTTCAATAATTGCCATAAGATCAATCTTACTGATCCCTTTTTCGTCTTTAAAATCACCAAAGGATTCAATCAACGCTATATTATCCATCTATTTTTTTTTCTTTTAAAATTTAATTATTACTAACGCTTTTTTTATCTCAGAGTAAGGAATTTCTTTTTCCTCCTCCACATCCACTTTCCCTTTTCCGACTTCTTTCGGCTTTCGGTAGCGTAAAATAAGTGTGATCTTTTCCTCATCCACTTTTGCCAGCTCACCCTCAATTTTGGAAGAATCATTCAGCAAAACTTCTATTTCTCTTCCCAAATTTTTCCTGAACTGTCTTGGAGCGGAGAGCGGCTCACTTAGTCCCGCAGACATTACCTGAAGACTGAAATCATGCTCTTCACGGTCCATATTAAACTCTATCGCACGGCTTGCATCAAGGCAGTCCTGAAGAGTCACCCCATTATCACCATCCAAGATCACAGTAATATCATCTCCTGCAGAAAATTTTAGATCAACAAGAAATAAATCCTTTCTGGACTCAAGGAATTCATTTAATAATTCTTCAATTCTTTTTCTAAACTCCATACATTAATTATCTTGATTTACAGTACGAAAAAAGGCTTTCTTCCGAAGCCTTCCCATTTTTCCCGTAAATCCACTGCAAATATAAGCATTTTTTCTAAAAAAGCAAAATCTACTTAATTATCAAGTAAATACCTTAAAATTTTGATTAAGGTAAATTAAACAGGCCGGTGAAAGTATTTTTATTATTTTTGTCCTGAAATTTAAAAACATACATTTTGAATATAACAATTGTAGGAACAGGTTATGTAGGGCTGGTTACAGGTACTACCCTGGCAGAACTTGGCAATTCAGTATACTGTGTTGATATTGATGAAAAGAAAGTAGAAGGTATGAAAAACGGCGTTGTTCCCATCTATGAGCCGAACCTTGAAGAGATGTTTCTGAGAAACATTCAATCCGAAAGATTATTTTTCACTACCAATCTTAAAGAAGCTTTAGATAAAAGCGAAGTCATTTATCTGGCCCTGCCCACGCCACCGGGAGAAGACGGTTCTGCAGATCTTTCATACGTTATCCAGGTTGCCAATAATATCGGAGAAATGATGACAGAGTACAAAGTCATCGTTAATAAAAGTACTGTTCCGGTGGGAACCGCAGACAGGGTAAGAGAAGTCATTGCTTCTAAAACGGACATCCCTTTTGATGTAGTTTCCAACCCTGAATTCTTAAGAGAAGGTTTTGCCGTAGAGGACTCTATGAATCCTTCGAGAGTCGTTGTGGGTGCCAGCTCTGAAAAAGCAAAAAATATTATGGCTCAGATTTACCAGCCATTTACCAATACAGGAATTCCTATCATCTTTATGGATGAGAAGTCTTCGGAGCTTACAAAATATGCTGCCAACTCATTCCTTGCCGTAAAAATCACTTTCATGAATGAAATTGCCAATTACTGTGAGAAAGTAGGTGCTGACGTAGACAAAGTCAGACTTGGGATGGGAAGTGATGACAGAATCGGACACCGGTTTTTATTTCCGGGTATCGGATATGGTGGAAGCTGTTTCCCTAAAGATGTAAAAGCTCTTATAAAGTCGGGAATACAGGAGGATTTCAACTTTCAGATTCTTGAAGCTACGGAAAAGGTAAATACTTCACAAAAAGTAATTTTGGTTTCAGAGATTGAGAAATACTTCGGAGGAAATATCAGCGGAAAGAAAATCGCCATGTGGGGTCTGGCATTTAAGGCTAACACAGACGACATCCGTGAGGCATCTTCTTTGGACAATATTGCTCTTTTATTGGAAAAAGGCGCAGAAATTGCTGCGTATGATGCGGTAGCAGAAAATAATGTAAAGAAACTTCTTGGTGACACGATACATTATGCAAAAGGAATGTATGATGCTCTTGAAGACGCAGATGCCTTATTCATTGCTACGGAATGGCCTGAGTTTAAAAATCCGAATTTTGAACTGATGGCTAAAAAAATGAAAAATAAAGTCATTTTTGACGGAAGAAATATGTATCCATTGGAAATTCCTGAACAGAATGGATTCCATTATAAGAGTATAGGAAGAAAAACTATCAAAAAATAAATTGATGAAAAATATAATCATTACCGGAGGAGCCGGATTTATAGGTTCTCACGTTGTAAGAGAGTTTGTGAAAAATAATCCGGACACAACGATCATTAATCTTGACGCACTTACTTACGCAGGAAATCTGGAAAATCTGAAGGATATTGAAAATGAGCCTAATTATGTTTTTGAAAAGGCAGACATTACAAAACCTGAAGAATTAAGAAAGGTATTTGAAAAATACAACCCTGACGCTGTAGTGCATCTGGCGGCAGAAAGTCATGTAGACAGAAGTATTACAGACCCAATGGCATTTATTAATACCAATGTAAACGGAACTGCCAATCTTCTTAATCTGTGCAAGGAATTCTGGACCCTCAATCCGGACCATACGCATGGAAGATTTCCTGATGAGAAAAGAAATAATTTATTTTATCACGTTTCTACAGATGAAGTATACGGAAGTCTTGGGGAAACAGGATTCTTTCTGGAAACGACCGCTTATGATCCGCAATCTCCGTATTCAGCTTCAAAAGCAGCATCTGACCACTTGGTAAGAGCATATGGAAACACGTACGGAATGCCATTCATCATATCCAACTGTTCAAACAATTACGGACCGAATCATTTTCCTGAAAAATTAATCCCTCTGTGTATTTCAAATATCATTAATGAAAGACCATTGCCAATTTATGGTGACGGAAAATATACAAGAGACTGGTTATTTGTAATAGACCACGCTAAAGGCATTCATCAGATTTTTAATGAAGCTAAAACCGGCGAAACTTACAATATCGGAGGATTCAACGAGTGGCAGAATATTGATCTGGTAAAAGAACTGATCAGGCAAATGGATTCCAAATTAGGAAAACCGGAAGGGCATTCAGAAAAATTAATCACGTTCGTAAAGGACAGACCGGGACACGATAAGCGTTATGCTATTGATGCGACTAAACTTAACAAAGATTTAGGCTGGAAGCCATCTGTAACTTTTGAAGAAGGTCTTTCAAAAACTATTGACTGGTATCTTGAAAATAAAGAGTGGCTGGAAAATGTAACAAGCGGCGATTATCAGAAATATTACGAAACTCAGTATAATTAACACACACAAAAGATGAAAGGTATTATATTAGCCGGAGGATCCGGAACACGACTTTACCCTCTTACCATTGCAGTAAGTAAGCAGTTAATGCCCGTTTACGACAAGCCAATGATTTATTACCCTCTTTCAACTTTGTTATTGGCTGGGATTAAAGATATTCTGATCATTACAACTCCTCATGACCAGGCAGGATTTATCAAACTTTTAGGCGATGGATCTCAGATCGGCTGCAACATAGAATATGTTGCACAGCCAAGCCCGGACGGACTGGCACAGGCCTTTATTTTAGGTGATACGTTTATTGGTAATGATCCTGTTGCATTGGTTTTAGGGGACAATATTTTCTATGGTTCTGAAATGGGCACCTTGCTGAAGAACAAAACCAACCCGGATGGCGGAGTGGTTTTCGCTTACCACGTTTCAGATCCAGAAAGATACGGTGTTGTAGAATTTGATGATCATTTTAAGGCTGTTTCTATTGAGGAAAAACCTTTAAACCCCAAATCAAATTATGCAGTTCCCGGCTTATATTTTTACGATAACGAAGTAGTGGAAATTGCAAAAAACATACAGCCTTCTGCAAGAGGAGAGCTTGAAATTACGGATGTTAACAATGTTTATTTAAGTAAAGGAAAACTTGAAGTAGGTGTTTTGGACAGGGGCACCGCATGGCTTGATACCGGAACTTTTGATTCCCTGAATGATGCTTCTGAATTTGTAAGTGTTATTGAAAAAAGACAGGGTTTTAAAATTGGCTGTATTGAAGAAATTGCATTCAGGAATAAATTCATCAACGAAGAAAAGCTGCTGGAGACTGCTGAAAAATATGGTAAAAGCGGTTATGGAGAATACCTTAAACAACTCGTAAGAAAGTAAAATAATCATATTCAGAATTTTAAAACTATTGGCTTTATAGCCGATAGTTTTTTTTGCAACATAATCGCGTATTTTCTCTGATTCGAAAGATCTATTTGATATAAATTTTTATACAGAGTCACATAATAATAACAGGTTGTACTCCGATAGTAATTTTATAATTAACTTTGAGGGCTCAAAGAATTATTTATAAACATTAATGAAATACAATAAACCGCAAATCATTACATTCGATAAAATAGGATCATCATCTCTGGGATATATTACTATAGCGGAGACTCAGAAAAATGTTCCTTTTGAAATAAAACGGGTCTACTGGACGTATTATACGCCTCATGATGTAACGAGAGGAGGACATGCTCATAAGGCACTGCAGCAAATAATATTTGCTGTTTCAGGAACCATTATTTTTAATACAGAGGATAAAGATGGTCATAAAGAAGTTTTTACCTTAGATCATCCTACAAAAGGTTTATATATTCCCAAACTGGTATGGCGTGACATTCAGTTTTCCCATAATGCAGTCCTGTTATGTCTGGCCTCGGAAGAATATGATGAGGCAGATTACTTCAGAGATTATGAAGAATTTAAAAAGACGACAGCTAAATAAAAAAACGTTACGAAAATGATTAACTTTTTAGATTTAAAAAAAATAAACCTTAAATATCAGGAGGAAATTGAAAATAAACTTTTAAGTGTTTTCCGCAGCGGCTGGTATTTGATGGGAAGTGAACTTAAAAACTTTGAAACCAATCTTGCCTCATATATCGGTGCAGGATACGCTCTAGGAGTAGCCAACGGCCTGGATGCTCTGCGGCTAATCTTCCGTGCCTATATCGAATTAGGCATCATGAAACCCGGTGACGAAGTTCTTGTTCCGGCCAACACTTATATCGCTTCAGTTCTGGCTTTATCTGATAACGGACTTATTCCGGTATTTGTAGAACCGGATGCCAATACCTATAATATTGATATTTCAAAAATTGAAGAAAAAATAACACCTAAAACAAAAGCCATCCTCATTGTTCATCTTCAGGGAAGAATTGTTTTTTCCGAAGAGCTTAAAAATATTGCATCAAAATATAATCTAAAGATCGTAGAAGATAATGCACAGGCGATTGGTGCAGAATGGAAAGGCATTAAATCAGGAAACCTCGGTGATGCGGCCGGCTTCAGTTTTTATCCCGGAAAAAACCTTGGTGCCTTAGGTGATGCAGGAGCTGTAACCACGAATGACAAAGAAGTATACGATGCCATACGCGCTATAGCCAACTACGGTTCAAACCAGAAATATATCAACATTTATAAAGGATTAAATTCCAGGCTGGATGAAATTCAGGCCGCTGTTCTGGATGTGAAGCTGAAATACATTGGCAACGAAAACGGTGCCCGGAGAGAAATTGCCAAAAGATTCATCTCTGAGATCAATAATCCTAAGATCATCCTTCCTAAAAACCCTGCCGACGAAAATGAACATGTATGGCATGTTTTCGTGATAAGAACGGAAAAGAGAGATGAGCTTCAGGCTTATTTAACGGAAAAAGGCATCAGTACCATTATTCACTATCCGGTTCCGCCTCACAAACAGGAAGCATACAAAGAGTACAGTGATCTTTCATTTCCCATTACGGAGAAAATGCATGATGAAGTACTGAGCCTTCCGATTTCTTCTGTTTTGGAAGAGGAAGAGATCCAGACTATTATAAAAGCTGTTAACGGGTTTTAATTTAAAAAGTACTCCTGATAAGGAAGCTGTTATTACAAACAATCCGTCAACAAATAAGATTCTTATTATAAATATCAATAACTATTGGCTTTATGGCTAATAGTTTTTTGTTCATAATAACAAATATTAATATATTAGTCGTTGGTTTCGGTTTTATGTGAATAATTATTCACTAATTGAAAAAGCTAAATAAGAATTAAATATTTTAAATTTGCAAAAACTTACACAAATGAATGAACCACAGCAGAAGTGGACAGAAACGATTGATGCCGATCATTCTTTATTTGACCTAAAACTTAAAGAGGTCTGGAAATATAAGGATCTGGTCTATATGTTTGTTAAAAGAGACTTTGTTTCCAGCTTTAAACAAACTGTACTGGGCCCGGTCTGGTTTTTTATTAACCCTATTTTGACCACTATTGTATATCTTATTGTTTTTGGTAAAATAGCTAAGCTTCCTACCGATGGGCCTCCCATCTTATTTTATCTTGCAGGGGTAACCCTTTGGAATTATTTTTCGACCTCCCTTATTGCAACGTCTAATACATTTGCCGGGAATGCCAGTATTTTTGGAAAAGTTTATTTTCCAAGACTTGTAACACCTTTGTCAATAGTAATATCCAATCTGATGCGGTTTGCGGTACAATTCCTTTTATTCATTCTGGCTTGGGTATATTACCTTACCAAAGGAGAAGTTCATCCCAACATATGGATTCTTGCTACACCGTTCCTTATCATGCTGATGGCTTTTTTCGCTTTAGGAGTCGGAATGATTTTTTCTTCACTTACTACCAAATACAAGGACCTCAGCATGTTGTTGGGATTCGGAATAAGCCTTTATATGTATGCAACTCCGGTAATTTATCCGGTATCTGCACTGCAGGGAGCTTTCAAAAAGCTGGCTTACTATAATCCACTTACGGGTGTTTTTGAATGCTTTAAATATGCATGGATCGGTACCGGAGATTTTTCACCTGCAATGCTGGGAATCAGCTCAGTGATTATTTTAATTCTTCTGATGGTAGGTGTTGTTGTTTTCAATAAGGTTGAAAAGACTTTCATGGATACCGTTTAGGAATCATGTTTTATTAATTTTTAAATTCCAATTAAAATATGCTGGCTTTAAAAGCAGAAAATATATCAAAACAATACCGTCTCGGACAAGTGGGAACAGGTACGCTTTCTCACGACCTGAACAGGTTTTGGCACAAAGTAAGAGGCAAGGAAGACCCGTATTTAAAAATCGGGGAAGCCAACGACAGGACAACGAAGGGAGATTCTGAATATGTATGGTCACTCCGTGACATCGATTTTGAAATCGAGCAAGGAAGTGCTGTAGGGATCATCGGCAGAAATGGAGCCGGAAAATCTACCCTGCTGAAAATTTTGAGTAAGGTAACCAAACCTACCACAGGAAAAATACGTACTAATGGCAGAATTGCATCTTTACTGGAAGTAGGTACAGGTTTTCACCCTGAAATGACAGGGCGTGAAAATATCTTTCTCAACGGTGCCATTCTCGGAATGACCCGGAAAGAGATTACAAGAAAATTTGATGAAATCGTTGCTTTCTCGGGAGTGGAAAGATATATTGACACCCCGGTAAAAAGATATTCTTCCGGAATGTATGTACGCCTTGCATTTGCAGTGGCTGCACACCTTGAATCTGAAATATTGATTGTTGACGAGGTTTTAGCAGTAGGAGACGCTGATTTTCAGAAAAAATGCCTTGGAAAAATGGGTGATGTTACCAAAGAAGAAGGACGAACCATTTTATTTGTAAGTCATAATATGGCTGCCGTAAAACAGTTATGCAGTACCGGTATACTTATGAAAAATGGCCAGCTTACAGATCAGGGGAGCATCAATAAGGTAATGGAAAACTATATCATTCATGAATTATCTCCAAATTCTGAATTCAGATACATTGAAGATTTGAGTAAAAAGGCTCAGATTCACAATGTTAAGATTTTCAATAGTAAGAATATTGAAACCATGGAGTTCAGCCATACCGATGACATTAACATCAATATAGATTATATCAACAGAAGTGTTAACAAGGGTATCCGCGTCAATATTGCCATTTTAGACAAGTTTGAAAATGTTATTTTCATTACAAGAAAAACATTTGGTGACATGCATGAAAACAGCCTATCTATACAGATAGAAGGCTACAAGCTTATTCCCAATACCTATATACTTTCTGTGGCATTAGATACTCCGGGAGTTGAGCTTTATGATTATATAAAGGGAGGTGTGCAGATCAGCATTGTTGAGACAGGTCATGAGAATTTTCTTACAGGAGATACAGATAATGGCATTATTCATCCTCCTGTCATATGGATGTAAGATAAATTATGAAAAAGATATTAGTTTTATCTACAGGCGATGTAAACGGCGCCTATGAAGCTATGTACAAAGTGGCTCATATTTTAAAAAATATGGGACATGAAGTAGTGATGTGCGTAAAGAATAAAACGAAAGCTGATGATTTTATAAAGCCCTATATTCATGGGCAGCATTCTCCTGTTACTAAAAACTTATCTTTAGCAGAGCGGGCAATACGGAAAATAAAAACAGAATTGATACAACCTCAGGCTGCAGTAAAAAAAATATTGACAACGGACAGTAAGTATTCTTTTTTAAGCAAAGATGAAATTACGGAGCATATCAATGTAGACAGCCTTTTGAAGTCAGTGGGATTTATTCCGGATTATGTTTTTACCGGTATGACCATTGATTTTCTTAACAGTACAGATCTTTTCAATATTCAAAAAGCCACGCAAGCCAAGGTATACAATATCACGGTGGATATGAATCATTTCACAGGGGGATGTCATTTTTCCTGGGGATGTGAAGGCTATATGAGCAGTTGTGATAAGTGTCCGGCAATCCCCGATGAATCCCAAAAGCACGTGGCTAAGGATAATCTGGAAATGAAATATCAAAATGCTCAAAAAGCCTCTTTTCAAATTATTGCAGGATCAGGTTTAACGCTGGAGCAGGCAAAAAAGTCAAAAATTTATAGAGAACAGAAAACGATCTACAATATCAACAGCCTGATAGATACTACCCTTCTCAACGATAAGAACAAAAGTATCGCAAAAAGGATTTTTTCTTTAGAAGAAGGCCATTTTTATATCCTCACCGGAGCGCAGAATATGGAAGATCCGCGGAAAGGCTTTAAATATCTTATTGAAGCTTTAGAAATCCTGGATCAGCAGCTTCCGGAAGATCTGAAAAAGAAAATAAATCTTTTAGTTGTTTCCAACAGCATAAATAAGGAATTCGACAGGGTTACTTTTAAAAAGCAGAAAATAGACTATATCAAAGACTACAGGCTCTTATCATTATTGTATCAGGCAACGGATGTCTTTGTCAATTCTTCGATTGAGGATTCCGGCCCGATGATGGTTTCTGAAGCCTTAGCCTGCGGAACTCCTGTGGTAGGCTTCGACACTGGAGTTCTTACCAATATGGTCATAGACGATTACAACGGATATAAAATTCCCATGAAAGACAGCCGCCAGCTGGCAGAAGGAATTAAAAAAGTATTCGAGCTGGATAAAAACCGGTATGCAGTTTTCTCAAAAAACGCGGTACAGCAGGTTCAGGAATTTTCATCGTATGAATATGCAGAAGAAATTTTTACCAAAATTTTAGAACAGGATGATCAAAAGACTTTATAATAAAAAAATTTCCGGGCTTGGGCTTTCTATTTTCAGAATTGCCTACACATTGGTGTTATTGTGTGAAGTTATCCAACTCAATTATTTCAAACATCTGATCTTTGATAAGATTCCTTTTTTAGAACCCGCAGAAATTGATTTTGGAATCCCTCTAAAAATATGGATGATTGCCATCATTTTTATAATGCTGGGGCTTTTTACAAGACTGGCAACTATCATTAATTATTTGATGACCATTATCCTGTTGGGAACCATAAATACGTATGAGTATCATATGTTTTATGCGTATCTTGGAATGAATTTTCTCCTGATGTTCCTGCCTATATCCAGGAATCTTTCTCTGGATCGTCTTCTGCTAAAGTATAAATATTCCAATACAAGATTCCAATATAATCCTCCTGAGAAAGTCAGTGTTTTATCTTACCTTATCCCTGTTTTTGTTGGGATTGCCATTGTTTATTTTGACTCTATACTATATAAATTTACATCAGTATTTTGGATAAAAGGTTTAGGTATGTGGCTACCTACTTCTGTACCAAATACCAATTATATTTCTATACCCTATGTGCTCGATCAAAAATACCTGATGTTATTTCTTGGGTACCTAACGTTAGTGTTTGAGACCACTTTCCTGTTTACTTTTTTTCGCAAAAAATGGAGGGTTCCAATGTTAATAATAGGTTTAGGATTACATTTAGGGATAGTAATTTGCTATCCCATTCCTTGGTTTGGACTAGGGATGTGTGCCATTTACCTGTTGATGATTCCTGTTTCCTGGTGGGAAAAATTATTTAAAACCTCTGAAAAACCGGCTAAACTTACCTTTTATTATGACGGAGAATGTCCTTTGTGCAACCGGACCAAAATTACGATACAGCACTTTGATATTGCAAAAAGGATTGATTTCAAAACGGTACAGTATTATGCAGAACAGAATGAATTACTAAAAAACATTCCCACAGACACCCTTCTTGACGACATTCATTCTGTACGAAACGGAAAAGTGTATAAAGGACTGGATACGTATATTCAGGTTTTCAATGCGATCACCTATTTAAAACCTTTAAGCTGGATATTACATATTCCCGGAGTTTATCATATTGGAAAAGCAGTCTATCAGTATGTCGCCCAAAACAGAAACACAGAGCGCTGTACAGAAGAAAACTGCGGCTATACACCACCTGTAATTCCTCCTGATGAGGATAAATTGAAAATCCTTCAGCATTACACTCTTGAAGACCTCAAAATCTCTCTTATCAAAATAAGTCTGTGTATCATCATATCACTGCAGGTAATTGTTTCTTATAATTCAATAGAAAAAAAAGGCGGTTTTGAAAATACTTCACTGGGAAAACAAACGAGCAAGCTTTCAAGCGCAGTAGAAAAGCCATCCAAAACATATCTGGGAATTACCCATCATGCTGTTTTTATGGATTATCATTTTAGTGAATACAATCATATTATAGCATTATCTTACATAGATGAAAATGGTAAGGAAACTTGGCTCCCAATAATTAAAAAGGATGGAGCTACAGGTTCATATCTTTATGGGCCTACTTGGGCAAAATGGTCATTCCGCACTAATGACAACATAATAAATCAAAATAATCTTAAAAAAGGAATTCGGGATTTTACTGCATTTTGGGCTAGTATGAATGGAATAAGTCTGAAAGATGCTACATTTATAATCAAGGTAAAAAAGATTGACACTCCTCACGATTGGGAAAAAGGCTTTTTAAAGAAACAAATGGAAAAGCCGTGGATGGACGTAGGAACTGCGACTTGGCACAATAAAGAATATTCTATTAACATTCCGGAAATTGAAACATTATGAAAGTATTGATTGTAGGTGCTCACAGCATTTTATCAAAGAGATTGATTCTTGAACATCCCAACGATGAAATTAATGTTTTATACCATAGCAAACCATTTGATCAGCAAGTTGAAAACTTTCCTGTTTCAAATATAAACCACCTGAATGTTGATTATGACATAGTTTATGTCGTGAGTGCTATAATCACAAACGACATTAGTAAAAATAATGAGCTCTATGATGTCAACATTAAATTAATCAAGTCTATTTGCAGTAAATTTATACATTCCAAGATTATTTTCTTTTCATCTGTTGCAGTTTATGATGCCATAGAGTTTGGGATTATTGATGAAAAGACAAAACCTTCTCCTCAATCTATTTATGGAATCAGTAAACTCTGGGGTGAAAAAATAGTTGAGCAGCATTCTAAATATGGAATTATAAGAATTTCTTCCATGTATGATGAAGAAATGAAAGAAACAACCTTTCTACCTAAAATTATTGAATCTGCAATAAAAGAAAATAATATAACACTTTTAGGAGACGGTACAAGAATTCAAAACTATATACATGCAAAAGATGTTGCCTCACTGGCAAGAAAATCAGCATTATGTACTGAGAACCTTATTATAATGGGGATTTCACCTAAAAATTACAGTAATAAAGAAGTAGCACAAATAATACAAAAAATAACAAACTGTACCATCGATTTTAAGGGAGAAGATCTATCAAGATCAGTAGAATATAAACGATCCAAACATTTTTTATATCAGCAAACCTTTACCCCTTTGGAACAAGGAATAAAAGAATTAATACAATGGAAAACAAAACAGTATTAGTCACAGGAGTCGGAGGAAATGTAGGTCAGGGTATTTTAAGAAACATTATTAAAACTCAGTTCCCTATCCGTCTCGTGGGCTGCAATGTAATAGATTTTTCTGCAGGAAATCATCTGTGTGATTCATTCTATAAGGTCCCTTATGCAATGGCGGATAACTATATTGATATTATTAACTCTATCATTGAAAGGGAAAAGATAGACCTGATCATTCCATCCACAGATTATGAAGTATATTATCTTGCATTGCATAAAGACAAACTAAAAGCCAAAGCAGTAGTAAGTGAAGTGAGTACATCAAAAAAATATTTAGATAAATATTTATCTTATGAACATCATAAAGAAAATAATCTCCCTTTTGCAGAAGCCTATCTTCCAAAAGACTATATCCAAGGTACTTTCATAGATTATATTGTAAAGCCTCGGGAAGGAAGAGGATCAAGAGGACTACATATTAACCCTAAGGATCTATCAGGATTTGATGAAACCTATATGGTACAGAAGCTTATACAAGGAAAAGAAATTACCACTGCATTTTATGTAAACAAAAATAATGAACTTCATGGTTTTATAAACCTTGAACGTACCTTAGAAAATGGAGCTACCAGCGAATGTACTGTAAACAGATCTTTTGATAAAGAACTGGAAATAATACTAAAAGAACTTGTCGCTAAAAATGATTTTGTAGGAAGTGCAAACCTTCAATCTATTGTTGATGAGCAGGGGAACATTATTCCATTCGAAGTTAACTGCAGGATTTCCGGAACTAATTCCATCCGATCTAATTTTGGTTTTGAAGATGTTAAATATACACTAGAAGAACATCTTTACAATATCCTCCCAAGCAAAATCAATATTACTGAAGGAGTTGCAGTTAGAATTTTAATGGATGTTATTTATCCGGGTCAAACTAATATTGATGATTTAAAAAATAATTCATCGCCTCATTATATTTTTTAAAATATGGAAGTTTTATTATTAGATGCTGCCAATACATTAATTCACAAGCCTTCCCTATGGGATAAATTAATAATGGTACTTGAAAAACACCATCATTTCATAGAAAAGGAATCATTATTTCTGAGGCATAAAATGGTCTCGGAAATCATCAATTTTCCGGACAGGACAACAAAAGAGTTTTACACAGAGTTTAATTCTGAATTATTATTGGCATTGGGAATAATTCCTACAGAAAAGATATTATCCGAAATTTTCTCCGCCTGCTCATATTTACCCTGGGTAGCATTTGATGACTGCGATATACTAAAGGAACTTAATATCAAAAAAGCGATTTTATCTAACTTCAATTCAACATTGAAAAATCTGACAGATCAATTAATTGGAGAAAATATATTTGACGAAATTATTATTTCTGAAAATGAAAATTGCAGAAAGCCTTCAATAGGCTTTTATCAGCTTGCTATTGAAAAGCTGGGCGTAAGTCCTGAAAATATTCTATATATTGGTGATTCACTAAAACTGGATGTGATTCCCGCACAGAAAACAGGAATGAATACTTTACTGATTGATAGAGAGAATATATTTCCGTATACAAAAAGCAGGATTTCAAGTTTCAAAGAAATAAAACAATATATATGAAACGAATTGCCATCATAGGATCCGGACATTTGGGGCAGCAGATTGCTTATCACATTCATCATGACTCCAATGATAAGGTAGTAGCTTTCTTTGATGAATTTCAGCCGCTCAATACTATTATTGACCATATTCCCGTTATTGGAGGGAACCGTGATGTGAGCGAAAAATATCAGCAAAATGAATTTGATGCCGTTCTGATCGCTATCGGCTATAAGCATCTTGATGCCAAAAAAGAGCTGTTTCAGAATCTTGAAGGAAAAGTTCCGTTTCATACATTTATCCACTCTTCCTGTTACACGGACCAGTCTGCGTCTATCGGCCAGGGATCGGTAATATATCCCGGCTGCGTTATTGACCAGAATGTAAAGATCGAAGATAATGTATTAATGAATATTTCTTGTACGGTGGCCCATGACACGGTCATCGGAAAACATTCTTTCTTGTCTCCGTCTGTTGCTATTGCAGGGTTTGTAAACATACAAGAACAGTGCATTATAGGTATTAATTCCACCATTATAGACAACATTACAATAGCTGCCAAAACCCAGATCGGTGGCGGTGGCGTGGTCATTAAAGATATTGATATATCAGGACTCTATGTAGGAAATCCTGTCAAATTTATACGATAAATAAATGTAAATTTGATTTTAAATCCAAATCTCAAAGATTTATAAAATTAAAACACTATGATCCCATTTAATAAGCCGTTTATAGTAGGAAACGAACTTAAATATATTGAAGAAGCGGTAAAAAGCGGTAAAATTTCCGGAGACGGAATTTTCACAAAGAAATGCCACACCTTTTTTGAAGAAAAATTTGGCTTTCAAAAAGTGCTGCTTACCACATCATGTACCGATGCACTGGAAATGGCTGCTATTTTATGTGACATTCAGCCTGGAGATGAAGTGATTGTTCCAAGTTATACCTTCGTTTCATCCGCCAATGCTTTCGTTTTGCGCGGTGCCCGAATCGTTTTCGTGGACTCTTATCCTGACAATCCCAATATAGATCCCGCAGAAATAGAAAAACATATTACGGAAAAAACAAAAGTGATTGTCCCCGTACATTACGCAGGTGTTGCCTGTGATATGGAAAAAATTATGGCTCTGGCCAAAAAACACAACCTCTTTGTTGTGGAAGATGCCGCACAGGCCATTGACAGCTATTATACTTTTTCAGACGGCACCAAAAAGGCGTTAGGATCCATTGGAGATTTCGCTGCTTTCTCGTTTCATGAAACCAAGAATATCATCTGTGGAGAAGGAGGAATGCTCGTAATCAACAATCCTGAGTATAATGTACGTGCTGAGATCATCCGCGAAAAAGGAACCAACAGAAGTGCTTTTTTCAGAGGAGAAGTCAATAAATACGGCTGGGTAGATCTGGGATCATCATTTCTTCCGTCAGAAATACTTTCTGCTTTTTTATATGCACAGCTTGAAAATCTGGGTACCATCCAGGAAAAAAGAATCAGAATCTGGAATGAGTATTACAGCAATCTGTTACCGTTACAGGAAAAAGGATTCATAACACTGCCGGAAATACCAGCTTTTGCGACCAATAATGCCCATATGTTTTTTATGATCTGCAGAAGCTATGAAGAAAGATCCAACCTCATCCAGTTCTTAAAAACAAAAGATATTCATCCTGTATTCCACTATCTGAGTCTGAATAAAAGCGATTTCTTTTTAAAAGACAACTCCCCTATTGACATTCCCAACTCAGATCATTTTACAGACTGTCTGCTGAGACTTCCTTTCTATTACGAACTTGAAGAAACAGAACAAAAGAATATCAACAGCCTGATTCATGAGTATTATTCATCACTGGAAAAGTAGACCAAAAATATGAGCTTTATAAAAAAACATATTATTAAATTTTTATTCGGAATTTTGCATTCCGAAGCTTATAAAAAATATAAACAGCAGCAGAATAACAGTTGGGCAAAAACCAATTTCAAAACTTTCGGAAAGCAGTCAGGTCTTCCCGAAACATTTTGGATTAAAAATCCCCAATACATAAGCATAGGCGATAATTTCAGCTCATTATTCAACCTGAGGCTCGAAGCATGGGATAATTTTGCCGGAGAAGCTTTCCGGCCGGAAATTCATATTGGGAATAATGTGAATTTTAATTCCGATATCCACATCGGAGCCATAGATAAAATCAGTATTGGCAATAATGTGCTTATGGCCAGCAGAATATATATTTCGGACCATTATCATGGAAATATAACCGCTGAAGACCTTAATATGGTTCCCTCTAAAAGACCTCTTTCTTCCAAAGGTCCAGTTATCATTGAAAATAATGTGTGGATTGGAGAGGGAGTCTGCATACTGCCCGGGGTCACTATTGGTGAAAACTCTGTTATAGGAGCCAATTCCGTTGTTAACAAAAGCTTCCCAAAGAATTCTGTCATTGCAGGAATACCTGCCAAACTGATAAAAACACTTGAAAAATAATTTAAAATGAAAGTAAAAGCCAGAGCTATAACGTATTACTTACCTCAATATTATCCGATCCCAGAGAATGATGAATGGTGGGAAAAAGGCTTTACGGAATGGACCAATGTTACCAAAGCAAAACCGCTTTTTCCCGGTCATTACCAACCAAATTTACCTACAGAATTAGGATTTTATGATCTTAGGGTCCCGGAAGTAAGGGAACAGCAGGCAAACTTAGCAAGAGAACATGGTATCGAAGGTTTCTGCTATTGGCATTACTGGTTTGGGAATGGTAAGAGGATTCTAGATAAAATTTTTAATGAGGTTCTGGAAAGTGGAAAACCTGATTTCCCATTTTGTATAGCATGGGCTAATGAAACATGGAAAGGAATCTGGCATGGGCTCGACAATCAGATACTGGCAGAGCAAACTTATCCGGGAGTTGAAGATTATACCGCTCATTTTTATGAATTACTTCCCGCTTTCAAAGATAGCAGATATATAAAAGTAAATAATAAACCATTATTTGTTATTTACAAAGCCTTTGATATTCCGGATGTAAAGGTATTTTTAGACTTATGGAATAATCTGGCAAAAGAAAATGGGCTGGAAGGTTTTTATTTTGTGGGGCATCTTTTTGATTTCCGAAGATATCAGGAAATTTTAGATTTAGGTTTAGATGCTGTGAATGTCGTTCGTATGAACGAAGTACAGAGACAATTGCCTAAGCCAAAACTGACCTTAAAGGAAAAACTGGAATATAAGCTTAAAAATTTTTCTGCAGATATTCCTAAATATGAATATAAGGATGCAATAAAAGTTTTACTGGGAGAAGAATCCAGAAACAGGAATGTAATCCCCACTTTATTTCCAAACTGGGACCATTCTCCGAGAAGTAAGGGAAAAACCCTTGTTCTTCATGATTCGACGCCTGAACTTTTCAGGCAACATGTGAAAGATGCATTACATTTGGTACAGGATAAACCGGAAGAGGAAAGAATTATTTTCATCAAATCGTGGAACGAATGGGCAGAAGGAAACTATCTGGAACCTGACAGAAGATATGGTAGACAATATCTTGAGGCTTTTAAAGATGAAAATACCTATTAATCTACCTTATTCATGACGATATCCGTAATTATACCCGTCTACAATGCAGTACCTTTTATAGAAAAGGCGGTTATCTCTGCATTGCAGTTTCCGGAAGTAAGAGAAATCTTACTAATAGATGATGGTTCTACCGATGGATCTACAAAAATTTGCGAAGAAATTGCGAAACAATATGATTTTGTAAAATTTATCCAGCATCCTGACAAAAAGAACCATGGGGTTTCTGCCACTCGTAATCTCGGTATGAACCTGGCTTCTCAGGAGTTCATTACATTCTTGGATGCGGATGATTTTTATTTACCCAACCGTTTTGATGCAGAAAGGAAATATTTCAAAAATCCCGAAATTGATGGTGTTTTTGGAGCTATAGGAGTAGAATTCGTAACTGAAGCTGGAAAAAAGAAATATCTTTCTGTAATTAATGATACGGGATTAACAACCGTTAATCATCATGCAGAAGGTATGGATGTTTTTTACGGATTATCACAAATTAACCCTACTTTCGGTACCTTCTTTTCACTCATTGCCACAACTTTAAGGAAAAAGGCGCTTGAAAATCCTAAATTACGGCTTAATGAAAACTTAAAAATGCACGAGGACAGAGATTTTATTGTAAAGCTTTCATACCATTGCTACCTTAAGTCGGGATTTATTGACGAAGCTGTATCCATAAGAACAGGACATGAAAATAACACGTTTTCATCTGTACAAAACAGATCGAAAGCTTACTACAATAATCAGGAAAGACTATATTATTCATTATTTAGCTGGGCAAAAAAGCAGCAGGGCATGCCAAAAGAAGCTACGGAACTATTTAAACTAAAACATTTGTGCGCTAAAGTCGCTAGAAAATCAGGATTTAATAAGTATATTTCATATGCTGTGTATTCCCTAACAAATCCCAAACTGCTTAAAACGAGATACAGATATTTTGCCTTGAAAAACAAATTATAAAATTAACACTATAAAAACTGTTTACATTGATATATCCAGTTACTGGATTCTTTAATTTCGCTGGAATATTTTTTATATTTTTGGCAGGTTATAAACACTAAAAAAACACTATGAATCAAAAAATTTCCCTCATCATACCCGTTTACAATTCTTCAAAGTTTCTTGCCAAAACTGTTGAGGCGGTAGACGAGCAAAGAAAAAAATCAAACTGGGATTTAGAGTTAATTTTGATAGAAGACGGAAGCCCTGACAACAGTTTTGAGGTTGTAGAAAAATTATCCGGTCAATATCCCTATATTAAAGGAATTAAACTTTCCAGAAATTTCGGACATCAGATTGCCGTAAAAACAGGTTTGAGCTATGCTACAGGAGATTATATTGCCATTATAGATGATGATCTACAGGATCCGCCATCTTTACTGCCTCGTTTTTTTGCTGAACTGGATAAAGGTTACGAGGTTGCTTACGGAGTAAGAAAAAAAAGAAAAGAAAACGGATTAAAGAAATTAGCTTACGTTAGCTTTTATAGATTTTTAAATTCTATAAGTGATACTAAGATTCCGATTGATTCAGGAGATTTTTGTGTAATGACAAAAAATGTAAAGGATAAAATGCTTACTCTTAACGAACAAAACCCATATCTAAGAGGAATCAGGGCCTGGGTAGGTTTTAAACAAATAGGCTTAGAATATGAAAGAAGCGGAAGAATTGAAGGCGAATCCGGCTATTCATTAAAAAAATTAATAAAAATAGCAAAAGACGGAATATTTTCCTTTTCATCCTTGCCTTTACAAATTATTAGTATTCTGGGGAATATCGGTCTTCTGAGTTCTATTTTATTTACGATTTTTACTGTTGTAAAATATTTTAAAAATGAAATAGAGGTTCCCGGATATACAACGATTATAATCATTATGTCATTCTTTAATTCAATCCTGCTTATAAGCTTAGGTTTAATTGGGGAATATATTTATAGAATTTATAATGAAGTGAGAAGCAGACCTTATACTATTATTGAAAAAACTACCAACCTATGATTATTGGAAATGGGATTTTAGCTAATGCATTAAGGCCATTTGATGTGGAAGACATTGTTTTTTTTGCTTCAGGGGTTTCCAATTCTCTGGAGGTTAAGACTTCTGAGTTTACCAGGGAAATTAACCTTTTACAGTCAACTGTTGAAAAATATCCCAATAAAAAATTTATTTATTTTTCCACCTGCAGTGTTTATGATTCTTCAAAGACGGAAAGTCCTTATGTACTTCATAAACTTAATATTGAAAAAATCATATCTGATATCTGTCCTGAATATACAATTTTCAGAATAGGAAATGCTGTAGGAAAAGGTGGAAATACAAATACTCTGATAAATTTTCTAAAAAATTCTATTGAGGAAGGTAAAACCATTCAGGTTCACAATAAAGCCAGAAGAGTATTCATAGGGGTGAATGATATTGCCTTTTTTATTCATCAAAATATAGAAAATATAGAAAACAGGATTTTTAATCTGGTATTTCCCTACCAATTTTCGTTAATGGAAGTTATTACTCCTTTGGAAATGCATCTCAATAAAACAACCACATACGAAATAATAGATGAGGGAGCTTTTTATGATATAAATTTTGAAGAAAAAACAAAGATATTTTTTAACGACATTACTCCTGAGGAATATCTTCAAAAATTATATAACACTTATTTGTAATTCTAATGTTACTAAAGAAAAATACTTTTAACGATTCAGCTATTATTCGGGTTTCATCATCCCGGATAAGCTATCTTTTAATAAGTATTATCTGCTTGTCAGGATATTTTGTTTTTTTTCCAGTGGTTTATGAGCAGAACGATGATATTTGGCTGCGTTCCATTGCCAGTGGATATTTTACGGGAAAACTCGATTTTCATCTTGTTTATGAAAATAATATTATTGGTTATTTATTAAGTTTCCTGTATCAAAATTTTCATGATGCAGAATGGTATGCCATATTCCTGATTACAACATTTTTACTATCTTTTTTTAGTAATCTTTATTGTATTTTAAAAATAGGAATAAACTGGATTATCCTTACCCTTTTCAACATTCTTTTATTATACTTTTTGTCCAGGCTACAGTTTAACTACAGTGCCGGTTTTCTGGCTATTTCCGCTGTGATTGTACAATATCATGGCTATAAAAACGAAGGAATAAAGAGGTTTACATTATAGAAAAATATAAAACTATTAAATTAAAAAAACATTCAAAATGAAAGAAAAAATACAGTCAATTATTACTGAAGGAGTCCGGTACGAATATAAAAACGAAAAATTTGTATTTCTGGAATTCAATGAAGAAATTGTGTCAGATTCACTGGATAAAATAAAAACTTTTTTCAAGAAATATATATGGTTATATGAATTGCTAATATATATCATAGCTCCGTTATATCCCTCCAGATATTATTTTCTGAATAAATTATTGAGAAAAACTAAAAATTCTGATAAGATAATTGTGAATTTGGGTAGCGGATATACAGATCTTAGGAAAGACATTATTAACGTAGATCTTATCCCCTACAGTCCTGTAAATGTAGTTTGTGATATTACAAAATTACCATTTAAGGATAACTCTATAGACCAGATTATCAATATCGCCGTTTTAGAACACGTACCTGATCCACAGGCAGTAATTGCAGAAATTCACAGAGTTTTAAAGCCGGGAGGAAAACTTTTATGCGAAATACCTTTTATGCAGGCATTTCATGCTTCTCCCTATGACTTCCAAAGGTATACATATGAAGGAATAAAAGTGCAGTTTCAGAATTTTAATAACCTTAAAATACATTCAATAAGCCCTACAGGCGGTATGCTTTGGCCATTACAGGAGTGGTTTGTAATGCTTTTTTCTTTTGGAATTAAGCCTTTACATAATATTCTATTAATTATCGTAATGTGTCTTACCTTTCCTATTAAATTTTTAGATGTTATCCTGCAATACCATCCCTTAAGCAAAAATATTGCATCTGCATTTATTTTTGAATGTGAAAAATAATATTATAATGAAAATTTTTCAAAATATAGATATCTATAAAATTTTTTCCATAATAATTGTTATCGGAACGGTTTATTTAGGTTATATTACCTATACAAATTTAGGTAAAGGATTGATTTTTAATGATGAAGCATATTATCTTTCATATTATAGGAATAAGGGCGAAATTCTGAGCTTTGACAGAACAAATTATTTTAGAATTTTTAAATTTTTATATACGCCTGATCTTCATCGTTTCAGAATAAATACTATTACAGCCCTTGTCATCAGTAATTTTGTTCTCTACTTCTGTGTTTTCAGGTATTTCAAAATTGATAAATGTATTTTATTTTTTAGTCTGACCGGAATATTTATAGGTTTCTACACATGGAGCATGACTAATCTTGCTTTGCAACAATATATTGGTAATTCTATCTTAATAAATACGGGACTTTCATTATTACTCATTTCATCTTTATTAAAAAAAAGATTTATTATAGTTATTGCAGGATTTGTATTATCCTTTATTCTATTTGATGGAAACTCTCACATTGTTGTACTGATACCGATTTCACTATTTGTATGGCTGCTTGAAAAAAAGCAGAGAAAGCTAAATGCGTTATATTATATTTTAGGAATTCTGTCCGGTATTATTATCTATTTTACCTTTATGGATACAATGGATAATTTTATTTATCAATTTGAATTTTTAAAGGAGTATCTAAGCTTCCACAGGAAACAGCACTCAAAAAGATTTATGGTTTTATGGTGTGTTTACCTTTTCCTGAATGCTTTTGTTCCCGTAATACTAGCCTTACTGTTACTACGTAAAGCAAAATTTTCCTTGGAGTCTGTTAAAAATTTAGACAAAATAATAGCCATAACAGGTGTTCTTACATTATTATCCTATTTTTTCTTCTTACAATATGGCTATATTATGCAGATACTATTTACCCATTTACTGGTAACCAGATTCTGGCTCTTGAAGGAAGAACCTATAGAAAATAAATTTCTTATTACTTTATTGTTAGTAATTCCCTATGGTTTAACGTTTGGTTCACAAACCTGGTTTCATTTGCGTTTGCATGTATATATTGTATATTATTTTTTAATTACCCTTATTTGCTTCTTTAAATTATATCGGAATATTCTGTGGATACTGGGATATTCTCTATGCCTTATTTTTATTACAGCATCATTCCATCTTCATCTTACATCTAAAGGGTGGAAGGACTTTGTATTTGCTGAGCAGACAGAAAAAGTAAAGGTAAACGGATATGATCTGTATCTAGATAAGCAAAGGAAAAAAGACATAGAAGATTTACGTCCTTATCTACAAAACCAGCCTAATGTGATTTATTCTAGCAATCACCTGATGGGATATCTGTATATACTTGATGCCAGCCCTCCTATCTATTATTATTTCACATTAAAAGATTATTTATATTATATCATTAAAAAAGCCGGTAAAACCCCAGACGATTATATTTATGTTGAAAGTAATGATTATCCATTCAGCCCAAAAGAATTCGTACCTTTAAAATTCGTAAATCATCCTGATCAATATAAAGTTGTAAAAGCAGGCAGATTTACGTTATACCTTCCCTCGCAATTTCAAAAAAAATAAAATCCTTATTACTAATCACTAACAATTAACACTAAAATTATGAAAATACCTGGAGTAAACGCTATAAAATTTCAACTTAGAAAATTAGAATTAGCCAACAAATACCTTAATAACAAATACCATATTAATGCTAAACAAAAATTTGTTGAAGAAATAGGGAAAACTCCTTTAAGAACAGATATCATTAGTTTTATTTTGCAACAATTTACTACACCAACTGTCTATTTAGAAATAGGCGTAAGAAATCCAAATGATAACTTTAATAAAATTTCCTCTCAGGAAAAATATAGTGTTGACCCTGGTTATGAAAATGCTGAAAACAGTGTAGATTTTAAAGTTACCAGTGATGAATTTTTTGAAATGCTGAAAACAGGAAAGATCCTTAGAAGTGATATAAAATTTGATGTTATTTTCATTGATGGCTCTCATCTTGCAGAACAAGTAGAAAAAGATATACAAAACTCTTTAGATTATCTTAAAGAAGATGGATTTATTGTAATGCACGACTGTAACCCTCCTACTGAATTTCATGCTTCAGAAAATTATGATTATATTTTGTCCCCGGCTTCAACTCTTTGGAATGGTACAACATGGAAGGCATTTGTCAAAAACAGAAAAAGAGAAGATATCTATTCTTGTTGTATTGATACAGATTGGGGCGTTGGGATTATTTCAAGAAAAGTAAATTTTGGCGCTTCCAATAAAATTGAAAATACTTTTTTTGAATATTATACTTTTGACAAGTATAGAAAAGAAAGCCTGAATTTAATTTCTTTTGATACATTTAAATCCTTTTTTATATGTTAGCAGTTATAGTTCCTTATTATAAAAAAAAGTTTTTTTCGGAAACACTGAAATCTATTGAAGCACAAACCGATAAAAGATTTAATGTATATATAGGGAATGATGCTAGTCCGGAAGATCCGGAAGATCTTGTCCATCAAATACTAAAAAATACCCATTATAAATATTTTACTTATAAAGAAAATCTGGGAGGTGAAAATTTGGTTTTACAGTGGGAAAGAGTCATTGATGAAGCAAAACATGAAGAATGGATAATGATATTAGGAGACGATGATATATTGGAAAATAATGTAGTGGAAATGTTTTATAAAAATCTGGAAAAAATTCAGGAAAGTAAAATTTCTTTAGTAAAATTCTCCCAATATATTATAGATGAGAATGGGTTTCAAACAAGAAATCCTACTCACATGGAAAATATTGTTTCTTCAAAAGATTTTTTAGTTAAAAAAATAAGCAGCCAGTTTCCCAATAGTTTATCAGAAAATATTTTCAGTAAAGAAATGTATCAGAAATATAGATTTAAAAAATTCCCTTTGGCATGGCATTCCGATGATCTGGCCATCCTTGAGTTTTCAGATCTGAAAGATTTTTTATTTATACACGATGCAAAAGTAGGAGTAAGAATTTCAAGCGAGAGCATTTCAGGAATGGACAACTCTACAAGAGATAAGCAATTGGCTACTTACTTATTCTGTGAGCATATTATTAAAAATTATTATAAAATATTTCCTGAAAATTTCATCGAATTACTATTAAAGAAATACCGTGAGATTATATGGAGAAACGGTTTTGATATTAATATAAATTTTAGTGAAATCTACATTAATCAAAGAAACTTTTTCAGAGCGCTTTATGCAATTAAAATAAAACATGATTTGCAAAAAAGAATCAAAAAATTAAAAAAAATATAAGCTATGTGCGGAATAGCCGGAATTATAACTCATAATGCCAGAACCTATCAAAATGAAATTCAAAGGATGACGGATACCATCGCCTATCGTGGCCCGGACTCTTCACATCATGAATTTTATGACAATGCGGCTTTAGGCCATCGCCGACTCTCGATTATAGATCTTTCTGAAAACGGAAAACAACCCATGTTTTCCAGTACAAAAAAGGAATGCATCGTTCTGAATGGTGAAATTTATGGCTATCAGGCTATAAAAGATCAGTATTCCGATTATTCTTATCACGGAAGTTCAGACACTGAAGTGGTGCTTGCTATGTATCAGAAAAAAGAGAGAAACCTGATCTATGATCTTCCCGGAATGTTTGCTTTTGCAATTTGGGATGAGGAAAAGCAGGAGCTGTTCTGTGCAAGAGACCGTTTCGGAGAAAAGCCATTCTATTATGCTGTTGGTAAAAACGGTGAATTTATTTTTGCTTCCGAAATTAAAGCCATTCTCGCATCAGAATTAATAAAACCTGAAATTGATAAAGCGCAGATCGCCTATTATTTAAAGAACGGCTACATCCATCCTCATAAAACAATTTATAAAAATATTTTCAATCTTAAACCTGCCCATACTCTGGTATACAAGGCAGGAAAAATAGACATAAAACCTTACTGGACTATTCCTGCTGAAACGTCTAAACTGAGCATGGATGAGAGTATTGAAAAATTTAAATATCTTTTAGACAACGCCATAAAGAAACAAATGGTAGCCGATGTCCCCGTAGGTTCTTTTCTTTCAGGAGGACTGGATTCCAGTACCATTGTTGCCGTTGCTTCAAAATATAAAGAAAATATAAAAACATTGGTGTACGGTTACGAAAGTGGAGATCTTAACGAGATGCCGTATGCACAGGCTATTGCAGATAAATATAAAACAGACCATCATATCCTTTTAGATAAGAAACAGAAGATTTCCGAAACTTTACAGGAAGTCTATTCGTACATGGACGAGCCATTGATGGACTCTTCCCTGCTCCCTACCCACCTTATTTTCAAAGAAGCTGCGAAAGATCTGAAGGTCATCCTCTCTGGTGATGTAGGTGATGAGCTGTTTGGAGGCTATTCTTTTTATAAATACAACATCAATCTTTCCCAAAAAGGCTATTATCCGCGATATCTTTCAAAGATGATTCTTCTGGCTGGCAAATTCAGGAATATGGGCTCCGAAAGACGTCTTAGAGCTGAATATAGCGACACCTTAGATTATCATCAGAATAAAGTAAGAAATTATTTCTCTGTTTCCGAAATCAGAAAACTGGGAATCAGCGATGAGATTCCCGGACAGGAGTTTAGTTTTAAACCATCGAATGAAGACTTCAATGATCTCATGCGGATCGATCTGGAAAAGTATGTTCCTGCCAATATGCTCCTGAAAGGTGACAGAACCTCTATGTACAATTCTGTGGAAGTAAGAATCCCTTTTCTGGATATCGATTTTGCAGAATTTTGCATCCAAATGCCATGGCAGTACAAAGTGAATTCAACGGAAGATAAAATCATATTGAGAAAGGCCTATTCCCAGGCCTGGACAGAAGACATTGCAGTCCGTAAAAAGAACGGCTTTGCGGCTTCTGTAAAAGAATGGTTCAAAGAACAGGAACTTCAGGATTTAAGTAAAGATCTTCTTGAAGATAAAAACAGCTATATTTTTGAGTTTTTAGATTTTAACGAGGTACAGAAAAAACTGGATCAGCACCACCAGCATTGGAGCCTGCTGATCTTGGCGCTCTGGTTTCAAAATAATAAAAATTATTTACAGTAATATGAGAATAGGACTGGCAGAAAATGGCTATCCCATTAAAAGAAATATTTTAAATAAAGTTTCTGAATTCGACTATGTTTTTCTAAGAAAGAATAACAATCTTTTTCATTCATTATCTACTGTCAGAAAAATTTTATTAAGAAAAAAGACGGATATTGAAGGACGGTATTTCTTTTATCAGAAACCTAAAATTGATATTCTTCATCTTTATAATGATATTAATTATTCTTCCCAGAAATGGGTTACTTCTTTTGAGACTCTTGTTCCGCGTTTCCCTGAAACTAAAAATGATCATCAGAAAACTGAACCTCAGCATATCCGTAATGAAAAAACAGAAAATGCCCTCAATCAGATTTGCAAAAAGAACTGTCTGGGAATTATCTCAATTTCAAATGCATCTGCCAATATCCAGCTGGAGCTCTTAAAAAATTACCCTGAATTTCAGGAAATTATAAAGTCTAAACTTTCAGTGATCCATCCCTCTCAGGAAATCATTCTCCGAAATTCACTGGAGGTTTACCAAAACATGGAAATCTTTAATCTTATTTTTGTAGGAACACAGTTTCATTTAAAAGGAGGCCCTGAAATGATAGAGGTTTTGAAAAAATTAAGACAGAAATACAATTTCAGGCTTAGTATTGTTTCATCTTTTAAAACGGACAATTATGTAACCAGAGTCACTGAAAAAGAAGCCCTGGAAACTAAAGAAATGCTAAAAAAAGAAGAATGGATTGATATTTTTGAAAATATCCCTAATGAAAAAGTGTTACAGCTTATTAAACAGTCACATATCGGTCTTTTGCCCACCTGGTCGGATACCTATGGATTTTCCGTTCTGGAAATGCAGGCAGCAGGCGTTCCTGTTATTACAACAGACATACGTGCTCTGCCCGAGATCAATAATGAAGACTGCGGCTGGCTTATTCATCTTCCTCAGAACCGTTTAAAACAGGCTCTTTATTTTACTGATGAACAACGTGAAGAACTAAAAAGAACCTTAAAAGTACAGCTTGAAAATATTTTGGAAGGTATTTTTACAAATCCGGAACAGCTGCCTGAAAAGTCAGCAAATTCTCTGGAAAGAATCAAAAAGAACCACGATCCCCTTATCGTCAGTGAAAAATTAAAAGCAATATACAGCAAAGCATGAATATCTCTGTAATTATACCTGTTTACAATGCTTCCGCCTTTTTGGAGAAAGCGGTAGATTCTGCTTTACAGTTTGATGAAGTAAAAGAAATTGTATTGGTTGAGGATAAATCCACCGACAATTCACTGGAAGTCTGCCAAAAACTGATCGTAAAAGATTCAAGAATTAAATTATATCAACATCCGGATAAAGGAAATCATGGAGCGGGAGCCACAAGAAATTTAGGGTTTGAAAAAGCCGGCTCTGAGTTTATATCTTTTCTAGATGCTGATGATTACTATCTTCCCAACCGTTTTGAGGCTGAAAAAGAAGCTTTTAAAGAACAAAAAACAGAAGGTATTTTCGGAGCTATCGGCGTAGAATATTTATCAGAAAAAGGTAGAAAGGAATTTCAGGATAAATTTAAAGATCTATCACTGACCACCGTTAATTTCCCTGCGGAAGGTGACACTGTTTTGAAAGGTTTATTAGGCTTAACCCCTACGGTTTTCGGAACATTCTTTCATCTGAATACGCTTACTATTAGAAAATCAGCGGTAGTGAAAAATAATCTTCACTTCAACGAAAACCTTCGGGTACATCAGGACTCCGATTTTATCATTAAACTGGCCTATCACTGCTATTTAAAATCAGGAATCATAGACAAAGCTATTGCGATAAGAGGAGTTCATGACAATAACAGGATTACAAAAATTATAAGGTATTCACCACAATACAATCAGAGGCAGTTTCTTTTATGGAAATCTTTACATGATTGGGCAGATTCCAATCTGTTACCTTCAGATTGTAAAAGAAAGATTTATCTGACTTATAAATCATTTGATCTATCCTTAAAAACAGGATTAAATAAATATTTTTGTACCTTTTTAGAGGTAATCAAAGACCCTCAAATATTAAAAACACAATATCGTTTTACCTATCTCAACCGATAATAATGAAAATATCCGTAATCATTCCCGTTTATAATGCTGAAGAATATGTCTCGCAGGCTGTAGAATCGGCTCTTCAGTTCCAAGAAGTATATGAGGTTATCTTAATTGAAGATAAGTCTCCGGATAACGCCCTGCAGGTTTGCCGGAAATTAGCCGGACAATATGATAGGGTTAAACTTTACCAGCATCCTGACAAAGGAAATCACGGTGCGGGAGCTTCCAGAAATTTAGGAATGGAAAAAGCAACAGGAGATTTTATTGCATTTCTGGATGCAGATGATTATTACTTACCCAACAGATTCGATGCGGAAAGAGAGCTTTTCAAAAATCCTGAAGTAGAAGGCGTATATGGGGCTATCGGGATAAAATATTATTCGGAGAAAGCCAGAGAACAGTACTACCCTATTTATAAAGACAAATTAGATACCGTATACAAAAAAACCAATCCTGAAGATGTCTATCTGGGGTTGATCAGTTTACGCGGTACTTTCGGGCTTATTCATTTGGATACCTTAACCTTAAGAACAGCTTCCCTTTCTAAGATGGACAGGTTTTTCGAAACTTCACTCAGACTTCACCAGGACTCGGAAATCACTATAAGATTTGCCTATTATCTTAAGCTTTATACCGGCATTAATGATAAAGCTATTGCTTTAAGGGGAGTACATGAAAACAACAGGATCACCAAAGTAGATTCGGGGAAAGTAAACCCGGCGAAAACACGTGTTTTACTTTGGAGAGAATTGAATACATGGGCCAAAAATGAAGAAACAGTCCCGGAAAATGTAAAACTTCACATCAACAGAATGCTTCGCAGTTTTGAGATCGCCATAGCCCCGACTTTCAAAAAATGGGGAATGATCATTAAATATCTGGTTACAGATTATCCAAGTATCCGTTCTGGCTTATTCAATATTAATTTCAGGAAAAATTTATTTTAACATCTTCTTATCCAGAAGAATAGAATCAGCAATCTGGGCAGTAAATATCTTCCCAGATTCTTTGTACATATGATTCCCGTCTGTATAGAGGTACTTATCGTATTGTGAAGAAAAGTCAATAAATTTCACGTTATTTTTTTGGGCAACAGATCCTATGATGTCATTAAAATCAGGGGAAAAAGCATTTTCTATATCCATAACTCCTTTAAATCCCGGAATTCTGACAAGATAAACAGTTCCTTTGGTATCAAGATATTTAATGATATCTTCCAATGCGTTCAGTCTGTCCTGGGATACTTTTTGAGTGTTCGCAAATTCCTTGTATTGAATTATTTTGCTGGCTTCTCTCTTTCTTAAATCAGCCGGATTGATGTCAACCGTTACTTCCATCCATCCGTTTTTATGAAGGTAAGTATTGGATTTTCCTATGACTTCCCTGTCGTTATAGATATTAAACCAGCTTTTAGGGTAATGCTTTAAAAGGTACTCATAATTGGGCGCGATATCATAAAAATGCATGTCTGCCAATGCGGAAGTATTTTCTGTATATTCTTTTGCGTCTTTTACATCTTTACCTGTGGATACATTCCAAGGATCAACAGTCAGGATAAAGATGCCATCTTTGGTATCAGGATTAAGTTTTTTCTTTATGGCTTCAAGATATACCTGTCCGTACGGTGATTCGGTAAGGTTGAGGGAAAAGTTATCAAATTTTCTGTCTTTAAACTTAGCATCTAAAACATCCGGCACCAAAGCCTGTGAACCACGGGAATCTCCCAGAATTATATTGGAAGGTTTGGGACCTATAAAATGTCTGTAATTATCATCCGTATTACCATCTGCAAAACTTCCCAGCCATAATAAAACAGCAGCAACGGCAAGAATATAAAAGGATATTTTAAATAAAAACTTCTTCATATCAGAACTGTTCATAGATGAAACTAGTATTACCAAACACACCGAAATATAAAATCATGAAAATAAGAAATACGTAAAAAGCTCTTCTCGTAACAGGTTTAAACCTGCTGATTTCAAGACCGTGCTCTTTATCTTTATTCAGCCAGTCTATTAATATTATAATTCCTATTAATCCTAAAATTTTAATTTTCATAAATTCCGGAACCGAAAAAACAGAGAGACTGAAAATCCTTCCGTACATTCCCACTGCATCAGTAAGGGTTGGCGCAACGAAAAGTACCAGGGCAAAACAAACCATTGCCATTGTCAGCAAAATATTTCCCAATTCCTTAAAGGTAGGAACAGACTTTGAAAACTTTTTCTTCTTATTCAGTTTATCATTCAAAATCAATGGGACATAATAAAGCCCGTGGAGCAGACCAAACAGGACAAAAGTAAATCTTGGCCCATGCCAGGCTCCGATTAATATAAAGTTCAGAATAATGGCGGCAATCAATCCTTTCTTTTCATAATCCCTGAACTGAATGACCAAAGGTGTAAAAACATATTCGGTAAGCCATGAAGTCAGGGAAATATGCCATTTCCTCCAGTATTCTGCAATATTTTGCGCAAAGAGCGGAAAAGCAAAGTTTTTCGTGATTTTAAATCCTAAAAGCTTCGCAAAACCAATCGCCATATCAGAATACCCGGAAAAATCAGCATACATCTCAAAAAGGAATAAAATCATTCCGTAAGCAACCGTACTTCCTGAAAGATGATCATAGTTCTGAAATATTTCCTGTGTAACGGGACTGATACTGTTGGCTACAACTAATTTTTTAAATGCTCCCAAAAGAATCTGTCTTGCAGCATCTGAGCCGTTTTCCAGCGTAAAAATTCTTTCTTTCTTTAATTGCGGTAATAGCAATCCTGCCTTATCAATAGGCCCGGAAGTCATACTCGGAAAGAAAGCAATATAGTTAAAAAACGCCAGCATATCTGTTTCTGCCTTCAATTTATTATTCTTAATATCAAGCAGATAGCTTATCATTCTAAAGGTATAGAAACTGATTCCCAAAGGAAGAATTATCGTTAACGTAAGTGTATTTTTAATGTTGAATAACTCTGCAAAAGAGTCTATAAAAAAATTAAAATACTTAAAATAAAACAGGGTTCCAATAGAGAAAAGAAGTCCCAGATTGACTAAAAGCTTCTTTTTTCCGGGAGTTTTAGTCTCAGAGATTTTTAATCCCAAATAATAACTGACCCCAGAACTTATGATCAAAAGTATTAAAAACCTCCAGTCCCAATTTGCATAAAATACATAGCTGGCCAATAATAAAAATATATTCTGAGCTTTAAGCTTTTTACCTAAAACCCACCAATACACAGCAAATACAACTGAGAAAAAAAGGATGAATACTAATGATGTAAACTGCATTAGTTACTGTTTAAAAGTTCAACAATTCCATAAGAAAGCATCAGGAAAGCAACTTTCCGGTTATTAAAAAGAATAGCTTCTTTGGGAGCGGAAATAAGCATGCCTCCGTTTTGGGTAAGATGTTCTATTGTCTTATCAATATCTTCAACTTCATAGCAGATATGGTAGTATGAAATTCTCTTTTTCAAAAGATTTTCTACCGGTTTTCCGGAAACAAACTCAATATTTAAGCCATCTTCCACTGTAACCATACAAAGCTCCGCCTGTTGATTCGGATCAAAGACAACAGGAGTTTCTTCAACAATAGTATGCAGCTGTCTGATATTTTGGAGTTCTGCCTGTATATCTTTACAGGCAACTCCAACATGATGAAATTTCATTATAGTTTTGAAGCTATAGAATCAGCCATCTCACCTACATTATTCCATCCCTGAATTTCAGAAGAAGTAAAACGTATTCCAAAAGCTTTTTCCACAGCTACAATTAACTGAATATGGGAAAGGGAATCCCATTCTTCCACATCTTCGGCTGTCGTTTCAGCATTTAATACAATTTCTTCATTATCCAATTCGTCACGAAAGACATTGGTAAGCTTTGATAAAATTTCGTTCTTATCCATGTTTTAATTTAATTTTTATTAATGATATATACTTCTTTCGACTGATATTCGTTAACATCCAGGATCCACTGTCCATTATGCTCAATAAACCCTAATCTTTCATAATGATCTTTCACCATTTGATTTTTGGTTGTAGGAAGATATTCTCCCAGAACATTTTTGAATCCGTGCTTTTTGGCAGTTTCTACAATGGTATTCAGGGTAAAATCTTCCATTCCTCTCTTAAGCACACGGCAGCTCATCAGCCAGGTGTCTATGAAAAGTGTGTCTGGATCTTTCTTTTCTAAAACAATAACACAGATCAGCCCATTGTCACCATATTTATCTTCCAGAGTGAAAGAAATAGTATGGTGCTCCTCGGATTTGATCAGGGTGTCGACATCCTGTTCCGTGTATCTCACCGTTCTTAAATTAAACTGGTTGGAACGCTGTGTCAGCTGTGAAACTCTAGGTTTTGAAAAGCTGTCGAAAGATTTCACATCCGAAACCATATTCATACTTTTCAGGAAATCTTTAACATTGGTAAAACTGTCCAGATCGACCGCTCTCTGTGCTTCCACCTGGTATTGTTTGGTTCTCTCTGCATCATTTTCAGAGAAACTGGATGTTTCAAAAAGGTTCAGACCGTATAGATATTCCAGATATTCTGCCGGATCTTTAGGCAGCTCGGGAACGCAGACTTCAGGAAGGTTTTCGCGTACAATATTTCTTTCAAACGGATTGTCATCAAGGAACACCATGGAATCAAATCCAATATTAAGAATGCTTTGGATCTTTCTGATATTATCCGCTTTATTGTCCCAATTAGCCACGAAAACAGCAATATCATCCAGTTTAAGGACCATATCAGGATGCTTTTCAAAAGGCTCTTTGGCTTTATCTTCATCATTTTTGCTGCAAACCGCCAAAATTACACCTCTTCTCTGAAGAGCCTTGATCCAGTACTGAAATTCGGTGAACGCTTTCCCTATTCCCAGACTTCCTATCTGAATTTTTTCCAGGCCATCATCTCCGATAATTCCACCCCATGTGGTATTATCTAGATCCAGGATCAGACATTTCTTAAACTTACCTTCCAAAGAGGAAATAATTCCGGTGATATGGTGGGCAACAATCGGAAGCGCGTCCAGTGAAAGCACCATTTCTGTATTTACATAAATGTTTGGGGAAAACATAAAATCTCTTCCCCATTTATTCTGGATCGAAAGTAAATCTGCAATAAAGAAGTTATCATTTTTGATCGCCAGTTCCGCCGAAAGTAGATAATTCAGCTTATTCAACTGGAAAACAAAGGAAGACTCTACCTTATTGGAAAAATTTCCGAAGACCTGATTATCTATCCCCGGAAAATTACAGTAGATCACTCTGCTTTTAGTTCTATTCTGGATAGTTTGGTACAGGTTCTCAATATAAGAGATCTTCTGCTCTGCAAAAGCAGCCTGTGTATCATATGATTTATAATATTGACTTAATAGTTTATGAGTGGATTCAAAAATAATGGTATAATCTGCATTAAACTCATAATATTCTGAGGAAGGATCCAGAATCTGTCGTGAAATCTGGCCGAAATCAGCTTCAAAAATATCGAATTCAAAGCTTTCATTCACAGCAGTGCCCTTCAAGGCAATATTGAGGAACTGTGTAGCAGTGTCACCAAGTAATGCCACCTTAATCTTTTTAAGCTGAGGTAGGTCTCTGCGGAGTGCTTTTTTCAGTTCCGAAAACGTTTTGCACATGATTCTTTTATTTAATTAAGATATGAATGTACCCGTTCTCAATGCTGTCAGTTCAGTTTTATTTCTTTTAAAATCTTCCGTAAGTTCCGGATCTTTAGTATAACTGAATGCTGTACATGTCTTGAAAATAATTGTATTTTTTTTCATTGTGTTTTGTTTTGCTGCAAAAATAAAGATTTTATCTGATATTTACTTTTTTAATAAGATCTCTAAGCGGTTTTTCAACAAATTGATAGAACAGCATCGAGACCATGATAAGAACAGCCAGATAAATCCAGAACACACTGTTAATATCAAATTGATAATTCTGCTGTTTCAGAATTTCCCTTAGGGTATACAAAATGGGAATATGGGTAATATAAACAGCATAGCTCACTTCACCCAGGTATTCCAGCGGCTTTAATGACAGAATTTTTGTGACTCTTCCGTTATTCCATGAGATTAAAAGAATAAGCGGAATAAAAAGTACCGCCATAAGTCCGTTATGATAAAAAAGAGGAACAAAGATCAGCGAAAGCATCACTCCTGAAAAGACCAGAATGACAGGAATATCATAATTTTTCTGCTTAAAATGATTCACAAAGAACAATCCGGCAAGGTTACCTACTAAAAATTCACTTACATGCATTATTGGAAAATAATACAGAAACTCATGACTTTCTGTATGTGGTCCTTTATAGGATGGTGAAGCTTCATAAAGATGAGAAAATACCTGTGTAATAATCCACAGCACAATACCTGCCACCCAGATGCTTTTATTTTTTTTGGAGTAAAAATAATTATACAGCACCGGAAAAATCAGATAAAACAGAAATTCCACAGAAATAGACCATCCCGGAAAATTCAGAATCATAGCCTTACCCGGTATCCAGCTCTGCAGCCCAAACAGATATAAAAAAATATTGACAATACTAAAATTTGAATATCTGGTCACCAGATAAAGAAGCAACCCGACTATATATAACGGATAGATCCTTGCAAACCTGTTTTTATAATATTCAATATATTCTATTTTCTCTTTTTTATGATACGCCACAATCATAATAAAACCCGAAAGAATAAAAAAATAGCTCACCCCAACGTTGGCTTTTAAAAAGATATTTGAAATATAGTCTGTCTTATAAACAAACATATCTTTATTGAAATGAGAAATAACTATAGCTATAGCTGCAAGGAATCTGGTAAAGGTAATCTGGCTTATCTTCATTCACAAGGACTGTTCAACAGCTTTATAATGTTTAAGGAAAAGAAAAACATTTAGAAATCTTTAAATATTTTCCTTCCCCGTCATGAAAAATATACGGTTAAAGTATGATAACCCATTCTTCTCTAAAAAACTACTTGACAAAAACGCCGATATACTTCCCTTCATATTCCACTACCGTCGTTTCTATACTGTTTTTTTCACAGAAATCCTGATAAGCAGAATTGTCACCAATATCATCACTGATAAACACGCCTCCTTTTTTCAGATGCTTATACAGCTCATCATAGGCCCACATTCTACCATTGTAACTTTTGTCCGAATCGTAGTGAAGAACATCAAAAACTGAATTTTCAGCAAAAATCTTTGGCAGCGATTCTTTATCTGCAAAACGGAATAATTTCCAATTGTTTTTAAGATGCTGAGGGACAATGCACCCCACGTACTGATCTCCATCCTGCGCCAGATATGGCATATCTGAACTGTACAGTGTGCCGTCTCTTTTTGTAAGAGACAGAAGTGAAGCCAGAGACGACCATCCATATGCAACCCCTGTTTCCACCACATGCTTTGCATTGGCAAATTCGCATGCATAATACATCAGCTCCAAAGCTCCGGGCCCGCCCATTTTTACGGGGCACGCCTTTTCCTTTTGTTCTGCCGTTTTTAATACCTCTGCATAATCGGTACGGAAGGCACTTATTTCAAGACCGAATAGTTTTGAAACAGCCTCCTTCTGGGAAATTGCTTTTCCTGCAGCCCAAGAATTTGTTTTTTCTTTTCCTTTGAAGGCATTGCCTCTGTTGACTGTATTTTTAATAATTTTCCGGCCCAGTTCCGGATAAAGATCGGGTCTTTTCAAATACCCTATAAACGTCTTGAGAACCCTTGTTATTTCACTCACTGTGTTGTATTTAATACCGCAAAAATAAATATTTTTTTCTCATTTATGTAAAAACAGATTATATTTGTGAGGCCCAAATGAAATAAAAAAAACAAAAGCTCCTCTATGTTCTACAATTTTTTCGAAAAAATATACAGATGGCAGCAGCTTTCTATCCTGAAAAAAAATCCTAAAATATTTTTTGAAAATATCAGATTGGGTGTCGGTGGACGCTTTATCCTGGATAAGGATATAAAAAAAATAAACATCGGAAGGTCCGTGGAATTCAGAAACTACACCTGTATTCTGGTGATGAAAGATGCCAGCTTAGAAATAGGTGATCATTTTTTCATGAATAATTTCTGCTCTATTAACTGCCTTGAACATATTTCAATTGGTGAAAATACATTGTTTGGTGAAAATGTCAAACTTTATGACCATAACCATACTTATGAAACTTCTCCTGCTTTCAAGCTTCATCCGTCTAAATTTACTACAGCTCCTATAAAAATAGGCAGCAACTGTTGGCTGGGAAGTAATGTTACAGTATTGAAAGGTGTTACAATAGGCGACAACTGTATTATCGGAGCAGGATGTACCATATTCAAAGATGTTCCTGCCAATACGCAGGTTATTAATAAGCAGGATTTGATATTTAATTCCCTTTAAAATTCAGATGAAATTCTCAATACTTATCGCCCATTACAATAATGCTTTGCTGTTCAAAGACTGTTACAGCTCATTGCTTACTCAAACCTACAAAAATTGGGAAGCCATCATTTTGGATGATGCTTCGTCTGAAGCTGAAAAGACAAAGATAAAAACCCTCATTGCCGGTGACGAACGGTTTAAATTTTTCGAAAATGAACAGAATTCCGGTGTGGGGGTTACCAAAAGTAAACTTATTGATCTTGCGTCAGGCGACGTCTGTGGTTTTGTTGACCCTGATGATGCTATTCTTCCTCATGCTATTGAAAAGGCAGTAAGTGTATTTGCAAAGAAAAAGAATGTAGTACTGGCTTATTCACGATTTATGAGCTGTGATAAGGATCTGAAGCCCCTTGCTCCGTTTAGATCTGCCATGCAGGTTCAGAATAAAGATCCCTATTTTTTTAATTATCCTATTCAGATTGCTCATTTTGTAACGTTCAGAAAAGATATTTATGAGCAAACTGAAAAGATGAATGCTGCACTGAAGATCTCGGAGGACCAGGATCTCTATTTAAAGATGTATGAAAAAGGCGATGTTTATTTCATCGACGACACCAATTATCTTTACAGAACCCATACAGGCGGAATTTCACAAAACGAGAATAAAACAAAGTCATACGAATATTTTGCCCAGGTGGTTTTCAATGCAATGAAGCGAAGAAATATTAAAAGCATAAACGGAATAAAAGTTCCGGAAACCTATACCGGACAGCAGGAGATTTTCAAACTATTGGAATATCAGAATTCAATTCCATATAGAATAAAAAGAAAAATCTCCATTACTTTACAAAAACTTTTCAGGTAATGTCAGCAGAAAATCAGAAAATAAAAGTCCTTTTCAGACACCGTTCCATGGAGATGGGCGGCGTGGAAAAAGTGATTCTCAGTATCCTCAACAATCTCAATCCTGAAAAATTTGATATAACAGTATGTCTGAATATGAATCAGGGTGAACTTAGAAATGAATTCCCGGAACACGTTAAAAAGATATATTTTACAGACGGAAAGGAAGATTTATCCAAAAATCCACTGATCTATAAACTTCAATTGATTCGCAGGAGACTGAGGCTTTCCCGTATTCTGAAAAACAATAAAATCTCTGATCATCTTTTAGGAAACAAAAAATTTGATATCGAGATTGCTCCTACTTACTCAGCATTTTCATCTGTTATCAATTCCAGCAATACAGCTTCTAAGAAATTGGGCTGGTTTCACTCTGAAATCAATTTGCCTAAACTACAGCCGCTGGTTCCTGATATTCTGAACAATTTCCCACAGTTTGACCACATGATTTACTGTTCACAGAAAATCAAAGATCTGATGCATACCTATTACCCGGAATTAAAGTATCCTGATGAAAGTGTAGTAATTAATGCCATTCCTATTGATGAAATCAAGAAAAAAGCACAGGAAAAAATAGAATCTCTTCCTCAGGGCCCTATTTTTGTTTCTGTAGGGCGCCTTCATGACAGAAAAGGATACCACAAGCTTATTGATGCCCACAAAAGATTAATTGATGAAGGTTTTCACCACAGCATTATTGTTGTAGGCAGCGGTGAAGAAATGAAAAATCTTACAGAGCAGATCCGCATGAATAATGTTCAGGATACCTTTATTTTAAGCGGTAACAAGATGAACCCTTATCCTTATGTAAAAAATGCTGATTATTTCATTCTACCTTCTGAATCTGAAGCATGGCCGCTGGTTATCGCTGAAGCTTTAATCCTTCAGAAGCCCATTATTGCTACTGATACAGGAGATGTGGGAGTGATGATCAAAGACAGGGAGACCGGCTACCTCATCAATTATGATATGAATGAGATGTATACTGCCATGAAGACTTTCCTAACAGATCCTGAGCTTATTGCCAGGATCAGAAAAAACCTGGAAACCATAGAGGACCAGTTTGACAATCAGAAAATCTTTGATGCGGTGGAAGAAATTCTTGAAGATCTTTACAGAAAAAATTAATGCACGGAATATCCTCCGTCTACCACAAGATTCGAGCCCGTGATCCACTTTGAAGCATCCGAAAGCAGAAAGATACAGGCGTTGGCTATATCTTCAGGCTGGCCTATTCCAAGCGGGTGTTTTTTAAGGATCTCTTCTGCGGCGTCTTTACCAATGTTTTCAAACATTTTTTCCAGTATCGGAGTATTTACCATAGCCGGACTTATGCTGTTGACTCTTGTTCCAGTCCTTGAAAGCTCCATAGCCATAGAACGTGCTCCCGCAATTACGGCACCTTTACTTGCTGAATAGGCTGTTTTCCCTATTTCGCCTACCATTCCTGCTACTGAAGAAACAAAGACAAAACTGGAAATTTCGTTTTTATATTTTTTTAGGGATAAAATCCTGGCAATTTCAAACCCGGCAATCACATTGACTGCAAAAACATCTGTGTAAAGCTGGAAAGTATGCTTTTTCAGCGGAAGTGTTTTTTCTATTCCTGCACAGTGGATAAATCCGGAGACCTTACCTAAAACCGATATTTTTTCAGCAATCAGCTCTTCAAGATTCGCAGTATTGGTAATATCTGCCATAATGGTTTCTGCCTTGGTATCCGGAGCCAGCATAGATATTGTTTTCTTCAGCTCTTCGCTGTTTCTGGCAATAAGAATAAGACCTGCCCCGCTCTTGCTGCATTCCACAGAACAGCTTCTCCCGATACCGGAAGAAGCGCCTGTAATAAGAATTATTTTATCTTTTAAAGAAAACGGATTCACTAATCTTCGAAATTTTCTTTACCAATAATATTCATGAGATCAGAAACAGTCTCTATATCTTTAAAATAATTTGCATCAATTTTCTTATCGAAACTTTCATCAACAAAAGCAATTACAGAAAGAAGACTGATGGAATCATAACTTTCCAGCTGTCTCAGGTTTGTGTCAATTGTTAATGCTTCTTTTTCTTCTAATTCTTCTTGCAATTTCTCTAAAAAAACGGACGTCTTCATATATTTTTATTTTATCAATTTATATTACTTCTTTAAATGTTCAGCACAGTTGCTCCCCAGGAATATCCCACGCCAAAACCAGCCATTAATACCCGGTCTCCTTCTTTCAGCATTCCTTTATTCATCATACCTTTCAGGGCAATAGGAATGGTTGCGGAAACTGTATTTCCTGTGTTCTCCATATCGATATAAAACTTTTCTGCCGGTATTTTGGTTTTCTTCCTTAAATAATTCAGCATAAAAGAATTGGCCTGATGAAAAACAAAATGATCAATATCCTCCATCGTCAGCCCATTTTTTTCTAAAGTTTCTCTTACCAGTCCCGGAATATTTTCAATAGTAAAATTAAAAATTTCAGGTCCGTTCATGTAAAGATTCTCCGGATCAAAATCATGTTCAGGATTAAGTTCAAAATCTTTTTTGAAAGCTCCTTTCTTTACAATAAGATTTTCAGCACCACTTCCGTCTGTACCCAGGCAGAATTGATAATCCTTAGCATTTTCATCTTTCTCCACAATTACAGAGGCTGATGCATCCCCGAATATGCTTCGGTTGGCCTTATCTTTTGGATTGATATGCTTAGTATAGGTTTCTGATGTGATCAGTAAAATACTTTTCGCAATACCGGCCGCTATTAATCCTTTAGCAAAAGCCAGTCCATAAATGAATCCTGAGCAACCAAGATTAAAATCCATTGCTCCAATATTTCTTCTGAGGCCAAGCCTGTCCTGAAGAATACAGGCGGTAGTGGGAAGAAAAAAATCCGGGCTTTGGGTACAGAAAAGAATAAAATCTACTTGATTCCTGTCATAACTTTTGAAAAGTTTTTCTGAAGATTTTACAGCAAGTTCCAGAACTGTTTCTTTGTCTGAAGAAATATGACGCTGTCTGATTCCTACTTTTTCATGAATTCTATCAGAACTCCAATCAGGAAACTCTTTCTCAAGATCCTCATTGGTAAGAACCTTATCTGGCAAATAATATTCTATTTTGGAAACTTTTATCATAGAAATTCTTTTTCTTTGTAAAAATAAAAAACAAATTCACAATAATGATGCTCCTATTCAGAATCATCTTGAAAATCCGTTCCCTATATGAAGACATGGTGAAAAATGCGGCTATAAAAGTAGCCATTCATCAAGGCATGAAAGTGGGTGACAATCTGTATGTTCAAGGCATTCCAAACTTTGGCTCAGAATGTTTCCTTATAGAAATGGGTGATAATGTAACGCTTGCAGAAGGTGTTTCTTTCATCAATCACGGCGGAGATGGCCGGGTAACCAAAAGAATTGAAAAGTATAAAAACGGAAGAACTTTCGGAAGAATAAAAATCGGTAACAATACCTTTATTGGAAAAGGGACTATTCTTTTACCCGGAGTTTCTATTGGAAGCAATTGTATTGTAGGCTCATTAAGTGTTGTCAGCAGCTCTATTCCTGATAATTCAGTATATGCAGGAGCTCCTGCAAAATTTATCTGTACAATTGAACAATATGGCGAAAAATTATTAGCCAACAACACCATTTACCCTTTAGAGTTAGAAGCAGACCGGTCTGCCTTAGAACAATACCTTATCAAAAATCTTCCTCATAATTATAAACCTGTAAAAAAATAAATGTCACAAAAAAAGAAAGTCCTTATTCGTATAGGTTCTCTCCGGCATGGCGGCGCAGAAAAAGTTCTCATCAACTTTCTGAAAAACCTTCCTGAAGACAAATATGAAATAGACCTGCTGATCAATCTTTATACAGGAATGTATATCAAAGAGGTTCCGTCATGGGTCAATCTGCAATATCTTCTGAAAGGCGAAATGATTACCACCAACAGACCTCACGAAATTCCAGTGAAAGCATTCAGGGTGCTTTACCAGAAACTGTTTCTCTGGTTCCCTGCTCTTCTTTACCGGTTTATTTTAAAAAATAAAAAATACGATGTAGAAATAGCAGCTATCCACGGAATGTACAGAGAACTTCTTTCCAGCCCTCAAAAAGATTCAAAAAAAATCATCTGGATACAGAATGATATTTTTAATCTGAAAGAATATACGCCGGCTGTGATCAGACAGCTTTTCAGGTTTGACAGGATACTGGTTATTTCTAACAAGCTGAAAGATGAAATGCAGAGGGCTTCACAAAACGAAAAAGAAAAACAGGCAGTTATAAAAATTTATAACCCGATAGATAAAGATGATACTCTAAATAAAGCGAATACGGCCATCGATGACTATCCTTTTTCCAATAGCATTCCCACTTTTATTACAATTGGAACTGTTTATCCGCAAAAGGGTTATGACAGGCTTCTTGATGTGCATAAAAAACTGATTGACGAGGGATTGATGCACCAGATCATCATTATTGGTGATGGTTTTGATTTTGAGAATATTCAGACAAAGCTGAATCAGCTGGGTCTTCAGGAAACCGTAAAAATGCTGGGCTTCAGAAGTAATCCTTATCCTTATCTGAAAAAAGCTGACTTTTATGTAATGTCTTCAAGACACGAAGGTTTCCCTACCATTATCGCGGAAGCTTTGATTTTGAATAAACCTATTGTCTCTACAGATGTTTCCGGAATAAAAGATCTTCTTCAGGAAGGAAAATTAGGCATTATTATTCCAAATTCTGAAGATGGGATTTACGAAGGAATGAAGAAACTTCTCACCAACCAGGAGCTTGCAGCTCATTACGAAAAAGAAATTGCAATGACTGACCTGCCCTTTGTACTGCAGAAATCTGTAGCACAGCTTCAGGAGATCATTGATGAATTATAAAATTTAAAAATGGGTTATACTGTCATACAAAAGGATTTTTACAGGGAAAGCGGAAAATGGCTTTCTTCATTTGGGATCTGGAAAAAATGTATCAATCCGAATCTGCATTTCATTTATGTTTTGAGAAAAGCTCAGGAGCATCGCAAAAAACCTGTTTTAGGAATATTCTGGAAATTTGTTCTCAGACATTATCAGATAAAATATGGTTATCAGATCTACCCTGAAACTGAAATAGGGGAAGGTTTTTACTTAGGCCACTGGGGAAGTTTAGTAATCAATCCCAAAGCCAAAATAGGCAAAAACTGCAATATTGCACAGGGGGTAACGATCGGCCAGCAAAACCGCGGTAAACTTCAGGGATTCCCTACAATTTGTGATGAAGTGTGGATAGGAGCCAATGCTGTCATTGTAGGAGGAATTACTATTGGAAGCAATGTTTTAATTGCTCCCAATTCGTATGTTAATTTTGACGTTCCCGCCAATTCAGTAGTCGTTGGAAATCCTGGAGCTATCTATGCAACAGAAAGAGCTACAGAAGCTTATATCAATAATAAAATATAATGAGCTCATTTAAATTTATGGCTAAGAGCTGGCCTTTTTTCTCGAAAAGCTAATTTCTCTGTTTTAGTAATTTTATAAAATACCCCTAATCAGGGAAAATAGTTTAAAATAAGATTGAATTATCTCAAAATCTCGAGAATCAACAATTCCGAAACAATAGTGAAAATTATTAAAGAATAACAGCTAACAACTGTTTAAAATTTGAACCGTCTCAGTTTTGAGACGGTTTTTTAATAGAATTAAGAATATTTTAATCTCCTGTTTTAATTATTATCATTTATAGTTTGTAATTTTATACAAGTTTAAATCATCAATTTTTCAAACCAATTTGTATAGAAACGCCGGAAACAGTCCTTTTAAACATGATTTTAAGCATATTTTAATATTAAATTTTGTTAAAAGTAACTGCCTTTTCGACAAAAATTATATTTTTGCATGATTATTGATTTAATCTATTGAATTTGAAAATAATTTAAACGAAATAAATAATTATAAACCTTTTAAGAAATTATGTCACAATCGTACGAAATTATTTTTGAAAACAATAAGAAATGGGTAGAGTCTAAAATAAAGCAGGATCCAGCTTTCTTCGAAGAATTAGCTAAAACTCAGAATCCAGAATTTCTGTATATCGGATGTTCTGACAGTAGAGTGACAGCGGAAGAACTGATGGGCACAAAGCCAGGCGAAGTTTTTGTAACAAGAAATATCGCTAATGTGATAAATACTTTAGATATGAGCTCAACAGCGGTAATTCAATATGCTGTGGAGCACTTAAAAGTAAATCACATTATTGTTTGTGGACATTACAACTGTGGCGGTGTAAAAGCAGCGATGACCCCTCAGGATCTGGGATTATTAAATCCTTGGTTAAGAAACATCCGAGACGTTTACAGATTGCACCAGGCTGAATTAGACACTATCGAAGATGAAGGAAAACGTTATGACAGACTTGTAGAACTAAATGTTCAGGAGCAGTGCATCAACGTGATCAAAATGGCCTGCGTACAGGAAAGATATATCATAGATGAGTATCCTATTGTACACGGCTGGGTATTTGACCTTAGAACAGGTAAGATCATTGATTTGGAGATCGATTTTGAGAAAACTCTGAAAGACATCCAAAAAATCTACAACCTTACAAGTTCTGATTGGGTAATGAGCAGAAAAACAGACTAGTTTTTCTAAAATGAATGTAAGATGAAATTCTGGAGTATTATTGTATTGACCTTCTTCCTAAACTTCACAGCACTGCCGGGCATTGCTGCAGTTGCAGGCTGGGAAATAGCAAGGACCAATGTAACAATCAATGAAGAGGAGCCCCATTCTCACCCCTCATCTTTTATTGTTTATGAAAAGACACTTCCGAAAACTCTGGACGTATTTGATTACGTAAAGTTTTCTGAACCTGATCTTCAGGGCGTATCTTTTGAGCTGATAGATGATTCCTTTCATCTGTCGCCCTTACTCACCATATTTTCTCCGCCTCCGGAAGCTTAATTTTTAAGTATCATTAGACTTTATAGTATTCATATCAAAAGCTGATATCGGATACGTGTGCTTTAAAATTAAATTTCCAATCTTTTATAATTGATTATCTGAAGATAGATCAATCGGTTATAGTATTTTCAAACATCATGAAAAAAACATCATTTATAGGAGGAATCAAGGAGAATTTCCCTTCCGGGCTCGTTGTATTCTTAGTCGCGCTTCCATTATGTCTCGGAATCGCTTTAGCATCAGGGGCACCGCCTTTATCAGGTGTCATTGCCGGTATTGTAGGAGGACTGGTAGTAGGATTCCTGAGTAATTCAAATATATCGGTATCCGGTCCCGCAGCAGGTCTTACAGCCATTGTATTAACCGCTATTACAGATCTGGGGGCTTTCGAACTTTTCCTTTGTGCAGGGATCATTGCCGGGCTTATCCAGTTAATCCTGGGATTCGTCAAAGCCGGAAGCATATCCAATTATTTCCCGAATAACGTTATTGAGGGAATGCTTGCTGCCATCGGGATCATCATTATTTTGAAACAAATCCCTCACGCCATGGGGTTCGATAAAGACTATGAAGGGCATGAATCAATCTTTGATAACGGCCTTAATTTCGGATACTTTACAGAATTATTCGGAGCTATACATCTGGGAGCTATCGTAGTAACGCTGGTTTCCGTAGGCATCCTTATTGCATGGGACAAAATCCCGGCTTTAAAAAGAATGAAAATGCTTCCCGGAGCATTGGTTGCTGTAGTGGCAGGAATACTGCTGAATGAAGCATTCAAGCTGGCCGGCAGCTCTTTGGCGATCAATACTCAGCATCTGGTTTCACTACCGGTTCCTCAATCTTTGGATGATTTCAAAAATCTTGTTACGATGCCTGATTTTAATGGATTCACCAATCCTAAGGTATGGATAGTTGGGGCAACCATTGCTATTGTAGCTTCTATTGAAACCCTGCTTTGTATTGAAGCCTCAGACAGGCTAGACAGACAGAGAAGAATTACTGATACCAATCTTGAGCTTAAAGCACAGGGAATCGGAAATTTAATAAGCTCATTTATCGGAGGGCTGCCCATGACATCTGTTGTGGTAAGAAGTTCTGCCAATGCTAACGCCGGCGCCACTTCGAAACTTTCCGCCATGATCCACGGTGTACTTTTATTGGTATGCGTGCTTACTATTCCGTTCATACTGAATTTAATACCGCTAGCCACACTTGCTGCAGTATTGATTCTTGTAGGATATAAACTGGCAAAGCCTGCAACATTCAAGCATTTCTGGCATTTAGGTAAATTCCAGTTCATCCCGTTTGTCGCTACGGTTGTAGCCGTTGTGGCAACCGACCTTCTTAAAGGAGTTGGAATTGGTCTGGCTATTTCCGTATTCTATATCCTTCAGGGAAATATGAAGCGTGCCTATTATCTGAGCAGAGAAAAACTGAATGATGCTGATGAAATCAACATTAAGCTTGCTGAAGAAGTTTCTTTCCTGAATAAGGCAGCCATCAAAAAAACATTAAAAAATGTAAAGCCCAACTCTACCGTGACCATCGATGCAAGAGGAACCTCATATATTGCCACAGATGTACTGGAAATGATCCAGGACTTCGCCAATATCCGGGCTAAAGAAGAAGATATCAATGTGGAACTTTTAGGCTTCAAAACTTCATACAGAGATTATGAAACCGATGAAGATTCTCACATCCTGATCACACACAGAAGAGCTATGTAAGCTCATTACAGTAATTTTTAATTTTAAAAAGAATAAATCAATCATATGAAAGCACATACATACGAAACCCAATCTACCATTAATCCTGAGAAAGCATTAGATTTTTTAAAAGACGGCAACCAAAGATTTGTGAATAATCTAAAGGCAAACAGAGATCTTTTAGAGCAAGTCAATGCAACACGTGAAGGCCAATGGCCATTTGCAGTAGTTTTAAGCTGTATAGACAGCCGTACTTCTGCAGAACTTATCTTTGATCAGGGATTAGGAGATATTTTCAGTATCAGAATTGCCGGTAACTTTATCAATCAAGATATTTTAGGGTCAATGGAATTTGGCTGTAACGTTGCAGGTTCCAAGCTTGTTGTTGTGTTAGGACACACTAAATGCGGTGCATTAAAAGGAGGTTTGGATGCTGCGCAGATCAAGGGAATGGGAATGGATAATCTAAACCATTTAATTCATCATTTCGATCCAATCATCAATGAAATCATTGAAGAAGGCGAAGAACGTTCATCAAAAAACGGTTCGCTTTTGGAAAGGCTGAATCAGCAAAACGTAAAAAATGCCATCGAAGATATCCGTACCCAGAGTTCAACACTTAAAAATCTTGAAGACGAAGGTAAGATCAAAATAGTTGGAGCCAATTATGATGTTGAAACCGGAGTTGTAACCTGGCTTTAAGAGATAAAAATCTGTACATTTATTTCTCATAGATAAAAAAATCATTTATAGTTAGATTGGAATTGATTTTAAAAAGTACAAAAAAAGACCATCGGAAAATCCGGTGGTCTTTTATTTTTTTGCAATAAGCTTAGAAATAACTATGCTTTGAACCATTAAGACTTAATAAGCTGTTAAGAATAATTAAGGCTAAATAATCAATTGATTATTTTAAGTTGGCATCCTATTTATTTTCCGTTGAATGCAGACATTGTATTATTGATACCGGCAAACACAAAGGACAGGCTGGCTTTAGAAAATTTTTCAATTCTTTCACCCAGTTTTTCAGATTCTTCTTCATTCCAGGTTCCCAGCACGTAATCCACCTGGCGCCCTTCGGAAAAGTCCGCAGAAATCCCGAACCTCAGCCTTGCATAATTCTGGGTATTGAGGGTTTCATTAATACTTTTAAGCCCGTTGTGGCCGGCATCAGAACCCTTCATTTTCATTCTTAAAGTCCCGAACGGAAGAGCAAGATCGTCTGTAATGATCAGTACATTTTCCAGTGGAATATTTTCTTTCTGCATCCAAAACTTTACAGCATTTCCTGAAAGATTCATATAGGTATCCGGCTTCAGGATAAGAACCTTTCTTCCTTTGTATTTTCCTTCTGCCATCCAGCCGAAATTGGTCGTATTAAATGAAGCTTCCAGTGTTTCAGCTATTTTCTCAGCTACCTTGAATCCTATATTGTGGCGTGTATTTTCGTATTCAGGGCCTTTGTTTCCAAGCCCGACTATTAAATATTTCATTCAGAAATTTTTTGCAAAATTAAGGGATAAAAAATAAAAAGCCCAATCTTACAAAAGATTGGGCCCGTATATTATAAAGATTCTTTTAAAAAGGCTTATAAATGTAGTTTACACCGAATCCTTTAGTCATATAAGTCTGCGGATCATAATTGTAATTGGTTGTCCAGTTAATCGGAGACGGGATAGGAGGAATAAGATCTGTTACCGATCTTTTCTTAGGGTTGTTCGGAGATAAGATATGACTTTCTTTATCATTGATTTCAGTGGATAAAAGTCTTGAAATTTTGTATGCTGAAGGAAGCAGTGTAAATGGACTGATCAGAGTATCATAATTCACGAAATCATAGGCATATCTGGTAGTAGGCCTTCCCATTGCATCTCCAGCCATAGGGCCGTAATTTCTTACCACTCTGGACACGTTGTCCCCTAAATAAGTGTAGCCTGTTTTAGAATAACTGATATACGCAAACTGCGTCCCTGGAACATCAGGACCATTTCTCATGATGATAGAGTCCAGCTTTGCTGTTGAGCCGTTATACTTTAACAGGTAGTGGGTTTTTGTTTTTCTTAATAGGGTCTGTGGACCGGGATTTGTTGCCGGCGGCACCGGTGGGGGTCTTCTGAACACAGAACGGTTTTCAGAAATTGTTACCAGCTTGTCGTTGGGCCCATAAGTAAATAACTGGCTGTAAGAAACGCTGTCTTTATCAAGCTTCCCGTTTCCGTCCAGATCCAAAAATCCGTTAAAATTAATTTGGCTTACTTTGTCACCGCTGTATGCAATATTTGTAATTGAAGCACTGTCTGTGATTACTTTCGTTACCAAAAGCCCACTGTAGTGATATTCTGCTAATGTATCCTTATCTGTAATTTCTCTGTATAATGCTCTTGGGCCAATCAGCCCTCCTGTTTCATTAAGGTCCAATAAAGGATCCCCGTCCTCGTCTAACATGTCTTTACAGGAATGTATTGATGAAAGTCCTGCTATTAATAAAATAAAGTAGAAAAGCTGTTTCATTTCCAGGTAATTGTTTATTTTTTGACAAATATAACTTTTTTTTGAACAAAAGTTATGTTTTTATTTATATTCCAGTAAAACTGATAATCAATTGAACTTTACAGAGTTCTGTAAGTATATTTAAGAATCTGATCCTTATCCGAAACGGGATAGTTGTAGGCGTCATACACGTAGGTCATAGGTGTATTTACTGCCGGTGCGGGAGATGGCGGCATTACATATACCGATGTTGGATTATTCGGAGAAATTCTATAAAAATTCTCAGGACGTACCAGGCTCCAGGCAGTAAAGAATGATTTGGGAAGTGTGGAAAACGGATTAACCTTGGAATCATAGTTCTGGTAGCTGTAAACAGTCATCTTCGCAGTAGCCATATTAGGTGCTCCGGTGGATGTAAGTGTTCCTTTGGCACATTCAGCCTTGAAAATATTATCTCCCATGTAGGTAAAAGTGCTTTCTGTGAATAAGCTGTAGGCTGTATTTCCGGCTACTTTTCTCTTTTCCAGGATTTTCACAAGTTTCTTACCGGTGGCATCGTAAGTGAATATATAATCACTTACAAAAGAGTCTATTGCAGTAGCAGCAGTACCAGTACATGTTGCGCTGTAAACATTGCCCTTGCTGTCTTCACTTACGCTAAAATCATACGTCATACTTCCGGTCAGGCTTCCAAGAAATTTTATTTTCCCAATTTTATTATTGATATAGGTTACGGTACCCGTATAATAATTACTGGTGTTTCCATCTCTAAGCATTCCTTTCTGAAAAGCAGTACCACTGACTGTATATTCTTCCTGAACAGTGCCATTTACTGTAATCTTTTCCAGAACTCTGGCTGGAGGAGTCGGGTTCCCGTTGTTTCCGCCATTATTGGCGCTGGGTTCGAATTGATCTGAAGAAGAATTGTCACATGAAACCATAAGTCCGAAAAATACACCGGCAATGATTTTAAAAAGATAGTTTTTTCCCATGAAAAAATATTTTAGTGAGTTGACAAATATAATTCATTTTTTTGACGAAAACATTCACTTATTCAACAAATTCATAACAATCTGTATCTTTTTACAAAAAAAACCTAAAAACATAACGTTTTCAGGTTTTTATTTTATGATTTATCATGAAATTAATAAGGCTGCAGTACGGATGTCGTTAAAACAGACTGAGACATTTCATTGTTCAGATAATCTGCATTGACTGCCCTTCCTATTCCCAATGTTCCTGAATTAAGGTTTCTCTTTGTACAGGCCACCTTCACAGAGTAATTATTCTTAGGGGTAAGATTCGTAAGTGTTGCATTAAGGTTGAAAATCTTATAACTTCCTTCCGAGCCTATTAAAACATCAGTCCTAACTGCTCTAAGCGCATTATCCACAAAGATACCACATGCAAAACCTGCAGAAGCATTAGAATTACCTGTTTTCTGAGCGGTGGTCTGAAAGGTAAAAACTACTTTATTGATACCGTTGGTAATGGAAAAAGTATCAACAGTTCCCGGGAGAACCGTCCATTCAGAGGTAATTGTTGTTCCTTCCGAATAAGGAGAAGTAGATCCGTTAGGATTAGAAAAGCTTGCTCCAACCCGATCTGCAACAGTATTCAATGAAAACACTGACATACTTCCCTGCCCGTCGGCAATTTTTATACTTTTCCAGTCGTTCACATTCAGTTCTGAATTGTTGTGAAAAATAGTTCCCGCAGATCCGGCAGATCCTCTCAGCAGATTCGTTCCACCCGTTCTGATTTCTCTTCTAACATTTAAATCACCGTTTATATCCAGCATATTCACAGGATTAGAAGTATTTATTCCCACCTGTGCAGCTGCCAACACAGCAAAAAATAAGGACTTTATAATAATAATTTTTTTCATGCCTGGATTAATTTATAATTGGATTGAATACCTGAGGAATTTCGTACACATCAACTTTAAGGGAAGACTGCGTAATAAAACTGTTAATGTTGCTATATGCATTGATTCCTATAGCCAATACAACATCGCTTGCCGTTCTGTAAGATCCCAGTCTTGAGCAGGCTACACTTACCTCATGCTGTCCTTTGGAAAGATTGGTGACTATCCCGATCTGATTGTGTGTAATAAAGGTGCTTGCCGCACTACTTGCCTTTAAATTTCTCTGTCTTAGATTAACCAGCTTGTTATCCACAAAAATACCACATGCATAATCTATGGAAATATCAGGAGTCCCGTTTACAGGAAGATCAGCCTGCACTACAGTTTCAAACTGAAAATAAGTTTTGCTTTCCGTGCTGAATACACTGATAGGGTGTGACAGGCCTGCAATTTTCTTAAATCCGGGAAGGCTTGAGATATCCGCTCCTTTAGTAAAAGCTGTATTTTTGGAAGCAATAGTGGATTGCTCACTATTGGTAAATTTCACACCGGTCCTGTCTGAAAAGGAGTTGTTGAATATCAGATAAAATTTATTCGGTTCATATTCCGGAATACGCAGTGACTTCCAGATCGGAGGATAATTTTCTCCCTGAGAAACAAGAATCTGGTCGTTATTACCCTGGGACAAACTATTATCTGTAACGTTAAGGACAACGATTTTACTTCTTAAATTGATATCACCATTGACATCAAGTTTCGCTTTTGGCGAATCCGTTTTGATTCCCACTTGGGCAGAAAGAGACAGCCCTGTCATAAAAAACAGGATCGAAATAATATTTTTCATCAATTAATTGCTTTTATAAGTTACGTATTCAATAACATCGATCTTCATAACAGACTCAAGGGTAAATGCATTGGAAACCGTATTGGTATCGGAGACATTCCGCCCGACTGTAAACTGTGAGCTTAGATTTGAGGAGTTGATTTTTCTACACGCTACTTCAAGCTTTTGTGCACCTACCGGAACATTCTGCTCTGTATAATTAAGGGTGAAAATATAATCCTGAATCCCTTGTTTCTCCGTATTGTTGTTTGAAACAATTTTATCCGGACGTACGGCAACCAGTTTTCCGTTTCTGAAAACCCCGCAGGTAAAAGTGACAGACTGGGAAGTTGTGGCAGACGGAGCCTTCATTTCTACACCCGTTTGAAACTGGTAAGTAAGTCTGTTTCTCCCGTTTTTGATGATAAAATTGTTCTCAAGTCCGGCAATTTTCACCCATTTTCCTTTTGATGTATCGATAATGTCATCTCCAACATTATTTTTATACACATTATCTGCCGCAACACCATTTGAAAGTTCTGTAATGCCTATCTGATCTGAAGACAGGTACGAATTGATCAGTTTGTACTGTCCTTCCTCCATAAAGGAAACATTCAACGATTTCCAGACCGGAGGCAGACCTTCTCCCTGCGAAACCAAAACCTGGCCGTTCAGTCCGGCATTTCCAACCTGGTCGGATGTACCGCCTACTCTAAGTTCTTTTCTTAAGGTGGTTTTCCCGTTGATGTCGAGAGTAGATTTAGGAGCGGTTGTTCCGATTCCCACCTGAGCGTTCGCGCAAAGCGGCAAAAGCCCGGCTGCGCAACAATAAATAATTCTTTTCATAATAAGGGCTGCAAAGGTATGAATTTTAATCATAAAAAACCATTTACAAACCCGTAAACCCGTACTAATAAAGCGATTATGCTGTAGAATTTAATGTACAAAAAAGTAGAATTATTACTACAAAACAAACTTTTTTTATCTGTTTTATGGGGACTGCATCAGCCAAACCCAATGCCAGCCGATGATCCGGCATTATTTTTTCTCATCCTATCGTGACTTCAAATACTTCTAAATCCGCATGATATCCTACTTTCATCGTGTAAAAATCATGTTTTTTTTCAACAAAAAAAGACCTTAAAAAGTAAATTTTTAGGCCTTTTTTATTTTTTGATTATTAAAATATGGTATTTTCCTCTTAATTATGTCCGATAATCGTTTTCAAAAGTACATTAACCTCATCCACATTTTTCACTTTTTCCTTTCTCATCATCAACAGATTACCCTCTTTACCGATCTTCTCTTTAAGCTGAGCCTCCGCCGGATTTTGAGTCAGATAGCTGATAATATGCCTGAACCTGTCTGTCTGGTAAAACTTATCCTGAGGATTTGCTGGAAAATATCCTAAAAACACACCATTTTTCATGACAATTTTTTCAAAACCTATCTCTGCAGCAAGCCATTTCAGGGCAACACTCTTCAATAGATTAACCGCTTCTTTCGGTAGAGCCCCAAAACGGTCGATCAGTTCAAGCTCAAATTTATAAAGATCTTTTTCATTATCAATCTCTGCAATTTTCTGATACAGCAATAACCTCTCTTCGGTATTGGAGATATAGAAATCCGGAAGCATCAGCTCAAGATCAGTATCAATATTGACATCTTTTACAGATTTGAAGAGCTTCTGCCTGTCTTCCTCATTATCAAAAAGGTTTTCAAAATCCGCATCATCTTTTAATTCTTCCAGGGCTTCCTGCATAAGCTTCTGATAGGTTTCAAAGCCCATTTCATTAATAAATCCGCTTTGCTCCGCCCCAAGAAGATCTCCCGCCCCGCGGATCTCAAGGTCCTTCATGGCAATCTGGAAACCGCTTCCCAAATCTGAGAACTGCTCAATAGCTTCAAGACGTTTTCTGGCATCAGAGGTTATCATATCATAAGGAGGCGTGATCAAATAACAGAAAGCCTTTCTGTTGCTCCGTCCTACCCTTCCCCTCATCTGGTGGAGATCTGCCATTCCGAACCTCTGGGCATCATTAATGAATATGGTATTCGCATTGGGAACATCCACTCCACTTTCAACAATCGTTGTAGAAACAAGTACATCATATTTCCCTTCCATGAAATCAAGCACATTCTTTTCCAGCTGCTTACCTTCCATCTGTCCGTGTCCTGTAATAACTCTTGCATCCGGAACCAGCCTCTGGATAAGCCCGGCAATATCTTTAAGGTTTTCAATCCTGTTATTGATAAAGTATACCTGCCCGTCTCTCTGAATCTCATAAGAAACAGCATCCCTGATGGTTTCCTCATTAAAACCAACAAGCTGTGTATCAACAGACTGCCTGTTCGGCGGCGGTGTTTTGATCACAGAAAGGTCTCTTGCCGCCATGAGGGAGAACTGAAGTGTTCTTGGAATTGGAGTAGCAGTAAGGGTAAGGGTATCTACATTACTTTTAAGCGTTTTCAGCTTATCTTTCACCGAAACCCCGAATTTATGTTCCTCATCAATGATCAGCAGTCCAAGATCTTTGAACTTCACGGAACTGCTTACCAGCTGATGGGTGCCAATGATAATGTCTACTTTTCCGTTTTTAAGACCATCTAAAGCTTCTGCTTTCTGCTTGGCAGTTCTGAATCTGTTGACATAAGAAACGTTCACCGGAAAATCTTTCAGCCTTTCTTTAAAACTTCTGTAGTGCTGAAACGCCAGAATCGTTGTAGGAACCAATACAGCAACCTGTTTTCCATCTGTCGCAGCTTTAAATGCGGCACGGATCGCTACTTCAGTTTTTCCGAAACCTACGTCACCACAAACCAGCCTGTCCATTACCGTATCTGCCTCCATATCCCTTTTTACATCAATAGTTGCTTTTTCCTGGTCCGGAGTATCTTCATAAATAAAACTGGCTTCCAGCTCATTCTGCAGATAGGAATCCGGAGTATAGGAAAATCCTTTTGCCGTTTTTCTTTCAGCGTATAATCTTATAAGGTCAAAAGCAATCTGCTTTACTTTTGCCTTAGTTTTCTGTTTTAATGATTTCCAGGCCGGGGATCCCAGTTTGCTCAGTACAATTTCTTTCCCGTCCGGCCCGTTATATTTTGAAATTTTATGCAGTGAATGAATACTTACATATAATAAGTCTCCATTTTTGTAAGTCAATTTAAAACATTCCTGGATTTTCCCGTCATTATTTACCTTCACAAGCCCCATGAATTTCCCGATTCCATGATCGATGTGGGCAATATAATCGCCTATTTTCAGAGACATCAAATCCTTCAGGGTCAGCTGTTCGGATTTTGCAAAGGTATTTTTTGCTTTATATCTTTGATAGCGATCGAAAATCTGGTGGTCAGTATATACCAACAATTTATGGTCATTATCTACAAAACCTTCATGCAGCTCGGATTTGAAACTTTTAAAAGGAAGCTCGTGCTCAAGCTCTTCAAATATAGATTCCAGTCTTTCTTTCTGCTTTTCTGTAGAAAAAGAGATCCAGGTATCAAAGCCTTCGCCTTGCTTTTCTTCAATATCTTCTATCAGCAGCTCGAAATTTTTATGAAAGGAGGGTTGCGGAACCTGCTCAACTTTTATCTCGGTGATTTCTTTAAGCCCTTCAATAGGAATTCCAGCGAAATCAATTGTTTTAAATTTCTTAAAATCAAACAGAAAATCCTGATCTGAAATAAAAAGTTCCTGCGGGGCCCTGTGCGCAATATCCTTATTCAAAGTATCGTACTTTTCCAGTGCTTTCTCATAGAAAGTCCTGATCTTCTGCATCCCGACAGCGCCATTTCTGGAAACAACAAAGCTTTCTGTAGGCAGCAGCTGCAGCAATGAAACCCTGGTCCCGGTTACTGAAAAATTCATATTGGAAACCAGCTGAAAGTCTTTTACCTTATCTATAGAAAGCTGTGTTTCTATATCAAAGGTTTTAATATTTTCCACTTCATTTCCAAAGAAGGTAAGGCGGTAAGGTTTTTCGTAGGAATATGAAAATACATCAACGATTCCTCCTCTAACTGAAAATTCTCCCGGTTCGGAAACAAAATCTGCCTGCTGGAAATTATAATGGTTCAGCAGCTCGTCCACGAAATCAAAATCCAGCTGATCACCTACTTTTATATGATGTGAAATCGCCTTAAAGTCTTCTTTTTTCAAAACCTTTTCAGACAAAGCACCGGCATAAGCCACAATAACTTTAGGAGCTTTCCCTGAATTGATCTTATTCAGAACCTCAGTGCGGAGTACCAGATTTGCATTCTGCGTCTTTTCTACCTGATACGGCTCAAGATGGGTTGCCGGAAAGTACAGAACTTTATCCTTTCCAAGCAGGTCTTCCATTTCAGTATTGGCATATAACGCATCTTCTTTGTCATCTACCAGATAAAGAATAGTCTTCTTCTGAGTTAGAAAAAGTTCGGCAACAAAAATAGAAACTGAAGATCCGGCACTTCCTTTTACGGAAATATGCTGGCTTTTCTCTAGCTGGGTAAAGATTTCTTTTCCAAATTCTTTCTGAAGCAGGTGGGGAAGAAACTTTTCGTTAATAGGTTTTAGCTGCATAAATAGTAATGGTATAAACGACAAAAGCGATTTCGGGAGTGTTCCGAAACCGTTTGCTTATAACAAAGATAAGGATATTTTTTTCTTTACCCGGAAATCAAAAGTTACTAAAACTCTAATCAAAACAACACAATCACTATCTAAGTCTTAATTTTTTACCAATTTATCTAATTAAAAGTTAAAAATATACTGATATTCCGGCATGGCATAGTGTTTGAAAATTCCACCTTATCAAACTTTTTAAAGAAATAAAATTATGAAAAAAGCAATCAGAATCTTAGGAATTTTTATGCTGGTATTTGTTGCCGCATTATCTTTTGCATCATGTAGTGATGATGATGATCCTGTAAACAACGATTTCTTCGCAGGAACTTATAAGGGAAGCATTTCTTATAATGACGGATCTACCAACAACAGCACAGATAACGGAAGTGTATTCGTAACCAAAATTGCGAGCGGTACGAAGTATAATTTCGCATTTTCGAACGGTATCCCGGATCTTAACGGAGTAGAATTTCAACAGCAGGGAGACCATACCCTTGTCATGGTTGGCTCCACTGCAACATCTTATATTAGAATTGACAATAATGAGTTGAAAATTCTATACATCAAGGACGGGAAAACCTGGACTGCCAACTGTACACGTTAAACCAACTATTCATATTACATGCAAGCCTGCTTCCGTTGAAGCAGGCTTTTTCTTTTAAAAGTGATTATTAAGTTTTTTTTAAGCAGTAATAAACTTTAGTTAAGGTTTAAAATCCAGGATTTCCAGCCTGCTTTTTGTATATCTTTACTCAAGAAAAACAAACCGTACACCTATGAAAAAATTATTAACAGCAATGTCTCTGGCTCTTGGGCTGGGATTTGCAACTGCTCAGCAGACTGCCCCGGCAGCGCCTGCAGCCCCTCATCACCAGACTGCAAAAACAGTAAAAGCTTCTGAAGCTAAAACTGCAAAACCGGCAGCCAAAATGAAAAAGGACGGAACACCTGACAAGAGGTATAAGGAAAACCAAAAACTAAAAAAAGACGGTACTCCAGATAAGAGGTACAAAGAAAACAAGTAAACTTTAACATATAGTTGTTATTTTCATAATCAAATTTCGAAGAACCGGTGAAACTCATTCACCGGTTTTTTTGTGATATATATACTCGAAAAAATGATTTCATATTCTACTTATTTATAAATTTGAGGCATGTTAAATTTCTTCAAGAAAAACGCGGCACTTGTCTGGGCAAAGAAACATGTTCAGAAAACCGGGGAATTCAAAAAAAACTCAGTAAAAAACCAGGAGGCCCTTTTGCTGTCTTTGGTGAAAACAGCCCAGAAAACTCTTTTCGGAAGGGAGCATGATTTTGAAAGTATTCAGTCCATCAAAGAATTCCAGGACAGGGTTCCTGTTTCAGACTATGAAGATCTAAAACCTTATATTGAAAGGGTAAAAAAAGGACAGGCCAATATTCTCTGGACGGAAACTCCCGAATATTTTGCAAAAACTTCCGGTACCACTTCCGGTTCGAAATATATCCCTATCTCAAAGGAAGGAATGCCGTTTCAGATTGCAGGCGCACAGAGTGCCCTATTTCATTATATCGCCCAGAAAAACAATGCTGATTTTGTAACCGGAAAAATGATCTTTCTGCAGGGAAGCCCCGAGATGGAGGAAGTTTTCGGAATAAAAACGGGACGGCTTTCCGGAATTGTAGCACACCATATCCCGGCTTACCTTCAAAAAAACCGTCTTCCAAGCTGGAGCACCAATATTATGGAAGACTGGGAAGCAAAGGTAGATAAGATTATTGAAGAAACGGAGCACGAAAATATGACGCTGATTTCCGGAATTCCGCCGTGGCTTATCATGTATTTTGAGAAGCTTAGTGAAAAACACGGCAAAAAGATCAAACAGCTTTTCCCCAACCTTCAGCTTCTTGTGACGGGAGGTGTTAACTATGAACCATACCGTGACAAAATGAATGATCTGCTTGGTGGAAAAGTGGATATTATCCAGACATTTCCTGCATCCGAAGGCTTTTTTGCTTTCCAGGATGACTATACCCAGGAAGGACTGCTTCTTCTAACCAATCATGGAATTTTTTATGAATTTATTCCTCTGGAGGAGTATGGGAAACCTGAAGCGCGTAGATTAACATTAAAAGATATAGAACTCAATAAAGATTATGCATTGATCCTCACTACCAATTCAGGATTATGGGCTTATTCAATAGGTGATGTTGTAAGATTCATCGATAAGGATCCGTATAGAATTCTGGTGAGCGGGAGAACAAAACATTTTACCTCTGCGTTTGGAGAGCACGTTATCGCCTTTGAAGTAGAGGAAGCAATGAAGGCTGTTTTAGAAAAGCATGTGGCGCAGATCACGGAATTCCACCTTGCCCCACAGGTAAATCCTACGGAAGGTCTTCCATATCATGAATGGCTGATAGAATTTGAAAAGCAACCGGAAAATCTGGAATTGTTCAGGAATGAACTGGACCGCCAGCTTAGGGAGAGGAATACTTACTATGATGATCTTATTACCGGAAATATCCTTCAGCCGTTGCATATTACTCCACTGAAAAAGAATGCATTCCATGAGTATGCAAAATCGCAGGGCAAGCTGGGAGGACAGAATAAAACACCAAGACTTGCTAATGACAGAAAAATTGCAGATTTGTTGGAAATTTACAAACTTTAGAGATATTTTTTAAATTCCAAAAACATATATTCGAAAAAAATTATAAATTTGAAAAAATAAAAAATAATAATGAAAGCATCTGTACTTTTAAAATCATCTTTACTAACATCCTTATTTGTCATTTCATCCTGCGCTACAACAAAGTACAGCGAGGACATTTCAAAAAACAATTATTCTAATCTTCAGGCTGGAAAAATGTATGTTGTTACCATGAAAGATGGTTCTGCTAAACAGAAAATGCTATTCCGAAATATAGATGGAGACAACCTTATAGGTACTACAGGAAAAAAGGACAGTACAGAGGTAATTATCCCGAAATCTAATGTAGCAGCTGTAAAAGACAGATCTAAAGCAAGAGTAACAGCAGGCGCTACTGTAATTGGCGCAGCCGGTGTTGCAGCTATCGTAATCAGTGCCCTGAGGGCGGACTAAAATAGATTTTATCTTTCGGAATCTATTTGATTTATCATTCGAAAAAACAGTATATAAGCAGCCTTAAATAAATATTTAGGGCTATTTTTGTGCATGATTTCCTTTACCCCGTTAAAAACATTGCAAAATGTTGAATTCAGGAATCTTCTTACGGGAAGATTTTTTATTGTTTTAGCTTTCAGAATGCTCGCAACTTTATTGGGATGGTGGGTGTACCAGTTAACAAAAGATCCTTTTTCAATAGGCCTGATCGGGCTTTCGGAAGTAATTCCTGCGGTTAGCTGTGCTTTATATGCCGGCCATGTCATTGACATGAATGAGAAAAAGAGGCTGCTCCTGATCTGCAATTATGCCTATATTTTCCTGATCGGACTGCTGCTGATTCCTGCCTTCTTCAATGTAGAGATGCATTTTAACGGTCATGAAATCACTTATTTTATTTACAGTGTTATATTTTTCACAGGCATTGCAAGAGCCTTTATCGGCCCTATTGTTCCTTCAATGATTCCTAAGATAGTAAAGAAAGAAAACCTTCCGAACGCGGTAACCCTGAACCAGGCTACATTTTTGATCTCTTCTGTATGTGGTCATGCTGCAGGTGGTCTCCTCATAGGGTTTTTCGGTGTAAAATGGACACTGATCGTCATTATTTCTTTAATATTTGTGGCTTCTCTGTTCTTTTGGCAGCTGAAACAGCAGCATTCTGAATATAAAAAGGAGAATGTAAATGTGATGGACAGCATGCGTGAGGGAATTTCCTATATTTTTAAGACGAAAGAAATTTTAGGGGCATTATGCCTTGATATGTTTGCTGTTCTTTTCGGAGGAGCCGTTGCCATGATCCCGGTATTTGCCACTGATATTTTAGAGGCTGGCGCCGAAGGCTTCGGTCTTCTGAATGCTGCTTCAGATATAGGTTCTATGTGTATTATTACTCTTCTGGCAATTGTTCCGCTGAGAAAAAACCAGGGGAAAATTCTTCTTGCCGTTGTTGCCGGATTCGGACTCTGCATCATTGGCTTTGGCCTGTCCAAACTTTACTGGCTATCCTTTATGTTCCTTGTAATGAGTGGAATGCTTGACGGAATCTCAGTGGTCATCAGAGGAACTATTGTACAGCTGAAAACTCCTGACAACATCAGAGGACGTGTCCTGAGTGTCAATTCTATATTCATCATGTCCAGTAATGAAATGGGTCAGTTTGAAAGCGGTTTGATGGCAAAATTACTCGGAGTGGTACGATCTGTGGTCTTCGGAGGAACTATGACGGTGCTGGTAGCATTTCTTGTAGCAGGCACGAATCCCAAGCTGAGAAAAATGAATTATTAAATAATAATATACTGATTCCATTAAATATATCACAAAAACTTTAATTTAACTTTAATAATTTTTTATATTTGCCGTATAAATTCCCCCCTTTATGAAAAGAATATTACTTACTTTTTGTTTTGTATTATTTGGTGTACTTATTTCTGCCCAGAGTAGTTACGAGAAAACACTGAATGCAAAAGCAGAAAAGATATCTTCCGCAAAAACCATAGCTGATTACGAAAAGCTTTTCAGAGAATTTTCTGAATTAAAAAAGAACAGAGACCCTTACAGATGGAAAGCGTATTATTATGCAGGCCTTGTATTATATAAGGAAGGAGAGCTTATTCTAAACAGCGGCAACAAGAAAGCAGATGCAGGAAATACGAACAGCCTTGCTGAAAAATTCACTGCAGGAAGTTTGGAATTGCAGCCAGATAATAAAGAAATCAATGATTTATTAAACCTTATACGAGAGCAGAGAACGAAGTTTGAATCTGGAAAAACTGTAAAATAGTTTTACCGGCAAATTTACTGCTATTAAAAAAAATTATATGAAAAAAATATTACTCTTTATAACCTTTTTGGTATCTCATATCTTTTTCGCCCAAAATAACGACTGCTCGACTGCAATACCCATCTGCAGCAATGCAGACATCACCCTGACACCCACTGGAACAGGAAACAGTGATGAAGGAAATGCGGGATGTCTAAGCGGTGAAAACAACTCTATTTGGTTTACCTTCAGTACCCTTACTGCCGGTACTTTGACATTTGCGATTGACCCTGTTAATAATGTGGATTACGACTGGGCTCTTTATGGGCCTAATAATACCTGTGCAGAGATTCAAACTATAGACCCTCTCAGATGTTCTTATGATGCTCCATCAGCCGGACAATACACAACAGGGCTAAACCTTACCGCACTTGACACATCTGAAGGTGCCGGTACGGATAATCTAGGCAATCCTTCGGATGGTATGGTAAAGTATATCGATGTTCTTCCAGGGCAGATATACTATCTGTTAGTTGATCAATTTTCCGGTTCCAGTTCACAATTTTCATTGACATTCGGAGGATCTGCAGGCTTACTTACTCCTTTTGGAGATCCTGTTTTACAGCCATTTCCATTTATTATACCTGGCCCAAATCATGATGGAAAAATCGATATATGTACCAATCCGGCAACTTATGATTTCTCTACTTTAACTGCTGAGATCATTAACGGGAATCCTAATTTCATCGTAAAATATTACAGAACCCCTGCTGATGCTTTGGATAACGTGAATGCAATCACAACTCCTATCTCTGTGAACACCGCTGATACTTATCATTATGTCATCAGTTATTCGGATCCTACCTCTCCTGCCAGCTTCTTAAATAAATGCAAGCAGTTTGGAACAATAAATTTTGTTGACAGATTTTTTGCACTGACACCGGCGACACTGACTTCCTGCAGCAATAATAATTCAGGAACTGCACAATACGATCTCACATCCGCTGCCACAGGTATTACGCCAAACCTTACAGTACAGTATTACCCTTCACTGGCAGCTCTTAATACCGGCACCAATGAAATCACCAACCCTTACGTCTATCATTCAGCTGCAGGATCTGCTTATGTAAAAGCAACCAATGAATTCGGATGTATAGCAACAGCGGAAATCACCCTGAAATTCCACCCTCTGGTAGCAGTCACTGATGCCTCTTTAAGAACATGTTTCCTTGAAACAAATCCTTCACTGGGAACATTCAATCTGAGCACTGCCTTAGTAACCACTGTAGTGGGCGCCACTAAAAAATATTACCCTTCTTTAACGGATGCTGAAAACGGGACAAATGAAATTTTAAATTTCTTAGCCTATACTGCTCCGGCCGGAGTAGTTTATGTAAAAGTATTTAATGCACAGGGATGTTATTCTATTGCAAAAGTAACATTAACTGTACTTTCTCCTGTTTATTCGAATGTGCTTCAGGATAAGATCATCTGTATTGAAGATAAAACAACACTGGATGCAGGCCCTGGATTCAGCGGTTACGAGTGGAGCACGGGAGCAACTACACAGGCTATCAATAATGTAAGCGTAGGAACATATTGGGTTAAATTAAAAACCGGAGACTGTGTTACCTTACAGACTGTAAAAGTATACGCTTCTGAACAGCCTGTGGTTTCAGGTATCGATATTTCAAGCAATACCATAACAGTAAATGTTATTGCCGGCGCTCCTGAATACAAATATTCCATGGATAATATTAACTGGCAGGACTCTAATGTCTTCACCAATGTTTCAAGAGGCGACCATACTGTATATGTAAAAGATGCTTATGACTGTGAACCTATTGAGATAACAGTTGTTGTACCTAACCTTATTAATGTTATCACTCCAAACGGGGACGGTGTAAACGATGTAATAGATTATTCTGCACTATCTGGTAAAAACGGACTTATATTCAGCATCTTTGACAGATACGGAACCAAGATCCACCAGGCAGATAAGTCTAACGGATACCAATGGGACGGAACAGTAGCCGGTAAAAAGATCCCTACAGGGACATACTGGTATTCTGTAACATGGAACGAAAATGACAAAAAGAATACGCCATTCAAGTTCTCAGGATGGGTAATGGTAAAAAATAGAGAATAATCTCCTGTTAAAACAAAAACCGCTCTACGGGGCGGTTTTTCAACATAAATGCTGATAACTTTATTTACTCAAATCTTGTTTCACAAAAATGATTTTAAACATGAAAAAAACATTACTTCTTTTAATTTTATTTATAGCACAGGTGTTTTATGCACAGTCCGATTGCGTCACGGCCATTCCGCTCTGCGGAAATTCGGATATCTTCTATACACCGACAGGACATGGAAATATTGAGGAGGAGCTTTCTGACAATGGATGCCTTAGCAGCGATGAAAATTATTCAGTATGGTATACCTTTACGGTCGCAACATCAGGTACTCTTGCATTTACTATTAATCCTAACGTGGACACCGATGATTATGACTTTGCCGTGTATGGCCCTACAACCAATGGCTGCACCTCTTTAAATACAGGCAACACCTTTGTAACACCGCTAAGATGTAATTATCACGGTACAGGTGCTTCGCAGGGAAATACAGGTCTTTCTTTAACGATACCCCCACCACCACCGCCAAATACCAACGGAAATGCAGGAAACCAGGACGAATGGAGCCCGCATATGGTAGTACAGGCTGGTGAGACCTATTATCTTATTGTAGATAACTTCAGAAGTTCCCCTAATGGATTTTCACTGACATGGACAGGTACGGCAAGCTTAAGCTCTGCGTTCAACGACTCTGTTCTGGCACCTAATCCTTTTATCCCACCAGGAATCCCTGCGGCTAACCCGACAGATCCTTCCACGGTTATGGTATGCGGACTGCCGTCACAATTTAATTTTACAACGCTTACTCCCGGCATTATCAATGGTAACAACTCTAACTTCCAGGTTACCTACCATGACAATACCAATGATGTCGTAACAGGAGAAGATCCTCTTACCATTGCAACAGTAAATGCAGCTACTACCTATTATTACAGAATCCGGTATCTGGATCCGGACAACCCGGACAATGTGGTGAACAAATGTTTCATAAGTGGTAAGTTCAAATTCGTAGATGCAAGCATCACAGCGAAAAATGCCACTATTTTCGCATGTAATAACAATGGTGAAGGTACAGGGAAATTTGACCTGACAACAGCAGACGTATTTACAGGCACCGTTACGAAAAAATATTATCCTACTCTTGCCGACCTCACCGCTGACACTAATGAAATCACCAGCCCTACTGATTACATTTCGCCTGAAAAAATCGTGTATGTTAAGCTAATTTCTGCGTTTGGATGTACAGCAACAGCAGCGATCACATTATCATTCCATCCGGTGGTTGCCCTAAGAGATGCATTACTAGAAGAATGTTATATCGAAAATGATATTATGCAGGCTACATTTGACCTGACAACAGCTGATGTAGGTGCTGTAGCAGGACAGACAAAAAAATTCTATAAGACATTAATCGACGCTAAGGCCGAAACCAACCCTATTGCCAGTCCGGCCACTTATCTTACAACAAGCACAGAGGTGTATGTAAGAGTTACCAGTGCCAACCAGTGTTATGCTATTGCCAAGATCACGTTAAAAGTTCTTCCTCCGGTAAAATCTGCTGTTCTGAAAGACAAAACGATTTGTGCAGAAGGGAAAACAACATTGGACGCAGGGCCTGGATTCGACGGATATGAATGGAGCACCGGTGATACCACGCAATCTATCAATAACGCAGGAATAGGTGTTTACTGGGTAAAACTGAAAACAGGAAAATGTTTCACACTTCAGACTGTAACGATCTCTGCCTCTTCGCAACCGGTAATCTCCAGTGTAGATATCAGCAACAATACCATTACAGTGAACGCTTTAGGCGGAACTCCTCCTTATATGTATTCATTAGACGGTGTCAACTGGCAAGCCTCTAACACATTCAGCGGACTTCCGAGAGGAGACAATAAGATATTCTTAAAGGATTCTTACAACTGTACCCCTGTACAGATCACTATTACTGTACCGAATCTGATTAATGCGATCACTCCGAACGGAGATAAGATCAATGATGAGATTGACTACTCTGCTTTATCTTATAAGAAAAACCTTGTTTTCATTGTATATGACAGATACGGAAACAAGCTTTACGAAGCTAATAAAATGAGAAATTATAAATGGGACGGGACAGCTTCCGGCAAGAAAATCCCTACCGGTACTTACTGGTATACGATCTCCTGGAATGAAAACGACAAAAATAATACTGAAACAAAATATTCAGGATGGATACTGTTGAAGAATAAAGAATAAGATTATTTTTAGCAATAAAAAAAAGACTGTCAATTGTGGCAGTCTTTTTTCGTTTATCGGCTTAGCCATTCACCCATCATTTGGAAATAAAAAAACCATTAATCATTTCATCCTGATGAATGGTACTTATTGAAATTTTTCTATTTTTGATCCCCGCTTTTTACTAACATTCATTTACGTTCTGCTGCTTTAAGTTGCAGCAGGATTGCTGATAACTTGTTAGTTACTATTTTTTAATTATTTTTTTTAAATAAACTATCTTTGCATCATGGCGCAGAAAGAAACATTATCATCCCTTACACACGGAAATTTTGCAAGAGAACTGTCTATTGCGGATGGAAAAATGCCACCCAATGCTGTAGATTTTGAGAGATTGGTTATAGGAACTTTTTTAATAGACAAAAAAGGTCTTGATCATTCTATTGACCTCCTTACTCCCGAAGTATTCTATGATCCGAGACACCAGGTTATTTTTGCCACAATCCTTAAACTTTATGAGGGCAATCATCCTGTAGATCTTATGACGATTATTCAGGAATTAAAAAAAGAGGATAAATTAAGCCAGGCCGGTGGGGATCATTATATTATTGATCTTACCATGGGAGTAAGTTCATCTGCCCATATTGAATACCACGTCCGTGTTATTCTTGAAAAATATATCTTAAGAAGCCTGATTAATGTGTCTGCCAACGTAATCGATTCATCGTATAAAGAATCTACGGATGTATTCGAACTTTTGGATAAGGCGGAACAATCTTTCTTTGAAATCACCAACGGTACGATTAAAAAAGGATTCGACACTGCCAATTCATTGGTAAAACAGGCTATCGATACCATTAAATCTTTGAAAGATAAGGAAGGACTTTCAGGAGTTCCTTCTGGATTCAGGGATATCGACAAAGAAACGGGAGGCTGGCAGAATTCTGACCTTATCATTATTGCAGCCCGTCCCGCGATGGGGAAAACAGCATTTCTTCTGTCTATGGCCAGAAATATCGCTGTCGGCCACAAGATCCCAATGGTACTTTTCTCTCTGGAGATGGCATCTGTACAGCTTATCACGAGGATGATTGCTTCGGAAACTAAAATCTCTTCTGAAAAACTGAGAAAAGGAACTCTGGATGATGAAGAATGGCAGAGACTGTTCTCCAACGTATCCGAGCTTGAAAACGCACCGCTTTTTATTGATGAAACCCCCTCTCTTTCTATATTCGACTTCCGTGCAAAATGCCGTAGACTGGTTATGCAGCATGGTGTAAGACTGATCATGGTGGATTACCTTCAGCTGATGACAGCAGGAGGCGGAGGAAAAGGAGTTGGAAACCGTGAACAGGAGATTTCCATGATCTCGCGTTCATTAAAGGCGATTGCTAAAGAACTTAATGTACCTGTTATTGCACTTTCGCAGCTATCGAGAAGTGTGGAAGCCCGTCCTGGAAAAAGACCTCAGCTTTCTGACCTTAGGGAATCCGGAGCAATTGAGCAGGATGCAGATATTGTATCCTTTATTTTCAGGCCTGAATATTATAAAATTGCCGTTTGGGACAATGATGAAGAAGGCCAGGAAACTCCAACGGAAAACCAGGCTGAACTGATCATTGCAAAGCACAGAAACGGAGCCACAGCCGATGTAAGGCTATCATTCCTGAAACATTTTGCAAAATTCGGAGATATTGAGGCAGCATTAGACGGTGGCATGGGAGGCTATCCTTCTAATTTCGGATCTAATGAACCCAGTGGTTTTGACAAGATTAAAACAACCATCCAGCCTGGAGCTGCGTTTGATCTTCCGGACAGCTCAAAACTTTCCGGATCTTCAATGAATGATCTGGATGACGATGACGATTTTCCATTCTAGAACCCTTACTATTTAAATTAATAACAGCTTAGTATTCTTCAGACTTAATCTTCACAGAATACGGTTTTATACAGAAAAACTTTTGAGAATAGAAATATACACCGACGGTGCATGCAGCGGAAACCCCGGAAAAGGAGGTTATGGAATTCTTATGCGTGTTCCTGAAAAAAACTATCAGAAGACATTTTCCAAAGGTTTCAGAAAAACTACCAATAACAGGATGGAACTCCTTGCAGTGATTTCTGCCATGGAGAAACTAAAGTCTTCGGAGAACGATATTCACATTTACACAGACAGTAAATATGTAGCTGATGCCGTAAACCAAAACTGGATCGCAGGATGGATTAAAAGAGGATGGAAAAATGTAAAAAATCCTGACCTCTGGAAAAGATTTATTGAGATGTACAACAGACACAGTCCAAAAATGCACTGGGTAAAAGGTCATGCGGGACACTTCGAAAATGAGCTCTGTGATAAACTGGCCGTAGCAGCCGCAAATTCATCAGACCTGGAAATCGACACTTATTTTGAAGGGCTGGAAAACAATTCTCTTTTTTAATCAATCTAAATGAATATCCAAACTATTAATTATTCTCTCCTTTATCTTTATCATTTATTGATAAATCATTATCATTTTCGGTAAAATTAACATTAAATACACATTAATCGATTGGGATTTAATATATTTACAGTGTCTAAATAAAAGTAATCCCTTTTCAATGAATAAATTTTTACTGCCTTACATTTCTCTCTTTCTGCTTTTTTTGTCAGGAGGAGCGTTTTCCCAAACCTATCAGTTAACAGGGAACCCTGTAAATACCACCGGATGGTCCATGGTTGCTCCAACACAGGTATTGGGCGATTTTGTTCAGCTTACTCCGGATACCAACAACCAGTCCGGATCTATCAGGCTGAATGACCAGATCAACTTAAAATACTGTGATAAGTGGAGGGTTGAATTCGATTTCAGAATGGATTCTAACCAAACTTCCAACGGGGACGGAATTGCATTTTGGTATCTGGCGAACCCGCCGGTTGCCAGTGTATTAGGTTCCGGTCTTGGAGTTTCCCAAAATGCAGTCGGTTTTATTGTAGGTTTTGACACTTACAACAACACAACCACGGCTACAATGAGCAAGATACATGTAGCTTATGGACAGGTTGCCAATACAACGGATAACAACAATGTAGAATTCTTCAATGTTCCGGGTAGTTCTTTTCACTCGCCGGACCTGAATACTACACAACCTTTTCAGGGAACAACTTATAAACACGTTGAAGTAACAGCCCAGGTAGATCCGGCTGTTCCTACCAACTGGATTGTAAAAATAACACTAGACGGTACAACAATCTGCAACCAGTCTTTTGCCCCATCAGGTACGGCAGCAGCCATGACTATCGGATATTTCGGGTTTTCAGCTTCTACAGGAGGAGCAAGATCAAGACATTCTATTAAAAATGTAAAAATCTACACTGATAAAGTTCCTATTTTACAAAGTACGGCAACACAGTCTTTCTGCCCAAATCCGGCTACAGGATTCGCATCTGTGAATTTAACAACTTTCAATTCTCAATTCGTAAGCAATCCTTCCAATTATACATTCACGTATCTACAGGGCACAACACCAATTGCCAATCCTACAAATTTCCAGTTTAACGCAAATACTACGGTTACCGTGATCGTAAAGGACAATGCAGGAATATTATGCGATAACCCGGATGGAAAAATACAGCTGGTTCTCGCGCCACTTACCCTTACCGATAAAACTTTAACGGCGTGTAACAATAATAAAGCCGGGACGGGTTTGTTCAACCTTAATACTGCAGACGTCACCAATGTACCTGGCGCCACTAAAAAGTATTATAAAACACTGAATGATCTGAATGCAGGAATCAACGAAATCACGAATCCCAACGCTTACACTTCCGCACCCGGAATAGTCTATGTGAAAGTAACCACTCCGCAGGGATGTACTGGTACGGCAAAAATTACCCTGACCTTTTATCCCGAGACTCCTGTTAGAGAAGCTACACTACAGTCCTGTTTTCTTCAGGATAATATTACGAGCGCCATATTTGACCTTACTTCTGCTAATGTAACGACACTGACAAGCGGTTTTACAAAGAAATATTATTTAAGTGTGGCAGATGCTTTAAACGGAACCAACGAGATTATGAATCCATCTCAGTATATGTCTGTAAGCACTGCAATTTATATAAAGGTAACAGACTCAAACGCATGTTTCGCTATAGCAAAAGTCAACCTTGTTGTACTTCCTCCTGTGAAATCTACCGTTTTAAAAGATAAAGTCATCTGTATTGACGGAAGAACCGACCTGGATGCAGGCCCGGGTTTTGACGGCTATGAGTGGATTACAGGTGCAACAACCTCTTCTATACAGGGAGTAGGTGTAGGTCTTTATTGGGTAAAGCTAAAAACAGGAGACTGTATTACGCTACAGACCGTGAAGGTTATTGCTTCGGCAAACCCTGTTGTTTCAAGCATTGACATTAACAATACAACGGTAACTGTGAATGTTTCCGGCGGTACTCCGCCATACAAATATTCTTTAAACGGCATCGACTGGCAGGATTCTAATACTTTTACAGGACTGCACAGAGGAGAAGTAAACGTTTTTGTAAAAGATTTTTACAACTGTACACCGGTTGAAGTTCAGATCACTGTTCCCAATCTGATTAATGCCATTACCCCGAACGGCGATAACGTGAATGACTTTATTGATTATTCTGCACTGGCATACAAGAAAAACCTGGTTTTCATAGTATATGACAGATATGGCAATAAACTTTACGAAGCTGATAAAACAAGAAATTTCAAATGGGACGGAACTGCTTTCGGCAAAAAAATCCTGACCGGAACTTACTGGTATTCTATCTCATGGAATGAAAACGATAAGAATAATACCGCTACAAAATATTCCGGCTGGGTATTGGTAAAAAACAGGGACTAACTTCTCAAAAAATCACTCCAAAAAATGGAGTGATTTTTTAATAATATTAATTAAAGGAAGAATAACAATTAATTTTATTTAAAAAAAGAAAAATCATCATCCTTTTTAATATTACCACTAATCACTTAAAATAAATCTCAAATTGATAATTTAAACTAAACAATTGACAATTATTCATTATATAACACCAATCAAAATAAATATATTTATACCAATAACCGCAAACTCTTCATTTATGAAAAAAAAACTACTCATTTATTACTTAACTCTATTATTCGGTTTCTCAGGACAGCTGCTTTCCCAAACTTATCAGCTTACAGGAAACCCTGTTAATACAACAGGCTGGGACCTTGTTTCAAATGCAGCTGTTGACACAGATTTTATCAGGCTTACCACCGATAACGGAGGCCTGTATGGTGCTATAAAGCTGGCTACACCTATCACATTAAGCTATTGTGATAAATGGAAGGTGGAATTCGACTTTAGAATTGACGGAAACGGAACAACACAGTTCGGCAGAGGAGACGGATTTACATTCTGGTATCTTGCCAACCCGCCGACAGGCTTTGTATCCGGTGGCGGACTCGGAATTCCCGGAAATGCATCAGGACTGATGGTAGGATTTGACATCTTCAACAATACCACAGAAGGACAGATGAGTAAAGTGCATGTTCTTTATGGCACTAACAACACAGCCGGAAATAATATTGAATACAATACAACACCCGGCAGCACGTTTCACTCTCCCGACCTCAACCCTACTCAGCCATTTGTAGGACCAACCTACAAACACGTAGAAGTAAACGGGGAAACTGATCTCACCAACCCTACGAACTGGATTATTAAAATAAAAATTGACGGAGTCCTTATTGCAGACCAATCATTTGCTCCTTCAGGTGCTGCGATCGGAATGTCGCAGGGTTACTTTGGATTTTCGGCAGCTACAGGAGGTGCAAGCGCAAGACATTCTATCAAAAATGTAAAAGTTTTCGTAGACAAAGTCCCGATCCTGAATGCTACCGTGACTCCATTTGTATGTACCAATCCTGCAACCGGTAACGGAACTGTGGATCTTACGTCTTTCAATGCCCAGTTTGTCAATAATCCGGGAAATTACGTATTTACCTATTATGTTTTAGGAAGTTCAACGCCTATTGCCAATCCTTCAAGCTTTTTGTATTCAGGTACTACCACAATTAAGGTGGTTATTAAAGACCCAAGCTCTACACTCTGTGATAATGGAGACGGGGTCATACAGCTGAATCCAACCCCGTTTGCAGCCACAGATGCCTCGCTTACAGGATGTAACAACAATAATGCAGGCACTGCAACATTTGACCTTACCACAGCTGCTTTAACAACAGTACCCGGCTGCACAATGGAATTTTACAATACAATGGCTGACCTGAATGCAGGGATCAACCAGATTAATCCTACAGCATATGCATCAGGAGCCGCAATACTGTTTGCAAAAGTGACTACTCCACAGGGATGTGTAAGTGTGGCAAAAGTTACCCTGAATCTTAACCCGGTTGTTGTAGTTACTGATGCGTCATTAAGAACATGCTTTCTCGAAACTAATCCTTCACTGGGAACATTCAATTTAAGCAATGCTCCGGTAACAGTATTGACGGGAGCGATAAAAAAATACTATCCATCCCTTGCGGATGCTGAAAACGGAACGAATGAAATTTTAAATTTCCTGACCTACACCGCTCCATCCGGTGTAATCTATGTTAAAGTATTCAACGCGCAGGGATGCTATTCAATTGCAAAAGTAACGCTCACTGTTTTATCTCCGGTTTTATCGAGCGTATTACAGGACAAGATCATCTGTATTGAGGACAAAACCACACTGGATGCAGGTCCCGGATTTAATGGCTACGAGTGGAGTACAGGGGCAACGACGCAGACTATAAACAATGTTGGTGTAGGAACTTATTGGGTAAAATTAAAGACCGGAGACTGTATTACGCTGCAGACGGTAAAGGTATATGCTTCAGAACAGCCTGTGGTTACCAGTATTGATATTTCAGGAAGTACAGTAACTGTATTTGTTAATGGAGGAGCGCCGCCTTACCAATATTCAATGGATAATATACAGTGGCAGGATTCTAATATATTCACTAATGTGACGAGAGGCGAAACTAAGATTTATGTAAAGGACAGCTATGACTGTGAGCCCATTGAAATTGATATCACGGTTCCTAATCTCATTAACGTGATCACTCCAAACGGTGACGGAATAAACGATGCCATTGATTATTCAGCGCTTTCCAATAAAAAGAACCTGGAAATCGGAATTTTCGACCGATACGGATACAAACTTTTCCAGGCTGACAAATCTAACAGATATGTGTGGGATGGCACCACCAACGGAAGTAAAAAAGTTCCGACAGGAAATTACTGGTACTCCATCACCTGGAATGAAAATAACAGCAAGAATACACCAATCAAATTCTCAGGTTGGATTATGGTAAAAAACAGAGAGTAATACATATTTTTAAATATTTAAAATTAAGCCATACAAATATGTACGGCTTAATTTTTTTAATAAATTTCGTCTGTGATAATTTAAAAATAGTTAGTTTTAATAAAAAATAATAGATTTGAAAAATTTTGAAGAAAAGATTATTTCTCATTTAAAAAAAGAAGATGTCAATGGGATTCTGCTCACCGGAAGTTATGCTACCCAAACTCAAACTGAAAACTCTGATATTGACATCAGAATTATCTTTAATAATGACATAAAACACACTATAAAAGGCATAAAGTATATTGAAGGATATAAGGTATCCTATTTTGGAGAAAATATAAATATGGTAAAAAAAAGGATGTCCATGGATTTTTCCAGAAACAGTCGCTTTGAAGCAAGATTATTTACTTTAGGTAAAATTTTGTACGATAAAAACGGATGTGTAGAAGAACTCGTTCAGTACGCAAAAATCTTCATGGAAAATACGTTTCAGAAAAAACTAACACATGACGACATTATTTTAAAAATGTATTCATTACACGTACGCCACCAGTCTTTAGTGCACACATCTGTTTCAGATCCCATGTATGTGTACAACTATATTTCTTTAATGAAGGCTATTTTGTCAGCTTATTCACTTATTCTTAATTATGAAACGGTAATTGATATTAAGCCTGTTAAAATACTATCTGACAGTTATTATCGTGAAAGAAATCTTTGGCAAGGTTTTCCTGACCCAATTTTCATTGAATTGTGGATAAAAAGTATTACCGAAATAACTCCTATGAACATGGAGATCATTTATAAGTACTTACAAACTAAAACGCTAGTTATAGAAGAAAAAGATTTTGAAGTGGTGTACAGACATTAGTCCAATTCAAGCTGGTTTTTAATCAATTTAAAATAGGCTCCTTTAAGGCTAACCAGTTCCGAATGACTACCTTCTTCTATCACCTTACCATTGTCTAAAACAACTATTTTATCAGCATTCTTCACAGTGGAAAGACGATGTGCAACAATAACGGCTGTTCTTCCTTTGAAAAACTGATTCAGATTATCAATAATCACTTTTTCATTATTTGCATCTAACGAACTGGTCGCTTCATCAAAAAAAATAAAATCCGGGGCTTTATAAATAGCTCTGGCAATAAACAGCCGCTGTTTTTGCCCTCCACTAATGCCTATGCCCTCATTGCCTATTTTGGTATTATACCCCAATGGCATACTATCTATAAACTCTCTGATATTAGCAACTTCTACAGCATGTCCTAGTTTTGCTCTATCTATATGATCATCACCTACGGCTATGTTATCCGCTATTGTATCATTAAATACATATCCATCCTGCATTACTATACCAACATTTTCTCTCCACATTCCGGGAGAAATTCGTTTAAAATCGGCACCAGCTATTTTTATACTTCCTTCTTGAGGTTCATAAAACTTCAGTAAGAGTTTTACCAAGGTCGATTTCCCACTTCCACTTACCCCAACAATTGCTGTGGTTTTCCGGTAGGGAATGGTTAAATTCAGGTTTTCAAAAATATTTTTATAGCCTCCAACATATTTATAGGTGAGATCACTGATGACAATATCTCCTTGCGGAACTTCATCTAAATAATGCTCTGTGTCACTTTCTTCATTATCTTTCTCATGTATTTCATTCAGTCTTTCCAAAGAAATATTGGCATCCTGCAATTGTTTTACAAATGATACAATCTGCCCGATGGGACCATTTAACTGACCAATGATATATTGAATAGACATCATCATACCCAACGTAATATCACCATCTACTACCAGCTTTGCCGATAGAAAGCTGATCACCATATCTTTCATCTGATTGATAAATCCGCCTCCTATTGATTGCCATTGATCTAATTTTAAACTCTGAATATTAATTTTGAAAATCTGAACCTGAGTAGATTCCCATGCCCATCTCTTCTTTTGTTCTGCATTATTCATTTTAATTTCCTGCATCCCATTGATAAGTTCTATCACTTTACTTTGAGTCTCTGATAATTGTGAGAAATTTTTGTAATCCAGTTCTTTTCTTTTTTTAAGAAAAAACAGGACCCATGCGGTATACAAAATAGCTCCAATACAGAATACAAAAAACAACCTGTAATCATAAAAAAGCAATATGATGCTGTAGATAAAAAAATTGACAATTGAAAAAAGAGTAGTCAGAGTAGAAGAAGTCAATAATTGCTGTATTCTTGAATGATCTCCTATTCTTTGCATCAAATCACCCGTCATTCTTGTATCGAAATAGTTGATTGGAAGCCGCATAAGCTTTATAAAAAAATCGGAGACCAACGAAATATTGATGCGGGAACTTAAATGTAAAAGGATCCAGCTTCTCACAATTTCAATTCCCATTCTGCCCAAGTAAAGCATAAACTGAGCAATGAGGATGAGATAGATGAAATTGATATCATTATTCTGGATACCAACATCTACTATACTTTGTGTAAGAAAGGGTAGCAGCAAAGACAATAAACTTCCAGCTAACAAACCAATGGCCAATTGAAATATCAATGCTTTATACTTGAAAGCATAACGGCTTAAAAACCTAATGTCTAATTTCTTTTTTTTATCATCCCAATCTGCCTCATAAAAAGAAGGAGTAGTTTCCAGAAGCAAAGTAATACCTTCCTGAGAATTTTCATTGGCATTATTCCCAATCCAACGTTTTATAAATTCATCTTTCTTAAATGTGAGCAATCCATAGCTGGGATCTGAAACATATACCGTTTCTTCTTTACCTTTTCTTTTTACATTGTAAACAACAACAAAATGTCGTTTGTCCCAATGAACAATACAGGGAAGCTGAATACCCTCAGCAAGAATTCTAAAATTAACCTTAACTCCTCTTGATCTAAACCCTAACTTTTCTGCGGCACCTCCGAGGTTCAACAAACTGCTTCCTATTCTGGTAGTTTGTGTAAGATCTCTTATTTGTTGCAGATTTATGGTTTTCCCATAATATTTACTAATAATTCGCAGACAGGTAGGGCCACAATCCTTGGCATCCGGTTGTTTATAAAAAGGAAACTTCTTCAAAGTATAATTTCCAGGTTTAGTTATTTATGTAGTGATACTGAATTTATTTCTCTTGCTATAATTGATTGGTATTTCTTATAGAGAAAAAAGTATATTCTAAATTCATTGAAACGCTGTTTTTCCGAAAACAATCTATTTACAGCCATATGGATGTAGCTTCCTAAAATATTAAAATAATCATCTTTTACATTATCCTTAACAGTAAACAAAATATCTTTTATTTCAGACTGGCTAAAAATACTGATAACCTTATCATCAAGCGCCTCCGTAATGGTAACATCTTTAATTTTTCTAAGCTCTTCATGCAGAGAATTCCTTAAGCTATTATCTCTTTCATAATCAAACTCCTTAGCAAAATGTTTAAAATTTCTTTCAAGAAATCTGAGCTTATCAATAGGGTCAACATTTAGAGTGTCCAGATAATTTTCTACCATAAAGTAAGCAGCAAAAAATAATTGGTTATAGTTTATTGTACTAAAAGATTTATAGAGATTGTATACCAATCTCGAATCATGAAAAAATAACGTTTCTGATTCAATTATATTTTTATCTTTATATCTTTCCAGTTCCCTGTGATAAGTATCCTGTACAATTCCTGCTATTTTGCCTGATTTTATATAGCGCCTAAAAATGGCACTTAAGCCGGATACTACGGAAGATATCATACTAGGATCGGAAACATACAGACGGATTCTTAAATGTTGCTTAGGATCTGAATATCTTATGAAAAACCATTTTTCTACTAACCCCTTACTTACCAGTTTCTTTTCAATATAATCTCCTATTACAACCAATAGTTTATTTGAGAATTTATGTCCAATATATACTTTGAAGTATATCCATTCAGAGCCTGGGATAAAAGTTCTGGGAACTCTATCTTTATGTAAGTTTACTATTTTTAAAGGAAAAATCTTTTTATCGGTTTTTTTCACAAATGGGACTACCAATTCTTTATTGTATCTGGTTAGAGATTCATTGTTGGTTTTATCTAGCAGGTTTTCATGCAGAATAATCTGTTTCTCGTTCTTATTAACATATTTCTGGAACAATTCAATTCCTAAATCTGTTGAAAGATCGAGATGAAGAACATTATCACTCTCTTTGAAAACCACGGAGTCATCGAAATGAAGCGTCTTCTTTATTTCTGTAAGATTGTTTTTAAACTGAATAAAATCCTTAGATTTTTTTAAAGCTGCAAAATGATGGTCTTTTATAATCCAATAGGCCTGCTCTATTATAATACCTTTATAAACAACTCTGGGAAGATATTCTTCAATATCCTTCAAGATACCCCAGTCCCAGATCATTTGAGAATCAAAATTCTGAAATTGCATATCACTTAAAAAATGATAGATAGGAAGACCGTTTTTTCTGTAATTATGGGCATTAGACAAACGTGGACGAATTGGCTTGTTCAACTTTTCTGAAAATAAGAACAACTCATTGTTGATCATTTGTATATATAAATCATCTACAAAGATTTTCTGCTCTTCAGGAAGCATAGAATTAGCTAAAAAAGGAATTTCATATTTTCCAAAATATGGTCTAGCTATAACATTCCCCACCCTGGCCTGTGGCAAGTGTATTATTTCTGCGTAAATATAATTATCATATCGCTCTTCAATACGCTCATTAAGGTCATTTAACTTTTCATAAAACGCCCGATGAACTCCGCAAAAACGCCCTGATAAACCCGTTATGATCGGAGAATATGAAACCACATGCAATAACGCACCTTCTTTTTTAGGATATGCATTAATCAGATAAGTAAAGCCCGGCCCTGAATTGTCAGTATTGATGTTGCCAAAGTTCTCTTTTATATCCCGATCTGTGATTTCTATATGTTTTTTACCTTGTTTTAAATAGTCATGATACTTTTTCAAGACAAATCCTGTAAACTTCGTTTTTCCTGTTATTTTCGGATCATATAAATCTTTTGTACTGATTGCTGATTTGTACCCTATTCCGATTTCTTCATCCAATGCTTCCGTCAGTTTTACTTTCCTGTCTTCGTATCGCTCTGAAAATGCTCTCTTAAAAATTTCGAGCTGAGAATACTGAACCGGATAAGATTTTGAAAAAGCGGCAAAAACAGATAATAGTTTCTCCAAATCGGATTTGGCTTCTGAAGATAAAGTATCATCTTTTTGTTGGCTTACAACATCCAGCTGTATAAGATTTTTCTCAGGAATATTAGGAAGGATACTCTTTAATAATATATGGATCTTTTTATACGAACTGACGTTAGAATGCTGGTTATCAACCTCCGCTAATAAAGATTTTATATCCTGCAAAATACTCTTTAATAATAAAAGCTTCTCATCAATAACCTTCTCTGAAATTTTTGAAACGAAGTTGTACAAAACATCAAGATAATCCAATCCTGTTATATTGACATCAAGATTAGTCACCAAAAATTTGCAAGATATCAGATTGTCAATATGAGCTTCAATATCTTCCTTAGCGGCATCATATTGATTAAGAATTTCAACGATTAAAGCATCATATCTTATCCCTTTTTTAGAAATCTTAATTATAAAATTCAGGAGTTCATCAGAGGCTATAGAAACCAGGTGATGAGTCCTTAAACCATTTCTCATTCTATACTCAATGTATCTAAAATCATCCTTAGTTTTATACAGACTTGTATTATTATGAAGAATAAGGTGACTCTTTGTACATTCCATTACTGAAATATATTCACCGATCTGAAACAGAACTTCCATATCCAATTTTGGATGATAAGTGAGCTGATCAAAAGAAGTACTATCTTTTTCAAAATCAAAACTGCCTTCTCTGAAATTAGCAAACAAACCGAACGGAGTCGCTCTTGCCGAAGCTCTTATATAATATTTCGTCAAAGAATGCAGCATCCTCTTTTTATCTTTATCAGAAAAAACAGAAGACATCGATTTGTATTTAATAACTTGATGATACAAAATATCAGAAGCCAGATAAAGAGCTTCTTCTAATTGATAGTTTACAGTAAACTGTTCTATAAGATAGTCTAAGACATACTGCTCATTATGAGATTTTACAATATTATAAAGCTCAAAAAGCTGATTAATTGGCAATAATGGTTGCCTTGTAGCATAAAAAGTACTTTCGTACATATTAAAATTTAATTTAAAATTACATCAATAAAGCCTCACCCCATTTAATCTGGGGATTGATAACTGATAAAAAAGAAAGCCCCACGCCACTTATTCCCTGCAAAAATCCAAAATCATTATAATGTTCTGTATTATTATTCCAGGCACAATGCCCCGTAATCAGCTTATCATTATCTGTATTCAATAAATTAGCAGAAATATTTTTCCAATATTCCGCTTCATCTTTATAAGTATTTCCGTTATCCAAAAAGCTAAACTTGTTAAAAATATACATGATTCCTGCAGAACCATGGCAAATCGCCGCATCTCTTACAAATCCACCCTGAAGGTCCCTTCGTAAAGCAGACTTTTCAAGACATTCCAAAGCTTCTGATTGAAAAGAACGATTCTCTAGTGCTTCTCCAACATCCCATAATGCAACAGCAATTCCAAGATCACCATAACACCAGCCCATTCTTGAGCCCCTAGAGTAATAACTGGATTTCTGCAATGCATGTATGGTAGATGGATAAAGAGAGTTTCTTTCATCCTGGTATTTATAATCAATAATTGTTTGTGTTGTATTCTCAATCAGTTCTTTCAATATACTATTATCAGTATTTAATCTGTACGCTTTTGACAGAATTGATACCACAGCGGGTTGCCCGTGAGCAAGACCAAAATTAATAGACTTCTCCAACTTATGAGGGTCTGTAATTCCAAAAAAAGGCCAATACATTTTACCTTCAGGAGTGTATTCTACGATAGAATGAAGTTTAGAGATAATACCTTTTGCATAGTCATTCAAGTCTTCTGCATCAGTTAAAAAATAATGCAGAGCACCCATGGCGCCGTGAAGAAAATCAAAATTTCCTTTATCAAGTTCTCTAATAGCAAAGTTGTAAATAATTTCATCCAGATCAGACAATACATCTTTAGCCTCAAAATCTACAAAACCCTCTTTATTAAAAAACTTTAAAAGCCATGCAAATCCTGTCGTTCCACTGCTATACTTAATGTCACCGTGCTTAAGACTCGTACTGATATTAAGAAGGATATCATTAGTAAGCTCTTCTCCTTTATTCAAACTATCGGTATCATCAAACTGATGACCATAATAAAAAGAGAATAAGCTAAGCCCTCCAAGGTCATTCAATAAGCCCGTTCTATACTGTTTTGTGTTTATATATAAACTGGTTTTTGCTTTGATGCGTTCCAGTTCTTTAAAAATCATTTCCATTATATTTATATGATCATACTAAAAAAGGATAACAATACAACTCTGCTATCCTTATTTTCATAAGCAAACTGCATCCACTTAAGATGAATATTTTACTGTTAGGATAATCAGTCTTGAAATGGATACAGCTTTTTAAAGTAAGTAAATTAAGTTCTATTACATTCAACAGAAATATCCTGAGTATGGCCTGTTTGGCACCATCCTGACTCACAATTATTGTTATCACTTACACCACAAAGGTCAGTATATTCCGGATATGCACTACATGGGTCAGTTTCAACCGTACAAGGACGGGAGCACCATTCAGTACTACATTCCAGTTGAGTATCCGCTCCTCCGCCTATTACTTTTTGAGCTTCGTCATTAGTTAAATTAAGAATATCCTCTTTCTTAATTTCAAGTTTTGTAATTTTTTTCTTTTGCATAGTTATAAAGTATATAATGATTATGTTCTATCATCTTGGCACCATCCGGATTCACAGTTATCTGACATACCACAAAGGTCGCTATAATCTATTACTCCACTACAAGGGTCTGTTTCTACCCCGCAAGGGCGAGAGCACCATTCTGTACTGCATTCCAGATTCGTATCAGTACCTCCACCCATTACTTTTTGAGCTTCGTCATTAGTAAGATTAAGAATATCCTCTTTCTTAATTTCAAGTTTTGTAATTTTTTTCTTTTGCATATTTTAAAATGTATTGATTCACTAAAAGTATGTTTTTTTCAACATACAGGGAATATTCTTTTTTGTTAATTTTTTGTTAACGATGAAAAAAAATAATTTTTAACTTATTTTTTTAAAATCACCTACACTTTTAAAAGAAGAGATATTTCATGATAAACTCACTTTATTCGTATTGTATTCTTAAATTTGTCCTATGAATTATTTGGAAGCTTTAAGCAGAAGATATTCTGTGAAGAAATTTAATCATGAGATTATCCCTCAAGATACCCTGCACAATATTCTTGAGTCGGGAAAGCTGTCTGCGAGTTCACTTGGACTTCAACCCTACAAAGTACTGGTCGTGGAAAGTGAGGAAATGAAACAGAAATTAATTCCGGCTTTCTATAACCCTTCCCAGATTTCAACCTGCTCGCACCTTATTGTTATCATTTCAAAAAAAACGATTGAGGAGAGCTATATTCATGGCTATTTTAATCATATTTCCGAAGTAAGGGAAACTCCTGTTGAGAAACTCGACCTTTTCAGAAAAAGCATTAATCAGCATATTACCCAAAAAACAAAGGATGAGATTTTCAACTGGGCGGAAAAGCAGTCTTATATAGTACTGGCCAATCTAATGTATGCCGCCGCTATTGAAAATATAGATTCCTGCCCTATGGAAGGCTTCCGTCAGGATTTGATAGAAGAGATTCTCAATATCAATCCTGAGACAGAAAAGGTAACCGTCACCTTGGCTTTAGGCTACCGTTCTGAGGAAGATCATTTCCAGCATATGAAAAAAGTAAGAAAACCAAACGAAAAATTGTTTAAATTTATTTAATATTTAAACGATCGTACCTAAAGCAAGCATATGATAAAAGCGGATGTATTAGTAATTGGTTCCGGCATCTCGGGACTTTCCTATGCCATTAAAGTTTCTGAACAGCTCCCCGACGCCAAGATCATCATCGTAACAAAATCCGACGAAGACGAAAGCAACACCAAATATGCACAGGGAGGGCTGGCCGTAGTCACCGATTTTAAAAATGATAATTTCGAAAAGCATATTGAAGACACCATGCGTGCCGGAGATGGGGAAAACAAACGTGAAGTCGTAGAAATGGTCGTAAGGGAAGCTCCCACAAGATTCAACGAAATTGTAGAATGGGGCGCCAATTTCGATATGAAAAACGGAGAATTTGCTTTGGGCAGAGAAGGCGGCCACACGGAGAACAGAATCGTCCACCATAAAGATATTACCGGATTCGAGATTGAAAGAGCTCTTTTAGCAACAGCCAACAGCAGCCCGAATATCGAAATCCTCGATCATCATTACGTTATTGATATTATTACTCAACACCATGTACCGGGAAAAGAAGTAAGTGAAGGTGATATCAACTGCTATGGCGCCTATATTCTTGACGAAAAATCAAAAAAGATCAAAAAGATCACTTCCAAAATAACATTGGTCGCCACAGGCGGTGCAGGGCATGTTTATAAAAATACAACAAATCCTACTATTGCTACCGGAGACGGAATTGCTTTCGTAGCCCGTGCAAAGGGTAAAGTTTCCAATATGCAGTACTACCAGTTCCATCCAACAGCGCTGTACAGCAAGATCAACGGAATGCTTTTCCTTATTTCTGAAGCCGTCCGCGGAGATGGTGCCAAATTAAGGACTAAAAAGGGCGAAAAATTCATGCACAAATATGATGAACGTGAAGAATTAGCCTCCAGAGATATTGTAGCCAGGGCTATTGATAATGAAATGAAGATTTCCGGTGATGAATACGCCGGTCTTGACTGCCTGGATATGGACCATGAAAGATTCCTGGAACATTTCCCGAATATTTATAAAAAATGTAAAGAAGAAGGAATTGATCCTTTCACTCAATTAATTCCTATAGTACCGGCGTGCCATTATCTGATGGGCGGTATTGAAGTTGACAGAGACGGACAGTCTTCTATACGCAATCTTTTTGCTGTGGGAGAATGCACCAATTCAGGATTGCATGGTGCAAACAGGCTGGCGTCAAACTCTTTATTGGAAGGTTTGGTTTTCGGACACAACGCCGCTATAAAAACCGTTGCTCTCCTCAATGAAAATGATTTTAATTTCGACGATCTTAAAGCGGTTCCGGAATGGAATGAAGAGGGAATGAAGATCATGGATGAAATGGTTATCATAAGCTACCTCAGAAAACAGCTTCAGGAAATGATGAGCGATCTGGTAGGTATTGTGCGAAGTAACAGACGTTTGAATATGGCCCTGCAGAAACATCAGGAAATTGCAGCAGCCGTGGACGAGATCTACCACTATTCTATTCTTTCACCACAGTTATCTGAATTAAGAAATTTAACAACCGTTGCCCACCTTATCATTACCCAATCTATGGAAATGACAGAAAATAAAGGCGCGTTTTATAATAAAGATTTAGCTTAAAGCATATATAATGAAAAGACCAGCATACGCTACAGATAAAGTATTAAAAACATTTATTAAGAATGCCCTGGAAGAAGATATCCAGGATGGCGACCACTCTACCCTTTCCACAATCCCAAAGAATCTGGAGCAGAGTGCCAAGCTCCTGGTCAAGCAGGACTGTATTTTAGCGGGTGTTGAGCTGGCAGAAATTATTTTTAAGACTTTTGATAAAGATTTAAAGGTTGAAATCTTCATTAAAGATGGAGAAGCAGCCAAAGTTGGAGATGTGGCTTTAACTGTATCCGGAAGCGCAAGGTCAATTCTTTCCACAGAAAGGCTGATCCTGAACTGTATGCAGAGAATGAGCGGCATCGCGACCCTCACCCACGACTGGGATTCCCGGTTGGTAGGCACAAAAACAAAACTTTTAGATACCCGAAAAACAACTCCTAATTTCAGAGTATGTGAAAAGTGGGCCGTTGCTATAGGTGGCGGAACCAACCACAGGTATGGTTTATATGACATGATCATGCTGAAAGACAATCACATCGACTATAACGGGAGTATTATGAATGCCGTAAAAATGGCAAAAGATTATGTTAAAAATACTAAGAAAAAATTAAAGATCGAAGTTGAGACAAGAAATCTGGAAGAAGTAAAAGAAGCCATCAAAGCAAAAGTAGACAGAATCATGCTCGACAATATGAGTGTACCTATGATGAAGCAGGCAGTAGAAATGATCAACGGCTCTTGTGAGTCTGAAGCTTCAGGTGGAATTACCCGCGATATGTTAAAAGAAATTGCTTCTACCGGGGTTACTTATATCTCTGCCGGAGCCCTCACCCACTCGGCCGAAAATATAGATCTGAGTCTCAAAGCCGTGAAATAGCGTTATATTTTTAATAAAAACAGTCCCTGTTTGTTAAAAACTCAATAATATGATTTTTTTCATATAAAAATTCAATTTTTGTTTATAAAACTGAAAATCAACGAGTTAAATCTTATTAAGATTAAGTAAAAATTAACATACAGTTAATATTAGTTAATTTTTATTTCGCGAATTTTGCAGAAAATTAAATCTAACTATTACTAACGATTATGAAATTAATCAACAAATCGATACTTACTGTAGCTATTACATTATCTACAGCTAGTGTTTATTACGCTCAACAAGTTCAGGATACTGTAACAAAGTCCAAAGACATTGATGAGGTAATTTTAAGAGGTGTTACTGATATCGCTAAAGATAGAAAAACGCCGGTAGCAGTTTCTACAATTAAAGCTGCACAGATTCTTGAAAGACAAGGTAATCAAGAACTTGTAGAAATTTTAAACACAACACCGTCTGTATATGCTACAAAAGGTGGTGGTGGATTTGGAGATTCTCAAATCACTATGCGTGGTTTTGAATCCAGAAACATTGCAGTAATGGTAAATGGTATGCCTGTTAACGACATGGAAAGCGGAACCGTATACATGTCCAACTGGACAGGTTTATCAGATGTAACAAGTACTATGCAGGTACAAAGAGGACTTGGATCTTCTAAATTAGCCATTGCTTCTGTTGGAGGAACTATGAACTTCCTGACTCGTTCTGCAGACATGAAACAAGGTGGGGCCGTGAGATTAGGAATTGGTAATAATGATTTCTTAAAAACATCTTTTGCTTACAATACTGGTAAATCCCAAAATGGTTGGGCAGCTTCATTCTTAATGAGCAGACAAGCAGGAGCCACCTATGTAGAAAATACTGATTATGAATCGTATACTTACTTCTTTGCTTTAGGTTATCAGCCAAGTGCAAAACATAATCTACAGTTTATGATGACTTCTTCTCCACAGTGGCATGATCAAAGATCTTATGCACCAACTGTTGGTAATTATATCAAATTCAACCCGGATCATGATGGTACACCTTACAGACCATATAACTCTGATTTTGGATACTATACTTCGACTGATGGACAAAGAAGTAATATAGCAAATGCAATGAACTATTATTCCAAACCTGTCATGATGTTGAACTGGGATTGGACAATGAATGAAAAATCCACTTTAAGTACTGTTGCTTACATGTCCAACGGACGTGGAGGTGGTGCAAGAAACCTTGGTAGAGTTGGGAACAAGTCAATCACTGATGCAGCTTTTGCCGATGGAGAAGGTCACTACAATTTTAATTCGATTTTTGCAGCTAATGCAGCTGTAACCCCAACTGTAGGTGTTGCGGGTAATACATTGGTTCGTAGCTCCAGTGTGAACTCTCATAACTGGTATGGTATTTTGATGAACTTTCAGCACAAAATTAATGACAACTGGAATTTCTCTGTAGGTACTGATGACAGGTACTACTACGGATATCACTACCAAGTAATTTCTGATTTATATGGAGCTTCTGGTTATACAGATAACACAAACAAGAATTTAACTACCGGTAATATTATACGAAACACCTATGATTATCAAAAGCTAAACTGGAATCCTTTCGGCGGGAAAAATGCTCCAATGGAAGAAAGAGCTGCATTTAGTAATGATGGTGAAGTATTATGGTATAGCGGATTTGGACAGATAGAATATTCTGCTGACAAATTAACTGTATACGCACAAGGGTCCGTATCTAATCAGGGATACCAGAGAATTGATGATTTTGTAAAACCTGGCTCCACACAGCAAGGTCAACCAGTTGAAAGAAAAACAGGCTTTAAAAACCTTTTTGGTTATAATATTAAAGGGGGTGCTAATTATAATATCAATAATAGCAATAACGTATTTGCCAATATTGGTTACTATAGCAAGCAACCATTAATGAGTGCAGTATACCCAAGTAACCAGCAAGTAGTTAATCCCAACCTAACCAACGAAAAAATCTTCTCTGTTGAATTAGGGTATGGATTCAAAACAGCTAACTTCAACGCCAAAGTTAATCTATACAGAACTGAGTGGAAAGACAGATGGTTCAGAAGAGGAAGTGTAGACTTTGGAAATGGAATCAGGGGTTATTCGGAAATTAGTGGAATTACCCAGCTTCACCAAGGTGCAGAAGTTGAAGCAACTTACAAAGTAAACAAATTCTTAGAATTACAAGGTATGTTCTCTTGGGGTGATTATAAATACAAAGGAAATGCAACTGGCGCCAACTTCCAAGACGATAATACTCCTATTGAAACTAATGGATCCAATACATCAACACTTTATTTAGATAAAGTAAAAGTAGGTGGTACTAACAATAGTGTTCCTCAAACTACAGCATCATTAGGGTTTACAGCAACTCCGGTTAATGATCTTAGAGTCTATGGAAACTGGCAATATACAGGAAGAGTTTATTCTGCAATGAATGTAAATGATTTCCTTGCTCCAGGCAAAGATGCTCTACAGTTACCTGATTTCAATTTATTCAATATAGGTGCATCTTATAAAATTAAATTGAAAAATCCAAATCAGTACTTTACTATTGGTGCCAATGTATACAACTTGCTTGATACTACTTATATCCAAGATGGTGTAACTAATATAAAATCAACTGATGCTCCGGCTAAACTAGCAGACGGAACGAATAATACAGCTAAGAAAACATACGAAGAGCTTGGTTATATATACAAAGGTATAGCAACTGACAACAGAGTTTTCTTTGGATTTGGAAGAACTTGGTCAACAAGCTTATCATTCAACTTCTAATAACATCACAATATTAGATTTTATAAATATCTATCCCGGCTTTTCGCCGGGATTTTTTATTTTTATAAAAAACAATTTTATGGAAAAAGCATTAGAAGTTTTTGTCAACAAATGGAAATCAAAAAAATATGTGGAAGGGATTTTATTAAGTGGAAGTTATGCTGTAGGTTTACACAATAAAAACTCGGACATAGATATCAGGCTGATATTTAATTCAAAATATAAAAAAAGTAAGAAAGGATTAGAAACAATTGATCATTATAAATTTTCTTATTTAGGAAGAACATCCGAAAATACATTTAAAACATATTCTACAGAATTTTTCAACCATAATAAATTTGAGGCCAGGATCTTTAGTATAGGAAAAATACTTTATGAACAGAACGACAAGGTAGAACAACTTATTGAAAAAGCAAAAGTGTATTTACATACTCCTTTTATAAAGAAGATACACAACAAAGAAGATATCAATACGAATATGTACGCTTTATACAGCAACAAAATCTATCTTGAATCAATGTTGGAAAATTCTCCTTTCTTTTTTTATCATTATTATAATTTTCTTAGGCAGGCTATCAGATTTTATGCAAAATTTTTAGGGTATGAGTTTTTCTTGGATACAAAAATTGAACAAATTTTAACTGATAGCATATACCAAAAAACATATTCTTGGGATAAGTTCCCAGATCAGGAGTTTATTAAAATCTGGCTTCTATGTGTCAATCCGAACCACATAAATAAAAAATCTGTAGACTTAATTTACTATTACTTAGAAAAATATGTAGCAAAGGTTGATGAAAAAAAATTCACCATATCGTGGGAAGATCAATAATTTTCGTATTTTTAATAAAAACATTTTTAGTAATGGAAAAGAAAAAATTAAATCTAAAGAAAATTAAAGTTGCAAAACTGTCAACAGCCCAATTAAATAATGTGAAAGGAGGCGGAGGCGTAACGAATTATCAATGCACAGAAAAATCTGTAATTGTTGTTTTTACAATTCCTCCAGATAGCCCAACAGGAAACACTCAGGGAAGTTGTTTTATGTATGATTTTGGAGACGGAGAAGGATATGTATGTACCACCACAGCATCATCTTAATAAAAACCATAACAAATACTTCGAAATGGAAGAGAAAAAACTAAACCTTAAAAAAATCAAAATTGCCAAGCTATCTACATCCGCAATGTCTCCGGAAGGGTTAAAGATCGTAAAAGGAGGTGGAGATTTTTGTGCTTTCTCAGTAGTTACCATTGAAACTATTGGAGGAACTCCTACTACAATGGCCCCAAGTATTACCAGCTGCTGTGTAACAGCTCCCAACGCTGATGAAAATACCTGCAATACCAGATCTTCTTAATGGTAATAAAATTAAAAAAATGCTTCCAGTGGAAGCATTTTTTTGATATCATATCAAATTTCATGTAAAAACAAATCATCAAGATTTATACACTGCTTACTGTAATATTAATTTAATGTTAAAATTACATCAAAAACTCACCGAACGGTGGGAAAGTTGATAAATTTCATATATTTGTTTTACTAAAAAATTTAATAATGGAAAAGAAAAAAAAGCTTACCCTAAAGAAGGTTGAAATCGCTAAATTATCAAAGTCAAGGTTAGAAAACATAAAAGGGGGTGGAGATTCTTGCGCTTTTTCTGTGGTAACAATTATTACAGGAGGGGGACAACTTCAAACGATGGGAAGAACTTGCAATGGCTATGGAGAAACTCCTGAAGAAGCCGCACAGAACTGTCCTACATCATAAGAACAGTTCAAAACTAAGAACAAATCCAAACACTTATGGAAAAGAAATTAAGCCTTAAAAAAATTAAGATTGCTAAATTAACAAACTCTTCATTGTCTAATCCACAATTAGCCAATGTTAAAGGAGGAGGTGATACTAACTTCACAACTACAACTGTTCCTGTTGTTACAATTGGTGGAGGTTTTGTAACTGCTGATACAAGAACCAGCTGTTATTCATGGAATGGAGATCCTGAAAATCCAAACTGTATCGGTTCATAGAATTCCCGATTAAATCACATCTGAAACTTTCAGTTTTTATAATTAACAAGGTGCTTCATAAATTGTGAAGCACTTTTAAATTATTTTTATGACAAGGAGCCCTTTCATATTGCAAACAATTGAAACAATACAAAATAATATTACAAAGAAGATCAGGGAAAATTCAGATATTGGAATCTTAACTGGATTGAGTGGTTATTCAGTTTTCCTTGAGTATTATTCAAAATTTATTTCCAATAAACCACAGGAAATAGATTCTGAATATATTTTGAATTTATGTATTGATAAAATAAACAACAATTATAAGACCTCTACATACTGTGATGGAGTCTGTGGATTAATCTGGTCATTACACTTTTTGCATAAAAATGATTTTATTGGTGCGGTTGACAATATCGATATTTTAGATGATTATGTAAGGGAGTGGACTTACTTATCTATTGATCAGCATAATTTCGATTTCCTACATGGTTCAACCGGGAGCATGTACAATTTTATATATCAACCAACGGACATTGCTGATCAAGACACTTTACCAGATAGATATATTCAGGGACTTCAAAACAGATATTCTGAAATATCTGATTATAAACTGTTAAGGAAAGAACAACCTTTTGAACATAGAACATATTTGGGAGTTGCTCACGGAGTGACAGGCTATATTTATATATTATCCCTGTTATCTGCAATTCCAAGGCTTAAAAATACATGTCTGGAGCTATTAGATAAATATTTCGAGCTCTTGCTTGAAGTTGCTTCATTTTCAGAAAACAACAGATCTGTTTTTCCTTCATGGCTTTTGCAGACTACTAATCTGGAAAAAGAGAGTTCAGGCCTATCCTGGTGTTTAGGAGATTTGGGAATTGGAATAGTATTGCTAAATTCTTCACTGATAATCGGTAATAAAGAAATGGAAAGAATAGCGCTGAAAATCCTAAACCATTCATCAAAAAGAATAACACGGGAAACAACGGGATTAACCAGCCCAAGTCTTTGCCACGGATATTTTGGAGCATATAAAATTTTTTCAAGAGCATATAGTGTCACAGGGGAAAAGAATTTCCTGAATGCAAAAAATCATTGGCTCAATGCAGGATTAGAGAATATAAAAAATAGTATTCCTTCCGACACATCTATTTTAATCGGACAAACGGGTATCGGACTAGCCTTAATTGATGCCTATACAGATACAGACCATAATTGGGGTGAATGTCTTTTAATATCATAACAACACGGTAAATGAGTAAATTTCCATATAAAGCACTCGACAATTTTGTATTAAGAACACCTTCGAGATCTCTAAATCTTTTAAAGGAACTGCTGAATGATAAAAATATTTCTATTGAAAAATTTAAACAGATAATTTTAGATCCGTTTTTTCAGGAAGCTTTATTCCTGGCTTCTCCAACTCTATACAACACTTTAGCTGAATGGATCGAAGGGAAAATAACCAACCCGTCTAAAGAAGAAAAACTAAAAAACAGTCTTTTAAAATACTTATCCCGGATGTCTTCCAGGTGTACTCCTTTTGGATTATTTGCAGGATACTCCATAGGACAGCTGGGGACTGAAACAAGCATACGCTTAAAAGAATTAGGTTCATATAAGAGGTACACAAGACTAGATATGCAATATTTAGCTTCTCTGTCTCAAAAATTAACACATAATAAATCACTAAGGAATCAATTTATTTTTAGCCCAAATAACACGCTCTATAAAATAGGTCAGCAATACAGATATATAGAATACAGATATTCTACAGGATTAAAAAGAAGTTATCATATAGAAGCAATAGAAGCAGACGAATATTTTGAATACATTTTGAAAATATCTTCTGATGGTTTGACAATAGATGACATGACGAATACCTTGGTAAAATTTGATTCAGAAATTAGTCAAAAAAAAGCAAAAAATTATATCAATCTTCTTATTGATAATCAAATTCTTGTAAGTAATATTGATCCGGCAGTTATTGGCAGAGATTATTTATCTATACTTAAAGAAAATATTCCGTCAAAGAAAATACTAAAAATTCTTACAGATATTGATATACGGCTTAAAAGCATAGATGATAATATCCCCAATACCATAAATCAATACTACGAAATAAAATCCCAGGCAGATAAACTGGGAACCGAAATTGATCTAAAGTTTCTTTTTCAGGCAGACTTGAATGCAGCTACTAAATCTAACACAATTGACCGAAAGAACATCACAAAGATTAAAGAAGCTTTAATCCTTTTAAACAAATTTTCTATAATTTCTAAAAACCATTCAAAAACATATATAGATAATTTCGTTATAAAATTCAAACACAGATATGAAGACCAGGAAGTTCCCTTATCAAAAGCTTTAGATCCGGAATCAGGAATTGGATATAAGAACAATGATATGGATGAAATCATTCCCAATAATACGTTTATTGACAATCTCATTTTATATCCTAAAAGAAATAATAAAAACGAAATTAACTGGAATAATACCAATGCGATATTCCATTATAAAATAACCCAGGCATATAAAAATGATGAGTATGTCGTGACTTTAAATTCATCGGATCTACCTTCCTGGATTCAGGAATCCTGGAATGACCTTCCGGATACTCTGTCTTTTATGACAGAGTTTGTAATGATAGACGGAAAACAGAAAATAAAATTAGATGGTGCCGGCGGAGCAAGCGGAGCAAATATTTTCGGTAGATTCTGTTTGAATGATAATGAGATGCTTGAGCACACAAAAAAGATAATTGATATTGAAAAGCAGATTAACTCAGAATCCATTATAGCAGATTTAGCTCATCTACCTGAATCCAGAATAGGCAATGTCATAAGCAGACCAAGTTTCAGTGAATACGAAATCCCTTATCTTTCACAATCTATAAAACCCGCTGGGTCTCAAATATTACTTGAAGATTTAATGATTTCTGTACAATCTAATCATATTATTTTACGCTCAAAGAAATTAAATAAAAGAATTATTCCAAGACTGATAAATGCTCATAACTATGCAGCAAATTCTATCCCCGTTTACCATTTTCTATGTGATCTGCAAATGCAGGGTAAAAGAACAGGATTAGGTCTGGAATTAGGACAAATGGAAAAAAACTATAAATTTATTCCCCGATTTGAATTAAACAATATTATTTTAAAACCAGCAACCTGGAATCTGAGACGAAAAGATCTTTATATATTCACAGCAGACATTAAATCTGATGAAGATTTGCTGGCAGCCTCTAAAAACTCACAAAAAGAATGGAAACTTCCCCAATACATACTCTTTTCGGAAAATGATAATGAATTACTTATCAATCTTGAAAATATAGACAGCATTAAAATGATGCTGGATGCCATAGGAGAAAAAGCAAACTTCATCTTTAAGGAATTTCTATTTAAAGACGAAGAGCAGATTGTCTGCAAAGACAAAGAATTTTATACCAACCAAATCATTCTTACTTTTTATAACGAACAAAAATTAACTGATCTTAAAAATGCATAATAATATACAGCGGAATTTTATATTCGGAGATGAATGGTTGTACTATAAGTTTTTCTGCGGACATAATGCCTCAGATAAAATTGTATCGGAAATTATCAAACCTGTGAGCGAAAAACTTATTTCAGAAGGGTTAATTCATGAATGGTTTTTTATCCACTATACAGATCCTTCATATCATATCAGATACAGAATCAGAATCAGAAATATAGACTTTACAGGTTCTATTATTAATATACTGAATTCTTATTTAAAAGAATTTATTGAACAGGAATTGATATGGAATGTTGAAGCAGATACCTACAAGCGGGAAATTGAAAGATATGGTGAGAATACCATGCATATATCTGAAACCATTTTTTTTCTGGACAGTAGCATTACTGTTAACTTCATTACCCATTTTAACAATGAGCAGCCTTTTGAAAGGAGTTCATTTGCCCTGAGACTTATCAAATTTTATCTTGATAGTTTTGAATTATCAGTCTTGGAGAAGCTACAGTTTACCGAGTCACTAAAAAATGCTTTCTATAAAGAGTTTGGATCAGAAAAAGATATTAAAAAGCAATTAGATAGAGTGTTTATCAACAATCAACAATTGATTAATAAAACTTTCTCTGCCCCAATCAATAAATCAAACCCAGTTACAAAAAGTATCTTCAGTCATAAAAAAGAGATTAAGAAAAATATTAATTCAATTTTGAACATAAATAAAGCAGGAAATCTTCAGACAGAAAAATTCAATTTATTATCCAGTTATATTCATATGTCTGTCAACAGGCTTTTCATTTCCAATCATCGATTGCATGAGTTAACACTGTATGATTTTTTATGGAGAATCTATAAAAAGGAATATTTTAATTCAAAAAATACGTAATGTTATCACCAGAATATATTTATTCTCAATTATCCAATGTAAAAAATCATGAAAATTGGGACACCGGATTAAACGGAAGAAGTGCGGTTGCATTATTTTTCTTTCATTACAGTAAATTCAAAAAAAACATTGAAGTACATAATAAAGGTATTGATTTATTGGAATATGAATTAAATAATTTGGAGTCTGTCTCAAATGTGAGTCTATTTAATGGTTTAGCAGGTATTGCATGGACTGTAAATTATCTTTCTTCGGAAAACATTGTAGAGATTGACCATGATGAATTTCTACCCAGTTTACTCGAAGATGAATTAAGAATCATTTTTTTCTCAGGTGATATATTAATTTCCAATGATCAGTTTAAAAACTGTTCAGACATTTTTCTATATTTCATAGAAAGGTTTTTCACCACCAAATCTGAACTTCTAAAAGAACAATATGATGTTTTTATAAATCAGGCCCTAATATTATTTACCCATTTCTTTCATCAGCTTGAAATTCACAAACTTTACGAAAAGCTTGATCCAAGAACCTTAATTTCATTCATAAAAAATATAAATATATTAAAATACTATTTCTTATCTCCTCTGACAAACTTTTTATTATTCCGGTCAATTGAATGGGTTTCATCCATCCAAATGCCCTCCAACATCCATCTCCCTTTACTGTTAAAATCTGCGGAACAGCTCAATGATACAAAATTGTATAAAAAATTAGTTAAAGTCCAGTCCATAAATAAAGAACAAAAAGTAGAATTAGATAAAATCAACATTTTGGAAAATATTGGGATATGGGATTCAGGATATAGTCGATTAGGGTTAAAATCTATTGTTTTTGAAGGAGAGGTACAAAAAAATTCACTTAAATATCTCTTTGATCTGGATTAAAACGGATTACCCTGCCTATTATTCCTGAAGTATTCTTTATATTTGTCTACAAAAAATTGAATATGGATTTTTACAAGATTTTTCTTAGCGCACACAGAGGATTCGGGTACCTTGAACTTCTTTTGGTCTCATTATTTATTATTGCCCTTTTAGCCACCATGTTTGGTTTCAGTGGTAAAGTGAACAAATTTTTAAAGAAGACTACTCTCTTTACGATGATTTTCTTCCATGTTCAGTTTCTGATAGGAGTGTGTTTATTATTCATATTTTCTCCTGGCTTCAAGGCAGCATTAGATGCTGGAACATTAATGAAGGATTCTTATAGCAGACAAACATTTATAGAGCACCCGTTTTCTATGCTTATCGCAGCAGTACTGATGACCATCATCAACAAAAAAGTGAAGTCTAATGACACGATTTCCTTAGGAATTGTAATCATGGGGCTTATCGCTGCAGGTTTATTTGCATTTGCATTCCCTTGGACGAGAGTCTTCGGGGCTTAAAATATAAAATAATAATAAGTTATTAATGATGAGTTGATAACTTTGTAATAGTTTAACCTTAAATTTTTATTAAATCAATGAAAGTAGCTGTAGTCGGTTCAACAGGAATGGTTGGACAAGTTATGCTGAAAGTTTTGGAGGAGAGAAACTTCCCTGTAACAGAATTAATCCCGGTAGCATCCGAAAGATCTGTAGGCAAGAAGGTGAAGTATAAACAGGAAGAATTTACGATTGTAAGCATGAAAGACGCTATAGCTGCCAAACCTGATATTGCCATTTTCTCAGCCGGAGGAGATACTTCTCTCGAATTCGCACCTTTGTTTGCTGAAGCTGGCACCACTGTGATCGACAATTCTTCCGCATGGAGAATGGATCCTACCAAAAAACTGGTGGTTCCGGAAATCAATGCTAATGTTCTGACTAAAGAAGACAAGATCATCGCCAACCCAAATTGCTCTACCATTCAACTGGTAATGGTTTTGGGCCCGTTGAATAAAAAATATGACCTGAAAAGAGTGGTTGTTTCCACTTACCAGTCTGTAACAGGAACGGGAAAAGCTGCCGTGGATCAGCTTAATGCTGAAATTAATGGAGATGACAGCGTTGCCAAAGTATATCCTTATCAGATCTTTAAAAATGCCCTTCCTCACTGCGATGTTTTCAGTGATGATGATTACACGAAAGAAGAGATTAAATTGATGAAAGAACCTAAGAAAATTTTAGGTGATGATACATTCAATCTTACAGCCACTGCAGTGAGAGTCCCTGTTCAGGGAGGACACTCAGAAAGTGTAAATATTGAATTTGAAAACGAGTTTGACCTTGACGAAGTAAGGAAAATCTTATCCGAAACACCAGGCGTAGTGGTAATGGACAACGTGAAAAACAACGAATATCCAATGCCATTATATTCCGAAGGAAAAGACGAAGTCTTCGTCGGCAGGATAAGACGGGATCTTTCACAGCCCAAAACACTGAATCTCTGGATCGTAGCAGACAATCTGCGAAAAGGAGCCGCAACGAACGCTGTACAGATTGCAGAATACTTAGCAGCCAACAACTTAGTTTAAACTAACAAAATAAAAAAGAGTCTCAAAATTGAGATTCTTTTTTTTATCAAACTATGGAAAATAAAAAGACCATTACCCACAAAAACAAAATAGGATTTCAAAAGCTGATTGCCGCCTTTGGACTTATTCTTTTTATCGGAAAAATCATTGCCTGGAAGCTCACTAATTCCGATGCTGTATTTTCCGATGCCATGGAAAGCATCGTGAATGTTATCAGTGCGTTTATGGGACTTTACTCTCTTCACCTGGCCGCCAAACCCAGAGACGAAGACCATCCATATGGCCACGGAAAAGTAGAATTTGTAACATCCGGTATTGAAGGAGCTTTAATAGCCATTGCGGGTATCATGATCATCTATGAAGGAATCAACAGCCTCGTCGTAGGAAAAACTCTGAGCAAAATAGATCTGGGAATATGGATTATTGCCGCAACTGCCGTTGTAAATTATCTACTGGGATATATCTCCATTAAAAAAGGGCAGGCAGAAAATTCCCTCGTTCTTGTGTCATCCGGAAAACATCTTCAGTCCGATACCATTACAACATTGGGCGTTGTAATAAGCTTAATTATTGTTTATTTCACTAAAATATACTGGCTGGATTCAGTTGTAGCCCTTATTTTTGGGTTTTACATCATCTACGTAGGCTACAAGATCGTAAGAAAATCTTTAAGCGGTATTATGGACGAACAGGATCCTGATCTCCTGAACCAAATTATCAGGGTACTTGAAGAGAACAGACGGATAGAATGGATTGACGTCCACAATATGAAAATCCAGCAGTTCGGTGCCAACCTCCATATTGATGCCCATATTACCTTACCCTGGTACTACAGCCTTCGTGAAGCTCATAATGAAATGGAAAAAATGATCATCCTTCTGGCTAAAAACACAAAAAGAAGTGTAGAATTTAATTTCCATATGGATGACTGCAAAACAGTATCATGTCCTGTATGCCAGATCAAAGACTGCCCTGTCCGCGAAAAAGATTTTGTAAAAAGAGTACAATGGACCCCGGAAAATGTCACCAGTATAGACAAACATACCATAGACTAAGCTTGAAAGTCAGAGCGTTTTAGAGTTTAGTTACTGGTTGACAATAAGTAAATTAATGATTATCATCTAATGTCTGCTCATTCACGATTCACTTGCAAAGCAACATTCACAATTGACGTTTTCTATCTTAAGCTTATTTTAAAATCTTGGTGCAACTTGTAAGTTAATAGATTTTCCCGTCTATTTGTCTGTTTTTTCTAACTGTTTTCTATAATAAAACATCGGGACGATCAGAAGTAAAGCCAGTGGCTGGATGACAAACCTTCTCATGTAAAAGGAAAAAAGATAGCCAATATCGAATCGGTCATCAATACAGTAAAGATAAATTGGGAAAGTAATCGCAAAGATAATCGCAATCAGCAACGCTCCCTGTATTGTCCACCGGCGGTTTTTAAAAAGACATTGAATAATCAGGCAGGAAAGGCTAAGATTAAGGATAAACCTGAAAAGATAACCTGCAATTAATTTCCCCCATTCAAACCTGGGAAACGCAATGTTTTTATTTGCTTCATGAAAATATTCGAGAAAAGGGTCATAGAAAATTTTGTCTTCAAGCATCCGTACACTTATAAGACCGCAGATTCCTGCTATCACCAAAAGCCAGTTAAGAATTTTCATTTTTTAAAGCAAAGAATTTGATCCACACCAGCCAAAGAACCACAACAGTTCCGTAAATAACTGCCGGAAAAATAAAATCATGGAATATTTTTCCATATTCCTGATAATCTACCAACACAATATTCAGACCTACAATTCGAAGGAGATTCATAATGTAAAGCAAAACAAGTCCTGCCAAAGCAAATATATACGTTTTAGCACCTTTATAAAATGCAAAAACAAAGGCTATAAACAAGATCATAACGGAAACAGCGTTACAGCCTTCCACCATTCTTGCCACATAATTTTTCTTTACATAAAACCACACCTGCTCATTTTTCACATCATCATAAAGCAGCGTAGGAAATCCCATCACGTTTTGAATAGATGCTACCTGATCAGCAATCATCCGGGAAAAAGAATCCAGTCCATCTGCCTTACCGCTGTTCAGATAAAACTGGTACCCAAAAAGCAGCACCAGATAAATGATGATGAACCTCAGCAAAATGTTTAAAACCGGTTTAAAATCCTTTAACATACTGCAAAGATAGAAATTAGGATGAAACTTAGGTTAATAAATATTTGATATCAGATTTTAGACACTAGAGATATCAGACGTTAGATTTTACAAAAATAATTTAACCGACATCAACCATCATTAGCAATTGCCAACCCTATCTCCAGAACTCTAATACTCTCAAACCCTCAAACTCTAATTCCCAAACTCCAAACTCCCATTAAATTAGTATATTTGTTCCATATTATGACTTCCGAAAACGCAAAACGATTTTTTGAAAATTATCTGGGTGAAACATCTTCTGAGTTCGTTACACTGGCTCAAAGTGGTTCCGCGAGGATAAATTTCCTCGCCAAATCCAACACCGGAAAATACATTGTCACCAGCAATGAAAATATCCCGGAAAACGAAAGCTTTCTCTATTATTCTGAAATTTTCTCAGAACTTGGCCTCAACACTCCTGATATTCTTGCCGTTTCAGAAGACAGGAAAATTTATATACAGGAATTTCTAGGAGAACAGACTCTTTCAGAGATCATTACAGCAGAGGGCCTTTCCGCTCACGTAAGAGCATTGGTAAAGCAAACACTGGAAAAGCTTTTCCAGCTTCAGATCCGGACTCAGGGAAAGATTGACTTTTCAAAAACTTTTGAATATGAAAGATATGACGAGCTTCCCGTAATCCACGACCTGTATTATTTTAAAAACTTTGTAGCTGATGTTCTGGAGCTCGAATACCGTAAATCTGTTTTACTTAAAGAATTTAAACAGATTGCCCAGCTTATTGAAAGTCTTGAACCTAAAGGAATCATGATCCGCGATTTTCAGGCAAGGAATATTATGGTGAATGAAGGTCGTAAAGTTTCGTTCATCGATTATCAATCTGCTATGGAAGGGCCGTTGATGTATGATGTGATTTCTTTCCTTTTCCAGGCTAAGGCTGATTTCCCGGAAGATTTTAAAAATGAAATGCTTGACTATTACATCGGACAGTTTGAAAACGAAGAGATGAAGAGTCAACTAACAAATTCGGTAAAACCTATTCAGATGATGAGATTTCTGCAGGTACTTGGGGCTTATGGCTTCAGAGGACTGATTCAAAGGAAGCAGCATTTCACAGCCAGTCTTGAAAAAGGAATTCAAAACATCACCCGGTTTGCTCAATCCTGGGAACAGATGCAGGATTATCCTGAACTAAAGAAAGTCATAGAACAGTTGTCTTCGGAAGAATCAAAATTGAAAATTAATGCTATTTTGAACCATTAAGGTTCTTTAAGCTGTTAAGAATATTAAGCCTATGACAAAAAAAGAAGTTACACAGCTATCATACGAAATTACGGGCTTTGCTATTAAAGTTCATAAGGCTCTTGGTCCTGGTCTTCTTGAAAGTGTTTATGAAGAATGTTTAAAGATTGAGCTTATAAAAAATGGCTATGATGTAAAACAGCAGCTTTATGTACCAATCAATTATGAAGGGGTAAAAATTGAAACAAAACTTATCGTAGATTTACTTGTAAATGATTCTATTGTATTGGAATTAAAGGCAGTTGAAGAAATACTTCCTATCCATGAAGCACAACTGTTAACTTATATGAAAGTTCTCAAAAAACCTCAGGGACTATTAATTAACTTTTTCACGAATAATATTACAAAGTCATTAAGGCCCTTTATCAATGAATATTTTAAAGATCTTCCTGACTAAAATTTTGATTTATCAAAATCTTAACTTACCTTAAAAACTTAAAGAACCTTAATGGTTCAAATTAAAAAATAAAGAAAATGCTACACATCGACATACACAGTTTTTCCTACAAAAAAGGGGGAATTCCTAAAGACCACTCAGGAAACGGCGGAGGATTTACCTTCGACTGCAGAGGAATTTTAAACCCGGGAAGAATTGAGGAATACAAAATACAGACAGGAAACGATATCGGGGTTCAGGAATACCTTGAAACAAAAACCGAAATGCCGAAGTTTCTCGAGCTGGTAAAATCCATTATCTCAATCAATATCGATAATTATCTGGAAAGAGGGTTTGAAGACCTGCAGATCAATTTCGGATGTACGGGCGGGCAGCACAGATCTGTGTATTCTGCAATCAAGATCGCTGAATTCATCAAGGAAAAATATCCTGAAGGAATAGAAATAAGCCTTCACCATGACGAACAGCACCACCTGAACCTGAGCAATGGGTAATGAGCAATAAATAATATTTACTTGTCCGTCAACTCCTGAAATTACGCATTACTTGTCACGCATTACCTATACTATATGAAAGCTTTAATTTTCGCTGCCGGAAAAGGCACAAGGCTCAAACCTTTTACGGATCACCATCCAAAAGCACTGGCTCCGGTAAACGGCATCCCGCTTTTGGAAAGAAATATCAATTATCTTAAAGGCTTCGGAATAAAAGATTTTGTGATCAATATCCATCATTTTGGAAATCAGATTGTTGAATTTTTAAATAAAAACAGTAATTTCGGATGTAGCATTGAAATCTCAGATGAGACAGATGAGCTGCTGGAAACCGGTGGCGGCTTGGTTTTTGCTAGAAGATTCCTCGATCACGGGGAAGATTTTCTGATCATGAACGCTGATATTTTAACGGATATCAATATTAATGCACTCGTTGAATACCATAAAAAGATAAAAGATTTCGCTACTTTAGCGGTTTCTGACAGAGACAGCTCAAGAAAGCTGCTTTTCAATGATGATATGGTTTTGAGAGGCTGGCTTAATGTACAGTCGGGAGAGCAGAGGCTTGCGGAATTCAACAAAGGCTTTAAAGCTCTTGCCTTCAGTGGTGTTCATTGTATCAACCCTGCTATCTTTGAAAAAATAAAGAGAACCGGCAAGTTTTCTGTTATGGAGGAGTATCTTGACCTGATGCAGACTGAACATATCCACGGATTTGTACATGACAGCATTCTGATAGATGTAGGAAGACCGGAATCTGTAATAGAAGCCGAAAAACATTTTAAATAATTTGCAATGGAAATGGATGGAACCAGGGATGAAAGCTTAGTAAATCCTGCGCTTGATATTAACGAAACAAAACTTCACAACAGTCTCAGACAGAAAACCTGGGACGAAACCATCACCAAAGACAGCTGGATGGTTTTCAAAGTAATGGCTGAATTTGTGGACGGGTATGAGAAGCTCGCCAAGATAGGCCCTTGCGTTTCTATATTTGGCTCTGCCAGACTGAAGCCTGAAAGCAGATATTATGAAATGGCTGTTGAAATTGCGGAAAAGATCACCAAACTGGGCTTCGGAATTATTACCGGAGGCGGTCCCGGGATTATGGAGGCAGGAAATAAAGGCGCTTTTAATGCGCAGGGAAGATCTATCGGACTTAATATCGATCTGCCGTTTGAACAGCATTTTAACCCGTATATTAATAAATCCTATTCTATGAACTTCGATTACTTTTTTGTAAGAAAAGTGATGTTTGTGAAATATTCCCAAGGGTTTGTAGTCATGCCGGGAGGTTTTGGCACCCTGGACGAGCTTACGGAAGCAATGACTCTGATTCAGACCAATAAAATAGGCAAGTTCCCGATTGTTCTGGTAGGAAGTGAATTCTGGAGCGGATTACTGGATTGGTTCAAAACAACACTGTTAAAAGAAGGAATGATTGCCGAAAATGATTTAGACCTATATCGTGTGGTAGACACTGCTGACGAGGCTGTTGCACACATTAAGGCGTTCTATGATAAATATTCTGTGAATGTAAATTTTTAATTGGCATATTATTTGTGACCTATAATTAGCAAGAATGATTGTAAATCTATTAATTAAGATGAAAAAACTTTTATATATATCAGGAATTTTAACATTTTTTGTGTTAATGAGTTTTATGTATGTAGACTTTTTCTCTTCAATGACCAAAGTTGATTATATAGATGGAAGCAAAACATTGAAGTTTACCACAAAAATGAATACCAACCATATTTCTGATGCTATTAAAATCAATCCCAGTACAGCAGGATTTGAAGCAGAGGTAAAAAAATATGTAAATAATAATTTTGATGTGTTCGTCAATGGATCTCCAAAAACTATAACCTTCACCGGAAGTCAGGTAAGCGGAGAAACTGTATGGGTGTATTTTGAGACCGGTGGTGTTTCCGATATCAATACCTTAAAGATTAAAAACACTATTCTTTTAAGTGCTTTTCCTAAGCAGATCAACATTGTTAGTGTTGCATACAAAGGAAGCCAGAAAGTAATGAACTTCCAGCGAGGCAAGGAAGTAAATGAAGTTTCTTTCTAAAAGAATAATTTAAAAATATGAACCACTGCTGATGCGGTGGTTTTTTGTTTCCTTTATTCTTCTAAAGCCTTTCATAAGCCTTTTTCAGGACATAATCTAGTCACTCTTATCATATTGAAAAGGATATTGATCAAGACCGGGTTTCATCATACATGTTATATTTTGGATAAATACCGTGTTGGATAAGAGAATCTTTGATATCATATTTTTCGAGTAAAGTAATTCCGTTTTCGATGTTTAAAGAATTAAAGCCACCAGGTATTTTCTGCCTTTTGTATACTCACCATGCTTTCGACTTTATAATATGGCAGGGTTAAAATAATTATCCCAGCATAAAAAAGGCCGTCTCCTAAAAGACGGCCTGTATTAAAAATATCAGATGTAAATTATTGAACCTGAATATTGTCTAACTGAACAGTCGTTGTGACACCAGGTGATGCCCCGGTGTATTCGAACAGGATAAATCCATTACCTGTTAATCCGGCAGGTAAAGTATAAGTTCCCGCAGGAGTTAATGTACCATAACCAGTAGCAGGGGTTTGTGGAATTGTAAATGCAGATGTAATATCTGTTTTTGTTGCCGCTGTGATATCTCCAAGTGGAGTATAATTGGTTGTGTAATATACTTTTAAAGCATTACCGTTCCAGAATCCGACGTTTACATCAAACTTCAGGGTATTGGCAGCAGTAAAATCAACAGGTACCGCAAAATACGTTAAATAATTACCAGATCCTGAATTGGCTCCCAACTGAATGTACTTATTGCTGCTGAAAGACTTTAACTGCCAGTATCTGTTTCCTAATACTGCATCATTTACATATTTAGGATACACTTCAAGGTTAGTAGGATTCAGTGAGTAGCTTTCAAAGTTTTCAAGGAAAGAACCTGAATAAGCGATCTCTGTACCTCCTTTAGGTGGCGTTGGATCTACTCTTGTTCCGCCAAAATTAACGTCAGATAAGCTTCTGATCAGCATCTGCCATGTTGAATTATATCTGCTTACTACAAAAGTAATGGTTCCGCTTCCTTTTGGCACCAGCTCTCCTCCACTCTTGAAGAATCCTGAGTTTCTGATCACTGCAGTACCTCCCAATTTATCTTCAATATTTCTGTCTGTATCCAAACCTTGGCCTCCTGCATCATAATCAAGATATTTTTTCTGAACCGGGAAGATCTCACTCATGCTGAACTGCACATCAGATACCGTCACTAAAGTATTGATCAGATTAGCCTGTTTTGCATCATTCAATGAATTAAGTTTTGTTGGAATAATAGTCTGGATATCCAAACCATTGCCATTACATACTCCGGAAACATATCTGCCTAAAAGAGCCTGAGGAATTCTGCCAATGGCGAAATTCGGATCTTCGGAACCAAGTTTAATCGATCCTCTGTCCAGTCCTAAACGTAGTCCTTTCGCATTAATTCTGATATGCGCTCCTACCGGGAAATCCTGGAAATTACTTGCTTTATCCACCTCGATCTGAAGACCTACACTAGGGTTTACCGTTTTATCCTGGAAAGAGATTGTTTTATAGAAATTTCCCTGAGCATCAGAAGAAACGATATAACCGTCGAAGATCTGATCTGTTGTAATGAGTTTATATCCTGTAGCAGGAGCCTGAGCTGCAAAATCAGCCATTGAAATGGTAGGCGCCTCAAATTTATTGGAACAAACAATTGGAGGAGTTTCCCAATCATCATTCTTTACACAAGAAGACACTGCAGACAGTACACCTACTGCTACGAATGCCGTTTTGAAAAAGTTAGTGAAATTATTCATTGTTATTTTTTTATTTATTAGAATCTGAATTGTAAGTTAACGAAGTACGAACGTCCCTGAGTATACCAGTATTTCGGTCCGAAAGAAGATTTAGGGCTATAGTAATCATAAGCGAAATCCATAGCTTTTGTCTCTCTTGTCTGCTCGAAACCTCCTGTGATGAATCTTCTGTTGTTTAAGATATTATTTACAGAAGCGGTCAGCAATATGTAATACTTTCCGATCATGAATGATTTCCCTGCATTAGCATTCAGGAAAAATGCAGAAGGAAGTTCTACCGGCTTCAGCATATCACGTACTTCTCCATCTGTAAGACCTAAATAAGGAGTGCTTGAATATGGATTCTGAATAAAGTTATTCGTTCTTAAAGCCGGAGCCGGATCCAGATAATTATTATCGAAATAATTCCAGTTTGCTCCTACCCACCAGTATTTCGGATTGTTATACCGGAAACCTAATGAGAAAGCTCTCTGAGGAGTACCTCCCTGTTTATAATCTTTCAGATATGCTTTTCCGAAAGAAGTCACACTGCTTCCTGAGGCATCAGAAACCAAATAAACTTCCGGATTATTTCTGTACGTATACTGGCCTAAACTTGCAAGACCCTGTAAAGATAAAGTAGGAATAACTTTTAAGTCAACACCTAATTCCACTCCCATATTTCTTTTCTCAAGATTGGACATCACCTGGGTAACAAATGCACTCTGTACCTGGGAAACAGATCCGTCAGGATTGGTGCTGCTCATCTGAATTCCGTCTGCAAAGAATCTCTGCACATTGGTTTCGTTCTGCGTATCCACAATATATCCTGATGCTCTTAATTTAAGGAAAGGCGTATTGATCACATAGCTTAAATCATTAGCTGTGTATACCGTACTTCTGATATTAGGATTAACAAGGGCATTGATTCTTGGATTGATAAATAAATCTTCCAGGAATGGTGCCTGATTGTACACCGCTCCGTTGTACACTAAGAAATTACGTCCGTTAATACGGTAAACAATCTGCCCTTTCAGACCGAAGTTCCAGAAATTGTAATCCTTACTTTTCCCGTAAGAATTCTCATATAAATAATGTTTGAAAAGACCTTCCCTGTTTGAAGTGGAATATCCGGCCAGAGCAGAAACAAATACATCGAAATTACCTGTAGAAAATTTCAGTCCCGGATTTACTTTTGCTTCCTGTCTTCTCAGGATGTAGTTATAAGTCATGCGGTCCCCAGCTCTCAGCTGAACATTAGGATCCAAAGTATTATAGAATCCTGTAGAGCCAGGTTTGGCCGATTCTTTAAACGGATCTACACCAATGGCATAATCTCCGCCTAAAAGATCTTTCATTTCACGGTAAAGCTCAGATCTGTAGTTCTGATAAGAAACGTTCATGATAAACTTCATGCGGTCGTTGAAGTTATACGTATAGTGCGTGCCAGCGTTGAAGATCTTATCATCACTTACATCGTCTACAAGATAAATCTTGGAACGTTTTCCTGATAACCCGTACAGACGAGCCATTTCAGCCTGGTCCGTAACATCGTTCTTTTGGTTGTTGGCATAGATCTGTCCCCAGTTGATCTGGGTTACATTAGGATCTCCGTTCTGCCAGTTAGACATACTTGTATTATAGGCATCCCACAATGTATTATACTGCATGGGATCAGTTTCAGTGTTATTAACGGAGTTATAAATAATACTGTTAATATAATAACTTGGTAAGTTTCTGTAGTATGTAGGCGATGGATTGGTCACCCCATTCCAGTCTAAACGTGACCCTTTATCTTTTCCGAACTGGTAAGATGCAGTCGTCCAAAGGCTGGAGTTTTTATTGATCTTCCAGAAATCCTGCACCTGGAAAAGCGGCTGGAATCCTCTTCTGACCCTTTCACTTCTTTTTTCTCCATCCTGCCATCCCCAATAAGAGTTATAGTGTACGCCTCTGTAATCATAGACTTCCTGTGTACTCGGGCTTGCGGTAGATCTTCTGTATGGTGCACCGATAAAGTTGAAAGTCATGGTATGACTGTCACTGAATTTCTTTTCTACCCCTAAATAAGCACCATAGGCATCATAAAAGGTTCCTTCCTGAATTCCCTCTTCCGCCCATCTTCTGGCTCCCATTACCGTAAACGCCCATCCTTTACTGTTCATTCCTGAAGTATATCGTAAAGATGTTCTGTTTCTGTAGTTTCTGTTAGTCAGGGATTGTGTAAACTGGAATCCTTTTCTATACTCACTGGCTTTTGTATTCTTGTACACAACAGAGCTGTTTCCACCAAAAGCGTATTCAGACGGGGAATGGTTAGATGCGATCTCCGGATATCTTGTGATCTCATTCAGTCCGCCCCAATTGCTGAAATCAACATTACCATTATCAGATTTTACCATTGAGACACCATTCAGCATAGATTCTCCGGTTCTTCCGTCAATTCCTCTTGGGCGGAACCAGTAAAACCCTAAATCAAACGCAGCAATTCTGCTGAAAATATCCTGAGAAGACTGTAGTAATCCTACTGTAGAAGCCTGTCCACTGCTGTTACTGTCATCATCATCATTGTCTATAATCGCTAATCCCTGATCTGCGCTTGTAAGTGTAGAATATAGAGTTATTACCCCCAGATCCTTTCTTTTCTCATTGGTTACGTCAAACTCCATCATTTTAGTTTCGAAGTTTGGTTTCGTAATCATAATTTGATAATGGCCCGGCTGCAGGTCTACAAACTGGAAGTACCCAATTTTGTCAGCCGTTACATCATTTTCGCTCTCTTTAAGATCTACTTCTGCCCGTTCAACAGGCTTTCCATCGGCATCCTTAAGATACGCAAACACAGTAGTCTGCGCAAAATAGAATGAAGCAGGAAGTAAAGTAAATAAAGAGACTAATGATAATTTTTTAATCATGAGTATATTATTTTTTTTAATACTTTTCTTCTTAATTCTCAACAGTTTAAAAGTTGGGGGCACAAATTTAATCAAAATTTGGAATCTCCAACTTTTTTAACAATATTTTTTCTTAACATTGCAACCTTTTAAGATTCATTATATAAGAGAATTGTTTTATCTTGTTTTAAATTTACAAATATTTAAATGGAGTGAATTAAAAAAAGGTAAATTTGTCGTTTAAATAATTTTAATACTCTAGAGGATGAAGAGATTGATGAGTTTTATGGCTGTTATTTTTTCAATAATGGCTTTTGCACAACAGGGGAAACTTAGGAAAGTAGCGGCTGTTGGCTTTTTGAATGTTGAAAACCTTTGGGACACCATCCGTTCTGCAGATTATATTGATGGCACAAAAGATATCCGTAATCCGGCTTTCCACAGAAGCATTCCAATGGATTCCATTAAGTTTTTAGAAGCAGAGAAACATGACGGGCCCTGGAGTGACGGCGCTTTAATAGGTAAAAAAGCAGTAAGATATCAAGGTGGTTCTGACGAATTCACGCCAAGCAGCGGTAAAAATTATAATACTAAAATCTACAGAGCTAAACTTGCCAACGAAGCAAAGGTAATTTCCGAAATGGGTGCCCAGTATACCAAAACGGCGCCTGCAGTAGTTGGACTTATAGAAGTTGAAAACAGACAGGTCATTGAAGACCTCGTAAAGCAACCAGTTCTTGCTAAGTATGACTACGGAATTATTCATTATAATTCTTATGACTACAGAGGAATTGATGTGGCTTTAATTTATCAGAAAAGAAGATTTACCCCGACCAATTCATTGAAAAAAGAATTAAAAGTTTTCGGTGATGACGGTAAAAGAGAATACACAAGAGATATTTTGGTGGTAACAGGTTTCCTTGACAATGAAAAAGTTGCATTTTTCATGAACCACTGGCCATCAAGAAGAGGTGGCGAGGCCGTTTCACTCCCTAAAAGAAATGCCGCTGCCGCTTTACTGAAACAGCAGATGGACAGCATAAGGGCCGCAGATCCTTCCACTAAACTTTTTGCCATGGGTGACTTTAATGATGACCCCGTGAGTGCAAGCTTGAAAAATCATTTAAAAGCTGTTGCCAGTCCTAAAGACCTGAGTGAAACCACACCCTATCTTAATTTAATGTATCCTTTATATAAGAAAGGTATTGCTTCACTGGCTTACCAGGATGCTCCTAACCTTTTTGACCAGATCATTGTTTCTAAAAATGTAGTATCTGATCAGGTGACAAAAGAATATTCCGTGTATAAAGCAGAGATCTTTGCTCCGCCTTATTTAGTGAACAAAGAAGGAAATTATAAGGGTTATCCTTTCAGATCCTGGAACGGAGACCAGTTTACAGGAGGATACAGTGACCACTTCCCGGCATTTGTTATTCTTCAGAAAGAACCATAAAAGTTAACTTAGGCACTCATTTTGAGTGCTTATTTATTATATCAATGTTCTTATTATGAAAAATCTTATTATACTGCTTTTCTTCGCATGTATTCCTTTAAGCTGCTTTTCCCAGAACAGCCCGCAGAAAGATGAAGAAAAATCAGAAATGAAGCCTTCTAAGAATGAAGACGGAGAGTGGGAACTTACTGTGATTGATACTCAGTTTGATTATTTTCTGAATGCAGTGGCAAAACCAATAAGCCAGTATTCAGAGTCTTATCTGAAAACAAAAAATACATTCCTCGTTACTGAGTGGAATTCCTATTACAATTCAGGGAAATACCGGAATATCATAGAGTCGGGCATAGATTACGATCCAAGAGAAAACTACGGAATAAAATTCGAGTATAAGCTGTATCAGGTCTTTGCTTATGTTAAGTGGAAATACGGACTGAAAATGAGCGGGCTTTCCGGAAGCGACGCCGTGAGATAGAATAAATACTGAGCCAACACTTTTATACATTTTGATACAATAAAAAAGGTTCAGAATTGCTTCTGAACCTTTTTTATTTTTATAATAGCTGAAAATTATTTGTTGAATAATTCCTCCACTTTGTCCCAGTTTACAACATCAAAGAATGCTGAAACATAATCAGGTCTTCTGTTTTGGTAGTTTAAATAGTAGGCATGCTCCCAAACATCCAATCCAAGAACCGGAGTTCCTTTCACATCTGCAACAGGCATTAATGGGTTATCCTGGTTTGGAGTAGAAGAAACAGATACAGAACCGTCTGAGTTCTTCACTAGCCAAGCCCATCCTGAACCGAATCTTGTTTTAGCAGCATCAGAAAAATCAGTTTTGAATTTTTCAAAACCTCCATATGTTTCAATGGCTGCTTTTACGTTTCCTACTGGCTCTTTGCTTCCACCCGGAGTTAAAATTTCCCAGAATAAAGAATGGTTAAAGTGTCCTCCTCCATTATTTCTTACTGCTGGCTTATCAGTTCCTGTCTGACAGATCTCTTCAATTGTTTTTCCTGCCAATTCAGTTCCTTCAATAGCTTTATTTAAATTGTCAATATACGCCTGGTGATGTTTTGTATGGTGGATTTCCATCGTTTTTGCATCAATAGTAGGCTCCAATGCATCGTATGCATATCCTAATTTAGGTAATTCAAATGACATAATTTTTATTTTTAATGTTATATCCAAATTTAGCCAATATTTAAGCTATTATCAAAAACTGGAGATTACTTTAATAAATCTTTAACATTGATATATTGATTTAGAATGAATTAAAGTTCTGTTTGTATTTAATATCAAAACAATTATTACATTTATATCTTAAAAAATTCAACTTGATGAAAACAAAAATCACTACTGCTCTATTGATGGGAGCAGCTATATTCCTTACCGCACAAACTAAGGATGAACTAAAAAAGAAATACAAAGACAGTAATCTGAATCAGGAAACAGAAAAAATGATGAAATCGCAGAATTCTTATCCTGACAGTATTATTCTTCCTCCACTACATTATACCAACACATTTTACAGTTTTAAAGAAAGTATACAGGATTTTGAATCCATTTCCATTGATATAGAAATCCGCAATACTATTCCGAAAAATTATCAATTTTATATATCACCCTTAAATTTAGAATTCAACAACATTCCTATATATTGCGGTATACAGTCAAAAGGCGATGGTATAAGCTCAAAAACAGGAAAGCAGGAAAACTATATTCCTTTCACTGGAATTTTTTCCAGATGGTATGAACGAGATAGAAATGCCTTAAAAACTGACGGTTATTTTATTAGTTCAGATGGAGAGGGAGATTTTATCAGTGTAAGAAAACCAATCAACTGGAACAAAGGCACTTATCGTATTACTCTCAAAAAAGACGGATATATTCCGGGAAAGCCTCTTCCTGAAAATATTGAAGAAAAAGATTCTTATTTCTCATGGGGAGAATATGAACACACCTGGCTTACAATGACTGTAGAAGATTTAAAGTCTCATAAAATTTCAGTCATAGGTTCTCTAGCATTTCCGGGGGGAAAAATCAAAATGAATAAAAATGGGATTTCATTTTTGGAACAATATAGATCCATTATTGATTTTGCGTCTCAACCCCGTTTTAAGAGTTCTGAAAATTACATTTACTACAAAGATATTCCTTATATCAAAATTATCCAGAAAAATATATTAATCAATGGAAAAGCAGCTCATATTGAAAATTTGAAAACCCTTCATAATCATACTCATCATCCTGACCAGGATTCTATCAAAGGAAAAATGCCAAAATTATCAACTGACAAGTTTAACCCCAAAACGAACGAACTTATTTTAGAAACAGGAATTTTAAATCCACAAAAAAAATAGAAAGCTTGGAAATATGATTTCCAAGCTTTCTATTTTAACAATTAAATTTAATCTATTTATTCATAGACATCAGGAATTCTTCGTTATTCAAAGTCCCTCTGATGTTTTTATTTACAAATTCCATTGCTTCTACAGGATTCATTTCAGAAAGGTATTTTCTGAAGATCCACATTCTCTGTGAAGCCACCTCATCTAAAAGAAGATCATCTCTACGTGTACTTGAAGACACAAGATCGATCGCTGGATAAATTCTTCTGTTGGCAATTTTTCTGTCCAGCTGAAGCTCCATATTCCCTGTTCCTTTGAATTCTTCAAAGATTACTTCGTCCATTTTAGAACCGGTATCGATCAGTGCTGTAGCAATAATAGTTAATGAACCACCTCCTTCAATCTTTCTGGCCGCTCCGAAAAATCTTTTCGGCTTATGAAGTGCATTAGCATCCACACCACCTGATAAGACTTTACCTGATGCCGGTGTAACGGTATTATAAGCTCTTGCCAATCTCGTAATTGAATCCAGCAAAATCACTACATCATGTCCACATTCTACCATTCTCTGGGCTTTTGCTAAAACAAGATTCGCTACTTTTACGTGTTTATCAGCTGCTTCATCAAAGGTAGACGCAATAACTTCTGCATTTACACTTCTTTCCATATCAGTAACTTCTTCAGGACGTTCGTCAATCAAAAGAACCATCATATATACTTCAGGATGATTGGCTGCGATAGAGTTGGCAATATCTTTAAGCAACATCGTTTTACCTGTTTTAGGCTGGGCAACGATCATCGCTCTCTGTCCTTTTCCGATAGGTGCGAAAAGATCCACAATTCTTGTTGACAGTGTAGAGCCATTTCCGGTAAGGTTGAATTTCTCTTCAGGGAAAAGCGGAGTTAAATATTCAAAGGCAACACGGTCTTTAATGAACGCAAGATCACGTCCGTTTACTTCCGTAGGCTTCAGTAATGAAAAATATTTTTCACCTTCTTTCGGAAGCCTTACAATTCCTTTAACGGTATCTCCGGTTTTCAGACCAAAATTTCTGATCTGTGCTGTAGACACATACACGTCATCAGGAGAAGAGATATAGCTGAAATCAGATGAACGAAGGAATCCGTAGTTGTCCGGAAGGATTTCTAAGACCCCTTCAATACTTACCATTCCGTCAAAGCTGAATTCTTTTCTGTGCTCAGAATGATGTTCCTCATTTCTGTCAGCATGTTGTCTCTGCTGATTTTGGTTTGGATTCTGATTCTGGTGTTGATTAGGATTTTGGTTCTGACCCTGGTTTTGATTTTGGTGCTGATTAGGGTTCTTATTTTGGTTTCCGTTGTTTTGCGGATTGTTGTGTCCTTTTTGTTGGGATCTGGCCTGAGGTTGAGAAGTAACAGGCTTTTCTTCTGTTGGGGCAGATTCCTGAGGTTCTGCATTTTTAGGAGCTTCTGCTCTGTCTTGTGGAGTTTCTGTATTGCCTGTGTTGGCAGTTACCCTCTTTCTTTTTTTCCTAGCCTGCGCTGAATTGTTTTCTTCAGGAGCGGAAACGGTTTCAGCTTTAGGCTCTTCCTGCTTTATTTCTTCAGCAGCAGGCACCTTTTCTTCGACTTTCTCTTCAGCTTTGGGGCTTTCTTCAGTGGGTGCTTTTACTTCTGCTTTCGGTTTGGCAGGTTGTCTTTTAGGCGCTGCTTTTTTTACAGGAGCCTTGGCAGGTTTTTCTGCGGGTTTTTCTTCAGTATCCATACTGGTTTCTGTGGCGTTGAAATAATCTTTTGCAACTTTAGGGTTAGAAGCCTGAAAGTCAAGAACGGCAAAGATCTTATCATTATCATTGCTGTTTCTAGCAACTTTAACGCCTAAATCTTTTAAGATTTTAGTCAGTTCCGTTACGGATTTTGACCTTAACGTTTCTATGTTAAACATACTTAATGTAAAAATGTAATTAATTGTGAGTAAGAAAAGTAAGTCCGGTGACTTTTGTTTTCAAGTACATATGTATAATGCAAATCTACACTTATTTTTGAATTGTGCAAAATTTATGTTATTTTTGCCCAGTATTTAATAAACTATGTTACAGAGAATACAGACTATATGGACTCTTTTGGCAGTTTTGGCTGCTGTTTCCCTTTTCATTACAGGGCAGGATATTGACGTTTTCGGCAATATTCCGGTGATTGATATAAGCTGTATTGCCCTTGTTTTGATAGGAGCATTGAGTATTTTCAGTTTTAAAAACAGGAAAAGACAAATTTTGCTGAACACATTCAGCATCATTATAAACGTTTTGTTGATTGGTGTATTGGCGTACTGGTTACTAAACTTATCCGGAGGAATTCATTTTCCTGAGAAGGGTATTGAGCCGGTTTTCCCATTGATCGCGGTGATCTGTCTGCTTATTGCAAACACCTATATCCGCAGAGATGAGAGGCTCGTAAAATCTGTAGACCGACTTCGATAGCCTTACAACGATTTTTTGAGTGAGAACAGTTCCGAAAGGAGCTGTTTTTTTATTGTAATAATTAGACTGGGCTTAAAACGCAAAGTTTTATATTTAAACTTTATTATTAAGTAGAGCAAAGATGCCGGCTTCACCGTTGATTAAGCGGATGGTAATAGGAGCGCTTATTCAGATCAATTGAAGGATTGATTTTATCTCTTTGCCACCTGTCAGATTATTTTTATCTCATTTTATGCAACATTTCCGTTAAGACTACGACTGATCTTATTAAATTGTATCAAAAAATGAAAAAACTAACTTACCTTGCTCTTTCCTTTTTCTCAGCATTTGCGTTTGCTCAGGAGGTTTCAAAAGAAAGAGTAACCACAATTCTTGCAACCCTGGCTTCAGACGAAATGAAGGGCCGCGAGATAGGAACTCCTGAAAATGATAAGGCTGCAGAATATATTGCACAGCTTTTCAAAGAGAACGATCTTGAATACTGCACAGGAAATTCTTACCTGGTCCCTTTCGACTATGAAGGAAAGAAAGCTTATAATGTATGTGGAATAAAAAAAGGAAAAACAGATAAATATCTAGGTTTCTCCGGACATTTCGACCATATCGGGACAAGTGACAAAACCGGTGACAATATTTATAACGGTGCGGATGATGATGCGAGCGGAATTACCACTTTGGCAGGTATTGCCGATTATTTTAAGAACAAAAAACCTGGATTCTCAATGGTTTTCATGGCCTTCAACGGCGAAGAAAAAGGTATGCTGGGATCAAAAGCTATTTCAACAGATACCGGTTTGGATAAGGTATATAATAATATGACAGCCCTTTTCAATTTTGAAATGGTGGCTACAGAATCCCAGTTCGGAAAGAATGCTCTTTTTATGACAGGAGATGAGTTTTCTGATTTTGATGAACTTTTTAATAAATATGCGGCCAACGGATTAAAAATCAATTCCGATCCCTATGCTGCACAAAAATTATTCTACAGATCAGACAATGTAAGTTTTGTCAAGAAAAAGATCATTGCTCACTCATTTTCTACCGTGGATATGACGAAAGCTTCCCATTATCATAACGAAAATGATGATTTAAACGTTGTAGATTTTGATAATTTAACAGCCATCATCAATAACGTTGGGAAAACTTTGGAAAAACTGACTCCAAAGAATTTTGCCCCGAAATATAACGACAAAGTTAAATTTTAAATATTTTAATGACAAAAACAAAACCGCCGTACTGGCGGTTTTTTCATGCCCTGAACCCTTCTGATCACGGAAAACTAAACAAACGTTTGTAACAAAACATATCTAGTTGAAACATATTAACTAAAGTAAAACAGGATTAAGAACGTCTTTTCCTTTAATTTTACGTAATTTTGCTATCCAATTTTTCATTGAATGAAACCATTACAAAGAATACTTTATTTCGCGAAACCGCATCAAAAATACCTTTTCGGAAGTATGTTTTTCAATATACTGTACTCCTTACTCAATATTTTATCTGTGGGAACTATGCTTCCTATTTTGGGACTGATGTTCGGCACGATTGAAAGACAGGGAAAAGAACCGGTATGGAGCGGAGCCTTCGGCGATTATTTCAATTATATAAAGGATAAAGCTTATTATTTTGTACAGACACAGATTGATCAGCATGGTGCTGTTTACGTACTTGCTGTTTTGTGTGCGATTACAGGAGTTTCATTTCTATTAAGGAATATTTTCAGATATATAGGCGCTTTTCTTCTGGTGAATTACCGTGTGGGCATTACCAAAGATCTTCGTACTGCGATGTACAATAAATTCCTGCAGCTTCCGGTTTCTTTCTTTACAGAACAGAGAAAGGGAGATATGATGTCCAGGATCTCCAATGATATCGGGGGAGTAGAAGGTGGAATTATGGGTGTATTAGTGGATATCATTAATGCTCCCTTTATGATCATCTCTTCCTTGATCGCGTTATTTTTGCTGTCTCCTCAGCTGACCCTGTTTTCACTGGTTGTTTTCCCGGTTATGGGGTTACTGATCTCATGGACCGGAAAAAGCTTAAAAAAGCAGGCGCATTATGCCCAGGCTGAGCTAGGAAACCTGTTTTCACTGGTAGATGAAACTTTAAAGTCTTCTAAAGTGATCAAGATATTCAATGCGGATAAGATCCTTAAGAACAGATTCAACGAAACAACGACCAACTGGCAGAAATTTGCCATTGATATGAGCAGAAGAAGAGAACTCGCGTCTCCTATGAGCGAATTTCTTGGTTCTATTACCATTCTTATCATTACCTGGTATGCCGGAACTCAAATTTTAGAGGAGCAGACTATGAAGCCTCAGGCTTTCCTGGTTTTCATCGGAATGTTCTTCCAGATCCTGGATCCTGCCAAAAAGCTTTCCAGCGCAATTTCTTCCATCCAGGGAGGAATGGCAAGTTTGGAGAGAGTAGCTGAAGTTCTTGATTATGATTTGAAGGTAGAAGAAATTGCAGAGCCTGTTTCGATTTCTACACTCAGCAATCAAATTGAATTCAGAAACATTGGATTCTATTATGATAAAGACAATGTTATCCTTAAAAATTTCTCGCTGATTATTCCGAAAGGAAAAACCATAGCCCTTGTAGGACAAAGCGGAAGCGGAAAAACAACGATCGCCAACCTTCTGGCCAGATTCTATGATGTGAATGAGGGTGAAATTTTAATTGACGGAACTGACATTAAACATTTAAAATTAAAAGAATACCGCCAGCTTCTGGGAATGGTAACCCAGGAGTCTGTATTATTCAATGATTCTGTTTATAATAATATCCTGATGGGTAAACCTGATGCTACCAGAGAAGAGGTAGTGGAGGCTGCAAAAATTGCAAACGCTGATGCTTTTATTTCGAATCTTCCTGATGGGTATGATGCCAATATCGGGGATGACGGGAATAAACTTTCCGGAGGCCAGAAACAAAGGGTTTCTATTGCCAGAGCCGTATTGAAAAACCCACCGGTGATGATTCTGGACGAAGCTACTTCAGCCCTGGATACGGAATCTGAAAGATTCGTTCAGGATGCTTTAGATAAAATGATGGAAAACAGAACATCCCTGGTTATTGCCCACAGGCTTTCAACCATTCAAAAAGCAGACTGGATCGTAGTGATGGAGAAAGGAATTGTAGTGGAACAGGGAACACACCATGATCTTATTGCCAAAAAAGGAATGTACCACAAGCTTGTGGAACTTCAAAATTTTGACTAATCGTTTATTGAATTAAATTCAGTTAATGAATCCCATACAAGAGTATTTCTACAGAATTAAAGAACCTGAAAGAAGTACTCTTTTGTTTTTACGCCAAAAGATTCTGGAATCCGACACGGCAAATATAACGGAAACCTTAAGCTTCGGGCTTCCATTCTTTAAATACAAAAAGAAAATGCTGTGCTATCTCTATTACAGCAAAAAATATAAGCAGCATTACGTAAGTTTCTATCACGGGGACAGACTAGATCATCCTCTGTTGATTCAGGATGGCAGAAAGAAGTTTAAAATCCTGCTGATCAATATGGAAGAAGATTTACCTGTTGATATTATTTTAAACCTTACAGAAGAAGTTAAGAAGCATATAAAATAAAAGCTGCGGCATGGTTTCACCATGCCGCAGCCCTGTTTAAGAACTTTTTTCACTACTGTGTATTAATTCCGCTGAATTCTGCCTGCTTAACCGCCCATGCGATCATATTTGCAAACAGTATGGAGTTTTGTACCTGCATACCTCCAGCTGAATATCCATTTCCGGCATAACCGTACGTGGCTTTCTGAACAGGAAAATATCCTCCTGAGCTTGGTGCAACAAATGGTTCTATAGTATTGCTTGAATAAGGGCTTCCGTTTGCATTCTCATTGCTTAAGAAGCCACCATCTCCAAACCATATAAAGTTCAGACTGCTGCTTCTCAAACCGGAAATACCGGTTCTTGCAGTTGTACTGTTAATCGGCTGTGCATAGCTGTAAGGCACAAATCCGCTTGTAAGACCTGAAATTCCAATTGTTGTGGAAGCATCTTCACCCCAGTTTTTCCCCCGTACATCTCCGAAAGGACCGTTCAATATAGGATCATCTGTATTGGAAAGAGCATACACCGATCCTGCTCCTGCTCCATTAGAAGCTGAAATAGTAGGGTCTGAAAAAATTCCTCTGAATAAATTCTGTGCAGTTCCTGTATCATCAGTGAAGGCAATCACAATTCCTTTTTTATTGAGATAGGACGCAATATATCCTGCATCAGTAGCATTTGGGGTATAGGCATACCCGATAATTACAATATCCGGTTTATTGTTCAGGGCCGTCTGAAGTGTTGCTGAAGATGGTGAATTTCCCAGTGATGTGTGGGTAAAGCCTTCATACTTTACAATACTTGAAGCCGTTGTTCCAAAATTAGTGGGAGAATCCATGAGGCTTCTGGATGGTCCTGTAAAAGCGCTGTATCCGTAAGCTGTTTCCAGGCCTATATGTAAAACTGTTTTTTTAGGGATGACTACAATGATACTTACGTTACAGGTTGTTGAAACTCCTCCCTGACTGTCAGAAGTAATGGTCATGGTTTTTACCGTTGTAGAAGATGGCGTTCCTGTACCGCTTAAAGTCACATTTTGGGTTCCTGTAGCCGTAAATGTTCCGGAACCTCTGAATGAAATTCCATCTACCGTATTTGTGGTAATGGTATAACTTCCCAAAGAAGTAACATTTACAGGCAATGTAATTGTATTGGAAACTGTAAGGGCTGTCCCTACTTTATAAACTCCATTGGCAACAGCGCTTCCACAACTCATAGTATAGGTTCCTGCGGGGCTGAGAACGTTTATAGATACAGCAGGTGTACAGGTTACATCGCTTCCGTTGGCATTCAGCGATACATCATCAATCTGAATATTCAGAGGAGTTCCCTGCCCTGCAATCTGAATGGTTTGCACTCCTGTATTGAGAAATGTTCCCGTTCCATAAAAATTATAGCCGTTGGGAGTGGTTCCTGAGACGGTATAATTTCCTGCTTTGGTGACATTGACAGAAATACTCAGATAGTTTGACGTGGTTAATTCTCTGCCTTTCACATAGGTTCCCATTGCTTTTGTATTAGAACAGTCCACTGTAAATACAGCTTTTCCCAGCTGTCCGCAGACGCTTTTCCATTCATCATCTGCAAGACTCCAGTAATTAAAGCAGTCTTCTGTTGTATTATAGATGGTAAGACCGTCATCCTTAAGCCTGTTAATGCTTATTGCATCTCTTTGGGCTTCGGTAAGTCGGGGAATGAGTATTCCTTTGTTGTTTCCTCCGGAGACCACATCCAGCACTGAATTTTCATTGGGTAAAGATGTATTGATCCCTACTGCACCGTTCTGAGAATAGAACTGTCCAAAAACCAAAAGCATTGCCAGAAGCAGAATTTTGACTTTCGCTGTTGTAGAATTTGTTTTCATCATTTTCGAAATAATTATGTTTGTTATTTTTAAACTGACATTTCAGTCAATGCAAAAGTATCATCCATAAAGGCTTATCTTCTAAAAAAAACCTACGCAATACTACGCGTGAGTAGTAAAACGCACAATAAATCAACATTTTACGAGAAAATCATCAGCTACATGATAATTTGAAATTTATTCAGAAAAAAACAGGTGAGAAAGATTATCCTGCCTTATAAACAGACTTCCATTTGGCAATGGTGTTCCGGCTGGTTTTGAAATGATTGGCTGTTTCAGTATTGGTGAGCTTATTCACCTTCTGGTAATTAAGAATTTCACGGATGGAAGATTCATCATAAGAACGCAGTCTCTGACTTTTAAATTCGACAGCATATTCCGCCTGGCCAAAGATTAGTTTGTTGAATCTTAAAATATCTATTGCTGTATTTAAGGAATCAAGCTTATTGATTATCACAGGATCATTTATTTTTTCCGGGAATTTCTCTGTGATAATATCAGTATATATTTGTTTGAAATCTGGCATGCCTATACTTTTTTCACCCATCTGAAAATCGTCGTCTTAGGAATCTTATACTTTATCATGATTTCTTTTTCAGTCATCTCACCCTTCGTTATCTTGTCCAGTATAAATGTCTTAACCTCCTCTGTATACACACTTTTCCTGAATGTAAGAGTAGTATCCTGTACTTTAATCCTGTTTGGCAGGCGAGACGAAGGAGCATAGAGAATAAGATGCCCGGTATAAACTCTAAAAAAATCAAAGTGAAGGAGCTTGCTCCATCTGAGCAACTTCCGGGTTTCCATACTTTCCTTCAGATACATCTCTTCTATTTCATTTTCGGTACATTGCAAATAGTTCATGATTCTTTCTGAAGACATACGGAGCTCTTCTGCTTTTGCTTTCACTAAACTTCCGATATGTATCTGTTTTAAATTCATTGTCACAGCAAAAATATCAACAACAAAACGAATTAAAAGCCTTTCATTCTACGTAATACTACTCACTCAAGTAAAAAAATTATATTTTGAGAATAAAACTGTTGATATTCATTTCAGAAGGAATATTCAGTTTTTTTCTGATTCTGTATTTTTTACTTTCCACTGCTCTGATGCTGCTGTTTGTACACTGTGCAATTTTTTTAGTATCAAAATCAATCTTCATCAAAGCACAGAAATAAAGTTCGGAATGAATAAGGTTCGGGTTTTTTGATAAAATAGCAGGAATAAAATGTGGGAAAAAGATCTGGAATTTATCAAAGAACAACGGCGAGTTACTTTCTGCCAGGCTATAGATTTCACGGATATTTTCTTCGGTAAGATGATTGATGAGCATTTGCTGTTTCAGCAGTCCGGTATTGGTTTTCTGCAGATCTTCTATTGTGGAATCCTTCATTCTTGTATCTTTCATAAGTCCGAAGATCAGATCATCTTTTTGAGTAACAAAAGAGATATCCATCAGAAATGATGCTATGGAAAATAAAATATTAAGCAGTTTTATAGTTTTGAAATCCCCCGCCTCAAAAAAAGTGCTTTTAGGAAGAAAGTCAAAGTCAAAATACAGGCAGGCAATACAATTGGCACTGATTATAAAAGCAAGAATCAGGATTGAAATAAAGTCTTCCTTATAATTGAAAAAGAATGGAATAGCAAATAAAAGTGAAAAATAGAAGTATTCAACTCCCGCATTCTTAAAAGTATAAATATGAAAGAAACTGATGATAAAAGTGAGCAGAATAAAAACAAAAATAACACTTGTCTTTAATGCTTTTCTGAAGCGATTGGTCTTTCCTTTAACAGCCATTAAAAAAAACCAGAAAAGAGTAATAATCGTTAAAAATGTAGAGATCACTGCATCTCCGAAAAAGATAATAATAAATACTGAGTAAAATAAGAACAACAGGAAAAGGAAAAGAAGATATTTATTAATAAGATTAAGATAATTACGTTCATCCTCATCATATAATTCTTCCGCTTCGCCGCTGATCATTCGAAAGAAACTTTTAAAAATCATTGCGTTTTGTGTTTTTGTGTTATCATAATGCTCAGGTTGCTTTTTGTACAATACAAGGCAACTTGAGTTCATATTAATACTCATCAAGTACACATAAGACATCAGGACATATGAAATGCACCTGTTGTTTTTGCTGAATGATAATTGTGAAGAGGTGTTTTTTTTAAGCTATCAAGCAGATTATCAGCTTAGTAAATTCGTTTAATTTTTCAGTCTATATACGTAAATATATGGTATTATTCATTACATAATCAATTTATGCGCAAAAAATTAGTATGCTATAGATATAATCGAACAAAAAAAATATTCTTAACCTCACACAGCAAACCAATCGATAACCTGATAAGAATAATATTCCGCAAAAATATTGATTTCGATAAAAATCTGCTATAAAATAAATACTCAATAGTACGCGTGCGTATAAAAACTTTAGAAAGAGAAGCACAAAATAAATACGTGAAACAGATTTAGATAACAATGGATACAAAAAAGGAGAAAACTTAATTTCCCCTTTTATATTGTGATAATATTTTTATTAATCTTTCATTCTGGCGATGACATCCAGACCTCCTTTTGTAATATCTCCGATCTTGCAGATGATTTCGGTGTCCAAAGGCAGGAAAACATCCATTCTTGAACCGAATTTAATGAAACCGAACTCATGTCCCGCTTTTGCCTGATCCCCCTCATTACAGTAGAAAACAATCCTTCTCGCCACATATCCTGCAATCTGCCTGAATACCACCTGATGATTGGTTTCCGTTTCTACAGCTACCGTCGTTCTTTCATTCTCTGTAGATGATTTTTCGTGCCATGCCACAAGATATTTTCCGGGATGGTATTTCTTGTAGATCACTTTTCCTGAAACCGGGTATCTGCAGATATGAACATTAAGCGGCGACATGAAAATGGAAACCTGAATGGCCTTTCCCTTAATAAATTCAGTTTCGTCAACCTCTTTGATCATGACCACTTTTCCGTCTACCGGAGCAATCACGTTTTCTCTGTGCTCAAGTATATCACGGTCCGGAACTCTGAAAAACCAAAATACCAAACTGTACACCACCAATAATGGCATAATGATCAGTAACGACCATATCTTAAGAAAATAAATAGCCAATACACTTATGATGATAAACAGTATCGTTGCTACGGTAATCGTCCCTTTTGATTCCTTATGTAATTTCATGAGATTAAATAAATTTTTCTAAAATAAAGTACAAATATACGACAGGAACGCAGATTAAAAAACTGTCCAGTCTGTCCAGCACACCTCCATGCCCCGGAATGATGTTTCCGCTGTCTTTCACCCCGAAATTTCTTTTAAGCTGACTCTCTACAAGATCACCCAGGGGAGCGAATGCCGCAACGAGAAATCCTACTATCATCCAGTTTCCCCGAAGTTCGGGCTGGTAATGCTCTACAAAGTAAGATAAAACCAACGTCAGGACAACTCCTCCTCCATATCCTTCCCAGGTCTTCTTTGGGGAAATTTTAGGGGCCATTTTGTGCTTCCCGAAAAACTTTCCGGTAAGATAAGCGAAAGTATCACTGCTCCAAATGAGGATAAACAGGAAAAGGACCTCCAGTGAGAACGTCCCTTCAAAGCTGGAAAACTTTGGCAGGCCTAATGCAAAGCTGAAAGGCAATGCCACATAGATGACCGTAAATATCAGTTTTCCGCTGTCATAATATAATTCGTTGGGGTATTTGAATAACGTAACCACCGCGATCGCGATCAGGGAAATAGCCAGTATTTCATTCAGCCTGAAATCGAAAAAGAAGTCGTGGTGAAAGTATCTTTTGGAAAAAACATAATAAATAAAAATCACCAGCGGGAGTACGATCCATTTTTCATAGCCTTTCCCAAACTTCATCATCTTAACGCATTCCCAGGTACCTATCAGCAGCAAAAGAGTGATCAGACCGTGATACAGATATTCCTGCCTGATAAGTTCCGGATGGATTTTGTTGATCAGCTGGGCACCCAGCGGTGTAGTGCAAAGAATGATAACGGCAACATAAACAAGTCCGGAAATGGTTCTTTGAATAAGGTTTTTGTCCAAAATGTAAAATTTATAAGTTGATGCTTAATCTTCAAGCAGCAATAAAAACAGTTTTGTATTCGTATTGGAAGAAGTATCTAAGCTTGACTGACCTCCGCTGATGGAAGTAAGGTTCTTGATATTTCCGTTCCTTTTTATTTTTCCCATCGCATCATTAAGGTTGTTCACGATCTGTGATACATTGGCCATGATAATGATTTTTCCCGGAAGTCTTGAAGAGTGGTAATGCAGAATATTGTTGTGCGAAAGCATGATCCTGCCGTCATAGGCAATAAGATATTCGCAGGTAATAAAAGCGGCATCATTGGACTGCTCCATTTCAGACGTATAGGGTATTTTTACTACGTTCAAGAAGTTCTGAAGCTCCTTGTCCCAGCAGAAAACATTACTGATTCCCTCTATTTTCACAATCTGGTTTAAAGTCTGTAGAGCTTCCGCTTCATCTGCACAGTAATTAAAAAAACCTCCTGAATGCGTAAATAATTGCGCAAACTTATAGTCAAGATCCGCATTTTTCAGCGAATCCCCGAGCTTCTCCAGACTCTGTTTTTCTTCTTCCTCAGGCTGGTTGGTAAGTTTGCTTACAATCCTCTTGAATAAATTCAACTTAATCTATTTTTAGTCAACTTTATACAAAAATAGAAAATAAATTACAATAGATTCTAAAAATACTCCTTAAATATGAAAAAACCTGACAATTCTAAGAATGTCAGGTTTTTTTAAATATATTTTGGAAGTATTTTAAAGCTGAGTCGGGCTTTCCGGAGCCTGAATTTCGCTTTCTTCTTCTTTGTCCTGGATAATGATCTGCTCATCGGGTTGTTTCGCCGTAGAAATCGTACTGGTAACAGGTCTTTCTGTTAACTCAGGATCCCATGCTCTTTTACCGAATATATCTTCAAGATCCTCGCGGAAGATCACTTCTTTTTCTAAAAGCTTATTCGCCAGGGCATCAAGCTTATCTTTATTCTCAGTAAGAATTCTTACCGCTCTTTCATATTGAGTTTCGATAATCGATTTGATCTCTGCATCAATTTTCGTAGCAGTTTCTTCAGAATAAGGTTTCCCGAAAGAATATTCAGACTGGCCTGAGCTGTCATAGTAAGAAATGTTCCCAATATTAGGGCTTAAACCATAAACAGTAACCATCGCCTGTGTTCTTTTCGTTACTGATTCCAGATCAGACAATGCACCTGTAGAAATATTATTGAAAATAACCTGTTCTGCTGCTCTACCTCCTAAAGTTGCACATAATTCGTCCAGCATTTGCTCAGTAGTGGTCAGCTGTCTTTCTTCCGGAAGATACCAGGCTGCACCTAGAGAACGTCCTCTCGGAACAATCGTTACTTTTAAAAGTGGCGCCGCGTGTTCTACCAACCATGAAATTGTCGCATGTCCTGCTTCATGATAAGCCACCCTTCTCTTTTCAGATGGTTTGATCGCCATGTTTTTCTTCTCAAGACCTCCGATGATCCTGTCTACAGCATCAAGGAAATCCTGTTTTGTAACAGAGGTATGACTGTTTCTCGCCGCAATTAATGCTGCTTCATTACATACATTCGCAATATCTGCTCCACTGAAACCAGGGGTTTGTTTTGCAAGGAAATCTCTGTCAACAGTATCATCCAGCTTGATTTTTTTCAAGTGAACATCAAATATCTCTCTTCTTTCGTGAAGTTCCGGAAGGTCTACATAGATTGAACGGTCAAAACGTCCGGCTCTCATAAGGGCTTTATCTAATATATCCGCTCTGTTGGTAGCAGCCATTACGATAACGTTAACGTCTGTTCCAAAACCATCCATTTCAGTAAGAAGCTGGTTCAGTGTGTTTTCTCTTTCGTCATTCCCGCCTGAGAAATTATTTTTCCCTCTTGCACGTCCGATAGCATCAATCTCATCAATAAAGATGATAGCCGGAGATTTAGCTTTTGCCTGGGCAAAAAGGTCTCTAACTCTTGAAGCTCCTACTCCAACGAACATTTCTACGAAATCTGAACCTGAAAGGGAGAAGAACGGCACTTTGGCTTCACCTGCAACAGCTTTTGCCAATAATGTTTTACCGGTTCCCGGAGGACCTACCAGAAGTACACCTTTAGGAATCTTACCTCCCAGTTTTGTATATTTTTCGGAATTCTTCAGGAAATCTACCACTTCCTGTACTTCTTCTTTAGCTCCTTCAAGACCTGCAACATCTTTAAATGTCACCTGAATTCTTTCTTTTTCGTCAAAAAGTTTCGCTTTAGATTTTCCTATTGAGAAGATCTGTCCGCCAGGGCCTCCGCCTCCACCCATCTTTCTGAAAAGAAGGAAGTAGAATAGACCTAGGATCGCGATCCATATCAATGCTGAAACCAAGATATCCATGAACGGGTTTTTGCCTGCTCCGTAATCTTTTGTGGTTTTGATAGCAGCGTCTGCAGCTTTTATCTGATCAAATTTTTGTAGGAAAAGCTGAAGATCTCCGTATTTTACGGAAAAATCTGCTTTTGGAGCCATTTCGAATGCAGAAAGAGGATTGCTTTGGTTGGCCGTTTTATTGACCATTGCTGTCTTTGCTGCTTTTGTCAGGAAAACATCAGCTTTCTCTGTGTCTTTGTATATGATAACGTTTTGGACCTTTCCTGCCTGCATTTCCCTAAAGAAAGCATCCTCATCAATAGATTTTGCACTGTCGCCTCCTAAAAAATTGGAACCGAAAAATAACAAAAGAGCCACGATTGCAATTGGAAAAAACCAGTTGAATCCTTTATTGTTCATTTATACTTTTTAAAATTTAAAATTCATATTCTATTTTGGTAATTGCTGCATCTCCCCAAAGTTCTTCAATATCGTAATATTCACGTACTTCTTTCTGGAAAATATGCACTACCACTGTTACGTAATCTACCAAAACCCACATTGAGTTTTCGGTACCCTCTACATGCCAAGGTCTATCTTTAAGATCGTTTCTTACTTTTTTCTCTACACTGCCTGCCAATGCAGAAACCTGTGTATTGGAGTTTCCGCTACAAATTATAAAAGTTTCCGCGACAGAATTTTCAATTTTTGAAAGATCAAAAATCATTATATCTTCTCCTTTTACATCCTGGATGGCTTCAACAATTTTATCTATTAGCGCCTGCTTTTCTGCTGTTTTATTCATTAAAATATCTATAATCTGCAAATTTATTGTTTTTCTTTTACTTTAGCCTTATTTTTAGCCCTTTAAAGTCTTAAAGTTTTCTTAAATGGGTCAATTATTTTATTTAAAAGAGTGTTCTTCTACTAATGACGAAATATCTCGGTTTTTACTTTACGGAAATTCAGATTTTACGGCTTTATATACATTCAACCAAACCAAAGGCCGCGGACAATACGGAAATACATGGGCGGCGGCTGCCGGAAAAAATGTTGCGTATACGCTGGCTGTTAAGGCTGAGGGCTTTCTGCTCTCAGATTTTATATTCAATTACTATACCGCAGTGGCTATCCGGGATTTCCTTGCCAATTTGACTGATAATGATGTGAAAATAAAGTGGCCGAATGATATTATCCTTAAAAATAAAAAAATCGTCGGAATTTTAATTGAAAAGAAAAAAATTAACCAAAACAATTATTTTATCATTGGGGCAGGCTTCAATGTCCTGCAGGATCATTTTGATGAAATATCGCATGCAGGATCACTTCTGACACAGACAGGACAGGTTTATGATCTTGATGATTTCGTATCAAACCTTCACGAATATCTTTTGGAAAAACTGCAAAACATTCCCGCTGAACAGGAGATTATTGATCAATTCAACCGGAATTTATACCGTAAAGATGAGATCTCAGTCTTCGAAATAGAAAAAGAGAGACAAAATGGCATCATCAGAAATGCTGACGAAAAGGGTGAACTCTTGATAGAGCTTGAAAGAGACGGACTAAAATCTTTCTACCATAAAGAGATCAAACTTCTTTACTGATTGGCTCTTTTCAGATACAGATATAAGGTAAGCGGAAAAAATACAATATTGGGAAGCCACATAGCCACGGCAGGCGAAAGACTTCTATTTTCCGAAACTACTTTTAAGGCTTCAAAAGAGAAAACGAAAACAAACGCCAGGGAAATCCCTATCGCAAGGTTGACCCCAAGACCTCCTCTTTTCTTTTGTGACGCCAGCGAAAGTGCCAGGAATGTCAATATAATAATAGCAACGGGCATTGAAGTTCTCTGATGAAACTCATTAAGATAAGAATTCAGGTTACTGTTTCCTCTTTCTTTTTCCCTGTCGATGAATTTGATAAGCTCAGGGGTGGTTTTATTCTGCCCCAGCAATTCGTTCGGGAAAAGCTCTTCAGGGGAATGCCCATATTTTTTTCTCATTTCAACCCCGTTACCCAGCTTTTCGGTGTTGTCTTTATTGACTGTCTTTTCCAGGTAGTTGGTCAGGATAAACTGTTTTTTAGCTTTGTCCCAATATACTTCGGACGCCTTCAGCTCATAGATCATCTTTCTGGTTTTATCAAATTTCTGATACACAAAGCCTGAGCCCCTGGTTTCTCTTTTGTTCCAGGAGTTCACGAAGATGTATTCTGATTTGCTGAACTGTGCAGATGCCGGGCCTGTCCCCAGGATTTTTTCTTTGTTTGCCGCATTGTACGTATAGGCTTCCAGCTCATTTTTCTTGATATTCGCCCACGGAAGGACCATATGATTTACCACAAGTGATATTGTTGCAATTAAGACTGAGGTATACAAATAAGGTTTTGCAAACCGGTGGAAACTGGCTCCGCTGCTGATTATGGCAACAATTTCTGTATTATTTGCCATCCTAGATGTAAAATAAATCACGGAAATGAATACAAGGATGGCCAGGAAGGTTACGACAAGGTTAATAATCCAGAACGGATAAAAATGGATCAGGAAATACATGACATCCAGCTTGGGATCTAATGCTTTTGCATTTTCTATCCTTGGGATTTTCTGTTGTACATCGATCACCAATACGACTATAGACAGCAATATCAGCATGAAACTGAATGTTCCAAGGTATTTTTTAATGATATATCTGTCTATAATTTTGATCATGATGTTTCTGTTTTAAAGTCTCTGTCTAAGAACCGGAACTACAGATTTTTTCCATTCATAGAAATCACCTGCCACAATATGCTCTCTTGCCACTTTTACAAGATCTAAATAAAATGCCAGATTATGAACGGATGCGATCTGTTTTGCAAGATATTCTTTTGACACAAATAAATGGCGCAGATATGCTTTTGAATATTCTCTGTCTACATAACTCGTTCCAAATTCGTCCAGCGGAGAAAAATCACGCTTCCATTTTTCATTTTTAAGATTCATTACACCCTGCCACGTGAAGAGCATTGCATTCCTCGCGTTTCTGGTAGGCATTACGCAATCCATCATATCGATACCCAATCCGATGGACTCAAGGATATTCCACGGAGTTCCCACTCCCATAAGATATCTTGGTTTATCTTTTGGAAGAATATCCGTTACTTCATCTGTAATTCTATACATTTCCTCTTCCGGCTCTCCTACGGAAAGTCCTCCGATTGCATTTCCTTCTGCTCCTGCTTCGGAGATAACTTCAGCTGATATTTTTCTAAGATCTGAATAGGTAGATCCCTGAACAATCGGGAAAAGTCTTTGTTTGTAGCCGTACATTTCTTTATTCTGTTCGGTCCATTCAATACATCTTTTCAGCCAACGGTGTGTAAGCTCCAGGGATGTTTTGGCCTGATTGTATTCGCAGGGGTAAGGTGTACACTCATCAAAAGCCATGAAAATATCTGCTCCAATCTGTCTCTGGATCTCCATAGACTTTTCCGGAGTGAACATGTGATAACTTCCGTCGATATGAGATTTGAATTTCACACCTTCTTCGGACATTTTTCTGCTTTTGGAAAGAGAAAACACCTGAAAGCCTCCTGAATCGGTAAGGATCGGCAGATCCCAGTTCATAAATTTATGCAGTCCTCCTGCTTCCTGCATAATATCCATTGTTGGACGAAGATACAGGTGGTAGGTGTTACCCAAAATAATCTGGGCTTTAATGTCTTCTTTTAATTCTCTCTGATGAACTGTTTTCACACTTGCTACAGTTCCTACAGGCATAAAGATTGGCGTCTGGATTTTTCCGTGATCTGTAGTGATCTCTCCTGCTCTTGCTTTTCCTTCAGAGGTTTTTTCTATATTAAAAAATTTCATTCGTCTATTCTTTTAATTCACCGCTATTAACGGTTCTGCTTTGTCTGGCAGAAACGTTTCCGCATCATAATCACCTGTTTAAAACGGGTGCATTTCCGCTGTTTTTCAGCCTGTCTTGTATGTATTTGTCCGCTTTCGGGTCTTTTTTTAATACTATTTTCTGTGCGTCTTCTGCAATATCTTTCATTTTGTCTTTAACGACATAATACTTAAAACTTTCTACAAAATCTTCAGATTTTACCTGGTGGTTTTTAAGAACAAACCTTGTTCCTTCTTCTAAGTTTTTGTTTTGGTATATAATGACCGCCTGATCCGTAATAGCCAGCTCAGCCAGGATCTCAGCCATCTTCTCAGGCTCGATCAGGTTTTTAGGCTTGTCGATATAGTCGCCGCATGAGAACATACACAGCATGACGAAAATGAAGATCAGTCTTTTCATAATCTGTTGATTATTGATTTCCATTTTAAATTTAAAACTCCAAATACGGCTTCATGAATAATACCGCCGTTCATTTTACTTTCTCCTAAAATTCTGTTTGTAAATATAATAGGAACTTCTACAATTTTAAAGCCTTTTTTAAAAGCTCTGAACTTCATTTCGATCTGGAAGCCATACCCTTTAAGCTTCACATTATTCAAACCAATCTCTTCAAGAACTTTTCTGGAAAAGCAGACAAATCCTGCAGTGGTATCATGAATAGGAAGCCCTAAAATAAACCTTACGTATTTGGACGCAAAATAGGAAAGCAAAACCCGACCCATCGGCCAGTTCACCACATTTACGCCTTTTGAATAGCGTGATCCTATTGCCATATCTGCATTTACACAGGCTTCAAAAAGTTTGGGCAGATCACTTGGATTATGTGAAAAATCGGCATCCATTTCAAAAATGTAGTCATATTTGTTTTCGATAGCCCATTTAAATCCGTGGATATATGCTTTTCCCAAACCATCTTTCACATGTCTTACCGACATATGGAGATGATGAGGAAATCTTTTCTGAATTTCCCTTACTATCTCAGCTGTTCCATCCGGCGAAGAATCATCCACTACCAAAATATGAAAGTCATTCTCCAATGCAAAAACTGCGGAAATAATATTTTCAATATTTTCCTTTTCGTTATAAGTAGGGATAATGACGAGTTTTTTCATTTCAATTTGCAAAGATAGTTTATTTAACCTTTTTATTTTATACAAAATAATCTATAATTTTGCAAAAAACATTCCTTTGCTGTTATCACAAAACTTTATAAACCACGTAAGAATACCTGAGAACAATGACTGGGTAATCTTTATACTGACAGGATGCATATTCCTGTATGTTTTCATGATGAATATCATAGAGAGGGATGCCAGCCTGAAAGACTTTCTGCTTCAGAAATATTTTGATGCCAGCAACAACCTTCCAAGCTGGATCATCACTTCCTGTGTAACGGCATTTACTTTATCTGCTTTACTTTCACAATATATTCCCATTGTTCCGAAATACATTAATGATCTGCAGCTTTTCGGGTATCAGCTTAATAAATTTGGGTATACATTATTAGCGGTTATATTTTTTTACGCCTCAAAATCTGCGTTGGGCTTTTTATTTTATCAAAGCATAGGTGATGGCAAAAAATGGACTATTTTCTATTTTACCTCTACAAAATTCTACTTCATTCTTTCATTTTTGCTAATAATCCTTTGTGTAACCCACTATTATTTCCCGATAGACAGAAATAAAATATTTTTGTACTACTTCTACTTCTTTGCATTTGTCGCTGTTTTCAAAATTTTCTTCTATTTGTTTCACAAAAACAATATACTTCCCGAAAAATGGTATTATAAATTTTTGTATATTTGCACCCTCCAAATCGCACCTTTATTGCTGCTTTGGAAGTTGTTATTTTTTTAATAAAAGTCAATGATGAGAATAAAGTCTATATTGGTTTCTCAACCAGCGCCTAGTGAGTCTTCTCCATATCTGGATATAGCAAAGAAGGAAAAAATAAAGATTGATTTCCGTCCTTTCATCCACGTCGAAGGAGTTGACAACAAAGAACTAAGAACTCAGAAGATAGATCTGACGCAGTTTACTGGGATTATTTTCACCAGCAAAAATGCGATAGACCATTACTTCAGGCTTGCCGAAGAATTGCGTTTTGCAGTTCCGGATACAATGAGATATATCTGCCAGTCTGAGGCGATTGCCAACTATCTTCAGAAACATATCGTTTATAGAAAGAGAAAGATCAGCTTTGGGGAGAAAAACTTCTCGGATCTCCTTCCTCTGTTTAAAAAATTTCCTGGTGAAAAATACCTTCTGCCGTCTTCAGACGTCTTAAGCCCGGATATCGTAAAAACGATGGAAACAGCCAATGTGGACTGGACCAGAGCAATTATGTACAGAACGGTATGCAGCGACCTTACGGATATCAATGCTAAAGATTATGATATGCTGATCTTTTTCAGTCCGCAGGGAATCAAATCTCTTCAGCAGAATTTCCCGGATTTCAAGCAGGAAGAAACAAAGATTGGTGTTTTTGGAAACACTACCCTGGCAGCTGCAGAAGAAGCAGGCTTAAAGGTGGATCTTATGGCTCCTACAAAGGAAACTCCATCTATGACAATGGCCCTTGAAAAGTATATTAAAGCTCTTCACAAATAGACTTTAATACTTAAGATAAAACAGCCGTCTTTTCAATACAGGAAAGATGGCTTTTTTTTAACTAAATTTGAACAAGAATTAATATTGAAGAAAAATATCATGTCAATACCTCTGAAAAAGAGAAAAAGACAGAGTATATTACACCCGGTCAATAAAATTAAAATATTTGAATGAAAGCTCCACAGGCAAAAAAAATAGAGAAAATACTAGAAATACACGGCGACAGAAGAACTGACAATTACTTTTGGCTTAATGAAAGGGAAAACCCTGAAGTTATACAATACCTTGAAGAAGAAAATGCCTATGAAGAGTTCATGATGAAAGACACCGAGGCTTTTCAGGAAGAGCTTTTCGAAGAAATGAAAGCACGCTACAAAAAAGACGATGAGTCTCTCCCCTATTTCTTTAACGGATATTGGTATATTGTACGCTATGAGGAAGGAAAAGAATATCCTATTTTCTGCAGAAAGCATAAAAGCCTTAATAATGAAGAAGAAATTATTGTTGATGTTAATGTTTTAGCAGAAGGCGAAACCTATTTTGAAGTGGGCAGCGTAGCTGTTTCTCCGAATAATGAACTGGTTTCTTTTTCATCGGACAATGTAAGCCGCAGGATTTATACCATTAACTTTAAAAATCTTGTAACTGGAGAAATCTTCCCGGACCAGATTCTGAACACTACAGGAAAGGCAGTTTGGGCAAATGATAATGAACACGTGTTCTACATCAGAAAGGATGAGAGCTTACGTGCTTTTCAGGTATACAGACATAAACTTGGCACTGATGCTTCGGAAGATATCTTGATTTTTCACGAAAAGGATGATACTTTTGATGTAAATGTTTTCAAGACAAAATCAATGGAGTATATTTTCATTGCCAGTTCAAGCACAATTTCCGACGAGCACAGATTTATTCCTTCTGACAATGTTTTTGCAGAATGGAAAATTATCCAGCCCAGAATAGATGATCTGGAATATTCGGTAGAACATTTCGAAGATGAATTTTATATCATAACCAACGCAGGTGACGCAATCAATTTTAAGATTGTTAAAACGAAAATCGACAATTGCGGAATGGAGAATTGGGTCGACGTTATTCCACACCGCCCTGAAGTTCTGCTGGAAGGTTTTGAAATTTTCAGGGATTATCTGGTTCTTGAAGAAAGAGAAGAAGGGCTTCTCCAGATCAAGATCATTGATGAAAAAAAACAGGAATCTTACTATCTTCCTTTTTCTGATCCAACGTATACGACCTATATCGGGATCAATATGGAATTTGACACGGAGGTGCTGCGATATGGCTACACATCATTGACACAGCCAAGCTCAACCTATGAGTATAATATGAAGGAGAAAACCACTCAGCTTCTGAAACAGCAGGAAGTTCTTGGCGGAAAATTTGCTCCTGAAAATTATATTTCAGAAAGAATCTGGGCAGAATCCAGAGACGGAGAAACAAGAATTCCGATCTCTTTAGTATATCACAGAGACACCAAAAAATCTGCAGACACACCTTTACTGTTATACGGTTACGGTAGCTATGGACATACTGTAGATGCGAGTTTTTCCAATGTAAGACTTTCTATTTTAGACAGAGGATTTATTTATGCCATTGCTCATATCCGCGGTGGAGAATATCTGGGAAGAGAATGGTATGAAGACGGCAAAATGCTTTTCAAGAAAAATACATTCTTCGATTTCATTGATGCCGGAAAGCATTTAATTAAGGAAAACTATACATCGTCAAACCATATGTATGCGATGGGCGGAAGCGCAGGCGGGCTTCTTGTAGGAGCCGTTGTGAATTATGAGCCTAAGCTTTTTAACGGAATTGTAGCACAGGTTCCATTTGTAGACGTGGTGACAACAATGCTGGATGAAACCATTCCACTGACAACCGGAGAATATGATGAATGGGGAAATCCAAATGACAAGGAATATTATGAGTATATGAAAGAATACTCGCCTTACGATAATGTTGAAGCGAAAGACTATCCTCATATGCTGATCACAACAGGCCTTCATGATTCCCAGGTACAATACTGGGAACCGGCAAAATGGACTGCTAAGCTGAGAGAGCTGAAAACAGATGATCATCTTTTATTATTCAAAACCGATATGAGCTCTGGTCACGGCGGGGCCAGCGGAAGATTTGAATCATTGAAGGAAGATGCCCTGGAATATGCGTTCTTGTTGAAAATAGATGATAATAGATAAAAAATGATTGATAATGAATGCAGACAACAATTACAATCAAGTATTTTCAAAAAGAACTAAATCTTTGACGATTACTATTATTAATGAGCTGTCTGAGATTCCTTATTCAGATAAGATATCAAATATCAGAAAACAGATTTTCAGATCAGCATCATCAACAGCCAGTAATTACAGAGCAATGTGCAGGGGCCGCTCTCTAAAAGAAAAATATTCTAAAATATGTATCGTTGTAGAAGAAGCTGATGAGACATTATTTTGGCTGGAACTCATTGATGAACTAAATTTGCTTGAAACAGAAAAAATAAATAGCCTCCTTAAAGAGGCTGATGAAATCGTAAAGTCAACATCGTCATATAAAAAGAAATTAGGCGAAGACTTAAAACGCTCCAATAATCAATTATAAATTATCATTTACCAATTATATGAATGAATCTGAATACTGGAAAAAGATAGAACAGTTTTTTATAGACAATTTTGATACTGAGAAGAATCCTCCGATTGAAACACTTTTGTTTCTGATCGGGCTGCAGGAACTGGGAAGCGGCCAGCAGAAATACACCAAAGAGGACAAGGTAAACCTGATCCATATTGCAGTGTGTAGGTTACTGGAACCTTTTGGTTACTATAAATTTACCCATTATGAAGATGGATGGCCGCAGTATGATAAGCTGGAAGAGCTTCCTGAATTAAAGCCAAACGAGCAGTCTCTTCTGATGAAAAAAGCAATTATACAGTACTTCCAGGAAGAAGAACTGATTTGATGTACTGATACTGCTAATTAGATAATCTGCATAATGTATGAAAAATGCATAGATAAATAAAAAAAAGACGGCTCATCCCGTCTTTTTTCTTACAAAAGCCAAAAGATAACACATTCCGGCATTTTAAAAAATTTTACATTATTTTAGAGTTTTCTCAAGCTGTGCCAGACCCGTTTTAAATCCTTCTTCAAAGCCCATTTCCAGCTGTTGCTTCATAGCTTCGGATGTTGGGAAGTGAATATTGATCGTTACTTTTGTACCTTCTTCTACCCCTGTAAATCCAAGCAGCCATTTTGCCTGTGCAAAATCTTCATTTATATTTCCTTTTTCATCACAGAAAGAATCTACCCCGTCAAAACTTCTATGCTCCATGATTTCACCATATTTCACCTGACCATAAATTCTCTCACCTTCCGGTCCCACCATGGCATAATGCCAGATTCCTCCTTCTCTAAAATCCTGCTTTACCGTTTCACATTTCCAGGGTTTCGGTGCCCACCATTGATCCAATAATTCGGATTTGGTAAAATAGTCCCACACTTTTGAAACATCAGCATCATATATTTTCATGACATAAACGCTGTTTGAATCAAAATCTTTGTTAAAAATGATATTAGATTCCATAAATAATTATTTTTATTAAAGCTACTTATTTATCCATTTACAGGACTTTTCATATGACAAGTTATTTCAAATTCATAAATAATTGTTAAAAAACTCCCTTTTAAGAGAAATTAAACAATTTTTTGGCTCGTTTTTTGTTTATGAAGTCTTAAAATAATTAATTTTAACATTCATTTTTTTCAATATATAAAATCCAATAATGAATAATAAATTCATCCCAATAATTTCGGTGTTTATGACAATCTCACTGATTGTTTTTGTTACGCTCCAATTTTATTGGCTGAAAGGTTATTACGGCGCTCTGGAGCAGGAATTTTCCAATAAAGTATATGCTGCTTTAGAAAACACTTCAAAAAGCATTGAAGAAATTGAAGCTGACAAATACCTGAATCAGGATTATACTAATCTAAGAAACAATATCCTTGCCAGCAAAGACCAACCTTCTTTAACGACAATCCAGCAGGTAGAAGATTCCGGTACACAGCGCCAGATCATTTATTCCAAAAACATCATCTCAAAAACGCAGCTTCCGATCTCTCAGAAAGGGGATTCGGTCAATCTGACAACTTTGTATACTGATGATGCTACTTATAAAATAAAGAAAGATACTACCAATCGTGAACTTCTTACCACAGACCTCAATAATGATATTGAAAACGGTGATTACGCCATCAAAGAATTTGTAAAGGTGGTTGGTACCAATCTGCCTATCGATAAAAGGGTAGATAATAAGGCTCTTGATTCTGTAATCGCTAAAGAGCTGAAAGTAAAGGGCATCACTGCAAAATTCGGATATGGGGTAATTGACAAGAACAACAAACTTACCAGTGTTGTGAACAAGGTTTATAAGGAGAAAAAGGACAGCAATACCTATAGCTACCCACTTTTTACAGATAAAAAAGACCGGACTTTATACAGTCTGGCTTTGGTATTTCCTAAAAAAGAATATTCTCTGGCAATGAACAACTGGCCGATGCTTCTGGGAACGTTCCTCTCATTGTTGACTATTCTAGGAATTTATATTATTTCCATCAATTATATGATGAGACAGAAGAAGCTGGCGGAAGTAAAGACAGATTTCATCAATAATATGTCCCATGAGTTCAAGACACCACTGGCCACGATTTCTGTAGCCACAGACTCTTTAGCCAATGATAAGATTGCTACCAATCCTGATAAAGTAAAATATTATTCGGAACTGATCAAGCAGGAAAACTTAAGGATGAAAAAACAGGTGGAAAACGTCCTGAATATGTCCAAGCTTGAAAGAAACGAGGTAGAGCTGTTCTTAAGGGAAACCAATGTGCGGGAACTGATCAAAAGAACAACAGAATCTTTTAATCTTATTGTGCAGCAGAGAAACGGTTCTTTAACACAGGAATTCACTGCGACGAACTATACTTTTAAAATAGATGAGTTCCACATCTCCAATATGCTGGTGAACTTACTGGATAATGCCAACAAATATTCACCGGAAGCACCGGAAATTAAGGTTAAAACAAGCAACGAAGGCAATTGGTATGTCATAGAAATTTCTGATAAGGGAATGGGAATGGAGACCCAGAATAAGACCAAGATCTTTGAAAAATTCTTTAGAGAAGAAACAGGAAATATCCACAATGTAAAAGGACAGGGACTGGGACTTTCTTATGTAAAGAAAATTGCAGAACTCCACAAAGGCCAGATACTCGTAGACTCCCACAAAGACAAAGGAAGTACGTTTACGATTAAACTGCCGATGAGCTAAATCAGGTGATGGGAGATAAATGATGAATGATCAGATTACATTACAGAATCAACGATCAATTATAAAATAGAAACCAAATAACAAATATAGAAGATAGAGTGAGAAGGTTCATTCTTAATTTTTAATCATTAATTTTAATTATTAAAATCATGAGCAACAGAATATTATTAGTAGAAGACGATCAGAGTTTCGGGGCAGTGCTGAAGGATTATTTGACGATCAACAACTTTGAGGTTACCCTTGCTACAGACGGAGAGCAGGGTTTGAAAGAATTTACAGAAAATGAATTTGACATCTGTATTTTTGACGTGATGATGCCTAAAAAAGATGGGTTTTCATTAGCTGAAGACGTAAAAAAAATCGATAAAAATACCCCTATCATATTCCTTACAGCAAGAAATATGAGAGAAGATATCCTGAAAGGATACCAACTGGGTGCAGACGACTATATTACAAAGCCGTTTGATACAGAACTTCTTTTATATAAAATCAAAGCGATCCTGCAGAGAAGCTCTACTTTAGAAAATGAAGAGCAGGAGCAGTTCAAGATCAGTAACATTTTCTTCGACTCTATGCTGAGACAGCTGAAAGTAGGTGATAAAGAATATAAACTTTCTCCAAAAGAAAATGAGCTGTTAAAACTTCTTTGCATCCACAGAAACGATTTCATGCCAAGAGACCTTGCTTTGAGAAAGATCTGGAAAAAAGAAAACTATTTTACCGCAAGAAGTATGGATGTATATATTGCCAAACTTCGTAAACTGTTAAAAGACGACGAAGGATTGGAAATTATCAACGTTCACGGTGAAGGATTTAGGCTTTTAGTTAAAAATTAAGCCTAAAAACATATTATAAATATAAAATTAGCAAAACAATTAAAAATGTTTTGCTAATTTTGTTTCATACGATTGGATATGAAAAATACATTTTTGGGCGTTATCGCCATTTCCTTATTAGCAATTTCATGCAATAAAGACGAAAAACCCACTTATTTAAAGGAGGAGGCAGGGGTTCAACAGCCTGCTGTGGCAGTTAATTCAGCTCCTAAAACTTCTCTGCTGGATCAGGCAGGTGTACAGTCCAATCCAAATCCCACTTCAATTAGCGCAGCTCCGGGCATTAAAAACCCGCCTCATGGACAGCCAGGTCACAGATGTGATATTCCGGTAGGACAGCCTTTGAATGTAAGCCCTACCGCGATACAGACTGCTCCGGGACAAAATCCCAATAATGCTATTAAAATAGATCCTAATTCTATGTCGCAGGGCAAAGTGGTGATTGACAATAACGGAAAGCAGGTTAAAACACCTCCGGGCATGAACCCTCCCCACGGACAGCCGGGCCACAGATGTGATATTCCGGTAGGACAGCCTTTAAGCAGTAAGCCCGCACCAACACCACAACCTGTTCAAAGCTCAGCACAAAATGTCCCGGGACCAGTAACAGCTGCCCCGCCAACAGGTGAAAAACCCAAACTGAATCCTGCCCATGGAGAACCTTGGCACAATTGTGCTTTAAAAGTTGGTGATCCTTTGTCTTAATTTTTGTATTTTTGCAAAGATGAAGCTGTTTCACATTCTTGCAGTTATTTTTTGTCTAGGAATTTTTTTAGTTCCTAAAGGCAGCTTCTACTCTCAATCTATGGAGGATACCTGCTGTAAAGCCCAGGCTGAAAAGAGCGACTGCTGCAAAAATCACCCTTCAGAAGACAGCAAAGACCACCAAACCAATTCTTCATGTAATGACGACTGCTGTACAACGTGCGTCGCGTGCTATACTTATATAGAAACACCATTTTCTAAGAATTTACATTTTGAACTGTCTTATTACAAAACGAATAAGAACCTGCAGTTCCAATACTCACCGCCTCACTTATCAGACCGTTTAAAAGAGATCTGGCAGCCGCCTAAACTAGGTTAATTATCCATCTGATAGTCCGTTAATATTCTAATGGACAGTTTTTAATTAATCTAAAACTTTTAAACAAATGAAATTATATATTTCCAAGTTCATTCTTGGTCTAATGATCCTGTCTGTACACTTTATATCTGCTCAAAACCTTTCAAAAAGCCAGTTTCAGGTCAAAGGAAACTGCGAAATGTGCAAATCCAGAATTGAGACTGCCGCTAAAAAAGCAGGCGCTAAAACCGCTGTTTACTCTGTTGATCTCCAGACTTTAACCCTGGAAACCGGCAGCAATGTTTCTACAGACGAAATTTTAAAGAAAGTAGCCGATGCCGGCCACGACAATGAAAAATTCAAATCATCCGATGATACTTACAAAGGCCTTCCTGGATGCTGTCATTATGAAAGGAACCTTCAGCCTTCTCCTACAGAAGCTCACGAGCATCATGCTAAAAAAGAAAATGAGTTTTATGTAAAAGGAAATTGTGCCTCATGTAAAGCCAGAATCGAGAAAGCGGCAAAAACAGCCGGTGCAGATTCTGCAGAATGGAGCGCAGAAAAGCAGACGGTCATTTTAAATTTCGACCCATCAAAAACCTCATCAGATAAGGTTTTAAAGGCTATTGCAGATGCAGGTCATGACAATGAAAAATACAAATCGTCCGATGATACTTATAAAGGCCTACCGGGATGCTGCCTGTATGACAGGGATATTCCTTTTGGAGATGCCAATCCAAAGGTTCACTTCGAGGAAGAGTCAAAACATGACGACCATAAAGATCATCAATCTGCTCCTGCTGAAAACCATGAGCAGCCTGAGAAAAACATTGAAGGCGTTACTATTACCGGCTCAAAAGCGGCCACTGCATTAAGCAAAAAGGAGGCGGGGCTTGTTTTTAATATTGATAAAAAAGAGTTGTTAAAAGCAGCTTGCTGCAACCTTTCTGAAAGTTTTGAAACCAATGCAACCGTAGATGTTTCATTCAGTAATGCCGTTACGGGAACCAAACAGCTGAAAATGCTGGGTCTGGATCAAAAATATACGAGTTTAACGAAGGAGCTTTTGCCGGAAATAAGAGGTCTTGCTTCGGCTTACGGACTGAATTTCATTCCCGGAAGATGGATCGAAAGCATTCAGCTGACAAAAGGCGGAAGTACAGTAACAAACGGTTACGAAAGTATTACAGGACAGATCAATACCGAGCTTTTGAAAAATGCCAAAGAACCTGAAACTTCTTTGAATATTTTCGCTGATTTCAATGGAAGAGCGGAAGCCAATATCACCAGTGTCTCTTCTATCAATGAAAAATGGTCACAGACATTCTTATTGCATGGAAACGGAACTTTTGGAGATACGGATATGAATGAGGATACTTTCCTGGACAGACCGAAAGGAACACAAATCAATGCAGCTTATCTCCTTAATTACAATGACCTGGAAAAATCAGGATTCGGGTCTCTTTTCGGAATTAATTTTCTAAGGGATGAAAGAACGGCCGGCCAGATAGGTTTTGATAAGAAACTAGGCCAGGATAAGCAGGGCGCTTACGGTGTAGGTATTGATATTTCAAGATTCCAAGTTTGGAATAAAACAGGATACGTCTTTACAGGAAAACCCTACCAGAGCTTAGGCTGGATGAACCAGTATGTGTATCACCAGCAGGACAGCTTTTTCGGATTGAGAAATTATGCCGGGAAGCAGCATACGTATTATTCAAATTTAATCTTTGAAAGCATCATCGGAAATACGAATCATAAGTATAAGGCCGGAGCGAGCTTTTTATATGACGGATATGAGGAAACTTACCTAAAGGACGATATGAAAAGAAATGAGATCGTTCCCGGAATCTTCGCAGAATATACGCTGACAGGATTAAAGTATACTTTGGTGGCAGGAGCCAGAGCAGATTTCCATAATCTTGCGGGAACTCAGTTTACCCCGAGAGTTAATTTTAAATATGATTTCACACCGCAGACGATCTTAAGGCTTTCTGCGGGCAGAGGATTCAGAACGGCTAATGTTTTTGCGGAAAATCAACAGTATTTTGCATCGAACAGAAATATTCAGGTTTTGCAGAACGGCGGAAATATTTATGGATTAAGACCTGAGATTGCCTGGAACTACGGAGCCAGCTTACAGCAGGAATTCAAGCTTTTCGGAAGGAAATCTTCCATTGTCGCTGATTTTTTCAGAACAGATTTCCAGGACCAGGTTCTGGTTGATCTTGACCGTTCTCCGCAACAGCTTACTTTTTATAATTTAGAAGGAAAATCTTTTGCCAATTCTTTCCAGACCCAGTGGGATTTTACCCCTTTCAAAAATTTTGATGTAAGGCTGGCTTATAAATATTATGATGTTCAGGCGGATTATATCGATGGCAGAAGAGAAGTTCCTTTCATGGCTAAACACAGAGGCTTTGTGAATCTTGCCTATGCCACCAATAAAAATGACAGGGGCGGATTCTGGAGTTTTGACACCACCCTGAATTGGGTAGGAAAACAGAGGCTTCCCAATACAACAAGCAACCCTGCTGAATTCCAGCTGCCGGAATATTCTGATTCTTACGCTGTATTGAACGCACAGATCTCCAGAAATTTCAATAAAAAAGTCAGAGCTTATTTAGGAGGTGAGAATCTTACATCTTACTATCAGAAAAATGCAATTGTTGATTTCAGAAATCCTTTTGGAAATTATTTTGATGGTGGGATGGTGTATGCTCCTATCATGAAAGCTAATTTTTATGTGGGACTTGATGTGACTTTCTAAATGTTCTTATCAACTAATAATTATAAATAGACTGTTTTTGAAGCAGTCTATTTTTTATTAATGAACCTGAGCTCAGGATAGGGACTCAATTAAACGCAATGATAAACAAAGCTTAAAAAACACTCCGTTGATTTTAAGATAAACAGGGCCGTTTCACTTATTGGTAAGCAAAACTGAGAAAGTATATTATTGTCTTGTTTTGCAATAAAAACATTTCAGAACAAAATGGGCGAGCTTAATTTTATGTTCATAAAAGTATTTATCGGAATTATATCTATAGATAAACATCTATAGTCCATCGATATATATCGATGTTGTTTATAATGAATTTTATTTTAGAAAGCTGTTACTTTGTATCAGTAAAATTAACCAAGTAAGAATTTATTCCAAACGGGAAATTTTACAAGAAACAAAAATGATGAAACAAAATCTTGACGTGAGATAACCTCAAGAACTTTTCGAAAACTTAAAAACACAAATAAGTAAAAAAATTAACTTGGTTTTAGAGGTTATTTGACACCAATAAAAAAGACTGTTTTTCGAAACAGTCTTTTTTTATTTTTACAGATTTTATCTTCCGAAATCGTCCTGCACTCTTACAATATCATCTTCATCCGAAGGATTGGAAGCATCAGTATGCTGCCATATTTCTGCTACTACACCCCAGCCGGATAAACCGATCAGTCTGTGTCTTTCACCCTGCTGAAGCTTGATCTGATCTTTTGGATGGTATTCTTTCAGTTCACCTTCTTCATCGGTATTGCTTGTTTTGATTCCAACGGTACCTTCCACTACCTGCCAGATCTCGGCTCTGCGGTGATGGTACTGCCAGCTCAGACGGGCGTCGGGAGCAACCAAAAGAATCTTGGGACTTAATTTTCCTCCTATTCTCAGACTTTCTACATTGATTCCGTCAAAATACTGATTGGCAAAATCCTGAGCCTGATTTTCATCCATCACGAAAAACCCACCCCAAGGCCTCGTATCATCTTTTGCCGCAATAGTAAAACCCTGGCTCACCAGCATTTTTTCTACCTTATCGAATATTTCTATTTTCTCTGCACTCATAATTTATTCCTGTTCTAAAATTATTTTTAAATATAAAGTTTGCTGATCTTATTCCTTCGACATTGAATAGGGAAAATCTTTTTCCTGTGAGCCTCTTTCTTTATTGGGCTTATTATCCATCTCGAATTTCAAAACTGCCCCATTCATCAGTTCTTTGTGGCTGAGCCAGTTTTTCGAATAAGACCGAAGGTTTACGTTCAAGGATTTAACATATAGATTTTCAGCATTGTTTTCCGGTGCCTCTATTACAATTTTCTTGCCGTTTTCCAAATGAATCACTGCTTCTTTGAAAAGCGGCGCCCCTAAAACATACTGATCTGTGGCTGGCGTTACCGGATAAAATCCTAAAGCTGAGAATACGTACCACGCAGAAGTCTGCCCGTTATCCTCATCGCCACAATAACCGTCCGGTGTTGCATAATATAGCTTATCCATTACCTGTCTCGTCCAGTACTGCGTTTTGTATGGCGCTCCGGCATAGTTGTATAAATAGATCATATGCTGAATCGGCTGGTTTCCGTGGGCATACTGTCCCATGTTCATGATCTGCATTTCACGGATTTCGTGGATAACACTTCCGTAATAGCTGTCGTCAAAGACCGGCGGAAGCGAGAACACTTCATCCAGCTTAGCTTCGAATTTCTTTTTGCCACCCATTAATTTAGACAAACCGTCGATATCCTGAAAAACCGACCATGTATAATGCCAGCTGTTCCCTTCTGTAAAGGCATCGCCCCATTTGAACGGATTGAATGGCGACTGGAATTTCCCGTCTTTATTTTTCCCACGCATCAGTCCGGATTCAGGATCGAAAACGTTTTTGTAGTTGTAGGCTCTTTTTTTATAAATATCAATTTCCGAAGCTGGTTTTCCCAATGCTTTTCCTAACTGGTAAATTGCAAAATCATCGTAAGCATATTCCAAAGTTCTGGCAGCATTTTCATTGATCTTTACATCATAGGGAACGTATCCTAAAGTATTGTAATACTGCACTCCTCTTCGGCCTACGGCATCGATCGGACCTTCGTTATTGGCTCCATGCTTCACTGCCTGCCAAAGGGTTTCTATATCATATCCGCGGAGTCCTTTGATGTATGCATCTGCCACCACAGAAGCTGAATTATTCCCGATCATTATATCAGAATAGCCCGGGCTGCTCCACTCCGGGAGAAATCCGCCTTCCTTAAAAGTATTGACCAAACCTTCCTGCATTTCAACATTGATACTTGGGTATACCAGGTTCAGAAAAGGATACAGGGCACGGAAAGTATCCCAAAATCCTGTTCCTGCGAACATTTTTCCATCCAGTATTTTTCCGTTGTAGGGACTCCAGTGTTTTACTTTGTTCTCGGCATCGATCTCATACAACTTCTGAGGGAAGAACAATGTTCTGTAGAGAGAGGAATAAAATGTTCTGATCTGCTGATCTGTTCCGCCTTTTACTTCAATTCTGCCCAGAGTTTTATTCCAGATATTTTTAGCGTCTGTTTTTACCTGTTCAAAATTTCTGCTGCCAATTTCTCTCTTCAGATTCAGTTCTGCCTGCTCGAAACTGATGAATGAAGAAGCCGTTCTTGCATAAACACTTTCTTTATTTTTTAATTTAAACCCAACAATTGCCCCGGCATGATCACTTGTAATTTCTAACTGATTCTTTACAAAAATGCTGTCTTTCCAGGTAGTCGTTAAATCAAAATCTTTATCAAACTGAATGACAAAGTAGTTTTTGAAATTATTATATTTTCCTCTGGAATACTTCGTAGTGTAACCCAGGATTTTTCTTTCTTTAGGAAGGATTTTGATGTAGGAGCCTTTGTTTAGTGCATCAATTACTACGTAAGCACTATCTGTTTTTGGAAAATCAAATTTGAAGAAAGCGGCTCTTTCCGTTGGGGTAAGTTCTGTTGTAACATTAATATCTGCCAGATAAACGCTGTAGCTGTAAGGCTTAGCATTCTCCGCTTTGTGGCTGAACCAGCTTGCCCGTTCTTCCTCCTTAAATTTTAGTTTACCCACTCCCGGCATGATGGCGAAAGCTCCGTAATCATTCATCCAGGGAGATGGCTGATGGGTCTGTTTAAACCCTTTTATCTTGTCTGCATCGTAGGTATAAGCCCATCCGTCACCCATTTTCCCGGTTTGCGGGGTCCAGAGATTCATGCCCCAGGGCAGGCCTATGGCGGGATAGATATTTCCATTGGATAGTGATGGCTTGGACTGGGTTCCCATTAAAGGATTCACATAATCTGCAGGAGATATTTCCTGGCTAAACGCAAAGACATTTAATAGAATAAAAAAACTTGAGAATAAAGACTTCATGATATCATTTTGTTAATTTATTTTTTGCTTTTCTTCAAAGCATAACCTGCAGCACCCAGAATGGCCGCATCTTCAAAAATAGCGGAAATTTTAATAGGAAGGTTTATTTTATGCTCTTGCAGATGCTGATTTAACCTGCTTTTAAAGTAAGGATAGACTTTTGCTATATTTCCGCCTATTACCAAAACTTCAGGATCGTAGTTCCTGACATATTTCACAATGAATTCTCCGAAAGAATCTGCATAATCAGCAAAAATCTGAGCTTGTATCTCTTTAGGCTTGTCCAATAAGTCTTTGGTTCCGGATATTTCTTCACCCGTCAGGACTTTATAATGATTCACGAACCAACGTGTTGCGAGATAATCTTCGCAGATAGACTCTTTGAAAGGGGAATTCCAGAGATCTTCATCCGTTGCTTCTTTTCCATTGTAAAAAGCGGTTCCCAATCCTGTTCCTAAGGTAACTCCAAAAATCCTGCTGTACTCCTGTACGCAACCTCCGAAAATTTCTCCTTCCAGAAAAGCTCCGGCATCATTCACAAAATGAACCTGATCTTTCGAAATTGAAAGTCTTTCAGCCAATTCTTCTTTAATATTGACCTTATAAATATCTATAAATTTTCCCTGCTGCATCAGCGAAATCCCATTTTCATAATCGAAAGGACCAGGCATGGCTATACCGATCAGAAGATCCTTTTTAACCAAATCAATGGCTGCTTTTTCGATGGCTGATATCCAGGCCGAAAAAATAGTTTCCCGTGTTCCGAAAGAATCTACATGTTCTCTTACATAGGTAGAACTGATAATTTCACGTTTCTCAGGATCAACCTGCGCCATGGTTATATGTGAGCCTCCAATGTCTATTCCTACAATATTCTGCATCATACTTTTGTTTTATTTTTTCTCTGTAATAATTCTTTCATTTAAAAGAAGACAGACAGGAAAGTATATATACTCCCCGCCTGCCCATCCTAAAATCCCCTAATTTTATTTTTACTTTTTATACGTCCATGAGGATTAAGCTTTTATTCTAAGATCACTTTTCCAGATGATTTAACCTGGCTGTCTTTTGAATATATTTTATAGATATAGGTTCCTGCAGATAAATTCTGACTGCTGATCACCATATCATTCTTATCAATTTTTTTGCTTACCAATAATTTTCCCGCCATATCATATAACGTGATTTCGCTGGCAGATTTGTCTTTAATGGTAAAATGAATATCATTTCCTTTTTTAACAGGATTTGGATACACCTCATTTATGCTGCTTGAAACAATGTCCTTTGTTGATAATACTGCTGCACAGGCTACGTCTGTTCTCCAGTTGGAAGCTGACATATTGATCAGAGTTGCAAAGTGTGTGTTTGCAGTAGCATCAAGAGCACCGTTTCCACTGCCCTCGTTTATTTTCCAGTTGGCTTCAAGGTTGGAAGAGCCGGCAGGAACATTACAGTTGTTGGGAAGAATTTCTGACGCTGTCAAAGCTCTTTTCCAAACCCTGAACTCATCAAGAAATCCGTTAAGAGTACGGGCGTTTTCATAATTTCTTCCCAGATAAAGAATCCCGTTGGCTGTGAAATTTCCTGAAGCTGCTGCACTGGCATCAAGAACACCATTGATGTAGATTTTCATAGTTGAGCCATCATAGGTCGCTGCGATGTGATTCCATGTATTGGTGGTCAATCCTGTAACGCTGTTAAGTTTTACCTGAGCCGATCCGAAACTTAATATAAATTGCAGCTTATTATTAGCCAGGTTTCCATCTCCGAATCTCAGGATGGCAGAGTTACTATCTCCCACTTCAATTCCGATTATTGATGAGATATAGGGAAAACTGGGCTTGAAGGCGTTTACTTTTACCCAGCCTTCAAATGTCACCGCATTTCCGTTAAGATTAAATTGCCCTGCATTCAGGTATTGAGTGCTTCCGTTGAACGAAAGAGATCTTGCACCGGGGCTCTGCACAGGAGCAAATCCACTGTTAAAAGTTGTTTCAGCTGAATATGTACTAGTACCACCACCGCATACAGCCTGTACTTTCCATACATAATTTGTATTCTCCGCTAATCCCGGTAAGGTATAAGAGTTTGTGGAAATATTCTGAACATCAGTCCAGGTTGTTGCTGCAGCCGTTTTATACTGCAAATTATAAGATGAGGCACCTGCAACCGCATCCCATGATACTTTAGTAGTTGTTCCCAAAAAGCTTTCAGACTTCATACCGGATGGCGTTCCACATGTGCTGCCGGAATTAAAACGGGGAGCAAACAGGTAGGTACTTTTTAGGGTTGCCGAACAGTTCGACTGTATTCTCCAGTCATAATCCGTATTCAGGGTCAGGTTATTAACCATAATATTATTTCCTGAATAATTGCTTGCAACGTTTGTCCAGGTAGTTGAATTGGCTGGTTTATAATCTATATTGTAGGTCTGAGAGGCATTACCTGTCCAGTTTAATTTAGCTGAAGTTCCTGCGGTATTCGTCGCTTCAAGTCCTAAAGGCGGATTACATGCATCTCCCTGGGTCCAGGAATAAAGCGGGCCGCTAAGGAGTGTATTTTCGTTATAAAGAATATTTGATCCTGTACTCAGATAGCTGGCATTGTTAACTCCATTAAGATCGTACCACATAAATACCCCATAACCATCATTAATGGTATTGGTGGCAAGAGTGGAAAGTGTAGCGGCAGAAGTGGACTGAGGATTAGTGTTCTGTATCCAGGTAGCCGCAGCTGAAAGCTTGGTATTATTAAGGGGCGGCACTACCGGAGCACTATACGTTCCATAATACGGATTCCAGCTGTAATTGATATAATTTCCGGCTGCATCGCCGTTGTAACTTTGTCTTGATGTTGCTGGACCTAAATAATAAAAAGTGATCAGCTTATCGGGCATTGCTGCCTTCAGCTCCTGCAAAAGCATTACAAAAGAGCTGCTGTTGGGCTGTCCGGTCCCGTTATTTCCATACCCTGCATATTCGTCATCCAGATCAATACCATCCAGGCCATAGGTATAGACGGTATGGGCAAGCTGCCGTGCGAAATCCCGTGCCGCCTCACGGTTTGGAAAGTTTGAAATTCCGGCTCCCTGATGGTTTCCTAAAATATCCAGTAACACTTTAATACCTTTTTGCTGTAAAGGCCTTACATAAGTGTCCACATCATTTAATACTTTGGTAACATTGTTATTGTTGGAAATATAAGCTCTGTTTTTAGAAACATCATAATTAATGTTAGCCGCAAAAATAATTGCCACATCAAAAAGCTGTCTGTTGGTATTCTGAAGGGTATAAGATCCTACATTCAGCATATTGTTGTTATTCACCTCTACATAGCAAATTCCCAGAGGATTAAGCTGCTGCGCATGAAGCATAGAGGTCACCTGAGTGACCAGTACGATCAGAGCAGTAAAAATGGAGTTCTTTTTCATATAATTTTAATGGTGGGTAAAATCATTGGGCCTAAGCCCAATGACTGTTCTATTTTATTTTACAATTAGTTTTTCTGTCTGTTTTAAACTTCCGTCCTGAGATTCAAACTGAATGAGATAAGTACCCATTGAAAGTTTAGAGAAATCGTACTGATGATCTCCGGCCTGCAATGTTTTTGTTTCTACAATATTTCCATTAAAATTATAAACCGATAATTTTCCTCTGTTGTATTCTTCAGGAACAGAAACACTAAGCGGGGAAGATGTGCTTACAGGATTGGGATACATTTTGATCTGCTTTTTAGCCGTTACCTGCTCCAGATCTATTGCCTTTTGATTTTTCGCCACAACCTGAGTTCCTGCCGGACATGGTATATCTGTTCCCCAGTTGGAAGCATCCACACCCGTTAATGTTAATGTAACTCCATTTCCTGAACTGTCCTGAACCGATGAACCGCTTCCTTCATTGAATTTCCAATAGGCTGCAAGGGAAGCTGCCGGAAGGGTCACATTACACATATTCTGGCTGATTTCTGTCTGACTTAATGCTCTTTTCCAGACTCTAACCTCATCTACTTTACCGTTGAAATTTCTGGATGTACTGTATAAATATCCCACATTGAAAGCTCCGATGGAAGAAACACTTCCGGTCTGAGATTTAGTGGCATCAAGAACCCCATTGATATAGATTTTCATTGCAGAGCCATCATAAGTTGCGGCAACGTGGTACCATGTGTTGGCATTTAATGCTGTAGTGGCAGTCAGTTTTTGCTGTACATTATTGATACTAACCACAAACTGAAGCCTGTTATTGGCAATATTGGCATCTCCCAAACGCAGGAAAGCTGAATTGCTGTCGCTTACTTCCGTACCCATAAGCGAGGAAATATAGGGTGATGCAGATTTGAAAGATGATGGTTTTATCCATCCTTCCAGAGATAATGCTGATCCGCTTAAAGTGAGGTTTCCCGCTGCACCGGATTCACTGCTTCCGTCCAGGGAAAGAGCAGTAGAGCCTGAAGGAGCTGTCCCTGTTCCGCTGTTAAATCTCGGAGCAAAAATATAGGTACTTTTTACGCTGCAGTTCGTTCTGATTCTCCAGTCATATTCAGTATTGGCGGTTAACCCTGATATTGTTACCGAAGTAGCAGAAACAGCCGTTGCAGCATTGGTCCAGGTGGCAGAAGAAGCCGGTTTATAATCCACATCATATGTATTGGTTCCTACTGCAGACCAGTTCAGTTTCGCACTGGTTCCGGTAAGGTTGCTGGTAAATAATCCGATAGGAGCATCGCAATTGGTTCCCTGCGTCCATGACTGTAAAGGACTGCTTAAGGTCGTCTGTTCTCCGTATAAAGTCTGTGTTCCGGCTGAAAGCTGTGATGTTTCATTGGTTCCATGAAGATCATACCACATAAATACTCCGTATCCCCCATTTTTTGTCTGGGTAGCCAGGCTTGTGGTAGTAGAATTGGAAGTATTTCCCAGCCATACAGCTGCCGGAGAGATCTGGGCATTGGTAAGAGGCGGAACATTGGGTGCAGAGAAAGTTCCGTACATCGCATTCCAGCTGTGGTTGACATAATCTCCTACTCTAAGCCCGTTCCAGGAAAGCCTTGAAGCAGCAGGCCCATAATAATAAAAGGTAATCATTTTATTCGGCAGTAAAGCTTTCAATTCCTGTACAAGCATCACAAAAGAGCTGGCATTGGGCTGGCCGGTGCCGTTCTGTCCATAGTCTGAATATTCATCATCAAAGTCGATACCGTCAAGACCATACGTGTTTACAGTATGGGCAAGCTGCTGGGCAAAGTCTCTGGCTGCTTCACGGGTAGGAAAATTACAGAGACCTGCTCCCTGATGGTTACCCAAAATGGTTAATACCACTTTCATTCCTTTTGCCTGAAGTGGCTTTATGTAAGTATCTGCATTGGTCAGCACTTTCGTAACGTTATTATTACAGTACAGGTAAGGTCTGCTCCTGGCTGTATCATAATTGATATTCGCTGCAAAAATATTGACGACATTAAACAAATATTTACCTGATGTCTGCAATTTGTACGATCCGGCATTCAGGATATTGTTGTTGTTTACTTCCACATAACAAATTCCCGTAGGGCTAAGCTGCTGTGCATACAGCACAGGAATGGCATGTATGATCATTAAGATCAATGTAGTAAGGGCTTTTTTCATAATGTTTTTTTTAAGTTATTTGATGTATTTATATGTATTCATCTCTCCGGAAAGGAGGAAAAATGATCAATTACGGACAGAAAATTTCATAAGGTTCCCCCTCAATGTATTCTCTGTAAAACACTGCAACTAAAAAAACGGGAATAAAAGTTATGCTGGCGCCTGCTGCAAATATCAATTCTAAGTCAGTAAATCCTGATTCTCGTTAAAGGTTTTCCATAACAGCTCACCGAATAATGTATTCGCCCAGGCAAACCATTCTCTGGTGAATTTCTTATCGTTATCCTTATGGAAGGACTCATGCATAAAGCCTGTTCCTCCATGGGTTTTCTGTAAAGTTTCTATGCACCACCTGATTTCTTTTCTGTCTTTCGTGGTAAGGGCTTTCATAATGATGCTCATCGGCCAGATCATATCAAGACCGATATGCGGGCCACCGATTCCTTCCGCCAGTTTTCCTTTGAAAAAGAACGGGTTGTCTTTTGACCAGACATAATTTCTGGTATTTATATAAACCGGATCATCAGCTTTTACGGCATCCAGGTAAGGAAGTCCCAGAAGGCTTGGGCAATTGGCGTCATCCATTAAATTATAACTGCCGAATCCGTTGGTCTCGAAGGCATAGACTTTTCCGTATTCAGGATGGTTGTAGATTCCATACTTTTTGATGGCTGCATCTACCTCATCGGCCAGGCTATTTAACTGCTCAGCCAGCGCTTTTTCATTTTTGATCTGTGAAACCATTTCTGCCGCCTGGCGTAAACTTACGACTGCAAATAAATTGGAAGGGATCAGGAAGGCATAGATCGTAGCATCATCACTGGGACGGAACATAGAGTTGATCAGTCCCACAGGATTTGTCGGATAACCGTAGCCACCCATCGGAATTCCGTCTGTAGCCCAGGCTGTGGTACGTTCGAATTTATAGGGGCCCAGTTCTGTTTTTCTCTGTTGCTCTACGAAAGTCTGTAAGGTGAGCTTAATTCCCTGCAGCCAATTGTTGTCAAAAGGTTTTGTATCTCCCGTGGTTTTCCAGAAATGGTAGGCTAAACGGATAGGATAGCACAATGAATCTATTTCCCATTTTCTTTCGTGAGTTCCGGGTTTCATATCTGTGTGATCGTACTCTTTCCACTTGCTTATTTTATTGTTATCATTATAAAAAGCATTGGCATAAGGATCTTTCAGAATGAATTCTGTCTGTTTGTGAATAACACCGGAGATCAGTTTATGTAATTTTTCGTCTTTCGTTGAGAACTGCAGGTAAGGAAAAACCTGTGCAGAGCTGTCACGAAGCCACATAGCGTCTATATCTCCTGTAATAACGTATGTATCGGGAGTTCCATTAATTTCTTTATAAAAAACCGTGGTATCTAAAGTATTGGGAAAGCAGTTTTCGAAAAGCCATGATAACTCTTTATTCTTCACTTTCTTTTTAAAAGCTGCAATGGCATTTTCTACCGCCTCACTGGTAAAATGTCTTTTATCTTTCGGAACGCGGACCACAGGAAAATTTTCCATGCTCAACGTTTTAGCAAAAACATTCTGAGTAAGCACTAATCCCGCTCCTGCCAATGCACTTGTCTTTATAAACTTTCTCCTTTCCATTATACTTTAATATTTCGTTATATTTTTGATCTATTTTACGGGCTTGCTTCCCATTACGAATTTCAGTTCTCCTCCATTCATAATATCAATGTGGTTAATTTCCCAGCTTTTGAATTCTTTTCCGTTCAGGAATATTTTCTGAACATATATGTTTTTATCCGAGATTTTATCTGCTATCACCGTGAATGTTTTTCCATTTTCCAGCTTTAAGGATGCTTTAGGAAACTGTGGTGCACCAATGGCATATACCGGTTTTCCGGGAGTCACCGGATAGAATCCTAATGAAGAGAAAATATACCACGCAGACATCTGGCCGCAATCTTCGTTATTGACAATTCCGTCCGGTTTTGCTGCGTACATATTATCGCGGATGAATTTAACCATTTTCTGGGTTTTGTAAGGAGCTCCTGCGTAATTGTACAGGTAAGGAACATGATGTCCCGGCTCGTCACCGAATCCCAAAGAACCGATAAATCCTGAAATGTCTACATGCTGCTCACCGATCATTTTAAGTTCTTGGGTAAAGGTTTTATCTAATTTTTCTTCAAAGCCTTTTTTTCCTCCATATAAATTCATCATTTCATCAATTTTATGGGGAACAAAGAAGTCATAAGCCCAGATATTTCCTGAAACCCAGTGCGGCTGAAGTTTTTTCCAGTCGTTTAAGATAAAATCAGGCAGGAATTCTCCATTTTTCTGTTTTGGCCAGAAATGATTATTTTCTTTGTTAAAGGTATTAAGAAAGCTCATAGAACGTTTTTTATATACTTCTGCTTCTTCCTTTTTACCTAATTTTTCGGCCAGCTGCTGAATACACCAGTCATCGTATGCATATTCCAGTGTTGCAGAAACTGAGGCTCCGTTTTCTGATGGTGTGTAGCCCAATTTAATGTAATCATTAAGGCCTCCGCCTCCATCACTGCTGCTCATTTTGTCCGTTAGGGAAGCATCTTTCATTGCTGCAAATGCTTTCTCCTCATCAATTCCCGGTACGCCTTTTGAAATGGCATCCCAGATTACGGAGACACTGTGGTAGCCAAGCATACAGAAGTTATCGTAACCGCACAGCTCCCAGATTGGCATGTGATCTTTACGGTCTGTATACCTGCTGATCAGCGAGTTAGCAAATTCTTTTGTATGTTTCTGATCCATAATGGTCAGCAAAGGATGTGTCGCTCGGAATCCGTCCCAATAGGAATAGGTACTGTAGTTGGTAAACCATTTGGTATTTATATTTTCCTGGGCAGCTACATAATCTCCGTTGGTATCCATATACAGATTAGGCGCGATAAACGTATGATACACTCCCGTATAGAAAATTTTTCTCTGATCGTCTGTACCGCCAGTCACCTGGAATCTGTTGATAAGATCTCTCCATGTATTCTGAGCCGTTTCTTTAGCTTTTGCAAAATCTACATTCTTAGCTTCGGCATCAAAGTTTTCCTGGGCACCTTCCGTACTTACAGGAGAGAGAGAAACTTTCACTTCAATGCTTTCGTTCTCCTGAGTTGAAAATCTTACGAAAGCTTTGGCATCTTTGGCAAGAGCTATTTTTTCGTTCTCTTTTATTTTTCCTTCAGAATAAGTTCCGTAGGATTTAAAAGGTTTTGAAAATTCCATCACGAAATAAGCAAATCTTTTTCCTCCCCAACCATTGCTGTAGCAGTATCCCTTAATTTTATTATTTCCTTCTATGCTTACAAGAGTATGGTAAATATTTCCGAAGATCTTATTGGTAGGATCTATAATGACATTGGACTCTTCACTCTTCGGGAAGGTGTATTTATGGAAACCTACTCTTGGAGAAGCGGTCAGTTCAGCCTTAATTCCGTAGCTGTCCAGCATCACTGAATAATATCCCGGTGATGCCGTTTCTTTTTCATGGCTGAATGTTGAACGGTAGCCACTTTCCGGTTTGTCCTCGGAGCCTGGAAGCATCTTTATTTTTCCGACAGTTGGCATGACTAAAATATCTCCAAGATCTGCCCAGCCTGTTCCGCTGAGATGATTATGACTGAATCCCATGATGGTTTTACTGCTGTAATGATATCCTGAACACCAGTCCCAGTCGCCACTTTTGGTATTCTGATCCGGGCTGAGCTGGATCATTCCAAAGGGCGTAGTTGCTCCCGGAAATGTATGGCCATGTCCTCCTGTTCCTATGAACGGATCTACCCATGAAAGAACATCATCTTTCCGTTGCTGGGCATTTCCAACATGAGAAAGCAGGATCAATGATAAAAATATAAGCAGTTCTTTTTTCATAATCATAATAAGGAAATCTTAAAAATTTCTCAAGATAGGAGTTTATTTAACAATATAAAAACCATAGCAATGATTTCAACAAGTGGAAAAACAAAGACAGTTGGCATATTCTTTAATTTCAATTGGTTTAAAGCGAATTCTTTTTCATAAAATCAATAATTTCTGAAATATAGCCAAACGCAATGGCCACAACGGTATCCGCTGCACCATAATATACTGTAACCTTATCACCTTCTGAAAGGGCTGCACACGGGAAAACTACATTAGGAATATCCCCTGTGAGCTCGTATAGCTCTGCAGGAGCCAGCAGATAAGGTTTTGTTCTGTACAATACTTTCGATGGGTCTTCAAGATCCAACAGTGAAGCTCCCATAGAATAACGGAATCCTCTGCAGGTATTGATCACGCCGTGATAAAAAAGAAGCCACCCTTCTTCTGTTTTAATAGGAACAGGACCTGCCCCAATTTTGGTACACTGCCATGCACTGTCTTCAAACGGCGCCACCTTCATTACACAACGGTGTTCACCCCAGTATTTCATATCCGGACTGTAACTGATGTAGATATCTCCAAAAGGGGTATGCCCATTATCACTGGGTCTGCTCAGCATAGCATATTTCCCGTTAATCTTTTCAGGGAAAAGAACCCCGTTTCTATTAAAAGGTAGAAAAGCATTTTCGCACTGAAAGAATTCTTTAAAATCAAAGGTATAGGCAATTCCGATTGTCGGGCCATGATATCCGTTGCACCATGTAATCCAGTAGCGGTCTTCTATAAAGGCAACACGAGGATCATATTTATAATCAGATTCTATCATTTCGGTATTTCCGGCTTGCATATCAATAGGATCATGATTGATCTCCCAATTGATCCCATCTTTACTGAAACCTGCAAAAATATTCATCTGCACTGCTTTGTTGTCGCAACGGAAAACTCCTGCGAATCCATCTTCAAAAGGAACCACCGCACTGTTGAAAATGCTGTTGGATGTAGGTATTGCATATCTGTTGATGATCGGATTTGCAGAGTAACGCCACATGATATCACGGCTGTCTTCCGGACGATCCTGCCAAGGGATCTTTGCTGGTTGAAATGTCATAAAGTATTTTTACTTTTATTTAATGTATTTAATAATGATTTAGTCTTCTTTTAGTTTTTCAGGATAGGAGAACGGAACCAGCAGCGTCACTATAAATGCCGGTATCGTAGCAATCAGAACCCAGATAAAGAATATTTTGTAACCTACCCAATCACTGATCATCCCGCTGAACATTCCCGGAATCATCACACCGAGGTTCATAATACCGGTGGCAAATGCATAATGGGCAGTTTTGTGTTCTCCTGGGGCTATCTGCTGCATGATGTAAAGCATAAGCCCTACAAAGCCGAATCCGTACCCAAAATATTCGACGACCACTGCAATACCTACCGGAAGCAGTTCTGCCGGCTGGAAATAAGCCAGCAATGCATAGACTATAAACGGGATATTAAAGGCAGAGCACAGCCAGATCAATGATCTCTTCAGCCCTCTCGCAGCGATAAAATAACCAGCTAAAACAGATCCCAGAATAAAAGCTGCCGAACCATATGTTCCGTAAATAAGTCCAATATCTGATGTGGATAATCCAAGACCTCCTGAAGTTCTCGGAGCTTTGAAAAACAGGGGAGCAATTTTTATGGCAAATCCTTCCGCAAAACGGTACAGGATAATAAAAAGTACGGCCCACATGATATTCTTTTTTTTGAAGAAAGAAGTAATGACTTCTAGTAATTCTTTACGGACATTTCCTGCTTTTCCAACTTCTTTTTGTTCTTTCTTTTTATTTTCTTTGGGTAAAACAGCATAATGATACAGGCCCAGGGCAAAAAACAGGAGACCATAAATCCCCATGATGATCATCCAGGCATTGGTGATTCCTTTCGTTTTCTCCAGAACTCCCGCGAAATAGACCAGAACGCCACTGCTGATGATTTTAGCAAGGTTATAAAAAGCTCCCTGCCAACCGATATATTTTGCCTGCTCTTTATTGGTCAGAAAATTAATATAGGTGCCGTCTGCAGCAATGTCGTGGGTTGCCCCACAAAAGGCAACGACAGCAAAAAGAGCAATGCTGTATTTGAAAAAATCAGGCATCGGTAAGCTTAGCGCAATCAAAGCGAACAGAATTCCTATGGCAAACTGTGTCGCTACCACAAAGAATTTTTTTGTTTTATAGATTTCCAGAAAAGGACTCCAGAGAGGCTTCAGAGTCCAGGAAAGCATAATCAAAGCTGTCCAGAAGGTGATCTTAGAATCTGAAATCCCCATGTCTTTGTACATGATCCCGGAGACCGCATTTATAGTTACAAAGGGAATTCCCATCGCAAAATATAATGTTGATATCCAAAAAATCGGTTTTACCGAACGGGTTTCAGAGCTGTTATTTCCCATATTCAAACTAAAATAGTAAAGAAAAGAAGGCCTCTCAAAAGCATCATTCCGAATTGAAACGAAACTAAAATTGAAGAATCTTAAAACAAGTGTTTATCCGATATTTCTCCTGCCGGAATGAAAAAAATTAAATCTAACTTTTGAGACGGCCTCTTATCTTTATAATGATCTGCTTAAAATTATCACTTTTTATCCCACCACAATTTGGTTCCTCCTGTATCGGGGCCACCAATATACTGTAATGCCTGAGCATAATTCAGGGTATTGTTTCTGTATTTGGTCGGAATCGGAATTCTTCTGATCATTGCATCGGTATTGATGGTTCCCTGGCTGTCATTCAGAACACTTTTGAAAATAACAGGATAACCTGTTCTTCTCTGTTCTGCCCAAGCTTCAGAGCCGTCGGGATAAATAGCGATCCATTTCTGAGTCATGATTCTTTCTAATTTCCTTTCGAAAGTATCAGCATCATTCCATTTAATCGTGATTGTACTTAGCATCGGGCTTCCTGCCGGAATACTGTTTGAAGGGTTTTTAGGATCAATATAGGGAGCTTCCTTAGAAGTAGCATCTGCCACATAGGTTGCATACGCTGAGCTTTTCCCCCATTCTGCAAATGACATTTCGATACCTTTATTATAGTTTGTTCCTGCATCTCCGGCTCCTGCATACCCTCTGATGGCTGCTTCGGCTTTAAGAAACCAGATTTCTGCGGCAGTAAATACTTTATTCTTACCACTGCTGTTAGAGAAATAATCGCCATTAGCAGATGCAGCGATAGGCTGTGAAAAGTCACCATAACGGTCTTTACTGCCTCCCATATCAACACCTTGTCTCACTCCAATATACTGTCCGGCTACAGTAGGGTCTGTAGCAGGTTTAGCATAGGCAGATCTTCTGGGATCATTAAACCCATTCATAAATGCCATTAATGGTGCTCCAATTTTACAGTCTCCCCAGGAATAAATAATGTCACTGAGAGGGGAAGCTCCTCCGTAATTTATCAGAGCATTTGAAGAATTGTCATCAATAAATCCTACGGGAGAGGCTAAGGCCTGTTCAGCATACAGTCTTGATTTAGCAGGATCGGCATAGCTGATTCTCATAGCAAATCTTAATTTTAAAGAATTCGCAAGCTTTGCCCAGTTAGCCAGATTACCTCCATATATGAGATCCGATTTACTGATAACCGCTTTATCTTCTACACCAGGAGTTTGCTGCAAGTCTGAAATAGCAGAGGTAAGATCCGCAATAAAATTATTATAAGCTTCCTGCTGTGAATCAAAATCTGTAATCCCTGTTATGGAATTTGGTGTTTCAAACTTACTGTAAATGATAGGCCCATGGGCATCTGATACTTTGCTTGCAGAAATTACTTTAAGAATTTTTGCAAGAGCAAGTGATACCTTAAAATCTATACCAGGATAATTCTCTTTGATCACGGCATTGATGGTTTTCGATTTATCAAAAACATCTTCCAGCTGTGTCATCATGATTCTTTCGTTCCAGCCATCCATTATGAAATAGGTAGTATTGTTTCTTCCTCCGTTATATGGTGTTGCTGTACTGAATAAGCCACTAAACATGTCTGCATTTAGGTTAGTTTGCAGCTGATAGATCCAGTTGGTAGAGCTCTGCTGATTTCTCTGCATCAATTTCAACGGATTCACGATCTGTGTAAAATCAGCATTGAAATTTTCAGGCCCTCCAATGTATTCCTGATTATACTTATCGAATTCGCTTGTGCAGTTTAAGGCAGAAAACAACATCAATGCACTGAATGATATGGTTTTAATATGAGATACTTTCATTGTTTCTTAAAATTAGAAGTTAGCTTTTAATGATAATCCGACAGATCTGGTAATTGGCATTCCAAACATATCAATTCCCACACCTCCAGGATTAACCCCGGATACCTGTTCCGGATCAAACGGAGCATCTTTATATAAGAAGAACAGATTGCTTCCTATTAAACTTACCGTAGCATTTTCCATAAATTTTGACTTTATATCAAAGGTATATGAAATTGAAGCCTGTCTTAGACGCACTGCCGTGGCTTTATACATATATGGCTCATCAATAGATCCTGACACTTTAGAATAATATTTTTCAGCATCAGTTAACCCTGTATAAGGAGTTCCGTTTTCATACACTGCATTTGGAATGGAAACTCCTCCATTATCACGAGCATCTGCACTGGCCTTACTTACTCCGTACTGATCGTTTTTAGCCTGAGTGTAGCCCAATACTTTTCCTCCGAATTTACCATCAATAAGGAAACTGATTCCCAGCTTTCCGATATTGAATGAGTTATTGAAACCTAAAATAAATTTAGGGTTCGGATTCCCGAGATACTGCACCTGGTTTTCATCTCTTAGCGGAACGCCGTCGGCATCCACAATAATTCTGCCCTCTCCATCTCTCTTGAATACTGATCCGTAGATATCTCCAAATGAGCCTCCCACTTTTAACCTGTTGTATCCGCCACCTGTAAGTACAAAGGTTTTGTCTGCAGGAATCTGTAATCTGGACGGGAAGAGTTCTTTAATGGTATTTTTATTGGCAGATGCATTAATTGTTGTTGTCCAATCAAATTTTTCCCCGGCAAATACTTTGTATGATAAGCTTGATTCAAATCCTATGTTCTGAATTTTTCCGGCATTTACATCAAATCTTCCGGTTCCAAATCCTAAATTAGACGATATTTCTACAGCCTGCAATAACTGATTGGATACTACTGAGTTATAATAGGTAAAATCAAAGCTTAAACGATTATTAAAAAGTTTAAGTTCTGTTCCTGCTTCAAAAGTTTTGTTAAGTTCCGGTTTAGCAAAAAGTTCAGAAAATTCCGGATTGGTAACCGGTGATGAATTAGGAGTAATCATAGTACCTGCATTTACCTGATAACGGTAAATATTAGCAGCAGTCAGATTGGAATACAGTCCGTTTCCAACTTCTGCGTAGGAAGCTCTCACTTTCCAGAAATTGATTGATTCTGAAATATTAAAGATTTCTGATAAGATGGCGTTTAAACCAATCGATTCATAATCAAAAGAAATCCTGCCGGTTCCTGACAGTGTTGAATCCCAGTCATTTCTAAATGTAAGATCCAGATATAAGAATTTTTTATATCCCAGATTGGCACTTGCAAAGACGGACTGAGTTTGCTTTTTCGTACTGTACTGCAGATAGCTCACCCCATTTCCGTTCTGACCCGGCCACTGCAAATTATTCTGTGTAAACAGGTTAGGAATAACCAAAAGGTTGTTTTCAATACTGCTTGAAGTATATCTTTGTGTGTTTATGCTTCCACCTACTGTAAAATCCAGAGAAATATCATCCGTGATTTTTGGACTTCCCATTAATAAAGCATCACCATAAGTAGACGAGCTTTCGACAACATCCTTGTAAAGTTTACCATTATCATTTCCACCCAGTAAAACCGGCAGGGAATACACTGCAACATTACGCTGGCTGTCTGAAGTGGTATAACTGTAATTCCCTCTTAGCCTTGCAGATAACCATGGATTGATCTGATAGCTCAAAGTTGCCGCACTGTAAAGATTTTTATTTTTTGTTGTAACAGGGTTTTTATAAAGAATCCAGTAAGGGTTTTGAGATTCTACACTGAAGCTTCCGTCCGGTTTTATGGCCCACCAGTTTTGAGCAGGAAGTAATCTGTTATTATTTTGATAAGTATAATTTGAGCCACTGAACTGATCAAAATCAACACCTCTAGGCAGCCAATACAGGTTCACCAATGGAGAATAATAAGATCCCGGAGTCAGCCTGTTTTTGCTGTTCTGCAAAGAGCCCATAAAGTTTGCATCAAGTGTCAGCTTATCATCCAGAAACTTGCTCGAATTCCTGAAATTAATATTATACTGATCAAATACTGATGTCGGGATAATTCCCTTGTTCGTCGTATTCCCTATAGAGAAAAAGTTGTTGGACTTTTCATTTCCTGATTGGAATGAAATGTTGTTGACCCATGTGGCTCCGGTCTGTAAGAAATCTTTAAGATAATCTTTTGAAGCTCCTTTTGCTCCCCAGCTCTGTTGGGAACCGGTTTGCCCCGCCGCGCGATCGTAAGGAATACTCTGCAGATAACTGTATTGGAGTTCAGGGAGACTATAAGCCTTATCAAGTGTTAAACTTGTTGTATAGGTTAATTTACTCCTTCCCGACTTTCCTTTTTTAGTTACAATCAAAACGGCACCATTACCTCCCGCAGCACCATATAATGCTGCAGCTGAAGCACCTTTCAGAAAGTTAATACTTTCAATATCTTCGGGATTGATGGTACTCAATACATCTCCCGTATCCGGCATCGAGGCAAAAAAGTCCACATTTGGTCCCTTCGTATTGTTAATGATCGGAATACCATCAATCACATACAACGGCTGGCTGTTTCTTGTAGATTTATCTCCTCTCATAACCACCCTTACGGATCCTCCAACACCTCCATTAGTCTTATTAATCTGTACATTGGAAACCTTTCCGTTGATGGAATTCAAAAGATTGGGTGTTTTTACTTCCGTAAGCTCATCCCCCCCAATCTGCTGGCTCGAATATGTTAAAGATCGAACCTGCCTTTTTATCCCCAAAGAAGTAACAACCACCTCTTCTATTTTGGTTGTTTTAGCAGTATCTGCTTGTTTTGTTTCCTGTGCGTAAGCAGATAAAGAAATAGCTAATAAAACCGGTATAACAGTTTTTCTCATAAGGTTAGTTTTATTAAGATTTATTTGAGAATCAACTACATCACTCTAAATATTGTTTAGATTTCAAAACAGGATTTATCTTCATTTTTCTGCAACATTCCATCCCGTTTATGCCAAATAATTAAAGTTTTGTTAAGATTTAATTCATATTAGCAAATCTAAATTTTGTTGACAGCCAGATATAATGCTATTTTATCATAAAACGATATTATTTTTTCACTTGTTTTCTAAATACTTAATTTATACATTGATTTGCAGCACACTAACTTAATTTTCGGGCATTTTATTTTTAACAGTCATATAATACTTTTTCATCATTTTTTGATTAAAATATACATGCTGCCCCATTAAAAAATCCGGATAAAGGCTATCCGGATATCATGATTAAAAGGTATTTGCTTAATTTAAAAGGATTATTCTATTTTTTTAACTCCTTTAAAAAGTTCTTTAAATTCTGTTGGCGTTGTTTTTTTAATAGATTTAAAAACTTTGTTGAAATTGGCTATATTATTAAAACCAGCCTCAAAAGCAGTCTCAAAAACGGTGAGATTCTTTTCCATCAGCCATCTTGCGGCGTAGCTGATCCTGATCTCATTCAGATAATTTACAAAAGTTTTACCTGTTCTTTTCTTGATGAACCTGTTGAATGTTACACTGCTCATATTGATAAGTGACGCAGCGTCGTGAAGCGTTATTTTACTTTCAAAATTCTTATGGACAAAATCATGAACGATCTTCATTTTGTCATTATCGGCAAACGTTTCGAGCTCTATACTGTAAGAGGACAAAAGTGTCTTATCTTCTGCAATAGCCAATTCATTAAGGATTTTCATGATCTCGATGAAAGATTCAAAGCTGTTCATTTTGGATAAGTTGAAAAAAGAGTCCTTCAGCTTTTCTGCCGTTTCCTGTGAAAATAAAATTCCCCGGATCGACTCCTTCATCAGATTACTGATGGGTTTCAGAATATTTTTATCCATCATGGACTGATTAAAAAAGTCCTGATTGAACTGCACGGTAATCTCATGAGTTTTCCGGGTTTTGCATTTGTGATTAGCCCAGCAGTGCGGCAGATTTGGGCCCACCAACACCAGTTCTATATCGCCTATTTCCCCTGTGTGGTCACCAATCATACGGCGGTATCCCTTTCCTTTGCTGATAAAATTGATCTCGATCTCCGGATGGTAATGATAAGGAAAGTCAAAAGAAGCCTTTATCCGGTCAAATACGAGAAAGCTGTCCTCCGGAGATAATGGAGTTATTTCTCTCAAAATATTTTCTAGCTTGCTCATTTAATCTTTGAAAAAATTAAAGTTATCATTCAATACAGTATTTTTTACAAATTTGATAAAAAACCAATCAACTAATATATAATTTTTACTTTTTCTTTGCTTCTAATGAAAAAAGTGAAACAAAAATAAAAAGTATATCTATTTAGAATACAATAATATCAAAACTCCTTTTTGTATCTTTAGCTAAAGTAATCATATGCAACAATATCTTATTTTTAAAAATCATTTATAAAATTTCAAAAAATCACCTGTCGGGAAAAAAGTACAATATTTAAGGCTTTTTATCCATTGAATCCGGCTTACAGCTATTCTATCTTTGTATCATCAAAACAACATAACAAACAACAAAAAGCAACATTATGAGACGTAACGCAACAGCCGTTTGGAACGGTAACATCAAAAAAGGTAAAGGGCATTTAACTACTCAAAGCACAACTTTAAACGAAACCCAATATTCTTTTAACAGCCGTTTTGCAGACGGAGTGGGAACAAATCCTGAAGAACTACTGGCTGCTGCACATGCAGGATGTTTCACTATGAAACTTAGTGCCGAACTTTCCCAGGCAGGTTTTACTCCTGAAGAATTAAAAACAACCGCTGTGATCACTCTTGATCCAAGCGTTGGAAAAATCACAAAATCTGAACTGATTTTAACGGCAAAAGTTCCGGGACTTTCAGAAGAAGAATTCCAGAAATATGCTAAAATAGCTGAAGAAGGTTGTCCGGTAAGTGCCGCTTTCAATTTCGAAATTACTTTGAATGCTACTTTAGCTTAATCATATTATAATTTCTTATTTGAACCATTAAGATCGTTTAAGGTTTAAGAAAAGTTAAAGAGAATATCAAATGATATTTTTTAAAGGACAATATCTTTTATCCGCACGCAGATTCTTAACTATTCTTCTTATAAGATCTTAATGGTTTATTTTTCCCGCAGATTATACAGATTTCTTTTGACATTCTCCTACCTTAAGAAAAATCAGAGATTTTAAAAAACTTATGTGAACTTTCTCAATATAATATTTTAAACTTTAAATAAACTTAATTGTTCAAAAGCTTTTGTCACTTTGTGGCTTCAAAAAAAACAGTTGTAAAATAAAATATACCAATCGGTATATTTTATGTATATTTGCAGAGTACTAAATACTTAAAATGTCAAAAGCAGAAAAGACCAAACAGTTTATTATAGAGAAAACCGCTTCTTTGTTCAATACCAAGGGCTATATGTCTACATCTTTATCTGACATTACAGAAGCTACCGGCCTTACCAAAGGAAGCATTTACGGAAACTTTGATAATAAAGATCAGGTTGCGCTTGAAGTGTACAAATACAACTCCAGTCTTCTGTCCAAAAGTATGGCCAGATCTTTAGGAGATGAATTTTCGACTGCGATTGATAAATTAAATGCTTTTGTTAATTTTTACCGGGAAAACTGGAAGTCCGTCTTTGAAAACGGAGGCTGCCCTTTAATGAATGCCGCGACCGAAGCCGACGACACCTTTCCAAGCCTGAAGAAACAGGTTACCCAATCCTTTGAAGGCTGGATCAAAAAGATAACAGCCATCATTGTTGAAGGGCAGAAAACCGGGGAAATACATGCGGGTATAGATGCTGACAAGTACGGATCGCTCTTCATTATGCTTGTTGAGGGCGGAATTCTTCTTTCCAAAACAACAGAAAACGAAAAATACTTACACCTGGCTCTAGACAGAATATTATTCATGATCGATAAAGAGCTAAAAATACTTCCATCATAAAACTTTTCAATATGGAAACAAAAAAAGTGGCCATTGTAGGATACAGCAGGATTCCTTTTGCCAGAATTAATACAGCCTATGCAGACCTGGATAATCAGGAACTTCTTGAAGCAAGTCTAAACGGACTGATCAACAAGTACCGTTTACAGGGAAAACTTCTTGGTGAAGTAGCCGGCGGAGCGGTTATCAAACACATTTCTGAGAGTAACCTTATCAGAGAAACCGTGATGAATACAGCCCTTGATCCTGCCACTCCCGCATGTGATCTCCAGCAGGCCTGTGATACCGGAATTGAAGCAGCAGTTTATATTGGAAATAAGATTGCATTAGGGCAAATCGAAAGCGGAATCGCCTGTGGCGTTGAGGCCATGAGCAATATTCCGTTTGAATCTGCTCCAAGATTAAGAAAGGCACTATTAAAGGCCAATAAAGAGAAATCAGCCTTCAGAAAACTTAAACAGCTGTTAAGTCCAAAACTGAAAGACTGGATGCCTGTTCCCTACAAAGGACAGGAGCCTAAAACCGGCCTGGTGATGGGCGGACATACGGAAATTACAGCAAAATATTATCATATTTCCCGTGAAGAGCAGGATGAATTGGCATTCAAAAGCCACCAGAATATGGCCAAAGCTTATGATGAAGGTTTTTTTGATGATGTAATTATTCCCGCATTTGGATTAGATAAAGACAATAATCTCCGCAGGGATACCAGTTTTGAAAAACTATCCCAGCTGAAACCTGCTTTTGATAAAGAGAACGGAACTTTGACGGCTGGAAACTCAACTCCTTTTACAGACGGAGCTTCTGCGGTACTTCTGGCCAGTGAAGAATGGGCGAATGCCAATGGACTTCCTGTTTTAGCCTATATTACTTTTTCAGAAGTAGCAGGAATTGAATATGTAGAAAACAAACAAAATCTGCTTCTTGCCCCTGTTTTTGCAGCCGACAGAATGCTAAAAAAAGCAGGAATGCGCCTGGAAGATTTCGATTATTATGAAATTCATGAAGCTTTTGCCGCACAGGTTCTTGCCACCATTAAGATTTGGGAAAATGATGATCTGGCTAAAAAATTCGGACTGGAAAAAGCACTGGGAAAAATTGACAGGAATAAGCTGAATGTAAAAGGCGGAAGCCTTGCGGCAGCTCATCCTTTTGCCGCTACAGGAGGAAGGATTATCGGTACCTTAGCAAAACTGCTCCATGAAAAGGGAAGCGGAAAAGGCTTTATCTCTATTTGTGCCGCACGCGGGCAGGGTGTAACTATGATTTTAGAAAAGTAAGATAGAAAATATGGACAGATTAGCACAACTGCAGCAATTCATCGGAAAGGAATTTGATCAGTCACCATCACCGTTTATGAAATGGCTCAACCCTATTATCGTTTCTGCGGAAGAAGGGCATCTTGAGTTTCAGTATACGGTAAGACCGGAATGGCTGAATCCAATCGGAAACCTTCATGGCGGTGTAACGGCAGCTATCGTTGACGACATTATTGGGGCTACTATGTTCTCGCTGAATGAAAATTCTTTTGTCACGACCATCAATAATGTGATTGATTATTTTTCAACTGCAAAAGAAAATGATAATATTGTAGCCGAAACGAAAATTATAAAAAGAGGACGGCAGTTTGTCAATGCGCAATGCGAAATATGGAACGCAGACAAAACAAGACTGATTGCCAGGGGAACCTCTAATCTATTCAAAATTAATAACTAGATATGAAAAGAGTTGTCATTACAGGACTGGGCGCGGTGACGCCTTTGGGGAACAATGTTGAAGAATTTTGGCAAAATAGCATTAACGGTGTCAGTGGTGCGGGTTTAATTACCCATTTTGATTCAGAAAAATTTAAAGTACACTTTGCCTGTGAGGTGAAAAATTTTGACCCGAAAGTCCATCTTACCCACAATGAAATAAAAAGAAGCGACTTATTTTCACAATATGCAATGTATGCTTCCACGGAAGCGATACAGGATTCGGGTCTTGATCTGGAAAAAATGGATCCGTTTGATACGGGCGTGATCTGGGGAACCGGACAAGGCGGCATGATCACATTTGAAACTGAGGTTATGAATTTTGCAGACGGAGACGGAATACCAAAATTCAATCCTTTCTTTGTTCCTAAATTTATTGCCAATATGGCTTCAGGGATGATTTCTATGAAATTTGGACTGAAGGGGATCAATTACACCACTATTTCAGCCTGTGCCACAGGAAATACTGCGCTGATGGATGCGTTCAACTATATCCGTCTCGGAAAAGCAAAAGTGATCATCAGTGGTGGTTCTGAAGCTGCAATCACACCTGCTTCAATAGGTGGTTTCTCAGTTATGAAAGCAATGTCTACAAGAAATGATGATTTCGCGACAGCAAGCCGTCCTTATGATGCAGAAAGAGACGGTTTTGTCATGGGTGAAGGTGCCGGCGCTTTGATTCTTGAAGAATATGAGCACGCCAAAGCAAGAGGCGCTAAAATTTATGCTGAACTGGCTGGTGCCGCTATGACGGCTGATGCCTATCACATGACCGCACCTCATCCGGAGGGAATCAGTGCGATTAAAGCCATGCAGCTGGCCATGAAAGAAGCAGGGGCCAATATTGAAGATCTTGATTATCTTAATCCTCATGCTACTTCCACTCCGCTTGGAGATCTGGTAGAACTGAAAGCAATCAGTAAATTATTCGGAGGAAATAAAAAACTTGATATCAGTGCCACGAAATCCATGACAGGCCATTTATTAGGCGCTGCCGGTGCTGCAGAAGCGATTCTCTCCATCAAGGCCGTAGAAAAAGGAATTATCCCTCCTACGATCAATCTTCATCAAATTGATGAAAGTATTCCGAAAGATATCAATATCGTTTTTGGGGAAGCCAAAGAAAAGGATATTAATTTCGCCTTAAGCAACGCCTTCGGGTTTGGAGGACATAATGCGACTTTGGTTTTTAAAAAATTCAAATAAACCCTATAAAAAAAGCAGTCTGATCAGACTGCTTTTTATTTTATCAATTAATTTTAAAAATTTAAACTCTTTCTCTACTTCGCATCAGGAATAAAAGAGTCTTCTGTATGATCAGCAATCGGGATATAAAGCCTCTCCCATTTTTCACCTTCCATCATATCCCAACTGTGACCTTCTCCTTTAGTATCTTCAGCCAAAAGAATAATTCCGGGCTCAATAAGAAATGTAGAACCATTGCTTACTTTGAACCTTATCTTTCCTTTTAATGTTACCACATACTGCCTTCTTGGAGCCGGATGAGTCACTTTTTCCCATTCTTCAACGGTAGTGCTTATCCAAAAAGTATTGATATTCACCGGCTTTAAAGTCGGAATCTTCCCTTTTTCGAAAGTACTTGTTCCATCGGGATTATTCATCAGCCTGACAGCAGAAATAAATTCTGAAGTATCCTCCATTCTCAGATCTTTATGATTTTAACCATTCTGATGAGGAAAGGTAATTCTGATCCGGATAATAGATGAAAAGACAGTTTCTTCCTTTTATAGTATTAATGATCGGCTGCGTTAATGATCTCGGTACTGCCGGGCATCCCCAGCTTCTTCCGATTCTTTTGTGCATGGACGCAAATTCATCGCTTACATAATCGGCTCCGTGCATCACGATAGCTCTTCTGTAGGCGGCATCATTAAAACCTTTATCCATACCAAGCAATTTCAAAGAATACCCATTGTCTCCCTGATAAGTGGCATCCGTGATATAAAATCCTAAGCTGGTCTGCAGCGAACTTTCCGTATTAGAAAAATTCGTCGCAAATTCTTCGCCTGTATTTTTTCCGTGTGCTACCAGTGAATTGAACAGTACTTTCTTCTCATCAGTATCAATCACCCAAAGTCTTTTTGTATTCGAAGACATAGAAAAATCGCAGATAGTCAATAAATGCGAATCTTGGTTAAGCAATCCTGCTTTTTTTAAATTTTCAAATCCTGTTAATGCTTTTGCGAAAACTTCGTAATTAAGTTCATGTTCAGGATCAAATGGAATTGATTTGTACAATTCTTCAGACGAAGATGCTCTACCGGCGGTCTTCTCAGATTTCGTGTCTGCTGCTTTTTCAATTTTTGCTGTATTGACATTCTCACTCTTTACTGCCTTCCCCGGCGAAAGATAGAATGAAGTCGTGACCATATAAACCAGGCCTAATACACTATAAATTCCTTTCATTCAATAATATTAAATTCCAAATTAGTGTGGCAAAATTATAAAAACATAATTACCAGACACTTATAAGTCCACAAAGTTTAACTGAATTTAAGAAACTTTAACGTCCTGATTTTGTGAATTAAAACTTTATATTTTTCTCAATCTGCAACAAATTCCAGGCTTATGGAATTCATGCAATAGCGTAGTCCCGTAGGTTTCGGACCATCGTCGAAAACGTGTCCAAGATGAGAGTCACAGCGTTTGCAAAGCACTTCCACCCTTTCCATTCCATAAGCCGTGTCTCTTTTATAATAAACGCCTTCTTTATCTGCTTCAAAAAAGCTCGGCCATCCGCAGCTGCTCGCAAATTTTGAGGTGGAACGGAAGAGATGATTACCGCAGACTGCACAGTAATAATCTCCAATCTCATCAAATTCATTATACTTTCCGGTAAACGCTCTTTCTGTAGCCGCCTCTCTGGCAATGGCATATAAATCCGGAGCAAGGATCTTTTTCCACTCATCATTAGAAATATCAAGCTTTGAAGTATCAGTTCTGGAATAGTATGGATTGTTTTTTGCTTCTTTATTTTCCATAGGAAGTGTTTTAATAGACTTAGGTTTCTGCGGACACGCCTGCAAAAAGGTTAATAATATAATAAAAACTAAAAATTTCATTGTAAATTCTAGTCCTGAATTTCATCCCGGTTTAAGATGATGGTTTCATTACCAAATTTAGTAAATTTGAGAATATGAATGACGAAGCGAAAAGAAAACAGCTGAGAAAATATAAAATGTTTGCCACCGGATTATTTGTCCTGATGGCCGTTATATTTATTGCCACCACCCTACTTCAGAAGTCGAATCCATCTCATTGGCTCGGCTACGTGAGGGCCTTTTCCGAAGCAGCAATGGTGGGGGCTTTAGCAGACTGGTTCGCCGTGACCGCTCTTTTCAGGCACCCGCTTGGACTTCCCATTCCGCATACGAACCTTATTGAAAACAGTAAACAGAGACTGGGTGATAATCTTGGCAGCTTTGTGGTGAGCAATTTCCTTTCCCCTCAAAATATACGTCCTTACATTCAGAAACTTAAAATTTCGAATTTTGTCGGGGAATGGCTTGGAAAAGAAAAAAGCCAGGAGATCCTGATCAGGAATCTTTCGGATATTGTTCTGGATATTCTCAATAAACTTGATGATACTTCTGTGAGCCAGTTTATCAGCAAAAAAGTGACTGAAATGACGGATGATATCAAGCTCAATAAAGTAGTGGGAAACGGTATCAGCTATATTCTGGAAAAAAATGATCACCAGAGAATTGTTACCAATCTTTCCAGACAGATTAAAGAGTACATCACCGAAAATGATGAAATGATCAAAGACCGGGTACAGAAAGGGAGCTATTCGTTCATTCCTTCTTTTGTTGACAATAAAATTGCAGATAAGATTGCGAGTGGACTTTCAGATTTTTTCAGGGAAATAGAAGAAGATCCCGGCCATGAAATCCGGAATCTGATCACCCAAAAGATTCAGGATTTTTCTACTGATCTTAAGGAAGATCCGAAATGGGATGATGAATTTAAAACCATCAAAAACGGCCTTTTGAAAAATGATAAACTGGATGAATATTCCAGCGATATCTGGGTTTCCATTAAGAAAACTTTGATGAAGGAACTACAGGATGAGCAGTCTTCTTTAAAAAATTACCTCACTAAAAACCTGAATGAATTTTCTGAAAATTTAAAAACGGATGAAAATCTTCAGAATAAGATCGATCATTGGGTAAGGGTGACGGCCTATAAATATATTCTTAAAAATACCCATCAGTTTGGGAATCTCATCAGTTCCACCGTAGGAAACTGGCAGGGCAAAGAACTAAGCGAAAAAATGGAACTGGAAGTGGGAAAAGACCTGCAGTTTATCAGGGTAAACGGAACACTCGTTGGAGGACTGGTTGGACTGATCATCTATACCATTGCCAATTTCTTCCTGTAAAAACTATTCAAACCAACCATGAAAAAACTATTAATCACTTTGCTTATTCCTCTTTTTACACTCTGTTTATGCCAGAAAGTTGAATTAAAAGCAGTAACGGATTCTTCTCAGATCTTCAAAGGGGAAATCGCAGGAATGCCTGTCACGATGCAGCTTTATTTTGCCGGAATTGCTGACTGCAACCTCAGTCAGTATTTTGTTGACGGCTGGTATTATTACGATAAATATCAGAAAAAAATACCCCTGATCGGTATTTATGATTACGGGAAACTTTCTTTATATAATTTTGGAAAGAAACAGAAGCAAAATTCAAAAGTATTTAAAGATCAGATCACTTCACCTCAAAAAGTGGAAAAAACCGCTGAAATTGCAGAAACTCTATCTCCAAAAGAGTACATTGTATTTGAACAGGATAATCCTAAGGAAAATTCAATCTCAGGAAACTTTTATTTGAATAAAAAAGCTCAAGCTGCCAAGTTATTTACCGGCAATGATATGATTTACCGTTATAATAATTACCTGACACTACCCAACAATAAAAAGATCAATACGTTTGATTTCATTAATAAACATGGTGGGAACCAACTGATTTCTTTTGCTTCCGGAGAAAGTGGAAACCGGGTTTTACTGTATTTTGAGCATTCTTCCAACTTCAATGCCTGTGGAAGATGCGGAGCCAGTGAAGGTGAAAAAGGGTACAGGCTTCTGTATTTTACCAAAGACTGGAATTATAAAAACTATGAAGAATTTCTTACTGAAAGCTGCCTGGAAAATATTTACGACACCCTGGAAACAAAATCCAAAGACCGGAAAATTTTAAAATATAAAATCAATAAATCTTCATCTTCTCCAGCCCATACCCTTACGGTTGACGTTAAAAATGCAACTGTTGCTAAGTCAAAATAAAAAGAGAACATTACACTCTCTTTCTTTTTATCTCGGAAGCCTGCCGGCTCTTTTTAACAATTCTTTATTGATCTCATTGATCAGTTCCGGACCTTCATAGATAAATCCTGTATAAAGCTGTACCAGGCTTGCTCCGGCGTCCAGTTTCTCAATCGCATCTTTTACACTATGGATTCCTCCTACTCCAATGATCGGGAAAGCCCTGTTGCTTTTATCAGAAAGATATTTAATCATTTTTGTACTCCTTTCACGAATAGGTTTTCCGCTCAATCCGCCATTTCCTATCTGTTCCAAAACTTCAGGAGAAGTTTTCAGTCCTTCCCGGTTGACAGAGGTGTTGGAAACAATCACACCGTCAATTTTTGTCTCTGCGATCAGATCGACGATTTCATCTAACTGATTATGATTAAGATCGGGAGCAATTTTCAATAATATCGGTTTCTGTACAGATTTTGACTGATTGATTTTCTTTACTTCTGTAATCAACTCACGCAGGTATTCTACATCTTCCAGCTTGGCATGGCTTCCCACATTCGGGCAGCTGACGTTAAGCACAAAATAATCTACATGAGGATGAAGACCTTCAAAACAGTCCAGATAATCCTGGGTATAGTTTTCCGGGCTTGTATCGGTGTTTTTTCCGATGTTTCCTCCGATGATTATTTTTCCTTTATTTCCTTTGAGCTTTTCTATGGCAGCTTGGAGGCCATCGTTATTAAACCCCATTCTGTTGATAATACCGCCATCTTCAATTAAACGGAACAATCTTTTCTTCGGATTTCCTGCCTGGGCTTTTGGTGTTACGGTTCCGATTTCTACAAATCCGAAACCAAGATCTCCCAACTCGTTGAATAAGACTGCATTTTTATCAAAACCAGCAGCCAATCCTACAGGATTTTTAAATTTCAATCCGAAAACTTCTCTTTCCAGACGCTTGTCTTCAATAGGTTTAGGTAAAAATAATTTGGTAAGAAATCCAAAATTTTTAAGCATTGAAAATGTAAAATGATGAACTTCCTCGGGATCAAATTTGAAGAGAATGGGTCTGATGATACTTTTGTACATTGAAAAAAAGTTTTACAAAAATACTCATTTTAAAATAAATGAAATCTTGATGTGAGATAGTTTTAAATACAAATTTCACTAATGTTTTTCACGAATAGCACAAACTGCTAATCTGTGAGTGTTTTTCACGCAAAGATTTTTATTTAACCGAGTGCGGGCTTAAGAAAAATTAAAATAAGCGACTCTTATCCTTGTGCTTAAATTAAGAATACGAACTCAAATCGAAATTCAAAATATTCCCTACTCTTTTAAACTCCTCATCTATGGTGGCATTTACCGTAATTTTGTCATTAGTGATAGGATGATTAAAAATTAATTGATGGGCGTGAAGCGTCATTTTGTTGATGCCAAATGTTTGAAGCCACAATTTATTTTGTTTATTGCACCCGTGTTTACGGCAGCCTAAAATAGGATGCAGAATATGTTTAAAATGTTTTCTCAACTGATGAAATCTGCCCGTTTCCGGAATGGCTTCTACTAAACAGTATCTTGAAGTCTGATGTTTTAAAAATGGTAAGTCTATTTCTGATGTCTGCAAACGTTGATAATAGGTAATGGCATTCTGCTTTATTTCGTTTTCATTAATCAAATCATAATCAATCGTTTCTTCTTCTTTTGTCCAACCACGAAGAATTGCCAGATATTTCTTCTCCACGTCGCGTGAGGCAAACTGTTCGCTCATCATTCTAAGCGTTTCTTTATCCAAAGTGAACAACAAGACCCCTGAGGTTTTTCGGTCTAACCGATGTACAGGAAACACTTTTTGCCCAATCTGGTTTCTCAATTCCTGAATGGCATAGGTATCAGCCTCTCCGGAATAAAAAGATTTGTGAACCAGTAATCCGCTTGGCTTATTAATGGCAATGAGATGCTCGTCGCGATAAAGAATTTCTAACATGGAGCAAAAGTAGAAATTTTATACTGATTTAGCCCTGATTGAACGTCATGTTTGAGCTCCTTTTGGATGAATCTGCGCGGCGGCTCCGCCGCCGCGCAGATTCATCCAAAATAGCGAGTAGTGAAAGCAGGTTCCCGGCTCCTAATTCACATGTACATAAAAACTTCCATCTTCCCGCCTCCATCTTCCTACATTTTCACTATTTTTGCACATCAGACGTAAAAAAAATTATGGCAAAGCAAGAAGATGTTTTCAAGAAAGTGATTTCTCACGCTAAAGAATATGGTTTTATTTTCCCTTCCAGTGAGATCTATGACGGTTTATCCGCTGTTTATGATTATGGACAGAACGGTGCCGAATTAAAAAACAATATCAAACAATATTGGTGGAAAGCTATGGTACAGCTTAACGAAAATATTGTCGGCATTGATTCGGCGATCCTTATGCATCCTACCACATGGAAAGCATCGGGCCACGTAGACGCTTTCAACGATCCATTGATTGACAATAAAGATTCTAAAAAACGTTTCAGAGCAGATGTTCTGGTAGAAGACTACTGCGCTAAAATTGAAGATAAAGAGAACAAAGAGATTGAAAAAGCGACCAAAAGATTCGGTGAGTCTTTTGATAAAGATCAGTTTGTTGCTACAAATCCAAAAGTTTTAGAATACAGAGCAAAAAGAGAAGCTATTCTTTCTAGATTGGCAAAATCACTGGAAAATGAAGACCTTGCAGACGTAAAAGCTTTAATTGAAGAGCTTGAAATTGCTGACCCTGATACCGGTTCTAAAAACTGGACGGAGGTGAGACAGTTCAACCTGATGTTCGGAACAAAACTAGGTGCTTCCGCAGATTCTGCGATGGATCTTTATTTAAGACCGGAAACGGCCCAGGGGATCTTTGTTAATTTCCTGAATGTACAGAAAACTTCCCGTCACAGGCTTCCTTTTGGTATTGCTCAAATCGGTAAAGCGTTCCGAAACGAGATTGTTGCCAGACAGTTTATCTTCAGAATGCGTGAATTCGAGCAAATGGAAATGCAGTTTTTTGTAGCTCCGGGAACTGAACTTGAATTCTATGAAAACTGGAAACAAAAACGTCTGAACTGGCATTTAGCTCTTGGCTTAGGTAATGAGAATTACAGATTCCACGATCACGAAAAACTGGCTCACTACGCGAACGCTGCGGCTGATATTGAATTTAATTTCCCATTCGGATTTAAAGAACTGGAAGGTATTCATTCTAGAACGGATTTTGATTTGAAGGCTCATGAAGAGTTTTCAGGAAGAAAACTTCAGTTTTTTGATCCTGAAAGAAATGAAAATTATGTTCCTTATGTTGTGGAAACATCGGTAGGTTTAGACAGGTTATTCCTTTCCATCTTCTCTCATTGCCTGAGAGACGAAGTATTGGAAGACGGTTCAGAAAGAACAGTTCTATCTTTACCTCCGGCTTTAGCACCAATTAAAGCAGCGATTCTTCCGTTAATGAAAAAAGACGGTCTTGCTGAATATGCTGAACAGATCTTCAATGATCTGAAATATGATTTCAACTTATTCTACGAAGAAAAGGATGCCATCGGAAAACGTTACAGAAGACAGGATGCCATCGGTACGCCTTACTGTATCACCATCGACCACGACTCTCTGACGGATCATACGGTAACGATAAGAGACCGGGATACAATGCAGCAGGAAAGAGTTCCTGTTTCAGAATTAAGAAGGATCATCGACGAGAAAACTAATTTCAGAAATTTACTCGCTAAAATATAGACTAAAGCCCCAGTGTTTGGGGCTTTTTTATTGTTATTTATTAGCAAACATCTATTTCAGCTGCCCAATCTGCGAGCGTTTAAAATATCGCACAGATTGGGCAAATGATGCTGATTCTTTCGAATCTGCAGAGAAGATACTTACAATACAAACCTTATAGGTCTTGAAGACCTATAAGGTTTTTCATATTTAGAAAAACTCAGCATCATATACCTTCCTCATCAGACAAAATTTTTCTGCTTCTCTGTTTTATTTAGAATATTAATAAAGAAAATGAAACTTCTCCGGCGTATGGGTTAATTTCCTATTTTTGGGGAAATAATAACTATGAAAAAAATATATTTTCTGCTCTTTGGATTATTCCAAACTTTATCTTATTCCCAGACACAAGATCTTACTACACTCGCAGCCGGCGATCATGTGGGAATGAATGCACTTTTCGATGACAAAGACAACCTTTACGGTTATGTTTCTCTTTATTCTTATGGAAAAGCAGGCGACAAGACGAAGAAATTCGAATATGTAATTCTGGATAAAAACCTTAATCCTGTTGCTAACAAAGAATTTGAAGGTGATATTACAGCAGGTTCTTATCTTGGGTATGTTGATTTTAAGGGACAGATCATTCTAAAACCTTCCATGATGGATTATTCACTGGTAAAAAGCAGGGAGGTTTTCACACCGGTTTCTATGGTAATAGATCCGAGAACCAATACCATCAAAAGAAAAATATACTACGATTATCTTGAGGACGGCACGTTTAAGGAAATTAATGAGCCTAAAAACTGGAAAGCACAGCGCAAGGAAAACCGCGAGGAGAAAAAAGAAAAAGGCTATAACTATGTTTCCGCTGTAGGAGAAGTAAAGGAAGGGGGCTATTTTGCCATAGAATATAAAGACTACGGAAAATATGTGAACAACAACAGCATCATTAAATTTGATGACAATAAAAAGGAGCTCTGGAGGTATAAATACAATACTGATGGCAGCAAAAAGGTTTTCTCCACATTGTCTGTTCTGGAAAGGGATGAGAACTATATGTACTGCATCATGAAAAAGGCAGATGATGATAAAAAATCCTTCAGCCTTGTGGTGATTGATATGAAAACGGGAAAGGAAGCCGCCAATAAACCCATCACAGGACTCTCTGACACGACCATCGACCTCATCGACAGTTTTTCTTTGGGCTACGGCAGCAGCCTTGACAATGATAAGACATTTGATGATAAAATTGTTTTACTGGGAAGAAATTTCACAAAGTATGATTTTATAGGCTATGCCAGAATGATGGTCAATAAATCTGATTTTACCGTAGATACAAAAGAGATTAACTTCAGACCAGATTTTGCCTCATTCCTTCCTAAGATTAATGCCAACGGTATGGTAGAAAGCGGTTATATGCTTCAGACTAAGGATATGTATTTCATGAATGACGGAAGCGTTGGGATTCTTACGGAAAAATACAAACCGGCAGGGCAATATAATGCACCTAAAACTACTGATCTTGTTTACGTTTATACAGATAAAGATTTCAAGATCAAAAATGTTCAGGTTTTTGAAAAGGAAAAAACAAAATGGGTGAACAGCGATTATCTTTTCTCGCAATACCTCAACGGCGGAAAAGATGTTGTTTTCTTTTACCGGGATTATCAGAAGGATGAAGTCACCAGGCAGAAAAAATGGAACCTTTTCATCAATACGGTTATTGACGGAAAGTTCAAACAGGAAATCATTCCTATTTCTGAGAAAGACAATTACGCCGTTACACCATATGTCGGAAAAGAAGGCTATATCCTTCTCCGCGAGTACAACGAAAAAGAAAAATTCAATAAGATCCGTTTAGAAAAACTGAACTACTAAAAAATAAGAATCCTGATCATGTATCAGGATTCTTTTATTTGATAGCTGCTCTGGTAAAAGTCTGCTATATTCTTTATATCATCAAGACTCAGATTCCACATAAAGCTCAGGAACTGCTGATAGCTTTCACTCTGATTCTTGGGTTCAATCCTGTCCAGATAGCGGTTCAGATTATAATTTTTCCGGGCCTCATATATTTTCGAAAAACATCTGCCCAGCCAGCCTTTATAATATTTTTCCTCTTCGCCGTCCTGCAGGAACTGCATGGATACGTAAATTCCCAATCCGTAATCTTCGGAGTGAAAATAATTGGGAAGGATTTCCATTCTGGCCATTTTCTTTAATATTGTAAAAGTATCGGAAGATTTGGCCGGCTCCTCGGATGTTTTCAGTTCTGTGAAGCTTTTTTTGAGCCTCTCAATCCTCCTGGACATTTCAGGATGCGATGCCAGGGAATCCTTATCCAGTTTTTCTTTGTAAAAATTATAATTGTACAGGGAAAAATCTTCCTTTTTCATCCACTTTTCATTGAAAGCCTGCTTTGGAAGATCAAAAAGTTTTTTATAGGTTTCCACCTTTAATTTACGGGGAGAAATTGTATCAAAATCCTGAAGCCGCTGAAGTGCATTCACAAATTCAGTTTTCTTAAAATCACTGTTTTTAAAGATCATGTAGCCCAGCGAATCGGCCTTCATTTCCTGCTTCCTTCTTTCCTCTCCTTTTCTGTAAGCCCTGTTCTTCAGGATATCGAAAGCTTTCTGATTTTGGCTTTGGCTGCGTCTCTCTGTTGTTTCTTTCAGGTTCTGAACGGTCATTTTATCCAGCTGATTCTGTTCGATGATGTTTAAAAATGTCTTCAGCGAATGTTCATCTATTTTATGCCCTAATTCATGGGTGATGACTGCAGCAATCTGATCTTCGCTGTTCAGCCAGTTGTAGAGTCCCATATTGATCACAAAAGTACCGTCAGCAAGGCAGTAAGCATTGGGAGTATTGTCTCTTGCCACTAAAATTTTCAGATCCTGGGGAATATTCGGATTGTTTTTTCTGAGACGCTGGATCAGGCTTTTTATTTCAGTTTCAAATTCAGATTTGAAAATAAAATCTTTATTCTTTACCTGCTTTTCGAAATCAGTCCCGAATTCTTTATAAATTTTAGATAATTCCGAACCGGTTTTCCCGGAATACTGTGATCTTAATTTTTTAATAAAAACCTCGTTATTTCCGGCAAAACTTTTTAAAAATTCTTTTCTCTGCAAATAGTCTGCGGTGTCAATCATTTTATAGGTCTGGGCAGTTCCCATCACTGAAAAAATGAAAAACACAAATACAATGAGTTTTCTGGTCATATTTTTCATCATTAATCGCAAAAATAGTTTATTTCCCGTTTCTTTTTTATTTTCTTATCAAAATTATTCTAAATTTGTTTGAGACTGATTCTCATAACCATATGAAGGTATTAAAATACGTAATAGGCGGAGCCGCCGCAGGTGCAGCCACAGCTTATCTTTTGGGATACAACTATTTGTTCAGTGGAATTTCCAAAACATATTTCAGAGGGAAATCCAGCGCTTATATCGACGACGGGATCCTGTTCCCCGGAAACCTTATCGCTACAAAAGATCCGGAACGGTGGACAGAAGACCCGGAATATAATAAAAAGGAGCTTCCGGAAAATATTATGAAGAATTTAAAGCATTCCAAAACAGCTGCTTTTGTTGTCATAAAAAACGGAAAGATCCTTCACGAACAGTATTGGGACGGTTATAATCAGCTTTCAAAGACCAATTCTTTCTCTATGGCAAAGGCTGTTACAGTCATGCTGCTGGGAAAAGCTCTGGAAGAAGGTATCATTAAAGATATTGATGAAAAACTTTCTGATTTTCATCCTGAATTTAAAGAGAAACAGTTCGGAAAGGATGTTACGCTGAAAAACTTAGCCCAAATGGAAGCGGGACTTGACTGGGATGAAAATTACAATAATCCTTTTCTGCCGAACGCAAAAGCCTACTATGGAAAAAATCTTATTAAAGCTGTTTTTTCAAGAAAGTTTAAAGAAGAGCCCGGTACCCGATTTGAATACCAGAGCGGAACTACCCAGCTCCTCGGGTTTGCGCTGAAAAAAGCTCTGGACCGGACACTGGCAGACTACTTATCAGAAAAGTTCTGGATCCCGATGGGAATGGAGCAAAATGCATCATGGAGCACAGACAGTTACGGGATGGAAAAAACATACTGCTGCATCCATTCTAACGCAAGAGATTATGCGAAACTGGGACAGCTGTTTTTAGATAACGGGAAGGTGGGAGATCACCAGATTCTCAACAGAGATTTTATCGAGCAGATGAGAACACCTACGGAAAAATCTGAAGAGATCTATGGAATGGGACTCTGGATCAACCATGACAATCCTATTAAACATTACTATTTCCTGGGATTACAGGGACAATATATCATTATGGTTCCCGAGCATAACATAGTGATTGTAAGAACCGGAAGCTACAGAAATAACCCTAAAAATGACAGAGGAAGGCCGGATCAGGTAAAATTTCTTGTCAATGAAACCGTATCCTTATTCCGATAAACCATGGAGAAGCACAACATAAAAGTCGATGAGTACATTGAGAAATCTCCGGATTTTGCACAACCCATTTTAAATTATCTCAGGGAGACTATCCATGAATGCTGTCCTGAAACAGAAGAAGCCATCAAATGGAAATTTCCCACTTTCATGTATAAAGGAAAAATTCTTTGCTCGATTACTTCTTTCAAGCAGTATTGCAGCCTCGGATTCTGGCTGCACCAGGAGATGAAAACTTTAAAGGAAATAAAAACAACAGCCAAAGAAAGTTCAATGTTCAGTGTAGGCAAACTCACCAAAATGGAAGACCTGCCTTCAAAACCTCAGCTTAAAAGGGCGATTAAAGAAGCAATGGAACTTACAGATATGGGTATTACCATGAAGAAAGCGACACCATCTAAAGTGGAAACTGAAATTCCTGATTATTTTCAATCTGCTTTGAATAAACATAAAGATGCCTTAGCCGTTTTTGAGAAAAGATCCCCTTCTTACAGGAAAGAATACATCAACTGGGTTACAGAAGCTAAAACTGAAACAACCAGAAATAAAAGAATGGAACAGTCTTTGGAATGGATAGCCGAAGGAAAATCCAGAAACTGGAAATACGAAAAAAAATAAACACAATAAAAACAGATGGGAAAAAAAACTATATTCTTTCTCTTCCTTCTATTTTCACATTCCCTGTTCTCTCAACAACACTTTGATTTTGAGAGACAGTATAAATATGCCCGGTCACTGGCTTCTAAAAACCCGGACAGTTCGGAAATTGTCCTGAATACCATCATAGATTCTGCTCAGAGAAAAAACCAGCCGAATTATATTGCCAAAGCTTATTATCTGAGATCATTCAACAGCTATCTACGATCGGATGCCAAAGGAAGTCTTGATTTTGCGGAAAAAGCACTGAAAATCTCTACAGAAAACAATTATGCCACGGGAAAGGCCCTTGCCTACAGGATGTTGGGAACACAGTATGCAAAGCTCGGGCTGCTAAAGGAGGCTTCGCAAAGCCTGAATAAAGGTTTGTCTGAAATAAAAAACGAAAAGACCGATGAAGGCCATGAACTGAAAGGAATGATCTACAATTCTTTTCTGATCCTTTTTAATCAGAATGAGTATCAAAAGAAGGAATCTTATTCTAAAAATGCAGTCCGGGAATTTCAGCAGATCAAAAATATTCCGAGAAGAAATGAACTTTTGGTTTCTGCGTATACCAACCTGGGTTATAATTTGTCAGAAGTTAAAAAGTTTGAAGAAGCCCAGTCTTTTTTTGTGAAGGCTCTCGCCCTGGTTGGGAATGATAATTATTATCTGAGATCCAATATCCTTCATGATATAGGATTCTCATATTCACAGCAGAATAAACAGGACAGTGCTGTTTCGTACTTTCAGGAGGCTTTGAAAATCGCCAATCAATATGGTTTTACGGAAAAGAAAATAGAGATTACAAAAAACCTTGAAGAAGCCTACAAAAAATTGAAGGATCCTGAGAATGTTCAGAAATATAAATTAGAAAACCTTGAATTAAAAGACAGTGTTGCCTACAATCAGAAAATGGCCGTCAATAAAACCCTTGCCCAAAAGGAAGAGAATTTTGACAGCCAACTCATTAAAAGCCATAGTCTCTCAAAAGGCCTGATTGCAGCCTGTATCATGCTGCTTCTCGTTTTGGGAGCGGTTATTTTTAATATGATCAGCCTACAAAAAAAACACAAAAAAACGGTAACCCAAATTTATCAGCAGGGAATCATCCCCGTTGCCTATGAAGAAGATCCTCATGAGGCTGAAGATCAATCGGGAAACAGCATACCGGCTGATATAAAAATTTCACCTGAAGCAGAGGAACACATTTTAACAGGCTTAAAGGCCTTCGAAGAGAACTTTGACTTTAACAACAAAAACATTTCACGCTACAACGTATCTAATACCCTGAATGTGAACACAAAATATCTTTCTGCAGTTATCAGAAAACACAAAAATTTCAATTTTAATCAATATATCAATCATCTAAGGATCAATTATATTGTGGATAAGCTAAAAAATGATCCTCAATACCGTAAATACAAGATCAACCATCTCGCGGAAATCACAGGATACTCGTCGCACAGTGCTTTCTCTCTTGAATTCAAAAAAATAACAGGAATACATCCTTCTGCATTCATCAAAGCCCTGGAAGGAATATCGTAATTACTGTTCCGCTATGGTCAGGTTATTGTAGCCTCCGGTATTATTCAGTGAGAAACCTGCTGTATTCAGGGCATTTAAATTGAACCAGATATAAGGCATCAAGCGCTGTCCTGCAGTCATATAAAAAGAAGCCGTGCAGTTACTACCTGCATCAATATTTCCGTTACTGTTTGAAGACATGGTATTCACGCACTTTACGGTATTTACAATATTGGCCGGAAGCACTCCTGCTGTATTGTCATACAGCTGCCAGATCGCTTCTATCTGGATCGGGTTCAAAGGATCTGCAGTATAATTAATAGCAAGAGGAGCCAGATCTGTAGTAAAGGAAGCTACATAAACTCCGTTCCGCGGTGCTGTAAAAATTCCTGTAGAAGCATTAAAACTGCTTCCGGAGCTGCTTTCAAAAGCTTTCGTCCAGCCTACCAGATAATTGCTTGCGCGGTTCTGCAGTCCTGTAGTGGTAGCAGCAGCAGGGGAAGCCAGCTTTACTGTATTATCCGTTTTTGAAGCGATAACAATAACCTTATTGACTGCCGGCTGAGCGGTAAGCAAGGGAAGCCACTGGCTTCCGTTGGAATATTCCATTCCGGTATTGTAACGAACTGCACCTTCGTCTGCCGCTGCTGCTGTAAGTGAGGAGGTTCCAAAGCCTATTGCTCCATCCCCCGAGTTTCTGGCATCTACTTTTACAGCCGGGCTGTGCGTTCCCGCTCCTATTCTTCCAGTGTTTGTAATCAAAACATCATTAGCCTGCTGAGCAGGTGTAAATGAAGATCCTGACACGGGATTGTCCCTTTGCCCATCTGTATGAAGAATTCCTGCCGGATTGGGTGTATTAACCCCAACCTGTGAAAATGCAAAATTGAAGTTTAAGGCTAAAATTATTATTAAATATCTTTTTTTCATCATTCCTGTTTTTATAATCCGAAAATACTTAGAGAAGTCAGTGAGCCAGCCGCGTCTAACGTTTTTGTAGTTCCTAAAGCCTGGTTGAGGCTTACCGTGATATTGTCTCCTTTGTTAAGGTTAAAAATCCCGGAGCAGTTTCCTGCAACGCGGTTGGAAAGGGAATTGGTTCCCGGATAGCTTCCTACACATTTGAAAACTTTATTGGTCGCTGAAGAGGTAGAATTCGTCTGAATGAGGGTTTCGTAGCGTGCATCATTAGCAATAGTTCCGGAAGCCAGTGAAAATGTGAAAGAGACAATATATACTCCGGCTTTGGAAGCAATAAAAACTCCCGTTCCTGAATTAAAACTGCCGTTAACATCTGTCTTTTTTGTCCAGTTAATGACAGCGGCCTGTGTTCCGCTGGTGAAACTCTGTGCCGAAGAGTTTTCAGCATCTACGAAATCATTAGTGACTTTATGTGCCAGCGTGACCCATGAAGACCCATTGGAGTAGCTCAGGTCCTGTGTTCCGGAATTATACCTCATCGCACCTGCTTTTGCTGCAGAAGCGGTCTGTAATGTTCCGCCAACCCCTATGGCATTCACACGTTCGGCGGATCTTAAATCCAATCTTACTTTGGGTGATTTGGTTCCAACTCCTATATTTCCTGAAGAAGTAACGACTACATCGTCATAATAGCTGGCTGGAACTGCCGAAGCTGTATTTTTCTGTCCGTCTATATGAAGTATTGCTTCGGGGGCAGACATATTAATTCCTATCTGTGCTTTAATAAACAGACTTCCACCCATCATTAAAGCAATTGCTAATCTTTTTTTCATATCAAGTGTGTTATTGTTCTACAATGGAAAGATTTACAAAACCGTACTCATTACTGGCCGGGGTGGTATCTGTCCGCAGGCTTAAACTTCCGTTATACACCGACTGGTAAATATGGGGCTGGAAGGTATCTCCTTTATTGAGCTGTACTCCGGCCACGCATGAACCTGCAACCTGTGCCTGCTTTGAAGTATTCGAAAAAGATTTTACGCATTTCTTAACAATGCTACTTCCGTTCACTACGTATCTTGCTTCGGAAAAATATCCTGAAACAATAGGGATTCTTACAAAATCATAGGTAAAAGAAATTAAGTAAACACCGGTTCTTGGGGCTGTGAAAACTCCTGTTCCGGGAGTGAAATTGGAAGTAGGATCAGAAATTTCTGTCCATGCAGAGATTCCTGTAGAAACCTGATAAGGAACCTTAACTGCGAAATTGGCTGCCTGGAGATTGGCTACTACAACAGCCTTTGTAGGCGAAGAAATAAGATCCTGCCAGACAATTCCGTCTGAATACTGCATTTTCCCGCCATTCAGAGGATTATATCTCATTGCTCCTGAGCCTGCCACAGGTGCTGTCTGGGTAGTTTCTCCTATTCCGATAGAGTTATCTGTATTATTAGCGGACCGTGCGTCTATTTTTACTGCGGGAGTAAGAGTTCCCACGCCTATTTCTCCGTTGGCGCTGAACACCACATCATTAGCTGCCTGGGCAGCAGTCGGGATTCCGGAAGCAGGATTGTCTTTGGCACCGTCGGTATGCAGTACAGCTTGAGGACTTGATGTATTAATGCCAACTTGAGCACTGGCAAAACTCATCAAAAAACATCCTCCAGCCACTACACTTTTCATCAATGTGTTTGTTTTTTTCATGTAATTTGTGGTTTTTAGAATGTAAAAATTCTTCTGCAAAGATAGATTGAAGTGAATCACCTGTACAATACACAAACTGACAGACAAAGCGTAACACATTGACAATGTTATTATTGCATATGTTTAAACCATATCAAAATTCGGAATTTTAATAAATTGTGATGACAAGATTCAAAAAAACGTGCATTTTTTTAACCGGGAAGTATTTTTATAAGAAATTTTTAAACATTAATGAAACCTGAAATTGGCTTCAGGAAGTGTATTATTTTTTAAGAATGCTTCATATTCCGGAGAAAGCCTGGCGCGTCCGAATGTATTCTCTCCACTCATACTTCCGAGACGTACTTTATCTTTCCCGAATTTTTTATTCATGGCATCCATTGCTCTCATAACGGGTAGATGCTGGTTTTGGGTATCTTCTTCAAAAAGACTGATCAGTCTTTCGTTTTCAGGAACGAAATCATTGACGATAACTCCTGCTCTTTTGTAATGGAATCCTTCTCTGTAAACAGCCTCAAAAAGCTCATTTACGACCCGGCCAATCAAAATAGAGGAATTGGTAGGGTTAGGAAGGATCTGCGTCATTGCATTTTTATATTCGGGAAGATCTTTTCTGAAGCGATTGGTCTGGACGAAAACGGTAACCATCCTACAGCATGTATTTTGCTTACGGAGTCTTTCGGAACAATACATCCCAAAGGTTTCCACACGCTCCCGGACTTCTTCTTTTTTAGTAAGCATTTCCATAAAGCTTCGGGTAACTGCAATTGACTTTTTAGGAGATGGGCTGTCTAATTCCAGCTGACGGATTCCTTTCAGCTCATTAATCATTCTTACTCCGTGGATTCCCATGATTTTCCGAACCCACATTTCGGGTTTCTGAAGGAGGTCCCAGGCTTTATAAACACCACTGTCATTCATTTTTGCGGCCAGTTTCCGTCCTATTCCCCAGACATCGCCTATATTGAGCCATTTCAGGGCCTTTTCAATTTTTTCGGGGGTATCAAGGGTATAAACGCCGTCAAACTGATCCGGAAATTCTTTTACGATCCTGTTGGCGACTTTACAAAGTGTTTTGGTAGGAGCAATTCCTATGCTTACAGGGATACTTTCCTTATTCAAGATCTCATTTTTGATCTTAAGACAATAATCCCGGATATTTACATATTTAAAGCCTGAAAGCTCCAAAAACAGTTCATCGATGCTGTATACTTCGTATTCCAGAACGTATGACCTTGAGATTTCAATAACACGCTGACTTTTGTAATTGTAGAGTTCAAATTTCGCGGAGAAACTTTTTACATCATGCTGTTTGAAAAGATCTTTATATTTGAATGCAGGAGCTGCCATAGGAATGCCCAGATCTTTAGCTTCTTTACTCCTGGACACTACGCATCCGTCATTATTCGAAAGCACTACAACAGCTTTCCCCTCAAGAGAAGGGTCTAAAGTTCTCTCGCAGGAAACAAAAAAGTTGTTGCAATCTACTAAAGCATACATGACAGGATACTGATATTTTAAGGCAAAATTACATTTAAAAAAATAATTATCATCTTTTACATTAAATATTAACAGGATATTTAACACACTGAATATGATATAGTTAATTTATTTCAAATACGTCACATTTTGTCGTATTACCCTTGTAATTTGCCCGCCCAGAATTTATTTTTTTCAAGCATCTTCAGCCGTTCTTCTTTCAGATCGATCAGGTATAAATGCCGGCGGAATACTTCTTTATTAATGGATGTATCTTTATTGAGTTCTGAAAGATACTGTCTCTGGCTTTCGAGTATTTCAACAAAAATTATTTTGTATTTAAACTTCATTTTAATGGATATAAAAATCTCGTGGTTAATGAATTTGTACATTAAATTTTAAAATACCATCTATTATCTGGGTATAAGGTTGCATGAAAATTTTTATATTTAAAATATATTTTTATTTAATAATTTCATTAAACACGTCAAGTTCCGTCGCCCTTAACCTATACTTTTGTTTCATAGAATAAATAATAATGAATCATGGATAAAGTAACATCAGAAAGAATAAATAAGCTTCACCCCTCTGTAAGGGATGAAGTAAAGCAGATCATAAAAGAATGTGATGAGGCCCTTACCGGAAGAGCTAAAGTAAGAATCACCCAAGGTCTGAGATCTTTTGAAGAGCAGGAAAAACTGTACGCCATCGGAAGGATTACGTCCGGAAAAAAGGTAACAAACGCCAAAGCCGGTCAGAGTATTCATAATTACGGACTTGCTGTTGATATCTGCCTGATGATAGACGGAAAGGTCGCGAGCTGGGACACGGTGAAAGACTGGGACAATGACAGGGTAGCCGACTGGTACGAATGTGTGAAAATTTTTGCAAGACACGGCTGGGACTGGGGCGGAAACTGGAAAACCTTCAGGGACCTTCCCCACTTCGAAAAAAAGAATATCCAGACTAAAAAAGGACTGGTAAAAACAAGCTGGCGAATATTATCCAAGATGCCAAAAGATAAACAAAACTACATTCTGTTTTAATTCCCTTTTACTTGAAAATAATTATAATACGACAAGTTCTGTCGCTTCCCCGGCCTACCTTTGTTTTGTAAGAAAATGTTAGTTAACTGAGACCTAAATACTGAAACCAGCATCCGCTTTTAAAGGCAGAAAGTTGGTTTTAGTTGTCTCAGGACCTTAATTTTTCTTTAAAAACCAACAAAACATCACATGAAAAAGACAACCATTCTTTCTTTGGACGGGGGCGGAATAAGAGGTATTATCACCTGCATTATTCTCCGCTACATAGAAGAACAGCTTCAGTATCATGATAATCCGGGCGCCAAACTCGGTGATTATTTTGATCTGGTTGCGGGAAGCAGTACAGGAGGACTGATTGCTTCTATTATTCTATGTCCCGATGAACACCGGAAGGCAAAATATTCTATCCAGAAAGGACTAGAATTATATGCTGAAAAGGGAGGCGACATCTTTCAGGTTTCTTTTTGGGAAAAGCTGGTCAATCCATTTGGCCTGCTTAATGAAAAAATTTCTCAGGATGCACTTGAAAAAAATCTGAATGACTTTTTTGGAACTTTAGAACTTAAAGAATTTATAAAACCATGTTTAATAACCAGTTATGATATTGAAAACAGAAGAGCAAAACTTTTCAATTCCTGGGAGGCTAATCTGAGTACGGACAACTTTTATATAAAAGATATCTGCAGGGCGACAGCAGCAGCGCCTACTTATTTCAGTCCTGTGCAGATCAAATCGATGTACGGGCAAATCTTCAGCCTGATTGATGGCGGTATGTTTGCCAATAATCCTGCTCTTTGTGCTTATGCAGAAGCCAGAAAAATTCCTTTTGCAGAAGTATTGAAGAATCATCAGAAGGCCAATCATCCCGGTGTAAATGATATGATCATGGTTTCTATTGGAACGGGTATTGAGGCGAAGCCTTATTCTTTCAGAAAACTTCAAAAGTCAGGAAAAATAGGCTGGGTGAATCCAATCATCGATATATTAATGTCTGCCAATGCAGAAACTGTAGATTATCAGCTTTGCCAGATGTTTCAGACTTTAGGCCAGCGAAACCAGAAAAATTATTACCGTCTGAATCCTTCGTTAAAAAATGCATCTCCGGCAATGGACAATGTCAGAAGATCAAACATCGAAAACCTGATTCAGGCTGGGCTGAGCTATATCGATGATAACAGGGAAGTTCTGAACCAGATTGTACAGAAGCTGATCAAAAATAAAATATAAGCTATTTAACTTATAAAGGACCCATATAAGTTAAATAGCTTATATTTAAAAAATGTAAAAAGTTTTTAAAACACGTCAAGTTTTGTCGTCTTCTCCCACTACTTTTGGAGTATAAACAAAGACACAAAAAAAACAATCATTAAATTTTTAAAAGCCTTTGAATTCAACATTTATCAATGCTGGACAGCCTGAAATATGTTCACAACATCACCTCAACCTTAAAACACAAAACATGCAAACACCAGATCACACTACTGATATCCTTTTCGATGAAGATCTCTATACTATTGAATGGAGCGATATCGAACATGCTGAGATGGACTATGAAAACTATCTCAATGACATTGAAAGTTTTTTCAGGGAAGACTTTGAAGACGCTATTCCTGAAGAAAATATATACTAAATAAATTGAAACACGACAAGTTCTGACGCTGCCCGGAATTATCTTTGAAACACCAAATCAAGACACCCTACAGTACCCAATAATCATTCAAATACACCTTTGAATCTATCATTCACAAAATGCCGGACAGCCAGAACTATGTCTAAAAATCTATAAAAAATATGAAAATGTAACCGTAAGGTGGAAATGCAGTCAGCAACCATTAAAAAAATAAGACTGAAAACCGAAGAGATTCTACTAAAAAGACTCTTCCAATCAACCTTTTAATTAACAAAATCACACAATTTATTATGAAGACAAAAGAAGAATTAAGGCTTTTATTCGAAAACGGCGATAAGCCTACACAAGACAATTTCTGGGAATGGCTGGATTCTTACTGGCATAAGGATGAAAAAATCATTCAAGATTCTATTGAAAGTATTGAAAAAGTAGTTCCTTTTTTTAACGAAGCCGGATTACTTGGCTCAGCAGTAGTAGTTACTATTCCCAACGGTACTAAAAAAATCCTTCCGTCAGCCTTTGTTTTTACAGGTATGGCACATCAGATTACAAAAGTATTTTTTAATGAAGGACTTGAAGAAATAGGAGAATCTGCTTTTCTGGGACAAAATATTAAAAGTATCAGAACTCCAACGACATTAAAAATTATTAAGGATCAAGCCTTTACCGACCAAGGGAATATTATTAATGGCTCAGATTCGTTAGAAGAAATTATTCTCAATGATGGCTTAACTACTATTGGAGCTGCTGTATTTTACTGCTCCAGAGCAACTGTTATTGCAGACTTGTACATTCCCAGCACAGTAACAACTGTCGGACAAAATGCATTTGCCATTCCTTCACTTAAAACAGTTTCAGCACCGGCTGATCTGGATCTAAGTAATGCCGGAATTCCTGCAACAGCCATAATCACTTATAGATAAAATATTATGAAAACAAAACAAGAATTAAGGCTTTTATTCGAGAACGGAGACAAGCCTGTACAGGAAGAATTTTGGGAATGGCAGGAGTCCTACTGGCATAAAAGCGAGATGATCCCATTAAACCAAATTGCCAACATTGATACCTTAAGCGTTGAAAATCTATTAGGGAATATAAAAACAGGAGGAGTTCGGGATTGGGTTCTGGGTTCCTACAAAACTGGTGAAGTTGTCAGACATCTTGGCGTTTTATGGAAAGCTAAAATAGATATTACAAGTGCAGTTCCAGGTAATAATGCTAACTGGGAGGCTTATTACCCATTTCTTAAGTCCTCAGGTATTTTTACATCACATTCAACTACTTTGACGATTAACGTTGTTACTAATACAGTTACTTTAATTGGTACTTCAACAAATAAAATCATCACAAATCAAGGTGTATTTAATGTTCGGGCACAATCTGTTGATACTTCAGCTAATCCAGCATATTATGCAATTGTCTATAATACCTTAAGTACAAATGCAAGAGCAGTTACAATTTATAATAATGCTGCAGCACCCCTGGAGGTTAATGATTATGTCTTATTTTATGTATTAAATCTAAATTCAACACTGCAGGATGTTTTTGGAGCTAAAGGGTATACTCTAATCAATACAACGGGAACAACCGCTTACCCAATAAAGCCTGTAGCAGTTGCTGATGTTTTATATAATAAAATATTTTCAACCTGGAACGAATCGAGAACTTCAGATGAAAAATTTTGGATTAGTAAAGCAATTTTGGATGCTGAATTCTATAATGTAAAAGATAATACGGTTGTTACATTATATGGACTGGGGAAAAATGTTACAACTACTAATTCATACCTAGGTTTTATTTATGCAGAAACAGGTAAGCCCGCACTGTTCCTATACGCAGATGAATTTAATAATGCATTCTCTATGCCTTATGATCCTGTATTGCATTCTGGGGTAAAAACGTATTATCTCAGATCAGGCACTAAAAGGGAGTCCAATACAACAATATATGGAAAAGTAACGATTGACTGGTCTCAAGTACCTAATCAGAAAAGAGTGGTTGAAAGTAATTCAGGAGTAGTGAATAATAGTAATTTAAGCAGGACATTATATCAAAAATCAGAAGCTTTTAATAATCCTTTAGGGTTTGTAAAGTTTGCACGGTCCCGCAGTTTCAATGATTATTATTCTGCGCCAATACTAGAGAGTTATGCAGGTTCGGATGGCTCAGGAATTCCCAAAGTGCCCTATCAGGATTGTAGAGAATGGGCATTAAAATGGGATGAACTTGTCACCAATGTTCCGCTGGGATATTCAATTATTAAGCAGACACTTACAACTGATGTTCCTACAGACACAAATACTGAGGGAAAATTACCTATTTACGGTTATACTTTTTCACCTAACAAGTTAACCGCCGGAGACCCTACAGGAAACAATGCTCAGACACTGCCACGAATTATTTTAAATTGCTCAATTCATGGCTTTGAAAAGACACCTTCATTTGTTGCTTACGAATTCATGAAACAAGTTCTGACGAATTGGAAATCTCATCCTTTTTTAGAGTATTTGCGATTTAACGTTGAATTTGTGATTATACCGTTCGCAAATCCACATGGATGGAACGCAGGAGCCGGCGCAGGAACCCGCAAAAATTTTAACTCAGTTGATCTAAATAGGAATTTTCCGACATTCTGGGCAGGCGGTGGCACTTCTGCTGACTCTACATATCCTGGTCAAGCGGCATTATCAGAAACTGAATCCCAGGCAATATATACATTCATGCAGGAAAAAATCACATCAAACACGATAATGGGTGTGGATTTCCACAATTTTCACGGCACACCTCAGGCAGATCCGAAAAATTATAATATGGCGTGGGTTGTGAATCTTGGCTCCGAATTAGGTCAAAGTTCGGCAAATGTTTTAATAAAGGAACTGTCAGCAAAATACAAGGCTAAATCTTTACTAATTCCACAGTCCGATGATTATTACATTGGCCAATCGAATAATTATAACGGTCCTGGCTTTAGTGGTTCTGCAATGAAATCTCTGGGCGCTTTATATGCTTCAACGTTTGAGGTTTGTCAGAACTTCCGATTCAATACTGCTTTTAAAAGCCATGATAGTGATGCTATTACTTTTGGACTTGAAACATTTACGAACTATCTAAGAATTTTTCTAGCTGAGCATTTGGATGAATATAACAGAACAAAATAAAACTATAAAAATCTATTAATACATATTATATCTGTTTTTAGGACAAATGCATTCAATATCCTATTTCTAAACTGTATTCGACCTATCAGATTAGAAGTAATGGCTGGAATTCCTGCAACAGCAACCATAATACGCTATGTAGATATATAACAAAAATTCAAAATGAAAACAAAACAAGAACTAAAACAATATTTCGAAAACGGAGATATCCCAGTACAGGAAGAATTCTGGGAGTGGCAGGAATCTTACTGGCACAAGGATGAAAAACTTCCTTTGGACAATATTAATTATGACTTTTCTCAAAAGGCAGATGCCAACGCTTCCAATATAAGCCCGCAAAATGCCCAGCTCTGGAAAGAAAAAATAGAAACACAGACATCAATTCAGAATCCGGAACTGAATGGAAATATTCTTACGGTATTTTATACAGGAGAGAATGGTGTGCAGCAAAGTAAATCGGTAGATTTAAGCACTTTGGCAACCAATAATATCCATATTGAGAATGCAGAGTATGATGCCTCTCAAAATATTATTACCATTACTCAGAGTGACGGATCTTCGTTTCCGATTAATCTTTCTGAATTTAGTATTGTTCCAACGACCAATGTAGACGGAAGTGTTTCTTTGGTTCAGGAAGGTGCCGAAAAAGCAAAAATACATAAAGTTGGTATTTCAGGCAGCTATAATGATCTGAGTGATAAACCTGCTAATAATAATACTGATACTTTACAGCAAGTCATTGATCGCGGCAATACAACGACAAAACCACTTGTATTCAATGCAGATCAGGGAAGAGCTGGCGAATTAGGGTTTAATAAGAGTACTTATTCATATTATTGGGGAAACATCAACGATGCCCATACAGGAGTTTATGGTTTAGGTATTGGCTATAATACATTGTCAAAATTAACCACAGGTTCAAATAATATCGCATTGGGTTCTTATGCTTTAAACGAAGTAACCACAGGAAGATGGAATACAGCAACCGGCATTTCAAGCGGAGCCAAGCTTACAACAGGAGATTTTAATGCTTTTTTTGGAACTCAGGCAGGAACTGAAACAACAACCGGAACCGGAAACACTTACATCGGAGACGAGGCAGGAACCAAAAACATAACAGGAGCCAATAATACCGCTCTCGGTATCGGAGCCGCTTATTCTTTAACAAATGGGACTAAAAACACCTTTTTAGGCGCATTTTCCGGAAATATTTATGGTAAAGCAACAGGTTCCGGAGCATGGAGCTGTAATACTGTTATAGGCTATAATGCCGCATCAACTACTCATGCAATGGGCGTTTGGGGAGATAATAATATAGTTATCGGCTGTAATGCTCCATTAGGAGGCTCTACATCAAATAAACTGGTTATTGACTCTTATACAACACCTCAAAGGCATGATATGGTAACACCCTTCATTTATGGTGATTTCGCTGCAAGAACTTTGAATTTTGATGCTGTAATTACAGCTAGAAGGACACCTCTTGCCGACAGCACTTATTCAAGGGTGGCGGTAATGAACTCCAATAATACTATTGGTTATAAAAACCTTTCAGATTTTCAGAATTATCTTCCTATTTCAGGAACAGAAGTAAATAAGCCTGTTTCAGGACATATACAATTTGAGAGTGCCGACGGACCAGAATATGAAACTCTTTTGTATAAAACGAATACTCTCGATGGAAATCAAAACCAAGTAGGTTTTTTCCCAAGTGGTGTAATGATTACTTCAAGCAGTTTGGATTATGCCTTACAATCAAAAGTAGATGTCAGTAAAGAGTATGGCGTGCTGGCAGCAGCTTATGGTGCAAAGATGTCTTTAAGTACAACAGGAGCTTCTTTAATGAATTTTTCCGGTTTTGAAGGAAAAGGAATTGTTATTGGTAATAATCCTGACGAGCCTGTTTTAGTGGAACATCAGGCAACAACTCCCAGAGGTTTAAGCTCTAAAACTTATTTTGGAGACAATGCTCAACAAAATGATTACATCCAGAAACAGTACGCAGACAAACAACATTCTTATACTACCAAAGAAGAACTAACTGGCGGAACATGGATCAACGGTAAGCCGGTTTACAAAAAAACCTTGTTTGTAGACCAGGTTCCGAGAACCGGTGAGATAGATCTTGCTCAGTTTTTTCCTGATCTGGAAACCATTATTTCGAACCAGATGTTTACAGAATGGTATGCTTTAGATGCCATGTTTGCAGGTAACCAATGGCGAACAAAAGTCTACATTACCCTAGAAAGAGGAATGGTTAAAATCGAACTGATAGATGACCCCGCCTATGATTTTTCTATCATTGACTCTTTTACACTGACTCTCGAATACACCAAAAAATAAACTATTAAAACAAAATATTAAAATGGCAACAAACAATACACCAGCACAAACCGCATTTACTGTAGGCGGATCCTTAATAGGAGAAGGTATTATTAATTATAAAGCAACAGAAGGTATGACTCCAACAAATAATGTATCACAGACTCTTTTCAGATTTGTGAGTTTAAGAAATCCGCAATTAACGGAAACAAAAGACAAAAATTTAGGATTTATCCACAGACCAAAAGGCGTCACCGGTATTTTTGATACCGCAGTCTCAGGAAGACCAGCCAAAGCCACCAAGTTTGGAGAAATGAAAAGAGCGGCAAGCGGATTTAGCAATCTGGGATTTGAATCAGAAAAGAAAATTGAGCAGGGAGTATTTGGAAATCTGCTTGTTATCGGACGAAAGCTCTCTAAAAAAGAAACACTAGGCAGTAATGACCTGACTTACGTTACAGATTATTACAAAACCCTTATTGATGCCAATAAAGAGCTTAATGCTGAAGGAATTCAGACATTTTCCCTTCTCTGGAATAATTTCATCTATCTGATCGTTACCCAGGGAGACTTCTACATTAAAGAAGCAATCAGCCATATTCTGATGGCCATTCAGCTTGGTTTTGCGAACAATCAGGATCTTACAGATCAGGAAATCATCAAGATAAATGGCGAAAAACCATTAGAAAAAGCGATGAATGGAAAAGTAATATTACCAACATCTTTATTTTCAGAGGATTATTCGGAAACATCAATTTCAGCTTCGTCCACAGCATCTGAAGCTTCCGCTCCGGTCCTGGGTGCAAAAACCCTTCAAAGATTAGAATCTGAAGCAAGAACCTCGCTGACGGCCAATAAAGCAATCCACAGAAAAGAAGGTTTGAGCAAGCTGAACACTGAATTGGAAAAACTTCAGAAAAAGTATCACAAATCCCATTACCAGGCATACCAAGACGGCTATTCCATATATATGGTTGAAAACAAGGAGCGTATAGAACTCTATGACAGAAAGTTGGCTGAAGTAGAAAGTAAAATCACTCCGGAAACTCCTGAAGAAGAAAAAATACGTCTTTACGACAGCTTAAAGGAATATGAAGTTCCGTCTTTTGTATTTTCATACAGAAATGAAATCGACTTAGAAGATTTGCAGGCCAAACTTTCTCCGGAATCCTTCGACCTTTTTGTTGAGCTTTTCTCAGAGTTTGATGCCGAGAAAGTATCTAATGTTCCAGCTACAGAAAGAGTTCAGCTTCTCTCTGACAACACATTAATGATTGGTGATCAAACCATTGTCCTTGATGATGAAATACAAAGCTATGCTGATGCTTTGCTTGTTGTACAAAACAATATTTCTTCATCAATGGAGACCGCCCTGCAAAACAGCCCTCTTCTGGAGCAGCAGTATGCAAATATCGGTGGAGCTTCAGTTCCTCTTATTCAGAATACTTCCAGAACTCCTATGGCATATAGTTTATATGCACACAACTCTTTCAGGCTGTCCGGCAGTAGAGGATTTATTAATTTTTCTTTTGAGGTTGAGGATGTTTCGTGGAGTGTTGCCAATGCTAAAATCATTGCCACCACAGACGCTGCCGGAACTTTTGAGGAAAACTACAGCCATCTCCAGGTCATCGATAATAAAATTACGTTACCAGCCTGTTTAGTAGATAAGTTCCGAACCAGCTTTAGTTTCAGAATAGAAATTATTTTTGATAACGGAAGTCAGGCATACGGAGATATTGCTATACAATATCCAAAAGAAGACCTGAACCTCACCGGAATGCTTACCCTGAAACGTGCTGTAGTTGAAAATCCGGGTGAACCAGAACCAGTGACAATTCAGAAACGTAAAAATTTTGGGATCAAAAGACTCGGAGTTGCAGACTATCTGAAAGTAGTACAAAGCCTTCATGCTTATGTTCCGGGAGAAGTTTCAAATATTGAAAACGTTATGGCCAGTGAATTGAGACATAAGTCTTCTGTTGCCAGAGATTATTCTGAAATTACAGATACCACATCCAAATCTGAAGAAACCGAGAAAATTTCCGATACTTCAAAAACCTCCAGAACAGATATGCAAACTGAGGTTGCCAAAGAAATTGACAAGCAGCAAAGTATTACTGCCTATACGAGATTCAGCTACGGAAATGATAATGCCATGAAGTTTGAAATCGGAGCAGACTATGCCAATAATACCGCACAGCACGACAGCACAAGACAGGCCATGATGAAGTCTCAGGAGATCACGGAAAGAGCTATGGAAAGAGTTCTTACCAAAATTTCGGAAGAAAGGGTACAGAAAATCATCAAAGAATACACGGAGACCAATGTCCATGAATTTGATAACAGAGGAAAAGCTCTTACCACCAATCTACCACCACAGCACATTACAGGCGTTTACAGATGGGTAGATAAAAAGATGAAAAACCAGATCTACAATTACGGTAAACGTACCATGTTTGAATTTATGGTTCCTGAGCCTTCAAGATTGCACCGCCTTGCTCTTACCGTTGCCAAAGCTCAGGTGCTTACTGCTCCAGTAGATCCTAGAAAAGCTCCTGAACCATGGTATATGCCAGATCCAAAGTCTGCGACGATAGTACAGATCCAGCATTGGGCACAGATTTACGGGGTAAATTTAGATGCTTTTCCAGAGGCTACCAAACAAGTTGTATATAATGCTGCAAGCGTACCCCAAACCAATGATGATTTTGGAATAGATAATTGGCAGATTGGTATACCAGACAATTATGCTGGAAAAAATGCAAGTTTCAGCTGCAGATCATCCCGAAACAGAGGTGGCGGATGGGATGGGTCCCGGTATTCCGAGGTATTCTGCTCCAATTTAAAAGGAGATATGATTGGCCGATCTGAACGTGGTGATATTAATTTTGACGAAGGATCATCCGGTCTCAATGTAACCGGCCCTGTATCTTTCCAGGTGAGAGGACATAATGTTAAAAATTACAACATAAAAGTAACGGTAAATTGTGAGCTGAGTGATGCATACATCAACAACTGGAAAACCGAAAGTTTCAATGCCATTATTAAAGCGTATGAAGAAGCTTATGCAAAATTCCAGGAGGAGCAGGCAAGATTAGATGCAGAACAGAAAGAAAAAGAGGCACAGGCTAAAGAAAGACAAGATCATTTCTACCGTTATATGGAGCATGATGTATTAAAGCACAACTGTATTGCATATCTGCTGCAGGATTACCTTACTACATTAGGGCAGGCAACAACAAACGGAGCGGATGATAAAACAACCATGGATAACTTCCAGGTATACCTGAATGAAAACCTGGATAAATATACCGCCCTTGCCAAGTTTATGGAACAGGCATTTGAATGGGAAATCATGGATTATACCTTCTATCCGTACTATTGGGCTAACCGTAAGAGCTGGCAGGAATTCTACCTGAGTGAAAGCATGGATCCTTTGTTCAGAAGCTTCCTACAGGCAGGTATGGCAAGAATTATCGTTACCGTAAAACCAGGCTTTGAAAACGCCGTACAATTCTTCCTGGAAACAGGTCTTATCTGGAATGGCGGTGAAGTTCCGGTAATCGGAGATCCAATGTACATGAGTATTGTGGATGAAATGAGACAGCCAACCGGAGAAGCCCAAGGTAAATACTGGATTACCAGACTGCCTACAACGTTGACAATTTTACAAGATTCTTCTACAGGATTACCGGTTAATCCATTACATCCACTGCCAATTTTCCCTGAGGATGATCCGAAAAATTGTGAGAATCCATCGGAACTTGAATTTGAAACGAGTTTCAGGTTAGATGAAGAGGCACAGTTATCACATAGTGATGAACCTACAACATTGCCTACAACAATCGTGGGATAATAAATAACCTTAATGGCGGTGTGAAATATCACCGCTGTTTTTTTACAATTTTAATCTTAAAAATGAAAAATATAGATATTAGAAATCTTGCGAAGATTGGAGTAACAGATGTGGATGTTTATAAAACGGACAGAAGGAAATATTCAAAATATAAGCTTGAAGGAGATGTTATTTTTTATCGTTCAAAAACAAATATAGGTGATAAATTAGGTAATGAAGATTCACAGTATTTTGGAAAATTTGGTTATGATAGATATAGTTTAACTACTTCTCCACAAAAAAGCTTTATTCATTATTTTGATAAAAATGGTAAATCTTTAAAAGATGTAAAAGAAATTTCTATAAATGACTATGTTTGTCCATACTTAAGTATTTGGCCAAAGACTGAAATCTCTTTATATGTAAAAGCAAAAGGTACTTCTGGAGGCGAAGAAATGCTAGAGTATGAATGTAAAGAATGGGATAAAAATGCTCAAACATTTTCAAAAATCAGCTCCAAACTGAATATTACAAAAAAAGAGCCGGAAATACTTAATAATGTAAGGTATTTCAAAATCAATATTGAATGTAAAGATACTTTTGAAAATGACATAAGTATTGTTGCTAAATACAACAATCAACTTGTTGGAAGGTTAATTGTAAAAGCAAACTCTAAATTGTATCGAACTACTATTCAACCTGTACTAATCAATTTCGGAAAAAAAGCAAGCACAGAATTAACATCTTTGTCCAAACATGATGATTTCATTGAGAACAAACTTTTACCATATTTTAATAACAAATCTTTTAATCAGGCCTATATCCAAGCAACGCTAGCACCTACAACGAAAACGGTTACCTTTTCTTTAGATGAATTTATGAACAAAAAGCTTTTTTTTACAGATGAAGGTAAATTAAGGCTTGATAGAAGTCTGAAGCTTGCCTATAATAACTTAATAGAATCAAGATTTGCAGCCTATAATTCTGGTGCACAAGAAAAACAGACTATTAATGAAGAGCTAATGACTCTTGCCTATGAAATGATTCAAGGATTTAAGGATAAGTTTAATTTTGGAAAGACTTCGGATTTAAAAAAAACAGCTAAATTCTACGAAGAAAAAAGAGCAACAAATGCATGGAAAAGTGATAAGGTGAACAAGGCCTATCAAAAGTATAAAGAGCTGAAAAAGAAATACAAAGGAGATAACTCTATAGATAAAAATAATATTACTTACCTGTTTTATAGCAATAATCTCGAATCAGCACGAACCAAAGGTGAGAAAGATAATGTCCGTGCATTCTCTGCTACTGGATTTGGGACCGTTCATATTTTCAACCATGCTTTAGAAGCCAATAAAAGAGCCGAAAAAGAAAAAAAACAAGACGACAAAACAGAAGCCTTAATTATTCATGAATTAGGACATGCTTTTGGACTTAATCATACTATGGATGATATGGCGAAACGCAGTGTCGAAAGAATTCAGGGAGAAATTGATGCAAAAGAAAAAGAAATCCAAAATTTCTTAACATTAAAGCAAAAAAGTTCTGAATATGAAAGATACATACGTCTGGATTGGATATATAGTGGTTTATACGACATCCTTTCGAAAAAAAAGGAAGAACTTTCAGTTGAGAGCTTTGAAAGCAGCTTTTTAGTCTATTTTATCAAAGATATAGAAGACAAATGTTGGTATTATGAACATATGAAAGTTAAAAATATTTTTAATAGTGTTATTTTGCACATGGAAGAGAATATTGATGCCAAAGTTGTTGTATTACATGATCAAACTGAGACTGAGCAAGAAAAACAAGAAAGAATAGAAAGAGAAACTCCTCTCACATTTAATTCAATCATTCAAACCCGCAGAAACGAAATTATAGCCTTACAAGCCAACAAATCCCGCCAAGAAAAGCAAATCGGAATTGTTCTTCCTCAAACTGAAACGCTAGAAAATTTCTTAGATTATTCTCAATATGGCGATGCAGATGGAAATGAAGCGGCGCCAAGAAATAATAAATTTGAGTATAAATCTTTTTATCAATGGCAATGGAAAAAAATGATTGATACTGGAGTTAAAAATAATTATCTTCGTTTGATAGAATAATAATAATTATGAAAAATAAATTGAGAATAACACTATTTTCTACTATATTTACTATTATGGGCTTTCATGCTCAAAATATTCCAGAAAAATTTGAAGAAAACAATAAATATGGTATTCGGATAAATGGTAAAAATGTACTTCCTGCTATTTACGATTATATCTCCACTGATTTTTTAGTAATAACTAAAAAGGGTAATGAATTTGATTTGTATAATAATAATTTAACGCTCTTGGATCAGAATATTAAAGCCTACGAATATTTTATTCCAATGGACATATTTCAAATAATTACTAAAAAAAATGAAATAAAAACGTTTAATAACAAAGGGAAACAAATTGACATTTCTAAAATGAAGATTGAATCACAAAAAGATCTATTTTTTAAAAATGACAGAGCTGTAGAAAACTACACAATAACTAATAATAGTGTAAAATATGAACATAAAGAATATTTCGGAAAAGAAAATTATCCTAGAGAATTCTATTATAAGATCATTAAAGAGGGAAAAGATGTCAGATTTGTCAACAACAAAAAAAGTTTAGAAATCTTATCATTTTATAATCCTCATATTACAGATTACTTTGAAAAAACATCATCTCCCGATTACAGTGAAGAAACTCTATACAAACCTCTAAAACACACTTATATCACATTTAAATTAGATGGAAAATATGGTGTTTGGGATTTTAAAGAACAAAAAGAAATCATTCCATTTCATTATAAAAGGATTGTTCCTTATCAAAATTATTTATATATGGAAAAAGATGGGTTATTTACATTCTATCCCAATATAGGCACTGCCCCAAAATATAAAAAACTAGAGCCCTATATCGGAGCTTTTGCCAGATTTGAAACTCCAGACGATAAAAAAGGTTGGGTAGACAGAAAAGGAAAAGAATATTTTGACCAGTAATTAGTAAGCCACAGAAAACTGTGGCTTATTTTTTCTTTTAAAAAAAATATAAAATAAAACACGACACGTTTTGTCGCATTAACCCTATATATTTGTCTTATAAAATTTTACCATGAAACGCGGCAGTGCCGCCCATAAAATACAGACGAATGAAAAAAGATTTTTATCTGACAAGATATGCCTTAATTATCAAAAGATTAGAAAGTTCTCCGGCTACCTATTCCCAGCTGGAAGATTATCTATTAAACTCTTTCGAATTTCAGGATGCAGGGATCAAGAGCTACTCTATCCGTACGCTGCAGAGAGATATTCGTGAGATTTCTGATCTTTTTAATCTTTCCATTCACAACAAAAAGAAAGGTGACAACAGGTATTATATTGAGAGCCGTCCGATCATGGAAGTGGATGAATACAACCAAAAATTACTGGAATCCTTCCAGGTAAGCAACGCGCTGAATCTTCATCCGGACTTTTCAGATTTTATCTTTTTTGAAAGCAGAAAACCAACAGGAATAGAACATTTTTATGATCTTTTCTTTGCGATCCGTAATAAAAGAGTCGTTAGTTTTGAACATTACAACTACAAAAATAAAGTGATGACTTCGCGGAAAGTACACCCGTTGGCTTTAAAAGAATCCAAGGACAGATGGTACCTCATTGCGATTGATACTAAAGATAAAACCTTAAAATCATTCGGGTTGGACAGGGTTAATTATCTGGATGTAAGCGACAGCAAATTCCGCGAAAAATATAATTACAATTTCAGGGAACACTTCAAAAATGCTTTCGGAGTGATGAATCTTGCAGAGCAAAACCCTCAGAAGATCATTATGAAATGCAGCAGGCATCAGGGAGAGTACATCAGAAGTTTTCCGCTTCACCAGTCTCAAAAAGAAACAAAAGAAACACCGGAAGAGATCTATTTTGAATTCTTCCTCCACCCTACCTATGACTTTATGCAGGAAATTCTTTCCTATGGTAAGGAAGTCACAGTTCTGGAACCGAAATGTTTAGTTGATGATATCAGAACCCATATCCAGGAATCTCTGAACCGCTATCTTGAAAGCTGATACCAAAGAATAAAAAGCTCACATTTTTTAATTATATTTACATAAATAAACTCTTTTGAAAGCTGTACTCTTTTGTGTATTTTGCGTTACTTTCTCTTTTTGTTTTTCGCAGCAGAAAGAAGAATTCCGGCAGGTTAAAAACTATTACAACCACCACAGGAATATGCTGAATACAGAGTTTAAAAAGAAGTTTGACGCAGAGCCGGATTCTTTCAGAAAAGCCAATATAAAACTTGATTTTATGCTTTTTATGAAAAAGATGGACAGCATTGAAAACGTAGCCATGATAGGAGCTTTGCTAAAGGTAAGAAACCTGGAAGATCTGCAGTCATTGAAGAGTGTAAAAGGTATAGCGGTAAACAATACTGAGAAATCTGCTGTTTTTGAAAAATCTGCTGGCTATCCTGGCGGCTTCAATACATTGAGACAGGAAGTTGCCAACCTTTTTTATACCGGAGGTGTTTACACTGAAACAAAAACAGTAAAAACAAACGTGGCTTTTATTGTTGAAAAAGATGGCAGTATAAGCAATGTACATGCACAGGGAGATAATTTCACCTTCAACAGACAGGCTGAAATCGCGCTGTATTCCGTTTCGGAGAAATTTTCTCCGGCAGTTAGCAAAGGCGATCCGGTAAGACATTACCTCAGGCTTCCTTTAACCTTAACTATTGAAGATTAAATGTTTACCGACGAATATTATATGAAAATGGCCCTGCAGGAAGCAGAAGCCGCACTGGAAAAAGACGAGGTCCCAATCGGCTGTATCATCGTTTCCAATAACCGTATCATTGCAAGAGCCCACAACCTCACAGAAACTTTAAACGATGTGACTGCCCATGCAGAAATGCAGGCCATCACTTCCGCTGCCAATTTTCTTGGGGGCAAATATCTGATCAACTGTACGCTTTATGTCACTCTGGAACCGTGTGTCATGTGTTCAGGAGCCTTAGCCTGGTCACAGATTTCTAAAGTTGTAATCGGGGCCAGAGATGAGCAGAGAGGGTTTATCAACAAGCACCTTTCCCTACACCCAAAAACAGAAATGGTAACCGGAATAATGGAGCATGAATGTTCCACTGTTGTTAAAGAATTCTTTAAAAATAAAAGATAGCAATATACTTACAGCAAAGGAGAAAGCAGATTATTCATTGAAGCATTTTAATTTGAGGTCGCCTTACAAAGGTTAATCATTACTTGTTTTTAAAAACAGAATACATCATGACATCAAAGTATGCACCCTCTTTTTTGAGATGCTGCTTCAACAGGGCTTCTTTTTCCATCCCGATTTTCTCCATGATTCTGCCGGATGCAGGATTATGTAAAAAATAAGTCGCATAGATCTTATTGAACTGAAGTACCTTAAACCCAAAATCAATTAAAGCTATAGCAGCTTCCGTAACATAGCCTTGGTTCCAGAAAGGCTTTCCCATCCAGTAGCCAAGCTCGGCTTTGTCATCATCTCTGTCATGAAGACCGATTGCTCCTAAAATCTGACCTTCTTTATTGCGGACAGCAAAAGTATATCCTGTATTGTTTTCAAAGGATTCCCGGGACATTTTCACCCAAAGCCTGGCATGTCCTTCGGTATAAGGGTACGGAATATTGGAGGTAAGATCTGAAAAAATTCTATCCTGCAGATATTCAGTCACGAAAGGAATATCCTCTTCTTTCAGCTGTGAAAGAATCAGTCTTTCTGTTTCTATTCCGGGAAATTCTTCTAATTTTCTCATACTACAGTTTTAGTTCATGGAAACTTCTCTCTATAAATCTTTTCCTAAAAAATAAAGTCCTTTCAGTGTATGAAGCCTGTCCATCACATGAATTTTTTCCGTCAGCGGCTTATAAACATGGGAAACACCGCCTGTTGCCACCACAAAACACTCGTCATTCACTTCCTCGTTGATACGGTCTATAAATCCTTCCACCATTCCCAGAAAGCCATATACCATCCCGCTTTGCATGCAGGTTACGGTATCCAGACCTAATACGGATTTAGGTTTTTTCAGCTCAATATCCGGAAGCTGCGCCGTTTGGCTGATCAATGAATTTAAAGAGGTTACAATCCCGGGAGCAATGATCACTCCCAGTGTTTCTCCGGTCTCCGTTACACAGCTTGCCGTAAGAGCCGTTCCAAAATCAATGATAATTTTCTTCCGGTTCGGGTAAAGATTATGGGCAGCCACAAGATTGGCGTAAATATCAGTTCCCATCTGCTTGGATTTTGCCTGAACCCCGGAAGGTGTGGAACGATCTACAATCACAGGCTGAAGGCCATGGATCTTTTTGATCGCGGAACTCATCACTTTGGTAAGCTGGGGCACTACGGATCCTATGATGACTTTACTGATGTCTTTCGGTTCTACTTTGTAGGTCTGATAAAGCATCAGAATCTGTACATACAGCTCATCTACTGTTCTGTACGGCTTTGTGTTGATCACCCATGAAATATCACAGTTGTCTCCATTGAAAAGTCCGAATCTGATGTTGCTGTTCCCTACGTTGATTACAATTGAATTCATTTATTTTTTAAGCTAGTCTGGGTTAAAAAACGGTTGTAAAAGTAAACCTTTATCGTCAAAAATAAGCAATATCTGTATTATTTAGAATAATTCATAATTCTAAATTTATTGCTGCGCTGAGTATCCGCATTAAAGTATTGATTACAAGCATCTGCCCTTACATTATTTTATTTCGCCTGCACAAAACCTGAGCCTGAAATTTAGAAGATTGGAAACATTTAATTATCTTTAAAACTGAAAATATTTTATCCTGCTTTCATGAAAAAACTGATCTTAACCATATTCTTTTGTATTGGCCTGAATACTTTTGCACAAACCGGAAACCAGGTAAAAGATATATTCCTGAAAATAAAGCAGGAATCAAAGATCGACCGCAACGACAAAGCTGTTTATGATATTCTGGATGAATTTTATACTAAAAGCCTGCAGGCAGAAAATGATGAAATGACGCCGGAAACGGTTCAAAGAATTGAAAAGCTGGCCTCTAATCCCGACACGAAAAATCTTCACATCCTGTTACTGTTCCTGATGTATCAGCAGCATCTCAGCAGGACTTCAATGGCTGGAAAAACACCTGATACGGAGTTTCAGACCGAAGCTATGAAACTATTGGAAAATGAAACCCAAGATGTTTATGGAAAAGTACCCGTAATTATCTATATCTATAAGGCTGAGGCACTGGACGGGGCAGGAAAAAAGGAAGATGCTAAAGCTGCTGTAGACCAGGGCTTAAAAGAATATCCTGATTCGGTTCCTTTAAAAGTATACAGCTATCTTAATACAAAAGATGAGGTCTTAAGAAATGACCTTATAAAAAATCATCCTAATCACTGGATGGTCCTGCAGTTTGGGATAAAATAGTGGAATAGCAGATGTCAGACATCCAACCTCACAATATTGCTTCCATAGTTATGTAATGGTGAATTTTTTAGATCTGTACTAAAATCCAGGATGCTAAAGAACGCTTAGAATCCCATATCAAATAAGAATCCCACAGAGCTTTTCTGTGGGATTTATCTTTTTATTTTTTTATGATTTATTATTTTACTTCAACAATATTATCATTCATATTGACATCTGCTATTCTCTGGCTTAAATCTATACCTAAGACAGATAATTGGGCTTTTGTATAAGGAATTGTCAGCGAATATTCTTTCTGAGTCCAAGGCCAGAAAGGCATCGTTTTAAAATCGCCATAGATGTCTTTTTCCTTCCACGTATGTGTCATATTCAGAGGAATCTGATAAGTAACGATCTTTTTATCCGCAGTCACTACATTGAAATCAACAGGCATCGGAACCTGTCCGTTATTCACTAAAGTAATAGTGGTGGATTTTGTATCATATTTTACATCTTTAATTCCATAATCAATAGTTTTTGTGGTATTGATCCAGTAATTGTGGAACCATTTCAGATCCATTCCTGAAACTTTCTGCGCAATATGAAGAAAATCCCTGTCAGACGGATGTTTCATGTGCCATTGATCATAATATTGCTTTAAAGTTTCTGCCAGTTTTTGCTCGCCCATGATATAACCTAGCTGCACCAGGTATAATTCCCCTTTTACATAGGAAGCATATGTGTAAGAAGATCCGTTATCATGGTGATCCCCTAACCATACAGCAGGTTCTTCAATTCCTTTTTTCACGAAATTCCTGTATGCATTTACAGTATTGGCAAAAGGATTCGGAAGCTCTTCCGGAAACAGCTGGTACATAACATAGCCTTCTGCGTAGCTGGTAAATCCTTCGTCCATCCACGGGCGTACGGATTCATTGGTTGCCAGCATCTGCTGATACCATGAGTGTGCACCTTCATGAGCCATTAATCCCATTAAACCTTTAATATCTTTGGCTTCTCCCAGGATCATGGTACACATTCCGTATTCCATACCGCCATCACCACCCTGGATAAAAGCGTATGTAGGATACACATATTTCCCGAAATGGCTGTTCATCAGCTGGAAGTATTTAGTAACATAAGGCTGGGCTTCTTCCCAAACTTTTGTTCTCTCATTCTGCTGATACACTAAAAATACTTTGGGTCCTTCCGGAACGTCAAAACTCTTTACAATATAGTCTCTGTCTGCACTCCATGCGAAATCCAGCATATTTTTTGCGGTCCATCTCCATGTTGCCTTTTTATCCTTTTCGGCTTTAATTTTTGCATTGGTGTCGTACCCTTTCACTTCTGCAGGGTTCTCAAGGATACCTCCTGCCCCGATTACATAATCTTTGTTGATCTTAATGGTTACGTCAAAATCTGAGAATGGCGCATGAAACTCTCTTCCGATATAGTCAAAGGTTGCCCAGCCATCATAATCGTACTCTGCAATTTTCGGATACCACTGCGTCATGGTCATATCAACTCCTTCCCTGTTGTTTCTTCCGCTTCTTCTAATCTGCTGAGGAATTACGGCATCCCATTCCATGGTAAAAGTTGTTGAGGAATTAGGCTTAACCGGTTCTGCCAGATATACTTTCATAATGGTTTCCTGGATCTCAAACTTCACCTCTTTTCCATTTTGTTTAAGCCAGTGAATATTTTGTGCCCCTTCCTCGTTTTTAGGAATTGAAGCTAATCTTGAAATACCGTCTTTTTGCAATCTTGAGTCTCCGTTTTTACCCTGGCCCGCCACTCTCTGATCCATCATTGAATTGGGTTTAAAGGCATTCCAGTACAGATGGAAATACACCACATTGAGCTCATCCGGTGAGTTGTTTGTGTATTCTAAGGTCTGATTTCCCTGGTAAGTAAATTTTTCAGCATTCACATCAATATTCATCTTGTACTTCGCACTTTGCTGATAGTAAGCTCCTTGTTGGGCCTGAAATTGAGAAATGATAAACGCAAAAATGATTGCAACCGATTTTTTCATTTAAAATTTATTTTTTTTAAAGATAGGTAATTTGTGTAAAAGGTTCAAATATGGAAGTATTTTGGGCCTTTTTAATCCGCTACAACTTTAGATGGGTTTTCATTCTGATGGTTAAGTTGCCCGTGCAGATTTTGTTTTTTTGAACACTAATGATCGTAAAAACATGAGTGATATTTTTATTTCAAATTATGTATGAGCCAGCATCTTCTTAATTAATGTGATTTGTCCTAAATGATAATAAGCATGCTCAATCATTCCATCGATATTTCTCCTGTAGGTTCCGTATTTTTCATCTACAAAAACTTCATCAAGTTTACTGTCAGGGATTTGTTCAATTAATGAGGCAAACTTTTCTGAGTCTGTCCAAAGCTTATTTAAAAGCGTTTCCCATTGCTCCACAGATTCAATAGATGGAAGATCAAAACTGAATTGATCTTTTATTTCGAGTTTCCCGCCTTCCAGTACATTCACAATTCCGGCTATATAATAATGGATATGAAAGGTGAGCATAGCAATTGTATTTAGGGAATCCATTTTAGCAGTAGCTTGTTCCCATGTTACATCTGAGAGTTTGTCCTTAAAATTGGTGTTGGCGATCCAAAGTCCATCAAGCAAGACTTCCCGGAATCTTTTTGCTAATTGTGAAGCTGAGCTCATTGTTTGAAATTTATGTTTTTAAAGATAATTAATTAATTTTTTTTTAATCTCTCGTAGATTTTACAAATCATGTTGATTTCTCTTTTAATCACAAATGGCACAATTAATACACAATTTTAAACACTAATCATTCATGCCCTGTGAGCCTTGTCAAGGTTTAAAACCTTGACAAGGCTGATTCTAGAATTTAAATGGAAAGCATAAGCATTCTAAAAAAAATTAAACAGGCGACTTACAGATCAGTATCTCCAATCATCTTAATTTTCTTATTTTCGCAGATTGAAAAAAGTTTTTACAATGTTGACAGTAGAAAAAATAGGAGGGACTTCCATGTCTCAGTTTCAGGATGTTCTTTACAATATAGTTATTGGAAAAAGAAAAGAGGGAGAATTTTACAACAGGGTTTTTGTAGTCTCCGCCTATAACAATGTAACAAACTGGCTATTAGAACATAAAAAAACAGGTGAACCCGGTGTCTATCAAAAATTTTTGAACGATGAAGATTATAAAGCTAATCTTGATGAAGTATGTGAAAAGCTTATTTTAATCAATCAGGGATTAGAAAGTATAGGCCTTCAGCTTTCTGAAGCTAATGAATTTATAAAGAACAGAGTGGATCAGGCAAAGACGATGCTTAGCAGTTTGAGTAAGGTCCTGGCATCAGGATATGTAAATGCTCATGATATTCATCTTGCAGCAAGAGAAATTCTGGCATCTATCGGTGAAGCACACTCTGCATGGAATTCTACTAATATTATCACTAACAACGGAATTCGCGCAAGGTTTGTTGACTTATGTGGATTTGATGATAATGAAGCCCTTACGATTGACGGGAGAATCACAAAAGAATTCAGCGGGATAGATTTTGAAAATATCATTTGCGTTGCAACAGGCTATACCAAAGGAACAGAGGGCATTATGAGGGTTTTCGATCGTGGCTATTCTGAAGTTACCTTCAGTAAGGTTGCTGTAGATATAAAAGCTCATGAAGCCGTTATCCATAAAGAATATCACCTGTCTAGTGCAGATCCCAATATCGTGGGTATAGAAAACTGTGTTCCGGTTGGGCTTACCAATTACATTATTGCAGATCAGCTGGCGGATATAGGTATGGAAGCCATTCACCCAAAGGCAGCAAAACCTCTGGAACTTTCCGGAATTAACATTCGTATTAAAAATACATTCGAACCGGATCATATCGGCACTTTAATCTCAAAGAACTATGTATCTCCGGATGCCCGTGTTGAGATTGTTTCTGGATCAAAAAAAATGCTTGCCATAGAAATTCACGATCCACTGATGGTAAGTGAGGTGGGTTATGATGCCAAAATTATGGATTATTTTCAAAAGTATAATATAAGTTATGTCCTGAAGTCTACCAATGCTAACTCAATAACTATGGTAGTTTGGGAAAGTAAGACCGCTGAAAAGCTATTAGAGGAACTTAAGCAAAATTTCTATCAGGTAACGGGAGTTCCGGTTGCATTAGTATGTGCAATGGGAACTAATATTGCGACTCCAGGCTTTCTCTACCGGGCAGCGAAAGCATTATATGAGAATGATATCAACATTGAGTGCTACGCACAGTCTATCATGCAGGTCAATATGCAGTTTGTAGTGAAGAGAGAGCATTACGAGAAAGCTATCGTGGCTTTGAACAAGGCATTATGCAATTAATAAATCGATATAGAACAAAAAAGCCCCGAATGGATTTCCTTCGGGGCTCTTTTTATTTTTTTGAATTATTTTTTCGGGCTTTGTTTTTTGTCGCTGCCTAAAATCTTTTCGAGAATCTTCTGGGTAATCAGATAGGTCGGTTTTACACCTGTAAGTCCGAGTCCTCCTGAAGATAATGTACTCCCGGTTTCCAATGGATTATCCGAAGCATAATAAGCATAACACACAAACAGATCCGGCGCAATGTGGTGTCTGATTTTAGAAGCCACCTGAATCGCTTTCTGATAATGCGCTCCTTCCATTTCAAGACCAATTGCTTTCCATGAAGTATGCATGAAGTAAGATAAGATATCTCTGTTCTGAAGTGAGGTTCCCAGAACGGTAATCATAGTTCCTTCAAATGCTTTTAATTCATCATCTTTGAAATCCTCCAGTTTCAACGCATTTTCAAAAGGATAGTTATCTGCAGTTCCTTCAAAGATATGAGAAGTAGGAATCATAATATCTCCTTTTCCACCTTCTAAAATTCCTGCTTTTCCCATAATAGAAACAGATTTCACCTTCATCATGTACACTTCTCCTTTTTGTTCAAAAGGTCTCAGCAATTCATCCATTACTTCGTAAGCCTGCTCTCCGAAAGCATAATCAAATACCAAAATAACATCGTCACCATCATATTTCATATGCCCGAACGGTGTGTTTTTCAGATTTGTTTTGCTAAGGTCAATGATTTGTACATCGATATTACTTCCACTTTTATCATTGATATAGATTAAGCCTTCTTCCAAAGCATACTTAGAAACTTTGTCACGAAGCTCTTTCTTGTCGGAAATATCTCCATACATTTTATAATCTACCTCTTTATGCTCTTTTTTCTTAAGAGCATCATTAGCATACAGCATATTTTTTACTGAGTGCATATTGGCAGAAATAATGTGAAGCGGGCGCATATGAAGATCATTTTCAAATAAAACTTCTTTCACTTTGTTGGCCCATTTTTCACCAAAATAGTGATGCCCAACTCTTTCCTTTAATATAGCGCTGAAATGAATCTCTCTTTCTCTTGTCTGTTTTGCATCTTCCAGGCTTACCTTTCCTAAGTTGTAGATGATTTTAAATAAACGGTCTGGATTCTCATCATCCCCGAAAGAATTATAAGCGTTCAGCGTTTCTTCAAAAGTTCGTCCTATTAAAGAAGATAAATGAATAAGAGCAACCTCTTTTTCTTTTCTGCTGAATTTCTTTTCGCCTTTCACTACTTCTTCAATAATTTTAAAAGCACGTGTCGGTTTCCAGTTTTCATCCTGAATGAAAGCCAGGTTTCTTACTTTATCTGCTTCTATAAACAAGAAGGTTAAGTGGGTAAGAATGTCATAAATTTCAGAACGCCCTAAAAGAACTTCAATATTCATCTGGTGTTCATCTATTCTGTAACAGTTTCTTCTTCTCTTTTTAGGTACAATGGGTTCGAAACTTCCTTTATCAAAACCTTCATCCGATGTAAGATGAATAAAAGCACATTCTTCAATCCCTTCCGGAAGTCTGTCTAAAACGTACATCAAACCATCCAATTCCATCTTATTAGGAATATTCATGGTACCATATATCTCTGGATTGATAGTCTTTAACAAACTTCTGATACTTTCTCCAGAAACACCGGCAGGTTTAAAAAAACCTCTGTAAAAGAGGTGTCTCATAGAAATATACAATCTTTCAATTGCTTCCGTTGTTTCTCTAGCTCTAGAATTTGTCATAAAATAAATTTCACACAAATATACAAAATCTTAGCTCAACTTATTTTAAGTATCTTTTAACAAGCAGTTTAAATTTGTATCTTTAAACTTATTTATACATCCGGTAAAAATATATTAAAGCGCTTATTACAAGGCTAAATATTACCTTTCGGCAGACAGCCACCCCTATTAAAAATAGTTAAACTGTTGTTTAATTTAAATAAATTTCACAAATACCCCTAAAAAACACAGGGTAAAATATTTTCAATTCATTTTTTTTGTAAATTTGCCCTGTAAAAATCAACCTTATTATGTCAACTTTAAGATTCAAAGCGTTAGAAACTTTACCATTTAAGGACTTCAGAAGAGATAATTCTGTTGAGGTTCCCGGAAAACTGTCAGAATTATTCTGTCAGAATGTTTTCTCAGAAGAGACTATGAGAGAATATTTAACTAAAGAAGCATTCCAGTCTATTATGGATGCTATTAAAAAAGGAACAAAGATCCAGAGACACATTGCAGACCAGGTAGCTGTAGCTATGAAGGACTGGGCAATGAGCAAAGGAGCGACTCACTACACCCATTGGTTTCAGCCTTTGACAGGAACTACTGCAGAAAAGCACGATTCTTTCTTCACTCCAATTGAAGGAGGCAGAGCTATTGAAAGATTCAGCGGAAACTTATTGATCCAGCAGGAGCCGGACGCTTCTTCTTTCCCGAACGGAGGAATCAGAAATACTTTCGAAGCAAGAGGTTATACAGCTTGGGATCCTACTTCTCCTGCATTTATTATGGGTACTACTTTATGTATTCCTTCTATCTTTATTTCTTATACAGGAGAAACTTTAGATTATAAAGCACCACTTTTAAGAGCTTTGAATGCTGTAGATGAAGCTGCAACTAATGTAATGCAGTATTTTGACAAAAACGTAACAAAAGTAACTCCTACTTTAGGATGGGAGCAGGAATATTTCTTAGTTGATTCCGCATTATATCAATCACGTCCGGATCTTGTTTTAACAGGAAAGACTTTATTAGGACACTCTCCTGCTAAAGGACAGCAATTGGACGACCACTATTTCGGTTCTATTCCTACAAGGGTAATGAACTTCATGAAAGAGCTGGAAATCGAATGTATGAAGCTGGGAATCCCTGTAACAACAAGACATAACGAGGTTGCACCTAACCAGTTCGAGCTTGCCCCGATGTTTGAAGAAGTAAATGTTGCCGTAGACCACAACTCTTTATTGATGGACATCATGGCAAGAATTGCTCACAAACATCATTTCCATATTTTATTCCACGAAAAGCCATTTGCAGGAGTAAACGGAAGCGGAAAACACAACAACTGGTCTCTAGCTACTGATACAGGTGAAAACCTATTAAGTCCGGGAAAAAATCCTAAGAAAAACTTACAGTTCTTAACGTTCTTCGTGAACACCATCAAGGCAGTTTACGAATACGCTGACCTTTTAAGAGCAAGTATTGCCTCTGCAAGCAACGATCACAGATTAGGTGCTAATGAAGCTCCACCTGCGATTATTTCTGTATTTATCGGAAGCCAGCTGTTCAGAGTACTGGAAGAACTTGAAAAAGTAACGGAAGGGAAACTTTCTCCGGATGAAAAAACAGACCTTAAGCTAAATGTAGTTGGAAAAATTCCTGAAATTCTTTTAGATAATACGGACAGAAACAGAACTTCCCCATTTGCATTTACAGGAAATAAATTTGAGATCAGAGCGGTAGGTTCTTCTGCAAACTGCGCAGAATCTATGACGGTAATGAATACAATTGCAGCCAAGCAGCTTAATGATTTCAAAAAGGAGGTAGATGCTCTTATTGAAACAGGACTGAAAAAAGATGAAGCGATCTTCAATGTATTGAGAGAGTACATCAAGCAGTGCAAGAGCATTATGTTCGAAGGTGACGGATATTCTGATGACTGGGCGAAGGAAGCCAAAAAGCGAGGTTTAAATAACTTAAAAACCACTCCGGAGGCTCTTAAGCAGGAAATGGATAAAAAATTCGTTGATCTTTATGAGGAAATCGGTGTATTCACGCACAGAGAAGTTGAGGCAAGAAACGAAATCAAACTGGAAAAATATTCTACTGTCATTGATATTGAAGCAAGAGTCTTAAGTGATATCGCAAGAAACCATATCATTCCTTCTGCTTTAAATTATCAGAACAGATTAATTGAGAACGTAAAAGGTCTTAAAGAAATATTCCCTGATAAAGAATTCAGAACATTGGCGAAAGAGCAAATGAGCCTGATTACTAATATCTCTGAAAACGTGTCCAAGATCAAACTGGGTGTTGAAGACCTTATTAAAGCAAGAGAAGCAGCGAAGGCTGTATCAAATAGTCAGAAGCAGGCAGAAACCTACTGCACCAAAGTAATTCCTTTATTTGATGTGATCAGAGAAGCTTCTGATGATCTTGAAATGATGGTGGATGATGAGCTTTGGCCAATGACTAAATATAGAGAAATGTTATTTACAAAATAACATCTGTGAAGTTCCATATTAGTTAAGTTCCCCGGTTTTCCCGGGGAATTTTTTGTTTTATTAACAGCATTGAAAAGTGGAGTTTTAAATCACAAAATCCGATTAATAAAGGAAAAGTCATTTATTATGTTAAAGAATCTTAATAAAAAAAACCGCAGACTCACCAAAAATAGGCAGTTGCGGTTTGTTTTTCTTTAACATACTTAAATAATATGTTAAAATGTGTTAAATAAAGAACCTGACAATAATCATATCAGGGGTCTTTTACTCGGAATCTCTACTTTTGTAATGCTTTTGAAAATAAATATTCCTTTTAACACGGATAATCAAATATATATGAAGAAAAGAGTTTTGTTTTATTTAGTTGCTTTAGTGTCTACAGTTTCAGTTCAATCATGCGCTACAAATTATGTAGTTTCACAACCAGCAACTTACGCTAAAGAATACAAAACAGATGCCAAACTAGCTTCTATTGATAACAAGAAAATGGAGCAGGATAAGCAAAGGCTTATTGATTCTTTCCTGGCGGAAAAAGCGGCATCTATCGCAAACGCGAAAAAAGCTATTAAGAATTCTGAGATTGCAAAGGCAGTCAAATACAATAAAACCATCGACAATATCCTTACAGAAGCTGAAACATACCTTGGAACTCCATACAGATACGGAGGAATGACCAGAAGAGGTATTGATTGTTCAGCTTTCGTTCTTTCTGTATTCGGAGCAGCAGCAGGGCTTAGCTTACCAAGAGTAGCAGCTTCTCAGGCTCAGGAGGGTGAAAGTATTGATAAAAGTGAGCTTCAGAAAGGAGACCTGATCTTCTTTTCACACGGAAGAAGAATCTCTCACGTAGGTATCGTAGAAAGTGTAACTGAGGAAGGTGAAATTAAATTCATCCACGCAGCCACTTCGAAAGGGGTAATGATCTCATCGCTGAATGATTCTTACTGGGGACCGAAATTCAGGTTTGCCAAAAGAGTGATCAACGAGAACGGAGACGCTTACAACAATTTAGCTTCTTCTACTCCATCCGCAGCGACAAATTTTTAAGTTTAAATAATTGATTTAAATAATGAAGCCATCAGAATCTGATGGCTTTTTTATTTTTTAGGGCGAGTCATTGAAATTTTCTTTTTGCTACCCCGTCTTTTTGCGTTTCAAAAATCCACCCCTCAGGGAAGGGGAATGATAGTGGCGGAAAAATAGGTTTCGAAGTTTTCATGAACTTAGCTGTTCAGGTTTATGAAATTTAATAGCTCTTGAATAATCGTTTTTGGCTAAAGCCACAGAGAAATATATTAATACAAAGGTGGGCTAAAGCCCACCTCTATTGAATCTTTAATTATGCAAAATATTTTTCCATCTAACTTCTAACCTCTAATTTCTAACTTCTAATCCCTATCAATTTCAATATCCAGCTTATAAAGAAGACCATGTACCTCAGAAAGGGAAAATTTAGCCTTTTTAAGACGATTTACAGAAGGATCTATAGAATAGTTGAATGAAGTCCTAAAATCTGTTTTTTCAAGGTTGGTATTGTCGAAAATGGCACCGGAAAGATCACAGCCGGCAAACACTGAATTGGACAGATCACATTCAGCAAAATCGGTTTCAACTAACCTGGAATTTTTAAATATCGTTTTCTTAACTGAAGTTTTGTAGAATACAGCATTATTCAGTAGACAACCATCAAATGTAAATGAAAGTCCAAAATCGTTGCAGTCGTTAAACTGAAGCCCGAACATTTTACATTCTTTGAAAGCTGTATCCTGAAAAGAGGTTTTCACCAGTTTTGCCATGCTCAGATTACATCCGGTAAATTCACAGTCGGTAAAGCTGAAACCGGAAAGATCTGCATATTCAAAGCTGCAGTTTCTGAAGGTACAGTTTTCGTATTCGCCTTTTTCGAAAGGCTGTTCAGTACAGTTTACGTTTTGATAATTTTGATCCAGAATATATGCCTGCATTGGTCTGTCTTATGCTAAAAGTTCTATTTCCCCATTATTTAAGGAATAAGATATAGGTAGTTCTACAATTACACCAGACTGTTCTTATCTGAATAATTCAGTTTAAAGAAGATAAAAGTCATCATAGAAAAGGCAAGCAGCGAGCTTCCTCCGTAACTGAAATAAGGGAGCGGGATACCCACCGTCGGGAAAAGTCCCATAACCATCCCTAAATTGATGGTAAAGTGCATCATGAGGATGGAAGCAAAACAATATCCGAAAACCCGGTTAAAGGTGGATTTCTGCTGTTCTGCGAGATAGTAAATCCGCCCGATGTAGATCATATAGCATAAAACCAGTACGGCGCTTCCCACAAATCCCCATTCTTCACCTACTGTACAGAAAATATAATCGGTTTCCTGCTCGGGAACAAATTTTCCCTGTGTTACTGATCCTTCACGGTATCCTTTTCCTAAAAGCCCACCGGATCCTATAGCTGTTTTTGAATATAATAGGTTGTATCCGGAAGTATCCCTGAATGCTTTTTCTCCTTTGTAAAGAACTTCAATTCTTTCTCTCTGGTGTTTTGGGAGTTTTTCCAGGATATAAGGTGACCCGAAAGCCAATCCGCACAGCAGAAGGACTGAGCCTGCAATTCCTGAAATAGAAATCACATCCCAGGACATTCTATGATAATTCATCGCGATTAAAATACCGACAATGACCACAACCGTTAACGCTACGTAAACAGGAGGTATCGCAAGAGAGACCAAAAAGACTCCGGCAAAAACAAATCCTACCCCAAATAGAAGACCACTCAAACCTTCCCGGTATAAGGCAATAAAGAAGGCAATAAATACAAGCATGGATCCTACATCCGGAATCGCCAGAACAACTACCGCCGGAATCCCGATAATGGCTAAAACAGTCCAGAGCGATTTTTTAACTTTCAAGTTAAAATCCGGCCCGGAGACGTAATTCGCAAGCATAAGAGCAGTTCCTATTTTCGCGAATTCCACCGGCTGCATGGTAAAGCTTCCGAATTTATACCAGTTTTTCTGGCCAAGGATCTCTTTTCCAAACGGGAAAAGCCCAATCAGAAGTAAAACACCTCCGATATAAATAATAGCAGACATATTCTCGAAGAACTTGCTTCTTCCAACGAATATAATAAGCCCTACAAATAAGGATATACAGAAGAAAATCAATTGTTTTTCCCCTAATTTCTGGTCAACACTGTAAATATTTGCAATCGCAAAAATGCAAAGCAGGAAATACAGCCCGAGTCCTAGTTTATCTATTCCTTCTGCCCACTTCATCGCTTCACGTTTTTAGTGTTGTTCTTTGTTTCTTCTTCTATTTTTTTCTGCAGCTTTATTTTCTGCTCTTTGATAAAGTTCAGACTGTCCTGTTTCCTTTTCAGTTTAACAGAATCTGCTGCAGGGTCTTTATATAATCCTTTACGTTTCAGGTCCGCAATCCACTGTCTTTTATACTCAGGCATAAAGCTGGCACTGGTCATCTTCTTGTAAAGGTGTTCTCTCTTAAGGTCTCCGGTTATATATTTTTCAGCAATCACGGTACAGGCAGGTCCCGCCCATGTTGCTCCAAATCCGGCATGCTCCATTACTGCTGCCACTACAATTCTAGGCTTGTCTGCAGGAGCTATCAATACAAAAATAGAGTTATCTTTCCCCTGAGGAACCTGTGCGGTACCTGTTTTTGCAAGCTGGGTAAAGTCATTGGATTTTAAGCTTCTTGCGGTACCTCTCAACACTACAGCCTCCATTCCTTTCAATACAGGTTCGAAATGCTTGGGGTCTACAAGGGTTTTATGTTTTGTTTTGAATCTTGGATCAGGATTTGGCTTGCCATCAATAGATTTAACGATATGAGGCGTGTAAAACCAGCCTTTATTGGCAATGGCAGCCACATAGTTCGCCAATTGAAGAGGAGTCACCAAAACGTCACCCTGCCCCATTCCGTTAAAAATAGAACCGTTCATTGTATAATCGGGGCTCCAGTTTTTCTTTCCGCTTCTTTTTTCGTAAAATTTACCGGAGGGGATTCTACCCGGAGAACCTACGGCAATATCATTGTTCAGGTATTCTCCTACTCCAAAGCTGCTCATAATTTTTTTCCATTCATCAACCCCTTTGGAAGGATCGCCCGGATATTTATTCATGATCGCAATAAACGCATGGGAGAAATAACAGTTACTGGAAACCTGGATAGAAGGAATAAGAGGATCAGCTCCACCGTGCCCTTTAATTCTTAAACCTTTATAATAAAAACCACCTCCACAAGGAAAAATAGTATTCTCGTCCATTACCCCCATCTGCATTCCTGCCAGAGCCGTCAGCAGCTTGAAAGTGGAACCCGGAGGATAGGCTGCCTGAACAGACCTGTCAAATGTAGGCTTGTTTTCGTATAAGGTATCTTTTGATAATGCATACAGGTTTTTTGACTTGTAAGGTCCTGTAAATAAATTCGGGTCAATATCCGGACCTGTTGCCAGGGTCAGAATTTCACCGTTATTGGGATCTATTGCCACAATTGCTCCGTGTTTACCAACCAGCATTTCTTCAGCCATCCTTTGCAGGTCGTAGTCAATAGTTAAGGTAATATCTTTTCCGGTAACCACATCTTTGTCTAACGCTCCGTTTTTGTATGAACCAATATTCCGAAGTTTAATATCTTTCTGGATATACTTCATCCCTTTTATACCGCGGAGATCTTTCTCATAAGATTTCTCAACTCCTGTTTTTCCGATAAAATCACCGGGAAGATAATAAGTGGAGTCTTTTTTAATTTCTCTTTCGTTCACTTCACTGGTATATCCTAAAAGGTTTCCGGAAGTGGCTACCTCATACTGACGCTGGGGTCTGGAAACAATACTGAATGCCGGGTACTTGAAAATAATTTCCTGTACTCTGGCAATATCTTCTCTGCTGAGGTCCTTCAGAAAGGTCATTGGAGTCAGCTTCGAATAGTATTTCTCCTTTTTAATGGTCTCGATTCTTTTAATAAAATCTGCCTTACTGATCTGCATCAGATTGCAGAATCCAACGGTATCAAAATCCGGCTTCATTAAGGCCTGCGTAAAAGAAATTTCGTAGGCAGGCTGGTTTCCTACAAGTATTTTCCCGTTTCTGTCAAAAACAACACCTCTCTGCGGGATAACGTATTCTATTTTAATAGATGTATTCGCTGCATTTAAGGCATAGCGGTCTGTAAACAGCTGCAAATAAGAAAGCCTCGCCACAAAAATAAGGGCGATCACTACGAGTGCAGAAAAAATTTTTAAATAACGTGTGTTCAAACTTTTTGTTTGATTTTAAATATTAATGCGTAAACCACTATAAATATAAAGGAAATTATACTTGTGATCACCACATTAAGTAATATTTCAAAAAAACGGCTCAATTTAAAAAACTCTATATACTGCACTAAAAGCTGATGCAGGAAGATACTCGAAAACAGAAACAGCAAAAACTGACCCCATTGAAGGGACTGAAAAGAGAAAAAGTCTGTAGAAGTATCTGTGGAAGTCCTGAAGATCAATGTTCTGAAATAGGCGATCAGCGTTGTTGCAAAAGCATTGATTCCCCACGAGTAGAGAAACGCGTCTACAGAAAGTCCGATTAAAAAGCTTAAAGCTAAAAACTGATATTTATTTCTGAAGAAAGGATAAAACATGACGAACACCGGATAAAGAACCGGGGTGTACTTTCCGAAAATCGTGATCCTGTTGAGTACAAAAATCTGTAATGCAACCAGGAAGATCATGATCAATATATCGGTAAATAGAGTCCTGCTAATCATTTTCTTTTTTTATTACGGCCTGCAATGTATCCTGAATTTTCTGTACCTCCGCTTTTTTAAGGTTTTTCACAACAAATACTTTACTTAAAGCACCCATTTTTTCACTCAGCTCTACGGAGATATCCCAGAAACCTGTTTTATTGTCTACGGAATATCCTGCAATAGTACCAATCATTACCCCTTTAGGAAAAATAGCTGACTTACCGTCTGTAACAACAGTATCGCCTACTTTTAAAGCAACATATTTAGGAATATCTGCAAGATGCATCACCCTTGAATTATCGCCATTCCAGGTTAAGGTTCCGAAATATCCTGAGTTTTTCAACGAAGCGTTGATTCTGATCCTGTTAACGCTTAAAACAGACTGAACCAAAGCATAGCTGTCTGTAGAATTGATTACAATCCCGGCAATCCCCTTAGGAGCCATGACGCCCATCTGAGGAAAAACACCGTCTCTGCGGCCACGGTTAATTGTAAAGTAATTATTTCTTCTGTTGATACTGTTAAAGACAATTTCGCCATCTACAAAAGTATAGATCTGGCCACCGCCCAATGTATCATGTACTTTTCTGAATACAGGATTTTTCGCTCCTTCTTTACCGTAAAGCTGGGTCATCAGAGCTTTGTTCTGAGCAACAAGACCTTCATTGATCTGTTTCAGCTTCAGATATGAAACCCCTTCATCAATATACCCCGAAATCCAAGAATTCAGCGCAGCCGACTGGCCAGCTACCCATGATTTCTGCATGGCGTTTTTAGAGAATATCAGAACCAGAGCAACAATCTGCAGGAATATAAAGAAGACAAAAAGGGCGTTCTTCGAAAATAGTCTCAGCAAAAATCCCATTCAGATATATAGTCGTAAAAGGTTAAAATTATTTAATTAAGAAATTGAATTTATCCATATTCTTAAGGGCAATACCTGTTCCGCGAACTACAGCTCTTAACGGATCTTCTGCAACAAATACAGGAAGACCGGTCTTTTTGTGTAATCTGTCCGCAAGGCCTCTCAATAAAGCACCTCCACCAGCAAGATAGATACCTGTCTTATAAATATCGGCTGCCAATTCCGGCGGAGTAAGAGAAAGTGTCTCCATTACGGCATCTTCAATTCTGATGATAGATTTATCCAATGCACGTGCAATCTCCTTATATCCTACCATGATCTCTTTTGGCTTCCCTGTAATAAGATCTCTACCCTGTACCGGGATATCTTCAATGTCAACATCAAGATCTTCCACTGCAGAACCTACTTCAATTTTAATTCTTTCAGCTGTTCTTTCTCCGATGTAAAGGTTATGGTGAGTTCTAAGATAGTAGGCAATATCATTTGTAAATACATCACCTGCAATTTTCACAGATTTGTCACATACGATACCTCCTAAAGCTACCACGGCAATTTCCGTAGTACCACCACCTATATCAATGATCATATTTCCTTCAGGCTTCTGTACATCAATTCCAACTCCTATTGCCGCAGCCATTGGTTCGTAGATCAGCCTTACTTCTTTAGCGTTCACTTTCTGAGCAGAATCTCTTACCGCTCTTTTTTCAACTTCAGTAATACCGGAAGGAATACAGATAACGATTCTTAGTGCCGGCTGAATAAATCTGCCTTTAATTCCTGGAATCTTTTTGATAAATTCCTTAATCATGTGTTCAGAAGCGTGGAAATCTGCAATAACCCCATCTTTCAACGGGCGGATTGTCTTGATATCCTCATGAGTTTTACCCTGCATATGCTTAGCCTGCTCACCGACGGCAATCGGCCTACCCGTAGAACGTTCAATTGCAACAATTGACGGCTGATCTATAACAATTTTATTATTATGGATGATAAGGGTATTGGCAGTACCAAGGTCTATCGCAATTTCTTGCGTAAACATATCAAATAAACTCATATTTTTCTTCTGATTTTAAGATTACAAAGATATAAATTTAACACTACTAAAGAAATTTAACTTGTACATAATTTGGTTAAAATTTTATTAAAATTCACAATTGTTTACTAACTTTTGGTTTAATCATTTACGGAGCCTGATTTAAACTAAAATTGACAGGATCTACGACAGATGTCAGAAGATTAAAATATTTCAGCAAAAGCAACAAAAGAAAGATATTTTTCAAAAAACGATAAAGTCTTGATTATAAAATATTTTTCAGGCCACAGAAGCATTCCCAGACCTGAAAATCACATCTATTTATCCTTCTATCTTCTTCCCTGCCACCATAGTTTTTCACGATAATTATCATATACATTATCAGAGGGTGGTTAATTAAAAAATCCGTAAATTTGCGACTGCTTATGTTACAGTATTCCAATATTCATCAGACATCAAATTTTGCTGTACTTTCCATCAGCTACGAAAAGGCCGATGTGGAAACGCGGGGAAAATTTGCGTTTTTTGATGATAACATCAAGAATTTTGTCACCAGAGTCCACAATATGGATTTAGGAGATGCGTTTGTGGTTTCCACTTGTAACAGAACCGAGATCTATACCACTTCCCCGAACTACCTATTGGTAGCAGAGGAATACTGCAAAACAATCGGAGTAAACCTTACGGATTTCCTTCAGTTTGCCAATATTCTTACCAAAGAAGAGGCACTTATTCATCTTTTCAGGGTGGCAGCCGGACTGGAAAGTCAGATTATCGGAGATTTTGAGATCATCGGACAAATTAAAAAAGCATACAGCCGTTTTAAAAAAGAAAGACAGAATTCCAATCCATATCTGGAGAGAGCGATCAATGCAGCCATCCAGATTTCGAAAAGAATTAAAAATGAGACCGGAATTTCCAACGGAGCCGCCTCTGTGTCTTATGCTGCCGTTCATTATATTCTAAACAGCCAGAAGAAAATTACAGAAAAGAACATTCTTCTATTAGGCGTAGGTGAGATTGGGCAGAATACAGTTGAAAATCTGGTGAAGCACGTATACCAGCCAAAAATTAAAATTGCTAACAGAACTCAGGAGAAAGCTGAAAAGATTTCTCAGAAATACAGTATTCCTCATGTTGATTATTCTGATTTTGACAGTGAATTAAGAAATACTGATATTCTTATTGTTGCCACAGGAGCCAAACATCCTATCATCAACAAATCTCATTTCCCGAACGGAAAAGAAACCCTGGTGATCGACCTTTCTATTCCCCACAACGTTGAAAAAGACGTTACTGAGAATGAAAATGTAACCCTGATTGATGTAGATGAGCTTTCAAAGCAGATCCAAGAAACCATTCAGCAAAGAGAAAAAGAGATTCCAAAAGCTGAAAAAATCATTAAAGAACTGATGAAAGAGTTTCTGGAATGGGAAAAAAAGAGAAAGCTGGCACCCAATATTCACCATTTCAAAGCGGTTCTGAAGAATATGGAACGCAATGAAATGCATAATTTTTATAAAAAAAATAAATACATAAACATCACGGACATGGAGCTTTCTGACAAAATGATCCAGAAAATCACCAACCGTTTTGCAAAATTTATCATCGACAATCCTTTAAAAGCTGAAGAAATTAGTAAATTAATGCACGAAATATTAGTTGAACAACCAAACAACGAATTCAATGAAAAGCATTAGAATCGGAACAAGAAATTCCGCACTTGCACTTTGGCAGGCAAGAGAGGTTGCCAGGAACCTTCAGAACCGTAATTATTTAACGGAAATTGTTCCTATTGTATCTTCCGGCGACAAGAACTTAAATCAACCGCTTTATTCTTTGGGAATCACCGGGGTTTTTACAAGAGACCTTGATGTTGCCCTATTGAATGACGAAATTGATATTGCCGTACACTCTTTGAAGGATGTCCCTACGCAACTGCCTCAGAATATTGAGATTGTCGCTTATCTGGAAAGAGATTTCCCTCAGGATATATTAATAAGAAAGGAATCTGCGCGAAATAAAGAATTCCATGAGCTTAAGCTAGCCACAAGCAGCCTAAGAAGGAGGGCATTCTGGTTAAAGAATTATCCTAATGCTCAATTTTCTGATATCCGCGGGAATATCCAGACCCGCCTTCAGAAACTGGAAGAAGGAGATTTTGATGCTACTATCCTGTCCCTGGCAGGAATCAAGAGAATGAAAATGGACATTGATTATGAAATGCTTCCGTTAATGATCCCGGCTGCTTCGCAGGGAGTTATTGCTGTTGCCGGACATTCTGATAAAACAGAGATCAATGAAATCCTGAGCCAGATTAACCACAAGAAAACCCAGATCTGTGTAGAGATCGAAAGAAATTTTCTGAGCACACTGGAAGGCGGATGCACGGCCCCAATCGGAGCTTTTGCCGAGATGATCGAGAACCAGATCCGTTTTAAGGCTGCCCTTTGCTCACTGGATGGCAAAAACTGTATTGCTACCGATGAGAATTTTGAATATAATGACACTGAAAATTTTGGAGAGAAGTTCGCCAAAATCGTTCTTGAAAACGGCGGAAAAGAACTGATGGCTGAAATTAAGAATTCGTATTAAGAATTTTTAAGCAGATTGAACGTTTATATTCGTAAGTGCAGAACAATGAAAAAATCCTTTTTTTTATTCATATTTCTATTTTGTGTTTTTTTTACAAATGCACAGAGTAAATTTGGGCTTCAGCTTTCCAATTCCGCTTTGACGTTAATAGACAGCTCCATTAAATACGATCCTGCCTATTTTGTACTGAAATATCCCAACGGTGATGTCCCGGCTGATAAAGGAGTATGCACAGATGTGATTATCAGAGCCTACAGAAAACTCGGTATCGATCTGCAAAAAGAAGTACACGAGGATATGGCAAAGAACTTTTCAAAGTATCCGAAAACCTGGGGATTAAAAAAACCTGACACCAATATTGATCACAGAAGGGTTCTGAATCTTGCCGTCTTTTTTTCCAGATTCGGAAAAGTAAAGTCTACTGAAACCAATCCCGCACTTTATGTTCCGGGAGATATTGTTACCTGGATTTTACCCGGGAACCTGACACATATCGGACTTGTTGTCAATAAAAAATCTTCAGATGGAAAGAGATTCCTGATTGTGCATAATATAGGAGGCGGGCAGGTCCTGGAAGACTGTCTCTTTAAATATACCGTCACAGGGCATTATCAATATCCAAAATAAGCTGCTTTATGAAAAATCTTATCTATGCTTTATTTGTATTGGTAACATGTTATACAAAAGCGCAAACCAACGAGTTTAAGATCGTCAGCAAGCCTATCGATTATTCGCAGGAGAGGGTCCGTTTAAGTTTGGAGTACCTTAAAGATCATCATAATATTGTACAAAACTCACCAACGATTTCACCTAAAATAATTGTATTGCATTATACTGCAGGCGGAACTGTTGAAACGAATTATAAATATTTCAATAAGACCCATCTGGAATCCGCCAGAAATGTTTTAAAGAAACAAAGTACTTTAAATGTCTCTTCGCAGTTTATTGTAGACCGGGATGGTACCATTTACCAGCTTATGGAGCCTGACAGGTTTGCCAGACACACTATAGGCCTTAATTACTGTGCAATCGGTATTGAAAATATAGGAAGCAGGAAGCAACCGCTTACAGAAAAACAGGTTTTAGCCAATGCTCAGCTGGTTAGGTATTTAACTAAGAAATATGCTATAGAATATCTTATAGGCCATTCAGAATATGGTGCTTTCAGAAGTTCTAAGCTTTGGAAAGAGACGGATCCTAATTATTTTACCGTAAAAGACGATCCGGGGAAAGATTTTATGACAAAAGTAAGACTGCTATTGACTGATTTACATTTAAAAGACAAGCCTTAATGAAAATTCTGTTTACAAAAACCATAGATGCCACATTACTATCCAAAGAATTAGGACCGGATATTTCGGCTGAATGTATTGAGGTGATTAGGACAGAACCTATAAAAACGGCTGCATTTGATTTAAAAAATCATTCACTGATCTTCACCAGCGTGAATGGAGTGAATTCATTCTTCAACAACCAGTTTAAGCCTAACGAGGATTTTACAGCAAAAAACTACAATAAAATATATTGTGTGGGCGAAAAAACCAAGCGTGAGCTGAGAAAACACGGTTTCGGAACATTCAAAGTTCTGAAAAATGCCGAAACTCTTTCGAGATTTATCATCGGAAAATGCCAGCACGAACAATTCCTTCATTTCTGTGGCAATCTTGCCATAGATGTCCTGGACAAGGATCTTCCTTTGCAGAATATCAGCTACAAAAAGATAACAGTTTATAAAACCGAAGAGCTCTATCCATCCGTACCTGAAAAATATCATGCTGCAGTTTTTTTTAGTCCAAGCGGAGTTCGTAGTTTTGCAAAACTCAACTCTTTAGAAGGAATGAAAATTTTTTCCATTGGGGAAACTACCTCAGGTGAGCTCAGAAAGCACACTACAGAAGAAATTTTCACATCAGAAGAAAATAATCTGGCTTCCATTTTTGAATTGATAAAAAAGGAACTTTAAACAGCCGAACGCCTGGCTGGTAAAAAATAATGAGTGCCGGCAACGGCCGTATTAGTTTAAATAAATTATGATTAAAAACGACTTATATTTAAAAGCACTCCGCGGAGAAACTGTAGAAAGACCGCCGGTATGGATGATGAGACAGGCCGGAAGATATCTGCCGGAATTCATTGCTCTCCGGGATAAATATGACTTCTTTACAAGATGCCAGACCCCTGAACTGGCTGCTGAAATCACGATACAGCCGATCAAAAGGTTTCCGCTGGATGCTGCGATCCTGTTTTCTGATATTTTGGTAGTTCCACAGGCAATGGGAATTGATTTTAAAATGAAGGAATCGGTTGGCCCGTGGCTGGATAATCCTATCAGAACAGCGGAGCAGGTTCAGAATATTGAAGTTCCTGATGTAAATGATACACTGGGTTACGTTTTTGATGCGATTGAACTGACTCTTCAGAAGTTGGACAATGAAATTCCATTGATCGGTTTTGCAGGTTCTCCATGGACAATCCTGTGCTACTGTGTGGAAGGAAAAGGAAGCAAGGCATTTGACATTGCAAAATCATTCTGTTTCCAGCAGCCTGAAGCGGCTCATTTACTGCTTCAGAAGATCACGGATACTACGATTGCCTATTTGAAAAGAAAAGTTGAAAAAGGCGTTTCTGCGGTTCAGGTTTTTGATTCATGGGGAGGTATGCTTTCTCCTACAGATTATCAGGAGTTCTCATGGCAGTATATCAATCAGATCGTTGAGGCCTTAAGCCCTCTTACCCATGTCGTGGTATTTGGAAAAGGATGCTGGTTTGCCCTTGAGGATATGACAATGTCTAAAGCGTCTGCTTTGGGTGTTGACTGGACGATTACTCCGGAATTTGCACGAACACTAACGAACCATACGATGACGCTTCAGGGAAATTTTGATCCTGCAAGACTGCATTCTACTCCGGAAACGATCAAGAAAATGGTAACTGAGATGATCAACCGCTTTGGAAAAGACAGATATATTGCGAATCTCGGCCACGGAATTTTACCAAATATCCCTGTGGAGAATGCAGAGGCTTTCATCAGAGCTGTTGTGGACTGGAAACCGAATAATTAAGATTCATTCATAATAATAAAAAGCCCTTTCAAACAACTGAAAGGGCTTTTTTAATATTTTTAACTGAGCATTTTCTGAGCTTTTTTCACTCCTTCTATCAGCTTGTCAATTTCTTCAAAAGTATTGTAAACCGCAAAACTGGCTCTTACGGTTCCGGCTATATTGAAGAAGCTCATGATAGGCTGAGTACAGTGATGTCCTGTTCTTACCGCAATCCCCATTTTATCAAGGATCATTCCTACATCGGAAGATATTCCCACCCCTTCCAGATTAAAGGAAACAACCCCTGTTCTTTTGGCTTTTTCTCCATAGATCTTTATGTTCTCCAGCTCCAGAAGTTTTCTCTGAGCATATTCCAGTAAAGCATTTTCGTGATTCTGAATATTCTGTCTGCCTGTTTTTTCAATAAAATCAACAGCTGCACCCAGTGCAATATTTCCTCCTACATTCGGGGTACCCGCTTCATATTTAAAAGGAAGTCCGGCGTAGGTAGTCCCATCGAACGAACATGTTGCAATCATTTCTCCTCCTCCGTGAAACGGCGGAAGCTCTTCTAGAATTTTCTGTTTCCCATAAAGGATCCCGGTTCCCATTGGTGCGTACATTTTATGGCCAGAAAAGACAAAGAAATCGCAATCCATCTTTTGTACATCGATCTCAAAGTGAGGAGCAGACTGCGCCCCGTCGATTACAATATACGCATCTGAATTTTTCCTTGTTTTAGCAATGATCTCTTCAATCGGGTTTACAATTCCCAAAGCATTGGAAACCTGGTTTACAGACACCACTTTTGTCTTTTCGCTTAGAAATTCATCCAGATAGTTCAGCTGAAGAATACCGTTTTCATCAATCGGGATCACTCTGAGCTTTGCTCCGGTCCTTTCACAAAGCAGCTGCCATGGAACAATATTGGAATGGTGTTCCAGATAAGAAATGATAATCTCATCATCTTTTTTAAGCTTCTGTGTCAGAATATAGGAAATGAGGTTCAGTCCTTCCGTTGTTCCTTTTGTAAAAATAACTTCAAAATCATGCTTAGCATTGATAAATTTCTGAATCTTTCTTCTCGAAAGTTCCATTTCTTCGGTAGCTAACTGACTTAATGTATGAATTCCTCTGTGAACATTGGCATTAAGCTCTGTATAATAATCATTCCAGACCTTTAAAACAGAATCCGGTTTCTGGGATGTTGCTGCATTATCTAAGTAAACCAGAGGCTTACCATTCACTTCGCGGTTTAATATAGTAAACTGACTTCTTATTTCCTGAATGTCAAACATTTATTAAAATTTTAAATTAGATTGCTCTTATTTAGAACACTTCAAATTTACGGCTTTTTTTCTGAAAGGACGCATGGGGTTGAGGACTGATACTTGTCAGGTAATAGAAAGATTCGATGGGCAGAATAGTCGACAGGTAATTACCTTCTCTTTATCACAAAATAAAAACCTGCCAATACATTGACAGGTTTTTTATTATTTGGTTGAATAAGCAAATATTATTCTGCTGCAGTTTCTTCTGCTGCCGGAGCTGCACCTTCTTCAGCTACAACTTCTTCATCTTCATCATCTTCAACTACTGCACCTCCTTTCATTGCATTTCTAGACATCTTAACAGCTACTACAACTGCATTGTCAGGGTGTATGAAAGAATATCCTTCAGTTTTGATACCTCCAACATAAATCTTGTTACCGATTTTTAATGGAGTAACATCTACAACTACCTCATCAGGCAAGTTTGCAGGGATAGCTTTCACTTTTAGTTTTCTGAAAGACTGACGTAAAACACCACCAGCCACAACACCTTTAGAACGTCCGGTAATTCTTACAGGAACTTCCATAACCACTGGCTTATCAGCAGATAACTGGTAGAAGTCTGCGTGTAAAATTTTGTCCGTAATCGGGTGGAACTGAATATCCTGAAGAACAGCTGGAATTGTTTTTCCGTCTAGTTCAATAGATACCGTGTGTGCTTCAGGAGTGTATACTAAACCTTTGAAAGCTTTCTCTTCAGCAGAGAAGTTTAAAGGCGCTTCACCTCCATAAACAACACAAGGAACTAATTCAGCATCACGTAAAGCTTTTGTAGACTTTTTGCCCACGCTTTCTCTTTTTGTACCTTGAATTGTAATAGATTTCATTTATAAAAATTTAAAAAATTGTTTTGTTTTAATTTTGCAATCCGTTAAAAATCAATTAGATAATAAACTTACTGCTAATTGATTGATGCTCATGAACCATCTTCATAACGTCTGCAAATAATGGGGCGCAAGATAGCACTTTTATTTTAGTTGACAAATTATTTTTAACAGGAATTGAGTCAGTTACAATAACTTCCAACAATTTGGAGTTCTCAATATTTTCGTAAGCTTTTCCTGAAAGTACTCCGTGAGTGGCCATCGCTCTTACTGATTTCGCTCCTTTTTCCATTAAGATATCCGCCGCTTTGCAAAGTGTACCCGCAGTATCGATCATGTCATCAATAAGGATCACATTTTTGCCTTCCACATCCCCAATAAGGAACATTTCTTCTACAACGTTTGCTTTTTTTCTTTCTTTATAAGCAATTACCACTTCAGCACTCAGGTGGCCTGCATAGTTCTTCGCTCTTTTCGCACCACCCATATCCGGTGAAGCAATGGTAAGGTTATCCAGATTTAAAGCTCTGATATAATCTACAAAAATACTTGAAGCATACAGGTGATCTACCGGAATTTCAAAGAATCCCTGAATCTGGTCTGCATGGAGATCCATAGTCATAATTCTTGTTGCCCCTGCAGCTGTTAATAAATTAGCCACCAGTTTTGCACCTATCGGAGCTCTTGGTTTGTCTTTCCTGTCCTGTCTTGCAAGTCCGAAATAAGGAATTACAACAGTAATGCTTTTAGCGGAAGCTCTTTTCGCTGCATCAATCATCAATAGAAGTTCTAAAAGATTGTCTGCAGGCGGGAAGGTAGATCCGATCAGGAAAACTCGTCCTCCTCTTACTGACTCATCCAAAACAGGCTCGAATTCCCCGTCGCTGAACTCCTGAAAGTTGATTTTCCCTAACTCTTTCCCATAATATTGGGCGATGTTTTCTGCCAAGTCCTTACTGGTTCTTGTACAAAATAGATAACTTAACTGATCTGCCATTTTTACTTTTTAAAGATTTTGCAAATTTAAAAAAAAACCACAAGAATTGCTCTTGTGGTTTCTAAGTTTTTATTTTCCTGTATTATTACGGGAATTTTACTCCTGAATATTTGTTAGGATCTACCTGCGGCAGGTTAGATTTATACTTCCCGTTAATAGATTTGATAAACTCGTTGGCAATAACTGCATAGCCTCTTCCTGTAAGGTGAACACCATCAAGAGAGAAAGCTCCTCCGGTCACGAATTTGGCAGTATATCTTACCCCATCGTAAAGAATCCCTGACTTTCCATTAAGCTCAACCATTTTAGCATTTCCATCTACAAAAGCCAACCCATAAGAATCAGCAAGTGATTTTATAGAATTATTATAGGCATCCACTGCTGTTTTAACGTAAGAAGCCTCTGTTTTTGTTAACACATGCTGATTTTGCAGCGGATAAGAAATTCCGTAAACATTTATGGGTGCTGGTGCACCAGGTGCAGCAGTTCCGATTAGAGAACTTGTTGTAAGAAGGATATAATCTTCTGATGTAGCCTGTCTTGCCTGTCCAAATATTTGTCCAAACGCAGTTGCTGTAGGCAATCCTAAAGCAGGAGTCAGGGCAGCAGTAAGCTGTGCCGACAGATTCGTAAGAGCAACATCCTTTATCAACACGGGATTGGCAGAAGTGGAAGAAAGTAAATTAATTCTATCTCCTGCTCCGAAAGCTGTAAGTGCCTGCTTCAACGGCCCATATATATTGGTATTAAGAGCTGATAGATTAGCTCCTAAAGTTGTCGGTGTTAAAGGGTTGTAAGGAACTGTCGTGAAAAAAGGAATGGATGTAACATAAGGAATATTTGCAATAACTCCTTTTGTTGTCCCTACACTTTTAAGACCATCCAGGACATTTTTAATAGATCCAGCGACAAGATTAGGATCGGAAATATCATTTGATCTATAAGTGAGCGGATTCACATTTCCACTCTGAACTGTTGCCGGAGTATAAGTAGTAACCCCTCCTACAGTCTGAGAATTTGTCCCTCCATTAGTAGCATAAGACAGTACATCATTATTACCAATCCAGAGAGAGAAGAATGTAGGTTTCTGAGCCATTGCATCCTGCAACACAGAAGTTGTGGCAGAAGTAGCGAATCGCACAAAATATGGATTGGCAGCTCCTAGAGCAAGGTTTGCAGCACTACCGTAACCTGGCGCCACCAGATGGAAAGATTTTGCCCCGGGAACCCCCATATTGTGGTAAGGTCCGCCGGCAGTCACATTATCTAACGCTGCTGCTGGGCTGCTTGCCACCGGACTCAAACTTCCGCTTGCAGTCACCTGAAGATTCAATTTTCCGGGAAAGCCCGGCAGTCCAATAAATCCACCTACATCATTGGCCATCAAAGGCTGTTTAAATGCACCACCGCCCGCAAGCTTCATCTGCATTGCAATAATACTTGGATATGATTCATTTTGTCCACTGCTATAAAGAGCCCCATCTCTGTAACCCGATGTCAACGAGTTCCCCAAAGAAACGTAATTGGAAAAGTTCGCCTCCCCGCTTGTCACCTGAATATCTTTTACATCAGTATCAAAATCATTCTCACAGCTTGTTGTAAAAAGAAGTGCGGAAACGGCAAGTGTTGATATTATAATTTTTTTCATAGTCTTTCAATTAAAAAGGGTTATACGATAAACCTAAACCAAAGTAAAATGCTTCAGCTTTTGCCTGTCCATTGAAGCCAAGAGTAGCATTTCTTACATCTCTGGCCTGAGGAAGGGCATATCCTCCTGCTATATCAACTCCAAACTGCTTTAGCTTAAAGCCAACACCTCCGGTAATTACATACGTATTAAATGATGGTGTTTCCGGGATGAAGTTCTCGTCAGTATATGGCGATTCATCATAATAAGCACCCAAACGGCCAAAAATCATATCTGTGAATGCATACTGCGTACCCAATCTGAATGTTTTTGAGTTTCTAAAGTTTTTAGGAGATACAAGAACTGTTGGATCTGTTGGATTTGTTGTTGCAACAGGAGCTGTAGCAAAATCCAGAGTCAGTTTACTGTATCTTTCCCATCCGTGATAGTTAAAGTCCGCTGAAATTAACCATTTCGGTGTCACTTTATAGGTTAAACCAATGGTGTATTCTTCTACCAAAGGAAGTGTTGCTGTAAATTTATCCTGTCCTGTACTTGGGTCCAGTCCTAATAAAGGATAAATAGATGCTGAAGGGAACTTGAATGTTGCAGTTCCTTTTTTAGCTTTCATATCTATAGGTGAGCGGTAAGCAATACTGATGTCTAATTTAGGATCAGGTCTGAAATAGAAACCGAATCCATAACCGCTTCCACTGGCTTTTTCGTCTTTAATATTTAATTCACCGCCAAATTGCGTTACCGCTTTATCCCAGTCTACTTTACCTTTTGCGTAAATATAGCTCGCCCCGAATGACATCCAAGGTGCCAGCTTTACAGAGACCATAGGCTGAAAATAGAAGCTCTTAAGCTCCAGTTTCTGTACCATTTCTCTTCCTTCCCAATCTCCTGGCCACTCGATAGTACTTCCGAAAGGTGTTGAAAAACTGAAACCAACAGATAAATTTTCTATCGGTCTATAAGCAACCGCAGCATATAACGGAGTACCAATAGGATTATCTGTTTCTGTACTCTGCAAAGTATTCAAGTTTTGAAAAGTAACTTTATTACTTGCACCGAACCCTCCTGCTACTATACTCAGTTTAGAAGGAATAAATGACATCCCCGCTGGGTTAAAGAATGCCACACTTGCATCTTCGGCATGAGCACTAGTATGCGCCATTGCCAATTGTTTCACTCCCTGCAGAGATACCCTGAAGCCTCCTGCGTAAGATAAAACACCCGCCAATAAAGCAGTTGATACTAATATTTTTTTCATAGACTGTTATTATATAACCCAAATATAAAATTATTTTGAATACGCCTGTTAATATTTCTTAATATTTTAAACAATATGCCAAAAGAAAATTATGTTTAAAATAACACTTTAAAAAAATATCAATATAAACGCATATACTCTAGTAACTTATCCACTTTTTAATAAGGATATATTTTTCATGTTTAAGGTTAAACAATCACGATATTGAATATTTAAGTATTTTAGAATTGCATAAAGATAAATTTACATAAATTTGCAGGATTATAAAAAATAGTTATATGAGTTGTGGATGCAAAACATCCGGCGATTCTGCCCATTCCTGCGGACCAAAAAAAACCGCGAATGGCTGTGAAAGTGTAAATACCTGTGGTAATAGTTATAAATTAAGTGTTTTCGACTGGCTTTCTGACATCAACAATCCCGCATCGAACAGGTGTGACCTTGTGGAAGTTAGATTTAAAAATGACAGAAAATCGTTTTATAAAAATGTAAACAATATTCCTTTACATATAGGTAGCGTAGTAACAGTAGAATCGAGTCCCGGACACGATGTAGGCGTTGTAAGCCTCACCGGAGAATTAGTAAAGATTCAGATGAAAAAGAAAAAATTTCCTGAAGAATCTATACTTAAAATATACAGACAGGCGAACCAGAAAGACCTTGAGGTCTGGCAGGAAGCCAGAAAAAAAGAAGACAGCGTAAAGATTGAGGCGAGAAAAATTGCTCATAGAATAGGTCTCGAAATGAAGGTAACGGATGTGGAATATCAGGGAGACGCTTCCAAGATCACATTCTACTACACGGCAGATAACCGGGTGGATTTCAGACAATTGATCAAAGAATACGCAGGTGCTTTCAGAACTAAGATCGACATGAAGCAGATCGGGTTCAGGCAGGAAGCTGCAAAAGTTGGAGGTATAGGATCATGTGGAAGGGAGCTTTGCTGTTCTACATGGCTTACGGATTTCAGATCTGTGAATACGAATGTTGCCAGATATCAGCAGCTGAGCATTAATCCTCAAAAGCTTGCAGGACAATGCGGTAAGCTGAAATGCTGTCTGAATTATGAACTGGACAGCTACCTTGATGCATTAAGCCACTTCCCTTCTTCTTCAACCACTCTGGATACGGAAAAAGGAAGAGCATTCTGTATTAAAATAGATGTTTTCAAAAAGAAAATGTGGTTTGCTTACGTAGACAGCTCTATGGCATGGTATGATTTTGATATTGACCTTGTTAAGAAGCTAATGGCTAAAAATAAAAGAGGCGAAAAGATCCTTCCTTTAGAAGACCTGAAACAGCCTGACACCCCAATTCAGACCATCGACCTGATCCAGGAAAACAATATGGACAGATTCGAAAAGAAGAACAGAGGCAACAACAGGAACAGAAACCAGAACAGACCCAACAACAACGGCCAAAACCAGGGGGGACAGCAGGGACAAAACCAGGGACCAAAGAAAAACAGACCGGAAAGGACTGAAAGATCCGAGAGACCGGAAAGATCAGAAAATCCTAATGCTAATGCCGGAAACCAGCCAAGACAACAGCAGCAAAAGCAACAGCCTAAACCGCAGCCAAAAGCACAAACGGAAAAAACTGATGCTTCTTCCGACCCTGAAAAAAAACAGCAGAACCCGAACAAGAAAAATTTTAAAAAGAAATATCCTCCAAAAAAAGATAAAAATGCGTAAAATTTTAGGATTATTACCTCTTATCCTTTTCTTTAGCTGCAACTCCTCCTCGGGAGAGAATGTCATAATGAATTCCGTTAATAACAAATGGAATAAGAAAAGTGAGCAAAAATTTAATCTTGAAGTTTCAGATCCGCAGAATCCTAAAAATATTATATTTGTTGTAAGAAATAACAACACTTACCCTTACAGCAATATAAGATTTATTGTCAATTTTACCAACCTTCAGAACAAAAAAAAGGAAACAGATACCCTAAATTATGTTCTGGCAAAACCAAACGGAGAGTGGCTTGGTACAGGTTTTGGTGATACGAAGGAAGCATTATTTCAGTATAAAATGAACTATAAATTTCCGGGAAAAGGGAAATATGAAATCAGCCTGATCCAGGCGATGAGAAATGATAACCTTCCGGGAATTGAAGACGTTGGAGTAAAAGTAGAAACGGCTAAACCGTAACCATAAATGGAAGACAACAGACAAAATGCAGGAAACAAGGGAAAAACCTTCCCTCTTCCTCCCAAAAAAAAGAAAGATACCTCTTGGAAAAGATGGGTTAAATTCATTTGGATTGGACTCATTGCAGTAGTTTTAGGTATTTCAGGACTTTTCTTTGCTGTTTCCCAGGGATTTCTTGGAGAAATGCCGGATGTAAAGGAACTGGAAAACCCTGATATCTATGTCGCTTCTGAAATCATTTCATCGGACGGTGTTTTACTGGGAAAATTTGAAAAGGAGAAAACACAGCCAATTACCTACAAACAGTTACCACCTTACCTTATCTATGCTTTACAGGCGAAGGAAGATGAGCGTTTTAAAGAGCATTCAGGAATTGATTTGAAGTCTATTTTGAGAGCTGTGAGATATGGTGGAGACAGAGGTGGAGGTTCTACAATCACGCAGCAGCTGGCTAAACTGTTATTTACCAAAGAACCCTCTAAAAACCCCATCAAAAGGGTTATCCAGAAATTAAAGGAATGGTCTGTTGCAGTAAGTCTTGAAAAACGATATACCAAGGAGGAGATTATCACATTATATTTCAACAAGTTCGATTTTACATACAATGCGAACGGCATTGAGATGGCCTCCAAAATTTATTTTAATAAAACAACCTCCGAGCTTACCCTTCCGGAAGCAGCCGTTTTCGTAGCCATGTTAGAAGCACCTATCGCTAACAACCCTATGAGAAACCCTGAGCGTTCTAAACGCAGAAGAGACGTTGTTTTACAGCAAATGTTTGAAACAGGCTATATAGATCAGGCAACATATGATAAAGCAGTCAGTACACCTGTTGAAGTAGATTATCATCCAATCAAAAATATTAATGATGATTACTCTGCGTATTATAAATTTTATTTAAGAAAGGAAATTGATAAATATCTTGAAGGCTATGAAAAAGAAACCGGCAAGAAACTTAATCTTTACAAGGACGGCTTAAAGATCTATGTAACCCTTGATTCAAAAATGCAGAAATATGCAGAACAAGCAATTAAGGAACACTTAACAGACCTTCAAAAAAGATTTGATGCTGAGCAAAGAGGCAGAAAAAACAGACCTTTCTACTATTTAACGGATAAGCAGGTAACCAGTGTAATGACCCAGGCGATGAAGAGAACCGGCCGTTACAAACAACTTAAAGCCGCCGGAGTTTCTGAAGATTCTATCTTACTGGAGTTCCATAAGCCGATCAAAACGTCCCGCTTTACATGGGCCGGGGAAGAAGAGGTTGAAATGTCGCCGTGGGATTCTATCAGATATCACAAGCAGATTGCACAGGCAGGTTTAATGTCTATGGTTCCGGGAAGTGGAGAGATCAAAGCATGGGTAGGCGGTATAGACTGGCAGCATTTCCAGTACGACCACATCAAACAGGGTAAAAGACAGGTAGGCTCTACTTTCAAGCCTTTCGTATATGCTACAGCAATCATGAAGCTTGGCATGACCCCATGTTCAACGGTTTCCAACGCTTCATACAGCCATAACGGATGGAACGTTCCGGGAAGAGGAGGAATGCTGACGTTAAAAGACGGTTTGGCACACTCTCAAAACCCGATCGCTGCAAGACTTATTGAAATGACCGGTGTAGATGCCGTTATCCAGACTGCAAGAGATCTTGGGGTTACAGAAGACATTCCAAGAAACAATACCATTGCTTTAGGTTCATCGGATATTACAATTTATGAAATGCTTGGTGCCTACAGTACTTTCGCCAATTACGGAAACTACAATAAACCGGAAATGATCTGGAGAATTGAAGATGCCAACGGAAGAGTGATCAAAGAAGTAAATGTAGAACCGAAAGAGGTAATGAATCCGATGTATGCCTATACTATGATAGAACTGATGAAAGGTGTTGCGCAATACGGTACCGCTTCAGGAGAATTAGGAAGAAGAGGAATATCAAAAGGCGTGGAAATTGCTGCTAAAACAGGTACTACACAGAACAACTCTGACGGTTGGTTCATGGGAATCACTCCGAAACTGGCTACAGGAGCCTGGGTAGGATGGGAAGACAGAGCAACCCACTTCTTCGGAACCGGAGAAGGTCAGGGTGCGAGAATGGCATTACCGATCTGGGCAATTTTCATGAAGAAAGTTTGGGCAGACAAATCTCTGGGAATTACCCCTGACGATAAATTCACCAGACCGTCAGACTGGAAAGACGGATGTTCTAATTTAAAAGGTCTCGGTGAAGGATATGGAGATGACGGAGGTCTACAGACCATTGATGAGATCAAAAATCCACGGCCGGCAGATCCAACGCCTAAAAACAATACAGAAAAGAAAGAAGAAAATATCAATGACAATCTTCACTCCACCGATGAGGTAGATTTCAATAAATAAATTCTCTTTTAGAAATACATAAGACCTTTCAATAATATGGAAGGTCTTTTCTTTTATAATTAATATCTTTGATCTATGAATATTGAACAGATCAGACAGCCTTTTACCGATATATTTCCGGGAGACCTTTCCGGCAACCCAATGCAGAGAAATACTCCGAAAGTTCTATTTGCAACAGTAAAGCCGGCAGGTTTTGATAAACCGGAGCTTATTGCTTTTAATGAAGTTTTATCCGAAGAGATCGGGCTGGGAAAATATGAAGAAAAAGATCTGAACTTCCTCGTGGGAAATCATCTTCCTGAAAATATAAAGACATATGCTACCGCGTATGCAGGGCATCAGTTTGGAAACTGGGCGGGACAGCTTGGAGACGGAAGGGCAATAATTGCCGGGGAGATTATCAATAAGGAGGGGAAGAAAACGGAAATCCAATGGAAAGGTGCCGGGGCAACTCCATACTCAAGACATGCAGACGGAAGAGCGGTATTGAGGTCTTCAGTACGCGAATACCTGATGAGCGAAGCCATGTATCACCTGGGAGTTCCTACAACCAGAGCTTTAAGCCTTGCTTTTACCGGTGAAGATGTGGTAAGAGATATAATGTATAACGGAAATCCTCAGCTGGAAAAAGGGGCTGTTGTGATCAGAACCGCAGAAAGCTTTCTCCGTTTCGGACATTTTGAACTGCTTTCCGCACAAAGGGAGTATAACACTCTGCAGGATCTGGCAGATTTCACTATTGAAAATTATTATCCGGAAATCACAACAGACGGAATTCAGAAATACAAAGACTTTTTTGCAAGCATATGCACCAGAACTGCAAATCTTATGACCGAATGGTTCAGAGTGGGGTTCGTACATGGAGTAATGAATACTGATAATATGTCTGCTTTAGGCCTGACCATAGATTACGGGCCTTATTCAATGATGGACGAATATGATCTGAATTTTACCCCGAATACGACTGATCTTCCGGGAAGGAGATATGCTTTTGGAAAACAGGGCCAGATCTCTCAGTGGAACCTTTGGCAGCTGGCGAATGCCCTTCATCCGTTAATCAAAGATGAAAAGTTTTTGGAAGATACTTTAAACCATTACGGAACCTATTTCTGGGAAGCCCATGACAAAATGCTCTGCAGAAAGTTCGGATTCGATGAACTTAGAGAGAGTGATGAAGATTTTTTCACTAACTGGCAGGGATTGATGCAGGAACTTCACCTGGATTACACGCTGTTTTTTAATCAGCTGGAAAAATTAAGCCCCGATATTGACATCAAATCTTTGCTTGAAAAGATTTCCTATTCTGTTTTTACTGATGAGAAAGTAAGAAAGCTGGAAGATTTCATAAAAAAATATGAGGCAAGATTATTATCCAATACGATTTCAAGAGAAGAGTCATTATCACTGATGAGACAGTCAAATCCGAAATTCACCCTGAGAAATTATCTTCTTTATCAATGCATCGAAGAGATTAATACAGGAAAAACAGAAATGCTCGGAAAACTTACCCGTGCCTTAGAAAATCCTTACGAAGAATTGTATCCCGAATTTTCTGTAAAAAGGCCTTCAACTTATGATGACACCACTGGATGCTCTACACTTTCCTGCAGCTCTTAACAGTTAAGACACAATTTTCATCTCCTTTTATTGAATAATTTACATCATATTATTAATTTTTACTAATTTTAGAAAAAAATTAATATTATGAAAAAACTTCTACTATCTCTAAGCTTAATGCTTACCGGAGCTGCTACTCAGGCACAAACAGTATTATTAGATGAAGGCTTTGAGTCTTATACCAATTTTGCAATTTCAGGCTTTGGAAGCTGGGGTACTTTAGACTTAGACGGTCTAAATACTTATACAGGAGGAGGCCCGGTAATTGGAGGCACCACTTCCCCATCTTGGACTGCTAGTTGGGCAAATGCAGGACAACCAATGGCTTTTCAAATTTTCAATCTTACTGCCAGTAATGCAACTAACAATGCGACTTCAACAGCTGCAGATGAAGAAGTTCGAAACTTCAGTCCACATGCTGGTCTAAAATGTGCAGTATCCTGGGCAGGCGTCCCGTCTACTACTGGAGGAGCAACTGCTAACAATGACTGGATAATCACTCCCGCTGTTACTTTAGGTACAAGTGCAAACATTCTGACTTTCTGGGTAAAAGCTTTATCACCAAATTTTACAGAAAACTATAAAGTAGGAGTTTATACAGGAAGTGGAAATCCAACTTCAGCCGCTAATTTTACTATTGTTTCATCACCGGCAACATTAACAGCTCCTTATGCAGCATGGCAGCAGGTTACTATCAATTTAGATGCTTATGCAGGACAAACTATAAGAGTAGGATTCCAATATATGTCTTCAGACAAATATATGTTTATGCTTGACGATGTAAAAATCGTAGCTACGGGTGTACTGGCTACAAACGAAGTTTCTTCAAAAGCAAAAACAACAAACATCTACCCTAACCCAACAAAAGGAGAGATCAATATTAAAACCGATAAAAAGATCAAGTCTTCAACAGTTTTAGATCTTTCCGGAAAATCAGTATTGAAATCAACATCTGACAAAATAGATATCTCCTCTCTTTCAAAAGGAGCATATTTACTTCAGGTTGAATTTGCAGACGGAACAGCTACAACAGAAAAACTAATAAAAGAATAATTACTTTCCCTATAATCTTTAAAGCTCACCGGACATGGTGAGCTTTTTTATTTTATTTTTGCAAAAAACTGACACGTGTCTTTTATTAAAACAAAACTCACCTACCTGCTAAAACAGGTCTTCCCATCATCCTACACAGAATTGGCAGTATTCATGTTCTTCCTCCTTTGCTATGGAATACTGGGCACTTATATTGCTCTTCATTACAGGATTATTTTTGACAGCAGAATTCCCTGGGATGCCTATTTCAGCTTTGATAATAAAGCGATTGTAATGACAGGCGGAAGCTTTGAGAGACATCCTTTGGCCTATTATTTTTTCAATTGGGTCCGGGAGTTTTCTCTTTTTGTTTCTGGTGGAAAAATGGATGCTACATTCAGGCTTACCCTGGCATGGCTAAGTAATATAGCCATAAGCTTGTGCATCGTTCAGATTTTCAAGTACCTGAAAAACATTATCAGGCTTCCGCTAATGATTTCCTTATTTCTTGTTTTGTTTTTTGGAATCTTTTCCACCTGCATTATCCTTTCTTTTACTCCGGAGAATTTCACCTATAGTCTGCTGCTGCTGTGTATTTACAATTATTATGCAGCCGTAAAACTCAGAAATGAAGAAAAGATTCCCGGATCCGCCTTAACGCTGGCCGGAATTACCATCGGAGGTCTTACCATCACTAACCTGGCTAAAGTTTTTATTCCCGTATTATTTGAAAAGGACCTTTTCAGAAGCTGGAAAAAATTTGGAAATGCAGCTTTCCGTGCCGTGCTCACTACAGCCTGTTTTGTGCTTCTTTATTTACTCCGAATTGATTTTAAATATGAAAATATCTTCTCAAAAACTAACCAGCAGTATGAAAAATTCTCAAACGTAGAATCCATTCCGGACTGGGACATGATGCTTTCTTATTTTTTCGGAGGCAGTATTCTGTTTCCAAGTTTCATGACCACAGATAAGCACAATATGAAAGGATTCAATTTCAAAGGTCTTTTAATGGAGCCTTATTCATCCGCTTTTTGTTATGCTTTTATCATCGTATTGCTGGTCCTCATTTTATGGAGTTATCTGAAAAATTTCAAAAATAAACTGGTGCAGATTATTGCCATTTCATTTATGTTTGACATTGTGATTCACTGTATTATGCGATTCGGCCTTCATACTTCTTACATCTACGCAGGACATTTTATTTTTGTCTATCCGCTGCTTTTGGGGTGGCTTTTTTACGCCTACAGATCACAGTCAAAAATCTTATCATTTTTAACGGTGATAATGCTTATTCTATTTTCTTTTCTGCTCGCCAATAACCTGTTCAGAATGTCTGATTTTTTCCAGTTCTTAGATACGTACTACCAATAAAAAAAGCTGAGAAAATTCTCAGCTTTAGTTTGTTTATTTTTATTCTCGTTATCTCGCTTCAGAACAGAAAATTCTATACTGTACAGCGATCGCCGATTTGAAGTATTCTCTTATTTTTGACAGATCTGAAGCTGCACTTTGTTTTGTAAAATAACTTCCTGCCAGAATCTTATAATTCGGTCTTAAAGAAGCATCCGTTTCCACTTTCAGGTTCGGAAATCTTTTTCTGAAATAAGATTTCACCTCGTTGGCCTCTTCATTACTTTTTACCGTTGTGATCTGGATCTTAAACCCTAAAATCCTCGGATTCTTACGGCAGATTTCCGCATTGCTCAGTTCTCTGCTCGGAACATAGATCTTTGGTGGCTTCGGACTCGTCACAATTCCGCTCTCTGTATTATTTTCCCTCATCGAAGGACCGCCTGCAGTTCTGGAACATTTATCTTCAATGCCTCCCAAAGCAGCACTTACTTTGGAATCCATAGTCATAATTAGCTCCGTTCCTGCCAGAGTATCTTTCTGAACAACCTGTTGGGCTTCAACACTATAAAACCCAAATAAAGATAATATTGAAAATATTTTGATTAAATTTCTCATTTAAACTTGTTTCTGCAAATCTATTAAAATTAAAAAATTATACCAAACAACACTATTTAGAATCAATACAAATTAAACGTAAATGATATTTTCCCTTTTCCATATACCGTTAAATTCCTGTTAAAAATATTATTTTTGCGGAATTGATTGGTTCAATATTTTACTAACATAAGATAATTTAAATGATTAGTTGGAGAAAGCATTATAAACAAACGTTGATCGCGATAGGCTTATTGCTATCAACCAGTGCTTCAATTTACGGGCAAGACGGCGATCCTAAAAACGGCGAAAAACTTTTCAAAGCGAATTGTACTGCATGTCACGCGCTGGACAAACAAGTAATAGGACCTCCTTTGAAAGGGGTTGTAGAACGAGTGAAGACAGAAGGCGGTGTAGACAGAGATTGGCTTCACAAGTGGATCAAAGACAACAAAGCTCTTAGAGCTTCTGGGGATAAATACGCCAATGAGATTTTCGAAAAGTATAATAAAACTGAAATGTTACAGTTTCCTAATCTTACAGAGAAGGATATTGATGATATTTTAGAGTATACAACTAATCCTCCGGCTCCCGAGCCAGCTAAAACAGACGACAAGGCAACTGCAACAGACGGAGCAGCTGCAGCACCGGCAGACAAAACAACAACAAGCGTTGTTATTATTTCGCTTATTGCAATAGCCGCTTTATTAGTTTGGATCTTAATTAAACTGAGACAATTGGTTAAATTAGGTCAGTCTGAAGACTTAGCCGGACTTAACGAAACCAGAGTTAAATCTTTCAGCGAAATCTACGAGAAATACCATTATATCGGTAAAGGAATATTGGCAATCCTTGCCCTTCTCGCCGCTTATGGAGTTTGGAACTGGATCATGTGGATCGGGGTTTACAAAGGATATAAGCCGGAACAGCCTATCTACTTCTCTCACAAAATTCACGCTGGGGAACAGAAAATTGACTGTCAGTTATGTCACTCCAGTGCCAAATACGGAAAAGTATCTGAAATTCCTTCCATGAACGTTTGTATGAACTGTCACAGAACAATTTCTGAGTATAACGCAGACCATTACATGGAGCCAGGGAAAGATAAAGCATTCTACGACGGTGAAATCCAGAAGATCTATGCAGCTACAGGCTGGGATCCTGCAAAACAGCAGTACACTGGAAAAACACAGCCGGTTGAATGGACCAGAATCCACAACATGCCAGACTTCGTGTACTTCAACCACTCTCAGCACGTAGTAGCAGGTGAACAGGCGATCATTAATTCTTTCAACAAAAAGAATCCAAACAACAAAATTGATGTTGTATGTAAAGCTTGTCACGGAAAAATTGATACAATGAATGTTGTTCAGATGGCTAATGACTTCACTATGGGATGGTGTATCGAGTGCCACAGAACTACTGAGGTTGATATGAACAACGGTTATAATAAAGAATACTTCAAGAATCTACATGACAAGTTGAAAAAACAATATCCTCAGGATGGCGGTAAGATCACTGTAGATGCAATTGGAGGTCTTGAGTGTGGTAAATGTCATTATTAATAACTAAAAAATTAGAAGTATAAATGGCTTCAAACAAAATACAATTTAGAAGTATTCATGAACTTAAAGATCCAGCTTTGAACAATAAGCTGGCTCAGAAAGAGTTTCAGGAAGAAATTCCGGTAGAAGATTTCCTTGGAGATGCTGAACAGAACGGATCCAGTACTTCAAGAAGAGATTTCTTAAAAATATTAGGATTCTCTACAGCAGCCGTAACATTGGCTGCCTGTGAAGCTCCGGTAATCAAAACGATTCCTTATGTGGTAAAGCCACACGATATTATTCCGGGGGTTCCGAATTATTACGCTTCAACTTATTTTGACGGATTCGACTTCGCCAGCGTTTTAGTAAAGACCCGTGAAGGAAGACCTATCAAAATAGATCCAAACCCGGCAGCGGGCGATTTAGGAAAAACTAACGCAAGAGCTCAGGCAAGTGTACTTTCTCTTTATGATAATGATAAAGTAAAGCAGCCTAAACTGGACGGTAAAGACGAAACTTTCGATAAAGTAGACAGTTTTGTACTGAAAGGTCTGGCAGATGCCAGTGCAGCAGGTAAAAAGATCGTGCTTTTGTCACATTCTTTACCTTCTCCTACTTTCAAAAAGTTATTTGCAGAATTCAAAGCTAAATATCCTACTGCTGAACTTGTAACGTATGATGCTTATCCTCACGCTGCATCTTTAGATGCCGCTCAGGAAGTATTCGGACAGAGAGCATTACCGGTTTATGACCTTAAAGGCTCAGAATTGGTGGTTTCTTTCCAGGCAGATTTCTTAGGAGATTATAACGCTTCAAGCTTAGAGACTTCTTATGCAGCAGCTAGAAAGCCGGGACCGAACATGTTGAGACACATTCAGGTGGAATCCAACATGTCATTGACTGGTGCTAACGCAGACGAAAGAGTTAGATTAAAGCCAAGTGCTGTAAACAAAACTTTAGTTGAGGTTTACAATGCAATCGTAGGCGGCGGTACTTCAGACAAGACGGCTACTGAAATTGCAAATGAACTTAAAGCAAAAGGCAGCAAAGCTGTTGTTTTTGCTGACGGTTCTAAAGGAGCGCAGGTTTTAGCACACTTAATCAACCAAAAATTAGGTTCAGTTGCTTTCACTGGTAAGGCTAACTTCCTTAAAGAATTTGATAAAGCAAGATACCAGGAATTCCTAGGATGGATAAATGCAGGTCAGGTTGGCGTATTGATCGCAAACAATGTAGACCCTATCTACTCTCATCCGAAAGGAGAAGATTTCAAAAAATCTTTAGCTAAAGTTGCTTGTGTAGTAGCAGTAGCAGATAAGAAAAATGAAATGTATAAAGCGGCGAAAGCTGTAATTCCTGTAGCTAACTGGCTGGAGTCTTGGGGTGATATTGAGCCTCAGACGGGAGTATATTCATTAATGCAGCCAACGATCCAGAAGATCTACAAATCAAGACAGATTGAAGAATCTCTATTGGTTTGGAAAAACGGAAAGAACAATGCGGCCAATAATTATTACGATTATCTGAAAGCCAGCTCTGCTTCTATCTTAGGATCTACTTCTTTCAACAAAGCCTTATATAACGGTATCACTACTTCAAATAATGCAACTGCATTATCTTACTCCGGAGGAAATGCTGCTCAGGCCATTGCTGAACTAGGAAACTTCAAAGCTTCTGAATTAGAATTGGTATTATACACCAAGCCTTCAATGGGTGACGGTACTCAGGCTAACAACCCTTGGCTTCAGGAATTACCGGATCCTATCACAAGAATGTCTTGGGATAACTATTTGACAATTTCTCCGAAAGACGCAGAAAAATTCGCAATTGAAAACGATCTTAATGCAAGAATGCAGCTGGACGGTTCTATCGTAAATCTTACTGTAAACGGAGTAACAATAAAAGATGTTCCTGTATTCATTCAGCCGGGACAGGCAGAAGGATCTGTAGGTCTTGCGCTTGGATATGGTAAGAAAAACTCAGGAACTACTGCTGATACAGGGGTAAACGCTTATCCTTTATTTGACGGTTCTAACTTAACTGTTTCAGGAGTTAAGATCGAAAAAACAGGAGAAGATCACGAATTTGCAGGTATCCAGCTTCAGAATACATTGATGGGACGTTACGAAATCGCTAAGGAAGTTCCTTTGGCTGAATTCTTAAACGTAGCATTTGACGATGAGCACAAAGGATGGAACAAGCCTTTGGAATACCACACGATCAGTGGAGCTCTTCCTGCCAGAAAGATTGACCTTTGGGATGCTTTCGATGATACGGACGGACCTCACTTCAACTTATCTATCGACTTGAACTCTTGTACTGGTTGTGGAGCATGTATTATTGCTTGTCAGGCAGAAAACAACGTTCCTGTTGTAGGTAAAGAAGAGATCAGAATGTCCAGAGATATGTATTGGTTAAGAATTGACCGTTACTATTCTTCAAGACAGAAAGTAGAAGTATACGAAGGATTGAAAGAAGGAATGGCAGTACCGGAATTGTACGGTACGGCATTCGGAGACGGAGGTGCATTAAACCACCCTGCAGATAATCCGGATGTAATCTTCCAGCCTGTAATGTGCCAGCACTGTAACCACGCTCCTTGTGAAACAGTATGTCCGGTAGCGGCTACTTCACACGGTAAGCAGGGCCAGAACCACATGGCTTACAACAGATGTATCGGTACAAGATATTGTGCTAACAACTGTCCTTATAAAGTAAGACGTTTCAACTGGTTTACATATAACCTGAATGACAAGTTCGATTTCAATATGAATAACGATCTTGGAAGAATGGTACTTAACCCGGATGTCGTGGTAAGAACGAGAGGGGTAATGGAGAAATGTTCAATGTGTATCCAGGAAACTCAAGCTACAATCTTAGCTGCTAAGAGAGAGAACAGAAAAGTAACAGACAACGAATTCAAAAATTCTTGTGCTTGTGCTGCTGCTTGTTCTACCGGAGCAATGACGTTTGGAGACATGAATGACAAAGAATCTGAAGTGAGAGAATTATACTCCAGCAACAGAAGATATTATTTACTTGAAGAGATCGGCACAAAACCAAACGTGTTCTATCACACTAAAGTAAGAAACAGAGTAGAAAAATAAAGTTTAAATAATAAATAGGTAAAAAATGTCAGGACATTACGAAGCTCCGATAAGGGAACCTCTAATTATTGGTCACAAAACTTATCACGATATCACAGAAGATATTGCACGACCTATCGAAGAAAGAGCAGGTAAATTATGGTGGGTATCACTATATGCAGCCTTAGTTCTATTCATCTACGGATTCGGCTGTATCGCTTATACTATCGGAACAGGTATTGGAGCATGGGGGCTTAACAGAACTATTAACTGGGGTTGGGATATTACCAACTTCGTATGGTGGGTAGGTATCGGTCACGCCGGGACCCTAATCTCCGCAGTATTATTATTATTTAGACAGCGTTGGAGAATGTCTGTAAACAGATCTGCAGAGGCAATGACGATCTTTGCGGTAGTACAGGCAGCGATCTTCCCTGTAATCCACATGGGTAGAGTTTGGGTAGGATATTGGGTATTCCCTTTGCCTAACCAGTTCGGTTCTCTTTGGGGGAACTTCAACTCACCTCTACTTTGGGACGTATTTGCCATCTCAACGTATTTCTCAGTATCAACTGTATTCTGGTTCATGGGACTAATCCCTGACTTTGCGATGATCAGAGATAGAGCTAAAACGCCTTGGACTAGAAAAATTTATACATTCCTGGCTTTCGGATGGGGTGGTAAAGCAAAACACTGGCAGAGATTCGAAGAACTTTCTTTGGTTCTTGCAGGTTTAGCAACTCCACTTGTATTCTCCGTACACACCACGGTATCTTTTGACTTCGCAACTTCGGTTATTAAAGGATGGCACTCTACAATCTACCCTCCTTACTTCGTTGCCGGTGCAATCTTCTCAGGATTCGCAATGGTACAGACCCTATTGCTGGTTGCCAGAAAAGTATGTCATCTTGAAGAATACATCACCATGTATCATATCGAAATTATGAACATCGTAATTATCCTTACAGGAGGTATGGTAACTGTGGCCTATGCTACTGAATATTTCATCGGATGGTACTCAGGATCAAGATTCGAAGACTTTACATACCTTTCTCCAGGTGCTGCTGTAGGACCTTACTGGTGGGCATTCTGGGCATTGATATCTTGTAACTTAATTATTCCTGCACTATTCTGGTTCAAGAGAATAAGAACAAATATTATTGCAACATTTATTATTGCATTGATCATCAACATCGGTATGTGGTTCGAGCGTTTCGATATCATCGTTATCAACCTTTCCAGAGATTACTTACCAGGATCTTGGACTATGTTTAAACCAACGATCATTGATGTGGGTGTATACTTAGGAACAATCGGATTCTTCTCTGTATTATTCTTACTATACGCAAGAACGTTCCCTGTAATTGCACAGGCTGAATTAAAATCGATTCTGAAAATTTCAGGTGAAACTTATAAAGCAAAAGAAGGAGATGAGCACCACTAAAATTGTATATGGACTTTATGCTGACGACGACGATCTGATGAACGGCGTTAAAGCATTCAACGATAAAGGAATTGCGATAAACGAAGTTTATACTCCATTCCCGGTTCACGGACTTGATAAAGCTTTAGGGTTAAAGAAAACCAGAATTTCTGATGCTGCATTCTTCTATGCTCTTTACGGGGTTACCATCGGTGCTACTGTAACATGGTATGTAATGAATCATGACTGGCCTCAGAATATTGGTGGTAAACCTGCTTTTGACTGGGCACACAACATGCCTGCATTCGTAGTTCCAATGTTTGAATTAATGGTATTCTGTGCTGCTCACATGATGTCATTGACTTTCTTAGTAAGAAATAAAATGTATCCTGGAGCTCCGGCTCAGAACCCAGATCCAAGAACTACTGATGATAAATTCATGATGGAATTTGTAACTGATGACGTAGAGTCTGTAAAACAGTTGCTTATTGATACCGGGGTTGAAGAAATAACTGTTAAAGATGCTTAAAATGAAAAAGAATGTATTAAAAATTACAGCTGTTTTGGGTTTAACAACGGTTTTACTTAATTCTTGCGGACCAAAAGAAAATACACCACTGGTATATTTTCCTGATATGTACTTTCCCGTAGCTTACGATCCATTGATGAAAGCTCAGGATGCCTATTCAGATCATGAAAATGAAATTCCTGCTTTCGTTAAAAATAGTTTTGCAACAGGTCTTGCTCCAGTAGAAGGATCAGTTGCTCAAAATAAAGATGGAATCTTTGAAGAAGGATTGCTTCCTAAAAATGCAGATCAATACAATGCAGGATATGATGCTTCCAAGAATCTGACAGTATCCCCTCTTAACCCGGCTAATGCTGCCAAAGATATTGAAAGAGGAAAAATGCTGTTTGATCGTACTTGTGCAACATGCCATGGAACAGGAGGTGATGGTCAAGGACCAATCGTACAAAGCGGAGCTTTCTCTGGTGTACCCAACTATGCTGACAGAGAACTTACTGTAGGATCTGTTCATTATGTATTAACTAACGGTAGAAATGCAATGGGGTCTTATGCTGGTCAGCTTAACCCTGGCGACAGATGGAGAGTGGCAATGTATGTGATGAATGCCTTCAAAAAAGCAGCAGCAGCACCTGCAGCAGCTACAACGGCTACAGCTACACCAGCTGCCGAAACAACAGAGACTACTACCGCAACTAAAAAATAAGAAAAGAAATGTATAGTTTTTCACCAAAATTAAAATCAACTTCTATAATCCTTCTTGTTGTAGGTTTAGTTCTATTTGCTATCGGTTTCTTCATGAATAAAGGAATGACTACTGAAAGAATAGAGCACATGATGGAAGCCGTTCATTCTGCTGGCCATACTGCCCCTACACACTCCAGTGAAATGGTAGGGCCTCAGGATCATGCTTCTCATTTAGAGCACGCAGAGCTTCAGGTTCACAACCAGCCGCTGGCATCGCTGCATTTTGTAGCTGTCTTTTTCTTTGGAGTTAGTTGTGCTGTATTGTTCTTCTATTGTATTCAGCATGCTGCACACGCAGGTTGGCCTATTATTATTACAAGAGTAATGGAAGCTATTGCTTCTTATATCCCATATGGTGGTGCCATTCTGGTTATTATGATGATATTGAATATCACTCACAATGGCCACTTATTCCACTGGATGGATCCCGAATTGACAGACCCTAATTCTGCCCATTTCGATGTGATCCTTTTCGAAAAGAAAAGATTCTTAAATATTCCTTTCTATGCTATCAGAACGATCATTTATGTAGTAGGTGCTTCTTTCTTTGCATGGAAACTTAAAGCTCAGTCTAAGAAAGTAGATGAAACTAAATCTAAAGTAGATTATCAGATGCTTTACAGATGGGCAGTAGGATATATTGCATTCTTCGGATTTGCTTCTGCTGCTTGGGCTTGGGACTGGTTGATGTCTATTGACCCTCACTGGTATTCTACAATGTATATCTGGTATTCAATGGTAAGCTGCCTTTCAAGCGGAATTGCTGTGATCATCCTTCTAAGTGTTTATCTGAAGAAAAACGGATTCTTACCTCAGTTCAACGACAACCACTTACACGATTTAGGAGTATTCCTTTTCGCTACAAGTATGCTTTGGACATATACATGGTTTGCCCAGTTTATGCTCTACTGGTACGCGAACGTTCCGGAAGAGGTTAATTACTTCTTTGGAAGATTCCAGCACTACGGACCTACGTTCTTACCAATGCTGATCATCAACTTCCTATTACCTTTATTGGTATTAGTAAGCAGCAGCATCAAGAGAAACTACAAAGTAGTAACAACAATGGCTGTAGTGGTTATTTTAGGCCACCTTTTAGATTACTTCAATATGGTAATGCCGGGAACGGTAGGACCTTACTGGAAAAATCCTGAAGTATTCCTATTAATAGCAGGAGCTGTTCTATTCGTAGCAGGATTGTTTATGTTTACTGTATTAAGCGCTTTATCTAAATTAAAGCTGATTCCTACAGGAAACCCATTCTTACATGAATCTGAAATTTATGAGTATCCTTTCTAGGACTTGTAACAGAAATAAAATAAAAAAGACTGATTGTAATGATCAGTCTTTTTTTATGCAGACAGATGAACATGTTTAAACTGTTCAGGCAACTATTTTAAATTTTGGATGTCTTAATAATAAAGATGGATGAATTACTTCAGTAAACCATAAACAAATATCATTATGAAAAGAAATTATCTGTTCTTCGCCTTGTTCATTTTTCTGTTCAGTCTCATGCAGGCACAAACCATAACTTTCGTTTCCGAACAGACGAATAAGCCTCTGCCTAAAGTTTCAGTCTTCGGAAAGGACGGAAGTATCCTCGCCTTTTCTGATATTGACGGTAAAATTGATAAACAGGCGATAGCTCCTGATCAGGAAAAGTTTCAATTGGTTTATAATAACTTTCCCGTTGCCCTTCTCACTTTTTCAGAACTGAATCAGGATGTCATTAAAATCAATGATCAGGTTAAGGAAATAGAAACTGTGGTCATCAGGAATACTAAACCTGCAAAATATATTATGATCAAAGGAAATTTCAATGCCTACGTAACGGTGAACAATAAGCTGAACAGCTACGTAGACGGAATCGTAACTTATGTTTTCGATAACAAAACCAAAAAACTGAAAAGTACAAATGTTCAGCAATATAGAGTCTTCAGATTAGGAGCTAAAAATGAAAAAAAAGAAACTTCAACGTGGGATTACGGCAGTTCCTTGAAACTCCCGAAACTCAAAAATGTAGGAAATCCTGAAGAATATAAAACCAAAAAAAATACCATCAAAGAATTAAAAGGCGACCGCAAAGATCAAATCGAGGTAACAGGTGCCGCTCTGCAGGAAAAAGAATTTTCTTTATTTGGATTCAGATTCTATGATATCAGAACCATACTTAATATGTCTTTTGAAAAAGATTCAGAGAAAAGTCTGAAAGATTTCCTTGAGTACAATGAGCTGGCTTTTGTAAAACTTAAGCATAAAAGCGAGCCTGATTACAACCAGATCATTCTATACAATAATTTTTATCCTGCAGAACTTAATTTCAGTAACGATGATGATGATATAGAAAAAGTGAAATTTGATAAGGAAAACAGTAACTATAAAACCAAATATTGGCAGGAAACTTCATTCCCGAACATGCAGACCATCTTCAGCACATTTTTCAAAGATGATTTAAAAGAGCAGCAGAACAAAACAAAAAAATAAACCTTTATCTGAATTGCTGGAAAATATTACTAACAATATTCCCATCCATTGAACAAAGCACACTAAAAGAAACAAAAGAAAAATAAAAACTCACTATTAATAAAGGTTTTATTAAATTTGCAATAAACAAAATAAAATGAAAAAGTTTTCTTTTCTACTTGTTTTCAGTCTGTTGCTGTTTACAGCATGCAGGAAGGATCATGTAGATGCTACGAATACTAAAACGCTGCAGTCAAGTATCAATGATATGACTTCCAGCCTTTCAACCATTAAACAGATCAAATTCAACGAAGCACTTTATATTCTAAAGACTTTCGGTGTAGAGGCAGATGGTGATGTAGAGGAGCTTAAAGCCCTTGGAAAGCTTATCGATGGAAAAAAAGTTCCTGAAATCCTTACACTGGCCGATGAAGTTGCACAGAAAAACGGAATCGAATGGGCCAGCACATCTCCACCTTCTCTTGGAGAAATGAATATCTTTGGGGACGATAAAGCTAAAGAAACCGATGCAAATGATGTAAAAGCAAGCTCACTAAGCATTATGACCAGGCCAACCGGCGATGACGGGGCCGGAGCTCCTACGGCTATTCAGATCGTTCCGAGGCTTGTAGATGGTTCAGGAAATCCTGTTTCATTTACCGGAGCAGGGCTGGAGGCTACTTTGGAAGTATTCAGTAATGGTGTAAAACTTTCTACCGCTAAAAACCTGATGCAGGATAATAATTTTAAGGGATTCAATTTAAAATTCTCTTCAATTCCTGCAGCAAAAGTAGTAGACAACAAAATAGATATTACCGTTTCAGTAAAAACTACAGCAAAGACATTCAAAATGTCTAAAATTGGGCTCGATGTCAATCCGTCAGCTTTAAAGGTTCCTGCTGTACCTAAAAATGATTCAACGGCTGTGACACAGGACCCTAACGCTGTAATTGATCCAAACAATCCTGCAGCCACAACACCTGCAGATCCAAATGCTCCTGCCACAACACCAGCTGCACCTAAACAGCCGGCAGCAGATCCTAAAAGCACAGTAAGCAGGTTCTTAAGCAGCGTAAGCTCTCAAAATCTTAAGGCAGCCTATGAAAGTTCTAGCAATCCTAACTGGGGAAGCTATGAATCATTCTCTAATCCAACTTCAGGTTTTGGATCCGTAAAAAATGTAAGTGTGAAAAACATTACAACGAATGCCAGTAACCCTAACGGTGCAAGCGTAAACGCAACATATGATGTAACAGATAAGAACGGAAAAACAACATCTTTAAAAGTAACTTTCGGACTTAAAAATGTAAATGGAGACTGGAAAATTTCCAGCTATAAAATAAACCCTTAATGGCTTCACAAGAACTGATTAAAAGACTCGAACAAACCATTGAAAATATCCCTGATTTTCCCATCCCGGGAATTCAGTTCAAGGATATTTCACCTATTTTTCTGGATCCCAAGCTTTATGAAGATGTCATCACAGAACTGGCCGCTTTCAGTAAAGGAAAAATAGATGCAGTATGTGGAATAGAAAGCCGCGGCTATCTCTTCGGAATTGCCATAGCCGTTGCTTTGGAAGTTCCTTTCATTTTAATCAGAAAAGCAGGAAAGCTTCCCCCACCGGTAGCTTCAGAAAAATATGATCTCGAATACGGAAGCGCCATTATTGAAACCCGTGAAGGGCAGATCAAAAAAGGACAAAGAATCCTGATCCATGACGACCTTCTCGCAACCGGCGGAACTACTGAGGCAGCCGCGAAGCTTGTAGAAAAGCAAGGGGCAACCGTTTCACAGTTCAGCTTTCTTATTGGCCTGAAAGATTTGAACGGCCACGAAAAACTGAAAAAATTCGGAGCAGAGATTTATAACATCCTTGAATACTAACCTATCTGAGGCCAACAATATAACGCTTCGACTCCGCTCCGCTTATAATTAAAAATTATGATTAGAGAGTCATGCTGAGCAGAGTCGAGGCATGTATTTAAAGTAAAATAAAGATTTAAAATAGTCTTTTATAACATTTCATTAATAATACTGTCAAAGTATTTTGTAAATCATTCAGAAACAATTAAATTTGCATTTCAATTTTTAAAAATTTATGGCAAAATTGGGAAAAAATGCTCCAAATGAGCAAGAAGGTAAAGAAACGGTTGAGTTCTTTAAAGACCTTGACAGAGAGGCTTTAAACACTGAAAGATTCCTTGAGAAATATTCAAAGCAATTGGGTATTGTATTCGGGGTATTGGTTTTGGGCGTTTTAGGGTTTTTTGCTTACAAACAGTTTGTAGTAGCTCCTAAGAACGTTGAAGCTGTAAAAAGTTTCCTTGCTGCTCAGAAAAAACAGACAGAAGGTAAAGATAAAGAAGCTTTAGGTGGAAAATCTGCAGCCAATCCGGGTTTTATAGGAACATATAATGAATATTCAAACACGAAGGTTGGTGAACTTTCTGCTTACAATGCAGGTTTATTAAAATTCAAAGAAGGAAAATTCCAGGAAGCTTATGATCTTTTAGATAAATTTTCATCTGACAACAAAACGTTAATGGCATTGAAATTCGGTGCTATGGCAGATGCAAAATCAGGTCTTAATAAAAATGATGAAGCTCTTTCTTTATTGGACAAAGCTTCAACGGCCTCTGATGATCCTTATACCACTTACTATTTCACAAGAAAGGCAGGTATTGTAGCATTAGGATTAAAGAAAAATGCAGAAGCTAAGAAATATTTCTCTGCAATTGACGAGAAATACCAGGACTATGATAACGGAATGTCTGATTCTTATATTGAAATGACTAAATACTTTTAAAAAATGGCAACAGTTAATCTCTCCGATTACAAGCCACTTCATATAACAAATGCCGAAGATTTTTCTATCGGCATTGTTTTTTCTGAGTGGAATGATTTTGTAACTTACAATCTTCGTGATGCAGCCCTTGAAATCCTTGAGAAAGAAGGGGTAAAACCAGAAAACATTAAGCTTTTTCCGGTTCCGGGTGCTTTTGAACTGAACTATGCAAGCATGCAGCTCTGCAAAGAAAGAAAATATGATGCAGTAATTGCTATCGGGTGTGTGATCCGTGGCGAGACTCCTCATTTTGATTTTGTATGCTCTGCAGTAGCACAGGGAATCAAAGACTGCAATGTTTTAACAGATACCCCTACCATCTTCTGTGTATTGACAGACGACACCAAGGAACAGTCTATTGCCAGAAGTGGCGGAGACCTGGGAAATAAAGGTGTGGAAGCTGCCGTAACAGCCCTGAGAATGATTGATTTCAAAAAGAATCTCTCTGATAAAAAAGGAAACATCGGTTTCGGGCACTCTTAATTTTAATACACATTAACAGTATACAGGACTATTTTTAGTAGTCCTTTTTTAGTGGCATCCCACATTTCATCACCCTTTGCCGTTCCTTATCCCAATTACAGAATAACTTAAATTTTTGATAATAATTCAAAAAAAACATAAGAAATATCATATTTCCACTTTTTATATCTAAAAGTTATATACAAAAACTATCTTTGCGCGAATTAACTCAGACTTATTGTACATGTTTCAAAGCAAAATAAAACCATTCCTATATTTAGGGATTTTCTATCTCATCCTTTCATTAATATTACGGATCGTTTTTCTGCTCCACCCTATTACAACCTCTAGCTTTGGTTTTTTTGAAATCATTAAAGTCTTATCCATCGGTCTTCTGAATGATATTTTTGTTTTCATTTTAGCCAGTACATTATTGGCCGCTTACTTTTTATTCCTGTCAAATTCCAAATATAAAAAGCCGTATGGATATATTATTTTTGGAGCCTTGATACTGTTTTTCCTATACATCCTGCTCATTCCAAACAATATTTTCGATCAGTATGGAGGTTCTGTTTCAGAAGTAGTTCTCGCTTTTGTAGGAATGAAGACTATTTTATTCGGTCTGATGCTTTTCCTTCCTTCAAAGAGGATAAAGATTCGTAATGTATTATATTTTATCGCGTTATTATTATATGTCATTCTCATCATCTTTAATTCGGTAAGTGAATATTTCTTCTATAATGAATTCGGGGTACGTTATAACTTTATCGCTGTAGATTATTTAATTTATACCAATGAAGTTATCGGGAACATCATGGAAAGCTATCCCGTTATTCCTTTATTTCTGGCCATTCTTATGGCCACTTTGGCTGTTACATGGTTCATTTATAAGAAAACGAAAAGCGAACTTTTAGAGCTTCCGAATCTTAAACAGAAAATGGTGTTGCTGGGAACGTTTACGGTTCTGGCCGGCATCAGCCTTTTGGGAGTATCTTCATTAATGCAGATCAGATCAGACAATGTTTTTGCTGATGAGATCGAAAATAACGGACTTCCAAAATTTTATTGGGCCTTTACCCATAATGAACTGGATTATTTCCAGTTTTACCCGCAGATAAGTCAGCAGGAAGCTGAAAAAAACTTTTTAGGCCAGTTTGCCGAATCCTCATTATCAAGAAATGTGACTTCAGAGCAGCCGGAGCTTAAGAAAAATGTCGTCCTGATCTCTATTGAAAGCTTATCCGCTGACTTCATGGAGCATTATGGAGGTACTTTAAAGATTACTCCTTTCCTGGATAGCCTGGCAGACCGCTCTATACTGTTCACCAATCTTTATGCTACCGGAAACAGAACCGTGAGGGGACTTGAAGCATTAACACTGTGCATTCCTCCTACCGCAGGGGAAAGCGTCATCAAAAGAGACGATAACAAAAATAAATTCACGACGGGAAGCGTATTCAAATCCAAAGGATATGATGTGAAATTTCTGTACGGAGGTTACAGTTATTTCGATAATATGCAGGACTTCTTTACTGGAAACGGGTATGATATTGTTGACAGAAACAATTTTAAACCTGAAGAAATCACCTTTGCCAATGTCTGGGGCGTTGCTGATGAAGATATGGCCAAAAAAGCGATCCAGACCATGAACGCTGAGGCCAAATCCGGAAAGCCGTTTTTTAATCATTGGATGACCGTTTCCAATCACAGACCTTTCACCTATCCAGACGGGAGAATTGACATTCCGGGAACGGCAAAATCCCGCGACGGAGGTGTAAAATATACCGATTATGCACTAAGAAAATTCTTTGAAATGGCTAAAAAACAGGATTGGTATAAAAATACGGTCTTCGTTATCATTGCCGACCACTGTGCATCCAGTGCAGGCAAAACAGAACTTCCAATGGACAAATACAGAATTCCGGCGATGATTTTCTCAGAAGATTTCATCCAGCCTCAGAAGTTTGATCAGCTGATGTCTCAGATAGACATTATGCCAACACTTTTCGGATTGCTGAATTTCAATTATACCTCTAAATTTCTTGGCCAGGATGTCTTCAAAAAAGAATTCCAGCCAAAAGCTTATATTGCCACTTATCAGGATCTTGGATTTGTAAAAGACGGTCATCTGACAATCATTTCACCTATTAAAAATGTAAAACAGTATTCTTTACAGCTGGAACCCAGCAATCTTGCTCCTGAATTTAAACTTTATTATCATGAAACGCTGATGAAGAAGCCTGATCAGAAACTGGTCAATGATGCTGTTTCTGCTTATCAGTCCACTTCATTCTGGCTTAAAGAGAAGAAGCTTAACCGATAAGGTGAGGGACAAAACGGCTCTGGTTATTGGTGATCAGATGAACACTTTCTCTGATCCCAATGCCTGCAGGTTCCTGTCCTATCACCCAGCTGCCAATCACCGGATAGTTACCCTGAAAATTGGGAAGATCGAATAACTGCTGGTAAATAAAACCTTCTTTCCCATAAACACCGTCATTTTCCTCCACCGGGATATTATTTTTATGCAGGATCACATTGGCCCCTTCTCTGGAATAGATCGGTTTCTTAGCAAAATCTTTCAGATGCCCGGGCTCAAAGTAAGACTCCAGCAGATAAGGATGATTGGGATACATCTCCCAAAGGATCGGAAGAATAGCTTTGGAAGAAAGTAAAATTTTCCATGCCGGCTCAATCCATTGGGATCTGAAACCGTTTTTCACGAGCTTTTCTCCAAAACCGTCGGCAAGAATCCACTCATAAGGATAAAGCTTGAAAATATATTCCATGACTGACCGGTCACCAGCTACAAATTCTGAAATATCCTCAGCCCAGCCGATATCCTGAACCGGAATAAATTCCGTGTTAAATCCCGCCTGAGAAGCACAGTCACGCATATATTCCACATTAGTGACATCTTCAATATTGGTAAGGGATGCAAAATAAATATGGTGCGGGTTCATATAATTTTTAAGATGCTTCCAGTAATCCACCAGTTTTTCATGAATGGAATTAAACTGATCTTTATAGGGAAACAGCTCCTGAAGCCAGTACCATTGTATCACTGAGCCTTCATATAGTGAAGTTGGTGTATCAGCATTAAATTCAAGTAATTTCAAATTTTTGCCATCAAAACCAAAATCGAATCTTCCGTAGATGGAAGGATGGTCTTCTTCCCAGCTCGTGATGATATAATTCCGGAACCATTCGGGAATATTGAATTTTTCCCAAAGGTTTTTTGCTATAATATGATCTACAGCCTCCAGGCACATCTGCCAGAGTTCTGCAGTGGCCTTTTCTATTGTATTGATTTCCTCCGGACTGAACTGATAATAGTGACTTTCATCCCAATAAAGACCATCGAGAGAATGATAGCCAAATCCTAAGTTCTCTAGTTTATGCTGCCAGTTTTTCCTGAACTGTGACTGAATTCTTTCCATAATTTATGATGAGGCACTAAAACCACTTTTCCCCAATTGCCCTCTTACTACATTTCCTTTGTAATTATTTCTGCCGATATTAGATTTGGTGCTTATTGCATCACTGTAATAGCCCGCCTTTTGATAAGATCCGTAGCTGTAAGCTCCGTACGGTCTGAATGCATGATAAAGAAGAACTCCCGCCAAAAAACCATGACTCCTCGTGTAAGAAGCTGTAGTATCGGACCTCATATAGACTTTCTTTTCTTTTTGATCTTTAGGTTTTTCCTGAGAACAGGCAGCCAACACCCCCGTTACAAAAAGTAATTTTATAGAACTGGACTTTTTCATTATTGAACCGTTATAAAAAATTCATAGTCTTTCTTCGTTTTGGCGATATGGTCATTACCGTCACTGTCTTCTCCACCAACAAGGGTATCCCCCAAACTGGGAATAGTATCTTTTTTAACAATTTCTTTAAAAAGCTTTTTATCTTTCCAGATCTTGTGTTTGGTAATAAGAATATCTGCAGTATCCAGGTGCTCAACAGAAAGTACTGTTTCAATAGAGCCATTCTTATCCACACTATTTACTTCATCTTCTTTTTCTTTTTTACAAGCTGTAAATGCCATGATCCCAACTGATAGCAGGCAAAGTTTAATTTTTTTCACGCGGGCAGTAATTTTTCACAAAAGTAGTAATTTAGTAACTATATTATTTTAAATTTACAAGGCAAAAAAAATTGTTATGAAATGGACAGACGATAGAGGCGGCAACGTAGACGACCGCCGCGGTTCTGGTGGTAGTGGAGGTATGGTTGTAGGTGGAGGCCTCGGAACTTTAATTATAGCTGCGATTATTTTCTTTTTAGGAGGTGATCCTTCGGGCATTCTGAATTCCGGCAGTATACAGTCTTCCGGAAATGGGCAACAACGGGAACTTACAACCGAAGAGAAAAAAATTGGAGAAATGGTTGATATGATGGGTAAATGGAACACCCTTACATGGGATCAGATCTTTAAAGAAAACGGGATGACATATACTGACCCGGAAATTGTTCTTTTTGAAAATACAACACAATCCGGATGTGGAACGGCTCAATCTGCGATGGGACCATTCTATTGCCCTGCTGACCAGAAAGTCTATATGGATATGACCTTCTTCAATGAGCTACAGGAACGATTCGGAGCTAAAGTAACAGAATTTACGGTTGCTTATGTCTTAGCTCATGAAATAGGACATCACGTGCAGACTCTCCTTGGAACCACACAAAAGGTAGACCAACTGAGAAGAAGCGGAAGATATTCTGAAACAGATATGAACAGGGTTTCTGTAGCCACCGAGCTTCAGGCAGATTTTTATGCCGGAGTATGGGCAAAAAGAACGAATGATACAAAAGACATTATCGAACCGGGGGATATAGAATCTGCCATCGATGCCGCACAAGCTGTAGGTGATGATAATATCCAAAAAAGATCTCAGGGTTACGTCAACCAGGAAAGCTTTACCCATGGCTCATCTGCCCAGCGTAAAGAATGGTTTTTAAAAGGCTACAATACAGGAGATATCAAACAGGGAGATACTTTTAACCAGCTTTTAAAGTAAATCCTTTTTTATATATACAATTAAAAACCCCTGAAGAATTCTCCAGGGGTTATTTTATGGCAGTTCAATAGGGTTACTGTTTTTCTTGGCTTCCTCTTTTGCTCTTTCTTCCATTCTTTTTCTCATATCTACAGGATTCTGATTGCCGCCTCTTCCTCCACCAGCTCTCGGGGGTGCAGGGAAACCTCCGCCGCCACTCTGCATGAATGACATTGGATCTGTTTTATATTTTTCCTGCTGCTTTACATAATCCGCTCTTTTTACTTTCAAAGTATTACCAAACTGGTTGAGTGTTACGATTTCAGCAATTTTATAATTCTTCATTAAGTCAAAAGAATAATCACCATTATCATCCTCTACCTTCACGATCAGTCCCGGAAGACCTCCAAACTTATACGGTCCATCCTGATAAGGCAGATCTGTAGTAAACCATGCCGTCCATTTTCTCCCGGCAAAATCTGTCGTAGCTTTCTGAACTTTATACTCCCCTATCTTTGTGGTTTCAGAAGACATTTTCCAGTTCAGAGGACGGTCTTCTTCATAAACATAGACATCTCTTCCTATTCTGTCCTTAAAGTAAGTTTTCTGGCTGGATTTATCCTTTTCTACAGAATAATTGATATTGGTTTTTACTCCTTCCATCTGCTCCCTGCTCACGGAACCTCTGCCTCCTCCACCCTGAAAAGCCTTCTGCAGGATAGAATCCCTCTTATACCTGTTTTCTGAATAAAAAAGAGACTTTTCTGCGGAAATATCTAAATATGTATTTTCAGTTTTAATATCGCTTTTATTTTCTGCATCCGGTTTCATGGTTACCTGATAAACAAACCGATTGGTCTGGGCAGAAATATGCTGCATTAACAGCGCTAAAGCAACGATGCCTATTTTTTTCATTATAGAATAAATTTATTGTTTGGATTTCAAAAGGTTAACAAAGTTAAGCCATCAATAATAAAAATCGATAAAATAAAATTCCGGATTTTTATTTCCTAATTATTGTACGTATTTTTGCATAATTAAATCATTCTAAATAAATACAATGATAAAAGTATCAGATCAAGCAAAAGCAAAAGCCATTCAGCTGATGACAGAGGATGGTTTCAACGCTGCTGAGGATTATATAAGAGTAGGGGTTAAAAGTGGGGGATGCTCTGGTTTAGAATATGTTTTGGGTTTCGATAATAAAAAAACAGATGCAGATCAGGTTTTTGAAGATAATGAAATCAAAATTGTTATAGATAAAAAATCTATCCTCTATTTGGCAGGAACAACTCTTGAATACTCAGGAGGATTAAACGGAAAGGGGTTTGTTTTTAACAATCCTAATGCATCCAGAACGTGTGGTTGTGGAGAGAGTTTTTCTTTATAGAAAAGACATTAGATCAAGATATCAGAACTGTTTCTGAAATCTGAAGCCTAATATCTTAAATTAAAAAAACAATGAGTAAATATACTGAAGACGATTTAAGAGTCGATCTAGAAAATAAAAAATATGAATTCGGGTGGGAAACGAAGATAGATTATGAAGAGTTTCCAATCGGTTTAAATGAAGATATCGTCCGCGCAATCTCCGCTAAAAAAGAAGAGCCGGAATGGATGACGGAATGGCGTCTGGAATCTTTCAGAATCTGGCTGAAGATGACAGAACCAACCTGGGCAAATATTAAATACGAAAAACCTGATTTTCAGGCTATTAAATATTACGCCGCACCGAAAGCGAAGCCTGAATTGGAGAGCTTGGATGAAGTAGATCCTGAATTATTGGCCACTTTTGCAAAATTAGGAATCAATATCGAAGAACAAAAAAGACTTTCAGGAGTTGCTGTAGATATCGTAATAGATTCCGTTTCTGTGAAAACCACTTTCCAGGAGACCTTAATGGAAAAAGGAATTATTTTCTGTTCCATTTCAGAAGCTATTAAAAACCATCCTGATTTAGTAAGAAAATACCTTGGAAAAGTAGTTCCGAGAGGAGATAATTTTTATTCAGCACTGAATTCCGCAGTATTCTCTGACGGAAGTTTCTGCTATATTCCAAAAGGCGTAAGATGCCCGATGGAACTTTCCACTTATTTCCGTATCAACCAGGCAGGAACAGGCCAGTTCGAAAGAACGCTTGTGATCGCTGATGAAGGCAGCTATGTTTCTTACCTTGAAGGCTGTACAGCTCCGTCAAGGGATGAAAACCAGCTTCACGCAGCTGTTGTTGAATTGATTGCAATGGATAATGCAGAAATTAAATACTCTACTGTTCAAAACTGGTATCCGGGGAATGAAGAAGGAAAAGGAGGAGTATTCAACTTTGTAACGAAAAGAGGACTTTGTGAAAAAAATGCAAAAATCTCCTGGACGCAGGTTGAAACAGGATCTGCCGTAACATGGAAATACCCGTCTTGTATACTGAAAGGAGATAACTCTATTGGTGAGTTCTACTCTATTGCCGTGACCAATAATCACCAATATGCAGACACAGGAACAAAAATGATCCATATTGGAAAAAATACCAAATCTACGATCATTTCAAAAGGTATTTCTGCAGGAAAATCTCAGAACTCATACAGAGGACTGGTAAAAGTAATGCCTTCCGCAAAAGGGGCAAGAAACTTCTCCCAGTGTGATTCCCTGTTGATGGGTAATGAATGCGGTGCACATACCTTCCCTTATATTGAAATTAAAGATCCTACCGCCCAACTGGAGCATGAAGCTACCACTTCAAAAATCGGAGAAGACCAGATCTTCTACTGTAACCAGAGAGGGATTGATACAGAAAGAGCTATAGCCCTGATTGTAAATGGTTTCAGTAAAGAAGTATTGAATAAGCTTCCAATGGAATTTGCGATTGAGGCTCAGAAGTTATTGGAGATCTCTCTTGAGGGTTCTGTTGGATAATTTTGAGGATGGAAACTACAGAAAACCTAATTTTAAGAAAACCTGAAAATGATGATTTTGAAAGGTTTTTTGAAATTAACAGAGATCCACAGACCAATCTGTATAACCCAAGTGGACCAATGAACATTGAAAAAGCAGAAGGTACATTCAAAAGGATGCAGGAACATTGGGATCAGTATAATTTTGGAGGCTGGACCATTATAGCAAAAGAAAACAAGAGTATTATTGGCTTTGGAGGCTTGAGCTATAAAATGTATGGAGAGGAAGAAAAACTAAATCTCGGATATCGCTTTGCTGTTGAAGCATGGGGAAAAGGATATGCAACAGAGTTCACAAAGAAAGCTATAGAATTTGGATTTATCAGTATCAGTAAAGAAGAGATATTTGGAATTGTTCGTCCTGACAATATAGCTTCTGTTAAAGTTTTGGAAAAGGCAGGTATGATACGCATGGGAACTCTTAATGATGTTCCCGGTCAGCCTGAAAGTTTAGTATATAGAATTCAAAAATAATTTGTTTAGCAAATAAAAATGTTAGAAATAAAAAACTTGCACGCCAAAATTGAAGATGGCGCAGAAATTTTAAAAGGTATTAATCTTGAAATAAAACCGGGAGAAGTTCATGCGATCATGGGACCGAACGGAGCTGGAAAATCTACTCTTTCTTCTGTTATTGCAGGAAAAGAAGATTATGAAGTAACGGAAGGTGAAATTCTTTTCCAGGGAGAGAACATCAGCGAAGATGCTCCTGAAGACAGAGCGCATAAAGGGATCTTCCTTTCTTTCCAGTATCCGGTGGAAATTCCGGGGGTTTCTGTAACGAACTTCATTAAAGCTGCTTTAAACGAAACAAGAAAAGCAAACGGACTGGAGGAAATGCCGGCAAAAGAAATGCTTGCCCTTATCCGTGAAAAATCTGAGCAATTAGGTATAAAAAAAGATTTCCTTTCAAGATCACTTAACGAAGGTTTCTCCGGAGGTGAAAAGAAAAGAAACGAGATTTTCCAGATGATGATGCTTAATCCTAAGCTGGCTATTCTTGATGAAACGGATTCAGGATTAGATATTGATGCATTAAGGATTGTTGCAGACGGTGTAAACGCCTTTAAAAATGAAGGAAACGCAGTTCTTCTGATTACCCACTATCAGAGATTGCTTAACTATATCCAGCCTGACTTTGTTCACGTTCTTGCCAATGGAAAAATCATCAAAACCGGTGATAAATCTCTTGCTTTAGAACTTGAAGAAAAAGGGTACGATTGGCTTCTTAACTAAGAAGAAACTCTTTTCAGCAGGGATTTTATCAATCCTTTCTGAAGATGCGGAAAAACCGCAGTAAATATTATTATTTTTAAATATATAAAATAAGGTGTGATGGCCGAAATATCAGTAATGGCTTTATACGATCAGATTATTGACAATCACGGTGAATTTTTGGAGAGCCTTCGTCACAGATTTCTGGATGAAGATAGAAAAACTGCTCTTCAGAATTTCGAAAACTTAGGTTTTCCGACAAAAAAAGACGAAGAATATAAATATACCAGCATCAAAGAGATCACGGAGAAAAACTATAATTTTTTCCCTAAAGAAAGTCATAATATTACCAGAGAACAGCTGGATCAGCTGCATTTGGGTGAAGAAAATTTTGACTGGATCGTTTTTGTAAACGGTAAACTTCATAAAGAGCTTTCAAAAGTTTCTATTGAGAATGTAGAATTTCTTTCATTCAATTATGCGCTGAATGATGAGAAACATAAAGAAGTATTTGATAAGTATTTCAATACCATTGCTTCTAAAGACACGGCTTTTACGAACTTAAATCTTGCGTACTGCAAATATGGTTTTTTCTTGAAAGTTCCGAAAAATGTAGTGATCGAAAAACCGATTCACATTTTCTACATTTCTCAGAATCAGGAAGAAAATACATTCTACAACACAAGAAACCTACTGATTGTAGAAGAAGGAGCAAAAGTTGAGGTTATAGAAAGTCACCATAATTTCGACAGTACATATGTGCTGACCAATTCTGTGACGGAAATCTTTACATATCCCAATGCAAAAGCAGACTGGCATAAGCTTCAGAATGACAACAACACGTCGTATCTGATCGACAGTACTTTTGCCAGACAGGAAAAAGACAGTTTAACTACTGTAAATACTTTCTCTTTCGGAGGAAAACTGGTAAGAAATAACCTGGACTTCATTCATAACGGAAGCAATATCAATTCGTTTATGAACGGGATCACGATTATTGGAAAAGATCAGCTGGTAGACCACCATACAGCAGTTCACCACAATTTCCCGAACTGTGAAAGCTACCAGAACTACAAAGGTATTTTCGACGGAAATGCACACGGTGTTTTCAACGGAAAGGTTTTCGTAGATAAAATTGCACAGAAAACCAATGCCTACCAGCAGAACAACAATGTACTGCTAAGTGAAGGAGCGACTATTGATACCAAACCTCAATTGGAGATCTTCGCAGATGACGTAAAATGTTCACACGGCTGTACAGTAGGCCAGCTTAATGAAGATGCACTGTTTTATTTAAGAGCAAGAGGGATTTCCAAGAAAGAAGCTCAGGCATTGCTTTTATATGCTTTTGCCAATGACGCAATGCAGAACATTGATATTGAACCGCTTAAAGAAAAAGTCTCAAAACTTTTAGCTGAAAAGCTTCAGGTTGATATAGAATTTTAAGACTAATATAAATTGATACCAAAAAAGCACTTCCATCGAAGTGCTTTTTTTATTTTTAAATCCTACTTACAATTATTTCAGCCAGGACTGATTATCTTTCTTATCGGAACGTTTTTTTCCGTTATCAATATTATACGCAAATCCTACTCCTAAAGTCTGTTTAAGCTGCGTTTTTTGAATTTGGTTATGGTCATACAAAAGATCCAGCGTAATATTCGTTGAAATAAACTTGTTGATCTTCATATTAAGAATTCCGCTGTACCCCAGGACCAGATGATCAGGATGATCAAGATAGTTTGAAAATACCGATGCAGTATTAGTCAGGTTGATATTCTCCATAATCTTGATCTTATAGATAGCGGTACCCAGAAAACCGAACTGAAACAGAGAAGAATCTCCGTTATTTTTAAGTCCGTAAGTTCCTGCGGTCTGGAGATCTTCATCCAGAACAAACGTCCACCTGGCATTAGCCGGACGAAGAGTCATTGTAAAATTGTCATTGGGGCGATACGTAACACCGGCACCAATATTGAGATACCCAGGAGCCATAAAATTGGATATTTTTTTAGCATCCGGATTATTTCCATCTTCATAACCTCCCGCAAACTGGGTCTGAAGGCCTATTCCTCCAGAAATATACCAGTTCTTGGCAAATTCGCGCCCGTAATTAGTCGACAGGTTGATCACATCCTGTGTCTTCCTGGTTCCGATGCCTTTTGTATTATTCTGCCCGTAACCCAGAATGATGATATTCTCCCACAGGTCCTTACCCTTTTCATAAGTAAGGTTATAATTAACTCCGGCAAGCCATCCCACATTGTTGGCTCCACCGCCAACCCAGTTTGAGAATGCAGCCTGGTTAAGCATTAATGTATTCTGCCCCTGGACAGACCATGCTTTTACAGTATCTGATTCTACTGCATTAGTTTTGACTTCCTGGGCCATTGTGGCAGCTCCAACAGAAATGGAAGCAGCCAATAAAAGTTTTTTCATAAGTAAGTATTTTCGTTACAAAAATATACATATAATTTTTGTTAAAAAAATAACCACTCAGATTTGAAATATTAAATTAGTATTTATCGCATTAAAAAACAGCAAAGTATATCTTCAGAATAAGTTTAAAAAAGCAAAAATGACCTTATTTCTACTTAAAATATGTCTCTCTTGTAAAAACAGCGCCTCATTAAATGATTTAATCTATTTTTTAATCCACCACTGGCTGTCTTTACGATCAGAACGTTTTACTCCATTATTCAAGATATAGGAAAATCCTATCCCAAGCGTTTGCTTCAGCTGTGTTTTCTGGATCTGATTATGATCATACAGCAGATCCACTGTAATATTGGATGATATAAATTTATTCACTTTAAAGTTTACAACAGCTCCGTAAGCAAGAACCAGCCGTTCCGGATGATCCAGATAATTAGAGAACACAGAGGCGGTATTGGTTATATGAACATTATCCATCAGTTTTACTTTGTATAAAGCTGTTCCAAGGAAACCGAACTGCAAAAGCGAAGTATCACCGTCATTTTTCAATCCGTAACTGCCTGCAAACTGCAAGTCTTTATCCAGGACGAAAGTCCATCTGGCGTTGATAGGGCGCATGGTTACCGTAAGATTATCATTAGGCCTGTATGTAATACCCATACCGAGGTTCAGATAACCGGGAGCCATAAAATTGGATATTTTTTTAGCGGCCGGATTGTTTCCGTCTTCATAACCCGTAGTAAACTGTGACTGCAACCCGGCTCCTGAAGAGAAATACCAGCTCTTTGAAAATTTACGCCCATAATTGGTGGAAATATTGATAACGTCCTGTGTTTTCCTCACCCCAAGTCCTTTAGTATCATTCTGCCCATAATCCAGGACAATAATATTTTCCCACAGATCCTGGTCTTTTTCATAGGTAAGATTGTAATTTACTCCGGCAAGCCAGCCTACATTGTTGGCTCCTCCGCCCACCCAGTTTGAAAAAGCAGCCTGATTGATCATCAGAGTATTTTTTCCTAATACCGACCAGGATTTTACCGTATCTATAACTACTGAATCTCTTTTCAATACTTCTTGTGCATTTGCATAAATCCCTAAAGAAAAGAAAAGAATCAATAAAAACTTCTTCATTATTTTACATGATTTCATTACAAAAATATTAATATATTTTTTTTAATGCGAATATTCGACTATAAAAAGCCTTAAACAGATTAAAATCTCTTCAAAAGCCAAAAACAGGCCAGTTTAATACATTCAATGTCAAAATATTAGGTTTGGAATATTAAAATTGAAACCTTTTGTCTTAAAATAAACACCAGCCTTTGAAATACATCGACAAATTTTCCGAAATTTATCATTGGCTTTTGATTTGACGTAACCTCGACATGTTTAAAAATATAATTTCCAAGCGAGCTGTTATAACCCCTTTGCTGATGCTTTCGGCCATGTGGTTCGGCTACTTTCTGCAGATGCAGGGCTTTTTTCAAAGCTGTTTTGGGGCTATAATACCTCTATTGCCGGAAGGTCTACTGGGAGTCATTACCTCTCCCCTTCTGCATGGAAATATTGATCATATCATAAGCAACTCTATCCCGGTAGCTGTACTTCTGTTTCTGTTATACCAGTTCTATCCGTTAGTTGCCAATAAAGTCTTTATGATCGGCTGGCTGGCTACAGGCCTGCTGGTCTGGCTGCTGCCCCCGATAGACATACTCACCGGCGATTATATGTATACCTGTACCATTGGAGCCAGCGGCGTGGTGTATGTCCTTGCCTTCTTTCTGTTCTTCAGCGGAGTTTTCAAATGGAATATGAAACTTCTTACCATATCCCTGCTTGTTGTTTTATATTACGGCAGTCTGGTTTGGGGCATGTTTCCGGAAGAATTATTCTACAATCTTCAGGAACCCAGCAAAATATCATGGCAGGCTCATCTTTCAGGGGCCGTAGTGGGAAGCATCATTGCTTTTGCCTTTAAAAATGTGGGTGACAGGAAAAAGAAATACATCTGGGAATTCCCAAACTATTACAGCGAAAAAGATGATAAACTGTGGCAGGAGTATAAGGAAAATCATCCTGAGGATTTTCTGGAACTGCCTTATAAAAGAGATGATATCTGGGATCATTTGGATGAATTGAGAAAAAAATAAAACTTATTTCATTACATTTGAAAAAAAACACACATGATCACTGAAGAGTATCTCTATGCAATCGCCTTACGTGAATGCAGCCTGATTGGCGATATTAATTTTCAAAAACTTATCCGGACCTTTGGGAGTGCTGAGGAAGCATGGAAAAGAGCAAAAAAGGAATTCAGCAAAACAGATGGTGTAGGAAAAAAAACTGTAGCCGATATCGGAAATGAAGAATATCTGAAGTTTGCAGAAACTGAGATCAAATTCTGCGAAAAGAACAATATTCTGATCAGGTTGCGACATCTTAAAGAGCTTTCTCAGCTGCTTAATGAATGCGATGATGCTCCTGCCATTCTCTACCAAAAAGGAAATTTTGACGATTCCCTACACAAGGTCAGCATTGTAGGAACGCGGAATATGACTTCTTACGGCAAACAGTTCATCGGAGATTTCTTTGAAGCTTCCAAATCCTCTAAATACATATCTGTCAGCGGATTAGCGCTTGGCGTTGACAAAGAGGTTCATGAGCAGTCTATTCAGTTTAAAATACCCACCATGGCAGTTCTTGCTCATGGTTTTCATACGCTTTACCCGTCCAAAAACAGAAAATTGTCTGAAAAAATATTGCAGGAAGGCGGAACATTAGTAACAGAATTTAATTCTTCCCGGAAACCTGACCGCGAAAATTTTATTCAAAGGAACAGAATCATAGCCGGAATTTCTCTTTCAACGATAGTGGTAGAGACTGGATTTGGTGGCGGATCTATAAGTACCGCGTCCTTTGCCAATGACTATAATCGTGAAGTTTTCGCCCTTCCCGGAAAGATAACGGACCCATACAGCCAGGGATGTAATCAGCTGATTTTCCAGAATAAAGCGGCGGCCGTTTCCACCGTTAAGGGTCTGATCGATTCAATTGGGCTCAATCATTCAAAAGGGAAAGTCGCAGAACTCTTCCCATACAGTGAAACAGATGTACAACTTACTGACACTCAGGAAAGCATATATCAGTCGATAAAATCCCATCCTCAGGTATCTCTGGACGACCTTGCACAGATGATTTCGGTTCCGTCTTATAAAATTCTTCCGATAATTTTAGAATTGGAGCTTTTGGGGAAACTAAAATCGTTTTCCGGGAGGCAATTCATGGCAATTTGAGAATTAACGATTTCTTAATATTGCATTATTTGAGACTTAACTTTTAATATTTAATAAAATTTGATCATTAATTATCAATTTAATAATATTTCGAAACATTATTATTTAATTTTTAACAATGTTGAAATACAGTATTGTGAATCTTGAAAAAAAAATTAAATTTGTTGACAATAATATTCAACCCTAATATATGGAACAATATAATATTGACCAGAAAATCCAGGAGTTTATTGCCAAGATTGAAGCAAAAAATCCTAATGAACCAGAATTTTTACAAGCCGTAAAAGAAGTAGCTGTGACTGTAATTCCGTTTATTATGACCAAGAAGGAATATACAGGAATGAAGCTGCTGGAAAGAATGGCTGAAGCTGAAAGAATTATTATCTTCAGAGTTCCATGGGTTGATGATAAAGGAGAGATCCAGGTAAACAGAGGTTTCAGAATTCAGATGAACTCTGCGATCGGACCATACAAAGGAGGAATCCGTTTCCATCCTACTGTAAACCTTTCAGTGCTTAAATTCTTAGCTTTTGAGCAGGTATTTAAAAACTCACTGACTACTCTTCCAATGGGAGGAGGTAAAGGAGGTTCAGATTTCGATCCACAAGGTAAATCTGATATGGAAGTAATGCGTTTCTGCCAGGCCTTCATGACTGAATTATGCAAGCATATTGGTCCTGAAACAGATGTACCTGCAGGAGACATTGGTGTAGGAGCAAGAGAGATCGGATATCTTTTCGGACAATACAAAAAAATAAGAAACGAATTTACCGGGGTACTTACAGGAAAAGGTCTTGCTTACGGAGGTTCACTTATCCGTCCTGAAGCTACAGGATACGGTGTAGTATATTTCGCAGAGCAGATGCTTAAAACAATTAACGAGACTTTCAAGGATAAAACTGTAAGTGTATCAGGTTTCGGAAATGTAGCCTGGGGAGTAATCAAAAAGGCAACTGAGCTTGGTGCTAAAGTAGTAACAATCTCTGGACCTGACGGTTATATCTATGATAAAGACGGTATCAGCGGAGAAAAAATCGATTATTTATTAGAACTTAGATCTTCCGGAAACAACAGAGCTGAAGACTATGCTAAAAAATATCCTTCTGCTGAATTCCACGCCGGAAAACGTCCTTGGGAAGTGAAATGTGATGTAGCATTCCCTTCTGCAACCCAAAATGAACTTGATCTTGAAGATGCTAAAGTTTTGGTAGAAAACGGATGTCTTTGCGTTACTGAAGCGGCAAACATGCCTTCTACTTTAGATGCAATCAATTATTTCCTGGATAATAAAATATTGTTCTCGCCTGGTAAGGCTTCCAATGCCGGAGGTGTTGCTACTTCAGGGCTTGAGATGACGCAGAACTCTATCCGTCTTAACTGGACTTCTGAAGAGGTTGATGCAAGACTGAAAGAGATCATGATTGGCATCCATAAAGCATGTAGAGACTATGGAAAAGACGAAGATGGCTACGTAAACTACGTGAAAGGGGCAAATATTGCCGGATTCGTGAAAGTGGCGGAAGCAATGCTGGCTCAGGGAGTGGTATAAATAAAATAAAGGTTGGGAAATTCCCAGCCTTTTTTAATATAGCCTGTTCCCGGGATAATGGGAAAAAAGTAAAAAGTGAAAGGAGAAAGCGCAGGTAATACTGTGCTTTTTTTATTTTTATAAGATGAAAAACACCTTCAAAAATATAAATGAATATATTCTTTTGTTTCCTGATGAAGTTCAGCAGAAACTTATAGAATTAAGAGAAACTATCCATTCCGAAATTATAGGACTTGAAGAATATATCGGCTATCAGATGCCTGCATTCAGATACAAGGGAAAACCTTTGGTCTATTTTGCGGGATATAAAAAACATGTAGGGTTTTATCCCGGTCCTGAAGGCATCAGTGCTTTTGAAAAAGATTTTAAAGAAAAGCAATATAAATTTTCAAAAGGAGCAGTTCAGTTTCCGGCAGACCAGGATATTCCAGTGGAACTTGTTAGAAAAATGGTACAGTTCAGAGCCAATGAAATAGATCAAAAAAAATCCTGAGACATCATCCCAGGGGTAGCATCTCACTAACTGTGTAAGTTAAAAAGTTATTCTGGAAAATTTTGAGCCCTTACAGCTCAGAAAATTTTTCGGAAATAACTTTTTATTAATTTTAAAGCTACATAGTTTATGATGGACAA